>Ga0256407_10000110_pt1 | contig 203052 bp, 156 predicted proteins | sample RumenRJG_04DNA_FD_193489 | JGI IMG/M metagenome (GOLD analysis project Ga0256407, IMG submission 193489) | Bovine rumen microbial communities from Lethbridge, Alberta, Canada - RJG_04 | ecosystem: Host-associated > Mammals > Digestive system > Stomach > Rumen | place: Canada: Alberta...
ATAACGGCAAGAATATGTCCGTCATGCTCCGCACAGACTATGATGAGGAGGTCGTGAAACTATTGGACACTATCGGCTTGAAGCTCTAACCCCCGATTTGGGTCACCCCGTTGCGGAAAACAGGAAGAAGCATGTTCGAATGACTTTGACTTCGACATGAATTGCGGTGACGGGGGTATATTAAGAATCATTGTGAGAGCCTTCGGCCGAAATCGGCCGAAGGATTTGAATCGGGCGAGCACAGTGCCATCTTTTATTATTTATCTTTAATCTTTTCCTGTTTATTCTGCCAGGCGGAGGCCTGTTTACAGGATTTTGTCTAAGTCGACGGACAAGCCTATGCTGACGGATGTGCCTGTTGTCAGCGGAGAGGAATAATAATATGACTTAGGCTTGTAATTGAAGAGGTTGTCGACGGCTGTGTTGAGATTCACGCCACGCCAGATATGGTGCTGGAGCATCAGTTTCCAGATGGTATAGCCCTGGTCTACATCCTTGCGGCCAGACTGTGGTTTTCCGAAACTGCGCCCCGAGAGTGCCGCGTCGAGGGCATAGTGACGAGAAAAGCGAAGGCTGTATCCCCACCGCCATGTCATGGAGTGTGTGCGGGGCTGATTGAACTGCGAGAAATAGACATTGCCCGTTTCATGCATCCATGAATAATTGAGTCTGAACGACAACCCGTTATCCCAGATGTGGCCAAGGCTGACATCCACGCCCCATACCGTCACACCATCCTCGTTGCAGTAGAGCGCACTTTCCATACCCTCGTATGCAGGACCGTCGACAGTGGTGATGCGCTTGTCGAAGACATTGCAATAGCCCATGATGGTGAAGTTATACCGTCCGTCGAGGAACCCGCTGTTTCTGATGCGATTGGTCCGCTCAAAGGCGACATTGAAATTGTGGCTCTTCTCCGGTTCCAGGTCAGGACTTCCGATGAGCATATACCCCATATTGCCCATGTCGAAGTGCATATACATCTCCTTAAGCGTAGGGGCCCGGAAGCCGCTGGCATAGTTGGCACGGAAGGTTATCCACGGCAGTTTGTAGACCACGGCGAGTCGTTCGGTAAAAGCCTTCTGTGCAGAAGCAGAGAAATAATCGTATCTGACACTGCCCACGATATTCAGTTGCGGAGAGATGTTCCAGTCGAACTGTGCATAGCCGTCGATATTGTTCTGTGCATGGCTCGTGTTGTCGATGAACTGGTATGTCGTGAGATAGTCGTGCATGTAGTCGGCTCCAAGGATAAGGCTGTTGTTACCAAACGAATGGCTGAACAGCGCATGAACGACATGCTGCTGATTGCTGTAATCATGGTCATGGGTACGTGTGCCGTCGGGCAGGAAGTTGGCCTTGTCGTACTGGTCGAAGGCGTATGACAGTTCGAGATGTCGGTCGTTGTTCCAGTCATACCTGCCCCTTATTCCCGCGCTGTAACCATTGAAATGATAGTCGTGCGTATCTCGCTCGCTGGTGCGGAAGAAATAACTGCCACGTCCGATGAGGGTAAGGCGGTCGGTGGCGCGCCATGTGATTCGCTCCTTCACGTTGTAGGTCTTCTGTCCGTAAAGACGGCTGATGTTGGAGTCATCATTCAGTACCGACTCATCATAGGGCAGGCCTTGCGCCTTCTTCATCAGTTCGATGGCAATCTCTTCGGAAGAGTAAGCCTTGGGCAGGTCTATGGGGTCAATCTTTGTATGCTGAAAACTCGTCTGGGCGTTCCATCTCTTCGTGTTGAAAGAGAAACTGGCCCCATTGCGCCATTCATGCCCGAGGGTGTGGTAACGAGAGTTCACATTGGCAGTCCAAGGCTCCAGGTTTTCACGGCTGATGATATTCACCACACCTCCCACGGCATTTGAACCGTAGAGAGCCGACGATGCCCCCTTCACAATCTCTATACGTCCTACATTGTCGAGATTCATCCGGTTGTAGTCGACATTGTCCATGGTCTCTCCTGCCATGCGCTCACCATCAACAAGGAAGAGCACGGCATTGCCCCCAAAACCGCTCATATTGAGCGATGTCTCCTGGCTCATGGCAAAGCCGAACTCCAGTCCCGGAATCTCCTGCGTGAGCATGTCCTGGATATTGGTGGCATCAGTTATCTTGATGTCGTGGAGAGTGATCAGGCGCGTGACGACAGGGGCGTCCTTGAGCGCTTTCGGCGAGAGCGAAGCCGTCACGACAACGGGTTCAAGTTCTACCGTGTCGCGGATGGTGGAGGGAGGAAGCGTTTGAGCAGACATACCAATAGCCAGCATGGACAATGCCATGCCGGCGAGAATGGAATGAGTGTGTCTGCCCAAACGGAACGCTGTCACGCCTTACTTTTTTACGCCTGTAAATTGTCCTGCGAAGGCAAATGGCATATTGCCGTATTTCATTGTAAAGGTCACCACAACTCTATTGTCGCTGAAGATGACAGTTACATCACTCACGGAATATGCTTTCTCTGACCCATCGGAATTGGTCACTTTTCCCTCGTAGGAAGCGAGTCTTCCCGTAATGGTATTGTCTTTCTTGGTCAGCATGATGTTCTTCACGGGAAGAGCAGGAAGAGACATCATACCCTCACCATATTCGGGAATGGTCATGTCAACAGACGTGTCTGTGGATTTGGCAAACACGAATGTCTTTGTGCCTTGGTCGGGTTCTCCCATGACCGTCATGACCTCTTCGCCTGTATAAGAACCTGCCACCTGTGCGGCTACAGCCACTTCAGGCTCATCGTCGTCGCTTCCACATGAGCACACGCCAAACACTAAGGCCACTGCGGCCAATGTCATGGTCATCAATAACTTCATTGTTTTCATCTTTTCAATTTATTTAATCTTAATCTTTCATTTTTAATCTTTCATCTTTTCCGTTCCCAACTGCTGGGTGGTGTAGTCATACTCTGACCCGAATGTGCTGTGCGGGATACTGAAGATGGCTACCATGAACAGCACAGCCAGGCAGACGACCCATTTGTTGTACTTCCACTTCGAAGTGGCAAGTGCTACCAGGAAGAACAGGAAGGCCAAGAGAGTCTTGTTGTCGGTGAGGTCTGTACCTACCGGGAATCCCGTCCACCAAGGTCCGAATGCCACATGCTGCACGAGCGGTCCGAAGATGAAACCGCCGACAAAGAGTGTTGCCACAGTGATTTTCAGCCACCTGCCGTATGCCTTGCCTGAAATCACCAACAAGAAGGTATAGACAGCAAACAGCATGGCAGCAAACATCAGCAGGATATGTGGCACCAGAATACCGGCAGGAACATCATTGCGGAAACGTATCAGGAGCGGTTCTTCAGCAAGATAGTCCTTTCCCCCAACGGTGATATAATACTGCAATTTCCCGGCTACAGGCTGTACCGGCAATGCTGCCTGCCACTCGCCGTCTTTCCATTGGAAATCCACGGTGGTGTAGTCGTTTGCCGACGGATATCGGCGGTAGTGTATCTGTGCCTGAGTATTCGACGGGACACCCTTCAACGCCACTATCTCATCGTGGCGCACTCCGCTACGGGGCAATTTCATCTTGTAACTGTTCCCATCCAGTTCCACGGTTACACTCTTGGGATGAGTGGGACCCGTCATGCGCTGGTAGACACTCAGCGCCAGTGTGATGACAACGGCTAAAAGCCAACATATTGATTTTTTCATTTCTCTGCAGGGGTTAGATGAACCTGAAACGTCAGGACCTCTTCACCACGAAGTACCTTTACAGGAATCGTGGTTCCGGCCTGAAGTTCCGACAAGCGCTCCATGTATTCATTGATGTCCTTGACAGGTTTACCGTCAATCTCCTGAATGATGTCACCGCTCTTGATGCCGGCGGCATGCGCAGGTTTTCCTGCCACCACGATGTCGGCACGAAGTCCCGGAGTGGTGCTTGCCCCCGTGACATCAGGCATAAGCCCCAAAGTAACCTTAAACTTGGCATGCTTCATGGCGCTTCCGCCCGGTACATTGATAAAATCCGGTGTTTGAGGCATGCTTGCCAGACGTGTAATCAGTTCTGTGGTGTACTCCAAGGTCTGCTGCATGCCATCATAATTCAATGTGGAAGGAATATCGCCTGGGGTATGGTATTCCAGATGTCCACCTGTCGTGAGATAGAGGACAGGGATATCGGCAGCCACGAACGATGCATGGTCGCTTGGCCCATAGCCATCGGGCGTGCAGGAGACGTGCAGGTTGGTCTGTTCCGCCACTTGCTCCACCATTGTCTTGAATTGGCTGCTTGTGCCTGTGCCCGACACGCTCAAGGCATTGTTGCGCATTCGTCCTACCATGTCAAGGTTCACCATCGCCACAATACCCTTCAAGTCGGAGGGGAGGTTGATGCGTCTGTTGTCTACCTGCCTCATCCATTCCACAAAATGCTTTGAGCCCACCAGTCCTTGTTCCTCGGCACCGAAGAACGCGAAGATGATACTACGTGGCGAACGAACCTTCTTGAAATGCTTGACCAATTCAAGAACCACGGCATCGCCGCTGGCATTATCGTCGGCACCGGGATGCACCGCCACGGTGTCAGGACGGCGGGAGCCCGACCCTGTGCCACCCAGGCCCAGATGGTCGTAATGCGACCCGACGACGATATATTCGTGTTTGAGGCGCTTGTCTTTTCCCGGAATAACGGCGATGATGTTATGGGTGGTCATTGTCTTTTCTTTCTTCTGGAAGGTGAAGTCATGATAGAAGCCCTTTTTCTTCTTTCCCCTGACCACAGGCTTGAGTTTCATGCCACGAAGTTTGCCTGCGATAAACTCGGAAGCGAGGGTGTCGCCGGCAGTGGCAGGAAACCTGCCCCCAAGTTCTTGTGAAGCCAGGTATTCCACGGCACTCCTCATGTCATCCTGCTTTTGGGCGTATGCCTGCAGTACGAGTGAGAGCACCAAGGAAAATACAAACAATTTCTTCCACATAAACAATGCGTCTTTTAATTTCGGTTGCAAAATTACAACATCCGTTCCAAATACACAATCATTATTTATGAGGATTTTGCTCAAAAAGATATAAGGGAGGGAATCATACATACCTATAACAAGGTGGATTTTTTACCTTAGCAATAAGATTTTTTTGCCATTATGGAAATATGTGCACCTCACCACCGACGAGGAGTATGAGGCGAGTGTGAGGTATGTAAAGGAGAGGCTGAAGGGCTGTGAGTTGCTGTGATACAGCAACAAACAAGACAGAAACGGGACAGAGGGCTGCCAGGCGCTGGGGGTTGCTGTGATACAGCAACAGACGGGACAGAGAAACTGCTAGGCGCGATGAAGGGGTGCTCATTTTTTGAGCACCCCTTCATTGTGTTTTCGAGAAACTGTGGGTTAGTTTTTTACCAACCTCACTTCGTAGATTTCTCCTATCTGCTTGCGTGGTTTGGCAACAAACTTCACACGCACCTGCGACTTGCCCTTGAGCAGGTCGGCGGGGATAGGATAGGTTTCGTACTTGAACTCCGAGATGCGGTATTTCCCCGTGTTGTTTACCGACTGGATGAGGACATCGTCGACGAAGATGTCGAACTCATGGGTCTTCCATTCGCCCACACCCCAGTATTTCAGCCGCAGGCTGAGTTCGGTCATGCCGTTGGTCTGCATCAGGTAACTGAAATAATGTCCGTCGCTGGCGTCACGGTAGAACACGTCGTTGGAATTGCCGGTATACGAGCGGTCGGTCTCCATCTTGTGGTCGGTCTCGGGCTGTTGCTCCCCCGGCTGCACCTTGTCGACCGTGCGCGCCTCAAGAGCCTGCCGCTCCTGTTCCTCGCGTGCCAATCCGTCGAGATATCCTCGGTAGTTCTTCTCAGAAAGAGCCAGCCAGTACATCATGTAGCGGGCATCATGTATCTCGAAGAACGGTTGTATCTCGTTGTGGATGGCATTTTCCATTCTTGTAGAAAGCGTGTAGTGGAGAGGTTTGCCCGCTACCGGCTGCAACTGGTTGGCGATATCGTCGATATGGTCGTTGATGAGGATGGGTGCCTCGTTGATGGGCAGTTTCCTGCCACTGGCATACTGTCCGAAGCGGCTGTCATCGGCGATGAGGTGAGCCAGGTCCTCCGTGCCCGTCTTCATGCCGAGGAGGATGGGGCCATGCATGAGTGCGATGTACTGCGGCACGTTGGGCAAGTATTTCACGCTGTTGTGCATGGGGAATGTCAGTTCCACCACATCGCCCTTCTTCCACTTGCGCTGGATGGCGACATACGATGACGGACCCGTGACGATGTCGACCGGTTTTCCGTTCACCTTTACACCAAACTCTCCCGGCTTCACCCATCCTGGGTAGCGCACGAGCAGTTGAAACTCCCCTTTGCCTTGTGTCACCGTGATGCGGCTCGACTCGCCATAGGGGAAGTCTGTCTCCTGGCGCAGCACGACGTTCTTTTCCTTCCAATTGAGTTCGGAAGCGACAAAGAGGTTGACGAAGAGACTGGCGCCCCTCTTCGTATAGATGAACTGCCCGTACTTGCCGTGGTTCTCCATACCCGTTCCCACACAGCACCACATCGCCTCGTTAGGCGCGGAGTAGTTGCGGTAGTGGCGCGGACGGGCAGGCGTGAAATACACATATCCACCATGCTCGGGATGCTGGGTAGAGAGGATATGGTTGAACGTAGCCAACTCATAGAAGTCGGCGAAACGAGCCTCGGGGTTGCGGCGGTGCAGGTTCTCGGTGAGTTTGAGCATGTTGTTGGTGTTGCAACTCTCCGGGCCGTCGATATCGTTGATGAAGTCGGTGCAAGCCTCCTTGCTGGGGAAATGCTCACGACGGCTGTCGCCTCCGAAAGCCAGAGAGCGTTCGCCCGTGACGATATCCCAGAAGAAGGAACTGGCGTTGTGGTAGATTTCGTCGCCACTCAGTTCGGAGATACGCTCAAAGCCCACCACCTTAGGCACCTGGGTATTGGCGTGCATATTGTCGAGACAGTCTTGACGCTGCGACATTGGCGTGAGCAGGCGTCGGTGCGAGAATCGCCGTGCCACGTCGAGGTATTTTTGCTCCTTGGTGATGGCATAGGCATCGGCAAGCACCTCGTTCATGCCGCCATGCTCATTGTCGAGCATCCGTTCCATCTGTTCGTCGGAGAGTCCGGCGGTGAGGTCGATGGCCCAGTCGCAGAAGCCGAGGAAGAGTTTCTTTGCCTGTTCGTTGCCACAATAGACCCATGCGTCGCGCAGTCCGGCATACATCTTGTGGAGGTTGTAGAAAGGTGCCCACGAACCGAAATAGGTGCCGAAGTCACCCTTCTTGAATGTAGACCATAGGCGGTCGCTGCCAGGCATACCGCCCACATATCCCCTACCCCACTCCGGATGGTTCTTCACGTTGGCATCGGCACATTCCTGTAATTCGCTGAGCATATACTCCATTCGCTGGCGGCACTCGTCGCTACCCGTGGCGGCATTGATAGCCATGGCAGTGAGGTAATGTCCGCCCACATGACCGTCGAGACCGTCCCAGTTGGGATAGGCCTTGGCCTTGGGAGTGAGACCAGCCTCCTTGCGGTAGGGCGCCAGCAGCCGGTCGCAGTCGTACTGCAACAAGGTCTTGATGTTCAGGTCGCGTGCTTTCTTCAGCGGTCCACTGAGAAGTGTCACGTCGCCGAGGGGAAACTCATCGGCATAGAGTCTGTCTTGTGCCACAGCCATCGTGACGACAGCCAGAAGCGCGGAAAGGATAAAGTTTTTTTTCATCTTTTTGAGTAACTGAGGATTAGTTTCGTTGCAAAATTAAACAAAAAATCTCAGTTTATTAACATATAGCGTGAAAAAGATAGCTGTTGGCTATCAAGAAGGCTCAGCGACAAAGCGAAGCACATGTGACATCTATCTGAAAAAAAGCCGAGGCGTCTGTTGCCCCGGCTCTTTTCAGATAAATTAATGTTTCACTATTTTACAACCTTCTTACCGTTGACAATATAGATACCATGCTGTGCGGGATTGTTGACACGCACGCCGGAGATGGTGTAAACAGCGTTGTTGGTCTGCTCCACGGTCTCTATATCCTTCACACCGAGGATTTCGCCCTCTTCGACAGTCATCACACCGGCATTCAGGCCATTGGTGAAGTCGATGGTGACGGTGTAGGTCTTACCCGATTCGAAGGCACATCCCTCCTTGAAGGTGACATTGCCGTCGCTTGCCCCAATCTGAAGGTACGGGTTGTCGGTGGTGATGGCATAGTCGGTGCCAGGCACGAACTCTACGCCCCAGTTGGGCTGTCCGAAGAACTTATAGTTACACCAATTGTCCCACATCTCCACACCGCAGGTGACGCTGTAGCGGTAGATGTTAGGCTCCACCTGAGCCACAGGGATGTCGACCATAGCACCGGTGTTCCAACCCGGAGCATCAGTATTGACCGACGGACGGCCGATACCCTCGCCGATAATCCAAAGACCGCCCTCATTGATGGTAGCAGGTGCAGCCATTGTGCCCGGGATGATCTTCAGGTTGTTCTTGCCCTCCATCAGTACAATGGCATATTTGCCGCTGATGGCATTGAACTGGAACTTGCCGCCGCCCATGTTGGTTACAAACTGCTTATCGGTGTAGATATTCTCGATGTTGAAGTCGGGAGCGGTGACGGTGAACACGTCGCCCTTGTTCAGTTCCACGTCAATCACATAGTTGTCGCCGTTGGGCGTCATCTCTGTGCCGTTGAACGTGGGTTTGGGTGCGGCAGAGGCATTGAACTCCACGGTGACCTTTCCGGGAACGCCCTGGATATCATTCTCAGGCTCGCTGGGGACAAATCCGTTGAGGTCGATGGTGAAGGTCACCTTATCGCCCTTGCCCAAAGCCACGGGACCGGCGAAGATATTGCCATCGTCGCTGCCGCGCTGGTAGACTTCATTGCCATTCTCATCATAGGTCCACTCTCCAGCAGGAGTGTTGATGTAGAAGTAGTCGTTGGGCTCCATAACGAGGTCTTCGCCGTGGAATTCCATTCCCCAGCCATACTGTCCGAAGAACTTGAAGTTGACACCTGTTATTTCCTGTCCATAGGTGAATGCTATCTTGTAAATGTTCTCACCCACCTGTGTCACAGGGATGCTGTTGTTGAGCGCCGCGCTCCAGTTGGAGTTGTTCAGAGCAGCCGAGGGCTGTCCGATATTGGAGCCGATGACCCAAATGGCCTTGTCGCTGGCGAATGTGCCCGGTGCCTCATAGGTGCCCGGGAATATCTTCACGTAGTTGAAGGCAGGCATCAGCAAGACGGTGTAGTTGCCAGAGTTGGCATTGAAGGTGAAGTTGCCGCCGCCCTGGTTGGTAGCAGCGAACTCATCCACATAAGCATTGTCGATATCCATCTCTACGACAGAGGTGTTTCCGAGGGTGAAGGCATCGCCCTTGCTGAAAGCACCCTCATAGTAATAGTTGTTTCCAACCTTGGTCATGTTGACGCCATTGAAGGTGGGGAAGTCGGCAGGCACATACTCCTGATAATCAACAGTCACCTTGCCCGGTGTGTAGTTCATATCCACGGTGACAATCAGTTTGTCGCCGTTGCCGAAAGAAGCGTTGCTCTGTGAGTAGATGTTACCCTGGTCGCCACTGGCACCGTCCTGGCCTCCGATATAAAGCCACGGGTTCTCTTCCATCCAGATGTTGCCATCGCCTGTACCAGGCAGGATGTCGCCGCCCCAGTTCTTTCCCTTGAAGAACTTGAAGTTGACCTGAGCCTCTGCGCTGAGTTGCTGGCCGAAGACAAGAGTGAGGCGGTAAACATTGGACTCTACCTGCGGAACAGCCACATCGGCTCCTCCTTGCCAGTTGATGGGATTTGAACTGAATGTCGGGAATCCGATGGAATTGCTTCCATTGACATAGATAGCACGGTTGATGTCCCAGTTGGCGAAAGCCGACTCTGGGTCATCGTCCACTTGCCTGTACTCTACTTTAACATACTTCTTGTCGGGGTCGGCATAAAACCAATAAGCATATTCTGCTTGTCCATAAGCCTGGAAAGTCCACACGTCGCCCGACTTGTGCGTGAAGATGTCGGGCATGACATACCAGGAAGCATCAGTGCCGGGCAGTACATAGTCTTGTCCCTTCACCAAAACGCCGTCATAGCCTTTTGAGCCGTCGAGGACGAGTTCGGTCTGTGCTTGCACGGCTGTGGCGCCTGCGAATAAAGCCATCGCTACGCCCATTAGAGTAAACCATTTTTTCATAATGCGTTGATTTAAGTGAATGATAAATGTGTATGATTAATCGTTTATTTTCTGACTTCCTTCCTTCCCTGACAGATGTAGATGCCCGGGCCGGAGGGATTGGCAGTACGTACGCCATTAAGCGTATAGTAGTGAGTATCGTCGGCCGATGTGGGCTGACGCAAAGACTGAAGTTTGCTGGTCTGGTCGGTATTCATGAGCACCGACACGGCAGCACGCGGTGGGAGGACAATCTGGTTGTAGCGGTTCTCGCCGTCGGCGATGTTCACCTTGAGTTGCTTGTTGTTGGAATTGTAGAGAATCACGGCGAGCGACCCGTCGGGATTGCGGAAAGCGGTATAGGTGACGCCCTCGTACCACCAGCCCTCAGTGGCTATGCGTATGGCGCCGGGGCGCACCACTGCCGAGAGGTGGCAGATGACATAGTAATGAGAGTTGAGGGTGTAAGTCTTATAATCGTTATGGATATCTATCGCTCCGTAGCAAGTCTGGCATCCACCGTCGAGATTCGGTCCGCGCTGCATATCGAGCATGAAATTCCACACGATGGCGCCCCTGCAATGCTTGTTCATGGTATGCAGGCCGATATTCACCATGCAGTCGGCCAATGACGAGTCGAGGTTACGCCCGTTGTTCCACGTGCCTATCGATGCCTCAGTGAAGATGAGTTCCTTGTCGGGATACATGTCGTGGATGACGTTCAATTCATCGCTATTGCCGCCATAGTTATGATAGGCTGCGCCAACAACGAGTTCCTTACCCTCAAATTCAGCATCTTCATACAACTTGTAGATTTTGGCGGGATAATGCAACTCGCTCTCCTTGCCGTCGTAATTGTAATTGTGATCGAAAAGATAAATCTTTGTAGAGAGGCCTGCCTGCTTGAAGGCGGTAGCCATACGCTTCACGAAACCCGCCTCCTCGTTCCATGGCATATACAGCGAGGCACAGTTGCCGGGGTTCAAAGGCTCATTCTGCGGACTCACCGCATAGATGTTGATGCCCTCGGCACGCATCGCCTCGATAAACTTGACGAAGTAGTCGGCATAGGTCTTGTAGTAACTGGGAGAGAGATGGCCATCGGTCCAACTGTAATGGGCTGTGAGGTCGCTGAGGCTGTTGACCTTCATCCACCGTGGGCTGGTCCAGGGAGCAGCGATAATTTTCAGGTCGGGATTGATGGCAAGAATCTCCTTCAGCACGGGTATCACATAGTCGGTCTCGTCGGTGTAGAGTCGGAAATGCTGGAGCAGGTCGTCTTGCGGTCCCTTCTCATCACAGAGAGAGTATTCGGTGCTTGAGAAATCGTTGCAGCCAATACTGATTCGCACATACGACACACCATAGCCTTCGGTCGGAGAGAAGGTCTGCTTCAACAACTGCGTGCGGTCTTCCTGACTCATCTTCAGCAAGTTATAACTCGATGAATAGGTAATGGCAAAGCCAAACCCGTCGATGGTCTGGAAGGTCTCCGTAGGTTTCAGCAAGATGGCGCTGCGAGTGTTGTCGCTCTTCTCGCCCGTCAATGCCATAGGGGTAAGGGAATAGGAGCGTGTGCCATCGGTGGTATAGACCATACCCTGTTGGGCTACAGCCCCAAGAGGCGACAGCGCGAAAAAGAGGCTATATGCCAAAATTCGTAACTTCATAAAAACTCTCTATTAAAAAACATTATTCTTCGCCTTCGACTTGCCACCACTTGATGCCGAGGTCGCTGCCTGGCACATAAGTCGGTGTCTTGTTGTCGGGCAATGCCACATGTATCGTATAGTCACGCCGCAACTCCAGCGGATGAGCCACCCACGTTTGCGACACCTGGTCGTTGAGCACGATGACGACCAGCACCAGACTGCCCTTCTTTACCGTGCCATACTCCGTGGACAGTTCAGGGATGTTGAAACGTATCTGACTGTAGCGTACAGAACTGTAGGTGTCGAGTTTTCCATTGGCAGCCGACCCATACGCGCTCACGGGATGAATCTCCACCTGCCTGCCCTCTTTCTCATAGCGCACCACAGGGTGATACTGGCGGCTCACGTCGACCAGGGGAGCCTTATTGCCGTCGGGCATCAGCGAGCGGTCGGTCTCGCGTCCTACTGCATAGTTGAGGTTGGTCTCCTCACTATAGAAGAGATAGACGTTGCCATAGGGAGCCTGAACGGTGGCACCCGTCACAGTGATATAGAGCGACGTGACGACACTTGGCTCAGGTTTTGGCCCGTCGTCTACGGACTCATTGCAAGCCACCATGGTGAGCAGGACCACAAGGAGGCCAGAGAAGAGCCCTGCTCTCCTCCAACCTCCTGCGGTATGCGTCAACGTCTTCATCATCTGCATGCTATTCACGTCCTGGGATGGGGGTGAACGTCTCTATCACAGGTTTGGAGAGATTGCCGAACCCGTCGATGGTGAACACCTCGAAATCATAGCCTTGCAACTCAAGGTCGGTCACCGTGTATTCAGTGACCACCTCTGGAATCTCTATCGTACGCGTATCGGTAGCCGTCTTCTTCACCACGATGCGCATCGACTTGATGAGGTGGGTGTCATCGACGATGTCCCACATCAGCGTGAGGTTGCCCGGCACCGGTGACACCGCCCTGAGGTTTCTCACCGCCGGCGCGTAAGTCGGTACATTATCCAGATACTCCCTGTAATTGTCGTCCATGTCCTTGCATGAGGTAGCCGTGAAGAGCACCATGCAGCCAATGGCGATTGTATATATCAGTTGTTTCATAGGATTGTTGTATTTTATAATTCACTCTCTGCTTGTTACTTCCTTTTACGGGGCGCACTGGCGGCCTGTGCTTCCTTCGCAGCCAGTTCCTCGTGTGACATGAGGATTGATCCGTAGAGGTTGAGTTCGGACATACCTGCGAGATTGCGCTTGGAGAGGTCCCAGTTCTCCACCATGCGTACTCGGATGTAGCGCACGGAGTCGGTCATGGCATCCAGTTCCCATTCATGACCGTCGAGAGCGTACTGGTAACTCTCATTGGTAGGCATATACACATTCTCATGTCCGAAATACGACGGGTTGGTCCAGTAGATGGGCAGTGTGCCTGCCGTAGAGTTGGAGGAGATGTCGCAGTCCTTGATGAGGAACCATCCTTCTTCGTCGAGCGTCATCGACCCGAACAGTTTGAAGCGCTTCAGGTTCTGTGGCTGATAGTAGAAGTAGTCATCGGAAATACCACTTGTCTGGCCGCTGGCGCCAGAGTAGGGCTGGCTGTCGTAGGTGTAGGCACGTTGCCATGCCTTCAGGCGCGATATCGACACCACCTGGTGCATGTCAATCACGATGTCAACCTGGTCGGTGTCCCAGGGGATGGAGGCTCCATAAGTCACGCTGGAGTTGTCGCAGTCGGTGCCGCAGTAGTTCTGGGTATTGCTGGTGTTGCTGTCGATGATACCGTCGAAAATAGACTCGTTGGTGTATTCCCATGCGGGCTGCAGCGTAGTGAGTCTCGGCACGAGAGTCCATACAAACTCCTTGTAACTGCCGTTGGCGGGGTCTTCGCGCTCGATGAACTTCAACGACTCCTGTTCGGCAGGCACATCGATACTTGTGGGTGAACTCTGTTCGGTCCTGTTGCCTGAGGCATCCTCCACCCTGTACGTCACCTTATAGTTGCCGGCAAACATATTTCGGATATTGGTCTTGGCGTTCTTCTGCTTACTGCTCAGGTAACGGGTACGCGTCACACCATCCGCGTCGGTGTAGTCGACAACGACATACACGACCTTTGCCACGCTATTGGCAGTGATGTCGTCTAACTGCATATCAGTGCCTACCGGATTCACCCATGTCACGGCAAGGCCGCCACAGATAGGATGTATGGCAAGGTTGTCTTTGATTACATTGATGAAAGAGCGTCCGGGCTGCACATTGATGACCGTAGCGCTTGTCTCGCCCCCCCACTTGTCGACCGCCGACACACGGACGGGATAGGTCTTCGTCTCGTCGGCCAGGCCATCGATCTCGATTTTATTGTCATAGATGCTGGTAGTGCGGTAGACATCCTTTCCCAAAGAGTTGGTATAGGCAGCCTTGATATAGAGCAGGTCGTTGCTCTTGGGTGCGGTAAACTTGATGATTGCGCCACCCATCGTCGGCTCGTAACTCAGGTCGACCGGGGCAGTGAGTGATGTCTCGTCGTCTTTACAACTGGAGAAAGACACCACCATCACCAGACAGCCTAAAAGAGCCCAATATTTTGTCATCTTTTCCATTTTCATTTTCGTTATATGTTTATCACATTTCTCTTCTCACGATCAATAGCCTGGGTTCTGCACCAGATTGGGATTCTTCACCATCTCGTCGGTAGGAATAGGCCAGAGGTAGTTGCGGGTAGTGAACACATGGAGCAACTCCGGGTCTTGCACGCGCTTGTAGTATTCTGCTGCTGTAGTGGCATCAGAGTTCCACTGCCAGATATTGGTATTGAAGTATTTCGAGCCTTCGAGCCATCGGCGCACGTCGTCGTTGCGGTAACCCTCGAACGCCAGTTCCACCGTACGCTCCTGCTTGATGATTTCGCGCATACCGTCTTTCGTCATATACTTGTTGGCATGTTTGGCGTTTGCCCATGCGGTCTCCACAGTAGGAACACCCGAACGGGCGCGGATGGTGTCGAGCAAAGCGAGGATTTCGCCCTGACGCTGTTCGCCATACACCTCATTGAGGCACTCAGCATAACTCAGCATCATCTCATTGTAGCGTATAATCGGCCAGGCGTAGCGTGTAATCGTCCCGTTGCCCTGGGTGTCGGGATGCATCAGTTTGCGGAGGAACACCCCCGAGGTAGGCACGTCGATATCGTCGTGCGTCTGACGGCCGTTGGCTTCCTGATAGCGCATCTTCAGGTTGTAGATTGTGCCGTATCCACGCACTCTTGAACGGTCGAAGCCGATGGAGGCATAGAAGCGCGGTTCCCTGTTCATGAACATATACGCTGTCTGTTCACCCACCTGTGCCACGGTGTTGTGGTCGGCGGTGATGGTGACGACAGAATCCTTGTGCTCATAGTCGAAAGTCGGGTCTTCATCCAGAGGAAGTCCGTTCTGTGTATAGAAGAACTCGGTGGCGTTAAGCGTCGGTCCGAACCACTGCCATGCATCGCCCGTAGAGGTGGCGGCAGAACTCTTGTAGTTGATGGAGCGCTGTATCTCGTGCCACGACAGCACCTGGTCGGTGGTGCGTGAACAGCCCCAGATGACCTCTTCGTTCCATTTCGACACCATTGCATACTGATAGTTGTACATATAGGGCAGGCGTATGGAGTCGTTTCTGAAGTTACGTGCATCCACAGTCTTCGAATAGTCGGAAGAGGGATACTTGAAGAGGTGGATGTTGGCCGACCGGCACATTGTCAAGGCTTCTTCGTATGCGGCAAGGGCGCGCTGCCATTTCTGCTTCTCCAGTTCCGTATCATTCTGCGGGAAGAGTTTCGTGCCGTCCTTGTTTTCCAGCGAATAATAGAGCGGGTTGTTGTTAAACAGCGGACTGGCGGCATAGAGCAGAACCTTGGCCTTGAAACAGCGGTTGATGACCTGGTCGATTCTGCCCATTTCCGACGTGTTGATGATGCGCACAGGCAGTGCGTTCACCGACTCATCGAGTAGGCTCACGATATAGTTGACCACGGTATCCACCGGCTCACGTGCCTGTTGGTTGGCCTTGTCGGATACATCGAGTGGAGTTTCCTCCCTGATGAGAGGAATGGCCCCGTATTGCGTGAACAGCAGGAAGTGGTAGTAGGCAATGAGGAATTTCACCTCACCGCTCCAGCGGCTCTTCTCGCTCTGCGACATGTCGGGCACCCTGTCGATATTGTTGAGGAACGTGTGGCAGATGCGCAGCGGTATAAACAGCGACGTTTCGCAAGGCGCATGCTCGCTCCAACTGCCGCCCCAGTCGCCATACCAGAAACTCATGATGGGCTGGTCGGCACTGATTTTGCCCAAGACGGCGTTCTTGCCGTCGGTGACGCGGTTGATGCTCATAATCATCTCGTCGCTCATGCCGAGGAACGAGTAGGTGTTGTCGTATTCAGGGATATAGTGATAGCAGGTGGCCAAAGCCCTGTAGGCCGTCTCCTTCCTGTTGAAGAGCGCGGAGATTTCCTGCGTGTTGTCTGGCACCACGTCGAGGTAGTCGGAGCAACCACTTGCGGTTATGGCCAGTACACCAAACAATATGTATTTTATATACTTTTTCATGTCCTTATTCATTTTTATGCCCTCATCAGAATTCCAAATTCACACCGATGTTGAATACTCTCTGTGTGGGATAGCCAATGCCATATCCACCCATTTCAGGGTCCCACAACTTGAAGTTGCTGAAACAAACCAAGTTGTTGCCAGAGGCAAAGAAGCGCAGCAGGCTCAAGCCCCATTTCCTCACCAGTTTCGCAGGCAGGGAATAGCCCATCTCCACGGTCTTCAGGCGCAGGAACGAACCGTCGCGCAGCCACCATGTAGAGTTCACTGTGTTGTTGGCCACCCCGGCAGTAGACAAGCGGGGCCAGAAAGCCTGTGGGTCGGGATTCTCCTCACTCCAGTAGTTGCCTGCCACCAGTTTGAGCGCATTGCGGTGGTTGGCCAAGGGCTCGATGGACGAAGGCTGGATGAAGAACGAAGAATGAGCCACTCCTTGGAAGAAGAAGGAGAAGTCGAAGTTCTTGTACCCCGTCGATGCTCCGAAACCGTAGACGATTTCCGGGTCGGTAGGATAACCGATGGCCACCATATCCTTCGAGTTGATGACACCGTCGTTGTTGATGTCGACATACTTGATGTCGCCTGCCATGTAGGTGGCACCTGCCACCACTTCCTGGCGTGGGCTGTTCTCCACATCGTTCTGGTCGATGAAGAGTCGTTCTGCCACATATCCCCATTGCTGGCTCAGGTTGTAGCCGAACCGGTTGCGCCAAGGTTCGGGATAGACGAGGTCGCCGCCCCGGATATACTCACTGGTGGTGTAGGTATAATTGAAACGTGTCTGCAACCACCAGTGTGGAGTTATGCTCCAGTTGATGTCGCAGGAGGCGTCGATACCATGCTTTTTGGTCTTACCCATATTGGCATAGATATCGGCGGTGGCGCCCATGGTCATTGGCATCGACCCCATGCGCTGGTAGATGTCGTCGCGGTCTTCGCGGAAGTATTCAAACTGTATGGTTGCTTTGTGCATGAAGTCGATTTCCACGCCGTAGTTCTGCATGGTGGCAGCCTCCCATCCAATCTTGGAGTTGGCATAGCGGTTGATGGAGTAGCCGTTGTAGGTGACATTGAAATCCTGTCCCCAAGCATATCCTAAGCCACTGTTGTTGGTATTCACGTCGGCGAGGTAGTAGAAGCGCTGGCTTGTCGACATGATATTGTCGTTGCCCACCAGTCCGTAACTGCCCTTGAGTTTGAACATGGGGAAGATTTTTGCGATGGAAGAATTCTGCCAGAAAGGCTCATTCGATATGATGTATCCCACACCGATAGAGGGGAAGAAGCCCCAACGGTGGTCGCGGTCGAACTTCTCAGAGCCATTGTAGCCGAAGTTGGCCTCCAGGTAATAGCGTTCGCCATAACTGTAGGTGAAGCGGCCCGAGAGGCCCAGTGTGCGGATGGGCAGTGAGCCGAAGGCACCGCCCTGGTTGCCCAGCAACTGTTCCTTCATCTGTCCTACCAACATGCCGCTCACGCCATGCTTGCCGAACTCCCTGTTATACTGGATAGCAGCCTCAAAGTAATAGGAACTGCTGGTAGAGAGACTCTGCTGGGGGTTGCTCAGGCGGTCGGTACCCTCCTGCACCTGGTCGAGACTGTATTTCGTGCCCAACTCGCTCACCTCGGTCTTCAGCGCGTAGTAGAACGGGGTCATGGAGCGCGTGTTGGTATTTGAGCCTGTAGAGGTGAACGAAGCCAGTGCGCGTGCTGAGAGTCCTTCGGTAATCATCTTCAGGTCTTGTTCGATGGTGAAGATGGAGTTTCCCGTATAGGAAAAAGCGTCGGAATAGCCCACCATCATCTCGGCGTAAGGGTTGGGATAGCGCACGCTACCCACATTATTTCCGTAGAGCACGTGGTCGGCATAATACCAGGTATTGTCGATTGACTTGTCGTAGAAGGCGGGGAAGTCGACGGGATTGGCACGCATAATCTGGTCGAAGAGGTTGGATGTCGACGCGGCAGGCGTGTTGGAGCGGTCGAGCAGTGTATAGACCTTGACGGCCGCCTTTGTCGTCTTCGTGAGGTTCACGTCGATATTGGCGCGGATATTGTAGCGGTTGATGCTGATGTTGTTGTTGTAGTTGTTCACCGACGGCACCTTCAGCAAACCGTTCTCGTGGGTGTAGGCGGCAGAGAGGTAATACTGTGCCACCTCGCCACCACCCGATGCAGTAACCGTAGCCTTGGTGTTGATGGCGGCGTTCTTGAACATCATGCCATACCAGTCGACATTGGGATAGAGCATTGGGTCTACGCCTTTTCGGGTGTTCTCTATCTTCTCCATCAGGTAGGCATCGCTGGTCACACCTTGTACATCGCGTGTGCGTACCGCATAATTATAGAGATTCATATACTCCACGCCATCCACAAATTCCAGAATCTTCGTTGGTGTGGAGATTTGTGTTTCCAGGCGAGTGGTAATCTTGAGTTTGCCCTTCTTACCCGACTTTGTGGTGACAAGGATTACGCCATTGGCACCCTTGGAACCATAGAGTGCGGTGGCGGTAGCGTCTTTCATGATAGAGAAACTGGCGATGTTTTCCGGTTCCAAACGTGCCAGGTCTTCTGTTGACATTTCAATGCCGTCGATAAGGATCAGCGGTCCGGCAAGCGAACTCTCCAGACTACTCACGCCACGGATGAAGAAGTTGGCGTTGTCCTTGCCAGGCTCACCCGTACGTTGATAAGATACGACACCGGCGATACGTCCAGCCATCGTATTGGTGAGGTTGGTGCTCGGCGTGCGCAACTCAGCAGGGTTGATGGTCTCGATAGAACCGATGACAGAGTTCTTCTTCTGCTTGGCAAAAGCCACAACCACCATCTCATCGAGAGTGTTCTCGTCTTCCCTCATCACCACATCGATTTCGTCACGTCTTCCTACATACTCTTTCACTGTAGCAAAACCAATGTAAGAGAATGTCAGGGTATCGCGGGGTTCGGCGTTGAGCGCATATTTTCCGTCGACCGAAGTGACGGTGCCTCCAGCCTCTTTACCCCTTACAACCACAGTGACACCAGGCAGCGGAGTGCCTTCCGTGTCGACGACGAGTCCTTTCACGATATGTTGCTGTGCGTTCATGGGTAATGAGCCAATGACCATCATCAGCAAAATCGTAAAGAACTGTTTCAAAGGTTTCTTTCTCATTAAACAGATATTTAAGGTTTTTAGTAAAAAGAATTTTAATCAAAGTTATTTAGGTTTATTCTCCATGCAAAGATAGCAAAAACAACAACACGCAGATGCGGGCAAAATTGGAAAAGTGGAAAAGTGTAAAATGTCGACAATTACATATACCTGTATATCAGTACCTTACAGAAAATTCAAGATTCTATAAAAGTAGATTTTATAAAGTGGTCAAATTGTTGCCAATTTGCTTAACAGCCTTTTCAAAGTTCTCGCGAGGACCTATGGAGGCATTTTTCACAGTAGAGCGATAGTTGTAAATCGTGTGAACGGAATAATTCAGGAATTCGGCTATTTTGGAACTGTCGGTGATGCCGAGTCGTATCAATGCGAAGATACGCAATTCCGTGGTGAGTGAATTTTCTTTTGGCGGGATAATGCGGTTTTGGGGTTGAAGAAGTGCATTGAACTCATCGATGAAAGTAGGCAAGATGGTGAGGAAGGCTTTGTCGAAGTTGCCCAGCAACTCCTCGAAGTCCCTCGACTTCATCTCGAGCATTTTCTTTGAAGACAGATACTCCACGAGTTGTCCGCTCTTTTGTTTTTTCAAGGCAGTGAAACGGAAGTTCTCCAATTTCTTGAGATAGTCGGAACACAGTGTGAGGAAGTTGCCCATATACACTTCCTTCATGCGGTTGCTCTCGCTGAGCAAGTTGTTGCTCTGATGGAGTTGCTCTATCGTTTGCTGTAGTTGCTCGTTGAGCATCTTCAGGTTCTGGTTGCTTTCGTGCAGGTCGCGACGTGCCACCCTTAGCCTGCGCATCTGGAGAATCACGTATACCACTGCCATGGCCAGGAGCAATGCCAACACGCCAGCGAGGATAAGCATAGTGGTCAACTTATGGTTCTGGTTGTTGGTCATCAACTGGTAGTTGTGGGCGATATTGTTGAGAATGTTGATGCTCTGCAAGTTGCGCAAGGGGGAATTGTATTGCTGCAGCCCATCCTGGGAAATATTGATGAGCAGGTATGACCTTTTTACGTCGCCCTCCTCGCTGAGTAAGTCGGCAAGTGTCCAGAGCGATGCCTGGTCCTTGATGGAATGGCGCAGATCACCGATGGCCGACCTGATGAGCCATTGTTTTTCTTTCTCCTTGTCTCCAAGTCCATGGAAGACCAACGAGCGGAAATAGGCTATCTCAGAGAACTTCTTGGCGAGGGTGTCGGTGCGCTGCAGCCTCAAATCACTGTATTTGAGTGCAGCCTCATAGTTGTGCTTGTTGCGCTCCCGAGTTTCGAGCAAGTCGAGATAGGCGTCGCTCTCCGGTTCACGGCTATAGTATTGTTCGAGCAAGTAGCGGCTACGACCCGCCTTATCGAGATAATCGGCCTTGATGTCATCATCGTGGGAGTAATATCCCGACTCCCCATACACATCCCGGCATGCATCATAATAATAAGGAAGGATGCTGTCGGGCAAATGGTCTTCGTCGATTTCCTTGAGGATGCTCACCGATTCAAGATAGGCTCCTGTCTTGGCATAAAATTGGGCCTTGCGCAATCTAGCGCGCGTGATGAGGCCCAAATTGCCACTCTGCTCAGCCAATTTCAGGTAGCGGTTGATGTAAACGGTGGTGGAGTCGTAATTGAACTTCGAATACGCCTCGATGAGTTTGTCGGTCAACGCCATCTCTTCAGTCAAACCACCTTGAAGATGGCGCAGTTGCTGTTTGATGTCGCCGATAGCCTTCTCATGGGCGGCATCGTATTCCTGAATGTGGGCAATGGCAGAATCCAACTGCTGCAACAAGATGGTGGTCTGCTTGTCATCATCAAGCATGACGGCACCTTGTACCTCTATGGAGAAGAGCGATAGAAGGAACAAAAACGTAAAGAGGTAAAACTTGTTCATCATCGGTATAGATTTGCCAAAAAAAATCAGTTTTGGCAAAAATATAAAAAAAGCCAGAAACTCACAAGTAATTGCTTATTTTTTTTCTGAACCCATATTCTTTTATCATATAGCATAATAACTATCTACATTTTTGAGTTTCGTTACTATTACGTAACCATCTAACATACAAACAATTAAATAATATTCACAACACTTTTGAATCCACTTTTCCCGTAAAGGCTCTTTGTCTGCATTCTTTTTTTCGCTAAATTTGCCACTGAGTGGCGAATATAGGATGCTTCTCTCGGCTTTCGCTATATTGGGCACTATCGTAATTACTACAACAATACCTAAAGATAATTGTCAACAAATAGTACAATGAAAAAGGCAAGAATGGAAAATGTCGTGGCATTGCTCATGCTCTTCTTCTCCGCCACCACCCTGTATGGACAAACCGGCACAGGGTTGGAGACCACCCATGAAGAGTCGGGATTTGTACCCGAGGGGTATCAGTTGGACTGGAGCGATGAATTCGACGGCAGTGAGTTGAACACCAACGACTGGAAATTCGAGATTCACGACCCCGGATGGGTGAACAACGAGTTGCAGCGATACGTTGGGAAGACCTTCAGAGGCAACAAAGTGGTGTTTGTGGAAGACGACCACCTGACCATCCGCCTGCAGAAAGTAGACGACCAAATCGTGTCGGGCCGCATCAACGCCCGTCCCAACGAGGGTTGGCGCTACGGCTATTTCGAGGCCCGCATCAAGTTGCCCAAAGGCCGTGGCACCTGGCCGGCATTCTGGATGATGCCGTCGAACGTCGACTGGTCGACGAATCCCTGGCCCCGCTGTGGCGAGATTGATATCATGGAAGAGGTGGGCTACTCTCCCGGCAACGTGTCGTCGTCGATTCACTGTGAGGCCTACAACCATCCTGCCAACACGCAGAAGACCCATTCCCTATATCTTCCGACGGCAGAAGAAGAGTATCATATCTATGCGTTGGAGTGGACCTCGGAGAAACTGTCGTTTTTCGTCGACGGACAGAAGCACATGGAATTTCTGAAAGAGAGCGATGACCATGCGGTGTGGCCCTTCCACTATGCCTTCTATCCCATTCTCAACCTGGCATGGGGAGGTTCGTGGGGCGGAGCGCAAGGTGTAGACGAGAGCGCACTGCCCACCGAAATGCTTGTTGACTATGTACGCGTATACAAAAAGCCTATGCCTGCCACGGCAAAGAAAGTGGTGGCATACGTCACATCATGGTCGTCGGTTGCCGTCGATGCCAACGCCATGACACATATCAACTATGCCTTCGGTGGCATCGACAACAACTCGCAGGTCTATGTGGACGGCAAGAACCGTTTCCAGGAGATTGTGGCGCTCAAGCAAAAGAACCCTGCACTGAAGGTATTGCTGAGCATCGGAGGATGGGGTCGCGGCAATTTCTCACCCGTTGCCGCCGATGAAGCCAAGCGGAAGACCTTCGCACAGTCGTGCCGCAACTTCTGCGACCAAAACGGTATCGACGGCATCGACATCGACTGGGAGTTTCCCGGCAACAACTCCTCGGGAGAGACGTCGCCTGCCGGTGAGAAAAACAACTACACACTGTTGATGCGTGACCTGCGCGAGGCATTGGGCGACGACCTGTTGCTCACCATGGCTTCATCGTCGAGCCCTGACTATTATGATTACAACAGTCTCATAGGATATTTGGATTTCGTGAATGTCATGACCTACGACATGGCCAGTCCGCCCCATCACCATTCCGCCCTCTACCGCGGTGGGACAGTGGGCAACGGCTGGTGCGTGGCCCATGAGTCGATACAGAACCACCTGAAAGCAGGCATCCCGCCCGAAAAACTGGTGATGGGCCTGGCCTTCTATGGCAATGGCAGCGGCTCCGCCAACCAGGTGTCGCTGCAAGAGATAGAAGACGGCATCGCCGAAGGGAAATGGATAGACCATTTCGACGATGTGGCTAAGGTGCCCTATGTGACCAACAAGAACGGCCAGTTCGTCTACGGCTACGACAACGCGAGGTCGCTTACCATCAAGTGCCAGTACATCGTAGACAACGACCTGGCGGGAGGTATGTATTGGGAATACGCCAACGACAACCAGATGGGCACAGAGCGCTATACCGTATACGACTGTTTGGTGGGCAATGCCGTAAAGAAAGAGAACCTCTTCTTTGGCGGTGTGCCTTTGGAGTATGTCGGAGCCAACAAATACGGCAATGCCATTGACCTGACACAAGGCCACACCTACGAGGCCTCTGGTGCCGATGAGATGGTGGCCGACGATTGGTATTACGACCCCGATTTCTTCCAACGGCAAGACGACGGCACCTACCTGTTTCGTGCCGTGTCGGGGAAATACGACATCAGCGCCGATTTCAACAACCAGTGTTTCCATGTCACACCCCTCGATGAAGAAGGTCAGCCCCTCACCTACCACACATGGGATGGCACAGGCTGTATCTGGGTCATTGGAGCCAATTCGAGTTATGGGAAACCCACCTATATTCCCGGCAACGACGATGGCTGGTCGGAAAGCCGTGCGCTGCCGATGGCACAGATTGACGCCACCCATCACCAGATAACCTTCGAGGTGGGCAAGCAACTGAATCCCGACAAGGTGAATTTCAAGTTCTTCCACCAAAACTCTTTCGGCAATGACTCCAACGACGAGTTCACCCCCTTCACCAATCCCAAGATAACGACTACGAGTGATGTCTTTTACGTGAATTACAATACGCCAGACTGCGGCAACGTGAAACTCCGCAGCGGAAAGAAACTCACCCCTGGCGATGTATATGTCTTCACCATCGACACCAGTGACACCGAACACGTGGTGCTGTCGACCGAGAATATCACCACTTCCATCGACGAGCCCATGGTGGGCAACAGCCGAGAAGACGACAAATGGTATGACCTCATGGGAAGAGCCGTAGGAAGCGGGACGGACAGGAAAGGAGACCTGCCATCAAAACAAATACTCATCTCCCATGGCAAGAAAGCAATCACCCCATAAATACACCACACCTATGATGAAGACCCACAAAATCCTATGCCTCGCCATCGCCATGCTCACCATGCTCACGGCATCGGCGAAACAAAAAGCCACCGACAACATGCTGGTCGTGGCATACGTCACCTCCTGGACCAACGAGGTGCCCGACCCCATGACGATGACACACATCAACTACGCCTTCGGGCACGTCAGCGACTCCTTCGATGGCGTGAGGGTGGACAATCCCGACCGTCTGCGCATGATTGTAGGGCTGAAGAGCAAGAACCCGTCGCTGAAAGTGATGCTCAGCATCGGAGGATGGGGCAGCGGACGCTTCAGCGAGATGGCAGCCTCAGCAAAGAACCGCGAGGCTTTTGTAAAAGACTGCCGTAGGGTGGTCGCGGAATTCGCCCTCGATGGCATCGACATCGACTGGGAATACCCCACTCAATCGTCGGCAGGCATCTCGTCCTCTCCTAACGACACGAAGAACTTCACCCTGCTCATACGCGACCTGCGCCGCACCTTGGGAAAGAAGAAACTCATCACCGCCGCCACGGTGTGCGACGCGAAATACATCGACTTCCCCTCGTGCATACCATACATGGACTTCGTCAACGTCATGGCCTACGACATGGGCAACCCACCCAAACACCATGCCGCCCTCTACCCCTCGCCCATATCCAGTCACATCACCTCATCTCAGGCGGTAGAGGCGCACCTGAAAGCAGGAGTGCCCGCCAGCAAACTGGTGATGGGAATGCCTTTCTACGGCCGTGGCAAACGCGACGACCATGGGCTGAGGGAATACGACCGCACCGGTATCCTGCCCAGAGGCTATGAGAAGCGTTGGGACGATGTGGGCATGGTGCCCTACATCACCAACGAACGGGGAGAACTGGTGAGAGGATATGAGAACATCCGCTCGTTGGCAGCCAAATGCCAGTATATCCTCGACCATCACCTACGAGGCGGCATGTACTGGGACTATGCCAGCGACAACAGCCAGGGCGATGAGCGCACAACCCTCTATCTCTCGCTCCTCAAGAACAAGAAAGCCACAGTGCCTCCACGCCAAGTCCTCGTACTGGCAGAGCGGGGCGGGCTGCATGAACCGTTCACTGCCACTGGCCTGCAATGGCTCGAAGACAACAAGGAACGGTTCAACATGCAACTGACCATTCTGAGCACGGCAGAGCACATCGCCAAAGACGAACTCGGCAAGTATCACCTCGTCCTTCAGTTGAACCACCCTCCCTATGCCTGGAGCAAGGAGTCGCAAGAAGATTTCCAACGCTATATCGACCGTGGCACGGGCAACTATATCGGTTTCCACCATGCCTCCTTGCTCGGTGAGTTCGACGGATACAGCATGTGGCAGTGGTTCTCCGACTTCATGGGCAGCGTGCGCTATCAGAACTACATTGCCGACAAGTGCGACGGCACTGTTCAGGTGGAAGACCAGCAACATCCCGTGATGAAAGACATCCCCGGCACTTTCGTCATTGAAGACGACGAATGGTACACCTACAACAAGGACCCGCGCCAGAATGTTCATGTGCTGGCTCATGTCGACGAGGCGAGTTACACCATCAATACCGACATCAAGATGGGCGACCATCCCGTGATATGGACCAATCCCACGAAAGGTGCCAGGAACGTGTATTTCCAATTCGGACACAGCAAACTGCTGTTCGACAATCCCGCCTTCATCAAATTACTGGAAAACGCCCTGGAATGGACGTTGGAGGAGCATTGAACAAATACATCATCGTTTTCCTTTTATCTATCGGCCTCAACACACAGGCACAGATGCCATTGCCGGTGGATGCCCGCAACTCCCTGGAAACGGAGTTGCTGAGGGAGACCGTGCTGAAAAGTGAACCGTTGACCATCACGCCCGCCTTGAATGACTGGCAACACCAAGGCCTTGGCACCATGACATACGCCAACGACGGGGAACTGTGCCTGCGACTGCCTGTCAATACCGGAAGACGGGCACAAGGCTCTCCCGATGACCCCGACTATGCCACATATGGACGCGCCACTGTGTCGTACCATCTCCATCATCGCAACCTTGAAGATTACCACCGCATCACGATGGAGGTTTTTCCCCGATGCGAGGGTATCGCCATCATGAACCTGAACCTTTTCCTGAACAACGAAGAAGGAGGGGATTTGGGAGCACATCTGGTAAACCTGAAAAACAATCAGTGGAACAAAGTCGTTTACGATATCTCCGGACTGCTGCGCGACAAAGTACGGGGCATCGACATCTACACCGACCTGAAAGGCAGGAATCAGGCACGATGCGACTCTTTCACCTACTTCATCAAGAATATCCGTCTGGAACAGGTTGCACATACGGAAGAAGAGACCGGCTGGCAACCAGCACAAGGACACATCGCCTATTCTTTCACGGGCTATTACCCACAAGGACGGAAGACGGCTGTCGTCAACCTCCCCGACATCACGTCCAATGCGACATCACCATCCGACTGCCATTTCCAACTTATAGACGCCAGGAGCGGCTATACGGTGTATGATGACACCGTGCGTGTACGGCAGACGACGACAGGAACATTTGGAATACTTGACTTTTCCCCGTTCGCCCAAAAAGGAGAATACTGGCTGACGTGCAATGGACTGAAGACCGACACCTTCCATATCAGCCAAGACGTCTTCCGTCATGCAGAAGAACTGCTGCTCAATTTCATCTTCTGCCAACGCTGCGGATATGCGGTGCCCGGCATCCACGGCATCTGCCACAACGACGTATTCTGTACTTTCAAAGGCGAACAGACCCCCTATGGCGGCGGTTGGCATGATGCCGGCGACCTGTCGCAACAGACGCTGCAGACATGCGAGACGGCCTACTCACTCCTCGAAGCATGGCAGAAGATACCCGACAAGCATTCGGCCCTGGCATCACGCCTGCTCGAAGAGGCAGAATGGGGTCTGCGGTTCGTGCTGCGCTGCCGCTTGGGCAACGGCTATCATGCGAGCAGCATCGGTCTGCTGCACTGGACGGACGGCATCGTCGGCACTGCCGATGACATCTTCACCGTGCGCTCGCAAGATATGGCTTACGACAATTTCCTCTATGCCGCTTGCGAGGCCTATGCTGCAAGAACCATGCCGCCATCATCGCTGCGCGACAGTCTTGCACAAGCCGCCACCGAAGACTTCCGATATGCCCTCCACAAATTCCGGCGCGACGGTTACGACCGTTTCCCACACATCATGGAACATACCTACAACACCTCACGCTCGCAACACCACGCCACGATGAGTTGGGCAGCATCACAACTCTTCATGTTGACCGGCAACGAGGAATATGCCATGCTGGCCGTCGAAAGCATCCACTATATGTTGGAATGTCAGGAAGACAGCGGAACCTGTAGGGGATATTTCTACCGCGATACGACCCACCGCTCGGCAGTGCACTACATCCACCAGTCGCGCGAGCAACTGTTCATGCAGTCGCTGACAGCCCTTTGCGAGAGCCAGCCCCAGCATGAAGACTACGGGCGATGGAAACACGCCATAGCGTTGTATGGCAACTACCTGAAAAGCATCATCCAGTATACCGAGCCCTACGGCATGGCCCCTTCAGGGGTGTACCTGCCGAAGGAATATGCCGACTCCACAGGCTTCCACGCCCTGCATATCTTCTCGCCCGAGGATGCCTATGAGCGTTATGACGCCCAGTTGGAGAGTGGAGCAAAAATCGATGACGGACACTATGTGCGCCGGTTTCCAATATGGTTCAACATCTTCAACGGCAATGAGGCAATCATCCTGTCGACAGGCAAGGCTGCCGCCCTCTGTGGCCACTTCCTCGGTGATGACGACCTGTTGCAGATAGGCCGCGAACAACTGTATTGGACAGTAGGTAAGAATCCTTTCTGCCAGTCGCTCATCTATGGTGAAGGGCACCGCTACCCGTCGTTAGACAGTTTCTCTTCCGGCGAGATGATGGGAGAGATTCCCGTCGGTATCCGCTCACTGGGCGATGCAGACATCCCCTATTGGCCACATACCAACAACGCCTGCTACAAGGAAGTGTGGGTGACCTCGGCTTCCAAATTCCTGTCGCTTTTGGCTGAATACTAACATATATACAATAAAGACAATGAGAAAAACCATACTGACCATGATGGTGGCCGCATTCATCTGCCTTCCCCTCATCGCACAGAATGAAGGGGAATATGCCGCCAACTATGCCCGTGCCCCCCGATTCAAGGCTCTGCTGTTCTGGCAACCCGGAGCAGAAGAGGCCCATGTGCAGTTCGACAAACAAGCCATGGAATTCTTCCACAAACTCACCTATGGCGAGGGATGGACGATGGACGTGACCACCTCGATGGAAGAATATCCCTACGAACGGCTGAAGGACTACAGCATCATCATCAGCCTGAATGCCGCCCCCGGGGGCAGAGCACAGAGAGAAGCGTTTGAGAAATACATGGAAAACGGGGGAGGATGGATAGGATTCCATGCCTCCGCCTACAACGACCGCAACACCCACTGGCCATGGCTGAACAAGTTTCTCGGTTGCGGGCAGTTCTATTGCAACAACTGGCCTCCACAGCCCGCGCTCGTGGAATGCGACGTGGCAGACCATCCCGTGACCATATCCCTGCCCCATGAGTTCGTGGTTCCACCGAGTGAGTTCTACCAATGGCAGCCCTCACCCCGCCAAAACGAAGACGTGGAGGTGCTGCTCAGCATCTCACAGAAGATGTATCCCTTTGGTCTGAAGGATGTGGTGAAATTCGGCGATTTCCCCATCGTGTGGACCAATAAGAAATACCGTATGGTATATCTCAACATGGGTCATGGCGACGAGGGCTTCATCGATGCCACGCAGCAACTGCTCTTCGTCAACGCTTTCCGTTGGGTGGTGAGCCGTGACCCGCTGGGCGACCCGTTCAAGAAATAACAACTATAATACCTGAATATTTGTGACAAACAAGAACCTAAGAAAACTCATGGTGGTGCTGGTCTGCCTATTGGCTACCACCATGCAGGCCGGCAAGTACCAGAACTTCAAAGTGTCGACCTACATCCGTGCTCAGGACGTGGCACGCATGGACGACGAGAAGTTTCTGAAATCCACATGGGAAACGGTGAGCAGTCAGGTAGACCTCGACAAAATCTACCTCGAGACCCATCGCGACGCGTTCATCGTTCCCGAGAAGACACTCACCAAGGTGAAGAAGTTTTTTCTGTCGAAGGGTCTGGAGGTAGGCGGCGGCATCACGTTCACCCGATCCGAGCCCACCGACTTCGAGACCTACAGTTACGCCCGTGAAGACGAGCGGCAGATGGTGAAGCACATCTCCGAATACACCGCGAAATTCTTCGACGACATCATTCTCGACGACTTCTTCTTTATCGACCTGAAAAACGACGACGAGATAGCCGCCAAGGGCAGCAAGAGTTGGACGGAATACCGTCTGCGGCTGATGGCAGACGCCGGACGCGAACTGGTAGTGGGACCTGCGAAGGCCGTGAATCCCAAGGTGAAGGTCATCGTGAAATACCCCAACTGGTATGACCACTTCCATGGCTTGGGATTCAACCTCGAGGAAGAGCCCACCTATTTCGACGGCATCTGGACGGGTAATGAGACACGCGACCCAGCCTCTGCACAACACCTGCAGAACTACCTGAGTTACAACATCTCGCGCTACTTCGAGAACATCGCCCCCGGCCGCAACCTCGGCGGATGGGTAGATGCCGGCGGCATCAACATGAGCATGGACCGCTATGCCGAACAACTGCACCTGACGATGCTCGGCCGTCTGCCCGAAATCATCCTCTGGAACTACATGCAGTTGGTAGACGTGAAAATCTCGCCGTCGATGCGCGCCGCATGGCAGTCGGAGGGCGGCAACAGTTTCCGCTACGACGAGATGGTGGCTCCCTACACCCGCGATGGCAAGACCATCACCCCCACCACCATGGCTCGCTTCGCCGACCAGACCCTGCACCAGACCGACCGTCTGATGAGTCATCTGGGCAACCCTATCGGTCTGGTTTCCTACAAGCCCTACCACTCCTCGGGCGAGGACTTCCTGCAGAACTACCTCGGCATGATTGGCCTGCCTATGGACATGCATCCACAGTGGCCCGACAACCGCGAGCAAATCCTACTCACCCAACAAGCAGCCAAGGACCCGCAACTGGTAGAGAAAATCAAGCAGCAACTGCGCAAGGGTGGCGACGTCATCATCACCACAGGCCTGTTGAAGGTCATCAAAGACGAACTTTCCGACGTGGTGGAACTCTACTGCGGCGACCTGAAAGCCATTGTCAACGACTTCGGCCGTTCAGGCAAATCGGAGCGTGAGTTCATCATCCCCCAGGTGAAATACTTCACCAACGACGCATGGGAGGTGGTGAGTGCTGGCCGGCCGCTCACGGGCGGAGTCTCCGGCTATCCTATCCTGCTGCGCGACACCTACTCCAAGGGCATCCTCTTCGTGCTCACCATCCCCGACGACTTCGGCAACCTCTACGACTATCCTGCCGGTGCCCTCAACATCATCCGCAGCGTGATGAGCAAGGATGTGGGAGCATATATCGAAGGACCGTCGAAAGTATCGCTCTTCCCCTACGACAACAAGACCTTGGTGGTGGAAAATTTCAACGACAACGCCGTGAGTCTGCGCGTGGTGGTGAATGCCAAAGTGGGCAAACTGCGCAACCTCCTCACCGGCCAAGAGTTCAAGCCCGCCCAAGTGCCCGTGAGCCGCTGGCGCTTTGTAGGCTACACCGACAAGCAAACCGTGTTTGACATCCAACTGCCAGCCCACAGTTACATCGGCCTGGGCTACTAACCTAGGATTATCGCTCAACCAAGACAATAACACCCAACAAAACACTCTATTTGCAAATATGAGACACACAGCAAGAACATTTGTCACCATCGCCGCGATGGCCATGGCCACGACCATGTTGGCACAACCCTACCGCTCACAACTCACCAGCCATGAACAACAAGTCGAGGACATTATCAGTAAGATGACCCTCGAAGAGAAAATCGCCATGCTGCATGGCAAGAACATGTTCTCCTCGGAAGGCATCCCCCGGCTCGGCATCGCCGACATGGAATATGCCGACGGCCCCTTCGGCATCCGCGAGGAGATGGAACCTCACTCCTGGAACTCGCTGCACCTGACCACCGACTCTGCCACGTTCTTCCCCACAGGGTCGGCACTGGCTGCCACATGGAGCACAGAGTGGGCTCACGCCTACGGCCTTGGCATGGGACGAGAGGCGCGGCTGCGCGGCAAGGACATGATTCTCGGGCCCGCCATCAACATCCAGCGCATCCCCACGGGCGGGCGCACCTATGAATACCTGAGCGAGGACCCGCTGCTCAGCGGTTTCCTCTCCGTAGCCTATACCCTGGGAGCACAACAGAAGGGCACTGCCGTCTGCCTGAAACACTATGCGCTGAACAATCAGGAAGACTACCGTGGGTTCGTCGACGTTCACATCTCCGACCGTGCCATGCATGAGATTTACCTCCGGCCGTTTGAGATGGCGGTTCGCGAGGGTGACGCCTGGGGAGTGATGGCTGCCTACAACAAGGTCGACGGCCGTTGGTGTTCGGAGAACGAACGGCTGCTCACCACCATCCTTCGCCAGCAATGGGGTTTCCCCGGCATGGTTATCAGCGACTGGGGTGGTGTCCACTCCACCGTCGATGCCGTGACGGCGGGCATGAACGTGGAGATGCCCGGCAGCCGATTTATGGGTCAGGCACTGCTCGACTCGGTGAAGGCCGGCAAGGTAAGCGAGTCGGTCATCAACCAGCGGGTGAGGGAGATACTCCGTGTCCGCCTCACCGTACCTCCCATTGCCAAGGAGGAAGCCAACCGCCGTCCCACGGGCAACCCCGAGGAGATGGCCATTGCCCTTGAGGTGGCACGGCGCTCCATCGTGCTGCTGAAGAACGAGCAACTGTTGCCCATCGACCTGAAGCGAACCAAGCGCATCCTCGTCGTGGGCGAGAATGCCGTCACCAAGATGGCACTGGGTGGCGTGGGTGCCGGGGTGAAGACCAACCGCGAAATCACACCGTTGGAAGGCCTTCAGACGCTGGTAGGCAACCAAGCCAAAATCACCTATGTGCCGGGATACAAGAGTTTCACCCGTGAACTTCGCGCGAAGCGTCAGGAACCGCAGCAGCCCGCCGACAAGCAACTCCTTGCTGAAGCCGTGAAAGCCGCAAAGCGTGCCGACCTCGTGATTTTCTTCGCCGGTGACAACCGCGAAGTAGAGACCGAGGGGTCTGACCGCAAGTGCATCACGCTCCCCTCCGGACAGGATGAACTGGCCACCGCCTTGGCAAAGGCCAACAAACACATGGTCACCATAGTCGTGTCGGGCGGTCCCGTCGACGTGAGTACGGTGAGCGAGGCATCAGGGGCATTGCTGGCGTCATGGTTCAATGGTTCGATGGGTGGTCAGGCCCTGGCAGAGGTACTCTTGGGAAACATCTCGCCTTCAGGCAAACTGCCGATGACATGGCCGAAGAAACTTGAAGATGTGCCCGCCTATGCCACGGGAAGTTATCCGCAGACTCTTGACAACAACGACCAGGGCGACATCTTTGTGGGACTGCAGCAAAACAGGAGCAACGACCGCTGTCAGCAACTTGTTGCCCACTATGCCGAAGAAGGGTTGGTGGGCTACCGCTGGTACGACGACAAGCATGTGTCGCCCGCCTATCCCTTCGGTTTCGGTCTGTCGTATGCACGGTTCCAATACAGCGACCTCTCCGTCACTCCTACTGTCGGTGGGATAGAAGTGCGATTTGTGCTCACCAACACGTCGGCCATCGATGCCGAAGAAGTGGCTCAGGTGTATGTCTCACGGCCATACTCACGCATTGCCCGTCCGGTGAAGGAACTGAAAGGTTTCCAGCGTGTGGCACTGAAGGCAGGAGAGCGCAAGACCGTCACTATCCCTGTTCGCCGCAGCGACCTCTGCCATTGGGACGAAGCCGCCCAGACATGGATGCTCGAGCCCGGCACCCTGCATATATCAGTAGGCGGCTCATCAGACAACCTGCCACTGGGTGGGGATACGGAAATCTGAGAATTTCATGGTTTGTGAAGTATTCAGAGGACAGGTTTTTGATGGCAAAGAGTTTCATCAAAAGCCTGTCCTTTCTGATGAGGAAGCAGCAAAACGCCCGCCTGTGAGGGTGGGCCTAAAAAAGATGTTTCAATGATTTCGACTGTGTAATTATTCACATTTGATTCGTATAGTTTGTCGGCAAGCAGTCGGTAACAAAGACTGGCTACCTTTCCATTCATTATTTATTCTGGCTGAGGAATGTGGCTGGCTCATCCATGAAGAACTGGTTATCATTATACCTATCGTAGACGGCGAGGGTCCATCCTTCGTCGGTCGTCGTGAAGGGACGGTAGAACCAGTCGCTGGCCATATAGTTGTCGTACTGCCAGTCGGTGAGCACCTGCTGCAGGCCGCGGTTGCGCTCCTGCCACTGGAAACCGAGCACTTCGCTCTCGTCATCAATATTGAGCAGGTAGTCGAGGTTGATTTCGTAGGCTGCCTCATACTGAGACTCGGAGAGGTTCAACTCATAGGCCATCTTGTCGCTGAGGAAGAGGGCTTTCTTACTGGCTTCTGTGAAGGGCATTGCTGCGGCCGAGATGGCTATCGTCATCATTGCGACCATCAAAGTGATTCTTGTTTTCATCGTTTTTTTATTTTTTTGTTTTTGTTTTTTACTTTTTGTTTTTTTGGGGGACGACCCGACTGGCGGGCCTTTCTTTTTTGTTTCCGGATGCAAAGTTATGGCGGCCCAGACGGCCGACAAAGATTTTTCGTGATTTCTTTCAAATTAGTGTAAGACAAACACCAATATTTGCAACAAACGCGTGAAATGCCTTGAAAAATTGTCGCAAATGAGGCCAATGAGGGCAAAAAACAAGGAATAAGTGCCGTGTCCTCTGAGAAATTGCTTTTGAGGATTACTTTTTTAGTTAAATTGAATAACAGGAAGCAAAATAATGCATAACCTCAACTGGGATGCGAAAGACATAGGGAAAAAGGAAATCGTCCTATCTCCTCAGGCCTATATCTCATTTGTGTGATAGGATAGATTATTGTTTCTTCTTTTTCTGCATACGGAACCTGATTGAGCGAATGGAGTCTTCTTTAATCCCCATGATTTGGGAGATTTCCTTGTTATCTAAACCTTTATGCCATAGAATAAGGAAGAAAGCATTATGGTGAGTCAAATGCCCGTATTGCTTTTCCAACACTTCGAAATCCCGCAAATTCAATGCCTTGTAATATTCAACAAAACACTTATAGTCATACTTGTTCCACAAGACAGTCGATTTCTTGTTTGACAAGATGTCATCGTAGAGCAATTTTCCCCTGTTCAACATAGGCGAAGCCTTTTTCACGACATCCTCTATCTTTTGAGTCAGTACAGCAATCTTCCGTTTGGCATCCCCATATGACTCTTCCAGTTCATTGTTCTTCGACTTGACTTCGTCCATAATTCGGCACTGTGCTTCCAATTGTCTGATTTCATTGCTATATTGATTGACAAGCATCTGATGTTTTGATAAGAGCATTCTCGTTTTGTTGTATTTATATTTGAGAAGCCCAGCCAGAAGTAATAAGATAAGGGTTAGACTAAGTGTGAAAATTGTCCAGGTCATCCTTTTTTTCTCATGAATGTGATTTTGCCTCTCCGTATCATATTCACGCTGTAGTTCCAGTACTGTCCTGTCTTTCAGGGCATTCGTCATACTATCCCTGAAGGCGAATATGTCGTAAAGACGCTTGCTGGCATTCTCCAATTCTTGGTGGTGATTCAAGTCATATTCCAGCATATTATACATGATGATGTCCTTTCTGCTTCCATCATTCAACAGGAAAGCCTTTTGCCACAGTTTGTAAGCCTCTTCCTCATTGCCTTCCTTGACATATACGTCGGCGAGATTTCCCAAGGTGATGGCCAGTTCTTGATGCGACAGGGCTTCTTTGTAGTATTTCTTAGCCTGGTCCAATTCGCCGTTCCTATAGTACATATAACCGATGAGGCTTAAGAAGTGAGGCAAGTCCTCGGGGTAAATATCGTCGAGACGTGGTATCAGCTCCTTCACATATACGGTGAGGCTGTCGTAGTCGTGCATAATCTGAAAAGCCTTTCCAAGGTTGAAATAGGCATATGCTATCCAATTCTTGTTTCTGGATGCCATTGCAATGCCAAGTGCTTTCCGTGCGTAGTCTGCCTGAAGGGAGTAGTTCCCGCTTTGTTGGTTGATCCTGGCAATGGACTCGGCGATTTTGTATTGCAGCCGAAGGTCATGGGTCTTTTGGGCTGTCTCTTCAGCTTTTTTGTAATATTGTATGGCAAGAGGGAAGTCCCCTCTCTCATGCCAGCAGGCAGCCTTGTAATAATATGCATCTGTCAGCTTTTCCATGTCGTTCCCTTTCTCAAAATACGAAATGGCACTGTCAATTACCTCATCAGTTGAAAGAGTATTGTCAGTCAAGTAACTTGTCTGGGTGAGTAGTAGTTGATAATGCGCCCTGTCTCCCTCATTATCAATGTATGTGTCCATTCCTGTTATTTCATGATAAGCGGAATCGTATAGCTCTGCCTTTACCAAGGAGTCGACCATGGCAAGGCGTTTGGCATCAGGAGTTGAACTACATCCGTAGATGAGCAGGATGGCAATCAACAGAACATATGGCAATTTTCTCATGACAATATGAACTTTCTATATGCAACAAAGATGATGCAACTCAAACAAACATGGAGTTGAATAATCGTCAAGGTTGAAATACTCCACACATTTTCTACAAAGGTAATGTTATTTTTCCAATTCCTTTATTTTGTTGCTATTTTTATTTCAATTCCGTCACTTTCCCATCTCAAAAAGCGTTGTTTTTTTTGTAAAAACTATTGATTTTTCATATTATAAATAATTGTATAATAGTGTTTTGACATGTTCATAAAAATGCAACGACTATCATGAAGTTTTTTTGCTGAAACTAATAACCTAATCACTCTTTTATCTATATTTGCCAGCGAATTAAACAATCAAAACCAAACAATATTATGAAAAAAATCATCCTAACTTTTATTTCATGTCTTATGCTGGCATGTATACCTATGTCCTCCTACGCAGAGAAGGAAATTTATGTGGACCATGAAACTACATCAGACCCATCGGGTCCCAAAAGAGGTCCGGAAACAGACATTGTGACAATCAGTGTGAATGAGGGAGACTGTGAGTTGCATGTCACATGCAACGACAATGTGTCGGGGCTTCATGTGACATTACCCTACAATTAGATTCAGACATCAAGTTAGTGATGTTTGTGTTGAGAATCTTATTCTTACCACTTTCCCCTCTGACGACCATTCGAACTTAGTGCTTTTCAAAGCAGGAAGTAGTATTCATATTTCTGAGAACTTTGTGATTCCTGACGGCGTCCATGTCATATTTGATGCTCCCGTTGTGACATTTGCCAATGGCTTTTCATGTCCATTGGGAGCCTCTTTTGAAACTCGCAATGAAGGCTGCGAATTGTAAATATTCCTTTTTTTTTATTATAGCAAAAAATATCATATATTTGCACTATCCTTTAATCATTTATCATTATGAAACGGACTTTACTATTCATTTTTGTGGTAATATTCTCGCATTATCATCTTTTTGCCCAGGTAGATTATAAATACTTCCCTACAGGAATGAAGTGGAAAGAAGTGTTAGCAGAACCTAATTATTTACCTTTGGATACCCTAAGGTCTTTTTTATATGAGATAGGAGGAGATACTCTTGTTAATGACAAACTATGCAAAACCATTATCATGAATGGACAACCCATGAGACAATGGGTGTTAGAGGAAAACGAAAAGGTTTGGATTATTACGGAAGATTATCCGGACCCCATCTTGATTTATAATTTTGATTGGGATGACGAAAATGCTTATTATGAATACCTAAGAGTTCACGAATCACTTGACACCGAACTGGCTGATACCGTGCTGGTGAAATCATATTTGAAACGGGATGAAATACAAGTTGTCAATTACAAGGATAGCACTATAGAATGTTTATTTGACTATAATGGGACAACCATTCGACATATAGGAAGGGTTGCTGAATTGCTTAGAGGCCCCGCCATGTTGGGATATATAATCGAAGAGCCTATCATTCCTGGATTTATATTTAGTAAAGTATTATGGATTGTTCGAAATGACGAGGAAATATTCCGCTCAGAGATAGCTGAAGAATGGACGGTCGACATTCCAAGTGTTATTCATAATGTCCCATACCTTGACAGCAATTCTCACCTTTATCCTCCATACTTCGACCTGTCAGGTCGTCCTCTCAACACGCTACCTTCCAAGGGTGTGTATATACAGGACGGGAAGAAACGAGTAATCAGATGATTGACGGCGTGTAAATAACAGATAACCTCTTCACCTTAATTTAAAAATCACTCATTAGATGTTGAAATCATTTTTATAGAAAAACTAACAAATGCCCAAAAATACTATTGCAGAAATCAATGTTATCATTTTTTTGCAAATTTATATAAAAATCGGGATTTACAAGTCAGTCCGATAAAGCATTTCACATTTCTTTAGAGCAAAAGAGTGAGAAATGAGTATTTGTTCGTAAATTTGCACAACACAACAGATGAATCATTAAAAATGAAAATCACTGCCATCATGAAAAGAACGTATTTGTTCGTTATTTTTTCAATGCTTGAATGTCTTGCCATAGCACAGAATTTTCCCCCTGTGGTGAAGGACATCCATATCGGTGAGACCAATCTTCCCATTGTGTTCATCAACACGTTGGGACACGAGATAGACAGAGAGGAACGTGTCTCTGCCTATATGAAAATCGTGAACAACCCAGACGGAGTGAACTATGATGACACGATTGCTCACCCTGCTCAGACGATCAATTACGAAGGATATATCGGCATCAAATATCGCGGCAACTCGTCGTTCACGTATTCTGCCAAGAAACCATATTCAATCAAACTGTTGACGGACAGTTACGAGAACGGCGGAAAGAAGCGCAAGTCCTCACTTCTGGGAATGGGCAAAGACAACGACTGGTGTCTGCTGGCCCCCTACAATGACCGCTCACTGATTCGCAACACGCTCTCGTTATCGCTTGCAGAGGGATATTTTGAGTATGTGCCGAAGACACGCTTCTGCGAACTGATACTTGACGGCATCTATTATGGCGTTCACGCTCTCACGGAGCGTGTGCGCACAGGAGCCGAGCGGCTGAACATCAATTCACCGGGTGATGAAGGCGACAAGTTGACGGGTGGCTATATCATCTGCATCGATCGCAACGACGAGCCGTTGGTACATGCCAGCAAGTATCACCCCACGAACTCGGCTGGCGAGGTGTTCACCGACAAAACCATTTGGATGCAATATACAGACCCGTCTTGGGAAGATATCACGGAAGCCCAGCGAGCCTACATTGACAGCCGTTTCGACGCTTTTGAGGATGCGTTGGCTTCAGACGATTTCATGGATGCCGACAATGGTTACAGGCAGCATATTGATGTCACCTCGTTTATCGACTACGAGTTGACCACGGAGATAGCCAACAACATCGACGGTTACCGTCTCAGTACTTTTCTCTACAAATACCGCGACAGTGTGGACCCTCGCTTCAAGATGACGATTTGGGATTTTGACCTCGCCTGGGGATTACCCGACTTCGAGAACATCCATACCGGTTACATGACCGACATCTGGACTTACAAGAACAATGATGCTGGTTTGGGCACAAAGATGCCATTCTGGTTCGATCGCCTGATGAGTGACCCGTCGTATGTCGCAGAACTGAAAGCCCGGTATGCGTTCTATCGCCAAGGGAAATATGCCGACGTGCCTGCCGTTGTCGATTCGCTTGCCACGTTGCTTACAGAATATGGTGCGGCAGACCGTGACCACATGGCATGGCCACGTTGGGGAGAGGTGATCTACCAGAACTATTATTTGGATGCCACGACATATGCCGAGGAAGTGGCCTATGTCAGGAACTTCGCTGCCGCACGTATAGCGTGGCTTGATGAGCAGTTGGACTACGCTCCGGCCTCAGTCGCTTCTCTTCCACATCATGCCTCTGGGCCACAGGCCATCTATTCTGTCGATGGTGTCAGGCGCGGCACATTGCGACCCGGCATCAACATTGTCAGGAGCAGTGATGGGACAATCAGGAAGATATGGCGATAATCATAAAAATCTGGGCACAGGGGGTTAGGAACGATGTGTACGAAGGCAAAGAGTTCCGTCAAAAGCCTGTCCTCTCTCTGATTTGGAAGCAGCAAAAAGCCCACCTGTGAGGGTAGCCGGAGAGAGTTTTTTCTTAGGTTCTATCAAAACCTATAACGTATCAATATCTATATACATGGGATATATCACGGGAAAAATCAAATTCTGACCTATAAAAAATCGGCAACCACCTAAATACCAGATAGTTGCCGATTTTGCCATGTGCGCCTGAAAGGACTCGAACCTTCACGTCGTGAGACACTAGATCCTAAGTCTAGCGCGTCTGCCAATTCCGCCACAAGCGCATTTCCGCGAAAGGTGGTGCAAAGGTAAGAAAAAGAAACCGAAAGAGAAAATTATTCTGCTTTTTTCTTTTCTATGTCTTCGGCTTTCACACTTTGCCTGCGGCCCAAGACAGGAGGCTTTCACACTTTGGCCTGCGGCCCAAGACAGGAGGCGCCTCGGGAATTCAAACAAAAAACTTCGTCTTTTGTTTGGTATTCCACTCGGCTTTCACACTTTGGCCTGCGGCCCAAGATAGGAGGCGCCTCGGGAATTCAAACAAAAAACTTCGTCTTTTGTTTGGTATTCCACTCGGCTTTCACTATCTTTGACCTCCCATAACCCTTTACTATACACATCATGAAAGAAGATATCATCCGCTTGCTCCTTGAAATGCCACAAGAGGGGAAAGACTCACAAGAACGGCTGGACAAACTGAAAGAAGAGTTCATCCGCCTGCTCCGAGAGACCCAAAGAGAAGGAATAGACCGAGTGATTGAGGCTCTTGAGAAGAAAGGTTTCTTCACTGCCCCTGCCTCTGCCGGCAAACACCTCAACCATAGGGGAGGACTGCTCGAACACTCGATGATAGTCTGTTGCCTCGCACTGAAAATCCGTGAGCAACTGGCAAGTCTTGACCCCGAAATAGGAGAGAAAGTGAAGAAGGAAAATGTCGTCATCGCCGCCCTACTCCACGACTTCTGCAAGGCCATCACATACAAGGAAGCCGAGAAATGGCGCAAGGATGCCACCAACCGGTGGGAGAAATACATGGGCTATGTGGCCGACTACTCCAACCTTCCCTTCGGCCACGGGGAGAAGTCGGTGGTGATGCTGCTCATGTTGGGATTAAAACTGGAGGCATCAGAACTCATGGCCATCCGCTGGCACATGGGAGCATGGGACCTCGCCTTCCAAAGCCATGAGATGAAAGAAAGCATCGGGACAGCCAACAGCAACTATCCCCTTGTCACCATCCTGCAGTCGGCCGACTCCATGGCCACCCATATCCTGGAGAAGAGATTCGAGAAAAAGGAATAATCGGGGGGAGGGGAATAAAGAAGAGGCCCGTGTGCAACGACCCTCTCAGGTTATCGTGTCTGGCTCATCAACCAGGCGAAGCCCTTTGCCGTCCTTTCGTCGGTATGTTGGAAATGGTTCCCTTTGTTCCATTCCAAGATGGCATCGATGCCTTGTGTGACCAATAACTCATGCTGTTTGCGGATGCACTCCCCCACCCTTGCCATGACAGGATTTCTTGCTCTTTCCTCCTTGTCGCCCAGACTGAGATACACAGAAGAAGTCATCGGCTTGTGGGCCTGCGCATAGTCCATCCAATCAGGATACCATACAGAGGGAGACACGGCTGCTATGCCATGGAACATCGGTGAATGATAGCACGCCCAAAGCGCAAAGAATCCAGCCAGGGAATAGCCCCCCAGCAGGCATTTCATCGCATCCGTATCGAATATCAGTTTGTTTTGCAACTCTGGCATCAGCGTGTCTGTGACAAAAGACAAGGTGTGCTCCGCCCCATCGCCGAAGGGAGTGTTCCCAAAAACTGCGGGGGCTGTCCATGGTGTCAGTTCACCAAACCAATCCTTCACCTCAAAGGCAACCAAGACAAAAGGTTTCGTCGACAGAGACGCTATGACGGCTACTTCATTGTCCATGACCTCCAGGTCATGGTTGTCGATGGGCTGTAGCAGCAGCAGCAGTTCAGGCTGTCCAGCCTTATAGACCACACATTTTCGGTCTGCTATTTGTATCGTCTCTTTCTTCATCTTTACATCGGATTCATTTTCTCCATCTCATCCGTCGATGCGGGATGCCATCAAGCATAAACTCGTCGGAAGAAACCCGGAATCCCAGTTTCTCATAAAAGCCGAGCGCATAGCACTGCGCTTCTATCTCGATGCATCCGGCATCATTTTCCTCCGCCACCCTGATTGCTTCCCTCATCACCTGAAAGCCGTAATGATGATTCCGTTCGGTGGTCAGCACACGGCCGATATGCCACAAGTCATTATCATCTTTGAAAACCCGGGCATAGGCGACGATTTCATGATTGCGCCAAAGCGTGACATGCATGGAATGACGGTCAATGCCATCCAAATCCTGATACGCACATTCCTGTTCAACGACAAACACGGCTGCCCGTACCTTAAGAATCTCATAGAGTTGCGAGGTGCTCAACTCCTCAAACGACTGTATCGTCAGTTTCAGTGTGTTATCGACATCGGCTGTCATAGCATATCCTCCAATCGTTTCACGGCTTGTGAGATATCCTCCTGAAACCTACTGTGGTCTCTCAGGAAGTCAGTCCTGCCACGAGAAATGACATCAAACAGTTCCCTGCTCATGCCATCAGCATAAGAGGCGATGGCCAGTTCGATGTCATCCCTCTGCCAGTCGAGCGTAGAGTGTTCATAGATACGCAGTTTCTGATGAAGGAAACTATAAGCGGTCTCTATACTGTCTTTAGTTATCATCTTATCGTAGCCTATCGGACGAAACTGCCTTTGCTTCTCGCTGTAGACGAATCCATGCCCAGACAAGTAGTTTTTCAAATCCTCCGGTTCCTTTCCAAAGCAATAGCAAAGAGATTCAAGCGTGTCGAACTCCTCGTCACGAAGAAGCATGTTGACGCTTGAAACCAAAATGGCAGGGTCGTTGGGAAGAAATTCCATGGTCTTGTAGGTGTGTCAGGATAATCAATGGTTTCCCTTCAAAGAGAAATGGAAGGGTTTGTCGAACTGTCGGCGAGAGTAATATGTGACAGAGGGAGAGGAAAGGTCCATCACCATTGTCCACGCCGTGCCCAGGAAGCCATCTCTCTGAGGTTGGGAAACTGAAAAGACAGCCTCTTTAAGTTGTTGAAGGTTCATCACGCCACCAGTCTTTTCCATCCGCTGGCAGAGTTGTTCATACCTTTGGTCTCCTTCTACCAGTCCCACATTATGTTTCTCCTCGCAGAGGTAATGGTTGGTCACGGCAGGAGAGTCGACGACCACCATCTTGTTGTCGACATACTCCACCACCACGCTCTTGCCAGACGCATCCGCCATGGCATAGTGATGTGCCGCGCCAATGTCGGAATGCATGTCTATTCCCCGGAGCAGTTTCAAGGCTTCATCCACGTTGGCGGCATTTTTCAGCAGATAGCAGATAGCCGTCGAAGTGGTCAGCGCAGGCTTTCCCGTATTCTGATGTGTTTCCACCTCATCGCCTGCCATCAGGTCGGCAATGGCAAATCCTTTTTCGTTGATTCCGTCGAGGGCGAAGAAAAGGCATGTCAGCGACATATACTGATTGGAAAAGCCCTCAGGAACCCATCCTTCACCGAAGCCTAAATACTCCACATTGAAAGTTGTGATAGACTCATAGCCCCGCTTGGGTATGGTGTGCAGTATCATGGCGGTGGCTGATGTGTAGTCGAAGTTTCTGCCCATCAGCACCTTGTTGTCGGGGGTGCGAGTGGTAAGGGCAGAGCAACCATGACTGGCGGCGACAGCCTCTGGTGCGGGAGGATTATAATGGCCTTTTGTCAGGAAGTTGATGACATATCCCTGAAGTTCGGCGGTATTTCGTCCGCCGCCTTTCTCCATCAACGCGTCAAAGCCGTCATCCCCCTCGTACTCCATATAATAAATGCCCTCATCCAATTTCTCCACAGACATCGCTCCTTTGACAAGAGAGCCAAAGACTGACCACATATAAACGCCGACAACAACAATCAGCACGAGAAGACTCCATAAGAAGATTTTTACTGCTCTTTTCATTTCAATAGTTCTATGTTTCTGTTCAACAATCACATATCATTTCACTGACATTTGAAAACTCAAATACCGGTTGATCATCTGCTCCAGTTCTTGCATATCGATGAACTGCGAACTGCGATAGACCTCCTTTCCATCCATCAGCAACAGCACCGTAGGACCGGAATAGACCAGGAAACGCCCTGCAATGAGTGGCTCCTCGCGGATGTCGGTATAGAACGAGCATAATGAAGGAAGACCGCTTGCCAGTTGACCTACCCTGTCAAGCATGACATTGCAGACCCCACAGTCGGGAGCCTTGATGAAAAAGAGGCATAGGCGATTGTCCAATATTGTGCGCTCTATGTCCTTGATGTTAGTCAGGTGTTGCATCATTATCTTCCTCTTTGCCATGCAAAATTAGTGATTTCGAGTGAATACTTGGCAAGAAAACTGGAATTTTGCTAGAGTCGCGATGAAATCGCGACATACAGAACGGCTTTTGAATGATGACGACTGCTGGGATATATGAAAAAAAAAAACCACACTCCCAGATGAGGGGAGTGTGGAGAGAAAAGAGCCGTGTCTTCTTTGTTGAAAGACACTATTTTTGGTAAGTGTACGGCATCTATGAATGCCGTAGGATAGAACGATTGTGCTTATCTAACCTCCAGATTGTCGTGACGGGTCATCCAAACACAGAAGAGATAACCGACCAAACTCATTGCCACGATTGAGATGATTGCTGTTGTATTCATTGTCCTGAAATTTTAAAGTTTGTAATGTTCGTTTTGACAATGCAAAGGTACCGCCACTTCAGCATTCTTGCAACCAATGGTTATGAATTGTTCAGCATCCTTCACCTCAAGAAAAACGAAACGCAGTTATCGAAAATATCGATAGCCACATGTAGTTTCTACTAAAAACATGAATAGATTCTTGGTTTTCTCGGAGAAAAGCCGTTACTTTGTGCCCAATATGGAACTAAGACAACTCAAGTATTTCGTCAAACTTGCTGAGACCCTCAATTTCTCAACGGCCTCGAAAGAACTGTTTATCAGTCAGAGCACTCTATCCCATCAGATTTTGCAGTTGGAGAATGAACTGCAACAACCCCTGTTTCTGAGAAACAGCCATGAGGTAAGTCTGACCGAGGCAGGGCAGGAATTGCTGCCTCTTGCCAAGGAGACGCTACACTCTGCCGACAACTGCCTGCTAAGATTAGAAGAACTGAAGAACCTGACCGGCGGAGAACTGAACATCGGTGTCACCTTCTCTTTTGCCAGCATCATGGCAGAAACAGTGACCGCCTTTCTGAGAAAGCATCCTCACGTCAAGATGAATGTCACCCAATCGACCATGGCCGACCTTATCTCACGTCTGGAGAACCGCGAGTTGGACTTCGTGCTCGCCTTCAAACCCACCACCCCCAATCCAAGGATTGAGAGCCAGGTGCTGTTTCATCACCGTCTGGCAGCCATCGTCAACGACCGTCACATGCTTGCCAACCGTTCGGCTATTACCTTTGAGGAACTTCAGAAATACGACCTTGCCCTCACCAAGAAAGGCACACAGGCCCGCAGCGCCTTTGAGCATGCCATAGCGCAAACAGACTATCGTTTCCGAATCAAGGTAGAGATGAACACCGTCTACCTGCTATTCAGACTGATAAGGGAGTCGAACTATGTCACCTTGCTCAGCGAGAGCACGGTGGTGGCAGAACAAGGTCTGAAAGCCATCCCCATCACCGACACCGACACGCCCGACAAGCAGATGCATGGCTGCATCCATCAGTTGAAGAACACCTATGTGAAAAGAGCCGCACGTGAATTCTTCAGTATGCTCGGCGAGAGCACATCAGTTCTTTTCAATCAAGAGCACATTATTGGATGATTCTCATCACCTTATACTCCAGGCCTTTCCACTGGTTTCTGATTGGCTTGCACTGAGTAAATGATACAACAAAAACCATCCCCACACTCCGCAAAGAAGTGTGGGGATTTTAGTGCATCATGATTGCTCATGCTGTATATATCAGGGGTATGGATTACCTGTGACCGAAAGAGCGGCCTGAAGGACCATGATTGCCGCGTCCTGCCGAAGGACCGTGATGGCCGCGACCGGCTGAGGGACCGTGATTACCGTGGCCTACCGAGGGACCATGGTTGCCGTGACCTACCGAGGGACCGTGGTTGCCGTGGCCTACCGAGGGACCGTGGTTGCCGTGGCCGTGACCTGGTCTGGGAGCAGGGCCAGCAGCGGGACCATGATGGCGGTGACCTGCGGGAGGAGCCGGGTGGTTGAAGTGGTGACGGGCGTAGAAACTGGCACTCCTGTGATTATGGCCTCCACGGAAACTCACATACACTGCGGGGCGATGCATGAACATCCTGCCACGAGCATAACGGCTGTAGATGGAGAACGACCAGCCACCGGGAGCCCATACGAGCGGACGGTAGAAATAGGTGCTGGCCATAAAGCGGTCGAACTGCCAGGTGCTGAGCACGAAACGCAAGTCGCGGTTGCGCACCTCCCACCAGGGTCCGAGCACATCGGCACGGTTGTTGACGTTGAGCAGGTAGTCGAGGTTGATTTCATACACAGCCTCATACTGCTCGTTGGTCAGACCAAGTTCATATGCCATTTTGTCGCTGAGAAACAGTGCCTCGTTGCGAGCGGCATTGTATGTCATTGCGTTGGCCGAGATGGCTATCGTCATCATCATTGCCATAAGCATCATCTTCTTCATAATTGTAATATTTTGATGGTTATTATTCGTTGTTTACTTTTTCTATTGCAAAGGTAGCGCAAACCGAATGCAGAGTCAAGCATGCTTGCTATGCTGAGGTGCAGCCTACCTTCGCTCTTCTATGTGCAAAGGTAGCGCAAACCGAATGACTGTGAAAAGGATTAAACCTAAACTGAGATAGGCCTTTCCCTAATGTTTGAGGGGAAAACCCCATCATGGTATTATTCTTACCATTTCGAACAATCGGTTTTTTGCGGCTATTCTGACGAAATCGACAGAAAAAAAGGGGCAAGAAGTGGCATTTTCAAAAAAAATGTGTATCTTCGCAACCTAACCACTCTATGACAGCAATATCAACCATAATATAAAAACCCCATGATGAACGAAGAAGAGAAAAAAGAACTGGAACGGTTGCGCACGGAAGTAGCACGGCTGGCAGAAGTAAACAGGAATCTGGTTGAAGGCACAGAAAAACTCATTGCCCGCAACATGATGCTTGCCGAGAAACTCGATGTATATTATGAGGTTCGCAGGCGAGTGGAATGGCTGAAAGACCTTGTGAGAAAGCACCGCGAGGTGATGGCACAAGCCGATCTGCGCGACGATGAGGAACTGCTGGCACTCATCGAGGCCCGTCTTGAGGGTGAGGACATCCCTCTGCCCCCAGAATTTGGTCTCAAGGAAGTAGCCGAACTCGTGGGCACGACCCAAACCCGCATCATTTCGCTTTACAAGGAGAAGACCATCTATCACTCACTTGACAAGTATCTCGACTTCCTCCGTCTGATGCGCGCCCTCCGTCTGTTGAAAGACCACCCGGAATACAGCATCGAGGCCATCGCCATGGATGCCGGCTTCAATACCGTGCGCACCCTCAACAGGAAGATTCAGGAGGCACTGGGCATCACCCCACGCCAATTCCGCGACATCACCAACCCCGAATAACCAAAGTATAAACCATAAGATGAAAAGAAACTGTCTGCTGGTTCTCATTGCCATCATGTTTCCCCTCATGGCAATGGGACAATGGTCTATGCGCTCGCAAGGCCCATGGGAAAAAGGCGCGTTTGAAACACGCCAGTACCGTAACCTCTTCACAGAGATGGGCTACCGTCCGAATGAAGTGGAGAAGAAGTTGAAGGAAGTCTTCGACGACGTGTTCCACGGTCCCAACAAAGTGTATTTCGAGGTAGGAGACTCCATGGGCTACATCTCCGACATCAAGAACCACGACGTGCGCACCGAGGGCATGTCGTATGGGTTGATGATTGCCGTGCAGTTTGGCGAGAAAGACATCTTCGACCGCCTGTGGCGCTGGAGCAAGAAATACATGCAGCACCAAGACGGCATCCGCGAAGGCTACTTCGCCTGGAGTTGCAAGACCGATGGCACGCGCAATTCACAGGGTGCCGCCTCCGACGGCGAACTCTATTTCATCACCGCCCTGCTCTTCGCCTCCAACCAGTGGGGCGACAACACGGGCATCAACTACAAGGCCGAAGCCCAGCATATCCTCAACTGCATACAACCCAAGGAATACGAACCCGAGCAGAGAGGTGGATTTGGCGGCTTTGGCGGACCGCAGCAGACGGGTCCACAGAAGATGTTCCTCATCGACCCGGAGACCCAACTCATCACCTTTACGCCTGATGGGTTCGGACAGCGCTATACCGACCCCTCCTACCATATCCCAGCCTTCTACGAGGTGTGGGCACGTTGGGCCGACGATGGGCGCAGCGACTTTTGGTATGAGTGTGCAAGGAAGAGCCGTGAATTTCTGCATAAGGCCATCCATCCCGAGACAGGCCTGAATCCCGACATGTGCCAATACGACGGCAGTGAGTTGCAGATGCCCCGTTTCCCTGGCAGGCCTCCGGGACAGCCACAGGGCCAACAGGGTCAGCAGCAAGGGCAACAGGCACAACCGCAGGCACCACGCCGCAACGGCAACAGCAACTTCCGCTATGACTCCTGGCGGGTGCCGATGAACATCACCCTCGACTATGAGTGGAGTTGTGCCGACCGCGACTGGCAGCGCCAGTATGGCGAGCGCATCCAGAACTTCCTCTACAGTCAGGGCATCGACACCTTCGTCGACCAATACCGTGTCGACGGCACGCTGCCCGAAGGCAATGAGATTCTCCCCGCCGGCGGTTTTAGGAAGTTGCGCCACAGCATCGGTCTGGTGGCCACTTCGGCAGCCGCCTCGATGTTGTGCAGCCACGACAAGCGCAAGGAGTTTGTGAAGGCACTCTGGGAGGCCAAGCACGAACCCTTCGAGGATGGCTATTTCGATGCCTATTACGATGGTCTGCTGCGCCTCTTCGCTTTCATGCACCTGAGCGGCCACTACCGCATCATCTTTCCTCCCGCCATGCGTGAGATGAAGACCGGCCATCTCTCCGCCACCATCGACACCGGTGCCGGAGGCAAGATCCTTTCACTGAAATACGACGACAAAGAGGTGATCTCGCAGTCGCCGATGCCCGAGGCTTTCGGCAGCACGTTCTGGACGAGTCCGCAGAACGAGTGGAACTGGCCCCCGGTGCAGGAGTTCGATAAATATCCTTATGAGATAGAGCGCGACGGCAATCCTCTGGTCATCACCAGTGCCGTGTCGCCGAAACTGGGACTGCGCATCAAGAAAGAGTTTACCACCGACGACCGCAGCCATGCCCTCATCGTGAAATACTCCATCATCAATGCCGGTAGCACAGCCCGCAAGGTGGCACCATGGGAGATTACCCGCGTACCCAACGAAGGCTTGATTTTCTTCGATGCGCCGGTCGACGGCATCACCCCTGTCGGTCTCATGTCGTTCACCGCCTCTGATGGTGCTGCATGGTATCAGACCGACGAAGCCCGCGAGAACCGCAAGGTGAACGCCGACGGCAAGGGTTGGCTCGCCTACCTCAACAACGGTCTGTTGCTGCTGAAGAAGTTCGACGACCTCTCCCCCACCCAACCTGCCCCCGGCGAGGCCGAGATACAGGTTTATGTCAACAGGGGCAAGACCTATATCGAGTTGGAGAGCCAGGGTGCCTACACCAATCTTGCCCCAGGCGAGTCGCTCACCTGGACCGTGCGCTGGCAGTTGGAGCCCTACAACGGCACCGCACCATCCAAGCAATTGGTGAAACAAGCGAAGAAGATATTAAAGATTAAAGATTAATATTGGAAAATTGAAAATCGAAAATTGAAAATTGGACTTCGTCCAAATACAGGCTGCGCCTCCTGGTAATCCAAGGGGCGCAGCCATTTATTTTTATTTTTCATCTTTAATCTTTCGGAAGAAGCCTATAATTTTTCATTTTTCATCTTTAATCTTTAATATTCCTCGCGTAGCCTATAATTTTTCATCTTTAATCTTTAATCTTTCGGGCGCAGCCCGAAATCACACGGTTGCCTCGATACCTGCCACGGAGTCGCCGGGCACATCGATGCGTGCCCGCTCTATATTCACGTCGCCCATGCGCGAGACGGTGACGTCGAAGGGGATATAGTCTTCGGAGAGTTCATCAGGCGAACCTACGCTGCCGAGGAAGTGCATGCCGTTGGCATCCACGCCATTGAAGACCATGCCAAGGATAACATTCTTCGACAGATAGTTCTCGTCTACATGACCGGCAAACATGCTCTTGCTGAAACTCTTCTCGAAAAACACACTGCCGTCGGCCCTCGATATCTTCAATTTGATGACATTGTTGCGGTAGCGTTTGCCGTTGTTGTCGGTCACCACCGAGAGACTGTCGGAGGTGTGGCGGTTCACCGATACCTTATACGTGCTGCCGAGCCATTTCACCTGGTCGGTCTGGTCGATGGGGTTCATCTGATGGATGATGGTGTCGACCACCACCTCTTGCCGTGGCGGCACAATGATGTTGTTGTGTATGGTGTTCTTCTTTTCTTTCTCGCACGATATCATGATGGTTGCAGCCATCAAAACAGTCAGGAGGACAAGTGTTTTCTTCATTTCCAATGAGGTTTTTAAGTGATGAATGGATGATGCCGGAAGGTCATGACCGGCAATTGCCATGCAAAATTAGTGGAAAGCATTGGCCCCACAAAACGTTTTTGTGATTTTTTCGCAGATTCTTTTACTTTCATGGAAATCACTAATTGGTCGGGATGACATCGCGACAGACGGGACGGCTGCCTTGTTGGTTGCTATAATATAGCAACATACAGGACGGCGATGAAACGCCCTTTTAATCTACCCCATCTATCATCACATACGGTGCCCAGTAGAACGGATGGGAATACACCTTGCGCAGGGCATTCACGGCATCGTGCAGCGCCTGCTGCATCGGTTTGCCCTCCAGCCACTCCTTGTAGAACGTTTCCATCAGGATGGCCGTACTGCGGTCGTTCACATTCCACAGTGTGGCGAGAATCGACCGCACTCCCGCTTGCTTGAACCCACGGTGCGTGCCAAAGACGCCCTCCTGACTGGCGTAGCCCACAGCCGTCTGACAGGCAGAGAGCACAGCCAGTTGGGTGTGGGTAAGGTCGAGCCGTGCCACCTCATTGGCGGTCAATATGCCGTCGGCATCCTCGGGCAGTGCGTTGGTGCCGTCCCATGTGGCGTTGGCCCCATAGAGGGCGAGTCCGGCACGCTGCATGCTCTGGAATCTCGACTGCGGGTAGCGCGCCAAGAACTTGTTGGTCATCACCTCGTCGTCATCGCCAACATAGAAGCCGTGGGTGGAGAGGTGCAGGATGTCGGGACTCTTCCCACTCACGTCGCGCAATGCCTTCTCCGTCGACGCCCGTCCGCTGAGCAGGGTGGCACTCACCCGATGCGTCTTGAGCAGACTGTCTGCCACGTCAACCTCATGGTTGGTATAGGGCAGGAACCCGAAGGTCTCTTCGTCGTCGTTTACCGCGCCACGGCTGTCGCCGGTGGAGCGGAAATCGCCCGTTGTCCGCATCATTTCCCTTGCCAGTGCCTCATGCCCGTCGCTGTAGAACACGCCACCCATGAGCAGGGCCGAGCGCAGGGAGCCGTCGGCTTTCTTACCACGCTGACGGTAGACCTCGCCAGTGGTCAACATCTGGTGAAGATTATAATGGTCGGTGAGATAAGAGCCGTCGGGCAACTTGAAGGCATGGAAAGCCAGTTCGTTGAGGTAGTAGATTGGCGAGAAATACACTATGGTTACCCCCTTCAGTGCTGCCTCAAGAGGTTTCCACAACCGCTCATAGAGATGCAGTCGGTCTTCCTCATAGAGCACGCGTGCCTTGTCTTTTGCCGACATCCTCATCAACTCCGACAATTGGTTGCGCAGTTGGAAACCATTGGTGAGGCTCACATACTGTGGTGTGCCGGTGGGCAAGAGCACCAATGCCCCGGCGATGCTGTCGGACGACACGAACTCCACGGCTGCCTCGCCCTCCTTCAACGCGCCCTGCACGTCCTTCCACGAAAGCGCCTTCTCCTGAGTCACATATTTCGCCACCTCCCTGTTCACGACCCTCTCCAGGTCAACGATTTGCTGTTTCAGGGCCACGGTGGCAGAATCCATGTCATAATTGTCGTGCATCCAGTCTACCTCAATGCTTTTCTTCTTGTATTCAGCCTTCAACCGCTCGAGTTCCTCCATCTGTGCCATCAGGCTGGCATCTCCCGATGCCCTCACAGCCCTGCTGATACGCTCCGATGCCCTGAGCAGCAAGCCCTTCTCTGCGAGGATGGCATCATACGCATCCTCGCCCACCCTCCCGGGCATTTTCTCCAGCAAGGCAAAGATTGCCATGCCGCCCGCGCCCCCTTGGTTTACGAAATCCTCGCGTTCTGACTGTGTGAGGAGGTCGAACTCCAGTCCGATACGTTGCTGACGGGCTTGATATAACGTCCGGGCCGGCAGCAGCGCCTTTTCGTATTGTCCGCTTCGGAAATAGGCGACAGACAGCATGTTGTTGAGCATTTCCCTGTCATTGAGGGTCTCCGTATACGAAGACACCCTGCCCAACGTCTGCCTTTGCCTTTCGAGCAGTTCGGCAGCCTCGGCAAACTTCCCCTGGGTCATTTTCAGGTTGGCAAGCGACCACAGTCCTGCCGACTGCACGCCGGCATCCGCCGACTTCGTCAACTGCTCGTAATATTCCCCTGCCTTCACCGTATCTTTCTCTATGATGAGGTAATAGGTGGCGTAGTTGCGGTACATCTCCACCACACCACTGTTCTCATCGAGATAGTGTGGCGACCTCGCCTTGAGATTATCCTCTGTTGCCTGGAGAACGGGAAGAATCTGACTGTAGAAACCCATCAATGTATTGAGTCTCACTTCTGCCGCGTCTATCACCTCCTGCATCTCTTTTGACTTGGGTGATTTCTTGAAATTCTCAAGTTCTTTCTCCAAATTGTCAAAAAGATACAAGAAGTTCATTGCCTCATTGATATATAAGAATTGATAATACTGCGGCAGTTGTCCATTGGAGAGGGTTGAGACCATCTGATATTCTGTGGTAAGATCCTTGAAAGCCTTCATCCACAGCACCTGGTCGTCCATACCTTTCGACTTCAGGAGTTGCAGTCGTTGCCACATCATATCGAGCACGAGCAATCGGTTGGCGAAGGGGTCGTTCCTGATGGCATCCATACCGCGCTGCATCAACTGTTCGGCCTTGTCGGTCTGTTGCTGTACGATGTAGAGGGAATAGAGCGAAGTGATGAAATCCACATAAGTGGCATCGTGCACACCCAGGCTCAGTTGCTCATACCGTTTCAGTCCTCGGGTCAACACCCGTTCGGCCTCGTCGTATCGGTGTTTCAGCATCTCATGCTGGCCTATCCACACGTAGTCGGCTATATAGTTGAGTTTCACGTCCTCCTCCGTTTTCCAGAATGCCTTCTTCGCCTCATCAAACAACCTGTCGGCCTCGGCAAGCGGGATGCCCGTGTGATACGACTGGATTTGCCATGCCAGAAGCAGTTTCACATGGGTAGTAAAGGCGTCATCAGCATGGTCGTCGACCTCGAGCAGTCTTCTCAGCGTCTGGACACCCTCTTCATACTTGCCCAACTTCACCTGATAATTGTTGAGGTAGAACAGCGGCAACATCGGCGCGATATGCAGGTGTTGGTAAAGCGCCACCGCCTCGCTGCAAGCCTGTTCACCCTTTGCCATGTGGGCAGGGTCGTCGGATACAGTCAGTTGCATGGCATGGTTGGTGAGGCTGAAGGCATAGACGGGCGACTCTTTTCCCACCAGTTGTGCCATGTCGGCCAAAGCGATGTCATACACGTCGGCTGCCTGCTCCATCTGCTGCAGTCCAGCCAGGAACACGGCGAGGTTGTGCGCGATAGTGACAGACGGCCACGAAGCCTGGTGGTTTTGCCGGTAGTTGTCGTAGAGTCCCGACACATACTGCATCAGGTCATTTACATCTTCCTGTGCCTGGGCATAGCCGATGATAAGGAGGAAAGTGTGGAGCAGCCCATAGTTGACATCGGTCGGTCTGAAAAGTTTGTCGATGAGTTTATTGGTATCATGGGCGAGCATTCCTGCCCTTGCCGGGTTCACCACAGCCTGCTGGCTGACGAGCCGGATGAGGGCGTTCAGATACTCCATGCTCTCTTCGCCGTAGTGCGCTGCCATAAGCCGCAGCACCTTGTTCACCATGATGGTCTCAAAAACATTGGTGTTGTAAGCGACATCAAGATCCCACTTCTGCATCTCTATCATCACGGGCAACAAATCATTCTCAGGGAAGTTGGCCCTTGCCTCGTCCTCCATCTGCTGCAAAGTGGCATGCAGTTGGTCGTAATCTGCCAAATGGTCTAACGACTGGATATAAAGCCACTGCAAACGGTAGTTGATGGTGCGGGTGTCGTTGTCGCCCCACAGCCGTTTCGCCTCCTCGTAAGCCACCTGTGCATAGCCCAGCGCGTTGGACGGTACGCCTATCGTATTCATGGCCATGGCGAAGGCATGCCCTTTCGGGAACAGTTTTCTCTCGAGGTATTTGATGTATTCGGAATGATGGGAGTTGTTGTACTTGAAATTGGCCATGTTTCCACATGCCTCTAGCAGATAGTAGCCTATAGGCTTGCGCTTCACCGCCATCGGTTCCAGTTCCTTCTCTATCAGCAATGCCTTTTCCCATGCCGTGGGGTCGTCGATACCCGTTTTCCTCGCCACTAGCAGGTGGTCAAGTTGTGCTATCATCCACAGCAGTTTCACCTCCACATCCTTCTGGTGCTTTCTGTAGAGCGTTTCTGCCGATGAGGCGTTCTCTGCTGCCAATGCCTCCGACTTCGTCCAGTCGTTGCTCGAACAAGCCAACATGGCGAGGCGCCGGCTCTCCACGGCCTCGCGGCTATCCTTGCCCCAGGTTTGCACGGCATAGTCAAGCATCGCGTCGGCAGCGGCAGTCAACTGCCGCTCGCCCAGGTCGCATACCCCTTTCTCCCGCATCTCTGCCAGTTGGGCAAGGGGTGTCACTCCCAGTTCCTCCGCTCCCCTTCGCATCAGTGCGATGTCGGCAGGCTGGTGGTTGCCGGTATACACGATATGCGAGAGGTCGATAACGAGTTGACTCTTCTGTGACGGCTGCGCCAAGCCCTTCATGGCTGCCAGCAAAGTCAGCAAGATGATGAAGTGTAGTTTTTTCATATCAGGTTTATGTTAATCCGCCCCACCCTACTTTTGCCAATCAAATAGGATGGAAGGTAGCCACCACAAAAGTAGTCATTTCCGATGAAAAAAGTTGGTCATTCCTTGAAAAAAACACGCCACTGGCGACATTTCATCGTCATTCATACTCCCCTTTGAATTCCTAATAAATCCCCCTTTTAATTTTTCATTCTTCAATTATTGATTTTCAATATTTTTGTTTACTTTTGCATGGAAACGAACAAAAATTGAAAAACATGACAACAAGACACGCCTTTGCCACCCTTATGATAGCGGCAGCCCTCTGCTCCTGCGGAGGACAGAAATGGTCGGAACAACAAGTCGACTCCTTTATGGTAGTGGAACAACGTGGAGGTCCCACCCTGGGCTATTCGCCCCAATCCGGAGTGAAAATCCTTTCCATCGACGGCTACGCGTTCAAAGACCTCAACCGCAACGACACCCTCGACGCTTACGAAGACTGGCGCCTGCCCTGCAGCGAACGCGCTGCCGACCTTGCCTCGCAACTGTCGGTGGAAGAGATTGCCGGTCTGATGCTCTACAGTGCCCACCAGGCCATCCCGATGAAAGAAGGAACCAGTTACTCGCCCGCCCATTACGACGGGAAAGCCTACGAAGAGGCGGGCGCGGCTCCCAACGACCTCACCGATGAGCAGAAGAAATTCCTCAAAGACGACCACCTGCGCGCCGTGCTCATCACCAGCGTGGAGACCCCTGCCGATGCCGCCCGTTGGAACAACAACATGCAGGCCTTCGTCGAGGGCCTCGACCACGGCATACCCGCCAACACCAGTTCCGACCCCCGCCATGAGACGAAAGCCAGCGCCGAGTTCAATGCCGGTGCCGGCGGCCAAATATCCCTCTGGCCCAGTTCGCTGGGCTTGGCAGCCACCTTCGACCCCGCCCTGGTAAGACAGTTTGCCGACATCGCCTCTGAGGAATACCGCGCCCTCGGCATCGCCACCGCCCTCTCACCACAAATCGACGTGGGCACCGAACCCCGTTGGTGGCGCTTCAGCGGTACCTTTGGCGAAGACCCGCAACTGGCCACCGACATGGCACAGGCCTACTGCGAAGGATTCCAGACCTCGCCCAAAGAACTGTGGACCCGCGGAGAACAAGGATGGGGCACGCTGAGCGTGAACGCCATGGCCAAGCACTGGTATGGCTATGGCGCACAAGAGGGAGGCCGCGACTCCCATTTCGCCCACGGCAAGTTTGCCGTCTACCCCGGCAACAATCTCGCCATGCACAAGCGGCCGTTCACCGAAGGCGCCTTCCGTCTGCAAGAAGGCACCAAGATGGCATCGGCGGTGATGCCTATCTACAGCATCCTGTGGCAGCAAGACCCATCGGGCGAGAATGTGGGCGGCAGTTACAGCCACTGGCTCATCCAACAGCAGTTGCGCGACGAAGCAGGCTTCGACGGGGTGGTGTGCACCGACTGGGGCATCACCGCCGACAACACCGCCATGGACTACACCGGGGGCGGCAAGCCATGGGGCGTGGAGCAACTCACTGTGGCAGAGCGCCATTACCGCATCCTGCAAGCCGGCGTCGACCAGTTTGGCGGCAACAACGAGATTGCGCCCATCCTCGAAGCCTATCAGATGTGGGTGAAGGACAAGGGCGAGCAGAGTGCCCGCGAACGCTTCGAACAGTCGGCCCAGCGCCTGCTGATGAACATGCTGCGGGTGGGTCTCTTCGAGAACCCCTACCTCGACCCGAAGCACACAGAAGAGACGGTAGGAAAGCCGGAGTTCATGGAGAAAGGCTATGAGGCCCAACTCAAGTCGGTGGTGATGGTGAAGAACCACGGCAATGCCACGCTCCCCATCAGCAAACGCCTCAAGGTGTATGTGCCCAAACGCCATTTCCCCGCCATTCCCGGCATCTGGGGCGGCATGTCGGAAGAGAAGACCGACTACCCCATCTCGCTCGGCCTGGTAAAGAAATACTACGACGTGACCGACAACCCCGAGGAGGCTGACTTCGCCCTCTGTCTGATAGCCGAGCCCGCCATCAGCATGGGCTACGACACCGACGACGTAAGCCGCGGCGGCAACGGATATATCCCCATGAGTCTGCAGTACAACGACTACACCGCCACAGAAGCACGTGAGACAAGCATCGGCGGAGGCGACCCGCTGGAGAAGTCGGCCAACCGCAGTTATAAGGGCAAGACCGTGCAAACGCGCAACCACGACGACCTGACGATGGTGACCCAGACCAAGGAAGCCATGGGCGACAAACCCGTGGTGGTGGTGCTGGAGACCGGCAGGCCTGTGGTATTGGCAGAAGTAGAGCCGTCGGCCGATGCTATCCTCATCTCCTTCGGCGTGCAGCACCAGGCGCTCCTCGACCTCATCAGTGGCAAGGCGGAGCCATCAGGACTCCTGCCCATGCAAATGCCAGCCGACATGACCACGGTGGAGACGCAACGGGAAGATGTGCCCTTCGACATGCAGTGCCTGCAAGATGCCGACAACAACACCTACGACTTCGCCTTCGGCATGAACTGGAAAGGAGTCATCAACGACGACAGGGTAAAAAAATACGCTCGCAAGGCAAAGTAACGCCAAAATGCCATTAAGCAGAACTCCCTCTATTACCCTTCAAGCACAACACCCCTTTAACCCCGATAAGCACAACACCCCTTAAGAAATGCCACAGCAACAACCCCCACCCCCTACGGGCAAGATGAACATTCTCGACCTGCTGAAAAACATCATGCCCTTCGTGCTGCCCTACCGGTGGCTCATCGGCATCACCCTCGCCCTCACCCTCGTAGGGTCACTCATGGCCCAGGTCAATGCCGTGGTGCTCGACCGTGCCGTCGATGCCATCAACGCCCTCATCCAGCAGCCGCAGTTCTCCTGGGGCAGTGCCGTGCGCATCCTCACCACCATCTCCGTCATCCTCCTGGGTAAGGAAGTCATCGCCGCCCTGGTGACCTTCTTCCAACGCTACTACGGCGAGCGTATGCGCATCCTCGTGAGCCGCGACCTGTCGGTGAGCGTGGTGAAACGCATGCTGTCGTTCAGGATGGCATTCTTCACCTCAGAGGGCAACGAGACCGGCAAACTGCAGTCGCGTATCGACCGTGGCATCATGAGCCTCAGCAACACCGTCAACAACTTCTTCATCGAAATCCTGCCGCTCTTCACCAGTGCCATCCTCGCCCTCGTGCTGATGTTCATGGCCAACGTCTACGTCGGACTCGTGGCGCTCTGCATCGTCCCCATCTACTTCTGGGTCACCTATATCCAGGCCAATCGGATGAAAGGCGGGCGGCGCGGCATCTTCGGCGGCCATCAGGCGGTGAGCCAGAGCATCCTCAACATCATCGAGAGCATCACCGTCATCAAGTCGTTCAACCGCGAAAAGATAGAGGCGGGACGCCAGGCCGACATCCAGCGCACGATGACCGACCTGCAACTCAACACCCGCAAGCAGAGTTATATGTTCAACGGTCTGAAGAGTTTTCTCGAGCAAATCGGCACCGTGCTCATCATCATCCTCACCGCCTATCTCGTGCTCATCGACTATCCCGGCATGACCATCGGAAAAATCATGTACCACGTGATGCTCTTCGCCAACGTCAGCGCGCCCATCCGGCAACTCCACCGCATCTACGACGACATGAACGACGCGCTCATCTACGCCGAGGGGTTCTTCGGCATCCTGCATGCCGACCACGAGGTGGAGGCCACGGGCAAGCACCGTCCGGCAGAGGTGAAGGGCGACTTCCAACTCTCTGGCGTCGACTTCACCTACAGCAATGGCACTCAGGCGCTCTTCGATGTCTCCATGCATATCCAGAGCGGCAAGATCACCGCCCTTGTCGGCCTCAGCGGGGCGGGAAAGAGCACCGTCGTCAACCTGCTCGACAAGTTCTACCATCCAGACCGCGGCAGCATCACCCTCGACGGGGTGGAACTGAGTGAGTGGGACACGCAGTGGCTGCGCGAGAACGTGGGACTGGTGTTGCAGAAGAACCATATCTTCGACGGCACCATCGAGGAGAACATCAAATACGGCAACCCCGACGCCACCCACGACGACGTGGTGAAGGCAGCCCAACAGGCGTATATCTACGACCAAATCATGCAACTGCCCAACGGTTTCGAGACACAGGCACTGCAACTCAGTGGCGGACAGCAACAGCGCATCGCCATCGCCCGTATGTTTCTCAAAAACCCGCCCATCATCTTCCTCGACGAGCCCACCGCCAGTCTCGACGCCATCGCCACCGAACAAATCAAGGCGAGCATCGATGCCATCAAGTCGGGCCGCACCGTCATCATCATCTCGCACAACATCGGCCAGATTATCGATGCCGACTACATCTACGTGCTCAAGGAGGGTCATGTGGTGCAGGGCGGAAAGCCCCAGGAGGTCTACCAGCAAGGCGGTGTCTACAAAGACATCTTCGACGCCAGCGCCCGCAGCATGAACGTCGACAAGATAGCCAGCACCATAGGGAGTTGAAGATGTTTTGAGGTATGCCATGTAGAGACGGGATTCTTCCTGTCTCCCCGCCAAAAAACGTTCGGGCGGATTTGCAATCCGACCAGACTGAGTAAGAGCATTTACAATACGTAAACACCCCATTAACTCCAAAAATAATCATCATGCTGAAAACCCTTTTCCTCACCCTCACGTTCTTCCTCCTCGGCGCCACCGTCGATGCCACTTCGCAGAGCGGCACCACCATGGTGTATATCAGCACCGGCAACTCCGCCTACGCCTATCACGCCAAAAAAGAATGCCGCACCATCAAGAGATGCGTCGCCGAAGGCCACTGGAAGAAAATCACCCTCGCCGAAGCCCAGAAAATGGGCCGCACCCCCTGCGGGGTGTGTTATAAGTTGAAAGAATCTATTCAATAAGCCATAGCACTGGACCAAGAGCCCCATGGACAAAAGACTTGAATGGCAACTATAAATATGAACTGATATAAGGGGCTAAGGGCTTAAGTTCACACAATCATTTTCCCTGCACCTTTTTTCTTTAAAAAGGCAGAGAATTCGCAAAATAAATTGTATTTTTGCATAAACGAAGAAAACTATCAAACCCTTATGCTTACTGCCTTTGTTGTAAGCATGAATAATAGTTATTGAATAATATCTGACCATGAGCATAGACGACAAACAACAGCAGACGACGGTCAACGTGCAGGAGAAGGCGAACCTGATATGGGCCATTGCCGACAAGTTGGTGGGCGTGTACAAGCCCCATGAGTATGGCAATGTTATCCTGCCCATGTGTGTCATCAAACGGTTTGAAGACACACTGGCTCCCACACGCGAAAAGGTGTTGGAGACGAACAAGGAGTTGGAGGAGAAGAAAATCGAGATGAAACGCGGGTTCCTGGAACGCGCTTCTGGACAGAAGTTCTATAACCTGAGCCGTTTTACCTTCGACACGCTGCTGGCCGATGCCGACAACATCAAGGATAACTTTGAGTCGTATCTCAACCATTTCTCAGAGAACGTCATCGACATCATCCACCGCATGGAGTTCCAGAAGGAAATAGAAAAGATGGCCGACAACGGATTGCTCTACCTCGTCATCAAGGAGTTCTGCACGGCAAAGGCCTATCTCGGTGCCGACAAGATTTCCAGCGTCGACATGGGCTACATCTTCGAGGAACTGGTGCGGAAGTTCTCCGAGAGTTATGACGAACAGGCTGGAGCGCACTTCACCGCCCGCGACATCATCAACCTCATGGCGGAGTTGCTGATTGGCGACGATGAGGAGCGGTTGGAGGAGGAAGGCATCATCGCGACGGAGTATGACATGACGATGGGAACGAGTCAGATGCTCTCCTGTCTGCACGACCGCTTCAAGCAGATAGACCCCGATGCAGAAATCACCAGTTATGGTCAGGAACTGAACAACCAGACTTTTGCCATCGCCAAGGCCGACACGCTCATCCGTGGCGGCAATGCTGACAACATGCGGCAGGGAGACACTTTGGGCGATGACAAGTTCTCCGGCTATAAGTTCGACTACATCATCTCCAATCCTCCCTTCGGCATCGAGTGGAAGCCGTCGCGCCAAAAAGTGGAGGAAGAACATCGTCTGGGAGGTGCTGGACGTTTCGAACCAGGTCTGCCCGCCATCGGCGACGGCCAGATGTTGTTTTTGTTGAATGGTGTTGCCAAACTAAAGGACGAAGGACGCATGGCCATCATTCAGAACGGTTCATCGCTCTTCAAGGGCGACGCGGGCAGTGGCGAGAGCAACATCCGTGGCTACCTACTCGACCACGACTGGTTGGAGGCCATCGTGCAACTGCCCAACGACTTGTTCTACAACACGGGCATAGCCACCTACGTCTGGGTGGTCACCAAGAACAAGAGTGCGGAGCGTCAAGGCAAGGTGCAGTTGATAGATGCCAGCCAGTGCTTTGAGAAGCGCCGCAAGCCATTGGGCAACAAGCGTGTGGAGATTTCCGACTTCTGCCGCGACCTCATTATGGAGGCTTACCTCGGTTTCAACAACTTTGTTTACAAAGCCACCACAACCGACGGCACGGCAATTCAGGTTGAGAGTCGTGTGAAGGACAACGACGATTTCAAGTACCGCAAAATCTTTATCGACCGCCCGTTGCGGTTGGTGTTTGAAAACCCGCAGATGCCTGGTGAAGATGTGAAACTGTCAGAGTCCGACCGCCAGGCACTGAAACTGTTCGTGGATGGCTATAGGGTGTATTTCAACGGTCAGCGAATGGCCGACAGCGACTTCTTCCAGAAAATCAAGATGAAGGCGGGGGTGAAGGTGACGAAGGCACAGGTAAAGAAAATCCGCCAGTATTTTGGCACAAAAGACGAGATGGCGGAGCCGGTGTATGAAGACCCGTTCAACCTCTCCCAGCGCACCTACGTATGGGATACCGACCTTGCCGACACTGAAATCATTCCATGGAAGGAAGACCAGGCGATGTACTTGGCGAAGAACGTGGCACCCTACGCTCCCGATTACCATGTGGACGAGAGCAAGACCCGCATCGGCTACGAGATTCCCTTCACCCGTGAGTTCTATCGTTACACACCGCTTAAACCAAGCTGTGAGATTTTCCAGATGCTGAAGGAACTGGAGCGACAAGAGAGTGAAATGATGGAACGACTATTGCACTAAACTGATACGGTTATGGCAAGAGAATACAAAGATAGCGGCATAGAGTGGATTGGAAGGATTCCGAAGGAGTGGAAGTGCGCGATGTTTAAGCATTTTTACAACAACGCAAATGTTGGCGAATCAATTGACAAGATTTTTTGTACAGACAACAATGCGGATTTATTATTCTATACAGCTGGCCAAAAACCAATTCATACGATATATAAGGATTTTCCTTTATGGAAATATACAAATAAAAATGATCTGCTGTTAGCTCGCAATGGCACTCCGTATGTCTATTTACCAAAACAAAATGCAGTTTACTCAGACCATATTATTCGGATTGACATTAAGAATAATTATAATAAAAGATTCATAAGGTATTGCATACAACAAGCCATATCAACATTAGTTGTAGATACAGTTAGCATTCCCACATGGTCAATTTCTTTATGGGATAAACAGATTATTCCTCTTCCACCTCTCTCCGAGCAGCAACAGATAGCGGATTTTTTGGATAAAAAGTGTGGGGAGATAGATGCTTTGATAGCGTTGCAGGAGCAGATGATAGCACAATTGACTGACTACAAGCAGTCAGTCATCAATGAGGCTGTCACCAAAGGACTCGACCCTAATGCCACTCTTGTCCCTTCTGGCATTGATTGGATAGATGTAATTCCAAACGGTTGGCGAGTATGTCGTATAAAAGACATGGTTAATCTTCAAAGTGGTACAAATCTTACTACAATGGATATTGCAGACACCGGTATATATCCTGTATTTGGAGGGAACGGTTTACGAGGTTATTATCATCAATATTCAAACGACGGAGATTACATTCTCATTGGAAGACAAGGTGCTTTATGTGGGAATATTAACTATGCAAATGGAAAATTCTGGGCTACAGAACATGCTGTGGTATGCTATCCTAAGCGAGAGTTTGCAAGAAAATGGTTTGGCGAATTACTTCGGGCCATGAACTTAGGTCAATATTCTCTTTCAGCAGCTCAGCCAGGGTTGGCAGTTGAACGAATAAAGAATATAGAAATGCCCCTGCCCCCTCTCTCCGAGCAACACGCTATCGCCTCCTACCTCGACACGAAGTGTTCGGAAATCGACACTTTGATTGCCCTCAAGCAGCAAAAAATAGAAACGTTGAAGGACTATAAGAAAAGTATGATTTACGAATGTGTAACAGGAAAAACGGATATTCTATGAAGACAATTATAGTTATTGGTAACGGTTTCGATATAGATTTGGGATGGCGTACAAGTTATAAAGACTTTTACGACAGCAAAAAAGACGAATGGAATAAGTTCAGAACAGATGAAGACGATCTGTTCCAATACGTCATTAAAAATGCTGGTGAGAATTGGTATGATTTAGAGCGCACTATTTACAATTATTGTATAGCCATGTCTAAAGAGTTACCATCTGAAGAAAAAATGAGGAAGGATCTGGAAGACTATAAGAACTTTAAAAACCAACTTGTTCATTTTATCAAACAGAGGTCTGCAGAACAAGTTAAAGAGAAATCGTATGCCTATCATTTGTTGAAGTTTTTTATAGAACAAAGATGTCCGCAAGGTTTTTATAATGAAATGGATTCAGAGTGGTTTTCTTTTAACTATACACCTTTGGATAAGGTGGCAAGGCAAATTAATCCAAGTGTTGTTTTTAATTATACAGCAATTCATGGCACTTTGGAAAACAACAATTGCATTTTTGGCTTCCATGATGACAAGCAGATAAAAGGCCAATATCGACTAATTCAAAAGTCCTTGGATGATGATTATGAACCACATGTGATTTATCCTGCTCTTAGTGAAGCTGATAGATTCATTTTCTTTGGTCTATCTATGGGCTTTATAGATGCTGTTTACTTTAAAGATATTTTTGAGCAAATATCCAAGCCTATCAATTCTAACAACAGAACACCCAAGGAAATCATTTTTATCACAAGGGATAAAGGAAGTATGCGAGATATCAAAATGAATCTTCAAGATATAGGAATTAATATACAATCTTTGATGACGAATAATGAGGTTAATTTCATTTTGACTTCTACAGGGTTTGAAGAAAATACAATTAATAATATGTTTTATGAACGACCAAGATCTGAAGGAACGAAACTTTGAAGCCGACATCGAGCAATGGCTCATCACAGAAGGCGGCTACACGAAAGGCGACCAGCGCACTTATGACAAGGAGCGGGCCATTGACATGGCGACGCTCACGGCATTCCTGGCTCTGACCCAGCCGAAACCTTGGGAGCGCTATGTGCGCAAGTATGGCGACAAGGCCGAAACGCGCTTGTATCAGGTGTTTCAGGAGAACGTGGTGCGCTATGGTCTGATTTGGGTGTTGCGCAACGGCATCGACGACCTCGGCATCAAACTGCGGATGTGCTATTTCCGTCCAGCATCGGAACTGAACGAGGAACTGATGCTAAAATACCAACAAAACATCCTTCAGGTGACAAGGCAGTTCGCCTACTCCAAACAGAATAGGAACACCATCGACATGGTGCTCTCGCTCAACGGCATCCCCGTGGTGGCACTGGAACTGAAGAACCAACTGACTGGGCAAAATGTGGAGGACTCACGCAACCAGTGGAAGAACGACCGCGACCCGGCAGAACTGTTGTTTCATAGCAACACGCGCATTTTGGCATTCTTCGGCGTGGACCTCTACGAAGCCATCATGGCCACCGAACTGAAGAAGGATAAGACTTTCTTCATGCCATACAACCAAGGCAGCGACGGGGCCGGCAACGTGGGCGGTGCGGGCAACCCCGAAAGCGAAGACGGCGACTACGCCACCTCTTACCTGTGGAAAAGGGTGCTGCGCCGTGAGATGCTGCTGAGCATCCTGCAACGCTACATTTCCCGTCAGGAGGAAGAGCGGATACGTCTTGTACGCGACAAGCACGGGAAAATCAAGGAGAAGAAGGACACTTCAGTAAAAATCATCTTTCCGAGATACCACCAGTTGGACGTGGTGGAGAAACTGATTGCCGACACCGAGGCTAAGGGCAGCGGACAGAACTACCTCATCCAGCACTCGGCTGGTTCTGGCAAGTCGAACTCCATCGCCTGGCTCACCTACCGCCTCGCCTCGCTGCACGACGCAACACAGAAAAGCATCTTCGACTGCGTCTTTGTTATCACCGACCGCCGCGTGCTCAATTCGCAGTTGCAGGCCACCATCCTCGGCTTCGACCACATCGAGGGACAGATAGAGACCATCACCGACAACGACCCATCGACCAAACTGCGCGATGTCATCAACAACGGTGCCGCCCGCATCGTCATCTGCACCCTGCACCGCTTCCCCGTCATCTATCAGGAGGTGACATCGAGGAGCGGCAAGCACTATGCCATCATCGTTGATGAGGCACACAGCAGTCAGAGCGGCAAGAGTGCCGAAAAAGTGAAAACAGCATTGGCCGACACAGACGAGGCGTTGCGTGAGATGGCAGAACTGGAAGAAAAGACCGAGGCAGAACTGGAGAGGGAACGCGACAGCATGATGGACGACCTGTTGGCACAGGGTCGTCACAGCAACCTCTCGTTCTATGCTTTTACGGCCACCCCCAAGCCCAAGACGCTCCAGACTTTTGGCGTGTTGGCGGAGAAAGGCAAGACGGCAGAGGAGGACAAATACCGTGCTTTCCACATCTACTCCATGTTGCAAGCCATCGAGGAGGGTTTCATCAAGGACGTGCTGTTGCAATACACACCCTATAGCGTGACCTACGAGATAGAGAAGCGCATAGAACAAGACCCGACCTACGAGGAGACGCCCGCCACCAAAGCGGTGAAAGCCTTCCACGACAACCACCAGCACGTCATCAACCAAAAGACTGAAATCATCGTGGAGAAGTTCAGGCAGATTACGCTGAACGCGATGAAGGGACACGCCAAGGCGATGGTAGTGACATCGAGCCGCGCCCATGCGCTGCGCTATTTCCTGCAAATCAAGAAATACTGCGAGGAAAAGGGCTATACGGACGTGCATCCGATGGTGGCGTTCTCCGGCAAGGTGAAATACGAGGAGGAGGAATACACCGAGACCCAACTGAACAGCACCGCCGACCTGCATATCAGCGAGGAGCGGTTGCCGCTCTACTTCTCCAGTGACATGTACAACATGCTGGTGGTGGCTGACAAATATCAGACGGGCTTCGACGAACCGCTGCTACACACGATGTTTGTCGATAAGAAACTGAAGAACGTGAAGGCCGTGCAGACACTGAGCCGCCTGAACCGTGCGCACAAGGACAAGGAAGACACCTACGTGCTGGACTTCGTCAACGCCCCTGAGGACATCAAGAAATCCTTCGAACCCTTCTATACGGCCACGGAACTGATTCGCCCCGTGGATGTGAATGGCGTGTATAACTTCCGCAACGACATCGCGCAGTATCATCTGTGGAGTCCATTGGAAGAGGATGCCATCTACAAGTTGGCCACCTCCACCAAAGGCGACAAGAACAGGTTGGGCAAACTGAGCAATGCGTTCAAACCCATCGTGGACCGCTTTGCCGCCCTTGACGAAGAGACACGTTTTACCGTGCGCTCACTGGTGAAAAACTACGTACGCTTCTATGCCTACATGGCACAGGTGGAGCGCACCTATGACCGTTCACTCTACAAGACCTACATCTTCTGTGACCTGCTATATCGACTGTTGCCCAAGACACCTCACGAGAAGGTGGATTTGAACAAGCAAATCCAACTCATCAACTCGCGCATCGAGGAAGGCAAGACACAACAGATTGTGTTGGAAAAAGGCCAGGGCGGCATCAAGGGCGAGAACGTGAAAGGCGGTTGCAAACCCGATGACAACAAGGACTTGCTGTCGAACATCATCGACAAGGTGAACTTGATGTTCAAGGGCAATTTCTCGCCTGCCGACCGCGTGATTGTGGAAGCCATTTTTGACAAGTTGAGTACGAAAACGGCCAAGAAGAAGTTGACCAAACAGGCCAAGAACAACGACCCGAAGCAGTTTGCCGAGAGCATCTTCCCTGAAATCTTTGAGAAGGCCGCCCAAGAGTGCTATGACGACAGCATTGGGGCTTTCGACCGTCTGTTCCAGAACCACGAACTCTACAACAGCATCATGACGCAGATGGCGGACCTGATGTATCAGAACTACCGTGCCGAGGGCGATACGCTCATCTTCAACCCGGAGAGGTTCAAGGAGAAGATTCTGCCCACCATCGAACAGGAGTTTTCCGTCTTCAGGATGATGCCGAAAAGCAAGGAGCAGATTGCCGATGACTTGGTGGCGCTGATTTCCGCTCACACCACCGATAATATCGACGGTGCCAATGATGTGATACAAAACGCCTTTAACCGTCTGTATTGCAGTCCTGCCAAGGTGTCTCTCGTAGATAAGAAGCAACATTTCAACACCCTTGTCACTCGCTTCGAGGTATTGCTGAAGAAAATCTACTATCTAAAGAATCGTTCAGAAATAGTAAGCACCAAAATCGGACAGGAGAGCACCATGGCAACACTCGCCGACTGCATCTTCCAAACTCCGTGCCTAAAACGACTGAAGTACTCAGACAACGAGGCCGACAAGAAGTTCAGCAACTATCTGACTATGGTTCGTGACTGGCGCAACGACCAAGCCCACAAAGCACCAACCGCCACGGAACCGGAGTGCGACTTCGCCATCAACGTGCTTACCACGATGTATCTGTATGTCGTGGCTTTCGGCATCAGGACACGGGATATAGAGGAGAAGGATTCTGCAGTCCCATACGCTACTCTCCATGACAGAGAGTATGGCATGGCTGCCGAGCCAGGTGTGGATAAAGTTGAATAAGACTTTTCAAGATAGGGTTGAGTAACCAATAGCGGGCGAAAACTAAAAGGACCTCAAAAGTCGCAAGACTTTTGAGGTCCTTGGTTGTGGGCTTCATCATCTGTTGTGGGGACGGGGGTTTGCCCCAGCGGGCTATTAGATGAGCCTCAAGCCTTGAAGGTCGTTGCCGTACTTCTCGTAGATGTTTTTCTCCAATTTTTCCAACTCATTGATCTTCTGGGTGAGGCCTTTGATCTTGCCCTCGATATTGAGGATTTCGGAGAGATTGGCGGCGGGCTGACTGTACATCCCGGCTACCACACCGTAGTCTTTGTTGCGGTTGGCCTTCGCCATCTTCAGTTGCACCATCTCCTTCGCCATCTTCTGTTCGAGACCTGCCTTCTCCTTGCCAATCTCCTGCAGTTTCAAACCGGCGAGCATCACCTCGTTGATTTCCTGAACAGATTTCTTGGTGGGGACAGAGAAGGATGCCATAGCGCCGTCGTCACCAGATGAGGCAAGCAGGGTGCCGGAACCATCCAAGGTGGGCATGTTGAGGATGGCCTGTGCGCGTGAGACATACATGGAGCGCAGGGTCTGCCATGCCGTAATCTCCTTCCGGATGTGACGGGTATTCGTGCCGTAGTTCTCCCTTGCCCATGCCACGTCGGCTTCGGCCTTGGCACTGCGGTCGCCGCTCCTCCAGGTATGCCATGCCTCGCAGGCTTTCTCACGGCTTTCTATCTCGTGGTTGTACTCTGCCAGGGTGGCTTTGAAGGTAGACTCGTATGGCGACTGGCGCAGACGGGCGAGGTCGTTGTCGGCTTTGCTCTGGTCGGTGCTTGCCAGTTCGGTGAGTGGATCAGCCACTACCGTCAGTTTCTTTTTGTCGACGGTGTTGAAGGCGCTGAGTGACAATACCATTGCTGCTGCGAACGAGAAGGCGGCTACGCCCTTCATGCTGTTCTTGAGGTTTTTCTTTGTTTTCATGACTTTTATCGTTTTTGTTATTTTTTATTTGTTCATTTTCATGTTTTTGTCTTCTGACGCTGCAAAACTAAGCACAGGGAAATGGCATCACAACTTTTTGCGTCATTTTCTTCTGAAGTTGACAAGACAGCCGGGGATGAGTTGGACAAATAGGGAAAAAGGCGAAATTTTTGTCGCAAAAGGACGATTATTCAGAGAAAACTACGAAGAAAACTGAGAAGACTGAGAAACATTCTATAAGGATGTTCATCGGACAGATGCGGCATACAGTGTCCCTAAACTATGCACAAACCATTATGCTCTGTCCTTCGTAGACCCCGCCCCGCCCTTCGGGCACCCCGCCCCTCAAGGGGTGGGGAGTGCCATGCGGGGCATTCTTCAAGCGGATGCGGCATGCTGTGTCCCTACAGTTCTCTCACGGCCTCTTGGGCTTGCCTGCTTGTTCAAATCGGTCAAAGCCTGATATCGTCCATACGAAAATGACATCTATTTTCCGCTTCGTGACACTAATTTTGCCATGGTCAACAAAAAACTCAATAATCATGGCAAAAAATCTGAATAACTTTCAACTCAGTGTCGACTTCTTCGACAGACCGGAAATCTGTGCCGTGACCGTGGAACACGGCATCAAGGGACAGGCGGCCACCATCATGCTGCTGTGCGCCATCTACAAGAATGGGTACTTCTTCGAGTGGAAACCGGAGAACTATATCTCTATCCTCAAGGAACTGCCGGGCATCAAAATCAACAAGATGCCGAAAATCGTCAAGACTCTCGTGGAATGGGGATTCTTCGACCGTGCGGCGTTCGAGGAGCATCAGGTGCTCACCAGCCGGGAGATTCAACAGCAGTACATGGCATCACAAGAAGATAATCTTCCTGACGTGGCCTCGCTGCCTTACTGGCTGACCGATGACAACGGGGAAGACACTGAAAAGAAGTTGGATGGCAACAAGGAAAACGCACAACAATCACAGGTCAACGCGGAAAGAATTGCAGCCAGTTATCCTGCAAACCCGGATGAGTATGTAGAACTTGCTATACAAAACATACCTCGGGTGAGGGAGATATGTGCACGACATAACCTTAACCTTGGAGAAGTGGGGGATTGGCTCAGAATGTTCGCAAAGGAAAACGAGGGAACAGGAAAGGAAACCTACAACAATTGCGATGATCTATTGGACGGCTTCGACCACTGGTTGTTGACGGTGGAAACAAAAACGTAAAAACTGACACAGGCATTACCGACTTGCCATCCCACTGGGGAGACGGGAAGAATCCCATCTCTACAAAAATTCCGCAATTGGCATTCCGCAGTTTTTTGCAGAATATAGTGAGGATATTTTGCCGAACGTGACGTTTTTATTACCTTTACGGCAGAAAACAAAAACGTTATGAGAAAGACTATACTGACGATGCTCATGCTGGCAGCATGCTTGACGATGCCGGCACAGACAAGGTATTGGCTCCCCGGAGGAGAAGGGATGGCGGATGACGAACGGCCCTGCATAGAGGTGTATCTGCCACAGCAGGAGAAGGCCAACGGCTGTGCCGTGGTGCTCTGTCCGGGTGGTGCGATGCGGTGGCTGTCGTGGGAGAGCGACGTAGTGGAGATGGCGGCATTCCTCAACGAGAGGGGCTTCGCCGCCATCGGACTGCGCTACCACCTGAACAAGGCACCGATGCCCCAGGGCATGACGATGCCACCGATGGTAGACGTGACACACCCCGACCACTTCCCTCTGGCGGATGCCAATCCGATGCACAACGCGACGGGCGACTCCATCATCCTCTTGGCAGCGGCCGACGCGAGGGCTGCCATCCGTTTGGTGCGCAGCCATGCCACTGAGTGGCACCTCGACAGCCATAAGATAGGATTTCTGGGGTTCTCTGCGGGCGGCGGTGTGGCCATCGCGGCAACGATGAGTGCCGACGAACAGGAGCGGCCCGACTTTCTCTGCACGAACTTCGGACCGTCGCTGCTGCCGGTGAAGGTGCCGTCGGAGGCTCCACCACTGCTCATCATGACACGTGCCGATCACCCCAACGTGGCAGCGGGTCTGGTGGCGCTCTTCATGGAATGGAAAAAGGCGGGTGCTAACGCGGAGATGCACATCTACGGCGACGGCAAAGGTCCGTATCAGTTGATGCCGCAAACCGGCAAAACGACGACAGAGGCGTGGAGCGAACAACTGGTGCTATGGCTGAAAACGAAACTTCAATTAATTGAAGATTGAAAATTGAAAATTATTTAGAGTTATCGGAGTTCTTCGTAGTTTTTAACAGGAATTCCCAGGAATTAACCAGAAATTGGCCATGAATTGGATTGCGACGCAAGGCGTCGGAATAATCATGAATGGCGCATGACATGCCCCCGCCCCGCCCTTCGGGCTGCGATCTTCGTAAGAGCACGTTTCCGATATCACACCATCGGATAATATGCCGTATCTTTGCCTGTGGGAATGGTAAAAGTCTCCCCAATAATGACATTTCTTAGTCCTGTTGGCACAACAAGACAGATATTTTATTATATTTGCACCTATAAAAACCACTATTCACTACAAAACCTACCATTCATGAAAAGGACCATACTATTAACTTTACTGAGCGCCATCACTATTGGGATGATGGCCAATCCTGTAGGACGGGAAGAAGCAAAGGAAAAGGCAGCCCAATTCCTATGCACATCGAGAACGGCGAAGATAAAGAACCTTCAGCAGATGGAGAGAAGACTGCAGCCCGTGGAAGCGGGGTTCAGCCATCTGCATGTGTTCAACAATGGACAGGACGGCGGCTTCATTGTAGTCTCCGCTGATGACCGCACGGAAGAGGTGCTGGCCTACAGCGAGGGAGGCACGTTTGGCGACGTGCCCGTGAACGGAGGTTTGTACGAGATACTCATCGGGCTCAACAGTCAGGTGGCCGACGCGGCAAGCGACCATACCTTCACCTCGCGCAACGACACCGAGCCCAAGGAGCAAGACCGAGACCCCATCTACCCCATGATTACTACTTCCTGGAACCAGTATGACCCCTACTATGATTTCTGTCCTACCGACCCCAGTTCCGGCCGCCCGACATTGGTGGGCTGCGTGGCCGTCACGCTGGCACAGATTATGAAATACTACGAGTATCCGAAGAAGACTCTTGCTGTCATTCCGGCATACACCACCAGCAACGGCATCAACATGCCGCAACTCCCCGTCACCACATTTGATTATGACAAGATGCTCGATTACTACGACCCGTTTGATGACTATTACAACCAAGAGCAATTGGATGCCGTGCAAAAGATTCTGAAATATGCCGGATGCGCCGTGCAGATGCAATACTCTTCGGGGGGCTCGGCAGCGACGTTCAACATCGCCAAGATTTCTCAGTATTTCGGATACCGCAGCGATGCCAAACTGCTTCATGCCGCCATGTATCCCCGTGACACCTGGGAGGATATGATTTACAATGAGTTGGTCGCCGGACGTCCTGTGCCCTATTCTGCCGGAGCCGTGATGCAGCAGAACCACCAGTTTATCATCGACGGCTATGACGGTCGTGGATATTTCCATGCCAACACCGGCGAATACGGCTTTTTCTCAGGTCTGTTCTATTGCAAACTACACGTTATTAATGACTGTGAGACGCAGACAGGGGGTGTGGAGTTCAGCGGCTACAACTGTTATCAGGCCGCCGTTTTCAACTTCCAGCCCAAAGACAGCAGCCAGCCCCTACAGGACCTGCCTGCAGAGCAGAACATGGACGGGAAGGTGAGTAAGATTGTGATGAACGGCGTGCATTTCTACAACCCTTACGTCGAACAGAGGACAGTTGCCATCGCCAATATCAGCAATCAGGGAGAGACCTATGAGAACATGCTCTTCCTATGGCAGGGTGAGACACTGAAAGGCGGTGTGGGAACGTATGTGCCGCCAGGGGAGTCGGGCGAAGTGGTGATTTGCATTGCCTCTCCTCTGGAGGCGGGAAATTACCCCGTGCGATTCACTACCGACTGGGAAGGAAAGGATGTGGTGTTTGAGACCACATTGAAGATTACAGAACAGCCGGAGTTTGAGTTATCTGCCTACATTACCCAGGAAGGCCTTAAGGGCTACATCTGGAACAACGCAGGGGAAAATGGTTACGAAGAACCCATTTGGTCATTTGATCCTGACTGGGAAGAAGAAGCAGGTATCTACGAACAGTTAAAGGTAGAGGCCGACATCACCAACACTTCCAAGAACCGCTACAACAGTTGGATTTACAGTAGTTTGGAAGAAAAAGCCCAAGAAGGAGAACTATATTCCTGGCAAGGAAAGCCGTTGGTGGATCACTTCTACTATGTAGACCTCGCGCCAGGAGAAACGAAGCATTTCACTTTCCTCTTCGACAAGCATCTATTTAAGACGGACAAACTGTATCATTACAGACTCGAATACAACAATGAAGAGAATGGTATCTTATTCTCATTCCCTAACCAATCCCCATATTTCTCCAACTTGCCTGGAGGACTGAAAGGTGATGCCAACTGCGACGGTATGATCAACATCAGCGACGTCAGCGCCATCATCAACTATATCCTCGCCAAGGATCCGCATCCGTTCAACTCCCAAAATGCCGATAAAGACAATAATGGACTGGTGAACATAAGCGATGTGACAGCGATTATCAATTTGATTTTGGCGAAATGATTTCGGACTTTGTCCGATTGAAAATTGAAAATTGAAGATTGAAAATTATTGTCGGGCTTCGCCCGATTGAAAAAACAGCATTCTTTGATTAACGACCACGAGTTTACCGAATCGGCCGAAAAAAATATTTCGTGAAGATTCGGTAAATTCGTGGTCGTTAATATTTCGTGGGCATCCGCGGCTATGTGCTGTAGGTATGCACCGATACGCCTTGCGCCGAGGGCAAGTAGTTGATGCCCCACCAGCAAACCTGGAGCAGGACAAAGGCGACGAGGAGCACCCATAGGGAGAGGTAGCGGCTATGTGAGGGCATACGGCGGTAGTGCACGTAGACGAGGTAGGCGAGCCATGTGATGGCAGCCCATGTCTCCTTCGGGTCCCACGACCAATAGTGGCCCCATGCCTCTTTTGCCCACAGCGCGCCGAAGAGCATGCCCACCGTCATGAATGCCAAACCCACATATACCAAGTTGTCGCTGATGTCCATCTCCTCGTCGGTAACCGCCGTTTTCTTGAAGAAAAGCAGGTAGGCCGCCATCACCGCTGCCGCGCCGAGCATGGCGTAGGCAAACATATAGACGATGACATGCGGGGCGAACCACGGACTCTGCAGGGCGGGCATGAGTGTGGTGGAGTGAATCTCAGGTTTGAGGATGTTGACGCAGACGAAAACAGTGGCGAGGATGGTGGAGAACGTGAGAATCCACTTATAATGCCATCGCGAATAGACGAGGAAGCCGGCGAGGGGGAGGAAGAATGAATACCACAGGCGTGTCTCGCCCATGGTGCGCAGCGGAGGCCGATGGAGCGACAGCCATATCCCCACGATAAAGGCGAAGAAGACGGCAAGGCCTATGATGGTGGCCGTGTATGCCATACGTCGTTTATCCTTCCAGGCAGCGAGCGCACCGGTTGCCCAGAGCACCACGGCGACGATGGCGAAATAGATGAAATGCTCCCAACTCATACCTGTTCCCTCCTTACTCCTAACAAAAACATCGACACGGCACCGAGCAACATCATCGCGATGCCGGCATACACTACATGGAGCCACGGGTCGCGCACCAGTTCGAGGATGCTTATCTGGCTATCCTTTCCCATTGCCGTGTCGTAGCCATACTGATAGATTTTCCATCCCTCCACCACCACGGGCTTGTTCACCTCGACAGTGGTGTGGATGTTGCTGCCACTCTCGGTGAGCACCTGAATCTTTGAGGCGAAGCGGCGCGGCGTGCCGTCGTCGTACACCTCCATGATGAACTGCTGCAGTTGGATGGCAAGAGGGAGTGTCACGACCTGTTGTTGCTGGTCGAGGGCACGCCACTCCGGCCCCTCCACCGATGTCACCATCCTGAGCCTTTGCATGTCGGCATTGCCCAGTGTGGCGCAAGTGAGGGCGACGAAGAGGCCGAGATGGTTGAGGAGGAACGGCACGTCGCGCCTCCACGACGAGAGATGGCGCAACCGTTTCACCACCACCATTCCCAGGATGACAGCGAGGTAGACATACGTCAAGACAAAAGGCCAGAACGTGAGCATGTTGTTCACGCCCCGCCCGTCGACGGTCTGCCGTGTGAGTCCCATGATGATAGTGAGTGCCACAGCATAAACAATGGCAGGCACTGCCGCGGCATGGCTGCCGAGGAAGCGGAAGGCATAGACCTTACGTGCCGAGAGCGCCATTGCCACGATAATGACGATGAAGACGGCGAGCACGATGGCATTGACGGGCCACCGGAAGGCATCCCAATCCACCGCGCCTGCGCACAGTTCAAGCAACAGTCCTGCTACGATGAGGCCTCCGCCGATGACGAAGCCCTCGGTCATTCTCCAAGGTTTGTTCCACATTTCAAGACGCAAAATTACTACTTTAGGAGTGTAAAACAAAAGAAGAAGCGAAGTATTTTTTTGTTTCTTACGGAAGAAGGGGAGTCGCAGAACCGATGTCCTTCCGACTCCCCTTTTGCAGTTCTTCTTGTCTAATGAAAAATCAGAGTTCGACCAACTTGCCGTTCTTCTTCGCCTCGTCAATCCACTTCGGGACAACGGTGTCGAGGAAGCGCTTCTTCTTGTCTTTCAGTTTTGCCATGTCGAGACCGATGGCTGCCTGAGCCTTCGCCTTCGAAGAGTAGTCGGGCACCGGGATGTCGCCGGTATGGCCGTGCTTTGCTGCCACCTTGGCGATGAGCAGGCGAGCCTGTTGGGCATAGTCGACGCTATGCGAGAGCAATCGGGTCACCTCCTGCGGTGCATGGAAAGTAGCACCATGCGAAGCGATGGCATAATCCCAGCGCCACTGGCTCTTGCGCAGCAAGTCCTGTATGGGTTTCATCTCGGCATCGGTGGCACCCTTGTCGATGAGGAACTTCGCCTCGAAGTGAGCACGAGCCAGTTCCTGTTCGGCGCGGTCGCGCACCTCGGTGCACTTTGCCTGGCGGTCGTAGACATTCTGTCTCAGCACCTCAGCATCCTGGCGGTGACAAGTCTGGCAGGTACGGTCGATATTTGCCAACGGCGACATGATGTGATGGTCGCTGAACTTCACGCCACCCTCGCTCTTGTAAGGCATGTGGCAGTCGGCGCACGACACGCCGCGCTGAGCGTGGATGCCCTGGAGTGCGATTTCGTAACCCGGGTGCTGAGCCTTGAGTATAGGCGTTTTCGACAGCGGGTGGATATAGTCATAAAAACCGATGCTGTCGTAGTATTCCTCTGCTGCCTCGCAAGTCATGCCTTTATCTTGCGGGAACATCAGGTAGTTGGCTTTTCCGGGGTTCTTCGGGTCATCGGGCTTGATGAAGTAGTATTCGGTGTGGCACTGTGCGCAGACCAGTGAGCGCATCTCCTGGTGGCTTGCCTTGCGCACATCTCTGCCGGCACGAGCCCATGCCTCGTAGAGGGCGGGACGGGCAGGACGCAGGTCCATCGTACGGGCATCGTGGCAGTCGGAGCATCCCACCGTATTCACCATCTCGGCACCCAGTTCGCTCCATTTCATGGCATAGTAGTTGCCTGGGTCGAAGACAGATTTTGAATCGCTGAGTTCGCGCATCATCCGCGGCACATCGGGTCCCTTGCAAGTCCAGCACGTAGCGGGTTGCATGTCAGCATCTCCGTCGATGCCGGGGTTGCCTGTACGCAGGATTTTCCTCAGGTCATCCAAACAATGTTTGTGTCCTCTCGGCGTGTTGTAGTGGCGCGAGAAGGCGTAGCCTGCCCACAACACCACCATCTCGGGACGTGCTTCGAGCACGTCGACCTCCTGTGAGGAGTTATATTTCGACACGAACGAGGTGTCTTCGGTCATTGCCCACGTCTCATACTCACGTGGGTAGTCGGCCTTGAACTTCTCGTTTTGAGCGATGATGGAGTCGGTGAACTCCGTGCGTTTGTTGTTGAACACGCTGGCCACCTCTGCCCTCCGCTCCATGAGCGACGAGACGAGCAGTCCGAGCAGGAACACGACGGCCATTGACCCTCCGAAGAGGAGCCATCCTTGCCATTTTTTCAGTTGTTTTGCCATGTCGTTATCTGTTGTTTGTTATTTCATCATATTCTGCAGCCACTCCGGCACTGGGCTAGGTGGCAGTGGCACCTGGCTCTCGGCATTGGGAGTGGAAGAAAGTGAGTTCATGCCACCATGGGGCACGTTGCGGTGGCAGTCCCAGCATGCCTTTCCCTCATCTTTTTTGGCCAGCATGAAGTCGATGCGCCCGGTTTTCACGAACTCCTGGTTGAGTTGCGTATGGCAGCGTATGCAATTGTCCATGATTACCTCGGCGCTGGCATCTTCTGCCATGATGGCCTGTCGCTCGCTGTGAGTAACGAAATAGGCCACGTGCTTCATGCCGTCCATTGCCTTGAAACCATATTTCATGGCGAGGTTCTGGTGAGGCACATGGCAATCGTTGCAAGTGGCGCCATTCGACTTGTCGTCGATTCGCCCGTGGCTTGAGCGGCTCCACGTGGCATAATAAGGCGACATGATGTGACAGTTGACGCATGCCGCGGGGTCATCGCCCAGATAGGTGTGCGCCCTGAGGAGATAGAGGAACAAGCCTCCCAGCCCCAGCAACACACCGCCTAGGACGAGCAGCGCGACTTTATGGCGATAAGACAGTCTGTTGGTGAACCGACGGATGAATTTCATTATTTATATAGATTTAGTTTACAAAGGTAGACATTACTCCCCATTAATGATGATAACAAATGTTACCCCAATAAATTAAAAATTGTTAAATCTACGTTGATTTGTACAAATCTTCCCTACATTTGTGCAAACGGAGTATATTTTGTCGCCACATCATCTTTAGAAAGAGGTGCAATGCTCACACAAACAAGAAAGTTATGGATATCGACACACTAAACGGGCTGAAAGCCTGTCTGCTTTTCAAGGGGCTTACAGAAAATGAAATCATTGACCTGATGCATCAGGTGCAATACCGGGTGCAGGAGTATGAGAAGGACGATGTGTTTGCGCTGTCTGGCGACCCCTGCCGCCATGCCAATATCATGGTAAGTGGTGAAATGTCGGCCAAACTCATTGGCCCTTCAGGTCGTGTGATTCGCATGGACCTCCACCACTCGGGTCAGTTGCTTGCTCCCGCTTTTCTCTTTGTAAACGACGGCCACTATCCCGTGACGATAGAGGCCGTACGGGCATCGCGCGTATTAAGAATAGGTGTGGCCGACATGCGGTCGATACTCCAACTTGAGCCACGCGTCGCGCTGAACCTTGTGGCCATTCTTTCAAACAACATCAACTTCCTCACGAATAAGGTAAGTTTGCTTTCGATGACCGTCCGTGAGAAAGTGGGCAGTTATATCAAGACCGAAATGAAACGACAAGGCACCAGCAGTATTATGGTGGCCTTGTCGAGGCAGCAACTGGCTGATGAGTTTGGCATTCAGAAATACTCACTCCAGCGCTGCCTACATGAGTTGCAGGAGGAAGGCGTCATCCGCATCGACGGCAAGCATATTGACGTTGACGCCCCCAACCTGCTATAAGTGCTATAGAATTATACCGCCTAAGGGTTGACGCTCCGCATGAAGTCGGCCTCGACGATGCGCAGGTCGAGTTTTCCCTTCTGGCTCTTCACGCGGTCGAGTTCTCCGGCATTGCCCCCTGCCAGTTCCTTTGTATCGCCAAAGAGGGTGGAGTCTTCCCTCGAACTCGATGAACACCTTGCCCTGCACCTCTTCCTGGGAGAGGGAGAAATGCTTGCGATACCACACGATGGTATCGGTGAGATGGATGATATCCTTGCGGAACGCCTCATCGCCATTGAAGGCATGGGGCAGTGTGACCCGCTGCCAGGCATGGTCGTCGAAAGAGGGGTCTTCGGCTTGCTGGAAGTCACCAACCTGTAGCAGCCATTGGGCGTTGAAGTTGATTTTCTGTCGTTGAGCAGCATGGCCGGCGAGTGACGCCATGGCCAACAATAGGATGGCAAGTAGTTTGTTCATCGTGAAAAGAATTGTTTTGAGTGCGAAAATAGCAAAAAAAAAACGATTCACAAACTACAATAATTGACAAAAAAGCCCCCTACTCTGTCATTTCGCTTACTCTGTCATTTCGACTTCCGTTCCATCCCCCGACTCCTCTACCATGGAGAAATTGTAGTAGAGATAGCCCAGGATGGCTACGAGGATGGCGAAGATGACTGTCTTGATGAGGCAGCCAGCCACCTTCTTGATAAGTATGAATGCCACGATGACGGCAACTAATGCAAATACGATGTAAGCGATATCGCTGTTGGTGATGTTGAGATCCATTTTCTTGAAAAGGGGTTAAAGGGACATTTTTTTACGATTCAGCCTTTTGTCTTGCATCCTGCTTGGGAGACGGGAAGAATCCCGTCTCTACAACACAACGCTCAGAACAAACTTCGGAAGGCGGTGGGGATAGGAGTCTCGAACTCCATGCGCTCGTGGGTGACAGGATGGTAGAAGCAGAGCAGGAAAGCGTGGAGGCAGAGCCGGTGGAGCGGGTCGTCGCCATTGCCGTATTTCACATCACCGCAGACGGGATGCCCCATGTCGGCGGAGTGGACACGGATTTGGTTCTTGCGCCCGGTCTCCAACTTGAACTCCACGAGAGAGTGCTCGGTGGTACGTGCGAGTGTATGGAAATGCGTCACCGCATACTTACCGCCATTGTCGACAGGCGACGAATAGGTGACGTAGGCCTTATTGTCTTTCAGCCAGTTGGCCACCGTGCCACCATCCTCCTCCATCTCTCCCGACACCACTGCCACATAGCGGCGGTCGTAGACGATATCGTGCCACTCATGCTCCAGGCGCTGTTCGGTATCCATGTCCTTCGCATAGACCATCAGTCCGCTGGTGTCGCGGTCGAGTCGGTGCACCACATGCGCGCGGCAGCGCTGGTGAGTCTTCTGGAAATAATCGTCGAGCACAGACTTCACGTTCAGCGACTTGTGTCCGGCAGCCATGGAGAGGATGCCCACAGCCTTTTCCACGACGATGAGGTACTGGTCTTCGTAGACGATTTTCACATAGCGGCTCTTGAACGTGTCGTTGCGTTTCGACTTGCTCACCGACACCTTCATTCCCGGTTTCAAGGGGAAGTCGAACTGCGTAACCTGTTTGCCGTCGACCTTGATGCCACGTCCCTGGAGCGTGGCCTTTATCTTCGTGCGGCTCTGTCCGTTGAGTGTCTGAAGCAGATACTCCAGCAGCGGTGCCTCACGGTCGACCGTATAGTGGTCGTATAGCGGTGCTTTATTATAATTGTTCTTCATCTTGTCGGCAAAATTAAACAAAAAAAATGGTATTCAGCATAAAATGGATTTTATTCTGCAAAGAGGTCTGTTAATTCATATTTTTTGCCTAATTTTGCACCCACAAACATTTTTTTAAGGTAAAAGCATGATTACTGTGACCAACCTTGCCATACAGTTTGGCAAGAGAACACTTTACAAAGACGTGAACATCAAGTTCACTGCAGGAAACATCTATGGCGTTATCGGTGCCAACGGTGCCGGTAAGTCGACACTCCTCAAAGCCATCAGCGGTGAGTTGGAGCCCAACAAGGGAACCATCGAACTGGCACCCGGCGAACGACTCTCGGTGCTCGACCAGGACCACTTCAAATACGACGAGTTTACCGTGCTCGACACGGTGATGATGGGCCACCAGCCCCTCTGGGCGAACATGAAGGAGCGCGAGGCACTCTACATGAAGGCCGACTTCGACGAGGAAGACGGCAACCGCGTGGCAGAGTTGGAAGAGCGTTTCGCCGAGATGGACGGGTGGAATGCTGAGAGCGACGCCGCCATGCTCCTCTCCAACCTCGGCATCAAGGAAGCCCTTCACTATAAACTCATGAGCGAACTCTCCGGAAACGAGAAGGTGCGCGTGATGCTTGCCAAGGCCCTCTTCGGTCATCCCGACAACCTGTTGCTCGACGAGCCCACCAACGACCTCGACCTCGACACCGTGCAGTGGCTCGAGGAATACCTCAGCAATGTGGAGCAGACCGTGCTTGTGGTGAGCCACGACCGTCACTTCCTCGATGCCGTGAGTACACAGACCGTGGACATCGACTTCGGCAAGGTGACCGTCTTCGCCGGCAACTACTCCTTCTGGTACCAGAGTTCGCAACTCGCCCTTCGTCAGGCCCAGAACCAACGCCAGAAAGCCGAGGAGAAACGCAAGGAACTCGAGGAGTTTATCCGCCGTTTCTCTGCCAACGTGGCAAAGAGCAAGCAGACCACCAGCCGCAAGAAGATGCTCGAGAAACTCAACGTGGACGAGATACGCCCGTCGTCGAGGAAGTACCCCGGCATCCTCTTCCAGATGGAGCGCGAGCCCGGCAACCAGATTCTCGAGGTGGAAGGACTGAAGGCCGTAGACACCGACGGCACTGTGCTCTTCGACAACGTGAGTTTCAACATCGAGAAAGGTCAGAAGACCGTGTTCCTCAGCCATAACCCCAAGGCGATGACCGCCCTCTTCGAGATTATCAACGGCAACCGTCAGGCCGATGCCGGCACCTACAAGTGGGGCATCACCATCACCACAGCCTACCTGCCCCTCGACAACACCGAGTTTTTCAAGAGCGACCTCAACCTGGTGGACTGGCTCAGCCAGTTTGGCACCGGCAACGAAGTGATGATGAAGGGCTACCTTGGACGCATGCTCTTCAAGCAAGAAGAAGTGGAGAAGAAAGTCAACGTGCTCAGCGGTGGTGAAAAGATGCGCTGCATGATTGCGAGGATGCAACTCAAGAACGCCAACTGCCTCATCCTCGACACCCCCACTAACCACCTCGACCTGGAGAGCATACAAGCCTTCAACAACAACCTGGTGACCTTCAAGGGAAACATCCTCTTCGCCAGTCACGACCACGAGTTCATCCAGACCGTAGCCGACCGCATCATCGAACTCACGCCCACCGGCACCATCGACAAGTTGATGCAGTATGACGACTACATCTATGACGATGCCATCAAGGCACAGAAAGAAAGGATGTATGGCTCTTCTTTAAATAATTAAAGGAACTCATTTTCTTTTGAAGAAAAAGAAGTAGAAGAACGGAAATAGCGAAAGAGGAGTGACACAAAAACATGACTTGCCATTCGCGGAGACGAGTTTGGCAAGATTTTTGCTGTGAATAAGGCAGAACAAAAAAAACACTATCATGGACAAAGACAACGAGACACTTAACGAGGAGATTCAGGAAGAGGTAAACAACGCCCCGGAGAATGAATCAGAGGCTCAGGAAACCGAGGAGCCACAAGAAGAGTTGAAGGACGAGAGCAAAGAGCCTGAAGTTGAAGAAGAGACTCCCAAAGACCCATTGGAGGAAGCCCAGGCCAAGATTGACAAACTCAACGACACATTGCTGCGCAAGATGGCAGAGTTTGAGAACTACCGCAAGCGCACATTGAAGGAGAAAGCCGAGTTGATACTCAACGGCGGCGAGAAAACCATCAAAAAGATACTGCCGGTAATCGACGACATGGAACGCGCCATCGAAAACGGCAAGAAGACCGACGACGTGGCAACCCTTCGCGAGGGTATGGACTTGATTTACAAGAAGTTCATCAAGATTCTCGAGGGCGAGGGCGTGAAACGCATAGAGACCGACGGTGAGGACTTCAACACCGACTACCACGAGGCCATTGCCATGGTTCCCGGCATGGGCGACGACAAAAAAGGCAAGGTCATCGACTGTGTGCAGACCGGCTACACCCTCAACGACAAGGTGATCCGCTTTGCCAAAGTGGCAGTGGGGCAATAATATTGAAGATTGAAAATTAATTTCGGACGTTGTCCGATTGAAAATTGAAACCGGGCTATGCCTGATTGAAAATGGCAAACAAAAGAGACTACTACGAGGTGCTGGGCGTAGACAAGAACGCCAGTGAGGATGAGATTAAGAAAGCCTATCGCAAGATAGCCATCAAATACCACCCCGACCGCAACCCCGACAACAAGGAGGCCGAAGAGAAATTCAAGGAGGCCGCTGAAGCCTACGACGTGCTGCATGACCCCCAGAAGCGTCAGCAGTACGACCAATTTGGTTTTGACGCCCCAGGCGGATTCGGAGGCTTCAGCAGTGGAGGTTTCTCCATGGACGATATCTTCGACATGTTTGGAGGCATCTTTGGCGGGCGCGGCGGCTTCGGCGGGTTTGGTGGTGGCGGTCGTCAGCGTGCCCAATACCGCGGCGGTGACCTCAGGTTGAAGGTGAAACTCAACCTGCAGGAGATATCCACCGGTGTGACGAAGAAGTTCCGCGTGAAGAAAGACATCGTTTGCTCCCACTGCCACGGCACGGGTGCAGAGGCCGGCACACAGCCGGAGACCTGTCCGACCTGTCACGGCACTGGGTATACCGTGCAGACGAAGCAGACCATATTCGGTGTGATGCAGACACAAGGCAGTTGTCCCACCTGCCACGGTGAAGGACAGGTCATCAAGAACCGCTGCAAGGAGTGTGGCGGCGACGGTGTGATCAAAGGCGAGGAAGTGGTGGAGATCAAGATTCCCGCCGGTGTTGCCGACGGCATGGTACTCACCGTGCAAGGCAAGGGCAACGCCGGTCCCCACAACGGTATTCCCGGCGACATCCAGGTATTCATCAGCGAAGAGGAGAACGACACCTTCATCCGTCAGGACAACGACCTGATATACAACCTGTTGCTCGACTTCCCCACTGCAGCACTCGGTGGTGAGGTAAAGATACCCACCATTGAGGGGACGAAGTTGAAAATCAACCTCGAGCCCGGCATCCAGCCCGGCACCACGAAGCGCCTTCGCGGCAAGGGTCTCCCTGCCGTTCAAGGCTATGGGCACGGCAATGGCGACATCATAGTCAACATCAGTGTGTATGTGCCCAAGACCCTCTCGCACGAGGAGAAGAAGATGCTGGAGAAGATGAAGGAGAGCGACAACTTCAAGAGCGATAACACCACGAGGAAGAACATCTTCCAAAAATTCAAGAATTACTTCAATTGAAAATTGAAGATTGAAGATTGAAAATTGAATTACAAAGACACAATAGAATACCTGTATCACTGCGCCCCGGTCTTCGAGAAGATTGGGGCCGGTGCGTATAAGGAGGGATTGGACAACACCCACGCCCTCGACGAGCGTCTGGGGCATCCCCACCGTCAGTTTCTGACCATCCATGTGGCAGGCACTAACGGCAAGGGGTCGGTGTCGCACACCCTCGCCGCCATCCTGCAAGCCGCCGGATACAAGGTGGGGCTCTACACTTCGCCACACCTGATGGACTTCCGCGAGCGCATCAGGGTGAACGGCATCTGCGTGGACAAGCACTATGTCATCAACTTTGTGAAGCGCCACCGTACGTTCTTCGAGCCCCTGCACCCCTCGTTCTTCGAACTCACCACCGCCATGGCCTTCGACTACTTCGCCCGGCAGCAAGTCGACATTGCCGTCGTGGAAGTGGGACTGGGCGGACGCCTCGACTGCACCAATATCATCACCCCCCTTGTGTCGGTGATTACCAATATCAGCAAAGACCACACCCAGTTTCTCGGCGACACCATCGCCCAGATAGCCAGAGAGAAAGCCGGCATCATCAAGCGAGGCGTGCCTGTAGTCATCGGCGAGGCCAATGAGACCACCCGGCCCGTTTTCACTGCCAAGGCCCGTGAGATGGAAGCCCCCATCACCTTTGCCGAAGACCACCCTTTGGTGACAGCAGCACAGCCGGCCCCCGACGGCGGCATGGACTACACCCACGCCGATGGGCACACCTTCCACGGACAACTTGGCGGCATATACCAAGTGAAGAACACCTGCACCGTGCTCACCGCCGTGGACGTGGCACGACACCAAGGTCTCCTGATACCCGACGAGGCCGTAGAGGCGGGCTTTGCCACGGCAGCCTCCGCCACCGGACTGATGGGTCGCTGGCAGATATTGCGCCAACAACCCACCGTGGTGTGCGACACCGGTCACAACGCCGGTGGCTGGCAATACATCTCACGCCAGTTGTCCATGCAGCACTATGCGCACTTGCATATTGTCTTCGGCATGGTAGACGACAAAGACATCGACACCGTGTTGGGCATGTTGCCCACCGATGCCACTTATTACTTCACCCAAGCAAGCAGTCGGCGCGCCATCCCCCACTATGAGGTGCTGCGTCGCGCAGAAAGCCACCATCTGCCAGGCACCTCCTACTCCACCGTGGCAGAAGCCTACAAGGCCGCGCTCGCCGCCGCCAGGCCCGAGGATTTCGTTTTTGTAGGCGGTAGCAGTTATGTGGTGGCGGATTTGCTGGTGCTTTTATAGGGACAATAGGAACTATAGTGGCTATAGGGACTATAGGGACTATAGTAGCCATGAGTGGCCTTAATTGTTTTTAACAATTCCGAATCCTTACTTTTTCGTTGTTTCTTTTGCTGCTCTCGTTTTTTTTTAGTTATTTTGCAGACTACATCATTAACAAAATGCGGTGACTCGCCTTACGAATCGCCGCAGGTTTCATCAAACTAAAAACCAGATATTATGAGCACAATCGAAACAGAAAATCTCTGTGGCCTGAAGAGAGAGAACTTTCAGACCACTATCAATGGGAAAAACACCGATTTGTTTATACTCAAAAACAGTCTTGGCAACGAGGTAGCCATCACCAATTACGGCGGAGCCATCGTAGCCATCATGGTTCCTGACAGAGATGGCAACATTGCCAACGTTATTCAGGGATATGACAACATCCAAGACGCCATCAATCACACACAACCTTATTTGTCGACCCTCATCGGGCGCTTTGGCAACCGCATTTGCCGCGGCCAGTTCCGTCTGCGCGGCAAGGACTACCAGTTGGCCATCAACAATGGTCCTAACGCCCTCCATGGCGGTCCGAAGGGTTTCCACTCCCGCGTATGGGATGCCACCCAGATGAACGACCAGTCGCTGGTTCTCGAGTTGGTTTCAGCCTATGGCGAGGAAGGTTTCACGGGTGAGTTGAAGGTTACCGTTGTCTATACGTTCACCAACGAGAACGAGTTGATGATAGAATACCTTGCCACTACGAACAAGATGACCATCATCAACCTCACCAACCATGGTTTCTTCGCCCTTGCCGGCATCGGCAACCCCACTCCCACCGTCGAGGACGTGGAGTGCGAAATCAACGCCGACTACTACCTGCCCATCGACGAGACCTCTATCCCCACCGGTGAAATCCGCTTTGTGAAGGACACCCCGTTCGACTTCCGCACCCCGAAACCCATCGGCCGCGACATTGAAGCCGACAACGAGCAGATTAAGAACGGTTCGGGCTACGACCACTGCTATGTGCTCAACAAGCGTGAGGAAGGCGAGTTGAGTTTCGCCGCCCGCATCTACGAGCCGAAGAGCGGCCGTACGATGGACGTCTACACCACCGAGCCTGGTGTGCAACTCTACACCGACAACTATGGTTGTGGTGAGAAGGGCCAGAATGGTGCCATCTTCCCCCGTCGCAGCGGTATCTGCTTTGAGGCACAGCACTTCCCCGACACGCCCAACCATCCTTATTTCCCCTCCGTGGTGCTGAAACCCGGTCGCCGCTACAAGCAGAAGACCATCTACCAGTTTGGTGTGAGGAAATAGGCCATAATATGCAGACGCTGTTGGCCATTAGGGCCTTTGCTCCGATGGCCAACAGTTATCTGCATGCCTACACTGCATTTTAAAATCTAACCATACTACAACAATGAGCAAACAACAGAAAAACGGAAGTATCATCGCCATTATCACGATGTTCTTCCTCTATGCAATGATTTCGTTTGTCACCAACCTCGGTGCGCCTATCGGTGTAATTTGGAAGAACCAGCCTGAGATTGGTGGCAGCAATGTGCTGGGCATCATGGGTAACTTCATGAACTTCTTCGCTTACCTGTTCATGGGAATCCCCGCCGGAAAGATGCTTACCAAAGTAGGTTACAAGAAGACCGCCCTCATCGGTATCGCCGTAGGTTTCTTTGGTGTGCTGATTCAATATCTATCAGGTTTCTCCGGTGGCATACCAGGATTCTGCATCTATCTTCTCGGTGCCTTCATCTCCGGTTTCTCCGTATGTATCCTTAACACTGTAGTGAACCCGATGCTCAACTTGCTCGGTGGCGGTGGCAACCGCGGCAACCAGTTGAACCTGATTGGCGGCACGCTGAACTCATTGGCAGGCACGATGACCCCGATGCTCGTGGGTGCGCTTATCGGCACCGTTACAGCCTCTACCCAGATGGCCGACGTCAACCTGGTGATGTACATTGCCATGGCTGTCTTCGCCTGTGCCTTCGTCATCCTGCTCTTCATCCCCATCGAGGACCCGGAAATCGGCAAGGTGACCGCCGACACCGTATTCGAGCACTCCCCTTGGTCGTTCCGTCACTGCCTGCTTGGTGTTATCGCCATCTTTGTGTATGTAGGCGTGGAGGTAGGTATCCCCGGTGGACTTAACTTCTACCTCTCCGACACCACTGCCAAGGGAGCGTGGATTAATCCCGATGCCATATTGAATGCCGCCACCATCGGTGGTGCTGTGGCAGCCATGTATTGGTTGCTGATGCTCGTGGGCCGTCTCTGCTCCAGTTTCATTGCCGGTAAGGTATCATCTCGTCAGTTGATGCTCTTCACCACTTTCGTAGGCATGATACTCATCGTGGCAGCCATGCTCACTCCGAAATCGGTTACCGTTTCCATGCCATTGGTGAAGATTCTTGAAGGCAGTGTAGAAATGACCACCGTGCCGTTGAGTGCCCTGCTGCTCGTGCTCGTAGGTCTCTGCACCTCAGTGATGTGGCCTTCTATTTTCAACCTCGCCACCGAGGGACTGGGCAAATATACCGCCCAGGCATCCGGCATCTTCATGATGATGGTGGTAGGCGGTGGTGTGCTGCCTGTGGTACAGAATTTCTTCGCCGACTTCATGGGCTATATGCCGAGTTACTTCGTCTACCTGATTGCCATGGCATATATGTTCTACTACGCCCTCCACGGCTGCAAGAACGTGAACAAGGATATACCAGTCGATTGATTTAGGTTTGAGATTTGAGGTTTTTGTCCTCAAACCTCAAATCTTAAATCTCAAAACTTAAAACTACAACTATAACTATGGACATTGAATTTGTAAGAAGTCGCTTTATCAAGCATTTTGACGGGCTCACTGGCAACATCTACCACTCACCCGGACGTATTAACCTCATTGGTGAGCACACCGACTACAACGGAGGCTTTGTGTTTCCAGGAGCCGTAGACTGCGGCATCATGGCCGAGATGCGCCCCAACGGCACAGAGAGCACTATCCGTGCCTACTCCATCGACCTGAAGGACCGTGTGGACTTTGACTTCCACGACGGAAAAGGTCCACGTGCCACATGGGCCCGTTTCATCTACGGTATGGCCCTCGAGATGGAAGCCCTTGGTGTGCCAGTGAAGGGATTTAACATCGCCTTTGCCGGTGATGTGCCCCTGGGTGCCGGCATGTCGTCGTCGGCTGCCATGGAGAGTTGCTTTGGCTGCGGCCTCAATGACCTTTTCGGCGAGAACAAGGTAGAGAAATGGGACATCGTCCTTGCAGGACAAGCCACTGAGCACAAGTATATCGGCGTGAACTGCGGCATCATGGACCAGTTTGCCAGCGTCTTCGGCAAGGCAGGCCATCTCATGCGCCTCGACTGTCGCTCACGCGAGTTCGAGTACTTCCCCTTCAACCCCGTAGGCTACAAACTGGTGCTCCTCAACTCCTGCGTGAAGCACGAACTGGTAGGCTCGCCCTATAACGACCGCCGCAACTCATGCGAGAACGTGGTGAAACACATCGCCGCCAAGCATCCGGAGGGCAAGTTTGAAACCCTGCGCGACTGCACCTGGGAACAACTCGAAGAGGTGAGAGCCGAAGTGGGTGAGGAAGACTACACCCGTGCACACTTCGTTCTCGGTGAGAAAGACCGTGTGCTCGCCGTTTGCGACGCCCTCGTGGCAGGTGACTACGAGACTGTGGGCAAGAAGATGTATGAGACCCACTATGGTCTGAGCAAGGAGTATGAGGTGAGTTGCGAAGAACTCGACTTCCTCAACGACGTGGCCAAGGAGAATGGTGTGACCGGCAGCCGCATCATGGGCGGTGGATTCGGCGGATGCACCATCAACCTGGTGAAAGACGAACTCTACGACCAGTTTATCGAAGATGCCAAGAAGAAGTACTTCGAGAAGTTCAACAAGCATCTCAAGGTTATCGACGTGGTCATCGGCGACGGTTCACGTAAGATCTGCTAAAAGAGACAAGAATCTACAAGGCGATTTGCCTTTATATTAAGTGCGGCCCAAGGGTCGCACTTTTTTATCAGGAATGACGGGAATGACGGGAATGACGGGAATGACGGGAATGACGGGAATATCAGGAATGATAGGAATGGCAGGAATGGCGGGAATGACGGGGATAACAGAAATGATAGGAATGGCAGGAATGATAGGAATATCTGGAATATCTGGAATAACTAGAATATCTAGAGCATTTATTCTTAGAAGGGCTTTGGGGTGGTGGGAAATAGAGAAAAAGCCTATTTTTGACCTTGGAAATCTTAAAAAGTGTTATTTTTACACTTTTGCATAAAATACATACACCCAATCTATTGCAAACATGAAAAAATAATTGTATTTTTACACCCAAATAGAATTATCAAACTATAAACCATTAATTATGAAAAACTTCAAAAGCTTTATTCTGGCAACTGGCGTGGCCATCGCCATGCTCTCCGCCTGCGAGACCATCGAGAAGCCTGTTTTGACGGCATCCAATCTTGACCCCGCAAAGTTTGACACCATCATCAATGGTGACACCGTGAAACTCTACGTGCTGAAGAATGCCAACGGCATGGAAGCCTGCATCACCAATTACGGTGGTCGTGTGGTATCGCTCATGGTACCCGACAAAGACGGCAACCTCACCGACGTGGTGCTTGGCTATGACAACATCGCACAGTATGCCGACACCCTCAACTCGCCCAGCGACTACGGCTCATCCGTAGGACGTTATGCCAACCGCATCAACGACGGCAAGATTACGGTGGCCGGACAGCAGTACCAACTCACCCAGAACGATACCGGCAATGGTGCCAAGCACTGTCTGCACGGCGGCGGCAACACCGGATGGATGCACAAAGTATATAAAGCCAACCTGGTAGATGAGAAGACGCTGCGTCTTTCACTCGTTTCGCCCGACGGTGACAATGGCTTCCCCGGTACAGTGACCGCTGTGACCACCTACAAACTCACCGATGACAACGTGCTCGACATCACCTTCGAGGCCACCACTGACAAGGAGACCATCATCAACATGACCAACCACAACTACTACAACCTCAACGGTGACCTGTCGCAGGAAGGCATGGACATGGTGCTCTACATCAACGCCGACAACTTCACTCCCTCTGATGCCTCTTACATGACTACCGGTGAGATCAAGCCTGTGGAAGGCACCCCGATGGACTTCCGCACCCCCAGCGTGATAGCCGACAAGATGGACACTACCTATGTATATATTAAAAACGCCTCCGGTTTCGACCACAACTGGTGTCTGAACACCTTCAAGGACGGCAAGGGCGACGACTCACAGGTTTGCGCATCGCTCTACTCCCCCAAGACCGGCATCCTGCTCGAGATGTTCACCAACGAGCCTGGTGTGCAGGTATACACTGGCAACTTCCAAGGCACCGGCATTGCCTGCAAGCATGGCGTGAAGTATCCCAAGCACGTGAGCGTGTGTCTGGAGAGCCAGAAGTATCCCGACTCCCCCAACAAGAAAGACTGGGTGCAGCCTACACTGAAACCCGGTGAGCAGTACTACAGCCACGCTGCCTACCGTTTCTCCGTGAAGGAAGACAAGAAAGCCGAATAACAAACAACAAACAACTAATAACAATAAATCTTTCAACAAATGCAAACATTAGATTGGATTGTCATTGGCGTTTTCTGCTGTGCGCTGATAGGCATCGTACTTTGGGTTGTCAGCCAGAAGAACGACAACTCTGCAGATTATTTCCTCGGTGGTAAGGATGCAACATGGATTGCCATCGGTGCATCAATTTTCGCCTCGAATATCGGTTCGGAGCACCTCATCGGACTTGCCGGTGCCGGTGCCTCATCAGGTATGGCTATGGCCCACTGGGAGATTCAGGGATGGATGATTCTGATACTCGGATGGGTATTCGTGCCCTTCTACACGCGCAGTATGGTATACACCATGCCAGAGTTTTTGGAGCGTCGCTACAACACACAGAGCCGCACCATCCTCTCTGTCATCTCGCTCATCAGTTATGTGCTCACCAAGGTGGCCGTAACGGTATATGCCGGTGGACTCGTCTTCCAGCAGGTGTTTGGCATCAAGGAACTCTGGGGCATCGACTTCTTCTGGATTGCCGCTATCGGACTCGTTGTCATCACCGCCATCTACACCATCTTCGGTGGTATGAAGAGCGTGCTCTACACCTCCGTGCTCCAAACCCCCATCCTTCTGCTTGGTTCGCTCATCATCCTCGTGCTTGGTATGAAGGCCCTGGGCAGTTGGGACCAGATGCTGCAACTCTGCGACGTGAAGCCCAGTTATGAAGGTGCCACCGGAACGATGATTCACCTGATGCGCTCCAACAGCGACCCGCAGTATCCCTGGTTGGGTGCCCTGATTGGTTCGGCTGTTATCGGTTTCTGGTACTGGTGTACCGACCAGTATATCGTTCAGCGTGTTCTCTCCGGCAAGAATGAGAAAGAGAGTCGTCGTGGTACCATCTTCGGTGCTTACCTGAAACTCCTCCCCGTGTTCTTGTTCCTTATTCCCGGTATGATTGCCTTCGCACTCCATCAGAAGTATGCCGGTGACGGTGGCTTCCTGCCTCTGCTCGCCGACGGCACCCCCAACGCCGATGCTGCTTTCCCCACCCTCGTGGCAAAGATTCTGCCTGCCGGTGTGAAGGGTCTTGTGGTTTGCGGTATCCTCGCTGCCCTGATGTCATCGCTGGCTTCACTGTTCAACAGTTCAGCCATGCTCTTCACCATCGACTTCTGGAAGCGCCTGAAGCCATCGACCTCTGAGAAGAGTCTCGTGCGCATCGGTCAGATGGCCACCGTCGTGATTGTGATTCTCGGTATCCTCTGGATTCCTATCATGCGCTCTGTGGGCAACGTGCTCTACAACTACCTGCAGGATGTGCAGTCGGTATTGGCTCCCGGTATTGCCGCAGCCTTCCTTCTCGGTATTACCTGGAAGCGCGCCAGTGCCAAGGGTGGTATGTGGGGTCTGCTCTCCGGTATCATCATCGGTCTGACCCGTCTGGGCGCCAAGGTTTACTACAGCAATACCCCCGACGCAGCCGACAGTTGGTTCAAGGCCGTGTTCTACGACTTCAACTGGTTGTTCTTCTGCGGTGTGATGCTGGTGGTGTGCTGCCTTGTTATCATCGTGGTGAGTCTCTGCACCAAGGCTCCCGACGAGCAGAAGATTCAGGGTCTCGTCTTCGGCACCTCCACACCCGAGCAGCGTGCTGCAACCCGTGCCAGTTGGAACGCATGGGATGTGATTCACACTATCATCATCCTTGGTTTCACTGTGGCATTCTACATCTATTTCTGGTAACATATTCAGCGGGGAGGTCAAGGCCTCTCCGCACTTTTCCTTCAATCGCAGACTACCGTTTCGCACCATGCTACAGCACCCGCTGACATGGTTCTGCCAGAAGGCACGAGGTGAGGTTGTCTGTACCTTGACAAAACGCTAAAATCAAGCAAATCCAACAAGAATTATGACAGGATTCTATGGTGAACATTCGAAAGTATTCGTCTCAGTAGACTGCATCGTTTTCGGTTTCGACAACGGCAAGTTGAAGTTGCTCATCGGCAAGCGGCAGATGGACCCCGGAAGGGGCGAGTGGTCGCTCTACGGTGGTTTTGTAGGCGAAGACGAAAGTCTGGAAGAAGCAGCCAGCCGTGTGCTCTACACCCTCACAGGCCTCGACCACATCTACATGAAGCAAGTAGGAGCCTTCGGAGCCATCGACCGTGACCCAGGCGAGCGCGTCATCACCGTGGCCTACTGCGCCCTCATCAATGTGAATGACTACGACCAGAGCCTGTGTGATGAGCATGGTGTGGAATGGGTGAGCGTTGACGAGATGCCCAAACTCTATTCCGACCACAACGAGATGGTGCGCAAGGCCGTCAAGTTGCTGCGTAAGCGCATCGGCACCGAACCGCTGAGTTTCAACCTTCTGCCCGAGTTCTTCACCCTCACGCAGTTGCAGCATGTCTATGAAGCCGTTCTCGGTGAGGAGATTGACAAGCGCAACTTCCGCAAGCGCATCAAGGCCATCAACTTCATCGAGAAGACGGAGAAAATCGACAAACTCACCTCAAAGCGTGGAGCCGCCCTCTACCGTTTCAACAAAGAGGCATTCTCCCCGTTCTCTACTTTTAAATTATAGGCCAGGACAGTCACTGCAGCGACTGTAAGGACAATAGAATCAGCAGTGACTTTGGCCGCAACGCGCAATATCACAATAAAAAAACACAACACATGCTAGAAGAATTAAAAGAAAAAGTATTCCGTGCCAACCTCGACCTCGTGAAGCACAACCTCGTTATCTTCACTTGGGGCAACGTGTCGGGCATCGACCGTGAAAAAGGCCTCGTTGTCATCAAACCCTCTGGAGTGGACTACGACGTGATGAAAGCCTCCGATATGGTGGTAGTAGACCTGGAGACAGGCAAAGTGGTGGAAGGCGACCTCAACCCCTCGTCGGACACCCCCACACACCTTGTGCTCTACCGTGCCTTCCCCGAGTTGGGTGGCATTGTGCACACCCACTCCACCTATGCCACAGCATGGGCACAGGCAGGCAAAGACATCCCCAGCATCGGCACCACCCATGCCGACTACTTCCACGATGCCATTCCCTGCACCGACGACATGACTGAGAGTCAGATGGCAGAGTATGAGAAGGAAACCGGCGTGGTGATTGTCGACCGCATCAAGAGCGGCAACATCAACCCCGTACACACCCCTGGCGTGTTGGTGAAGAACCACGGTCCATTCTCCTGGGGCAAGAACCCCGACAATGCCGTCTACAACGCCGTAGTGATGGAACAAGTGGCAAAGATGGCCTTTGTATCGTTCTGCGTCAACCCCAACACTACGATGAATCCCCTGCTCATTGAGAAGCACTTCAGCCGCAAGCATGGGCCGAATGCTTATTATGGACAAAAGAAAAAGAGTTAAACGATACTCTCTTTTACTACATGCTATAGAAAACCAAATACAAAACTTAAATCAAACAAATACGAACAATTTATGAACAAACCTTTCGACAATTTCGAGATTTGGTGGGTGACTGGCGCACAGTTGCTCTATGGAGGCGACGCCGTGGTACAGGTAGACGCACACTCCAAGGATATGGTGGCCGGACTCAACGAGAGCGGCAACATCCCCGTTAAAGTGATTTACAAAGGTACTGCCAACAGCAGCAAGGAAGTGGAAGCCGTGATGAAGGCCGCCAACAACGATGAGAAGTGCATCGGCATCATCACCTGGATGCACACCTTCTCGCCCGCAAAGATGTGGATTAAGGGTTTGCAGGCACTGCAGAAGCCATTGCTCCATTTCCACACACAATATAACGCCGAGATACCCTGGGACACCATGGACATGGACTTCATGAACCTGAACCAGAGTGCCCACGGCGACATCGAGTTCGGACACATCTGCACCCGTATGCGCGTGGCCCGCAAGGTGGTCTGCGGCTACTGGAAGAGTGAAGAGGCTCAGAAGAAGATTGCCGTTTGGGCCCGTGTGGCAGCCGGTGTTGCCGATGCCAAGAACGTACGCTGCCTGATGTTTGGTATGAACATGAACAACGTGGCTGTGACCGACGGCGACCGCGTGGAGTTTGAGCAGCGTCTGGGCTATCATGTAGACTACTACCCCGTCTCCTCACTGATGGAATACTACAAGAAGGTGACTGATGCTGAGGCCGATGCCCTTGTAGAAGAATACAAGAAACTGTACACGATCAAGATTGACGAGAGTGGCGAGGAAGTGTACTGGGAGAAGGTGAAGAACTCCGCCAAGGCAGAGATTGCCCTGCGCCGCGTGCTGAAGGACGAAGGTGCCACCGCATTCACCACCAACTTCGACGACCTCGGTGATGCCGACATCGACGACCCCAACTTCGTGGGCTTCGACCAGATTCCAGGTCTTGCCTCACAGCGACTGATGGAAGAAGGCTACGGCTTCGGTGCCGAGGGCGACTGGAAGACCGCCTGCCTCTACCGCACCCTTTGGGTCATCCAGCAAGGCATGCCCACCGGCTGTTCGTTCCTTGAAGACTACACCCTCAACTTCGCCGGCGACCGCAGTTCGTGTCTGCAGAGCCACATGCTCGAGGTATGTCCGCTCATTGCCTCCGACAAGCCCAAACTCGAGGTGCATTTCCTCGGTATTGGCATCCGCAAGCAGCAGACAGCCCGTCTGGTGTTCACATCTAAGGTAGGCCGTGGCATCAAGGCCACCGTGGTAGACCTCGGCAACCGTTTCCGTCTCATCTCACAGGAGGTGGAGTGCATCGAGCCGAAGCCCATGCCCAACCTTCCTGTCGCCTCTGCCCTCTGGGTACCTCAGCCCACCTTCGAGATTGGTGCCGGCGCATGGATTCTCGCTGGCGGCACACACCACAGTGCATTCTCTTACGACATCACCGAGGAGTATTGGGAAGACTTCGCCGAAATGCTTGGCATAGAGTATGTCCGCATCAACAAGGACACCAAGACGAGCGAGTTCAAGCACGAACTCCAGATGAATGAGATTTATTACATGTTGAACAAAGCGTTGAAGTAAAAAATGACTGCAAAACAAACCATAGAATCGGGTAAGGCTGTTCTGGGTATCGAGTTTGGCTCGACCAGAATCAAGGCCGTGCTCATCGATGAAGAAAACAAGCCCATCGCACAGGGCAGTCATGAGTGGGAGAACCAACTCGTCGACGGTCTCTGGACCTACAGCGTGGAGGCTATCTGGTATGGTCTGCAAGACTGCTATGCCAACCTGCGCAAAGACGTGCTCAGCCAGTATGACTGTGAGATAGAGGCTTTGGCAGCCATCGGTTTCAGCGCTATGATGCACGGTTACATGGCCTTCAACAAGAACGAGGAAATCCTCGTTCCCTTCCGCACCTGGCGCAACACCAACACCGCCAAGGCCGCTGCCGAACTCTCCAAACTCTTCAACTACAACATCCCACTGCGCTGGAGCATCAGCCACCTCTATGAGGCCATCCTCGACAACGAGGAGCATGTGAGCGACATCAAGTACCTCACCACCCTGGCAGGCTATGTGCACTGGCAGGTCACCGGACAGTTCGTGCTCGGCGTGGGCGATGCCTCCGGCATGATACCCGTCGACCCGAAGACGAAGACCTACGATGCCGAGATGGTAAGGAAGTTTGATGAACTCATTGCCCCGAAGGGCTTCTCCTGGAAACTCCTCGACATCCTCCCCACCTCGCTCAACGCCGGTGAGAACGCCGGGTTCCTCACCCCCGAGGGAGCCAAACGCCTCGACGTGAGCGGTCACCTGAAGGCTGGCATCCCCGTCTGTCCTCCCGAGGGCGACGCCGGAACCGGCATGGTAGCCACCAACGCCGTGAAGCAGCGCACCGGCAACGTATCCGCCGGCACCTCATCATTCTCGATGATAGTGTTGGAGAAAGAGTTGTCGCGCCCCTACGAGATGATTGACATGGTAACCACCCCTGATGGCAGTTTGGTAGCCATGGTGCACTGCAACAACTGCACCTCCGACCTCAACGCCTGGGTGAACCTCTTCAAGGAGTACCAGCAGTTGCTGGGTCTGCCCATCGACATGAACGAAGTGTTCGGCAAACTTTACAACAACGCCCTCAACGGCGATGCCGACTGCGGTGGTCTGATCAGTTACAACTACATCAGTGGCGAGCCAGTGACCGGTCTTGCCGAGGGCCGTCCCCTCTTCGTCCGCTCCGCCAACGACAAGTTCAATCTCGCCAACTTCATGCGCGCCCACCTATATGCCTCTGTCGGTGTGCTGAAAATCGGCAACGACATCCTCTTCAACGACGAGAAGGTAGAAGTGGACCGCATCACCGGTCATGGCGGTTTGTTCAAGACCAAGGGTGTGGGACAGCGCATTCTCGCCGCCGCCATCAACAGTCCCATCTCTGTGATGGAGACCGCTGGTGAAGGAGGCGCATGGGGTATCGCCCTCTTGGCAGCCTATGCCGTGAACAATCCCCGTAAACTCTCCCTTGCCGACTATCTCGAAGAAGTGGTCTTCGCCGGCAACACCGGTGTGAGCATCTCGCCCACCCCTGAGGATGTGGCAGGCTTCAACGTGTATATCGAGAACTACAAGCGCGGTCTCGCCATTGAGCGGAGTGCCGTGGAGAACAAGAAATAATCACCCCAAAATCATTGCCCAACGACATGAAGAAACTTATTACAATGGCCATCCTCGGCGCGTTCACCCTCACGGTGAACGCCCAGGATGCCACGGCAACTATTCACACCGACAAAGGCAAAAACGTCATCTGCAAGGAAATCTACGGACAGTTTGCCGAACACCTTGGCTCCTGCATCTACGGTGGTCTCTGGGTGGGCGAGAACTCCCCTATTCCCAACATCAACGGTTACCGCAAAGACGTGTTCGATGCCCTGAAAGCCCTTCAGGTGCCCGTGTTGAGATGGCCTGGCGGCTGCTTCGCCGACGACTACCACTGGATGGACGGTATCGGTCCGAAGTCGCAGCGCCCCTCGCTCCGCAACAACAACTGGGGCGGCACCATCGAAGACAATTCCTTCGGCACCCATGAGTTCCTCAACCTCTGCGAACTGCTCGGCTGCGAGCCCTATATCAGCGGCAACGTGGGCAGCGGCACGGTGAAGGAGATGGCCCAGTGGGTGGAGTACATGACCAGCGACGGTGACACCCCCATGGCCCGTCTGCGCCGTCAGAACGGCCGCGACAAGGCCTGGCACGTGAAGTACTTCGGCATCGGCAACGAGGCCTGGGGCTGTGGTGGCAACATGACCCCCGAGTACTACAGCGACGAGTTCAGGAAGTTCAACACCTACCTGCGCGACTACGACAACAACAAACTCTGCCGTATCGCCTCCGGTGCCTCCGACTACGACTACAACTGGACCCGCACCCTGATGAAGCGCATCGGCAACAAGATGAGCGCCATCTCCGTGCACTACTACACCGTGAAAGACTGGGACCACAAGGGCAAGGCTACCGCCTTCACCCCCGAGGAGTACTATCTCACTCTCGAGAAATGCCTCGACGTAGACAACGTGGTGCGTGAGCACTGCGCCATCATGGACGAGACCGACCCCGAGAAGAAGATTGCGCTGATGGTAGACGAGTGGGGCACCTGGTGGGACGAAGAGCCCGGCACCATTCCCGGCCACCTCTTCCAGCAGAACTCCATGCGCGACGCCATGGTTGCCTCGTTGATGCTCAACGTGTTCCACAAGTACACCGACCGTGTGAAGATGGCCAACATCGCCCAGGTGGTGAACGTGCTGCAGTCGATGATTCTCACCGACCAGAAAGGCACCGGCCACATGGTGCTCACCCCCACCTACCACGTGTTTGAGATGTACAAGGCATTCCAAGAGGCCACCTTCCTTCCCACCGACCTGCAGTGCAGCAACATTACCGCCAGCAACGGCAAGAGCGTGCCCAGAGTGAGCATTTCCGCCGCCAAGACCAAGGACGGCAGTTATGTCGTGGCCCTCGCCAACACCATGCTCGACAATTCACAGACCATCTCTATCAACCTCGACGGTGCGAAGGTGAAGGATGTCAGCGGCCGTGTGCTTACCAGCAAGGCAGCCACCGACTTCAACGACTTCGAACACCCCGACGTGGTGAAACCCGTTGCCTTCAAGGACGCTAAATTGAATAAAGGCAAGTTGGAAGTGAAACTCCCAGCAATGTCGATTGTAGTTCTGACAGTGAAGTAGAACCGAGTTTGCAAGATTGATAATTGATAACAACCTTTTTTAAATAAAACCAATATGAACGACAACAAAGTAATGAACAAGGCAGCCGACAACATCCGTATCCTTGCTGCCTCTATGGTTGAAAAAGCCAAGTCGGGGCATCCCGGCGGAGCCATGGGTGGTGCCGACTTCATCAACACCCTTTACAGTGAGTTTCTGGTCTACGACCCCGAGAATCCCGCATGGGAAGGCCGCGACCGTTTCTTTCTCGACCCCGGCCACATGGCTCCAATGCTCTACAGCCAACTCTGCCTTATTGGCAAATACACCCTTGAAGACCTGAAGAACCTGCGCCAGTGGGGGTCGGTCACCCCCGGCCACCCAGAGCGCGAGATTGAGCGTGGTATCGAGAACACCTCCGGTCCGCTCGGTCAGGGCCACACCTTCGCCGTTGGCGCCGCCATTGCCGCCAAGTTTCTGAAGGCCCGTCTGGGCAGTGTGATGAACCAGACCATCTACGCCTACATCTCCGATGGTGGCGTGCAGGAAGAGATTTCTCAGGGTGCAGGCCGTATCGCCGGCAACCTCGGTCTCGACAACCTCATCATGTTCTACGATGCCAACGACATCCAACTCTCCACAAAGACCGAGGTAGTGACCTCTGAGGACACCGCCAAGAAATACGAGGCATGGGGATGGTTTGTGCAGAAGATTGACGGCAACGACGTCGACCAGATTCGTGAGGCCATCAAGAAGGCCCAGGCAGAGAAAGAGCGCCCGTCGCTCATCATCGGTCACTGTGTGATGGGCAAGGGAGCCCGCAAGGCCGACAACTCGTCGTATGAGAGCAACTGCGCCACCCATGGTGCTCCTCTCGGTGGCGATGCCTACATCAACACGATGAAGAACCTCGGTGCCGACCCCGAGAACCCCTTCCAGATTTTCCCCGAGGTGCAGGAACTGTATGCCAAGCGTCGTGAGGAATTGAAGAAGATTGTGGCTGAGCGCTATGCCGAGAAGGAAGAGTGGGCCAAGGGTCATCCCGTACAGGCCAAGCAACTGGAAGAGTGGTTCAGCGGCAAGGCTCCTCAGGTAGACTGGAGCAAGGTAGAGCAGAAGGCCGGTGCCGCCACCCGTGGTGCCAGTGCCACCGTTCTCTCCGCCCTTGCCGAGCAAGTGCCCAACATGATTTGTGCCTCTGCCGACCTGTCGAACTCCGACAAGACCGACGGTTTCCTGAAGAAGACCCACAACCTCGTGAAAGGCGACTTCAGCGGTGCCTTCTTCCAGGCTGGCGTAGCAGAACTCACCATGGCCTGCTGCTGCATCGGTATGGCCCTCCATGGTGGTGTCATCCCCGCCTGCGGTACCTTCTTCGTATTCTCCGACTACATGAAGCCCGCCGTTCGTATGGCAGCCCTGATGGAACTTCCTGTGAAGTTCATCTGGACCCACGATGCTTTCCGTGTGGGAGAAGACGGTCCTACCCATGAGCCCGTGGAGCAAGAGGCCCAGATTCGTCTGATGGAGAAACTGAAGAACCATCATGGCAAGAACTCCATGCTCGTTGTCCGTCCCGCCGACGCCGAGGAGACCACTGTCTGCTGGCGCATGGCCATGGAGAACACCGAGACACCTACCGCTCTTATCTTCTCACGTCAGAACATCGACATGCTGCCCGAGGGCAACGACTACAACCAGGCCGAGAAGGGTGCCTATGTGGTAGCAGGCTCAGATGCCGACTACGATGTCATCCTGCTCGCCTCCGGTTCTGAGGTATCCACCCTGCTCGCCGGTGCCAAGTTGCTCCGCGAGGATGGCGTGAAGGTGCGCGTCGTGAGCGTGCCCTCCGAGGGACTCTTCCGCTCACAGAGCAAGGAATACCAGGAGAGCGTGCTGCCCGCCGGCAAGAAGAAATTCGGCATGACCGCCGGTCTGCCTGTCACCCTCGAAGGTCTGGTAGGTGCTGACGGCTGTGTATGGGGCATGCAGAGTTTCGGTTTCTCCGCTCCCTACAAGGTGCTCGACGAGAAGTTGGGTTACACCGGCAAGAATGTTTACGACCAAGTAAAGGCCCTTTTGGCATAAAACGACCATGGAAGTGAAGACTGTAGGCATAGCCAGCGACCACGCTGGCTATGCACTTAAACAATTTGTGAAGCGCTATCTCGACGACAACGGTTATGCGTGGAAGGACTACGGCACCTACAGTGAGGCGTCGTGCGACTATTCCGACTTCGGTCATGCGCTGGCAGAGGGCATCGAGAAGGGCGAAGTGTATCCCGGCATTGCCATCTGCGGCAGTGGCGAGGGTATCAGCATGACGCTCAACAAGCACCAGTCTATCCGTGCTGGTCTGTGTTGGATTCCTGAGATTGCCCATCTCATCCGTCAGCACAACAATGCCAATGTGCTGGTGATGCCTGGCCGTTTCATCGACGAGCAGACCGCTTCGCTTATCATGGACGAATTCTTCGCCACGGAGTTTGAGGGCGGGAGGCATCAGGCCCGTATCGACAAAATCCCTCTCAAGCCTGAGAGCGACCTGGCATAAGCAACCATGAAGATACGACATATTCGTCTTACAGAAGTCAACTCCACGAACAGTTACCTGAAGGGATATCCCCAGGAACCTGACGAGGAGTTGACTTTCGTTTGGAGCGACAGTCAGACGGCGGGACGTGGCTGTGGCACCAACACCTGGGAGAGCGAACCGGGAAAGAACCTCACGTTCAGCCTGCTCTTCCATCCTCTCGCCGTGCCACCCTCGAAGCAGTTTATCATCTCGATGGCTAATGCATTGGCACTGCGTGACGCCCTTCTCGCCTTCGTTTCCGACATCGTCATCAAGTGGCCCAACGACATCTATTGGCACGACTGCAAATTGGCGGGGACACTCATCGAGACGACGCTGAAGCAGGGGCGCATCCGCGACTGCATCATCGGCACAGGCCTCAACGTGAACCAGGAACGGTTTATAAGTGACGCGCCTAACCCCGTCTCGCTATGTCAGATCATGGGGCACCCTTTCGACCTAGAAGAAGTGGCGGCGAAAGTGGTGGAGCAACTTACCCGTTACCTAGCCCTGCTCGATGCTCCAGAATCGTGGAACATTCTTCGCCACAATTATCAGGAAGCGCTTTACCGACGGGGCGAGTTGTGTCCCTACCATACGCCTGACGGGAAACTCTTTCATGCTGTACTGGAAAGTGTAGATGATGATGGGACGTTGGTGCTGAACGAAGAGGGAAAAGAGAGAAGGTTTGGGTTTAAAGAAGTTGTATTCGACCTGCGGTCGAATACAAACCCTATATTTCCGTCACTTTGATTATTTCCCTTTTTTGAGAATGGCCGTCCAACCGCCTCCACTGCTCAGATGGATGTGGAGCATGTCGTCATGGCCTACCGTCTGTTGGGTATGCTTGAAATCGGTAGCATCTTTCATGACATTCACGCCGTCGGCAAAGATGTCGGCCGTATAACCACCCTCATTGAGGAAATCCAGACTGATGTTCAGGTCGCGTGATGTCCAGTCGGTCATGGCTGCCAAGTACCAAGTAGTTCCCTTGCGCCGTGCGACGACCGTAAATTCGCCGAGTTGTCCGTTGAGGGCTATCGTCTCGTCGAAGGTGGTGGGAATCTGGGCGATGAAGTCGGTGCATTCCTGATTCTTCATATACATCGTAGGACTGTCGGCCAGCATCTGCAGCGGAGCCTCGAAAGTAGTGTACATAGCCATCTGATGCACCCGGGTTCCCTGGCTCATGGGGTGGTCGTTGTTGCCGAAGAAGTTGTCCTTCATGGCATTCATCATTGCCCCCGGGGTGTAGTCCATCGGTCCTGCCAGCATACGCAGATAAGGTGCCGTCACATCATACCGGGGTTGGTTATGCAACGGGCCGTCGCCCGCCCTTGGCTCCCATTTTGAGTTCTCCAAACCCTTTACCCCCTCGAAGTTGAAGATATTGGGATAGGCGCGCTGGATGCCGAAGGGTTTCAGACCATGGTAGTCGAGATAAAGATGATGCTTTGCGGCACAGTCAGCAATCTTATAGGCTGACGCGATGACCTGTTGGTCGTCACGGTCGAAGAAATCGACCTTGAATCCCTTGATGCCCATATCGGCATAGTGTCTCATCACGTTGTCGGTGACCGATATGTCATTGTCGGGATTGCTACCGATGAGGTTTCTCCAACTGCTCCACAATATGATGCCTACGCCTTTCTCCTGCGCATGGGCAATCAGTTTCTTCAGGTCAATCTCCGGGCTCAGGTCTTCCATCAGCGACTCCTTGCCGCTCCATCCCTCGTCGATGATGATATATTCGATGTGGTTTTTGGCAGCAAAGTCTATATAATACATATAGGTGTCGGTATTCATACCCGACTTGAAGTCCACCCCCGTGACATTCGTGTTGTTCCACCAATCCCATGCCACCTTGCCGGGATGTATCCACGAGGTATCCATGATGCGGCACTCAGGAGCCAGCCGCTGTGCCATGTCGCAGTTGAGGATGTCGGCATCTTTCTCTGTTATGACCACCGCACGCCAGGGCAAGGCACGGCTTCCATTCAATTTGGCGATAAAATCTGCCCGCTTTGTAGGCACGAGGTTCAGACGGTCGAAGCCACCTATCTCCTGTTCCAACGGATAAGGTGCGAATTCTGCCTTCAGGCCGTTATTGCCATTGCTCTTGAGGAACATCCCCGGATAGTCTTCCACGCCGGCATCCATCACGATGGCCTTCATCCCTCCTGGCAGACAGACAGCCAATGGCGTAATGGCCAACGAATCCTTGAACATCTCCGACAGGGGCTGCTCGTCGTAATAGGACTCAAAACTATAACAATAGCGTTCGCCGCCCCGGTTGTCGTTGACATAAGGTATGAAAGCCGGATAGTTGTCAGCAAAATTGAACTCCGCTATCTCGCTCGTTACCTCCGACATGTTTTTCCTGCCGAGCAGGAAACGATAGGCGGCACCATCATTATAGACGCGGAATTCAACGCTGATGCCGTTTTTGAACGACACCGTCATACCGTTATACTCATCCTTTACCACTGCCTTTTTATAGAATGGCGTGGCGAACTGCGTCCTGACCTGCACCTTATTGGTAGCCTTTCCCACTCCGCCTTTTTTGTTAGCATCATGGAAAACATCATAGGCACCATCCACCATGACATTCATCCCTGAACGCTCCAACACCGATATGCCGTTGTGCTCAATACACCAATACAGCCAGATATTATTCACTGTCCCGACGGTCACCTCTGTCTTCTTGTCAGGAGACACTATCTTCCAGGATTTCTCCACATTAAGGGCGTGTGCGGCAGAAGCCATCATCAGAAGCATTGCCACCAGAGCGAATTTGATTATCTTTATCATGGTAAGTAAACTTTTAAAACTGTACACCACAGTTATGACGGGGCACTAAAGACTTTGAGACATCATTTGTTCCAATTCAGCATCAGATTTCTCGTAGATTTCATTTTCCTTGTAGAAACGAGTGAGCATGGTGGCAAAAACCTTGTTCTTGTAGATGAAAACAAAGTCATAGTAGCCTGGAGCGACTTCATCGGGATGAAGGTAAAACGACCCCCAATGGTAAGTTTCATCTTCGTTGGGATCTTTGTTCAGTTCCCATTCTTGAATATAGCCTGGCGTCTTGTCGTTCAAGGCATTTTTCAAGTAAAAGCCCTGGTCTTCCTTATGTTTGAAAACCATTACTTTGATGCCAGACCCTGCACTGGCTTTTGGATGAAACTCTATCCATTCGTTAAGTTCGAAAACAGACCGGATTCCTTCGGTGGCAAAAGGTTTGTTGTTGAAACCTTCGGTTCCACAGCGGTTGCCGAACAAACTCAAGGCGGTCATCACAGGCTGTTCACCCTCTTTGAGGTTGACGAAATAGAGTTTGCCAAGAACCATTGTATCTTGAACTTGCAAGGTATTGGCAACGATGCTGGTGTTCGCGGCATTGTTGGTTGAGTTTGTCGCCTCAGTTTTTACGCCATTGTTGAAGTGGACAGTTGAAAACGCGACAACTCCTGCGGTTAAAAGTATGGCAATTGTTTTCATAATCCAAAATTCCGCACCACCATGATGAATAATAATGCAAGTTTCGCTTTCGCTCCATTTAGAAATATCACTGGCCTTCGTGGTGCTGTAAAAGGCAGTAATACTCCGACTTTCATAGCAAAGATAACACAAATTGTGTGAAATGACTATCCTATGCAAAGATAGCACAAAAACATGAGAAAAACGCTTTTGGCTGCATTTATTTCATGTTGCTTTTTTATCCTAATACTATTTGTCGCCTGCACCATGATGGTACCATCTGCACAAAAGAGTGGCAGATGGAAAAAAAAGAGAAAAAACCAATAGGATGTGCACAAATTTTCATACCTTTACAAAATCATTTTCAAACAGACAGACGCTATGCGGAAAACAATCCTTCTCGCGATGCTGACATGCTTTGCAGCAGTCGCTTTCGCACAACGGACTCCCACGATGGGCTGGAGTTCATGGAACACGTTTGCCCTCAACATCAACGAGGACCTCATCAAGGGACAGGCTGAAGCCATGCACCAGAACGGTCTGCAGAAAGCCGGCTATCTCTATGTGAACATCGACGACGGCTACTGGAACGGACGCGGCGAGGACGGTCATCTGCGTCTTAACACCCAGCGGTTTCCGAATGGCATGCGCCCGTTGGTGGACTACATCCACCAACTCGGTTTGAAGGCCGGCATCTACTCCGATGCCGGTGACAACACCTGTGGCAGTGAGGGTCGTCATGCATGGGGCATCGGCGTGGGCTTCGCGGGTCATGAGGAACAAGACTGCAAACTTTACTTCATCGACTGGGACTTCGACTTCATCAAGGTGGATTACTGTGGCGGCAACCACATGCGCCTTGACGAGCGTGAGCAATATACCAAGATTTCAAACGCCATCAGGAACTGTGGCAAGAAGGACATCGTATATAACATGTGCCGCTGGGCTTTCCCCGGCACATGGGGTGCCGACGTGGCCGATTCCTGGCGAACTACCGGCGACATTTACGATGCCTGGAAGAGCGTGAAAGGCATTCTTGCTGAGAATCTCTACCTGAGCGCCTTCTGTCACGACGGTCATTACAACGACATGGACATGCTTGAGGTGGGACGGTCGATGTCGCAAATTGAGGACGAGACACACTTTGGGATGTGGTGCATCATGGCGTCGCCGCTGCTCATTGGTTGCGATACCCGCAACATCCGCCCGGAGTCGCTGCGACTGCTCTGCAACAGCAACCTCATCGCCCTGAATCAAGACCGGCTTCATCTGCAGGCCTATGTGGCAGAGAAGCAGGGCGAGTGCTTCATCATGGTGAAGGACATCAAGAAACTGCAGGGCAAGGAGCGTGCCGTGGCCATCTACAATCCCAGTGACGAGGAACAGACCATAACGCTCCATCCTGCCACCATCGACCTTGGTGGAGCCATACAGTATTACGACTGCTTTGCCCAACATGACTATCTTTACGACATGAACCCCATCCCTCTGAAGATACCTGCCCACGGCACAAAAATCTTCCGTGTGAAGGGTAAGAAACGTCTGGAGCGCAAGGTTTATGAAGCAGAGACCGCCCTTTTGCCCGCCTATCAGGAACTGCGCAACAACCAGGAGGTAAAGTCGGGCATCTTCGCTGCCGAGCCTGCTGCCAGCGGCGGCTACAAGGCGGGATGGCTCGGTGGCCGTAAAGGAAACGACATCCGATGGAATGATGTCTATGCGAAGAAAGCCGGCATGCGCCGAATGACCATCACCTACTTCAGCGGCGAGGAGCGCACGATGAACCTCACTGTCAACGGACAGCGCATCACCACGCTGAAAGCCAACTCCGGTGCCTGGGACAAGCCTGCCACCGTCACTGTAGATGTGCAACTCAAGAAAGGACGCAACAGCATCTGCCTCAGCAACGACAACGAATGGATGCCAGACATTGACAAGATGGAACTGGACAATGCACGCTGATGCAACTGCCCTTGGAATGAATAATAACGATATGCAAGAAAACCAACCACAAAGACCAACGATGAATTTCCTTGAAGAAAAAATCCTAAGCGATGCCATTATCAAACCTGGTGACATACTGAAAATCGACAATTTCCTGAATCATCAGATAGACATCGGCATCATACGCCAGATTGCCATAGAACTGAAACGGCGTTTTGAAGGTATAGAGGTGAACAAAATCCTGACCATCGAGGCCAGCGGCATTGCCATAGCGACGATGCTGGGCAACCTGTATGATGTGCCCGTGGTGTTTGCCAAGAAGAGCGAGACCGCCAACAGCACGGACAACAAATACGTGTCGCAGGCCTTCTCGTTCACCCATAAGCAGATGAACAAGGTATTTGTGTCGAAACCATATCTGCACCCCACAGACTGCGTGCTGATAGTGGACGACTTCCTGGCCGACGGTCAGGCCGTGCATGCGCTCATCGACCTGGTGCATCAGGCTGGGGGCAAGGTGGCAGGCATCGGCATTGCCGTGGAGAAAGGCCAGCAGAAAGGTGGCCGGCTGCTGCGTGAGGAAGGCTACCGTCTGGAGTCCATCGCCATCATCGAGGAGATGGACTACGAGAAGCAGACTATCCGCTTCCGGAATCAGGAAGAAGCCGATTCTCACACTGTATGAAGCATTCGGTCGTGGAGAACAGCATGACGGATGGGAATTATTAGTAGAAGAATAGATTCGGTATTTTTCAAATTGGATTTCCCTTTATACCATAACAACGAAGACGGCGCGGAGTACGCGCCGTCTTTTCATTTAAAAGAGTTAGACATTATCTGAACACCCGTTGCGGGCGGTTGCTATTGCCTGAGTTGCCGTTGCCCGACCTGCCTTTGTTGCCACTACCAGTGGTCCCCGTGTTGTGTGGAGGCTTGATGTTGTGGTCGAAGGAGGTGGTGGAGCCACTCTGGCCGTGAGAGGTGGAGCCTGACTTGCTTCCCGAAGCGTGTGAACTGGGTTTCTGTACGCCCCTGTTTTTGTAGTAGGATGCGCTGCCCCTGTTGTTGCCACCCTTATAGGAAGAATAGGCCGAAGGTTGTCCGCGATACATCTTGCTCCTGTTGGAATAGCGTGAATATACGGTCATGGTGAAGGTATTGTTCTGCCATTTCATCGGACGGTAGAAGTATTCGGTGTTTTTGAAGAGCCGGTACTGGTATGCCGAGAGCACATATTGGATATCGTTGTTGCGACGAGTCCAGTACTTGCCGAAGAGGCTGGCCTGACGGTTGACAGACATCAGGTAGTCGAGGTTGATTTCATACACTGCCTCATACTGACTTTTAGTGAGCCCGAGTTCATAGGCCATTTTGTCGGAGAGGAACAGCGCTTCGTTGCGTGCCTGATTATATGTCATTGCTGTGGCGGAGATGGCTATCGTCATCATCATTGCCATGGTCATTATCTTTTTCATAACTCTTGCATTTTTAAGTGATACATTGTCATGTTTCTGCTGCAAAAGTAATATGGAGAATCCACCTTTGCAAGGGTTTTCGCCTAAGGTGCAAAGGGAGAATCCCTAAAGTTTCATCGGGGTTCACCTGATGAACAAGGGGAGAAGAAAGGAAGATATGGGGAGTTGAAGTTGGAAGACGGGTGCCCCACCCTGCCCTTCGGGCACCCCCCACCTAAAAGGGCGGAGAGTGCCTGAAGGGCCATGGTATAAGCGAAGAATAATCTTTAAATAATTAAAGATCAGGCCAGACCTACGGCCTTCTGCCATTGTTCGAAGAGTTCCATTTCCTTCGAATCTGACTTTTGGTCGGCGATGATGACCTTGTGTATGAACAGGCTTGTGGTGACGAGGATGGCCTTTCGCTCATCATCGTTGAATCCCTCCACCAGTTGCAACGTCTCTTTCACGATATCGTCGAGGTTGTAGGTATGGTTGAGAGTGTCTTTCACCTCTGCTTTCAGTTCATCGCTGATATCGCCTACCTCTTCGATATTTCCCACGAAACTCTCGAGGAAGTCGCGCTCACGTTCGGCGAAATTACCGTCGCAGTTGGCGAAGAAAAGTCCTGCCTTCGCCATCAGTTTTATGGTATCGATAATCTTTTCCATCACTTCACGGATTTACCTGCCAGTCCTATAGTTTTCAACACACTCTCGGCCAAGCCGCCCAGATTACCCAGGTCGATGCCCATCTTTCCGAACATTCCACCTGTCTCTTCGTCTTTCTTTTTCTTGGCAGCCTTCTTACTTGCCGTTGTCTGCTCATCGTCGACGGGGATTCCCGCCTTCCGTTTCACCTCTTTGGCCACATCGCTGGCACTTCCCGAAGGATTCCTGTGCACGGTAGTGGTGTCCATTCCCATTTTCTTCCGGATGTCTTTTGCGATATCACTTATTCCACCCGAAGAAGTGCGCGTAGTGCTGCTTGAAGAAGAGGAGGACTGTCGGCCGCCCATTTTCTTCTGCAGGTCTTCGACGACGTCTTCATTTGAGCCGCCCTGAGCCGAGCCGCCCATTTTTTCTCTCATCGAGTTGATGATATCCTCGATGCCGAGGCCGCCACCGCTGCTACCCGACGAGCCGCCTCCTCCGAGCACTGAGCCGAGTACGTTGCCCAGTCCTCCTTTAATGATTTCTTCTAAAAAATTTCCCATAGATAAATATAGTTTTGAGGTTTGAGATTTGAGGTTTGAGATTTGAGATTTGAGGTTTGAGATTTGAGGTTTGAGGTTTATCATGCTTTGCATGATGAACATCGGCGGCGCCTCGGCAATTGAAGTAAACTTCATTGCACTCGGCTTGCACGATGTTTGAGATTTTTTCCACCCATATCTCTACTATCCCTTTTTATAGATATAGTCGAGGGCTGCGCCTATAGCGGTGCAGAACTCCGAGTATTTCGGGATATGGAAACGCACGTTGTAGAGTTGTTCCATCATGGGGAACACGTCTTTGCACTGTGGCAGGAGCGAGAGGTTGCCGATGAGCACGAAGTTCTTGATGTCGGTGTTGAGCGCTGAGAGCACTGCCGCACTTCCCACCGACTGCAGTACGGTGTGAATGAGACCCACAGCGATGTCCTCTTTCGATGCGTCAGTCTGCGCGTTGGCGAAGAGCGATGCGGTGACGTTCATCGGCAGTCCCGGCAGCGGGTGTGCGCTGATGTCGCCAATCATGAGGCTTACGTGCGAGATGTCGCCATGCTTTGCCAGTTCCGACACCTGTCGGATGTCGGAGGTTTGCAGCATGATGCGTGAGAGGCCCTGCAGTGTTCCCCCTCCGATGCTGATACCACCGATATGGTGGATGTCATTGCCGTTGCAGAGCACGAGCGATGTTCCCGTTCCCATGCTTACCACGATGATATGGTCGAGTTTTGACTCGAAGCGTGCGCCAAGTCCGTCGGCCACGAACTCATCCGCCCTGCTGGTGGACAGTCCGTAGACCGGTTTCTCGATGTATGCGCTGCCCACGCCTGTGAGCACCACATGTTCGACGTCGACCAGGTCGATATGGTTTTCATACAAGTATTTCCCAAAGGCCCCATAGAGCGAAGTCACGGGGTCGGCTGCGGTGATGCGCATGGGCGACACCACTTTCATCTCGTCGATTCCTACGATTTTTGTGGTGCTGATGCCCACGTCGATGCCAATTACGATACTCATTTAAATGAAGATTTTAGTTAAAAGGTAGTTAAAGAGAACCTTCTTCATGTCTCTTTTTTGTTTACTACAGTGTAGTAGGTTACACGCCACGAAGATACAACTTTTTTTTGGTTATTGGAGTGAAAGGTAAAAAAAACTCCTATTTCATGTAATAATTTCGGCCTAAAAGGGTCATATAAGCAGATATGACTGACAGGGAACTTGCCAACAAGGTATTACACGACAACGACCAACGCTGTTTCGCCGAGATAGTGAGGCGCTATTCGGGCATCGTCTTCTCGAAGACGTTGTCTGTGGTGCGGCGCGAGGAACTCGCCAAGGAGGTGACACAACAAACCTTCATCCGTGCCTACGAGCGTTTGGCCTATTGGCGCAACGACTCACTTGGTCCGTGGCTCACCACCATCGCCATACACACAGCACTCAACGAACTGGAACGTGAGCGCAGGGCGCGGCAGAACTTCCCCCACTCCACTTCCGACACCCCCGGAAATGCCCTCTCATCCTCAACCCTTGTCAACGATTACGACGAAGAGCATGAGGTCTGTCTGCAACGTATGGAACGCGCCATCTCCACCCTTCCCGAACAGGAGCGTCAGATTATCCGTCTGCATTACTACCAGCAAGTGAAGACAGAAGAGATAGCCCGCCAGACCGGACTCTCGCAGTCGAATGTCCTTGTTCGTCTTCACCGCATCCGCGACAAGTTGCGCCGAATGATGTCTTCAGAAAGCGAACTATAATTCACCCCACCAAAACACCTTAAGAAATATGGAACAAGATAACAACCACCATTTTACCGACGAGCAGTTCGACGAACTCATCCGAGAGTCGTTTCAGCGCCAGCAAATCATCGACGATATCAATGTCAGCGTGACACGGCAACTGCAGCACAGTGCACGTCGTAGACGGATGCAGCATTGGGGTCGCATTGTAGCCTTTGCCTTCGGTCTTCCCCTTCTGCTCCTTTTGTTTGGATGGCTGCTATGGTCTACCGTCTGTCAGGAGCACACCGCATATCTCACTATTTTCAATAGTCAGGTGCCGGTATATGCCTGTCTGCTACTCCCCGTTGCCGCGATGCTCTATGTCACCTGGCGTGCCATCAGGATTTTTTCGCCCGAAGAAGTGTAATAAATCCCTGCCGCGGCGGTCCTATTAGTGAACAAACCAATGAACCGGTTCAAGAGTGTTCATCACAATACATTCATTAACAAATAAAAAAAGCAATCATGTCAATAATTGAAGGATTTATACCATTAACAGCAGTAGTCTTATCATTGCTCTTTCCTATCATTGCCATTGTCTATGGCATCAAGGCTTCCATACGCAAAAAGCAATACGAGACAGAACTGCGACGCCTCATCATCGAAAACCACACCGACCTCGAAACCGCCAAGGCACTCATCGAGAAACAGGAGCCTAAATCAGACAAATACACCTCGCTGCGCTTTGCGTGTGTGCTCATCGGAGTGGGTATAGGAGCCCTTGCCGACTATCTGCTCCATATCGAGGGTATCTATTTCTGGCTCGTCATCGCCTTCGGAGTGGGTCTGGGTCTGCTTGCCTCGTTCATTGTGGAGTTGAAATTGCAGAAGCAAGAGCCCAAGGAGCCACAAGAGCCATAATTTCAAATACATATACACTCTCTCACTCCTCTCTGCAGAAGGAAAACCTTTTCTGGCAGAGAGGATTTTTTGTTTTGAATGATTTCTAAGTGAAGGGAAAGAAGTAGAAAGGTTGCGATGACATCGCAACATACGAAACGGAGCAAGAAGCCGAGAGGTTGCGATGACATCGCAACATACGTGACGGAGCATCTGCGGTGTTTCCCTTAGGGTGAGAGGGCAAGGCTATGGCGTCAGTCGGCTTCAGGTGGAGGACTTAGAGAAGAGAAGGGTATCAGGACTGGGAGATTGGGGTTGGCATCATCGTCCTCAATCGGTGGGTCGTCATCGTTGGGGGTGTCATCATAGCCCAAGAGGATGTGGATGATTGCCGTGACATCGGAGATGTTGATAAATCCGTCGCTGTTGACATCGACTGCCTCGAGCGTATACTCCGAGTCGGCTTTTCCCAGGAGAATGTTGATGACGAAGGAGACATCGCTGATGTTGACCAAGCCGTCGCCGTTGGCATCACCTTTGATTTGTGCTTCTTCAGTGGAGTGAAGAGGGACAGCCGTTGCGTCTGCCATCAAAGGATGGCAGAAAGACAATACGAACAAAAACAACAGCAAATTAGGCTTCATTTATAACTAAAGTTTCGCATTCGCTCAGCATACGGGAGTCAATGGAGAGTCAGAGGACTTAAGATGAGATATACCCCGAAAAGCATTCCGGGTAGGCCCGATTGAAATCCACAGGATAATGACACTTGCAAATATAGCACATAAAAGTGAGCCATACAAATAAACAAAGCCTTTTTTATTTAAAGCCTTTTTATTTAAGGTTGAAGATTTGTTTTTTTCGAGTTTTTGTTTGTACGCCCAAGTAACGAATAGGCAACATACAAAATGAAGCCCCGATTAACAATTTTGCCAAGCCTTCGGCTTGGGGGTCACAACAACCCCAACCCCTACCCCCTCCGACTCCCCCGTTTGTCGGGGGAGAGCAATGCCCTAAGAAGGGGCTTCTACCCCATCCCAAGGCCCTTCCCCTCTCCAGGGGAAGGGATGCAACCGCTCGCATCCGCTCGCTCGGTCACTAAGGTATCCGCGACCCATCAGAGAGTCGCGGGGAGATTCCCTACGCAACAGAGTTGCGATTGTTCGTGTTCGCTCCGCTCACCTCAAAGCGAAAAACCATCCAATTTTGGTTCTTGTCGCGATTGTTTGTGCGGGCTACGCCCGCATTTGCTCTAACTTTGTTATATGGAAGTGAATGGAGACAACTCCCAATTAATCCTATGTTGAAATTCCGGTGAAATGCTGTTTTTTGTCGGTGCAGAGTTGTGACCGAAACCAAAAGAAACGATAAAAGTTGCTGAGAAAGCCACAAAATGGCGAGAAATGTTTTATCTTCGCATGGATTAAAACTTGTTTTGAACCAAAAATGCAAAAAACTTGCCTTTTCCGTGAACGAAATCCAGTTTCGGGTGTATACCATAACGTAAACCCATTAACGACGAAGCAGAATGAGAACAACATTCATCACATTCATACTCCTGGCAACGGCACTCATCAACACGAGCGCACAAGACCAGACTACCGCTGCCGACTACGAACGACAGATTGTAGCCTCATACACCAACAAGGACATGGCGACGCTGGACAGTCTGCTGAAGAGTTACTACAACACCGGCCTCTATCCCATAGACGTGCTGATGTACAACTACAACGAACTGCAGGGCATGGAAGACTGGAGCGTGATTGTCATGTCGTCGGCCGAAAGCCTCATCGGGAAACTCATCCTCCAGCGAGTGCTCAACGAGCATCGCGACAAGGTGCTCGTATGCATCGAGACGGGAGGCCTCGATGCCACCATCTGCGGCAAACTTGGTATTGCCGAGCCACAAACGTCGGGACGTCCCGAGGAGGTTTTCGAACAGACCATCAAGTGGGTGGCCGAACACAGCGACCGCAAGGTGTATTTCCCCTTCACCGACTCACCGCTCTTCAAACAGTTTCCCGATGCGATGAAGGCCTGCATCTACAACGAAGGCCTGACCATGCGCTACTCTACGACGCCCTACGACAACATCGCCGTCAAGATACGCAATCTGGAGGAGCGCTACCTTACCGACTACCTGAAGTTATCGCTCCAACCCTATAACGAGAAGAGAGACCAGCGGCTCTATCGGCGGTTCACCCCCGGGATGCTCGCCCTCAATTACTCGGCCATCTATATCGACATGCTGCCCTATTACCAGAAGCACCGCCCCGACAGGGTGGAATGGCTGCAAAACCTCTATGGTGCCTGTCAGGCACACTACAATGTGCTTTCTGTGGGTAGTTTCCTAAACAATGAACCATAACGTGGCACTTTTTCACCTACATACCAAAGACAGCACCGACGAGGAACTGATGACCCGGGTGAAGGGAGGAAGCCGCCGAGCCTTCGACGAACTCTACCACCGCTATGCCCATCGGTTGAACGGTTTCTTCTTCTCACAGTTGGGAGGCGATGCCGAAAGGGCTGCCGATGCCGTGCAAGACGTGATGCTACGGCTCTACGAGGCACGAGAGCGCTACCGGGTAGGCGAGAGTGTGGTGACATGGGTGTTCGCTATGGCCTACAACCTATGCAAGAACCGATATCGCCACATGGAGCATGAAAAAGACTATCTGGCGCTTCTGGATACCGAACCCATTACGGAGAGCCAGGTGGAGGTGCAAATGGACCGCCACCTATTGGAGGAAGCCCTCCAGCAAGTACTCTCCTCGCTCCCACCGCCCTTGCGCATGCTCTTCTCACTGCGATACGAGGAAGACCTTACGGTGCCGCAGATAGCCCAGATTGAGCAACTGCCCGAAGGAACCGTGAAGAGCCGCCTTCACAAGACCATGAATATCATCCGAAATCAACTGAAAGCATATGAAGATAAGCAATGAAGATATTGCCTTGGCAGCCAAGACGCTGAGAGCAAAACAAGACAAAGGGTTGGTTACCCCACAGAATCCTCTGAAGACCAGACGGGGTAAGACTCCGTGGATAGTAGCAGCCGCCTGTGCCGCAGGATTTGTCCTTGGTATCGGTGTGAGCCCCATGCTGTCGCTCACCGATAACGATGCCAGGGTAGCACAGACTACTGCCGTTCAGGTTGAAGAACCCAGAGCCACGAGTGTGGAGCCACAGGTCATCACCCAGGTGGTGCACGACACCATCTACCAAACGAAGGTAGTCACCAAGGAAGTTTTCCGCAAGAGTACAGTGATGGCGAAGAACGAGACAGCAACCATTGAGAACATGAACGATAACAATAACAATAATAACGAACAGAGCCAGTCGGAGTCGGTGGGATGCTCCATGATGTGCGACAACATCAGTTACGACCTGATTGCCTCCAAAAACTAAGAATAACATGAAAAAGTATCTTTTGTCAGCAGTAATCCTGCTCGCCGCACTGACAGTGCAGGCACAGAAAAGTGTGAAAATCACTCCCACGCTGAAGGTGGGCATGCAGAAAACCTACATCACCCGGGGCGAAGCCACCACATCAGGCTCGGCTGCCGCCGACATTACAGGAGAGTTAGTCTACAAGGTAGACGGCAAGACCGCCAACGGCTATCAGATCAGCATGGTGTCGAAATCGACCAATATTGACGCCAACCAAGTCATGCAGAGCCTGACTACTCCCGACCTCATGCAGATGCTCAATTCCATTCGCGTGGAACTGTTGACCGACAAGAAAGGTGCCGTGACTGCCATAGGAAATACAGAGGAAGTGCTTGGAAAATGTATGGCTGTGATGGACTCGATGTTCAACGCCACCATCGCCAAGAATGCCGAACTGAAAAACAATCCCGAAGCGGCCGCCACCATGCAGAAGAGCATGGGCATCATGAAAGAAATGTTTACTGAAAACTACCTGCTGGAAAGTTATGCCCAGACCCCTGGTATTACAATGCTTAACGGCAAGACCATCACCGACGGCATGGTAGAGGAAGGCACATTCTCCCCGTTTTTCAAGACAAGGACCACCTACTCACTTCAAAACGACGGCAAGACCATCGTTCAGGTTACCGAAGGCGACATAGACATGGAATCCTTGAAGACCTATATGTCCAGGATGCTCAGTGCGATGCTCCCCGAGTCGGTAACCAAAGAGGCTGACCCCGAGCAGTTGACAAGCGTTATTGATAACATGATCAGCAACGGCAGCATGAAGATGGACATGAAGCGCACAGCCACCTACGACATCGCCTCCGATGGCTGGGTGAAGAAGATGGTGATGGAGATGAGCATGAATATGCCTGGCCAATCCACGAAAGGACGGCAGGAGGTGGTGCTGAAAGAGTAAAACCCACAAAAAGAGGGAGCCATATCACTACATTTGCTCCCTGCATGACCATCCTCAAAAGCGATGGTGTGTCGAAATAACTTGTAGCCCAAAATGAGTGATACCCCTGGCAATGTCATTGCCGGGGGTATTACCTACATGAACCTTTTCTGCTTCATTTTTGTTCTCTTTTTTTGCGCAGCATCAGTAGTGCTATCACGCCCGCCAAGATGTTTGCCACGAAGGAGGCCGCTATCAGCAAAAAGATGACGAGCAAGCCTTCAAGTGCAGGAACGCCCCCCAGCAACATACCGGCATAGAGCATATGACTAACATTCGGCGCAGCATTTTGCTGTCGAAGAATGCAAGTGCTATCATCGCTACAAACACGACACACGCTACCAGGGCAGCACCCCATAACGAAATCTCAGATACATAATCAGATAGTGATATTATTGAATTCTTACATTTGATCCACAACTGATGGCAAAAGAATAAAGAATGTTGATTGTTATCATCAACATGATCATGTTTTATCAATTCATTGACAAAAATACAAAAATATATCAACACTTTCAATAATACGGACAAATTTGTCCGTCACGGCAACAATTATGTTCAAAACAAAACCCATGGCGTTGCCCTGGGCTATGTTCTTGTTGACCGCCATAATGACTACAAATTGTAAACAACGGTGTGCCAATCCACGTTTTGACACACCCCTTATGGGAAAAACACGTGCTCTACATGGCTCAATTGGGATTGCGGTGTCGGGGTGATTCGTCCATGAAGAGGTAGGACCGCTGATATCCGCCATTGTCGATGATGACTTTCTCGAAGACGATGGCGGGGTCTTGAGGATGGAGTGTAATGGTGTGCCGTTGCTGCGTACTGGTCACAGGCAGTGTCACCACACTCTCCACCACGCGCCGTGCCACGGTAGGATAGTAAACGGAATAGATGTTGCGCGGGTTTTCGTTGAGGTTCTCGTTGAAGCGCACCGCCACTGGTGTGCCCCCATCGAGAGACACGTCATATACCAGGCTTCCCTTGTTGAGATAATCGAGTGTCGACTTCACCACCACATGCACCTTCACACTGTCGGAGAGGTTGGCATCGAAGACATAACTGAGACTCGCGTCGCCGACGGGGCGGTCGTAAGGCATGAGTGTGACGCCACTCCTTGTGCGCCCCATGCCCGGGATGACGGTCCAGGAGAGCCCGTCGATGCCCTTGGCAACACTATAGTGCTCTGCCTCCATCACCACCACACCGTTTTTCTCGGTGAAGAGATACCCTCCCTGAGCAGGTTGCAGCCGATGGACAGCAGGCAGTTTGTCGGCGGGGAAATTGTCGTTCCACGACGTGTATCCGATATGTTTCTGCGTCATCATGCCATCCCACTTGCCTCCAGCGATGTCCTTGTTATAGGCGCGGCACAGTTCCGCATCGCGGGCAAAAGCCTGCTCCACACGGTCGGCCCAGAGGTTGCAGTCGGGGTCGTTGGCACGATAGAGGCTGTTGTTCATCGCCTGAGCATAATACATCTGGTAGATATTTCCCATGGCCTGCACGGGGAAGAGGATGAGTTGCTGGTAGGCATCGCGGTAAGCCTCGGGCAAGGTGAGATACTGGCGCAGTGCCTCTGCCTCGAGCCGCATATACTCATCGGCCACCTGTCGCCACTCCCCTGTCTCCAGACTATAGGTGCGACTGTCGAGCATCTCGGCGGTGATGCGGCCATTAAGTTGGCACACCCTGTTGAGGATACGAGCCGCCTCGGGAGCCTGCTCCTCGCCGAACGCCTGCTGGCAGAACGGCAGGGTGTGCGACTGCACCACGTCGACGTTGACCGAGGAAGGGTTCCATGCCATGTCGAGGAAGAGCGTGATGGGATACTCCATGGGCTTCAGGTCGCCCACATTGAGCACCCACAGTTTCTCCATCCCACTCTGATAGGCCAGGGTGAGTTGTTCCCACATGTTCTGTGACGGGGTGACATTGAGCCATTTCGAGTTGCGCGGCGCACCTACGTAGTCGACATGATAGTAGAGTCCCCATCCACCCGGGTGTTTGCGTTCCTCGGCATTGGGTACACGTCTCAGGTTGCCCCAGTTGTCGTCGCAGAGGAGGATGCACACGTCGTCGGGCACCCGCATGCCCTTGTCATAGTATTCGAGCACCTCTTTATATAAAGCCCACACCTGTGGTGTCTTCTCCGCCGGGCGTCCTGTCACCTTGCGTATGATGGCACGCTGGTTGGCCACCACCTTCTCGAGGAGTTTGGTGTCCGCCTCCTTGCTCATCGCCTCGTCGCCATCGCCACGCATGCCGATGGTGATGAGGTCTTCGGTATCCTTCGCCCGCTCCATGCCCTCGGTAAAGAACTGGTCGATAACGGCTTGGTTGGTCTGGTAGTTCCACGCCCCCTCTTTCCCACGTTTACGCACCCATTCCTGATGGTTGCGTGCCATGGGCTCGTGGTGGCTTGTGCCGATGACCACCCCCATCTCGTCGGCCGTCTGGCTGTTGAGAGGGTCATCGGCATAGAATGCCCATCCCCACATTGCCGGCCACAAGAAATTGCCCTTAAGACGGAGGATGAGTTCGAACACCTTCTCATAGAAGCGGTGGTCGCCGTAGTCGGTGCCAAAGGTGTTTTTCACCCAAGAGGTGAGGCACGGTGCCTCGTCGTTGAGGAAGATGCCGCGGTAACGCACGGCAGGTTCGCCGTCGGTATAGGTGCCCCGAATGGCATAGATACGGTCGTGGTGCGCCACGGGCACGTCGGCCCAGTAATACCATGGTGACACTCCTATCTGGCTCGACAGTTCGTAGATGCCGTAGATGGTGCCGCGTCGGTCGGAGCCGGCGATGACAAGTTGGTTGTCAACGACGGTGATGATGTATTTCTCACACTTGCCGTTGAGCGCCTTACGGTCGATTTTCTTGGCTTTCACCAAGCGGTCGATGGCGGCAGAATGCCCTATAGTACCCACGAGGATGGTGGCATTGCCGTCGGCAGCCACGACAGGTTTTCTTCCGCTCACGCGCTGGAAGTCTTCTGCCAGGTTGCGGGCGGCAATGGCCACACCCTTACAGTCGGCAGGATCGACATAGATTTGCATGTCGTTGCCGTTGAGCAGCACGTCGCCGCTATTGAAACTCACGAAACGGGGGGCTGCTGAGAGTGCCGTTGTGAAGAGGCACATCATAAACAGTTGTAATAAGCGGAAGTTTTTCATTTCTCTGTTATTGATGACTGAAACGTTTTTTTACTTGTCGCAAATATAGGTAAAAAAAGCAATACATACAAACATACTCTAATTACAAATACGCCCGATAGCACAAAACATAAACAATGTGAAATGATTTTTAAAGCCGACTTCGCGTGCAAGCCGCTCCCCACCCTATCGTTCCTTCAAACGGGAAAAGACACTTTTTTAGGGCATGGAACAATTTTGAACGTCTATGTAACGCCATTTTATGGATACAAAAGAGAAAAATTCTATTTTTGCAGCGACAACCCAATGCATGTAAAATTTGATTTCGATACCACCTAACTTAATATTATAACTATTCAAACTCATTTTAACCTATGAAAAAAACCTTTACCATGCTGTTGGCCATGCTATGTGGCACCGTGAGCCTGCATGCGCAGGACATCCCACTGGTCTACTCCGTCGAGGACACAGGCGCTGAAGCCAATCCCGTGCTCCCAACGAAAGACCAGGCGAAGAAAATCGACCCTCTACCCGACCCTTTGGAATGGTCGGACGGCAGTGGCCGCGTGACCGATTTCAGCGACTGGTCGAAGCGCCGTGGCGAGATAGCCAAGGAGATTCAGCACTATGAGATTGGCACGAAGCCCGTGGTGGATCCTTCGGCAGTGAGTGCCTCGATGAACGGCAACACGCTGAACGTGGACGTGACGGTGAACGGTGAGACACTGCACCTGAGTGCCACCATCACCTACCCCACCGTGGGCGAGCCCCCCTATGCCCTGATGATTGGCACCAGCAACAACTCGCTGCCTGCCGCCCTGTTCCGCGACCGCCCCATCGCCTTGATGAACTACAGCGAGAGTCAGGTGAACAACTACTCGCAGTTTGGCAGTCCGGCGGGCCGCGGCAACTACGCCTTCGACCGTCTCTACCCCGACCTGACGCAGAACGGTGCCTACAGCGAGTGGGCATGGGGCCTGAGCCGACTGATTGACGGTTTGCAGCAGTTGGGCTCGGAGACCACGAAGATTGACATGGCCCGCATTGGTGTCACTGGCTGCTCGTATGCCGGCAAGATGGCCCTCTTCTGCGGAGCCTTCGACGAGCGCGTGGCCCTCACCATTGCCCAGGAGCCCGGTGGCGGCGGTGCTGCTGCCTGGCGTTACTCGCGCTGGATGAATGCCCAGCCCGATGCCGAATCGGTGGAAGGTCTCGACAACACCGACTACAACTGGTTTATGCAGAGTCTGCGCGACACCTATGGCGGGAAGGACGTATCGTATCTTCCCCACGACCATCACGAATTGGCAGCCATGGTGTGCCCGCGTGCCCTGCTGATGCTCGGCAACCCTGACTACACCTGGCTCGCCGACCCTTCGGCCTACGTGTCGATGAACGGTGCGATGAAGGTGTGGGAGCAGTTTGGCATCGCCGACCGCGTGGGCTACTCCATTGTTGCCGGCCATGGACACTGCCAGTTGCCCGAGGTACAGTATCCTGAGGTGCAAGCCTTCATCGACAAGTACCTTCTGGGGAAAGAAGATGTGGACACCCATGTGCGCATTGCCCCGAGCAACTACTCGAAGATAGACCTTGACTGGTGGACCGGATGGTGGGGAACGGGCGAGCCCGGAGAGTTTGCCGCCGACCCCGTAGTATACCAAGGTCCTGACCCCGGCACTGAGGCCTTTCTCCCCCTCGTGGGCAACTGGGCGAGCACCGTGACCGGAACGGCATCCGACGACGGCAACATCTACAGCGGCACCGTGAACTTCCGCGGCCAGTGGGGCGAAGTAGGAGGCAAGGCATGGGGTTCTGACGTGACAGAGGGCACGAAGCATGTCATCACCGTGCGCACCGCCAACCCCATCCCCGACGGACTGCAGTGGAAACTCGGCTACAAGGACGAGTATGGCGAGCCCATCGGCGAGACCTACCCGCAGATAGAAGTGTCGGGCAACTCGTTCAGCATCACCCTTACCCAGAGTTACTGGTATCTGGCCGTGCAGCGCAAGTCGAGCACTTCCATCGACCCCTTAGAGATTACGTCGGTGACACGCGACGTGTACCTCACCGAGTTCACGCCCTCGAGCGAGGACCTGGACATCAAGGTAGACTACGGCGCAGAGATAGAGGGCCGTCCGGTGAGTGTGAACGGTCTGCCCGCCACTGTTTCGTTGCCCGGCAACTGGGGTGACGTGAAACTCTGGGGCGAGCCATTCAACATCAACGACTATCCCCGCTACCGCATCGAACTCGGTGTGGCTCCCGGTGCAGAAGGACGCCTGCAGATGTTCGTGCGCAACAAAGCCCAAGCCGATGCCTACGGCGGCCACTACTACCCCTTTGCCGCCGACCAGACCGTGCTTGAGGGGAGTTTCAACCCCAGCGACCTCGACGACGACCCTGTGGTGACACAGTTTGCCCTCCAGAACATGACTAACGGGACGGTGGAAACCATCGTCAACGACGTGGTGCTCTACACCGCCAACGGCGAAGCCGTGCACACCAGCGGCCTCGTTGCCAACGGCTGGAACCCTGCTACCATCATCCCCTTCGGCTCAGAGCCTGTATATCAGGGCACGGTGAACTTCACGCAGCAGTATGCCTATGTAGGCCCCTACTCAGGCAACGTGTCCACCGGCACCTACCACCACTACACCTTCCACACCAGTGAGCCCATCGGCGAGGACTTCCAGATGGTGACCGTGATTGGCGATGACGTGCAGGTGACCCCCGTCGTAGCCACCGGCAACGACTATACCTTCGACGTGTTCGACAACTACTCGTTCCTCGCCCTGCAGTATATCGGCACCTCCACGGCATCGATACACTTCGACCGCATCAGCCGCGAAGTGCTCGCTATCGACCCCACCGCCATCGAGCACCCCTTCTCGGGCAGCATGGCGAGCGTGGTATCGACACGTTTCTTCAACCTGTCGGGACAGTCGCTCGACCAGTTGGCGAAGGGTATCAACATCGTGCGCGAGACACTCAGCAACGGGACGACAAGGACAAGGAAAGTCGTTGTGAAGTAAAGTAAAATAAAAGGAAGGGGCTTGGGGCTCTCCCCAAGCCTACTTCTATTTTTGTAAAAATAGGGGCCAAGCCTCTAGTGAAAGGAGGGGAGGGGAAGGAAAGGAAGGAAAAAGAACATACGACACGCAATGTATAGAAGACATCTTACTATAATGACAAGAAAAGCAATGACAAAGACAAAAACTATTCTTACACTGGCGTTCCTCACACTCACTATATTGGGCAAGGCAGACAACGTGAACTTCACCAGTTCGAACCTGCCCATCGTGATTATCGAGACGCAACAAGCCATCAACGCCGATGAAAAGGTGATGGGAACGATGAAAATCATCAACAATGGCGAAGGACAAGTGAACAACGTGACCGACACGCCCAACGACTACGACGGGCACGTGGGCATCAAACTGCGCGGGGAGAGTTCGCTGAACTTCAACCAGAAGAAATACACCATTGAGACATGGGATGAACTGGGCAACGACACTGCCGTATCGCTGCTCGGAATGCCCGAGGAAGCCGACTGGGTGCTGCTGGCACCCTACAACGACGTATCGATGGTGCGCGACGTGTATGCCTATTATCTCTGGAACGCCATGGGCCACTGGGGACCCCGTACACAGATGTGCGAGGTGATGGTGAACGGCGAGTATGTGGGGGTGTATGCCCTCTGCGAGAGCATCAAGCGTGACAAGAACCGTGTGGACATCAACAAACTGAAGCCCGATGACATAGCGGGGCGCGACGTTACCGGTGGCTATATCGTGCGCATAGATGCCGTAGACCCCGACGACGAGACCTTCGTCTCGAAAGTGAAGGGCATCCAGCGGCAATGGTCGTGGACCGGCATGACGACGGTGGAGAGCGATATCATCTGGACCATCTACTACCCGAAGAAGAAAGACCTGCAGCCTGAGCAGAAAGCCTACATACAAAGTTATGTAGACAGTGCCGAACTTACCATCCAGAGCGACGAGTTCGCCGACCCCGAGCAGGGGTACGCCCAACTCATCGACGTGGCATCGTTTGTAGACTACTTCATCCATACCGAACTGAGCCTGAATGCCGACGGATTCAAGCGCAGCGCCTACTACTACAAAGACAAAGACCATAAAGACGGCAGCCGCGGCCTGCTGTTCGCCGGTCCGGTGTGGGACTTCAACCTGGCCTACGGCAACTGCAATTTCTGCAATGCCAACAACGTGCTCTCATGGGTATATCAAGGTTGTGAGACCAACCCCACCCCCACGATGTGGCGCCGGCTGCTCGAAGACCCTGCCTTCAGCAATGCCGTGAAGACGCGCTACACCGCGCTGCGCCAGGGCATCCTTAGCGAGGATTCCATCAACCTGTTTCTCGACAGTTATGCCGCATTGCTCGACGAGGCACAGGAGCGCCAACTGAAGAAATACAAGGAGATACTGAAGTCGGACAACCCATGGGATTTCAGTCCGACGAGTTTCTTCGCCGCCTACCGTGTGTCGTCGTATGCCGAGGAGATAGCCACGGTGAAGAACTGGTTTCACCAGCGCCTGATGTTCCTCGACCAGCACCTGCCCGGTGAGGTGGTGGAAGACGGGATTCGCGACATCCCATTCCACGACGTGGGGGTGCGGATGAACGGCCACTCCGTCACCATCTTTTCACCGCACCCGTTGGTCAGGGTAGATGTGGTGAATGCCGCCGGCACCTGTTTCCTCACCAGGAAATGCCATGGCGACAGCACTGTGGAACTGCCCCTCGACACCCTACCCCACGGCATGCATATCGTGGTATGTTATGGCGCTGACGGTTCGATGATTTCGAAAAACGTGTGTATGTGATGTCTAGAGGAAGGCACGGCATATGATAACGATTTTGTTAAAATATATTATAAAAACAGGTTGCCGGATTGATGTATCAAGTATTCTTTCTATATTTGTAAATTATTGAAAAGCATTATTTATTTACCTAAACAACAGAGTTATGACATACAAGATTATTGACATCGAAGGTATCGGCGACGTATATGCCGAGAAACTGATTGCCGCTGGCATCAACACCGACAAAGAAATGCTTGAGAAATGCTGCAAGCCTGCTGGCCGCAAGGCACTGGCCGAAGCCACCGGCATCTCTGAGAAACTCATCCTCACTTGGTCGAACCACTGCGACCTGATGCGTATTAAGGGCGTAGGTCCACAGTTCTCAGAACTTCTTGAGGCTGCTGGCGTAGACACCGTGAAGGAGTTCCGCAACCGCAAGCCCGAGAACCTGCAGCCGAAACTTGAGGAAGTGAATGCCGCAAAGAACCTCGTGAGACGCGTTCCCAGCCTGAAGGAAGTGGAGAAGATGGTTGCCCAGGCCAAGGAACTCCCACCGATGATGGAATATTAACGATTCTTCATAGAATGCCTGTGTCACCCCCACAGGCTTCCTTATCCCCTCCCACTGGCATGAGGAGGGGATTTTTTCAAAGATAGGGGTGCTAGAAACCACAAAGACCGCAAAGACCGCAAACTACAAGAAACAAACCATAACTAAACAATCGTGAAGAAATATCCCAAAATAGGTATCCGCCCCACCATCGACGGCCGTCAGGGCGGAGTAAGAGAGAGCCTGGAAGAGAAGACAATGAATCTGGCGCATGCCGTTGCCGACCTCATCAGCAGCAACCTGCGCAACGGCGACGGCAGCGCCGTGGAGTGTGTCGTCAGCGACACCACCATCGGCCGTGTGGCCGAGTCGGCTGCCTGCGCCGAGAAATTCGAGCGCGAGGGTGTGGGCAGTACCATCACCGTGACCTCGTGCTGGTGCTATGGTTCGGAGACGATGGACATGAACCCTCACTACCCCAAGGCAGTATGGGGATTCAACGGCACGGAGCGCCCCGGTGCCGTATATCTGGCTGCCGTTCTCGCTGCCCACGCCCAAAAGGGTCTGCCCGCTTTCGGCATCTACGGCCACGACGTGCAGGACCTTGACGACAACACCATTCCTGGCGATGTGGCAGAGAAGATACTACGCTTTGCCCGTGCCGCCCAGGCCGTTGCCACGATGCGCGGCAAGTCGTATCTCTCATTGGGCAACACCTGCATGGGTATAGCCGGCAGTATTGTGAACGCCGATTTCCTACAGCACTATCTCGGTATGCGCACCGAATACGTGTCGCTGGTGGAGGTTCTGAGGCGCGTGGACTTCAACATCTACGACCAGGAAGAACTGGCTAAAGCCATGGCATGGGTGGAGAAATATTGCAAGCCCCGTGAAGGACACGACTACAACGAGGACCGTCCGCTATTCCCCGGCACGCCGATGACCACCTTCAACGGCAAGGGCAAAGGCAAGAACCGCCAGGAAAAAGACGAAGACTGGGAGTTCACGGTAAAGACGATGATGATTATACGCGACCTGATGCAAGGTTCGGAGCGGCTACTCGAGATGGGCTACAAGGAAGAGGCCATCGGTCACAATGCCATCGCCGCCGGTGTGCAGGGTCAGCGACAGTGGACCGACTACAAGCCCAACTTCGACTTCCCCGAGTCGATGATGTGCACCTCGTTCGACTGGAACGGTCCGCGTGAAGCCTATATCCTCGCCACCGAGAATGACTTCCTCAATGGTATGTCGATGCTCTTCGGGCATCTGCTCACCAACAAAGGTGTGATGTTCTCCGACATCCGTACCTACTGGAGCCCTGATGCCGTGGAGCGTGTGGCTGGAAAGCGTCCAGAAGGCGGTGCTGCAGGCGGTTTCATCCATCTCATCAACAGCGGTGCCACCACCCTCGATGCCACTGGTGCGATGACCGACAGCACAGGAGGCCCCACGATGAAGTCGCACTGGGACATTACCGATGCCGACATGGAGGCCTGTCTGAAAGCCACCAGTTGGATGCCTGCCGACCGCGACTACTTCCGCGGGGGCGGTTACTCATCGCACTTCCTCACCCGTGGCGGCATGCCAATGACGATGCTGCGCCTCAACATGGTGCAAGGGCTCGGTCCGGTGCTGCAGTTGGCAGAAGGCTGGTCGGTGGACCTCGACCCTACAGTGAACGACATCCTCGACAAGCGCACCGACCCCACCTGGCCCACCACCTGGTTTGTCCCTCGCCTCGACCCACGTAAAGACGCCTTCAAGGACGTCTACTCGGTGATGAACAACTGGGGCGCCAACCACGGTGCCATTGCCTATGGCCATATCGGCGCCGACATCATCACGCTCTGCAGCATCCTCCGCATCCCGGTGTGCATGCACAACATCGAAGACGAGAAAATATTCCGTCCGTCAGCATGGAACGCCTTCGGCATGGACAAAGAGGGAGCCGACTACAGAGCCTGTGCCACATACGGACCAATATACAAGTAATCCATTCGGTGGGCAGCCCGTCTGCCCACCATAATACAAACTTATGATGAAACGCAATTCCATTCTCTCGAAAAACGGCGTGAACTTCCTCATCCCGTTTATCCTCGTCACCTTCTGCTTTGCCCTCTGGGGCTTTGCCAACGACATCACCAACCCGATGGTGAAGGCCTTCTCAAAGATTTTCCGCATGAACGTCACCGAAGGGGCGTTGGTGCAGGTGGCCTTCTATGGCGGCTATTTTGCCATGGCCTTCCCCGCTGCCATCTTCATCCGCAAATTCTCCTACAAGGCCGGCGTGCTCATGGGACTTGGTCTCTACGCCACTGGTGCATTGCTTTTCTTCCCCGCGAAGATGGTGGGAGTGTATGGCTGTTTCCTCATCGCCTATTTTGTGATGACCTGCGGCCTGTCGTTCCTGGAGACGAGTTGCAACCCCTACATCCTTACCATGGGAAGTGATGAGACCGCCACCCGACGCCTGAACATGGCGCAGTGTTTCAACCCTTGCGGTTCGATTATCGGCATGTTTGTAGCGATGAACTTCATCCAGGCAAAACTCAACCCGATGAGCACTGAGGACCGCGCGCTGCTCAACGATGCCGACTTCGCCGCGATGAAGGAGGCGGACCTGAGCGTGCTCGTGTCGCCCTACCTCGCCATCGGTCTGGTGATAGTGGTGATGTTTTTCATCATCTTCTTCACGAGGATGCCGAAGAACGGTGACCAGAGCCACGACATCCATTTAATTTCTACGCTGAAGCGCATTTTCTCGCTGAAATACTACCGTGAGGGCGTGATAGCCCAGTTCTTCTATGTGGGCGCACAGATTATGTGCTGGACGTTTATCATCCAGTATGGCACGAGAGTGTTTATGGAAGAGGGAATGGCGGAGCGCGATGCCGAAGTGCTGTCGCAGCAGTTCAACATCTACGCCATGCTCTTCTTCATCTGCTCGCGTTTCATCGCCACCTACCTGATGAAGTGGTTGAAACCCGCGAAGTTGCTCACCATCTTCGCTTGTCTTGGAATGCTTTTCACCCTGGGTGTGATACTCTTCCAGAACAGGCTGGGACTCTACTGTCTGGTGTGCGTGAGCGGTTGCATGTCGCTGATGTTCCCCACCATCTACGGTATCGCCCTCGATGGGCTGGGCGATGACGCTAAATTTGGCGCCGCCGGTCTCATCATGGCTATCCTCGGTGGTTCGGTGTTGCCTCCGCTGCAAGCCGCCATCATCGACCAGAAAGAGATTGCCGGTTTCCCCGCCGTGAACCTGTCGTTTATCCTGCCGTTCCTCTGCTTTGTGGTGGTGGCGTGGTATGGATATTCCACCTACAAGCACCGGGGGATGTAAGCCCCCGTCCAGGAGGCTTCTGCCCCATGAAACAAGCATCCCTGCCTTTCGTCAAAGGGCAGGGATGCTTGTTGTGGTTATGGGCATTTACGGGCGAGACGGGGATGATAGTCCCTCTGTCCCTAGCCCTACTTGTATTCGATGCGGGCTTTCAGGTCGACGAGCCATTTGCCTCTTTCCAAGTGTGCCTTTCCCGGAGTGCAGGTGTATTGCGCTGACTTGGCATTGACGAAGGTGCAGGCACGCTCGATATATTTCTTCGAACTGTTGTTGGCCTTGCTGAGTTGCGTGTCGCTCATGGTTACAAAGACAAACTCTGCATGGGTGCGGGAGTCATCGAGCCGGAAGAGATAATAAGTGTCCTCGCTCTGTGCAGTGAGTCGCTGCCGGTCGTCGAACGAGCCGTCGTCGCCTGGCCAGCGGAAGAAGATGACCGACGGATCGGGTTCCTCCTCCACCACCTCTGTTACCTTCTCTTCCACCTGTGGGGTGAAGAACGCCTTCTGCTCCACCGACGTGAGTTTCTCGTCGGTTGCCTTCTGATATGCCTCGGCCTGCTCGTTGATTTTTTTCACGGCCTTTTTCAGTTCCTCCTTCGTAGCGAAGAAATCGAAAGCACTTGACTTGTCATCACTGTCCTCGCGCCGTAGCGACTTCAGCCGATATTCCACATAGGCGATGGCCAATAGGAAGAGGAAGATGGAAAGCACTGTCTGCATGATGATGATGATTTAGGGGTTTTGTGCAATGTAGAGTGCCAGTCGGCTGATGCCTCCCGTGAGTGGTATGAAGAAGAGCGAGTCTTTGAGTTCAGGGTTCTCCTCATCGGTCATACTGTCGTTGCGAGCCTCGATGGCCTTGTTGAAATCCTGCTCCGCCTTCTCGGTAAGCACCGTTCGGAACTTGGCGAACTCGCGCTCGTTGGACACGCCAAAATACTTCGCGAAACTATAGCGCTGGTTGAGTCCGAAGAAATAGTCGACGAACTTTTCGTAAGCCTCGAGCACCTCGGCCCGCACCTGCGGTGTGATGTCCTTGTAGCGTGGGATAGCGATGCTGTCGAGCGTCTTCGAGCCCGAGCGGAACCGTGTGATTTCCTCGACATCCTCCACCACATAGCGCTGCTTCATGTTCAGTCCGCCCTTGCAAGTGATTTCCTTCGGGTTCTCCACCAATTTGAGTTCCACCTTTCCCGTATCGCCCAGCACGTCGTTGAAGATGTGGGTGGCCAGTGACTGCAGTGCGTCGATGCTGCCGATGAGCGAGAGCACCTTTGATGCCGTACCGCTCACGGTGATGTATGCCGGTGTCTTCAGTTGGCGCATCTCGAGGAGTTTGGCGGCATAGTAGACCTCTGCGGCAAAGAACATCATCAGCACCACGCGCAACTCCTGGTTGGCACGGAGTTCCTCGGAGAAGGAGATGCCCCGTCCTGCCATGCGCGGGTTGCTGTCGAGCGAATAGAGGAAGGAGATGAACTCTGCGCTGTTGCGTTTCGACTTCAGGTAGACATCGCTCACGCCGCTGATATCGCGCAGTTTCACGTCGAAGTCGGGTGCGAAGGCCTTTACGAAGCCGTTATACTCCGGTCCCCGTCCGAGGAAATCACCGTAGATATTGTTTCCCGCGAAGCGTACCGACGAGATGAGCGCTGCCTGGTTGCCCGTGTGGTAGACCACGAAATCAGTGGTTCCGCCACCGATATCCATCGACACCACAGGTCTGCTCTCCGCATCCACATCCTCTTTCTTCGTATAGTAGTAGTAGGGCGCAAGTGACTCTGCCACCTTCTGCAGTTTATATCCCTGTGGAGAGATGAGCCGTCGGCAGAGTTTATTCCAAGAGTTCTCGAGGTTGGAAATCTGGTAAGGCTGCATGCACACCGGGTAGAACCACGTGATGCTCGTGCGGGGGAGGAATCCTCCGGAGAGCAGCACCTTGTTGCGGATGAGCATGAGGAGTTCCTCGAAATACGCCTCCACGAGCAAGTTGTTGCCCCGACTGCTGTCCCATTTCAGGTCGGGCCGAGTCTCGTTGTAGTCGTAGGTATCCTCCTTCTCGTAGTGGAAGCCGATGTTATAGTCGGCCAACGGGAAGATTTCACGTCCTTCAACGCTGTGTCCCGACCTATAGCAGAGGTTGGTGCGCATGGGGAACCGTGCTATCTCGCCCTCGCCGATGGCCACTGGCACAAACTCCTGCATGAACGCCTGAGCCGGTCCGCCATAGAATGACTCCAGTCCCTCCTGGTCGATCATATCGAGCGCGCGTCGCGACTGTGAGTTGAGCGAGAGCACCTGCACGTCGTCGGTGGTAACAGTGAGCGGCTGCGGCTCGGCATCGGTATCGGTCTTAAACTCCACATGCGTATTGGTGGTGCCGAAGTCGATGGCGAAGTCGAACACCTTGCTGCCCTGTTTCACCGACCGGTAGAGTGGCACGAGAATGCCGCTGGCTATGGTATTGGTGACTACCAGGTAGTCGAACTCCTCGTTGAGGCAGAAATACTTTGAGGTGAGGAACTGGCGGCGCTTGTCGGCCCTTTCGACGAGCGTATGCCGAAGCGGTTCGCTCTCATTGTCGCGGTAGGCATAGACCGAATACTGAAACTGGTCTTTCTTGTATCCTGCCGTATCCTCGTCGACGAGGTATATGCGCTGCGGCTTCTCCAGGTCGGGGTCTTCGATATGGTAACTCGGGAAGAGGAAGAGGTCGAAGCGGCACTCCATGATGGGCCATATCAGGCGTTCGGGGTTGGGGTCGACCTGTGCCGTGGTATACTCCCGGTGCAGCGTGACGTAACGTCCTTTCTGCACAGGGATGTTGATGACCGCCTGCATGCGTCCGTCGGGCATCTCATTGAGTTGGAACACCGGTTTCGACGTGTTGCCGGCATACCCTGTGAGCGTCTTCACTGAGATATACCTGAGAATCTCTGGTTTCAGCGGCAGCAAGTACTGGCACTCGTCGGCCGTGCGATTGTTTCCGCGGAACATATTAGTGAAGAAAGCCGACTCATTGACCGGGAATACGGTACGGATGAGATAAGGCTCGAACACGTCGTCGGTGGTGAGGTAAGGATACTGAGTGGTGTCGAAAGGCAGTGTGCGCTCATCGATGGGCCGTGGGTCGGCAAGAGGCACCATCAGACTAGGTTTCCAGTCGGTGGTGGTATAGCGCATGCCCGTCTCGAAATACGGTTCTGAGGGCAACACGAGCGGCAGTCGCTGCTGGTCACCCTCGGAGAGGATGCGGAAGTCGCTTTCCTCTGCTATCCTGTCGCCTGCCATGCACATCATCGGGATGTCGCCCGCCAGCATCATCTGTGAACTGCCAGCCAGCAGCGGTTGGTAGATGCTGCCATAGAGGCTGGGCTGTGCCATGTTGAGCCGGTTTTTGAACTCCGTATCGGTATCAGCCTTGAAGCAGGTGTCGACATAGGCATGGAACTCATTGAAGAGTCCGTTGAACCCTGGCTGCTTGGAGAGCAGGTAGACGAACTCCCGGAAATCGCGGTCGCGGTCGACGAGAGAGCGGAAGGTGCCGTCCTCATCGGGCTGGAACGCCTCGTGGTAGTTGCTCAAGTATACCCCCCGCACATACGACAAGTCGTTGGCCGATGCCATGCACACCGAGGTAGGCGAGGTGCCCCCCACGATATTGATTTGTCCCACAGCCCCCGGTCCGATGTAGTTGAGCATGTAGATATACTGCATGCGAGCGAAGTTGAAACTCTGTGCGTCTTGCGAGAGGAAAAGTCCCAGTGTGGCAGCCACGGCGGCATGTTCGGGCACCCCGTCGGCAGCCAGTCGCTGCAAGTCGTTGCTCTTGTCCCAGGTGACGATTTGGAACAGTTTGGCATACTTGCTCTTGTAGCAGAAGAAAATCTCGAGCACATCGAGTGCGTTGGCCGCCATCTTGTGGTAGATGGTAGAGCCCTTGACCCCCCTCTCGGCACAGTAGGCGAAGGCCGTCTTTGCCAGTTCGAAGCCGGCGAACGGTGTAGGAATGGATGTGATGGGCAGGGAAGCCTTGGCACCGTTGGGGTCTTCGATGGTCTCGATATCCTTGGTACCCAGTTGTGCTGTCTCCTGCCATCCCTCGATGGTCTCGCTCCCTTTATGGAATCTGAAAACGTATGCCATGATCAAATATTGTATTTCTTTTTGATGACGTTGTTGATGGCCTGCTCGTGCACGGTCATGAAATAGTTGTAGGCGTCGAGTCCACGCAGTTTCTTCATCGACACATCCGACACCTCGGAGTCGATGGCGGGATATCCCTTGAGGTTCTTTCCCAGCAAGCGCCCGAGTTTACTCGTCTTCTTCGGTTCGATGTGCATGATAGTGTCGAACACATCGTCGGTATTCGCGAAGAGGTCGAAGGGCTGGAAACTGCGCTGGTTGTCGGACATCTCCTTCAGCCAATGATTCTTGTAGAGGTCGGCAAACTGCTTGAGGTCGGCGAAGAAAGCATCGTTGTAACTCACGCCCTTCATTTGCGGAGTTTTTGCCCACGCATAATCCTGTGTGAGGTGGAAGTGCTCCATGAGGAAACGCGAGAAGAGGTAGAAACTAATCATCTCGCGGCCCACTGCCCCGAAGGTGGCGGAGCAGAGCACATCGAAGGAGATAGGGTTCTCGTCGCCCTTGACAGCGAACTCACGGTAGGACGTATTGGTCTGCACGCGGTTGTGCTCCACGTTGGAGTTGGCGAAGTCGACGATGGCGAGCGCTGCTGCCAGTTCCACGAAATGCGCCTTGTTGCGCTGTTCGGTAGCCCCTTCGATATTGTCGTATCTGTTTTTGATGTTGTCGCTGATATAGTAGAGATTGTCTACATCGAGGTTTCCAATATAGTATTTCAGCGCCGCCTTGGTCTTGGAGATGAACGTCTCCATATTGATTTCGCTTTCGGCATTCTCTTTCAGTCCGAAATACGGCAATACGGTGACAGCACCTATGGCAGCGTTGGCGATGGCCGACGAGTTGGGGATGTTGAGCCGTTCCGCCTCACGGAAAGTTTTCTGCAACAGTGGGAACCCAGCCGCTCCCGTTCCTCCGAAGATGCTGCTGATGATGAAGATCTGGTCGTCGGACTGGAAATGCTGGAGCAGCGAGATGAGCGACTCCGTGTTCTTCGGGTCGTTGAGCACGATGCTTCCCATATTGGGGTTTCCCTTGAATCCCACGTCGAGCGGGCAAGCGAGGTTTTTGTCGGAGAAGAGCAGGCTGAGGAGTGCCTGGTTGCTGTCGGCCTGTCCCTGGTTGGCGAATCGGTTGTAGGCGATATAGTCGGAGAACTTCATGTTGGCTACATTGTTGAGATGCAGCCTGAAGTTGGTGTTCATATCGTCGATATCCACCTTGAAATAGCCTTTCTTCTCTGGACGGTTGTCGAACGACAAGTGCTGCCGCACTTTCCTGTAGAGTTGCATCAGCGATATAGTGCGTGTGAGGTCGCCGTTGCTGGTATCGGGGTCGATGATGACCGGCACGATGGTGTCGATTTTCCCGCCCAGCGAAACGCCCGAAGCGAGTAGCATCGTGAGCGAGCGCAATACTCTTGCTCCCGTGCCTCCGATGCCATAGATATATAATTTGCTCATTTTGAAATGGTTTTCTGTAAGGAAAGGAAGATGGTCTTGAATGGGAGTGAAAAGAGAGTTACAGGGAAGTTGATGGAGAGTGAAACGGACGTATGTCCTACTCATCTGCCTTTTTCAGTACCTCTGTTGAACTCTAAATTACCGTTCCGAATACCGCCCCCAAAAATCTCAAGCCTCAAACATCGTGCAAGCCGAGCGCAATGAAGTTTACTTCAATTGCTGAGGCGCCGCCGATGTTCATCATGCGAAGCATGATAAATCTCAAACCTAAAACGGTATGTTCCTCGACCTGCTGCTGAACGACTTCAGGATGAGTGAGAAGACGAAATAGAGCAGAGCACTGTAGAAGAACACGATGAAGCCGAAGGAGAGATAGTCGGCCGACCCTATGTTGACGTTGAAGATATTCTGTGCGAAGGTGAACCCCTCAATCTGCTGGTGTGCGATGAACATCGCAACGAGGGCAGCCACCACGCTTGTCGTTGTCCCGATGATGAGCCACTTGCGCAGTTGTGCAAGCAGGATATGGTCGAGCACGATATAGTAGACGAAGGCTACGAGGAGCGGCAGCAGGAGCATGACGTAGAACACGCTTCCATACGCCCCGGCTTGGAACATGTACTTGGAGAAGTCGCCAAGATAGGCTGCTCCGAACAATTCGAGAATTTCTGATATTATGTCCATATTTGTATATATTTGCAAGAAGGGGAAGTTAATGGGACGTATGTCCTGCTTTTCAGCCTTTGCTCTTTATCACTATCCCCGTTTCCTTTTTTCTGTTTCTCTATCTCAATCTTCAATCCTATTCATAACCTTCGAACTTCACCTGGAGTTGGAAGATGTCGCGGCTGTTGGTGTCCATCGAGTTGTAGAAAGCGTTGTAGATGCCTTCCACCATCTCGTAGATGGCATACGACTGATGGCTTTCGGGCAGTGTGCCGAGGCGTTTGTTGTAACTGCACTCGGAGACCCATTTAGGCACCTTGTTCTTGAGTTTGAGCGTGAGTTGTGGCGCGTAGTGTTGTCCAAGCACCACCATCTGTACGCAGATGGGGTGTTGGAAGAAGTCGCACTCGGTGAATTTCGCCTCGTCGTTGACGTCGGTGATTTTATACTGTGCCGGCTCCACCTCATAGTTGTCTTTATCGAGCAGATAGGACAGGTCGGTGAAGAGGTGGCGCACCCCCAGTCCCAATGCAAAGTTGAAGTTCGATTGTTCCTTGTCGAGCGTCACCTTCCTCACATTAAGCCCGTCGTGGTTGGCCTGTATGCGCACGGCATTGGTGAAGTCGCTGGCAAAGATGCGCGCGGTCATATTGTCGAGATGCCATGTGGGCGAGGACGACACCATATACTTGTGAGTGAGGCCGGGCAGTCCGGTGGCGGTATCTTCCAGTTCCATATGCTCACTGAAGTCCTTCACCTGGTCGAGATTGCCCAAGACGATGACATAGTAGGGTCGTTGTCCGTTGCAGGCGATGGCTTGGTTGCCCTCGTAATAGTTTCCGCTGAACTCCGACATACACTGCATGATAATGGCGGCGAACTCCTTTTTGTCGTCGCGTGCGCGCCGGATGGCTTTCATGAAGGTGCCGGTGGTGCTGGTGGCAGCCGCAGAGAGCAGGTTTCCCACGTTGTCGACATCATACATACAATCGCTCACGAGCACTGAAATGGTATCGCGCGAGGTATGGTCGAGAATCATCTTGAAGATTTTGTTGATGTCGGTAGAACTGGTATTGCCCACCTGCATCGACGTGGGGTTGAGGTTGAGCACGAAGTTATCGAGGTCGTCGCACATCGGCGTATGGAAGATGCCCTGGTTGATGAAATCGATAGTCGTACCGCTATAGAACCCGTCGGCCTTGGTGATGAGGTGGCCGAGCGCATTCTTGAACTGTGAGTTGGTGGTCACATAGCCGTTCATGCTGCCAGAGTTCTCCATGTAGATATGCACCACTGGTTTGGCGGTCTTCAGCGTAGCGGTATCGGGTGGCAGGAAATGGCCATTGTCGTCGACTCTTGCCGACCGTTTTCCAATGAATATTCCCACCACTACCAGAGCCACCACGATGATGATGGCCATCAACTTTCTCATATTGTCGTTGTTTTAAGACGTGATTCCATACCAATCAAAGCCAAGGAATGTGGTTCCCCGGCTAATATGGTGCAAAAATAGTGAAAATCGAAGAGAACACAAAGAAAAAATCCGCTTTTCTTTAGTTTAACGGATTGGATGGATTTGTATGACGGATTGTTCCAACCCTTGGCCGATTGTTGATTGAGAATTTAGTTCTGCATGAATGATCGGCTGTAACATAAGCGAGGTGGGTGGTCGCTGTGGTACAGCGACATACGGGACAACTATTCATTTACACATACGGGATAATTATCCATTTACACATTGAGCGCGCCACAATGAGGGCATCGGCCTTTCTTTTTGATTTGCAGGCCGCAGTTGCCGCAGATGAATTTGCTGCGTGTATGGGTGAAGTAGCGCCACAACGCGAATGCGATGTATGCCACAAGCAGAAGATATCCCACATAATACATCGTGGTGATGGTAAAGACGATATAACAGACGGCACACACGCCAGCCAGTCCGAGCAGATAGAGCACACCGTCGCTCACATTGAGGTGGCGGAAGGTATCGTCGACCACGGCGATGCCCACGATGAGGATTGCCCATACCGAGGAGAGGAAGAGCGCGAGGAGCCTGGGCTGCGAGAAGGGGTTGAGCGTGGGATGGAAATAGAACTCCTGCCACTCCTCCGGACAGAACATCTGTATGCTGGCATAAAGAGTTGCCGAAGTGGCCACCACCAGTGCGAAGAGTGTAGGATAAAAGGTGGCGATATCATTGAAATGCACTATATGCGCGTTACGCCTCAGCAACTTGTACATGCCGTAGGCCGTGATGATGAGGACGAAGACCAACAGAAAGATGAGCAGGTGTTCGTCGGAGAAGAAAGAGATGAACTGCGATATGGGGTCGTCGGGCTCCACGAATTTCAACATCTCGCTCTCGTGTACCCATCCAAACATCCCCTGTTCGTGAGCCAGTTGCACCCACACCGAATCGACGGAGTCGGCAGGGAGAATGCGTATGTCGGCCACCACCAGCCGCTCTTCCTTCCCGATGGCGAAGGAGTCGGTAGGGAGGTTGCTCACCGTCTCTTCCGGCATCTGTCTTGTGAGCATGAGCGAGTCGGCACGCACCACGAAGTTGTAGTTGATGGTGTAGTGGTGGGTGCGGGCGAAGGCGATGGAGTCGAGTTGTTGCTCGGTAAGCACTGCCGATGCCCTATGCCGTGCCGTCGGTCGGTGGAAACAGGCCGAGAGCATCATGAGCAACAGCAATATGGGCAAGAACTTTTTCATGCAATTATTTACGAACACGAATCTACCGAATAACACGAATTGTTTTTATCACGAATAGGAGAGTCAGAGAAAGATGTTTTCCCGCAGCAATGGCCATGAATTGCTAGAAAGTCATGTACTGAAGACCAACATTTCACAGTCGCGGCAGTTGAACTGCAGGCGGAAGCGCCGTTTGTCGGGCAGCACGAGGAAGAGCGGTTCGTGCCACTTAGGAGGTTGATGCCCATCGCGCGTGCAGCAGCCCAAGGTTCGTCGCAGGCAGTGGCGGCAGCGCATGAGGAGCACTGGTTTTCCGTCGGACGTCCCCGACAATTCGAAGGCCTCTTCCACCCCATCTACGCCCTGACGGGCATACACCTCACGGGCTGTCACATTCGCCACGTTATAGAGATAGGGGTAAGGATAGGCGGGAGGGGTGATGGTCGTTGTGGTGGTGGCGATGGCATCGCCACATGCAGGACTAGAGGCGGTGGTTGTGGCGATGGCATCATCGAGGGCGGCTATGGCTTGGCGTCGGAGGTCGGCGAGACGACTTGAGGGGATAAACACCTCGGCTGTGCCCTCGCCCATCGTGACCAGTGCCGCCTCATATACCGTGTTGCCCAGGCGCGACAGTTGCCGTTGGATGTTCTCCGCCTGCGACTGGCGCGCCGGTTCATGCGGCATCTTCACCTCGGCAGCGGCAGAGATATCAGTATTCGGCACCTGTGCCGTGAGGCGCAAGCCATCATCGGTCAGGTCGAGATGCAGATGGAGGTCCACTCGCCGTGAGGCACTTGTCTTTGCCAACAGCCTGTCCATTGCCGCGTCGGCATTGCGGTAGAGAGCCATGCCCGCCTTGAGTTGCGGTGGCATCTGGAGTGGGAAGACCCGATTTCCTTCGACACGGTTGACGCGGAACCCCTGCAACTGCCTGTCGCTGTCGAAGAAGCACAGTCCATCGCCATTGGCGAAGGCAGCCAGTCCTGCCACATTGAACGAATCGCGCCTCATCTCCTTTACCTTACCCACATACTCACCGAGCGCCTTCGGGGTGTCGGGCGAGACAATGCCGTCGTCGGCACCATCGATGAAATATCCTGTAAATCCCCGGTTGAACGTCTTGCGCAAGTCGGGAGTGAACGAGTATGCCACGTGTCCCAGCGAAGCCCTTCGGTATCGTCCACCGCTACGGTTCACCACAGCGTTGAGTGCCTGACTATAAGCCGCCACCACGTTTTTCACGTAAGCGACGTCCTTGAGCCGTCCCTCGATCTTGAACGAGCAGATGCCCGCCGCAGCCATCTCTTCCAGGCGGTCGATGCGGCACATATCCTTGAGCGAGAGCCAATGGCGCGGTGGCCCTATCTGTTGGCCGTTGGCATCGACGAGGTTGAACTTCAGCCGGCAGAACTGCGCGCACTCCCCCCTGTTGGCACTGCGATGGAAACAATACTGCGAAGCATAACACTGTCCGGAGTAACTCACGCAGAGCGCGCCATGCACAAACGCCTCGAGTTCCATCCCCGGCACCTGCCGATGAATCTCAGCCATCTCGGCGAGCGACAGTTCGCGGGCGAGCACCACCCGCTGGAATCCCATCGCTGCGAGCCATGCCACCTTTGAGGCCGAACGGTTGTCGGTCTGCGTGCTGGCATGTACGGGCAACACCCTGCCCTGCCTTTCAGCCTCTTCGCGCACAATATCGACAAGCGCCATGTCTTGCACGAGCAGCGCATCAGCCCCCGCCTTGCACAGCGATGCCACCAATTCCCTTACCTCGTCGAGTTCATGGTCGTAGACGATGGTATTGACAGTGACATATACCCGTGCTGAGAACCGATGCGCATACTGACACAGCGCACCGATGTCGTCGATGCTGTTGCCAGCCGCCACCCTTGCGCCAAACTTCCCTGCGCCGATGTACACCGCATCGGCCCCATGGTCGATGGCGGCAATACCACATTCCAGGTTTCTGGCAGGCGCGAGCAGTTCGAGCGTAGTCATCGGATGTCGTTGATGTTATAAGGCGTTGCCTGGTAGACGTAGTAGTTGACCCAGTTGTTGTAAAGCAAGTTGGCATGTGCCCTCCACGTCACCAGAGGTTGTTTGTCGGGGTCGTTGTCGAGGTAATAGTTGACGGGCAGGTCTACATCATCTCGTATGCCACGGTCGCGCCGATACTCGTTGTCGAGTGTATTGGGCGCATACTCCAGGTGTCCGGTGACGAAGATTTCACGTCCGCCACGAGCCATGACGATGCCCACGCCACTCTCCGGCGACTCTGCGATAATCTGCAGCCGGTCGTCGCGTAGGATGTCTTCGCGCCTGATTTCCGTATGTCGGCTATGAGGCATGAAGAACACATCGTCGAATCCCCGGAAGATGGGCAGCCGTGTGCTCTGCGGGAAATGCCGGAAGATGCCGAACATCTTTTTCGGTAGCGGGTACTTCGGTATGCCGTAATGGTAATACAGTCCGGCCTGTGCCGCCCAGCAGATGAAGAGCGTACTGGTGACGTTGGTCTTTGCCCATTCGAAGATTTCCGTGATTTCGTCCCAGTAACTCACCTCCTCGTAATCAAGTTGTTCGATAGGAGCCCCTGTGACGATCATGCCGTCGAACTTCTGTGTCTTGAGGATTTCGAAATCCTTGTAGAACAACATCATGTGTTCGATGGGCGTGTTCTTCGGTGTGTGGCTTTTAAGGCGCATGAACATGATTTCGAGTTGCAGCGGAGTATTGGAGAGCAGTCGCAGCAAGTCGGTCTCTGTGGTAATCTTCAACGGCATAAGGTTGAGGATGACGATGCGCAGCGGACGGATATCCTGTGTGGTGGCACGCGAGTGGTCCATCACGAAGATATTCTCCTCTTTGAGCAGGTCGATGGCGGGAAGCCGATCGGGAATTCTTAATGGCATTTATTGAAGGAGAGTTAAAGGGTAGAAACCCCGTTAATGGTTATTATTATCATATTACCAAAGGCTGAGACGGTCGCTCTTGGGTACGAACATCTTGTCGGTGGGCTGTATGCCGAATGCTTCGTACCACATATCGATATGAGCGAGAGCACCATTGACACGGTATTTTCCCAGCGAGTGAGGGTCGCTCTTTGTGCGTACACGAATCTCTGCCTCGGTGATATTATTTGCCCACACTCCGGCATAAGCCAGGAAGAAGCGCTGTTCGGGGGTGAAACCATCGATGGTGCCAAGAGGATTGTTGCGCATGGCATTCTTCAGTGCGTAGAATGCCACCTGCAGTCCGCCATGGTCGGCGAGGTTCTCACCGAGTGTGAGGTTGCCGTTGGCATTGAGGTCGGGAAGCACCTTGATGGCCGAGAAGAAGTCGGCATACTTCTCTGCCCTTGCAGCGAAGTTCTTGCCGTCGGCCTCCGTCCACCAGTCGGTCATGTTGCCGTCCTTATCATAGTGGCGTCCCTGGTCGTCGAAGCCGTGAGTCATCTCATGACCGATGACCACTCCGATGGCCCCATAGTTGAACGCGTCGTCGGCTGTCATGTCGAAGAAAGGCACCTGGAGTATACCTGCCGGGAAGCAAATCTCATTGGTGGTAGGGTTGTAGTAGGCGTTGACGGTCTGCGGAGTCATGTGCCACTCATCGCGGTCGACCGGTTTTCCTGCCTTGTAGTCGATGGTGAACTTATCCCAGAACTTACGGCAGTTGAGCACATTTTCGCAGAACGACTTCGAGGGGTCGATTTCCATTCCACTGATGTCTTTCCACTTGTTGGGGTATCCCACCTTCACGTAGAATGTGCTGAGTTTGTCGAGTGCGTTGCGCTTGGTGATGGAATCCATCCAGTCTTGAGCCTCGATACGTTCAGCCAGTGCTACCTGCAAGTTGGCCACCAGTTTTTCCATACGCTCCTTGGCAGCAGCGGGGAAGAATTTCTCGACATAGAGTTTTCCGAGCGCCTCACCCATCATGTTCTGCACCTGAGTGGTGGCACGTTTCCATCGTGGGTGGTTCTCCTTTCGTCCCGACATCACCTTTCCGAAGAAGTTGAAGTGCTCTTCCTCCACAGCATCGCTGAGATAGCCTGAGCATGAGTTGATGATGTCCCATTCCAAATACGACTTCAGTTGTCCGGGTGTGAGTTCACCCACCACGGTATTGGCTCCAGCGAGGAAGTCGGGCTGTCCCACCACGATTTCCTGGATATGCTGCGGATCAACGCCCTCAGCAGTCATCAGTTCGGAGAGGCGCAGTTGCGGGTACCGGCTTTCGAACTCGTCGATCGACATCTTGTTGTAGTTGGCCTCCACATCACGCAGTTCGGTACGTGACTTCGACACCTTGGCCAGTCGTGTCTCTATGGAGAGAACGTCGTTCATCTTGAGCAGTGCCGCCTTGTGGCTGAAGCCGAAGAGTTCGAACATCTTCACAATATGTTTTTTGTATTCCTCGCGGATGTTCTGGGTAGCCGCGTCGTTGTCGAGGTAGTACTCCTTCTGTCCGAGGGTAAGGCCGGCCTGGCTGATATTGAGGATGTTCATCTTGGCATTCTTCTCATCGGCGCCGAAATAACTGCCGTAGGTGAGGCCGAATCCGAATGCCACATATTTCTTCTGCAACTGCTGCAAGGCATATTTCGTCTTTGCCTTCTCCACCTCCTTGATGAGAGGCATGATAGGCTTCACGCCCTCACGGTTTCTCCGTGTGGAGTCCATGGCCAGTTTGTAGAAATCGCTGAGTTTCTGTTCTACAGTTCCCTTGGCATGAGTTTTTGCGATGAGGTCTTTGAGTATGCCGTTGATGCGCTCGTTGTTGTCTTGCTGCAAGCGGTCGAAACTGCCGAACCTTGAGTAGGCAGCAGGCAGAGGATTGTTTTTCACCCACCCCCCACACGCAAACTGATAGAAGTCTTCTCCGGGACTCACGCTGCGGTCGAGGTTATCGAGGGGTATGCCCGATTTCAGAGTCTGTCCGAAGGCGGGCATGGTGGCGGTAGTAATAGCCATGACTGTTAAGATGGTCTTGATTTTCATTATATGTCAGGTTTTGGTTATGATTGCTGTTGCATCTCCTCCAGGAGTTCGGAAAGTTGTTCCCAGCGTGCCACCTCGTCGTCGAGGGCACGTTTGGTGGACGTATATTCGGTGACGAGTTGCATATCAGAAGCCCCCTCAGGTGTGCAGAGCGTCTCGTCGAGTTGTTTGAGCCGTTGTTCCATCTGTTCTATCTTGCTCTCCGATGCCTTTACCTCTTTCTCGAGTTTGCGCACGCGTTTCTGTTGTTCGCGCCGCTCGGCATAGTTCTGTTTGTTTTCAGAAACCGGTTGTTCCTCCACCTGTTTGGGCTGCACAGGCGACGAGGTGCCCAATTGGTTGAGCGAGTCGATATTGCGCCCCCGGAGGAAGTCGTAGATGCCACCGAGATGTTCGCGCACGTGTCCGCCCCCAAACTCATAGACCTTGCTCACCAGTCCGTCGAGGAACTCGCGGTCGTGCGATACGATAATGGCGGTGCCGTCGAACGCCTTGATGGCCTCCTTGAGCACATCTTTCGATGGCATGTCGAGGTGGTTGGTAGGCTCGTCGAGGATGAGGAGGTTGACAGGTTCGAGCAGCAGCCGTATCATTGCGAGTCGGCTTCGCTCTCCCCCGCTGAGCACCTTGACTTTCTTCTCCGACTCCTCGCCGCCGAACATGAAGGCGCCGAGGATATCATTGATGCGCGGGCGCACATCCCCCTTCGCCACATAGTCGATAGTATCGTAGACGGTCTTGCTCTCGTCGAGCAGTTGCGCCTGGTTCTGCGCGAAGTAGCCAATCTGCACGTTGTGTCCTATCTTGAGATGCCCATCGAAAGGAATCTCGCCCATGATACATTTCACGAGCGTCGATTTCCCTTCGCCGTTCTTGCCCACGAAAGCCACCTTCTCGCCGCGACGGATGGTGAATGTTACCCCCTCGAACACGGTATGGCTGCCATAGTCCTTGCGTACCTCGTCGCAGATGACGGGGAAGTCGCCACTGCGCAGGCATGGTGGGAACTTCAGGTGCATGGCCGAGCGGTCGACCTCGTCGATCTCTATGGGCACGATTTTAGCCAACTGCTTGATGCGGCTCTGCACCTGCACCGCCTTGGTGGGTTTGTAGCGGAACCGTTCGATGAAGTCCTTGATGTCGGCTATCTCCTTCTGCTGGTTCTCATAGGCACGCAGTTGCTGCTCGCGCCGTTCCTGGCGAAGCACCACATACTGGTCGTATTTCACCTTATAGTCGACAATCTGTCCGCAGGTAATCTCTATCGTGCGGTTGGTGACGTTGTTGATGAACGCCCGGTCGTGGCTCACCAGCACCACGGCACTCGATGAGGTGGCGAGGAACTGCTCCAGCCACTGTATGCTCTCGATATCGAGATGGTTGGTAGGCTCGTCGAGCAGCAACACATCGGGGCGTTGCAAGAGGATTTTCGCCAACTCGATGCGCATGCGCCACCCTCCGCTGAACTCTGCGGTGGGCCGCTCCAGGTCGTCGCGTACGAAACCCAGACCGGTGAGCGTGCGCTCCAACTCGGCCTCGTAGTTGCCTCCTCCCATCATCATGTAGCGGTCGTGCTCCTGTGTGAAACGTGCCACGAGAGCGTTGTAAGCCTCGCTTTCATAGTCGGTGCGCTCACCCAGTTCTCGCACCATGGCATCAAGACGCTCTTTCAACCGTAAGTTGCCGGCAAACGCCTTTCGCGCTTCCTCGCGCACGGTGGTGTTGTCTTGCAGCACCATCACCTGTGGCAGATAGCCGATGGTGGTGTCGGAAGGGATGGCCACCGTACCTGCCGTGGGCTTCTGTTGTCCGCACAGGATTTTGAGAAGGGTCGACTTCCCTGCGCCGTTCTTTCCCACGAGGGCAATGCGGTCGCGGTCGTTAATGACGAAACTGGCGTCATGGAAGAGGGGCTTCACCCCGAATTCTACCTTGAGTGCTTCTACGGAAATCATATATGTTGCGTATCCCCAAAGGGGACTGTCGTTTTGAATGTTTAAGATGCAAAAATACTGCAAAACGGCAACATGGCAAAATCTTTTCGGATTTATTAACGGAAAGGCGGGAAAAACCTGATATGACAATTCATATAAGGAAAGCAGCCGTGCACTGTCGCTCCGCAGCCAAACTTGGCTGCGGAAAAAGAAACTACACTGCCGCTTCGCAGCCAAGATAGGCGGCGGCTCGGGAATGGAAACAAAAAACTTCGTGTTTTGTTTCGCATTCCGCTCGCCTTGCACTACACTGCCGCTCCGCAGCCAAGATAGGCGGCGGCTCGGGAATGGAAACAAAAAACTTCGTGTTTTGTTTCGCATTCCGCTCGCCTTGCACTATCTTTGTTCCCAAAAAGAAAAAGATGCCCATTATCCCTATCACATCACTCCAACATCCCGGGGTGGAGATTTTCAGTACGCTGACCGAGGCACAACTGCGCAACCGCATCGAACCCACAAAAGGCATTTTCATCGCCGAAAGCCCCAAAGTGATCAATGTGGCCCTGGGAGCCGGTTATGAACCCGTGGCCCTGCTGTGCGAACAGAAACATATCGAAGGCGATGCCGCCAGCATCATCGATGCTCACCCCGACATGCCCGTGTACACTGGCAGCAGGGAACTGCTCGCCACCCTCACAGGATACACCCTGACACGAGGCGTGCTCTGCGCCATGCGGCGCCCCATGGCCCCCACCGTGGAGGAAGTGTGCCGGGATGCCAGAAGAGTGGTGGTAATAGACGGAGTAGTAGACACCACCAACATCGGAGCCATCTTCCGGTCGGCCGCAGCACTGGGTATTGACGCCGTGCTGCTCACCCCCAACTCGTGCGACCCACTCAACCGGCGGGCCGTAAGAGTGTCGATGGGGTCGGTGTTCCTCGTGCCCTGGACATGGATAACGCAACTCCCTGGCGAACTGCACGATATGGGATTCCAAACCGCGGCGATGGCACTCACCGACGACTCCATCCCCATCGACCATCCCCTCCTTGCCAAGATACCCCGACTGGCCATCATCATGGGTACAGAAGGCGACGGACTGCCACAGCAGACCATCGCCGAGGCCGACCATGTGGTGCGTATCCCGATGCAGCATGGCGTCGACTCACTCAACGTGGCAGCAGCGGCAGCCGTGGCTTTCTGGGAACTCCGCGACCGCCAAGGATGATTTTCATGTGGCCTATATTTGGCCGTTTGACGGGAAATCGCTATCTTCGCATCAACAAAACCAATCCAAACCAAGACAATGAATGCCATCACCAAAATAATCGCCCAGCAGTTGCATCTGCCCGAGACGGGCGTGGAAAATACCATAGCCCTGCTCGACCTCGGCTGCACCATCCCCTTCATTGCCCGTTACCGCAAAGAGCGCACCGGCAACCTGAACGAAGTGCAAATCGGCCAGATAGCCGATGCCTACGACAAGTTGAAGGAACTGGAGAAACGCAAAGAGACCATCTTGAAAACCATCGGCGAGCAAGGCAAGTTGACCGACGAGTTGGAAAAGCGCATCAAGGATTGCTGGGAGGCCACCGTGCTCGAAGACCTCTACCTGCCCTACAAGCCCAAGCGCCGCACCCGTGCACAAGTGGCCCGTGAGCAAGGTCTCGAGCCCCTTGCCACCCTCCTGCTCCTTCAGCGTGAGCCACAGCCCGAGGCCGCTGCCCGCAGGTATGTGAAAGGCGATGTAGCCGACGTGGCCGCCGCATTGAAAGGTGCCCAGGACATCATAGCCGAGATGGTGAACGAAGACGAGCGCTCTCGCAACCAGTTGCGCCAGTCGTTCCGCCGCGAGGCCATCATCACATCGAAGGTGGTGAAAGCCAAGGCCGAGAGCGACGAGGCAGCGAAATACTCCGACTACTTCGACTTCTCCGAGCCCCTGCGCCGCTGTTCGTCACACCGTCTGCTGGCCATGCGCCGTGGCGAGAGCGAGGGCATCCTGCGCGTGAGCATCGGTGCCGATGACGACGACTGCGTGGCACGACTGAAACGCCAGCATGTAAGAGGCCACGGACCATGCAGCCGCCTGGTGGAAGAAGCCGTGGAGGATGCCTACAAACGCCTGCTGCGCCCCTCGATAGAAACAGAGTTTGCCGCCCTGAGCAAAGAGAAAGCCGACGACGACGCCATCTTGGTGTTTACCGAGAACCTTCGTCAGTTGCTGCTCGCAGCCCCACTCGGACAGAAGCGCGTGATGGGCATCGACCCTGGTTTCCGTACCGGCTGCAAGGTGGTGTGCCTTGATGCCCAAGGCAACCTGCTCCATCACGAAGCCATCTTCCCCCACCCTCCCGTGAACCACCTCATGCAGGCATCGGTGCATGTGGAACAGATGGTAAAGGACTATGCCATTGAGGCCATTGCCATCGGCAACGGCACTGCCAGCCGTGAGACCAGTGACTTTGTGAAAGGTCTTCACTTCGACCACAAGGTGCAGACCTTCGTGGTGAGCGAAGACGGTGCTTCGGTCTACTCTGCCTCAAAGACCGCCCGCGAGGAGTTCCCCGACGAAGACGTGACGGTGCGTGGCGCGGTAAGTATCGGCCGGCGCCTAATGGACCCCTTGGCCGAGTTGGTGAAGATAGACCCGAAGAGTATCGGTGTGGGACAATACCAACACGACGTGGACCAAGGCAAACTGAAACGCAGCCTCGACCAGACCGTAGAAAGTTGCGTCAACTCCGTGGGTGTGAACCTGAACACCGCCAGTCAGCACCTGCTCACCTATGTGAGCGGTCTGGGACCGACCCTGGCAAAGAACATCGTGGAATACCGCCGTGAGAACGGCGCTTTCACCAGCCGTGCCCAACTGAAGAAAGTGCCCCGTCTTGGACCTTCCGCCTTCGAGCAATGTGCCGGTTTCCTTCGCATCCCCGGAGCGAAGAACCCTCTCGACAACAGTGCCGTGCATCCCGAGAGTTATGCCATTGTAGCACAAATGGCCAAAGACAGCCAATGCACTGTTGACGAACTGATAGCCGACAAGCAGAAGCGGCAGGCCATCGACATCCGTCACTATGTGACCGACAGCGTGGGCATCCCCACCCTCACCGACATCATGAACGAGTTGGAGAAACCCGGCCGTGACCCTCGTGAGCAGATAGAAGAGTTTGAGTTTGACCCTAACGTGACGAGTATTGACGACCTGGTGGAGGGTATGGTGCTCCCCGGTATAGTAACCAACATCACCAACTTTGGCGCCTTCGTCGACATCGGCGTACACCAAGACGGGTTGGTGCATGTCTCTCAACTCGCCAACCGCTACGTGAGAGACCCCAACGAAGTGGTGCACCTGCACCAGCACGTGAAGGTGATGGTGAAGGAGATAGACTATCGCCGCCACCGCATCGCCCTGACGATGAAAGGAGTTTAAACGATTGAAAATTGAAAAATAGAACATCAGCACTGCGTGTGTAAGTTCTCCCCTACAGGTTGCTCTCCCTCGGGAAATCATACAACGCCATCTTTCCTGCTTGCTAAACCTGAATCAATTATCCGACAAACAACAAAAAGCCGCCAGATTCATGGAACCTGGCGGCTTATTCTTTTGCAGTATACTGCTTTACTTCACTTTGTCGACGATGGCCTTGAAAGCCTCGGGGTTGTTGATGGCGAGGTCGGCGAGCACCTTGCGGTTGATCTCGATACCAGCCTTAGTGAGCGCACCCATCAACTGTGAATAACTCATGCCATTGAGGCGAGCGGCAGCGTTGATACGCTGGATCCACAGCGAGCGGAATGTGCGTTTCTTGTTGCGACGGTCACGATAGGCATAGGTGAGACCCTTCTCCCATGTGTTCTTTGCAACGGTCCAAACATTCTTACGGGCACCAAAGTATCCCCTTGTAAGTTTAAGAATTCTCTTTCTCTTTGCTCTTGAAGCAACGTGGTTTACTGATCTTGGCATAGTTTTTTTCCTTTAAAATGTTTGACTTGAATTAACGCAGACAGAGGAGGTCACGCACCTGCTTGAGGTTGCTACGGTCAACAATTGCCTGATGAACCAGATTACGCTTTTGCTTCTTCGTCTTCTTTGTGAGAATGTGACTGTGGTAAGCATGATGTCTCTTGATCTTACCTGTACCGGTGAAACGGAATCTCTTCTTGGCACCGGAGTTTGTCTTTACTTTTGGCATTTTTTTTAATATTTAGTTATTTATTATACAGTGGCAACGCATATACCCGGCGTTACGCACTTCATTCATTGTTTTCTTTCAGTTTTCGCAGGGCCTCCTCGCTGATTTTCGCATTGGCGAGCAAGCCGCCACCGGCAGGCTCACTGGCCTCGACCTCGGTCTCAGCCTCCTTGGCCTTTCTGGCAGCCTCCTTGGCCTCGGCCTCGCGCTTTTCGCGGTCCATCTTCTGCTGGCTCTTCTTAGCCACGCCCGCCTTCTTTGGAGCGATGAAGATGGCCATCTTCTTGCCTTCGAGTTGGGGCAACTGCTCTACTTTGCCATATTCCTCAAGGTCGTTGGCAAATCTCAGGAGCAGCACCTCTCCCTGTTCCTTGAAGAGGATAGACCTTCCGCGGAAGAACACGTAGGCGCGCACTTTGTTGCCATCGGTGAGGAACTCCTTGGCATGTTTCAGTTTGAAGTTGTAGTCGTTCTCGCCCGTCTGGGGTCCGAAGCGAATCTCCTTCACTTCCACCTTTACCTGCTTGGCCTTCATTTCCTTAGCCCTTTTCTTCTGCTGGTAGAGGAATTTGGAGTAGTCGATGAGACGACAGACCGGTGGTTGTGCGTTGGGAGAGATTTCCACGAGGTCGACCCCTTTTTGTCGGGCCAGGTCAAGAGCCTGACGGGTGGGCATGACGGTAGCGCCATCGTCGCCGACGACGCGCACTTCTCTCACGCGTATTTGTTCGTTAACACGGTACTGATTGGTCTTTTTGTCGTTCTTCATTCAACATTTTTATGATAAGCGGCTGCAAAGTTACGATAAATTAGGTAATTAGCAAAGAAAAAAGAGAAAAAAATTTTGGGGGAAGGAAGAGATAGGAATTATGGGAAATGTGGAAAATATGGAAGTGATATGAATCTGTAGAAAAGTCATGGGGGAGGCACGAGCCTCCCCCATGACTTATAGGACAATAGAAGAATCAATCTTGCGGTTCGATATTGGTAGCCTCGAGCATCTCTGCCACCTCGGCATTGATGCGGTCGGCAAACTCCTGCATAGACATGGTAGCCTGTTCGCCACCGCCCTGTTTACGCATGGAGACGAGACCTTCGGCAGCCTCTTTCTCACCTACGATGACCATATAGGGCACCCGTTTGAGTTCGTTGTCACGAATCTTACGGCCGATTTTCTCGTTGCGGTCGTCGATGACGGCGCGCACCCCTTGTGCATCGAAGAAGCGGCACACCTCTTTGGCGTAGTCGTTGAACTTCTCCGAGATGGGAAGAATGGCCACCTGGTCGGGTGTAAGCCACAATGGGAAATGTCCGGCGGTATGTTCGATGAGCACGGCTGTGAACCGCTCCATCGATCCGAAGGGTGCGCGGTGCACCATCACCGGAGTCTGCTTAGAGTTGTCCTCGGCGGTATATTCGAGTTTGAAGCGTTGTGGCAGGTTATAGTCTACCTGAATGGTACCGAGTTGCCAGCGTCGTCCGATGGCATCTTTTACCATGAAGTCGAGTTTAGGTCCATAGAATGCAGCCTCTCCATATTCAATCTTCGCATCGAGTCCTTTCTCCCGGCAGGCATCGATGATGGCCTGCTCACTCTCATGCCACACCTCGTCGCTACCGATATATTTCTCGGTATCCTTGGGGTCGCGGAGCGAGATTTGCGCCTCGAAGTTGTCGAAGTTGAAGATTTTGAACACCGCCTGAATGATGTCCATCACTCGCAGGAACTCGCCCTTCACCTGGTCGGGGCGGCAGAAGATATGCGCATCGTCTTGCGTAAACGAGCGCACACGTGTGAGTCCGTGGAGTTCTCCGCTCTTTTCATATCGGTAAACCGTGCCAAACTCAGCGATACGCAGAGGCAGGTCCTTATAAGAGCGCGGTTTCATGGCGAATACCTCGCAGTGGTGCGGGCAGTTCATGGGTTTGAGCATGTACTCCTCGTCTTCCTCGGGAGTATGTATGGGTTGGAAAGAGTCTTTGCCATAGTGGGCATAGTGTCCGGAAGTGACATAGAGGTTCTTGCTTCCGATATGCGGAGTGATGACCTCCTGGTATCCAAACTTCTTCTGAATCTTACGCAGCATGTCTTGCAGGCGCAGGCGCAGGTCGGTGCCTTTTGGCAACCAGATGGGGAGTCCCCTTCCCACTCTCTCGGAGAACATGAACAGCTCCATCTCCTTGCCGATTTTGCGGTGGTCGCGTTTCTTTGCCTCCTCGAGCATGACGAGGTATTCGTCGAGCATTTTCTTCTTGGGGAAAGAAATGCCATAGATGCGCGTCATCTGTTCACGTTTGGCATCGCCGCGCCAGAAAGCACCGGCAGCACTGGTAATCTTGATCGCCTTGATGGCTCCTGTGGAAACGAGGTGCGGTCCGCGGCAGAGGTCGGTGAAAGAGCCCTGTGTATAGGTAGAGATGGTGCCATCTTCCAGGTCGAGGTCGATGTGTTCGCACTTGTATTCCTGTCCGGCGGCCTTGAAGTCGCGCAGGGCATCCGCCTTTGAGATGTCGTGCCGCACCACTGGCTCGTCTTTCCTTGCCAGTTCCATCATCTTCGCCTCAATTTTCGGGAAGTCGTTTTCGGAGATGACGTCTCCCTCCTTGGGCATCACGTCGTAGAAGAATCCGTTTTCCACAGCCGGTCCGAATCCGAACTGTATGCCGGGATACAACTCTTGCAGCGCCTCAGCCAGCAGGTGGGCACTGGTATGCCAGAACGTGCGTTTTCCCTCCTCATCTTCGAACTTGTAGAGCGCGATGGTAGCATCGCTGAGGATGGGTCGGTTGAGTTCCACTGTCTCACCATTTACCCCGCAAGATACAACGTTGCGTGCGAGAGCCGGCGAGATGCTCTCGGCGATTTGAAGACCGGTGACACCCTGTTCGAACTCACGCACGGTGCCATCGGGGAATGTGATTTTTATCATAAACAAATTGAACAAATATTTGTGAATACAGATAATTGGGGGCAAAGGTAGTGCAAAGTGAACGAAAAGCAAAATAAAACGGAGTTTATTTTTCGAGCGCAAGGCCCCTTAAGATCTTTGGGGTTCATATAGACCTCTGCAGCCGGCAGAAGCCTACTGCGAATATTTCTTTATCATGCCATAAGCGCTGTAGATGCCCAGTTCGCCTGCCCTGCTCAGGTCGTCGATACCCTCCGCGTTCTTTCCCGACTTGATACGGGCCAGTCCTCGGTTGTAGTAAGCCTCGGCGATGTTGGCATTATGGCTGATGGCACTGGTGTAATCGGCAATGGCCTTTTCGTAGTTTTCCTGCGCGAGATATAAGTTTCCCCTGTCGTAATAGACATAAGCATTGGTGGAGTCGGCCTGCAGAACCCTGGTGAGGTCGTCGATGGCGCCAGCCTCCTTGATTTGCGTGTCGGTGGCTTTCGAAGAACTCATCTCGTTGAGTCGTGTGGTGCACACCGCCCTTTGCCATAAAGCCAGCACATCGTTGGGGTCGATTTCCAGACAAGTGTTCAAGTCGTCGACCGCCTCGGCGAAATTCTGCACCACGGTATATGCCACAGCCCTTTGCAGCAGCAAAGCCCTTGTCGTTCCCATGTCGTGTGCCTGCTGCAGGTCAGCAGAGAGCGAGTCGATGATATTGAATACCGCCGTCGACTGTTGTTCGCTGAGCGAGTTAGGATTACAGGTGAGATATACCTTGTGTCGTGGTTTCTCCTTCTGGTTGAATGTCTCGACGAGGGCGTCGAAGACCTGATACGACTTGATGAGGTTGGCATACCTGATATACGAAAGGTGGTACATGGGCATCTCCTCTATCTCCACCTTCCTGTGCTGCACCTTTCCCCTGTAGATGTTCTCGTATTCGAACTCATATTCATGCTCCACCGTCTCCTCGTCTTCGACCACGATTTGGTTGTATTTGCTCATATCGATTTCGCTCTTCTTCCTCGTCTGTCGGATTTGGCTGAGTGTCCACCGAGGCTGGATACCGATATGCTTGTCCATCTGCGCCTTGAAGATGCGGAACTCGTCGAGTTCGGCCTGATTGGTCATTCCCAGCCGGCGGTAGCACTCCGCCCGGTTTTGCAGTCCTATCCAGAAGTTGGGATATTGGTCGATGACCTTGGTGTAGTCGCGTATGGCCCCTCTCAGGTCACCCGTCTTGTGCAGCAGTTGTGCCCTGTTGTAGATGGCCATCACGTTGTTGGGTTCCATCCGTATCACATAGTCGAAGTCGGTGATAGCCCTATTGTAGTCGCCCACCTGCACACGCAGGATACCCCTGTTGTAGTGTGCAAGGAAGTTGTCGGGGTCGAGTTCGAGCGCCGTGTCGTAGTCGCTCATCGCCCCTCGCAAGTTATTGGTATTGAGTCGGCAGATAGCCCTATTGAGGTAGTTTCCCACCATTTTCGGCCGGAGGTGAATTACTCGGCTGAGGTGTTCGTCGGCCTCCTTCCAGTTTTGCCGTGAGAGGCTGATACTCGCCCTTGTCATCCACATCTCCACATCGTAGGGGTCGAGTTCGAGCGCCTTGTCGAGCCATACGGCAGCCTGTGTGGTGTCTTTCTGTATGAGGTACACCCCTGCTTTCACGGAATAAGCCCTTGAGTTCTTGCTCCATTTGCTGATGATGGTGTCGAGGTCGAGATGCACCTGGTCATAGTCTTTCAGTTCGAGTCGGCAGAGCATTCGGTTGAACCAGAAATTCTGTGCAGTAGGTTCATCCTTCAGTGCGCGGTCATAGTCGGAGATGGCACTCTCGAACTTTTTCAGTCGTATGCGGCACAGTCCTCTCAATTCGTAAATACCTGTGACATAAGGGTTGAGAGAGATGGCCTCGCTACAGTCTCTCTCTGCCCCGGCGAAATCGTCGAGGTAGAACTTAGCCACCCCTCTGTAGAACCAAGGTTCGTAGAGATACGGCTTTGAGTCGATGGCCCTGTTGAAATGCTGTATGGCGAGCACGTAGTCCTCATAATACAACGCGCTTCTTCCACTCATAATCAGCCTGTCGACATTGAACTGTGCCATGGCGAGGAGTGGAAGAAGAGCCAATGAGAGTAGAACTACGCGCCTCATCATGTTGTGCGATAAGGTTTGTGTCGGTATTACTTCTGTGGAGCAGCCTTGGTGCGGTATCCACAACGGTAGCGCCCTTGCAGGAGGGCCTTGAGTTTGCTCTTGATCATTTGTTTGCGGAATGCGGAGATACGGTCGACGAACACCTTTCCATCGAGGTGGTCGAACTCATGTTGCATCACGCGTGCCAGGTAGCCGCCTATCCATTCGTCGTGCGGTTTCCTGTCGGCATCCTCATAGGTCACCCTGATGCGGGTGGGCCGGGTCACTTTCTCGTGGATTCCCGGGAGGCTGAGGCACCCTTCCTCCTGCGTATCGGTCTCACTGTCATCGTATTCCTCGATATGCGGGTTGATGAACACCTTTCTGAATCCCTTATACTCGGGCATGTCTTCGGCAAGCACATTGAGGTCGATGACCACCACCCGGATATCTTTTCCCACCTGTGGTGCAGCCAGTCCGATACCCTCCGACTCATCGAGTGTGGCGAACATGTCGTCGATGAGTTGTGGCAGTGCTTCATAATCCTCCGGTATGTCTTTTGCCACCTTTCTCAGTACCGGTTGCCCATATATATAAATAGGTAATATCATTTTTAGTTTCGCGTTCGCTCAACCAACGGGAGTTGAAGGAAAGACAAAGGGGAAGCCCTCATCAAATCTCATCTTTCCTTACTCGTGAAAGTTGAGTCATTATTTTTTAGATTCCAGATAACTTTGCAAAATAATCGTGGCACTGATTTCATCGACCAGGGCCTTGTCGCGCCGTGCTTTCTGTTTGAGTCCACCATCGATCATTGCCCTATGTGCAAGCACCGACGTGAACCTCTCATCGACGAGTTCGACGGGAATGTGGGGATAAGTTTTACGGAATTTCTTCACGAAGGCGCTGACTCTCGCCATGTTTTCGCTCGGCAACCCGTTGGTTTGTTTTGGTTCACCCACGATGACCCTTTCCACCTGTTCGGTATTCAGATAATTGTCGAGCCATTCGAAGAGTGTAAACGTAGAGACAGTCGCCAATCCGCCAGCAATAATCTGCAGCGGATCGGTGACTGCCAATCCTGTACGTTTTTTTCCGTAGTCAATAGACAGAATCCTCGCCACGGCTTAATAACCGTAATAGAGGAGCCATGCGTCGGGGTAGGTTTCCCTGAGTCGTGTGCGGCTCTGAACGGCGCTCGACTTGTCGGAGAATGTGGATGCCACCACACGATACATGTTGCGGTTGGAGTTGAAAGCCAGTTGTGCGTCATAGCCAGCAGCCCTGAGTCTCTGCACCAAGTTCTCGGCATTAGACTTCACGGAGAACGATCCCACGACCACGCTATATGCCTTCAGCCCTGAGCCGCTGACCACTTGCAGGTCTTGCTCTGTGCGTACGGGCACATTATCGGAATTGTCGGACACGCTGGGTGCAGTAGCCGGTGTTTCCACGAACGGTGTTACCACAGGTGTGTCGTCATAGCCAGTGGAAGTGGTAGTAGTAGTGGCATCACCTGCATTAGCAGCGTCGTATGCCTTACGGTATGCACTCTCCTTGCTTTTACAACTGCCAAGCGCCAGGATCATGCAAAGTCCTGCGCATAAAACCAAGTATTTCTTCATGTGTTTGAAATTATAGATGATTGATAAAAAAAGTCACATATTTCTATTTGTGTGCGAAATTACACAAATTCGGCCAAAAACAGGGGTTAGAAGTCTATAAAGTTTGTTAAATGAACAAAATACAACATTTTTAACAAAAAATGATTATTCAAATCTTTCATCTTTGGAAAAAAAACATTAAATTTGCTAACTCAATCAGAGATTTTGTCCTGAGGGCGACTCTTGAATTGACAAATCAACAAATAACCATTTATACAACTAAAAACTTTATCATCATGAAACAATTAAGTATGATTGGCGCTTTCATTGGTGGCGCTATTGCCGGTGCTGCACTTGGCATTCTCATGGCTCCTGAAAAGGGTACAGACACCCGCACGAGGATTTCTGACACGGTGTCGGATTTCTGCAAGAAGCACAATCTGAACATTTCTCGCAAGGACATGGAAGACCTTGTGGACGACATCAAGGATGCTGCCACTGACGCAGTAGAATAATCGCTATACCATCACTCTCTTATGATTTCCAGCGACAAGAACATTGAGACGATAGCCCAATTGGCAGAGTCGTTGAAGCACTATGTCGGTGTGCAGTCGGAGTATGTGAAACTTGACATCATCGAGAAGGTGGTGCGATTGCTCACGCTCACCGCCATGGCTCTTGTCGTGGTACTTACCCTGCTGCTGATGCTCATCTACCTGTCGTTTGCCGCGGCCTACGCCCTTGCTCCTATGACGGGTACGGTGGGTGCTTTCTGCATTGTCGCTGGTTTTTACCTTTTGCTTCTTATCCTCTTTGTCTTCAACAGACGCAAGTGGGTGGAGAAACCCCTTGTCAGGTTTTTAGCCGACTTACTTCTCAATTCCTGATTATGATTCCTGACCAGCCTTTGTTACACTACAAGTCACTCGATGATATCCGTGCAAGGAAAGAACAACTTCGCCGGGAACTTCGTCAAGACAACCATTCTATGAAAACGCAGTGGAACACCCTGTTCCACAAGGAAGAGAGTAACTTACCATCGCATCGTTTTGCCCACGTCATGTCGACAGGAGCCTCGCTGTTTGACGGGCTTATCCTGGTATGGAAACTTTACAATCGTTTGGGCAACAAGCAACACAAGACCATTAAGAAGGGGAAAGGCAGAAGTATTCTATCCGCGCTTTTCTCAAGTTAAGGGAAAGAGAACTACGCCATTGAGGATGTGTCCATGATTCTGGGCACATCCTCATTTTTTTTGGCAGGTGTCACTCACCGCATCACGTCACGAAAAAATCTGTTATTCCAAGATTTGTCGAAGTCCCACTGGCTGATGGAGATGAGTTTTGGATTGTAGAAAACCGTTGTCAAAGTCCCAGATTCTTAAAAAACAGCACAAAATCGTTAAATAAAGTTACAAATCGACGTTTTTTACCCGAAAAATTTTGCGAAACGAAGTTAATGTCATACTTTTGCAATGTGTTTTTCATAGTATTAGATTTAAGGTTAACAAAAGGTTGGAGTACGGCGGTACTCCTTTTTTTGTGTGTTTACCTCATCCATGTCTCGCATTTGCTCAACTTTCAAGAGTTAAACAGGGAGTAAAAAAGGGGAGTAAAAAAAGGGATTAAAGGGGAGGAAATGGGACGTGTGAATTTTCAAATCTGCTGTTTCGTAGCGTTATCCGATTTCTATTACCAATCCATCGTAGGCCAGTTGCATGCCTTCGGGCAATTGTGCGTTGACCTCTTCATGCAGTCCGATTCGGTGTGTGCAATGGATGAAGAACACTTGTTGCGCCCCTACCCTTTTGGCGAAATCGACAGCGTCTCCGAGCAGTTGGTGAGAATGGTGTTCGGTCTCTTTTCTGAGCGCATTGACCACGAGTACTTCCGTACCTTCGAGGTAAGGCATTTCTTTCTCGTCGATGGTCTTCATGTCGGTGATATAAGCCAGTTTTCCAAATCTGAACCCCAGGATGGGCATTTTGCCATGCATCACCACGAACGGCATGACCTCGATGTCGCCTATGCTAATGGCCACATGCGGTTTCAACACATGAAGAGAAAGAAGAGGTACTCCAGGATAGAGATGTTGCGCGAAGCAATAGGGGAAGTTGTGCTTCACACCCTTAGCGGTATCCTTGTCGGCATAGACATCTACCGGTCCGAATTGGCAGAAAGGCCTGATGTCGTCGATTCCCCCTACATGGTCGTAGTGGATATGGGTGAGAAGCACCCCGTCGAAAGGTTTGAAGTCGAGGGGCAGCACCTGCTGTCGGAAATCAGGTCCACAATCGATGAGCACCCTTGTCGTCTCGGTTTCGAGCAGAGCCGAGCACCGCAGCCTATGGTCGTGTGGGTCTTTGCTTCGGCACACCTCACAGTCGCACCCGATATAGGGAACGCCCGCTGAAGTGCCAGTGCCAAGAAAAGTGAGTCGCATGATATCTGGTATGTATCAGTCTAAACAATATTTACCTCGGAGTGTATCTCTATGCCGAATTTCCGCAACACGTCATCTTTCACCGCCTCGCACAGTTGGAGCACCTCCTGTCCGGTAGCCCCGCCCTTGTTGACCAAGACCAGCGCCTGCTTATGGTGCACCCCTGCCCGCCCGAGGTTGCGTCCTTTCCATCCACACTGTTCGATGAGCCATCCAGCGGGCACCTTCTCATGACTGTCGTCAATAGTATAATGTGGCATTCCCGGATATTCTGCTGCCAACTGTTCGTATTTCTCCCTGCTGACCACCGGGTTGACGAAGAAACTGCCGGCGTTGCCCTCCACCTTTGGGTCGGGAAGTTTGGCGTTGCGTATATCGATAATGACCTGTCGGAGTTGTGCCGCATCAGGCTGAGTGATGCCCCTTTCCTCGAGTTGAGCGCGTATGTTGCCATAGTCGAGCCTTGGCTGGAAAACAGCAGACAATCGGTAGGTAACAGCGGTAATGAAATACCGTTGGAACCATTCGTGCTTAAACCGGCTGTCGCGGTAGCCATACGCACATTCGTCGGCCGGAATGACCACCTGTTTTCCCGTACTGGTCTCCACTGCTTCTATGCTATGGATGATATCCTTTGCCTCCGCGCCGTATGCACCGATATTCTGCACTGCCGAAGCCCCCACGTCGCCTGGTATGAGTGAGAGGTTCTCCATGCCATACCATCCGTTATTTACGGCATAAGTCACTACATCATCGAACACCTCACCCGAACCGCATCGCAGCCACACCATGCCGTCGCGTTCCTCGGCCGTCATCCCCATGATAGCCGACCTCACCACTACCCCCTTGAAGTCGTTGGTGAGCAGCAGGTTACTTCCCCCTCCGATGATGAGGAAAGGTTGGTTGTCGAGATTGGCTGTCTTGAAGAAAGCGGTTGCCTCCAGCGGTGTCTCTATCTCCACGAAGCGCTTGCAGGCCGCATGTATGCCAAAAGTGTTGTGGCTTGACAAGTCAAAGTTCAGAATATCTCTCATGAGTTGAAATCGTTTTTTTCATCACAGAGGCACAGAGGATGCCCAAGACGTTCCCCTGTGCCTCTGTGTTGACGTTGTAGGAGGTTTCACATTGTAGGAAGTTTGCCCCGTTGTAGAAAGTGAGGTCAGTTGACAAGTTTCACAAGTTTCCATTTCCCATCGATTTGCCGGAACGTCATCTCCGACTCCAGACCATTGGAAATGCCCCTGACGACAAACAGTTTCTGCTTGCTGCGGGTGTATTTCTGTCCGTAGATGATGTTGTAGATGAAGTCGCGGGGCAGCACGGGTGGCCTGAACTCCTCCCACTGGTCGGGATGGAATTCCCCTTCTATCATTGTGAAGTCGTCATCGGGGTCGGGCAATATGGTGCTCACGGTCTCGTCGAGGCTCTCTACCTGAAACACTGAATCGGCAGCAAACTTCTCATAGAAAGCGAGGAACGACCTATTGGGGCTTTGCGCCGTGGTATTGCGTCGTATCTCGGTGAGCATCCATTGTCCATTCTCGCGGTTGAAGATATGCTGTTCCACCGACTGCTGTGCGAGAAAGATTTTCTCCACCACCACACTGTCGAGGTCGGTCTTCTTGGGCAATTCCAGTTGGCTCTCATCGTCGAAGATGAGGGTATAGAACTCCTGTTTCATGAAGAACTTCTCCATCTGCCATTCCTTTCGGTCGATAGCAGTCACGTTGTCGCCCTCCACCACTCTGAGCGGGAATTTTATCCGCTCATACTGGAGTTTCTTGTTGGCGGTGAAATTGAAGAGGAAATCATCGAAGATTTCATCAGCCGACTTAGGCATTGGTGTGGCAGAAATGAGGCTGTCCATCGCATCTACAGGTACGGTGTCGGCAACGACGATAGTGTCAATGGGGGCTATGGTATCGAGTGGTTCGGGCTCGTCGACCACTATTGTCTCAGGTTTCTTGTCCTTGCAGCCTATCATCATGAGGGATAGGCATGCCACCATGGAGAAGAAAAACAGCACATTTTTTCTCATAAGAAAAGCCAGTCGTCAGTTATGCTATATAATGCCGCAAAAATACAACTTTATTTCGATATTTTTTAATATTTACGGGAAAAATATTACCTTTGCACGAAATTTAAACCAAAGAGAAATGCTACTTGAAAAAATAGAAGCACTCCTGAAGGAAGTGAAGGAGTTGAAAGCCTCGAATGCAGAGGAGATAGAAGCCCTGCGTTTGAAATATCTGAGCAAGAAAGGTGAGATAGCCTCACTGATGGCTGACTTCCGCACCGTTGCTGCCGAGCAGAAGCGTGAAGTGGGCATGAAGATTAACGAACTGAAGCAGACTGCCACCGACCATATCAATGCGCTCCGCGAGCAGGTTTCCTCTGCCGACCAAGGTGACGATAACATCGACCTCACCCGCACGGCCTACCCCATTGGTCTTGGCACCCGTCATCCCATATCCATTGTGACCAATGAGATTATCGACATTTTCCAGCGCATGGGTTTCACCCTTGCCGATGGTCCGGAAGTGGAAGACGACCTGCATGTCTTCACGAAGATGAACTTTGCCGCCGACCATCCTGCCCGCGACATGCAAGACACCTTCTTTGTGGAGACCAATCCCGATGACGTGACCAAGAACATCATCCTCCGCAGCCACACCAGTTCGGTGCAGGCCCGCGTGATGGATATCTCCCAGCCCCCCATCCGTGTGATTTGTCCGGGGCGTGTATACCGCAATGAGGCCATCACCGCCCGTGCCCACTGCTTCTTCCACCAGATAGAGGGGTTGTATATCGACAAGAACGTGTCGTTTACCGACCTGAAGCAGGTGTTGCTCACCTTTGCTCAGGAACTTTTCGGTGCCGACACGAAGATTCGTCTGCGTCCGAGTTATTTCCCGTTTACCGAGCCGAGTGCCGAGATGGACATCTCGTGTCATATCTGCGGCGGTGTGGGCTGCGGTTTCTGCAAGCACACCGGTTGGGTAGAGATTCTGGGTTGTGGCATGGTAGACCCCAACGTCCTTGAGGAGTGCGGCATCGACAGCAGCGTTTACAGCGGCTATGCCTTTGGTGTTGGCGTGGAGCGCATTACCAACCTGAAATACCGTGTGAGCGACCTTCGTATGTTCTCGGAGAACGATGTCCGTTTCTTGAGAGAGTTCGAGGCTGCCAACTAGAGATTTTAAAACTACAGTATATAAAAGCACCCGCCCCTGGTGAGCATTCATCAGGGGCGGGTGTGTTATGGGGAGATGGTGCTAAGATTACCTACGCACCACCTTTTTCCCGTTGATGATATAGATACCCTTTGTAGGATTGTCTACCTTTCGGCCCTGCAGGTCGTAGACCGTATTGTCGTCGTCGGCCACTACTGCATGCTCCTCGATGCCACTCACCTCATCAGCAAGGATGAGGTATCCCGATGTGAGTTCGCCCACGAGATAGTCGGGCAGGTAATAATACGGTTCGTTAGGTGTGAATACCGTCTGGCTGGTCACTTTCAGTGCCGGTTTACCGTTGGCAATACCGAGAGTGAAGTATCGCTGACTTGGCTGGTCGAGCGTGAATCCCAGCATGAGTCCGAGAGAGTCGGTGGGCAGTCTCAAGGTGTTTCCCTCATACTGACCTGTGACATCGTCATCGACGAGGGTCAGTTTGTTGGAAGCCACATCCTCCCCATTGAGTTGCAGCACCACTGGTGTGAATGCGGGAATCACCTCATCGGTCACGGCAACGCGGTGGATGGTTGACTTGTTGTAGTCGACGACGTCATCCACATAATATGCTTTCATGCCTTCAGCCAATTGTATGGGGAAATCGACCACGAGCGAGGCCCACCATTTACCTTCGTCGTCCTTGCAGGCGCCCTGTACGCCCAAGAAGTTTTCGTCGTCGACGGGCACGAAGTTCCACGTTTTGTTAGCAGCGTCCTCCAAATCGGTGGAGTTGGCGAAGCCGATGTATGGTCCGTATACAGGATCTTCCTCCTCGCACAGATAGAGATAGTCGGCGAAGAGCATGTGTTTGATGAGGCTATTGACCACTGGTGTGAGATGTTCTCTCCCCACGAGGTATTCGCTTGCCATTTCCTGCAGTGTACCCCTATATAAAGAGATGTATTGGTTGGTCTTCTGAATGAAATAAGACGTGAAGTCGCCCGCATTGAATGGGAAAGCCGGAGAGTTGAAGAAAAGTTGGTATCCCCCCTCCACCTCTGTGTAGTAGAGGTTGGTATCGAGGTTGGCCACGTAATTCTTGAAGTCCTGGTAAGAGTAGTTGTTGATGAAGTTGACCAACATCGCACCCATGGCCCCTCCCAGCACTTCCTGCACTCTCTCTATGGCCATGTTTTTGAATTCCTGGAATTTCTCCTCGGTGAAGTATTGCATCGCCATTGTTTTCATCAAGGGCACGATGGTGTTGACCACGTCGACGCCCAGAGCGCGCAACTGTGTCACCTTCGTTCCGTCGAAGTCGGCATACGCCACCGTACCTGGCCTGCCATACGCTTCGTCGAGTGTCACATCGGGAGCGAAGTGAGTGCCTCCCGAAAGGTTTGCCACATGTCCTGTGGTAACATTTTGCAGTCTGGTATAGCCTGCTGTCTGAGCATCAGCACCAGCCCCCACTAGCATCAGTGCCAACGATAGTAAAAAGCAGTAGAATTTTCGCATTTTCTTAAAATATTATATATGTGAGTTTTTTATTCTCAGGAGTTGAAGGGATGTAAAATCCGCGAATCAGCCATTATCTCCTTTTAGAATTCGCCATTTATGCCTTCCATCTCCTCGGGATTCAGTTCGAGCACCTTTTTGGCGTCGTCGGCAGCCCCCTCCTTATCACCCATCCTCAGTCGGGCAGCCCCACGCAGGCGATAGGCATCGGTAAGGAAAGGATTGCGCTCTATGGCAAGGGAGAGCACCTCGATGGCTTCGGCATCGTTGTGCTGGGCCTCAAGGACCCTAGCCTTAAGGAGCATCACGTCGTCTACCCCCTCTACCCTTTCCATGAGCCAGTCGGCATCCTCGTTGGCGCCGTCGAGGTCGCCCATTTCGAGGAGCACCTCTCCGCGTTTGAGATAGGCATCGGCAAGGTGTTCATCGAGCATGATAGCCTTGGTAAACATTGCCACGGCGTTCACCTTATCCTGTTGTCCGAGAGCGGCCCGCCCATAGAGATACACCAATTCGGCATTATCCTTATCGAGAAGCATGGCCTGCTCGCACAGTTCCGTCATCTTGCCATAGTCTTCCATCATAAATGCCACCTTTGCCATGAGCGAGAGGATATGCACGTTTTCGGGCTGCGCCTCATGGAGGATGCTCAGTTGCTGCATGGCCTCGTCGAGTCGGTCGTCCCTGATGAGCGCCTGTGCGAGGTAGTCGCGAGTCTCGAGTTCATCTTTCAGTTGCAACGCCTTCTCGAAGCATTTCACGGCAAATTCGGCCTGTCCCATCTGCAGGGCACGCCGTCCGTCGGTCTTCAGCACGTCGACCTCTCTCTCTGTTTCGCGCTGTTTCTTCTCTTCGGGGCTTTCGTCAGTTCCCCCGAACAAAGACTTGAAGAATCCCATGGTGGTTTGTTTATGAGGAGTTAATGGATTTGTTATTTATTATTTTTCAGCCGGTCGTAGACATGCTGTGTGAGAATGTCGGTGCGTATCCACAAGGCCCATTTCTGACTGTTGTTGACGGGTTCTTTACCTACTTCTTTGCTGCGTTCGAACACAAACTTGGCATTGATATATCCCGCGTTGCCATCCTTTCCGATGATATAGCAGAAGAGGGTCTGCGTATATCCTGTCACTTGTCCGTTGGTTTCAACGGTCTCCGACACCCAGTCGGTTTGCGGTATCACACACGAGGTGATGGGCACACTGGGGTACTTAGCAGCGAACTGGCTTCTGCACAGGTCGAGCATGCCGGCAGCATCACCGCCCTTGTAGAGGTTGACATCGTAGATATTCATATAGTATTTCCCCTCAATCCGTCGCAGTCCGCTGTTATCGGTAGAGAATTCTGCCTCGATTTGTGAAGCCACATCGCCAGCAACCTTTTTCGTCTGGTCCCAGAATCTGGCCACCTGTTCTTTCAGTTGTCCTTTGCCCGTGTCTTTTTTCATTATCTGGGCATTTGCCGTCATGCCGCACGCCATCAGCGCCAGCATCATGATCATCATTTTTTTCATCTTTTGCTCCTTTCTATAAGTTTTGAATCCTGAAAATCCGCGACATCATTGTCACGCAACGGCAAAGGTAGTGCAAGGTGAGCAAAAAACCAAAAGAAAAGAAATAATTCTTTTGTTTTTTCGAGCCGCAATCAACTTTCGACTAAGCCAAGGACAAAAAAGACCCACCTTATCGCAGTTTTGCAATCCCGACGAGGTGAATATCAGGGACCAACGGTCGGCGGCCGAAAGGAATTGAAAATCGACGTGCGAAACGGTAGCCAAAGCCAATTTTAATCCGAAAAAGCGCATTGAAAATGCTCATACTCAGTTAGGGCGGATTGCAAATCCGCCCTAACGCCGACCCACCTTACCATAATATTATTCACATGGATGCCCCTGTGCACAACGTTAAAAAAAGTAAAAATATGTGTTGGTAAGCGAATTATTTTATATTTTTACCAACTCTAATCATTTCTTGTCGCGGTTTTTATGAATCTGCGGCCTGATTACTATATATACTAAAAACCACCAAAGCCTTGAATGATGACGAAATACTTGATTCTCCCCCTTTTCTTGATGTGCTCGCTCTCGATGATGGGAAGCGACGAAGACCGTATGGAAGTCTCAGGGTCGGATGAGGTGACCCAGGGCACGCTTACGCGCTCCGGCCTGCGTATCGACCGTTTTGTCACCACCGTTGATGGTAAGCAGACCAAACTTTTCACCCTTTCGAACAACGGCATGGAAGCCTGCATCACCAACTATGGTGCCCGTGTGGTGTCGCTGATGGTTCCCGACCAAGACGGCCATTTGGGTGATGTGGTACTGGGGTTCGACAACATCGACGACTACATCAACAAGAAGCAGAATTTCGGCAGTGTGGTGGGTCGTTATGCCGGCCGCATCCGTGGAGCCCGTTTCGCCCTCGACGGTGTGCCCTATATATTGCAGCAGACAGGTAGCAACCACATCTCGCATGGTGGCCGTCCCGGTTTCAGCGACCGTGTGTGGGACATGGTATCGGTAAGTGACAGTTCGCTCTGTCTGAAATACGTGTCACCCGACGGCGAGAACGGTTTCCCCGGAACACTGTCGGTAATGGTGACCTATACCCTCACCCACGACCACGCCCTTGACGTGGCCTATGAGGGCACCACCGACAAGCCCACCGTGGTGAACCTGACGAACCATTGTTTTTTCAACATCTCCGGCGACCCCACCTCCACTGTTCTTTCCCAAACCCTTTATGTAGACAGCAAGTATGTGGCCACCTATGACAAGGAGAAGAACGTGGACGGCCGTTTCATGAAAGTGAGGAACACGCCATTCGACTTCACTACAGCGAAAGCCATCGGCACCGACATCGACATCTACGATGAACAGATGAGCATCACTAAAGGTTACGACCACGGTTTTGCCCTTCGCCATGCCGGCAACCTCAACCGTGCTGCAGCCGTTCTCTACGATGCCAAGAGCGGCCGTCGGCTCACCATCTTCACCACAGAGCCATCAATACAAGTATATACCGCCAACGGCCTCGATGGCAGCATGGTGGGCAAGGGCGGTGTGACCTATGGCCGTCGTTCTGCCATCTGTCTGGAGACAATGCACTTCTCCGACAGTCCCAACCAGCCCGACTTTCCCTCCACCACCCTACGTCCTGGTGATACCTACCGTTCACACACTATCTATCATTTCTCCGACAAGCAGTCGCACAAGCAGCGCGACCTGCTTTCGTCGATACTGATGTATGGTGGTGTAGCCAGTCTCACTGGCCTTGGCATCTTCGGACTTGTGTCGGTGATTAAGTAAATAGATTTGAGGTTTGAGGTTTGAGGTTTATCATGCTTTGCATGATGAACATCGGCGGTGTCTCAGCAGACTGAGAGTAAACTTTCGTCTGCATTCAACTTGCACGATGTTTGGGGGGGTGCTGTTAGTTGTCGTGCGTTAAGGATAGCAAAAAAAGATTTAATTATTTGGGGGTTGGCGGCATAACTCCTATTTTTGCAGCATGAAGACAAGGATTCTGTTATTCATTTCCGCCTTTTTGTGGTGCGCCGTGACCTTTGGACAAGAGCTGGGTCAGCGCCAAACCGCTCCACTCGACATCAACGATATCGAGCCTGCCGGTGCATATACCACGCCCACTACCGAAGTTGGCAACCCATCGACTGCCACCCATCCCTACTATATGGGCTATCAGCCCGTCTACGACGACTCCCTCCACCTTCCCCTGATGGATGCCAGTGGCAGAGTAATGTCGTTTGGAATGATGCCCTACGGTCTGTCAGGCTGGTCGGCATCAGGCCTGCACCGTGGGTTGAACCTGAGTTTAGGCGCATCCGTGTTTGCACAGTTTGGCAAGCATTCCCGTGGTGGAGTGGGCTTTTCCCAGCAAATCTCCGCCCTCTACGCCGTGCCGCTCACCAGCCGTCTCTCTTTAGCCGTCGGTGGTTATATGGACCGTGTGCAATGGCATCACCAAACTGCCCACGACGCCGGCCTTACAGCCGTTTTGGGCTATCAGTTTGACGAGCACTGGGAAGCCTACCTGTATGCGCAGAAGTCATTGGTGAGCAACCACCACATGCCCTATTATCTTTACGACATGGGCGCCTTTGGCGACAGGATTGGTGCTGCGGTGAAATACAACTTCAACCCTTCGACGTATATTCAAGTGTCGGTGGAGCACGTGAAGTATCCCCATCAGGATATATGGCAAAAAACCCAGTCCCCTTTCAGAGGCTGGGAATAAAGAGTTTTTTTGAGGAAACTATAGTGACTATAGTGACTATAGATACTATAGATACTATAGCCTCATTTCCAGAAGGATTTGCACTATACGCTCTGCCGAGCGCCCATCCCACCGATCGGGGAGATTACCCTTTTTCCATTTTCCTTCAATCATGTCGGTCACTGCTTCAGCCAGTCGGCCGGCATCCTCGCCCACGAGCACGTTGGTGCCTGTGCGCACCGTCTCTATATGTTCGGTATAACTGTTGAGCGTAGCACATGGGACTCCGTTGAATGTGGCTTCCTCTGCCACGTTGCCCGAGTCGGTGATAATGCCCTTGGCATGCGCAGTGAGATAGCCAAACTCCAGATAAGGCAGTGGGTCGATGAGGTGGAAGGTGTCGAGTGACGCGTTGATGGACGCCAGTTGTTTTACCACAGCCTCTCGTGCCAGTCCGCGGAGCGGTGCCACGATGGGAGTGCCTTTAGCCGCCTGCAGCATGGCCTTGAGCATTTCGCGCAGGTTGTCGCTGTCGGCGATGAGCACCTTGCGGTTGAGCGTGAACACGATGTATTCATTGTCGGGGATATGCAGCCGTTGCAAAGCCTCTGGCCGGCGTAACCTGTTGTAGTTGGCCCTGAGCGTATCCATAAGGATGTTTCCCACCTGGTATACCTGTGAGAGTTGCACCCCTTCGCGCGACACGATTTGGCTTGCCCCCTCTCCTGCCGTGAAGAGCAGGTCGGAGAGTCCGTCGATGACCAGCCGGTTGATTTCCTTCGGCATCTTGATGTCAAACGACCGTGTTCCGGCGACGAGGTGTGCCAGTCTCACCCCTTGTTTCTTGGTGACGATGGCAGCCGCCATGGTGGAAGCCAGGTCGTCGACGACGATGACCACGTCGGTGGGATGTTGCTGGAGATAATTCTCAAACTCTCCCATCACCCTTCCCGTCAGTTCATTGAGACTGACGCAGTCGACGCCGAGGAACACATCGGGCCTTCTCATCTGCAAGTCGTCGAAAAGCGACTGTTCGAGAGTTTGGTCATCAGCGCTTCCGGCATACACCAGTGTGCTCTCCACGTCTTTGCCTTGAGCCTTGGCCTTGTCGATGGCCCTGAGAATGGGAGCCACCTTGACGAAATTCGGGCGTGCGCCCGCCACGATACAAATATTCATTCTATTCAAGTTTCGCATTCGCTCACCAAGCCTCTTGTAAGCATCGTTTTTCCTTACTTGCCACTGCCTGTTGATGAGTTGTGCGAATAAAGATGAGTTATACTATTCTTGTTTGAAGAGGTCTTTGATGCCTCCGAGGCTGCCAAGGAGGTTGGTGGCCTCGTAGGGCAGGTAGACGGTCTTAGTCTGTTGTCCGGCAGCCAGTTCCTCCATCATCTGGATGTATTTCTGTGCGAGGAGGTAGTTGGCAGGGTTGGAGGAATCGCCCACGGCCTCTGTGATTTTCTGTATGGCGATGGCCTCAGCCTCAGCCTTTCTGATGCGTGCCGTTGCCACACCCTCAGCCTCGAGGATGGCCTGCTGTTTCTGTGCCTCAGCGCGGTTGATGGTAGCGGCCTTTTCGCCCTCCGACTGCAGAATCTGCGACTGCTTCTGTCCCTCACTGGTGAGGATGACGGCACGTTTGTTACGCTCGGCCTGCATCTGCTTCTCCATGGCCTGGAGCACGCTCTGCGGAGGTGTGATGTCTTGCAGTTCCACGCGGTTCACCTTGATGCCCCATTTGTTGGTGGCGTCGTCGAGCACGGCGCGAAGTTTAGTGTTCACTGTATCGCGTGAGGTAAGCGTCTGATCGAGTTCCATCTCGCCGATGATGTTACGCAGTGTGGTTTGCGTGAGTTTCTCTATGGCATTGGGCAGGTTGTTGATTTCGTAGACGGCCTTGAACGGGTCGACGATTTGGAAATAGAGCAGTGCGTTGATTTGCATCTGGATATTATCTTTCGTAATCACGTTCTGCTTATCGAAGTCGTAGACCTGCTCCCTGAGGTCGATCTGGTTGGAATAGGAATACCTACCCCTGTTCAAGGTGATGATACTCTTTGCTGTGTCGATGAACGGGATGATGATATTGATACCCGGTTTCAACGTGGCATGGTATTTTCCCAGTCGCTCGATGATTTTTGTTTCCGACTGTGGTATGATGACCAGTGTTTTCTTGGCCAGGATGATGAGCAACACGATGATTGCTATCAAAACGATAACTGATGTTGACATGATAATGATTTTTTTAGTTTTCCACTTTTTCCACGGTGATGATGATGCTATCGCGGTCTATCACCTTCACCTTTACACCTTTTTCTATGCGTTGTCCGCCGGCAGCCACGGCTTTCCAGTCGTCGCCGTCGATGGCCACCCTTCCATAACCATTCTCTTCGATTGTCTGCGACACCTTTCCCGTGCGTCCGAGCAGAGCGTCGGCATTGCTCACGCGGTCTTCATCGTTGCGATGCAGATATCTCAGTGCCACTGGACGTATGAAGTAGATACTCAAGAGAGAGCATATGGCCATTGCGATGAGTTGTGGGATGACTCCCAAACCGAGTGCGGCAGTGAGCGAAGCCCCCAATGCCCCTATGGCAAAGCACAGGATGAAGAGGTCGCCGGAGCCCAGTTCCAGGATGAGGCAAATTACGGATATCAGTATCCATAACAGCCATACATTTTGCAAAAGATAGTCGATCATTTTATACGGATGGTTTTTGTTGTTTTGGGAGTTTTGGCTTTCCCGCTTGTAGTAGTCGTGCCGGTGCCGTTGTAGTATCTAAGAGCCTCGGGCAGCACCCTTTGGATGTAAGCGATGCGCTGAGCGTCGGTGGGGTGTGTGCTGAGGAATGCCGGTGTGGAACTGCCTCCATTCGATGCTGCCATACGCTGCCAAAAGGTGACCGCCTCGTTGGGGTCGTATCCAGCCATGGCGGCGAAGATGAGCCCGATATGGTCGGCTTCCGTCTCATTGTCTCTTGAATACTTCAGTGTGGCCATCTGCGAGCCCAGTCCATAGAGTGTGGCGAGTGTGGATGCCGTATTGGTTCCCATGCCTACCCCCTGGAGCACGGCGCCTGCAACCTGTCCGATAGCCTGTTGATTGGCTTGTTTCTGATATTGTTCCGAGGAATGATATGCCACGGCATGTGCTATCTCATGTCCGAGCACGATGGCGAGAGCCGCCTCTGTCTGGGTGACGGGCAGCAATCCTTCATACACAACGATTTTTCCTCCGGGCATACAGAAGGCATTGACCTGGTTTTCCTGTACGAGGTTGAATTCCCAGTTGTAGTTCTGCACCTCGTCGGCATATCCGTTGTTGCGCAGATAAGTCTCCACTGCCGTTGCCAGTCTCTGTCCCACACGTTTCACCATGGCGGTCTTTGTGGCATCAGTGGAGAGTTTTGCCGTAGATACGAATTTCTTGTACTCTGAGAAACTTGAGGTAAGGATTTCGGTGTTGTTGCTATAGACTTTCTGCCTACGGCCAGTCACAGGCACTATCCTTGATGTACCGCACGCGACGAGGATGAGTGTCACAATCAGCAGTGATATGTATTTTCTTGTCTTCATATTGTTAAACGATTATTTGGTTAAATGTCTTCGCTTATTGATCAGGAATTAAAAGGGAGTTGAAGGGAGTTATTCCTTCACTTGTGAAAGTTCGGTAGACTGTTTCGGTTCGGCAGTTGCCACGCTGGCGATGCTGATTTTGTCGATTTGCTCATTCACCTTGGTGCTGAAAGCCATGGGGTTGTAGATATACTTGAACACGTCGACCACTTCTCCCGTGGTCACCGCCACGTTTCCGTAGTTGAGCAGTCGTCCCATGATGCTTTGCGTGACCTTGATGCCCTCACACTTCCGCAGCATCAGTTCGTTGGAGTTGCGCTGGATGATGCCAGTTTTGAGGATGATGCGTTTGTTGGTGAGGATAAATCGCTTGCCGTTGTTGATGACAATGGCCCAGAGTGCGGCGAGCAGCAGGAATATTCCCGTGAAGATGAGTCGGTATTTCAGTGTGTCGTCGCCGATGGGAATGAAAGGCAGTGCCAGTGCGACGATGACCAGCAGTATGGGCAGCCAGTAGAGCATATAGTGGAACTTTGCTTCGCAGACCACATGTTCGCCTTCCATCAAGTTTTTGTTGATAAATGACATATTTTCTGAATGTGTTGATAATGAACTCAATTATATTGGCATGGCTCATCAGCCAGCAGTCGCATTCGCTCAAACTACGGAAGTTAAAAGGGAGTTGGGGCCATATCCTTTGCTTGCGAAAGTTGAGCAATTACGTAGTGGCAAATTTACACATTATTTCTGAAAATGATATTGTTTTTAGTAAAAAAAGAAGAAAAAACGTCAACCACCTACTATTGGCATAGTTGAAATACCCCATTTTTAGGTATTGCGGGGATACGGGGAAAGCACTATCTTTGCGCCATGATTCATCATGTTTGTGTATAGTGTATATTTGATCCGTTGTACCAATGTGGATTTCACGGACATCCCATGTGTATCGACGACGGCCCGCCGTGTGGCGGGCCGTCGCTATAGTATGCAGTAAGATGTCAGTTCCAGAGCCGGTTTTCCGGTTTGTCGGGGTTGAATTCCCCCCATCCCCAGTCTTCCTCTTCATCGAAGGCAAAGGAGTTGACACCTCCCACGTTGGGGTCGGACATTTCGTTGGGCACCATCACCGCCTTGATGTCGGTGGCAATGATTTCTGTTGTCGGTATATGATATCTCTTTTTCATGGCTATTTCACGATTTTCTTTCCTTCAACAATATATACGCCCTTAGGCAGACGGCCGAGGTCGACCTTTCCGCCATTCACAGTTGCCGTGGCCACCTTCAAGCCGTCGACGGTATATACATCCACCTGTTGTCCTTCTGTTGCCGTCACCTGTGGCATGCAGATGCCGTCGGTCTCGTCGAAGGTTCCGATGTTGAGCCTTGCAGGCGGGTCGATGGTGCGTTCGTCGATGGTGAAGTAGCACAGGTTGTGCTTGCCTTGCCATTCCGTCGTTCCCTGCACGAAGGCGTTGCCATTTTCATTGAGCACATAGGCATTCTCCATGCGTGCCATCATCCCGGCATATTCCTCATCACGGGAAGTATAATTTGTTCCACCGGTGACACCGATAAACTCATAACTGTCACTCACCACGGCCGAGACGGTGGATTTCTCCACCCATACGTTCGTGGCATTGAATTCCAGAACTTTACCGGTAAGGTCGTACTCCGATCCCCAGTGGTCGCCCGGCACGGCGAAGATATAGGGCACATTGGGCACCCACACCTCTACATTGGCAAACTTCACGGTATTGCCGTTCACCTGCTTGAACTCCCTTACCCAGAAGTCTTTCTCCTCGGTGTCGTTGCCATGATACCAATCTACTTCCTTGTTGCCAGAGAGCACTTTCTCTACAGTGAAGGGCAGGGTGATGGTCTGCCATCCGTTCTTGCCATCGGCACCCAACTCGGGGAGGTAGGAATAACGTGCCTCTTTCACAAAGAAACGTTTGGGCACAAAGAAGTCGTAATCTTCAAACAACAGCATTCCACGAGCCTGGTCGCCTATCACGATATTGGAAGCACTGATTTTATTTGCTTCGGCTTCGTTGTCGGCAGACACATAATAGATCGTGTTGATATTGGAGTTTTCAGAGAGGTCGACTTCATAGTCACCCAGGTCAATATCCTCGAAACTCACGGCGGTAACTCCATCGGGCACGGTGATTTTGTCAGTAGGTGCCACGGCGAAGCGCTCGCCGTTGCCCTTCCAGTAGACTACGCCAGGAACGACATTGTAGAAACCGCCAGAAGCCAGCAATGCTCCGGAAGGATCGTAGAGGCGGTAACGGAATTCATCGCCAATAGCCAACCCCGTGAACGCCACGGTAACATCTTTTGTCACTCCTGCCTTAATGCTCACAGGAACTTTTCGCTCATATGGGGTCCAGGAGTAACCGTTGCCCGTTCTTTTTACTATGACATCCACGTCAAGTTCGAGGTTGCCCTCGAAATCGGCCCCAGTTTCGTTTTTCAGTTTGATTTTCCCTTCGAACAAGGCGCCATACATCTTGTTGCCATCGATGCACGACACTTTGATATCATCGACCTTGGCGAGTGCAGGGTGTGTGCCGCCACTCTCAGCGAGTGTGATAGTATTTTCATATATCGGATTGCTGCCATCGGGGTTTTCTGCCACCACCACTTTCACAGAACCGGTCATAGGCTGGAAGAAGAAGTCGACATAGTCTTCGCCGCCCACGGGGAGATACACGCCCTCCTGAGCCACCCAGGTGCCGTCGACCAGCAGATGCAGTGAACTCGAGTAGTCTACTTCGCCTGTATTACTCACGTATGCCCTGATTTGAGTGAGATCAGCAGCAATATCGAAACGTTGCTCTATGTTAGTGACCTCGATGGACTTGACGGGTTCAGGGGGTGTAGGGGGATCAATATTCACGTTAGTGAAGGTGACTTTTCCGTTGGCTATTTCCGCTTGGACATAAATGTAGTCAGACCCCTCATTCTCCATCCATTTCTCCTCGCCATTCAATCTACAGATACCTTTTATCTGATATGTACCATCGTCAAGGTTATTCCCCAGTGCATAGAACAATGTATTCGTCGAATTATATGTACCGAATCCCAGTGTTTCGTTTTCCCACAAACAGAACGTCTGCAAAGGATCCTCTTTTTCGTCTTGGAACAATCCGAATCCTACATCAATTCCGTTTTGTTCTCCTGTGCGAGCAAATCGGAATGTAACAGAAACATCGGAGAAATAAGAGGAAGTGTAATCGAAAGTAGTTTCTCCTGCTACACTCAGTTCCACTGTCTTCAGCGGACTCAAATCCTCGGTATTGCCGTTGTCATCGCCACCTTCATTGCCGCTTTCACCTTGGCTGGGTATTTCGACAGAGCATACACCGATGATGGCATCATGATCCAAGGAATAGCCACCACAGTCGCTGCTTCCACCCGTGCCTTGTGTTGAGGGGCGTAGTGCCTGCAGGCGGAAGTAACCGTCGGAGACTCCTCCCCATCCCCAGTTGATGTGATAGAGGCCATGCCCGTCGTATCCGTCGCAGATGAACTCATGACCGCTACCCCCCGATGTATTTGCTCCATAGAGCACCGGGCGGCTATTTTTCAGTTCATTATAGATGAGTTCATCCCATTCCGTAGAGGTGTATTGGGAGCGCAATTCCCAAGAGGGGTTTCCCGGATAGCCGAAATAGTTTTTCAGTGCATTGGGTATCTCTGACTCAAGTCCTCCCGACTCATTCACGCCATAATCCATCAGTACGGCGCGCCCGCAATAGAGCATCAAATTAGCCACCGCTATCTCGGCTTTCTCATCATCGGCTCCAGTGTTGACATATGCGTTTTTCATCTTCGCCCAGTCAAACTTGGTCGGGTCGAGAGCACCATAAGTGTCACCTGCATGGGTTCTCCAATCTTCGAGGGTATAACCTGGGATTGTGTTAGTACTCGTAGAACTATCGGGCCATTTATAGTAATACATCACCTGTGCCAGAGCCGTTGCCACACACCCTGTGACACACTTCTGCCCCTGAGGATTGGCGCATTTCTGGTTGTAGGGGTCATGCTGATTCCAGTGTGTCTCGATGAGTGGAGCCACCACCTTTCGTGCCACCTCCACGGTCTCGTCGCCACTGTTAGCGGTGTTGGCCCCCATTGCCCTTACCGCAGCAATCTCCTCGGCATACCCTTGCAAGAAAGCCTGCATGTTTTCGGGGATGTTGTCGGCATCGAAGGAGCCGTTGGTGGCATAGCCCAGCACATCTTCGGCGCAGTCGTCGCCGGCTACGATGACGAATCCGGCATTATGACCGTTGTTGAACACATAGTAACACGCGTTCTTGGCAGGAGCCCCGTTCTGGTGGGCCTGCTGCTTTCCTTGATAGGCGAGATCGAGGGTAGCGCTGGCTGCCATACCTCTCTTTGCAAGGAAAGCCTTTGCCTTCTGCTGGGCCTGCTCTGGCGTCACTGGATTGGCGACGGAGCAAATCATGCACAGCATGAGGAAAAGGAAGGAAAGTAAAGATTTTCTCATGATGTTATAAGATATAGTTATTTGGTTTTGTGTTTATATGTAAAGATAAATAATATGCAAAAGTAGTGATTTTCAAAAACAAAAGCAAACGATTCATATAGAAAATGCCCACAAAAAAACTGTGTGCGCACAAAGTTCGCACACAGTTCTCTTAACGGGAGGTATCTGTAGGTAATGATTATTTCCCCAGGATGATGTTGATGATGTCTGTCACGTCGGAGATGTTGACGAGTCCGTCGACATTGGCATCGGCATTGATGACGTCGAAAGGCGACGGTATCTTGCCCAGATTGTAGTTGATGACAGCGGTGACATCCATTATGTTGATGAGTCCGTCGTTATCGGCGTCACCCAACAAGGCCGTCGTCACGGGCAGCCGTATGCCGTCGGGGTTCTCGTAACTGATGATGAGGCTGGTGGGAGACATATAGCCAATGGGGACCCGAAGGTCCCCATTGGTTCACAGCACGGTGCATCCCGCGTTTTTCAGTGCCTCCTCACATCGGGCGATGTCGGCGGTTTTGATGACGAATTTCGCCATAGAGCCTTCTGAGAAGGCATACATGTAGTTGATGCCGATATCTGCCGAGGTAAGGCAGCCTAGCACTTCGGCCAAAGCCCCTGGACGGTCGGAGCATTCGATGCACACCACATCGGTGATGGAGACGGCGAAGTTGGCTTCGCTGAGCACCACCACCGCCTTTTCGGTATCAGCCACCACGATGCGCAGAATGCCGAAGTCGGGAGTCTCGGTCATGGAGAATGCCTTCATATTGATGCCGTTGTCGCCGAGCGTCTTAGCCACTTCGCTGATACGGCCGTTTTTGTTCTCGAGGAACAGTGATATTTGTTTTGTCATGATGATTAGGTTTTGGTTTTATTTCAGGTTTCTCTTGTCAATCACGCGCACCGACTTGCCTTGGCTTCTCTCGATGCTTCCCGGTTCCATCAGTTTCACGTCGGCCTTGATGGAGATGACGCTCTTGAGCCGGTCTGCCAGGCCCTTTCGCATCTCGAACATCTGTCCGATGTCGTCGTTGAAGAAGTTCTTGCGCACCTCTACCTGCACCTGCATGGTGTCGAGGTTGTTCTTGCGGTCGACCACGATCATATAGACCGGTTCGAACTGTGGCATGGAGAGGATGACGCTCTCTACCTGCGACGGGAACACATTGATGCCTCGGATGATGAGCATATCGTCGGAACGTCCCATGATTCTTCCCATCCTCACCGAGGTGCGTCCACATGAGCAAGTGCCTTCCATCAGCGAACAGAGGTCGCGTGTGCGGTATCTGAGCAGTGGCATGCCCTCTTTGGTGAGCGTGGTGAATACCAGTTCGCCAGTTTGTCCAATGGGCAGTTCCTCCAACGTTTCGGGATTGATGATTTCGGGATAGAAATGGTCTTCGCAGATATGCGACCCATTTTGAGCCTCGCACTCATACGACACCCCCGGCCCGCACACCTCGCTCAGTCCGTAGAGGTTGTAGCCTTTCACGCCCAGTCGCTGTTGTATTTCCTGCCGCATGTTCTCCGTCCACGGTTCTGCCCCGAAGGCTCCTACTCGCAGATTGAGGTCTTCTTTCTTGATGCCCATCTTCTCCATGGTTTCTGCGAGATAGAGTGCATACGATGGTGTGCAGGCAATGCCAGTAACGCCCAGGTCTTTGATGAGTTTAAGATGTTTCTCGGTGTTTCCCGTTGATGCCGGCACTACGGCAGCGCCAATACGCTCTACGCCATAGTGTGCACCCAGTCCGCCGGTGAAGAGTCCATAACCATAGGAGACAGAGAAGGTGTCGCCCCTTCCCACGCCATACGCCGTGAGGGCGCGTGCCATTCCCTCTGCCCACACCTCGATGTCGCGCCTGGTATAGCCCACGATGGTAGCGTTGCCTGTCGTTCCCGACGATGCATGCACGCGCACGATTTCCGACGGTGCGGCACACTGCAGTCCGTAAGGGTAGTTGTCGCGCAGGTCTTGCTTTGTAGTGAAAGGCAGTTTCACGATATCCCCGATGTCGACGATGTCGGCGGGGTTGATGTCGAGTGCCTGCATTTTCTCCCGATAGAACGGCACGTTGCGGTAGACGAGTGCCACGAGTTTCTGTAGCCGCTTGCTCTGCAAGTTGTGCATCTCGTCGCGGCTCATACATTCTTTGTGCTTATTCCAAATCATTTTGCTTTATACTTATTTTAGGAAATAAAAGAGGAGTTAAGGAAGTGTTGAAGAGACATTACCATTGCTTATGGGTTTTCAGAAAAGACCTTTTGCTCATGGTTTGTCTTCGAATCCCAAGGGAGGGGCATGATGGCGGCGGTAACCGCTCGATGTCATTACTGCCATCAGTTGTCCGGTATCGTCGGTAACCCTGACTTCGGCGAAAGGCAAGGTCTTGTGGTCGAAGGTCTCGCGGGCTTCGGCGGTGAGCCTGGTGCCTGGAGCCACAGGTCGCAGGAGTGTGATGTTCGCCGCCACAGTGACAGTAGGCACGCCCCGTGAGTTGGTGGCGCAGGCGAACGCCAGGTCGGCGAGGGTGAAGATGGCCCCACCCTGGCACCATCCCGCTCCGTTGAGATGCCTCTCGTCGACAGTCATGTGCAAGAGGGCATACCCCTCTTTTATCTCATCGATAATGATGCCTGCATCCATAGCGAAGCGGTCGCCCTCGAAATACTCTTTGATAGTCATTGACAATCGTTTTATTAAAAATCGCCACAAAAGTACGCAATAAAATCGAAAAATGACAATTATTTCCTTATTTTTGTGAAAAAGAGACAGAACTGCCGCAACGTCAGCCTTAGACACAAGAAGACCCCCTAAAAAATTTTTTTTGTGTTTTTATTGGAAAAAGGATTGTGTCTTTTTCCGAAAAAAATATAATTTTGCAATAACTAACCTATGATACATGAACTTTTCTGACTTTAAAACCATTAACCATATATGGGCAGCAACATGCATTACAGCCTTTCTGATGCTGCTCTTATCCTGTTCGAGCAACAGCCCCAAATACCATATCGGTGTATCGCAATGCTCTGATGACATCTGGCGCGACAAGCAGAATGCGGAATTGAGGATGAGTGCCTACTTCCACGACAATATTGACTTGAAATTTGCTGTTGCCTACGACAGTGACGAGCGACAGGTGCAGCAGATAGACAGTTTGGTGGACAGTGGCATCGACCTGCTGATTGTAGCCCCCAACCAAGTATCCACCATCTCTCCTGCCATAGACCGCGCCTACGACAAGGGCATTCCCGTGATTGTCTTTGAGCGCAAGACCAACTCAAACAAGTACACCGCCTTCATCAGTGCCGACAACTACGAGATGGGGCGTGTGATGGGCGAGTATATCACCACTCGGCTCCATGGTCAGGGGAATGTATTGGAAATAAAAGGTCTTGAAGGCTCATCGCCCGCTATCGAACGGCACAACGGTTTCATGGATGCCATTAAAGGCCAGCCAGGCATCAAGGTGGTAGGCACATTGCAAGGCGACTGGACGGAGCCGACTGCTTACGAGAAGACGAAACAATGGCTTGCTAATAATAAGGATGTACGTGTAGACCTGGTATTCGGAGCCAACGACCGCACCGCAATGGGTGCACGCAAGGCGTTGACCGAAGCCTCTCCCTCCACCCTGCATTCCACACTATATTGCGGCATCGACGGTCTTCCCGGCGAAAACGGCGGCATACAATTAGTACGTGACTCTCTGCTCGATGCTTCGTACATCTACCCCACCCACGGCGACCAACTCCTGCAGTTGGCTATCGACATCCTCGACGGTAAGCCCTATGAGAAGGAGACGATGCTCATGTCGGCCATCGTTACCCACGACAATGCCCGCGTGCTGCTCATGGAGAGCGACGAGGTGCTCCGTCAGTCCGACCGTCTTGAGCAACTCCATGAGAAGGCCAGCGGCTATCTGCAGCAGTTGGCCAACCAACGGATACTCACCCTGCTCGCCATCGGCTTCATTATCATGCTGTTGCTGCTGCTCACCGGCTACTATATGTATCAGCGGCAGAAGGCACGCCTGAATGCCGAACGGGAGCAGATGTCGCGCGACCAACTCGATTTCTACACCCAAGTGAGCCATGAGTTGCGCACGCCTCTTACACTCATCGAAGGCCCGTTGGCACAACTCGCCAAGACCGACGACGTACAAACCGCCAGTCCAGAAGCCGCCGACCTCTTCGCCATCGTGCGAAGGAACACCCATCAACTCACCATGCTGGTGAACAAGATGCTCGACATGCAGGTGGGCGGCAAAGTGGGCGACATGCCCGTGGAACAATTCGACGAGATAACCGTTTCCCATCCCATTGCAGAGCCTGCCGCCCATGACGTGACCGAGGAAGCGCCTACGGTACTCATCATCGACGACAATGCTGACATCCGTGCCTACCTGCGCACGGTATTGAAGGGAAAATACCGACTCTTCGAGGCCGAAGACGGGCAGAAAGGCCTCGAGGTGGCACGTGCCGAGGTGCCCGATATCATCATCTCCGACGTGATGATGCCCGTGATGAACGGCCTGCAACTCTGCCAGCAGGTGAAGGACGACGACATTACTTCGCATATTCCCGTCATCCTGCTTACCGCACGTGCCCTGAGCAAGCACCAGATAGAAGGCTATGACAGCGGTGCCGACGCCTATATCACCAAGCCCTTCGCTCCCGACCTGCTCATTGCACGTATCGACAACCTGCTGCGCAACCGCCATCTGCTGAAAGACATCTGGCAGGAGAAGACCACAAACAGCAGCACCCCCAATACCACAGCCGCTCCTTCCGTCACGGCAGACACAAAAGAAGACGTGTTTATCACCCGCTTCAAGAAAGTGGTGGAAGAGCAACTCGACAACAGCGACATCGGCGTGGAGGACCTCGGCAGCGCACTCGGGCTGAGCCGTGTGCAACTCTACCGCAAGATCAAGGCCCTCACTGGCTACTCCCCCGTCGACCTGCTCCGCAAGGCCCGTCTGGCGAAGGCACAGCAACTGCTTCTCTCCACCGACTATGCCGTGAGTGAGATTGCCTACAAGGTAGGGTTCACCTCGCCTTCCTACTTTACCAAATGTTTCAAGGATGAGTATGGAAAAGTGCCCGGAGAGGCGAGAAATTGAGAATTGTTGCAGAAAAAGTTGCAGAATACAAAAAAAACCACTATATTTGCCCAAACTCCATCATGGAAACACAAGGGGAGCGGTTATGGCCGCACTTTCTCCTACCTACGAAATGACACATTGTGGGATAAACTGAGTTGCTGACTCTTTTCGGACCAAACTGCGACCTTGGGAATAGAATAGAGAGTACAGAGCCTCACCTTTATATACAATAATGGTGTGGACTGACGTTTCATCTATTCTGAGGTTGTCGCAGACCCGGTCTGAAAGTGAAACGCTCAATGTCCACACCTTTTTGCTTTGTTATCCAAATAACTTTGCTAACCTAATAATATACTTTTTTACCTAACCATTAACATAGCCAACCTCTATCGATTGACATTGCAAAAATACTACAAGCCACTGCTATAGGCTTGCAATAATCGTTCATTCGCTCACAAAAATGTTACACTGCAACATTATTGCCATACGAAGAACGATAATTGACACCAAGGCAGTCTGGACACCTATATATTTGCAACCATAAAATGTTTTTTTGTTATACTAACCAAAACCTAAGAAAATGAAACAACTAAAGAGATTTCTACTGAGCATCATGCTCACTCTTACGTGTACTATAATGTACGCGCAAACGGAAATCACCGGTACCATCGTCGACGAGACAGGCGAAGGTGTGATCGGTGCCACCGTGATGGAGAAAGGAACATCGAATGGTACCGTGACCGACTTCGACGGAAATTTCACGTTGAAAGTCAACCAGGGAGCCACTCTTGTCATCACCTACATCGGTTACGACGCAGTGGAGATTGCCGCAACCTCTGGCTTGAAAGTACAACTCAAGGAGAATGCCAGCGAACTGGCAGAGTTGGTGGTGACTGGTTATCAGACCCAGCGCAAGGCCGACCTGACGGGTTCGGTAGCAGTGGTGAAGACCGATGAGTTGAAGACATCGTCGGATACCGACCCCATGCGTGCCCTTCAGGGTAAAGTGCCGGGCATGACCATTACCAGCAATGGCTCGCCTGTGGGTGCAGGTACGGTCCGCATCCGTGGCGGCGGCTCGTTCAACTCGTCACAGGACCCCTTGTTCATCATCGACGGCGTGCCCACGACAACTAACCTGAACACGCTGAACATGAACGATATCGAGTCGATGCAAGTGCTTAAGGATGCCGCATCGGCCTCTATCTATGGTAGCCGCGCTGCCAACGGTGTCATCATCATCACCACCCGTTCAGGAAAGAAGGGCGACAAAGTGAGGGTAGACTTCTCTGCCAACTGGACTGCCCAAGTCTACAACAAGCAGACCATGATGAAGTTGGCCAACGGCGCCGAGTATGCCACCGCTATGGCACAGGCAGCCATGAACGACGGCCTCGACCCCGAGAAGTATGCCAACAACTACGGTCTCACGCTCAACGCCTCTGCCGGAACACCAATCAGTGCCTATGACCCCGCTACAGGCCAGATGCGCCAGTTTACCGTAAACGGACTCTACGACGGCTACATGAACCTGAAGAAGACGATGCGATACAGCGATACCGACTGGCTCGACGAAATCTCACGCACGGGATTCTCGCAGAACTACGACCTCAGTCTCTCTAACGCTACAGAAAAGTCATCGGCTCTCTTCTCCTTCGGTTACAAGAAGAACAATGGTATTCTGAAATATACGGATTTCGAGAGTTTCTCAGGCCGTATCAACTCCAGTTACAAGGTCAACCACATGATTACCGTTGGCGAGAATGCCACCATCACCTATAGCAACCAGGTAGACTGCCAGCCATTGGAGAACGCCTTGAAGATGGCGCCCACACTGCCTGTCTACGAAGAGGACGGTGTGACCTTCTCTGGTCCGGTGGGCGGTATGAGTGACCGTCAGAACCCCCTGCGCGAACTCTACCACAACCGCGACAACCGCCTGAAGATGTGGCGCATCTTCGGCAATGCCTATGTAAACATACAGCCCATCAAGGGTCTGACACTTCGCTCCAACTTCGGTCTTGACTACTGGTCGGAGTTCATTCACAGCGTGACCTACACCTGGCACTCCGACGTGGTGAACAACAGCACCCCATCGTCGAACCTTGGTTCGAAGAATTCGGTGAAATGGACTTGGTCGAACACAGCCAACTATACCTTCACCGTCGCTGCCAACCACACGTTCATCCTGCTGGCAGGTCTTGAACTCCACAGAGATGTGGAAGAGCGCTCTTCGGCATATGCACAGATGTATGCTTTGGAGAACTACAACTACATGTGGCCCGATGCCGCCACCGGCACACAGCGCTCAGGAGGTATCCGCGAGGGTTACAACCTGGTATCGCTCTTCGGTAAGGTAGACTACAACTGGAAAGACCTGGTGCTCGCTTCGTTCACCATTCGCCGCGACGGTTCCTCACGATTCGGTGAGAACAACCGCTATGGTACCTTCCCTGCCGTCACTTTCGGATACCGTCTCTCAGAGAACCTGCACCAAGATTGGATCAGCGACTTGAAACTCCGTGCTTCTTGGGGTGAGACTGGTAACCAAGCCATCTCCAACTATGCCCGCTACGGACTCTACGCTGCCACCTATGGCGGCGGACGCAATGAGTCGACAGCCTACGACCTTGCTCTTCAGGGCAGCGGTATCTTCCCCTCTGGCTTCCGTGCTACACAGTCGCAGAACAACAACCTGAAGTGGGAGACCACCGAACAGTGGAACGTCGGTCTCGACTTCAACCTCTTCCGCAGTTCTGTCTACGGAACCGTCGATGCTTATATCAAGAATGTGAAAGACATGCTCATCAACCCTGCCTATCTCGGCTCCATGGGTGAGGGCGGTGCTTCGTGGCTCAACGGACCCAGCCTGCGCAACTGGGGTATGGAGTTCGCCCTGGGCTATCGCGGAACCACCGACTTCGGCATGCGTTACAACGTGAACGGCAACCTCGACTTCTTCCGCCAGAGAGTTACCTACCTTCCCGAGACAACAACCGGCAGTTACGTACACACAGCGAAAGAGAATCTCGTAGAGGCCAAAAGACCTTATGGCTCCATCGTAGGTTATGTGGTCGACGGACTCTTCCAGAACCGTGAGGAAGTGTTGGCCAGCGGCCAGGAGAACGCACGTATCGGCGGACTGAAATACGCCGACCTCGACGGCAACGGCCTCATCAACGAGCAAGACCAGACCTGGATTTTCAATCCCGTTCCCAACTTCTCATGGGGTCTGAACGTAGAACTGGGCTACAAGGACTTTGACTTCTCCATGTTCTGGCAAGGCGTCGCCGGACAGGATGTCTACAACAACCAGAAGTTCCAGACCGACTTCTACAGCATCACCGATGCCGGAAGCAACAAAGGAAACCGCATGCTTGACGCATGGACGACAGCCAATACTGGCAGCAGCATACCGGCGCTGACCACCAACAACGTAGGCAACGAGAACCGTGCCAGCACATACTTCGTGGAGAACGGCTCTTATGCAAAACTCCGTCAGGTACAGATTGGCTACAACCTGCCCGCCAACTTGCTGAGCAAAGTAAAGATGAGCAGCGCACGAATCTATATCTCAGGCCACAACCTGCTGACTGTGAAGAGCAGTTCACTGACCTGCTCTGATCCAGAGAACCCCAACTGGGCTTATCCTAACAGCACTTCGTTCTCATTAGGTATTCAAACATCATTCTAATCACGAATAAGATAAAGATTATGAAAACAATATATCAAGTAATCTGTGCAGGTCTGATTGTTTGCGGAACGCTCACTTCTTGCAACGATTTCATCGACGTAGAACCACAAGGCGTCATCAGCGAAGACCTCGCCATGAGCCAGCCCGAAGAAATGGTCACCTCGGCTTATGCCAAATTGGGCGACGACTGGTATACCTATCCGTTCAACATGTGGCCCTACGGCGACGTCACCAGCGATGACGCCATGAAGGGCGGCTCGGGAACTACCGACACCAACTACCACCCCTTCGAGGTGTGGTCTACTCTCACCGCTTCCTCGCCCGACCACATGGACGAGATGTGGTATCACCTCTACTGCTCTATCAGCCGTTGCAATCGTGCTCTCGTCTCCATCGAAGAGTATGGCGACAAGTTGGGCGACAAGAAAGCCATCCGCGAAGGTGAGGTGCGCTTCCTCCGTGCACATTTCTACTTCAAGTTGGTGCAGATATGGAACCAAGTGCCTTGGGTTGACGAGGAGGTATACCGCAACCACACGGAAGAGCAAACTCGCAACGATGCTTTCAGCCACGACGAACTGATGCAGAAAATCATCGCCGACTTCAAAGCAGCCTACGACGTGCTGCCCGTACAGCAGAGCGAAGGCGGACGCGCCAACAAGATTGCCGCTGCAGCCTATCTGGCCAAGTGCTATCTTACCATCGCCTGGGGCGACGGCTATGAGGCCAACACTGGCGTGAGCCACATCAACCAGGAGTATATGAACAAGGTGCTCGAATACACCGAGGTGGTGAAGAATTCGCAATATGGATACCTGGAAGACTTCGGCGACATCTTCCTGCCCGAATACAAGAACTCGAAAGAGAGCATATTCGCTGTGCAGCACTCCGACTATCAGGACGACAACACGCTCTATGGCCGTGGCAACTGGAGCAACATGCTCAACGGATGCTGGGGTATGTGGTCGTGCGGATGGGATTTCCACAAGCCCACACAGAACCTCGTCAATGCCTTCAAGACCCGCGACGGTCTGCCCATGTTCGACGACTTCAACAACGAGATTGCCTATCCTACCAATGGAGTGCCCAACGCACAGAAGTGGGATCCCCGCCTGTTCCACACTGTAGGCATGCCCACCTTCCCCTACAAGTATGAGACCCAATACACCATGACGAAGGACAACTCACGCACACCGAACACCTACGGATACTACGCTTCGCTGAAAGAAGTGCCCCAGCGCTCGAAAGGCGAGACCTTCGACAACCCCTGGCAGGCTTTCGCCATGAACGACTATGTGCTGCGTTACACCGACGTGATGCTGATGCGTGCCGAGGCCCTCATCGAGACCGGTTCGCTTGAGGAGGCCAGGACCATCATCAACGATATCCGCCAGCGTGCCAAGAACAGTGTAGCCAAGCACATCGGCTACGCCGCCGACCAGTGCGACATCGCTCTCTATCCCGCTTCATACTTCTCCAACAAGGAACAGGCCCGCAAGTGCCTGCAGTGGGAGCGCCGCTTGGAACTGGCCATGGAGAACGGACGTTTCTTCGACCTGCGCCGTTGGGGCATCGCCTCACAGACACTCAACACATTCTTTGAGAAAGAGAAGGATGCCGTCTACGACGGACAGACCTATGCACAGTACTATAAGGATGCTCACTTCTCACCTGGTAAGAACGAGTACTTCCCACTGCCGTACATCCAACTCTACTACGTTCCCGGCCTCTATACTCAAAACAAGGGATATAATTAATCAGATCATTAATCATTGAAATTATGAAAAAGATATCAATCATTATAATGGCGATGTTCGCACTTATCCTGACCGCTTGTCAGGATAAGGACATCGACAGGGAGGCCATGATCCTTTCGGCTCCCGATGCCTCACAAATCACCGGTAGCCTGAATGGCGATGACTATACTTGGACTTGGCCTGCCCAGAATGGCCAGATGCAGGTAATCACATATCGCAACGGTACGCTCTCCTCATCTGTGACGGTCAACGGAAATAGTTATACCCAGAATAATGTTCCCACCAATGTTCCTTTTGAGTATGTGTTCAAACTCACTGATGGACAAAATTTCTCTAAAGGCGTTATCAAGAATTACTTGCGCGAAGGTGCCACAAGCATCAGCGGACTGCAGATGCGACAGGTAGACAAGACGGGAGGTTACGACGCCCTTGTGGAGTGGAACAAACCCGTAGACGCCACGAGCATCCGGTTCACTGCCACCAACGGCAATCGCACCATCAATGAGACTCTCCCCGGCACTGCCACCAATTACACCATCACCGATGTGTACACCGGCGACACCTGGGATGTGATTCTCACCGCAGTCAACGAGAAGGGAACTGCTCTCGCTACCCGCTCCTCACTGCGCATCGGCAAGACCGCCATCGGTTTCCTGAGCGTATATGCCACTCCCGAAGACCTGATTAATAACGGTGACGATGACGAGGCCTCGGCATGGCTGTGGCTGCACGACACCTATCCCACTGCTATATTCGTGCCCTTCTCCTCCATCACCTCACAGGATGTCATTGAGCCTTACCGTGTGCTCTTCTGGCTCCGCGACCTTGAAGGTGTGGGAGAAGACCAGGTATGGGCAATTCCTTCCGACGTGGAGCAAGCCACTCCAGTCATCAGGGAATGGTACAAACAGGGCGGAAGCCTATTGCTGTGGAGCCATGCCACCACCTACATCGGTCATCTGGGCCGACTCAACCTCGATGATATGAAGGGCAACGACCATGCCTTCGGAATGGGCTTCGGCGGCATCAACAATGATGTCTGGAAGATGGCCGTTCAACTCAACCCCGGCGGACGCTTCTCGAAAGACCACTCCTCACACCCCATCTACAAAGGACTTGAAGTGGAATCTACCGACCGCACGAAGTTGATAGCATTCAAGGGCCCGGGATGGACAGAAGACCACAACTGTCTCTATTTCAACCTGCCGTCGCTGTTGACCGGCATCGGCAACCAGGAAGAAGCCTGCTACACCCAACTCACGCAGACCTTCGGCATCTATCCTCTCGGCACATGGGATTCCCAGATCGACTGGGTAAGCCAGATGAACGTCTTCGAGGCACAGCAAGGCAACACAGACTTCAAGGGCACCATCCTCTGCATCGGCAATGGCGGCTGCGAGTTCTCCATGAAGAACCTCGACGGCACACCCGACAAGAGCGCCCATCCCAAGAACAACATCTATCAGGAAAATGTTCTCACTCTCGCAAAGAATGCTTTGGAGTATCTGAAGACAAGATAATTTCAACATTTGAACAATGTCTAACTTGAGAAACATACGATCATTTTGGATGGTGGCTGTCATGATGACAGCCGCCATCATTGGATGCTCAGGTGGAGACCACGGACAGGACTACAACCCGCTCATCGACGACCCCAAGACACCGGGAGAGACCCCACAGCCCCCAACTGACAAGTCTACGGAACGCAGCGAGCAATATCGCCCGCAGATACATTTCACGCCTGCAAGAAACTGGATGAACGACCCCAACGGTATGGTATATGCCGATGGTACATACCATCTGTTCTACCAATACAATCCCCAGGGCAACGATTGGGGAAACATGTCGTGGGGACATGCCACCTCCACCGACCTCATCCACTGGACCGAGCAGAGCGTGGCCATGACACGTGACGAACTGGGCGATATCTTCTCAGGATCGGCCGTTATCGACAAGGACAACACTGCCGGCTTCGGTGCCAATGCCATGGTGGCCCTTTACACCTCTGCCACCAACATTCAGCAGCAGAGTCTGGCCTACTCCACCGACGGCGGCAAGAATTTCACGAAGTATACCGGGAATCCCGTCATCAAGAACGACGACGACAACCTGCGCGACCCCAAAGTGTTCTGGCATGCAGAAAGCAAGCAATGGGTGATGGCTCTTGCCAAAGGCTGGAAGATGGGTGTGGAGTTTTATGGCTCCACCGACCTGAAGAACTGGAAACACCTGAGCACGTTCTTCAAGGAACTGCCGGGACGCCCCAGCATCCAGTGGGAATGCCCCGACTTGATTCCCTTCGAGGTGAACGGCACGAAGAAATGGGTGCTCCTGGTGAGCGTGAACCCCGGTGGTCCGTTGCTGGGTTCGGGCACAATGTATTTCGTGGGCGACTTCGACGGCACTACATTCACTGCCGAAGAGCGCCACTACCCCTTATGGCTCGACTATGGCATGGACAACTATGCCGGAGTGACCTGGTCGAACACCGGCAACCGTAAAGTGCTTATCGGCTGGATGAACAACTGGCAGTATGCCGGGGCCGTGCCGTGCTCTCCATGGAGGTCGGCCATGACCCTGCCCCGTGAACTGAGCCTGGCCTCGACCAACGAAGGTTTGCTGCTCTCCAGCAAAGTAGTGAGCGAAATCGACCAGATAGCAGACCCGTGGCAGGCAGCCAACGGTACTTTCGATGCCGGTGTTGCCTATCAACTGCGGCTGAACATCCCACTCGACAAGAACACCACCATCACCCTGAGCAACGATGCCGACGAGAAATTCGAGGTGACCGTGAATGCCACGAGCAAGATTCTTCTCGTGAAGCGCAACGCATCGACGGGACAGGTCAACTTCTCGGCCACCTTCTCCGTTCCCTCCATGCAGGCACCACTTTATACCGACGGCAACACCGTGATCCTCGACTTGTTCGTAGACCAGTCGTCGGTAGAAATCCTCACGGAAAATGGACTTACATCTATGACCAATCTTGTTTTTCCTCAAAAAATATATAATAGGATTTCCATGCTTGGAGCCGACTGCAAGGCACAAGTGCGCAAGTTGAAAAGCATTTGGAAATGATTATTGGAAGACTATGCATAATATGATTTGGTGGATAAATCAGTCATAGGTTAAGAAAGATTGTTTTTCAGGATAACTTTTATATAAAAATAGTGGCAACGAACGAAAAATCTCAGCAAAAGATACATAATTGACAGCCCTTTCGGGCAAAAGGTTGTATTTTTGCACAGAGACAACTAAAAACCTATAAGCCGATGAAACGAATGAAAAACTTTCTGATAACAATAGCGGTAGCCATGCTATCGACGACAGCCAGTGCCCAGGCTCCCATGGTGTTGGGCGACAACCATGCCATGCAGCGTGTCGACGTCAGTGCACGCTACGTGCTTCTGCCCGTAGAGGAGCGTGAAGACATGGCCAACGTGCGCGTGATTGTGAACAACGAGCAGTGCCAGTCGTTCAACCTGAGGCTGGCAGTCGACAAGGTCGACTATTACGTGCCGCTCGACATCCGTCGCTGGGGTGCCGAGCAAGTACTGCTCGACATCACCTTCCACGGCGACCGACGCACGAAAGGGTCGGTGAAGGACTTCGTATGCTGGTCGGAAATGAAACTCTCCGACACCTTCGACACCGGCAACCGCGAGCACTTCCGCCCACTCTATCACCATACCCCTGAATACGGATGGATGAACGACCCCAACGGCATGTTCTATAAAGACGGCGTATACCATCTCTTCTATCAATTCAACCCCTACGGCTCGCAGTGGGAGAATATGACTTGGGGGCACTCCACCTCACGCGACCTCATACACTGGGAAGCACAGCCATTGGCGATAGAACCCGATGCCGTCGGCACTATCTTCAGCGGTTCGTGCGTGGTCGACAAGAAGAACGACCGTGTGGTGGCATTCTACACCAGTGCCGGACAGCACCAGACACAGTCGATGGCCGTCTCGACCGACAACGGCAAGACGTTCAAGAAGTTTGCCGGCAACCCCATCCTCACCGCCAACGAGCCCGACTTCCGCGACCCGAAGGCTTTCTGGAACCCCGAGATTCAACGGTGGAACCTCATCCTGGCCGTGGGACAGGAGATGCGCATCTACTCTTCGGAAAACCTGAAAGACTGGACCTACGAGTCATCGTTCGGCAAGGGCTTCGGCTGTCATGACGGTGTTTGGGAATGCCCCGACCTGATAAAACTGCAGGTGAGAGGCACCGACAGGCAGAAATGGATGCTCATATGCAACATCAACCCCGGCGGCCCGTTCGGCGGCAGCGCCACACAGTATTTCATCGGCGACTTCGACGGCCACAAGTTCACCTGCACCCAGAAAGACACCCGCTGGATGGACTACGGCAAGGACCACTATGCCACGGTGACCTTCGACAATGCCCCCGACGGGCGCAAGATTGCCATCGCATGGATGAGCAACTGGCAATACGCCAATCAGGTGCCTACGATGCAATTCCGCTCTGCCAACAGCGTACCCCGCGACCTCGGCCTCTTCGACTATCAGGGTGAGACCTACTGCAGCGTCACACCATCGAAGGAGTTGCTCGCCATCAGGGGCGCCAAGGTAAAGAAGCCCACTGAGGCCTGCGAGATTGTGGTCGACTTGAAAGGTTCGTCGGAGATTGTACTGTCGAACACCAAGGGAGAGCAGGTGGTGATGAAATACGATGCTGCGAAGAAGACGTTTGTGATGGACCGCCGTCAGAGTGGCGACAGCGCCTTCAGCGATGCCTTCGCTGCCGAGACCACAGCACCCACTTATGGCGATGTGCGGCAGTTGCGCATCTTCATCGACCGCTGCTCCATCGAGGCTTTCGACAGCGAGGGCAAGATGGCGATGACCAACCTTGTCTTCCCGTCGGTGCCCTATGACAAGATTCAAGTGAAGGGCGGCAAGGCCACCATTTATAACCTGAACATCAAATAAACAACCAACTATATGAAAAAATTCGCCATCATCCCCGTGATGCTGTGCTTCTTCTGCATGGGTTTCGTCGACCTTGTGGGCATCGCATCCAACTACGTGAAAGAAGACCTCGCGCTCAGCGACTCCGTAGCCAACATCTTCCCGTCGCTCGTCTTCTTCTGGTTCCTCATCTTCAGTGTACCCACTGGCATGCTGATGAACAAGATAGGGCGCAAGAAGACCGTGCTCCTGTCGCTCGTGCTGACCGTAGTATCACTGCTGCTTCCCATCTTCGGCGAGAACTTCGGCATCATGCTGGTGGCTTTCTCGCTGCTGGGCATCGGCAACGCCCTGATGCAGACCTCGCTTAACCCTCTCGTCTCGACAGTGATGGGCGGCGGCAACCTCGCCTCTACGCTCACCTTCGGACAGTTCATCAAGGCCATCGCATCGTTCTCGGCACCTTATCTCGCCATGTGGGGCGCCACACAGGTCATCCCGCAGTTCGGGTTGAACTGGCGTGTGCTCTTCGCCATCTTCTTCGTTGTGGGCATCCTGTCGACCCTCTGGCTCGCTGCCACGCCCATCAAGGAAGAGCCCATCGAGGGTAAGGCCTCAACATTTGTAGAGTGCCTCAAACTGCTGGGAACCCCCATCGTCCTTCTCTCGTTCCTCGGCATCATGTGCCATGTGGGCATCGACGTGGGAACCAACACCACTGCACCAAAGATTTTGATGGAGCGCCTTGGCATGACCCTCAACGAGGCTGCCTTTGCCACCTCGCTCTACTTCATCTTCCGTACCATCGGCTGTCTGACAGGTTCATTCTTCCTGCGAGTGCTGAAAATGAGAACATTCTTCATCATCTCTGTCTGCATGATGGCCCTGTCGATGTGTGGTCTCTTCTTCGGCACAGAAAAATGGGTGCTCTATGCAGCCATCGCTCTTGTAGGCTACGGCAACTCCAACATCTTCTCCATGTGCTTTGCCACCGCTCTTGAGTCGATGCCTGAGAAGCAGAACGAGGTGAGCGGTCTGATGATCATGGGTCTTTTCGGCGGCACCATCTTCCCCTTGCTGATGGGTGTGATGAGCGACGCCATGGGCCAGGCCGGTGCCGTATTAGTGATGGCAGTGGGAGTCATCTATCTCTTCACGTATATCAAGCAACTCAATCTGAAATCTTAAACCTCAAATCTCCAATCAAATGAACAAACGATATGTAGTAGGACTCGGAGAAGTGCTGTGGGATGTGCTTCCCGAAGGTAAGAAACTGGGTGGTGCGCCCGCCAACTTTGCCTATCATGCCGGGCAGTTTCTTGGCATGGACGAGACCATCGCCGTGAGCGCACTGGGTAATGACAAACTGGCCGATGAGACCATCGATGCCCTGAAGGAGCACGGATTGAACGACCTGCTTCCGCGCGTGCCCTATCCAACCGGCACTGTGCAGGTGCAACTCGACGAGCAGGGCATTCCCACTTATGACATCAAGGAGAACGTGGCATGGGACAACATCCCCTTCGACGACGACATCGCCGCCATTGCCCGCAACTGCCGTGCCGTATGCTTCGGTTCGTTGGCTCAGCGCAACGTGGTGAGCCGTGCGACCATACAGAAGTTTCTTGATGCCACGCCAGATGACTGTGTGAAGATTTTCGACATCAACCTGCGTCAGCAGTTCTACACGATGGAAATCATCCGCGAGTCGCTGCAGCGTTGCAACATCCTCAAGATCAATGATGAAGAACTGGTATTGATAGGCCGGATGTTTGGTTATCCCGGACTCGACATTGAGAACAAATGCTGGCTCATCCTGGGCAAGTACAATCTCGACATGCTCGTGCTCACCTGTGGCACCAATGGTTCTTATGTCTTCACTCCCGGACAGAAATCATTCCAGGAAACCCCGAAGGTGACAGTGGCAGACACTGTAGGAGCCGGCGACTCCTTCACGGGTTCGTTCTGTGCCGCCATCCTCAACGGCAAGCCCATGGCAGAGGCTCATAAGTTGGCTGTAGAGGTGAGCGCTTATGTGTGCACTCAAAACGGTGCCATGCCAAAACTCCCCGAAGAGTTGAAGTCGAGAGGGAAGTAAAAATGCAATAATACTTTGTAAGCGATAAATAATGAGGTCGAGTTCCAAATGAGGAACCCGACCTTTTTTTGTAACCAACCTCAGTTCAGCTGAAGAAGGACAGGAGGAAGGACAGTTTTTTCAATTATCAATCATAGAAAGTGTTGCTGGCATTGATCAGTTCGTGCTCATGCTGGCTGAAGGAGTTGTCGGTGGGTTTCCACGAGGGGTCGGGCATATACCACCACTGCGACTCGAAGACCTTGCGGAGCGTGGCATCCTTGAACACATATCCCCGGTGGGCATAGGGCAGGTTGCGGCGGATGCGGGCGGTGAAGTCACGTATCTGCTTCTTCGTTCCCTTGCCCGGATAGTATCGCTCATACTCCATACCGCCAGCCAGCCATCCCAAGAAGGTGTCGCTGCTGTCGTAGAAGAGAGGTGCCGGCTGACTGCCCCAGTCAACGAGATATTCAAGAGGTTCTGCCGAGCCAAGGCCCATGTCATACTCTGTGCGGAAGTTGTTGCGGTGCCACTCCAGGATGCCGTTGCGGAGCACCACTTCGGTGACCTTCGCGTCGTTGTCAGAAGTGTTGAGCACCCGTGTCTTTCCCTTTCCTGCCACCACTTTGAACGGAGTGCCTTCAAAAGGCGAATTCTCTATGAAGAAATGCTTGGTGCAGTTGTCGATCTTGATACGCAGCGTGAAATCATCGATTTGGTGGTTGGCCCACCGCATGGCTGGTGTCAGCCAATATGAAACCTCAAATGCCTGTCCTACGGAAAACGACATTTTGTAACTGTAGGTATGGCGCACGGTGTTCACCCCACTGTTGAAATGGGCATCGAAATAGTAGGCGTAAGCATAGTCGGCATATTCTTCGGTCTGTTCGTTATAAAGCCGCTCGCTGTTCTCTGTGTCGAGTTTCCAACGATTGAAATCAACGGGAAAGAAACGCTGTCCTTTCCTTACGGATTCCTGGGCTTCCTTGGGCAATTCGCCATCGAAACCTTCGGAAAACACCAGTCCGTTGCGGTGGCTGAGCGTCTGGCCGTTCATCACCACCGAGAAGTCGTTGATATACGGATGTACGCCATTGAGGTTCATGGGTTCCCCATCATTGTAGGGAGCCTTGGCCTCGAAGCCCATCGTCACATCCTTTGGCTGTCCGTTGTTCATGAACTCGTATTCCACTTCGACGAAAGCAAAAGAACCGTCGGAAATGGTGATGGTCAGCACCTCTTTCTTCACGGAGATGTCTGTCTCCTGCAGGGGTTCGAGATGACTGCCACTGACAAAATACACACCATCGTTGGCATGGGCGGCAAAGAGACCAGCCCACATGGCCAGGAAAACGGCCAACATTCTGTTTCTCATCATGTTTTTTAAGGGTTATTGGTTATAGTTTAGGGCAAAAATAGGTATTATTCTCCATATTTGCAAGGAAACGGCGGGTTTTCCTTTAAAAAGCATGTTTTTAAAAGATGGGGTGGCTGTGATACAGCCACAAACAAAACGGGAACGGGTGGCTGTGATACAGCCACAAACGTGACGGGGTGACGACAGGCGGTGGTAGGCGGTAATGGGCGGCGACGGCATCACAGCACGCAGGACGGCCTTAAATATTGTAATTTTTACACTTTTTATAACACGAAGCACCTATTTATAAATAAAAAATCGTAAATTTGCCACGCCAAGCATTGCATTTGGAAATCTTTACCTTTTTTCTTCAACGAAGTCCCCACTTCATGGAGAAATTACTCTAATAACAAATTTCACTAACTTCGACAAACATGAGAACAGGTATAGGCAAACTCACCCTCTTGAGCATGCAACTACTCACCGTGATGATGACCCTTATGCTTTGGACCATCCCCACAACACTACACGCCCAAGAAGAAGGCGACAACATCTCACGCGAGATTTTCATCTATTCCCCCAACGAGCGTGCCGGTCTGCACGCCGCCTATCTCGACATCGAACAACGATGGATAGAGATAGGTCAACTCTGCGCCTCCGACTATGGTCAGTGGGGAGCCGAGAAACGGATGTACTCACCCTGCGTGCTCCGCGCCTCCGACGGCACCTGGCGTGCCATCTGGCAGGTGAACGACTACTCCCCCTGTTTTGCTGCCACCTACAGCAAAGACCTCATCGTGTGGCGTCCGCAAGACTACCCCCGTCTGTCGACGAAGAACTGTCTGAAACCCATCATGTTTGAAGGCGACGACCAGACCTTCGACATCTTCTATATCTCCGGCAATGAGAAATACTACCTGCAAGGTGACAAAGACTTCCGCCACTTCACCCAACCCCAGGAGAGCAGCATCAGCGACGTGGCATGGGGCGGCGACACCGCCACCGTCGACGGCCGCCTCTACGAAGGCAAGATTTTCGACATCACCCAAGGCGAACTCATCCAGTTGCTCACCCACCATGAAGTGATGCGTCTCGACGGCGAGATGAGTGCCGAGCGTATGACCGACGATGCCACCCACATGAAAGACCTCCAGCCCGTCAGCGCCACCCTCACCGTCAACGGCAGCCAGCGCAAGACCATCAGCGACAAACTCATCGGTGTGTTCTTCGAAGACATCAGTTATGCCGCCGACGGCGGTTTGTATGCCGAGTTGGTACAGAACCGCGATTTCGAATACTCCTCTCGCGACCGCAAGGAGTGGAGCGCCACCACCGCCTGGCACTCCTCGCGACCGATACAGATAAATACCACCCATCCCCTGAGTGCCAACAACCCCCATTATGCCGTGATGGAGACCGACACCCTCGTCAACGAAGGATGGGACGGCATCGCCGACCGTGAGAGCGGCTGCTCCTACGATTTCTCGTTCTGGGTGCGCAATATCGACTGCAAGAAGAAACAATGGCGCGTGCAATTGGTGACCACCAACGGCGAAGTGCTTGCCGAACAGAAACTTGTGTCGAAGGGTGAGGGATGGAACCAATACGAGGCCTTGCTCTGCACCGATGACGGGAAATTCCATGCGAATCCCGCCAACCGCGACATCAGGCTGCGCATCGTGTCGTTGAAGAAAGGCAAGGCAGCCATCGACATGGTGAGCCTTTTCCCCCAGATTACCTTCAAGAACCGGAAGAACGGCCTACGCAACGACCTTGCCCAAGCCATCGCCGACCTGAAGCCCAAGTTCGTGCGTTTCCCCGGCGGGTGCATGAGTCACGGCCAAGGTCTCGACAACATCTACCACTGGCACCACACCGTGGGTCCGCTGCAGGACCGAAAGCCCGACTTCAACATCTGGGGTTACCACCAGACCCGCGGTCTGGGATTCTTTGAGTTCTTCCAGTTCTGCGAGGATATCGGTGCCGAGCCACTGCCCGTGCTCGCCGCCGGCGTGCCTTGCCAGAACTCCGCCGCCGATGCCTCCGGCTATGGCGGTCAGCAAGGCGGCATCCCCATGGAAGACATGCCCGCCTACATCGAGGAAATCCTCCACATGATAGAATGGGCCAACGGCGACACCGTCAGCAGCCCCTGGGCAAAGATGCGTGCCGAGGCCGGCCATCCCGCCCCCTTCAACCTGAAATACGTGGGTATCGGCAACGAAGACATCATCTCGACCGTGTTTGAAGAACGCTACGAGATGATTTGCAAGGCCATCAAGGAGAAATACCCCCAGATTACCGTCTGCGGTACCGTGGGTCCCTTCCACACCCCCTCTGCCGACTACCTTGAAGGCTGGGACTTTGCCAAAAAGCACGCCGACATCATCGACATGGTAGACGAGCACTACTACGAGAGCGCGGGGTGGTTTCTCAACCACCAAGACTACTACGACGACTACGACCGCCACGCGCCGAAAGTATATCTCGGCGAATGGGCTGCCAGCACCCCCGCTAAGCGTCCCAACGTAGAGACCGCATTGGCCGAGGCCATCCACCTGTGCAACGTGGAGCGCAACGGCGATGTGGTGGAGATGACCTCGTATGCCCCGCTGTTGGCCAAGGACGGTCACCACAACTGGAACCCCGACATGATCTACTTCACCAACAACGGTGTACGCACCACCCCCGCCTACGAGACCCAGCGCCTCTTCTCCGTGCATGCCGGTGACCGCTACCTCGCCTCACACGTCAGTGCCGACGGCAGTATCAGTCGGCGCATTGCCGCCAGTGTGGTGGAAGACAGCCGCACGGGCCGCCACTACCTGCGCCTGGTAAACGCCCTCCCTGTAACCCTCACCCTTACCATCACGGGCATCGACCTGCCTGCCACCCTCCGTTACGAGGGATTCGCCGGTGAGCCTGAGGACCAGGCGGTGACCAGCCAAGAAGGCACCCTCTCCGGCAACCAACTCGTGATGCCCCCCTATTCGTTCCGTGTGTTCGAATGGTAGACCAACCAGAATATCAACCTTTCGCCATAACATCAAACATGACTTTCAAGACCATCCTCACCATCCTTGCCATGAGCAGCCTGAAGGCCACGGCAGCAGTCACCCCCACTTCGGGTTCATTGATTATCAATGAAATCATGTCGGCCAACGTTGACCAATATTTCAGCCCCACCGTCAACTTCGACGGATGGGTAGAACTCTACAACCCCAGCGACACTGAGGTGACCCTGACAGGCTGTTACTTCAGCGACGATGCCGCCGACCTCACCAAATGGAAAGCTCCGGCAGGCATGGGCACCATCCCCGCCGGTGGATATAAGGTGGTGTGGTTTGACAACAACCTTCTGAAGAACACCAACGTGCCGTTCAAACTCGACACCGATGGCGGCACCCTCTACATCAGTGCCCCCGACGGCACCCTCGTGGCCAGCGAGGAATATCCAGAGGCCATAGACCGCACCTCGTATGCCCGCACGACAGACGGCGGCAACGACTGGTCGTTCACCGCCCAGCCCACCCTTGGCACGAGCAACGCCAACACCACCTATGCCACCCAGCAAGTCAACATGCCCGAGGTGTCGCTGTCTGACCAACTCTTCTCCGGCACATTGAAAGTAGACGTGACCATCCCCGCCGGCTGTACATTGCGCTACACCACCGACGGCACACTGCCCACCACCATCAACGGCCTCACCAGCCAGGACGGCCATTTCACGGTGCGCAACACCACCTGCTACCGTTTCAGGCTCTTCGCCGACAACCAGTTGCCCAGCCGTCCTGTTACCCGTTCGTATATCCGCCGCGACAAGAACTACACCGGTCATGTAGTATCCGTGGTGGCCGACCCCGACTTCCTCTACGGCAACGAGCACGGCGTGATGGTGAGAGGTACCAACGGCAAGCCCGGCAACGGCCAGAGCAGCAAATGCAACTGGAACATGGACTGGGAGCGCCCCGTGAACTTCGCCTTCATCCTTCCAGGAGGCCACAACACCGTACTCAACCAAGACGTGAACCTGGAGATGTGTGGCGGATGGAGCCGCGCCTGGGAGCCCCACTCCTTCAAGTTGAAAGGCAACAAAGAGTTGAGTGGCGACAAGAACCTAAAATACCCCTTCTTTGCCGAGAAACCCTATCTGCGCAACCGCACGCTCCAGATACGCAATGGCGGCAACGACAACTGGAACCGTTTCAAGGACCCAGCCATCGAGAGCATCATCCTCACCTCGGGTATCGACATCGACGCCCAGTCGTATCTGCCCGTGCATGAGTTCATCAACGGACAGTACATCGGCATGCTCAATATGCGCGAGCCCAACAACAAGCACTTCGTCTATGCCAACTTCGGCTGGGACGACGAAGAGATAGACCAGTTTGAAATCAACCCCGACTCCCTCTACCTCCAGAACTGCGGTACCGAAGACGCCTTCCTTGAACTCTACGAACTGAGCAAGCAAGCCGCCAATGCCGACACCTATGAGGAGATCAAGCAGCGACTCGACATCGACGAGTATATCAACTACATGGCCATGGAACTCTATCTCGGCAGCAACGATTGGCCCCACAACAACCTGAAGGGCTATGCCAAGCGCGACGGCGGTAAGTTCCGTTTCGTGTCGTTCGACCTCGACTTCGCCTTCAACCGCAGCAATCCCTTCACCGACTTCGCCAACGAGCGTTACTTCACCTCGAACTGGCTCTACGACAAGCAGACCACGGTAAAAGAAGAACTCAAGTTTGTGACCATCTTCCTCAACCTGCTCAACAACGCCCAGTTCCGCCGTCAGTTCATCGACACCTTCTGCGTGATGGGCGGCAGCGTGTTTGAGCCCACCCGTTGCGCCGCAGTCATCGACTCCCTAGCCGAGCGCGCCTACCCCCTCCAGAACATTGAGGGCGGTACCCCCTGGAACATGGCCAACGAGTTGAAGGAGAGGTTCGGCAGCCGTCTGGGCACGATGACCAACGCTATACGCAACTACTCGCCGATGCGCCTTACCAATGTCAGTGCCCAGCGTGCTACCATCAGCAGTACCACCTCCGGCGCACAACTCTTCATCAACGACACCCCCATCCCCACGGGAGAATTCAACGGCCATCTCTTTGCTCCCGTGACGCTGAAGGCCGTGGCTCCCGCAGGCACCACCTTCCTCGGTTGGGCCAACGCCACGTCGCTGCGTGAGACCCTCTTCGACTATGGTACCTCATGGAACTACTACGACAACGGCTCGCTCAGCAACGTCAGTTGGCAATCGACCAACTACAATGCCTCGTCGTGGAAGACCGGCAATGCCCCATTGGGATACGGCAAGGACGGTCTGGCTACCGTCATCAGTTACGGTTCCAATGCCAACAACAAATACCCCACCTATTACTTCCGCAAGTCGGTGACGCTCGACAAGACCCCTGATTCCAACACCAAGTTCGTGCTCGAATACACCGTCGACGACGGTTTCGTGGTATATGTGAACGGCAAGGAAGCAGGTCGTTACAACATGCCTGGCGGCAACGTGAACTACAACACCTGGGCCAGCACCTACGCCCCCAACAACCCCGACAGCGGTGAGATGACCTTCGATGCCAGTTTCTTCAATGCCGGTGAGAACATCATCGCCGTGGAAGTGCACAACAACAGCGCCACCTCCTCCGATATCTACTGGGACGCCAAACTCTCCTACACCTCGCCGAGTGTCGTAGAAGACTTCTACTCCACCGATGCAGAGATCAGCATCCCCCAAGGTGCTTTCAACCTCGTGGCCTGTTTTGAGTCACTGAGCAGCGCCGACTGTCTGTCGAGCGGCATTACCCCTGTGAGAGTGAACGAGGTGAGTGCCGACAACAGCGTGTATATCAACGACCTGTTCAAGAAAGCCGACTGGGTGGAACTCTACAACACCACCGATGCCCCCATCGACGTTGAGGGGATGTATCTGAGCGACGACGAAGACAAGCCCCAGAAATACTGCATCAGCAAGGAGAACGGCACTGCCAACACCATCATCCCCGCCCACGGCCATCTTCTGGTGTGGTGCGACAAGCAGAAGTCAGGCAGTGAACTTCACGCCAACTTCAAACTTGCCAAAGAAGGCGGCACGGTGACACTGAGCGCTGCCGACATGAGTTGGACCGACCGCCTGCCCTACCCCGAGCACGACGGCAACTCCACCGTGGGCCGCTATCCCGACGGCACCGGCAACATCTACGTGATGACCCTTCCCACCATCAGGAAGACTAACTACATGAACACCTACGCCACCCTCTTCATGGACGATACCAACGGCATCGGCACGCCGGTGATGAACAGCCGCGATGCACTCACCCTCCGCTTTGCCGCCAACAAGTTGATGTTCAGGGGCGATAGCGACGACGACTTCACCATCGATATCTACACCCTCTCCGGTCAGTTGGTGCAGCGTCTGCACGGCACGATGCAGGGAGGCTATGGCGAGGTGGCCGTCAGGATGATGGCAGAAGGCTGCTATGTGGCCCGTGCCACCGGAAAGTCGGGCAAGACAGCCTCGTGCAAGTTTGTTTTCTGACATCAATACCGTTTTTTGGCAAAAAATCCTTCCTTTGCAAGAGGAAATGCCAAGAAATGCGTACTTTTGCAGCGAAGAATTGCCCCATATTGATTATTAATAGGGGAGTTCGAGTGACGTATGTACCGCGAATGCACCCTAATTATTCGCAAAATATAGAAGAAAAAAACGAAAGAATATGAAAATAAGACTATTGACCCTTGTCGCGTTATGTGTAGTGGCATCAGTCGCCATGGCCCAGACCGCCGCCGACATTGCCAGCATGCGCAAGGATGCCGAAGCCGGCAACATCAAGGCACAAGTGGCACTGGGCAACTGCCTGCTCAGTGGCAAGGGCGTGAGCGCCAACCATGCCGAAGCCACAAAATGGTTTGCCAAGGCTGCAGAGAAAGGCAATGCCGAGGCTCAGTTCAACCTCGCCTTCTGCTATGAGAACGGCTATGGTGTGACCAAGAACCTCAACGAGGCCGTGAAGTGGTATACCAAGGCTGCTGAACAAGGCAACGTATTGGCCATGAACAGTCTAGGACATCTCTATGATGCCGGTGGCGAGAATTTCGACAAGAACTACAGGAAGGCGGTGGAATGGTATCGCAAGGCGGCAGACAAGGGCTATGCCCCTGCCCAGTTTAACCTCGGTTCATGCTACTATCTGATGAAAGGAGTGGACCAAGACTATGCCGAGGCCCGTAAATGGTGGGAGAAGGCTGCTGCGCAAGGCAACAACGCCGCCATCTACAACCTGGGCTACTGTTACCTGAAGGGCGATGGAGTGGAGAAAGACCCCGCCCGCGCCTTCGGCTATTTCAAGCGCCTTGCCGATGTGGGTGATGCCCGTGCCCTCTTCGAGGTGGGCAGGATGTACTCCGTGGGCGAGGGTGTGACACAAGACAACCTCGTGGCCATGGACTATTTCACCAAGTCGGCAGAGAAAGGCTTTGGTCCTGCCCAGTTGGCCTTGGGCCGCTACTACGACAACGGTGTGTTTGTGGACCGCGACTTCGAGAAAGCCGCCAACTGGTATCTCAAGGCCGCAGAACAAGGCATTGCCGAGGCACAATACAATATCGGCCACATGTACTACAACGGCATGGGTGTGACCAAGGATTTGGAGGAGGCGGCCAAGTGGATGGACCGTGCCGCCCAGCAAGGCAACGTGTCGGCGATGACCGGCCTTGGCATCTGCTACTACTATGGCCATGGCGTGAAGCGTGACAAGAACAAGGGCCGCGAGTGGATTAACAAAGCCGCCATCCTTGGCGATGAGTATGCCAAGGAGGTACAGCAGAGCCTGAGATGATTTCGAGCATTGCCCGATTGAAAATTATGCAGACTTCGTCCGATTGAAAATTGAAAATTAATCAGGCTTCGCCTGATTGAAAATATAGGGGGATGAGCGGTTGGCTCATCCTCCTTTTTAGGGCCTTTTGGGAATTTATGGACGGGGATATTGGGCGAGGAAGCGGAGTTCGGCTTCCAGCATGGCGAGTTTGGGCATATCGGTACCCGCCTCTCGTGCTATCTCAATAGGTCTGGTGTAGAGATAGTCGATTTCCATGGGTCGGTGGAAGTCGTAGTCGAGTCGCATGCTCGGTGAATACGGCACCATAGCATCGGTGGTGACGAGCATCTTCTCTACGAACTCCTCGTCGACATTCTTCACGCCCAACTGTCGTGCCACGCCCACCACCTCCATCATCTGCTCACGGATGAGTCGGCGCGTATGGGGGTTGGAGAGCAGTTTGTCGGTCTCGGTATGCAGTGCCACCGTCATGCCATTGAAGGGCATATTCCACACCGCTTTCTTCCACCTCGCCTCATGGTATTCCACGAGCCGTGCCTCCACGCCCGCCTTCAGCAGGTCGTCGCGCACAGCCTGAAGTGTTGTGTCGTCACAGGAGTAGTTGGCCAAGTTGATGCTGCCATAGCATTGGTGCGACACCCTTCCCGGCTCCGTCTTTGCCGAGCAGATGAAAGCCAGTCCGGCAGCCAGGTGTGCCTCGGGAAACATTTTCTGCACGTCGGCCTCCACGCCGATGCCATTCTGTATGAGCACCACCACCGTTTCGGGGTGGAGCAGTGGTGGCAAGAGCGATGTGAGGAGATGGTTGTTCACCGTCTTGAGGCACACCAGTACCACGTCGCACTGAGGCATTTCGCTGGTATGGGCATACGCCCTGACGTCGTGGAGATGGAAGTCACCATTGCAAGAATCCACCTGCAGTCCGTGCTGCTTCACATATTCATAATCCTTGTGAAAGACAATAGTTCGTTAAATTTTCGTATATGATTTCACGCGGCATTCTTAGCCAGCATAAAGAGTTCATTCATGACCTTTCGATTTATTGCAGGGTCAGGCTTGATTCCAGACACACACATAATTCTTTGG
>Ga0256407_10000111_pt1 | contig 201665 bp, 147 predicted proteins | sample RumenRJG_04DNA_FD_193489 | JGI IMG/M metagenome (GOLD analysis project Ga0256407, IMG submission 193489) | Bovine rumen microbial communities from Lethbridge, Alberta, Canada - RJG_04 | ecosystem: Host-associated > Mammals > Digestive system > Stomach > Rumen | place: Canada: Alberta...
ATCCTGCAAAATGAGCTATTGGAAATTTTCAACCATCAATTTGTGACCTGAAACGTTTGAATCAAGGAAAACGCATGAATAACAGAACTTTGAGCTATGTCTCATCCTGCAAAATGAGCTATAGGTCAATTATTTCCCAGAAACCATTTTTATCTGCACCCACTCTACGAAGGTATTTGCCACGCATATAATCTATATTGCGCATGATAGAATTAACACTGATTCCTACGGCTTTTGAAAGCTCTATGACCGATACATACGGATTGTCTATCATAAGTTCAAGAATGGTAATACGGTTTCCTGTCAACTTATCGCCATTCATTTTAGCCCTTTCTATCATCTTTTCTATCAGCCCTTGGCGATTTACATTCACCTTTTCACTCACCTTTCCGTTATTTACATTCACCTTTTCAACATTTACATTCACCTTTTCATCATTTACATTCACCTTTTCATCATTTACATTCACCTTTTCTGCTACCTTTGGCACAGTAATCTTCAGGATGAACTCATCAGTTCTGAAAGATGGTACATTCGCACCATTAGCCTCCTGTTCACGACAGATACGGTCAAAGCCCTCGCCAAACTCCTTCACAAAGTGATATGCTTTGAGGAAGGCAGCAATCTTGGGATTACGAGAGAAGTGTGTGTGCCGGATGTTGCTAGGCTTCACTTGTCCAGGGAGTTTGCCCGGAGACTCGAACACCAACCGGTCATCAAACATCTTAACGGGAATCAGGGGGACGGAATCAGGGGGACAGGTTTTTGATTCCTTGGAAGAATCAAAAACCTGTCCCCCTGATTCCCCTGTCCCCTTGATTCTTAGATTCCTTTTGCAATAAATAGTACCTTTTCCCGTTTTATGTAAAAAGGCAAAAGGCGGGATTTTGTTATGCCAAGGAAAGGTAGAGAACGAAGCGGAACGGGCATATATCACGTGATGTTACGTGGTATAAACCGTCAAGACATTTTTGAAGAACCAGATGACTATTGGGCCTTCATAAAAATATTGTCAGCCGTGCAAACGAGATTGGCTGACGACCATTCTTCTCGGATATGTACTTCCCATATCCATGCTTACTGCTTGATGCCGAACCATATACATCTTTTGTTACGCGAGAAGGAGTGGGATTTGGGAGAGGTGGTGAAGTCAATAGCAGCGAGCTATGCTCTTTTCTACAATAAGAAGTATGGACGAATCGGCCATTTGTTTCAGGACCGGTTCAAGAGCGAGCCATGCAACGGCCCCGAGTATTATATGACGCTCTTCCGTTATATCCATCAGAATCCTGTAAAGGCAGGTCTGGTATCTAAAGCTGAGGAATATGAGTATAGCAGTTGGAGAAACGATTATCTTGGCAAATCTGCAGTATCGGTATGCCATACTCAAGCCGCCATCAACAGATTCGGATTTGACGAGCTCACAGCCTGGGTGAATATGCCTCTACCTGAGAACGTTGTTTGCATGGATTTGGATGGACGTAAGATCATAGCCGATGAAACGGTTCGGCAAATGATTATGACAAAATGCGGAATAAAAGGCATGGCAGATTTTCAGTTATTCTCAAAAGAAAGGCAGAAAGAAATCGCCCGGGAAGTGATGTCGGAACTAGGTGTCGGACCACGACAAATGTCACGAGTCACAGGTCTTTCATACACACAAATCTACAAAGGAATCAAGGGGACAGGTTTTTGATTCCTCGGAAGAATCAAAAACCTGTCCCCTTGATTCCTTAGATGGTGCAATACGGAGGCAAGCATGCCCCTTGCTCGTCATGTCTGTCGACCAATGAATGGAGAATTTGGATGAGATGTAAAAAGTCGTCCTCGTCATCGAAGATGTCTTGCTTGTTAATTCCACGCAGCATCACATGGTAGATGCCGGTGCCACTTATTTCCCGGCTTGTTCTTGGCATGAATGTCCTTGTTTAATTGTGAATGTCAAACTTGTGACAAATATAATGCTTTTTACCAATAAAACCAAAAGCGACAAGAGAAAAATGATCATCGAGAACCGTCCCCAATGATCACTCCCTGCCCATCAGCCGCCTGGTGGCTCTGAGTTCCTTCTGCAGCAGTTCCATCCGCTCTTTCAGTTGATCCTGTGTGGGTAGCATGTCCTTTATTCGGATATTATTGTACGTTGCGACTCCCATCGGAGTGCTGATGCCGCGGAATGACCATTGCACGTCGGTCTTGTCCATGTCCGAGCAGATGAGCAGTCCGATGGTGGGGTTGTCGTCATCGGTCTTCAATAATTCGTCGACGGCATTCACATAGTAGTTCAACTTCCCGGCAAACTCCGGTTCGAATGGCTTTACTTTGATTTCGCACGCGATGAAGCAACGAAGCCGTATGTGGTAGAACAGCAAGTCTATCTTTCGTGAGCGTCCACCCACGACAATTTCTTTTTGCCGCCCTATGAAGGCGAAGCCCGTGCCCATCTCCAGCAGAAGATTTGTAACGTCCTCGGTCAATGCATCCTCCAGTTCACGCTCTTCATACAGTTCGTGGTCCACCGTGGCAAAGCCAAAGTCGTAGTTCTCTTTCAGCACTTCTTGCACCAACCGGCTCTGAACGTCAGGCAGATGGTCAGAGAAATTGTTGACTATCTTTCCCTGATGTTCATAGAGATGAGCCTTGAAGCAATTGATAAGGGCATCGCGGCTTAGCCCTTGCTCTATGGTCTTGCCAATGTAGAACAATGCTTCCTCGATAGATTTAGATCGATAGATTATTTCTATATGGTGTCTCCAAGGTACAAGAGCAAAAGGCAATGGAAATTCTTTACCAGCTTGGTAAAGTTTCTCTTTACTCAATTCTTTACCAACTTGGTAAAGTTTTGGTTTGAACTGATTTTCAATAATTTGTAATTCTGCAACGGCTTGTTGCAGAAGTTGAGAGTCTCCTTGTGTATAGAATAGATACCAACGTTTCATAAACCACAGATTTGATGTAGAGAAACCCTTCTCTTTGGGGAACTCACGCTTCAAATCCAGACTCACTTGTTCCACCACGCCGGCACCCCAACGTTCCTCGGCTTTTTTCTGTACGAGGTCGCGTCCCAGTTGCCAGTTGAACAATAACTTCTCGGCGTTCACTTTGACGGCAGCTTTCACCTGGGCAGAGCGGTAGCGGTGCTTCAGTTCGGCTATCCATTCTGCATATTCCGTATCGATATGGATGTCATGCGACTTCACAATGATCATTGGGGACGGTTCTCGATGATCATTTTTTCGCCTTGAATATTACGCCATAGCTGATGCCGGTGATTCTCGACACTTGTCTTGGGTTAGCGCCAAGCTCGCAGATTTGTTTAAGAATCCGGTCTCTTTCTGGCCTTTTCATTTTTTGATGTCATGAGGTGAGCTGCCACCCGACAATTCAACAAGTTTTTCCTCCACCTCTTCATCCGTCAACTTTCCTGCTGATTTACTGTCAATATCAAGGACACCAGGGTTCTCAACTGGTGTGTTGACGAATTCACGCAGGTTTTCCCTCCCCAGGCGATTCATTACTGCAGCCACGTCACAAATTCTTTCCCGGCGTGCTGTTCCTTCAAACTCAGCCCAACTGCTCCAGGCATAATCCTCAACAGTTTTTACAATATGTGCTTTTACGGGGTTTTGATGGATGTATCTCATGAGAGTCATGAAATATTCGATGCTGTTTACTGGCTCGCTGGCGAATCTGTCTTGAAAAAGATGGCCGGTCCGTTCATACTTCTTGTTGAAATACCTGGCATATGCCACACCAACACGCTTCACCGTCTCACTGACAGCCCCCTCTTTTTCCCTTATCAGCAAATGTACATGATTGCTCATCAGACAATAAGCATAGATGGTGCAATACGGAGGCAAGCATGCCCCTTGCTCGTCATGTCTGTCGACCAATGAATGGAGAATTTGGATGAAATGTAAAAAGTCGTCCTCGTCATCGAAGATGTCTTGCTTGTTAATTCCACGCAGCATCACATGGTAGATGCCGGTGCCACTTATTTCCCGGCTTGTTCTTGGCATGAATGTCCTTGTTTAATTGTGAATGTCAAACTTTTGACAAATATAATGCTTTTTACCAATAAAACCAAAAGCGACAAGAGAAAAATGATCATCGAGAACCGTCCCCAATGATCAGAGTGTGAGCCTCTTGACATTCTTCGTCAGAAGGTTCTGGAAAACCCGTAGCATAAAGAATGAAAATCGGCTCACACCTATAGAAATATGGGGTCTCAGTAGTAATTCTTTCCTGCGTAGCGGCCCATTTTGCAGAATCAAGCCGTTTGTTGTGTCTTTGTCTGCGCAAAACAACATCAGCCACGTGGTTCGGGCTCATTGTTGTATTTTATACGTAATAAGTTTTTCACAATCCAGTCAATGGTAGTTCGTCTATCCGTACAACCGGCAATGTGTGCGACAAAGCAATCGACAGTTTCTTTTGTGATGTTCCTTTTTATATAATCTTTGATTTCCTTTTCGGTAAATTCTTTATTATACAAATTGAATTTCTCTTCTGTTTCGGATGTCTGTTTCCCGTCATAGTCACCTTCTGCCTCTTCGGCTTTGTGTATGGCACGAAAAAACTCTGTGGAAGATAATTCTCCACTATTATAATCGAATATCGTTACATATTTTACAGGATTGAGTGCTATTGCCAGAATCCAGGAATGATGACCATCAACGATGTAATTACTTCTGAATGTAATGATGGGTTTGTCAATCACTTTTGGTTCAATGAATAATTGCTCAAACTTTTGAGAGTCAGTCAATGCAGGAAGAAGCGACTGGTTAAGATCAAGGATAGGTTTTGTGGGGACCAATGTGCAAGACGGAACTTTTTGTACAGTGAAGTCAAGTGCGGTGTCACCCCACAAGTGACTATATCCATCATCCAACAAGGCCTTGACTTTGGAGTCTTCAAGCATTTTATGCAATGTGTTAGGATAATCACCATACTTGACTTCCTCAAACCACTTTTCAAATACCTTCTTACGTTGTGCGTTTAAAGTAGTGGGTAGTGGTCCAAATTCAATGTCTTCCGTATTTTCCATTTTGATACTACGATTAAAGTTTATACTGCCTTCCTTGTTTTACCCATATAATGGCATCGAAACCCAGACAACGTCGGTCGGTCTTAAAACCCACAAAATCTTTTTATTTCTTAACTTAAGTAACCAACCTGAGAGAACCAATGGTCTTTGTGTGGCACATTATGATTTGATGATTCATAGTTGTTCATCAATCCCCGTCACCGTCTTAGGTTTCACATCAAGGTTGAACAGCTGATGCAGATTGGAACTCAGGCTTTGAGTTCTTTTAATATCTTAGGAAATCGCTAAAGACTTGGGACCAAGTCCTTTCGCGTTTTTTCCTTGAAAAAAACTCCCCATAAATACTAGAGTAGATCCGAAAGTTTCAGATTATCCATAATAAATATTGATTGTTGCTATAATTATAATACTTCTATGCAGATAGCTTTCTTGGATTTTGGGGCCTTGTTCGAAGTGAAAGAATTACATACTCTTCTTACCTTCACAGGATACTTATTTTTACCTATCTTAATAATACCCCTCTTTGCAAAACCGCGACTATCTACAAGTTCTTTGGGTTTATCACACGGACAAGCCTTTCTATATAAAATTACTACCAAGCAATCAATAGTAGTATCTTTCTGTTTAATTTCCTGCAATTTATTCACATCTCCTTCATATCCTTCATTTGTTGCGTCTGCTAATTTGAATTCTATAAGACATTCAAAATTTTTTGTAATTTTAGATATAATAGCAAGATCGATTCTATGTTTGCCTACAATTGATAGAGAAGTCTTTGTTATTTCTCTTTTTATTGTATAATCAGAGGACAACTTTGCCTGCAAAATATCGGCTGCCATAAATATAGCGTCAGCTTCAATAGGTTTGATAATAGATATTTCATCCCTATAGGCCATCCAATGTGCAACTCCCACTACCATATGATTAATCGCTGATTTAATTACATCTTTCATAGGCTCTTTTTATGTTATAGCATAAATTATTGTCACCATATGTTCCAATCATTTCGGGTCAGAACATATTTTGATGATTGTCAAACAATCTAACCTGTTGTTGTTTCTCGTGTATCGAAGTCTTCTTATCACTTTTACATTCTGTAAAGATGCTTCGAAGATTCTGCCATGTTATTGTCTTTATTTGTGGATGTTTACTGTCTTAGCAAATGGCTGTGGTTAGTCTAACTAGGGTTATCTGCTGGCATATTGTTGCAACTGTCTTAACAAAGAACAGTATGCTGTCACTTGAACAGAAGCATTCCTGTTATTGATGTAACTTTTTATACTTTTGCCTCAACGACAATGGCCTTATAGGTTGTGTAGTTATCGTGGAAGCGTATAACGAGTCTGCCCGAATGGATTTGCTTCTATGATCTCTGTATCATCTTACAATCAACAATCCTGCGCATTTTGAGCATTTTCTTTACTTCACTTTTCTCTTTGGAAAGAGTATCAGCATAAACAGTTCCATAGCTTTGTGGAATATAGAAATCAAGTAGCCCAACCCTTTTGTTTGGTCAGGCTCTTTTACCCTATCAAGTCAAACTGGGTACAGTTTAATTTGTTGAATAATCAGAACTCCATTTTATTTCTTACAATAATTTCTTATAAATGCCACAGTTCCCCAAATACACGGCACACCAATACAAATAATTGCATACCCCCACCAGATAGAACCTTCACCATCTGAATTTGCCGTCATGAAAATGAAGAATGCAATGACTAAAACAGTCAGTATGATGAATAAACCTCCATAAGTCCAAGGATTAGTAAAGAATGATTTAACAGATTCTGAACGCTGAATAGATTTTGCTTTTTTCTCAGCTTCAGACATTTCATCTTCTACTTCAGCAAGCAAAGGCCTAATTTTCGGATTATTACTATAATACAACTTCGCCTTGCGGGCATAGCGCTCCACTGTGGCTTTGCTACGTTCAATATCTTTTCCTGATTTCAAGTCAATAAGTGCCTCTTCAAGGTTATCGATGATTTCCTTGAGTTCTGCACTTGCTTCAGGAGTGATAAACTGCCCACATTCTGGGCATTTGTCAGCCAGTTGAGGAACAGGTGCTCCACAATAAGGACAAGTTTTTCCTTTTGCCCTGCGTACAGCCGCATCGTTCTGTTGGTCGATTTTCTGTACTTGGGCATCGAGATAGAGATCTATTTCATCTCTGTCAATTCCCATCTTCTCTGCCTTGTTCAAAATCACTTGACGCTCCTTATCGGTCAACACACCATCGGTCAAATACTCCTGAATAAGTGCATCTAGTTCTTCTGGAATTAGTTTATTTGCCATAATATTACGATTTTGAAATTGTTAAAGATATTTTACTTATTATTAACTACTTCTATCATTTTGACTTACACATCTTTCGTCTCTCCCATCTTCCAAACCATCCAAAGATGGAGGACGAGAAACAGGGCGAGGATGATGATATAATATGGTTGAGCCACGCCAAAGAATGCAAAGCAATAATTGACGATGAGTATGAGAATCAGCGCAATGGCACTCCATGTCTTCATGTTGACATTCATTTTGGGATTCTCATATTTAACTGCCATCAAGCATGCCAGTGTGGCAAGGACAGAAAGTCCAGTGCCAATGCCAACTACCATATAGTCTGAATCTCCATTAGAGAAAGATATATGTTCGGCCAAATAACCTAACGCTGCTGCGACAATGAGCGACAGCAAAGCGGGGAATGCAGATATTTTCATAGTTGTAATGGTGGAGGGGTTAATGCGACAATCTTCAAAATGGCAGGAATCTGTTCAATAGCTTTCCAATCCAGCATGCCTGGCATCCATGCCAGAGTATCTTTGTTGACTTTCTTCAATGAAATCAACTTAGAGAGTTCACTTTCACTCAATGGCCCCACTTGCTGTCCATCAAGAGCAACATAATACGTATTGAGCATAGCGTTTGGCATAGATTGGATGGAACCAGGCACGTACATCGACTGCATATACTGGTTCATCATTCCAACCATTTGCTGTGCTATTCCCATTCCCAGGCCAAACTCAACGAGTCGGTCTACGGAGAAAAAACCTTGGTCGTCCATAATAATATAGCCAATTGTTATTCATTACATCGTTGGAGGAGGTGGAGGTGTTGCCCCTGATGGAGGTGGTGGGGCGAACAATCCTGCCAGTTCAGGCACATTCCCTGCAAAATCCCAATTGGCCATACCTTGTCTCCATACATAGGTTTGCCTCGTCAACTGACCAGTCTGAGCCATTTGCTGCAATTGTTGTATATTAAACGGCCCTGCTTGTGCTCCATTGACACTGATGTGGAATGCCACTTGCGGCATGGGAGGTGGAGTGTTCATTGACTGCTGCATGGTCTGACCCATATTCTGCATCATACCCGCCATCTGCTGGCCCATGGCACCACCCATCATCATGCCCGTCATCATGCCAGCGGGATTCATTCCTCCACCAGAAGAACCGGCATCCATGCTCCCCATTTGACCGAGGTTTTGTGCACCTGTTTTCAGCACCTCTGCCTGTTGGTCGAGTGCATGTGCTCCCATGAAATTGGTTTCTGTCTGCAAGCGTTGGGCACGTTGCATTTCCTCGCGTTGTATGCGAAGTGTTTCTTCCATATTGGCAGCATTGATAGCTTGTGTGTCTTGCATATTCTTAATGCTGACATCAGTCTGCGCATTCATTGTCCTTGCGGTGTTATCTGCTGTCAATGCCCGCAATTCTCTGTAATACCTGCTATCCTTGTCAATCACCAAAGACCCAATGTCCAGGCTTTTCATATTGACTCCAAAATCACCTTCGATGCGTGGTTTCAGATAATTCTCTATCCGCTCGTTGATGGCAAGTATCTGGCGCTCCATTTGTACTAAAGGCAAACCCATTTCCTGCGGTATATTCATCACAACAGCTTTAGTGTATTTGGCAATAGCATCTTTGATTTGCTTTCTGAATTGATCGTGGTTAAAGTTAATGAGGCGGTTTAATTTGATAAATGCACGATAGTCGGTGATGTTGAAAGTCATCGTGCCGTGTACTGCCACTGGTACGCCATGGTCAGGCAACCGGGGGTCGAACACATCGAAAAAAGGAACAGCGAATCTTAATTGGTTGTTTCCTTGCAGGTTGATGAAATAGATTTCTGCCTGAAAGGGAGAATCCCCGCCAAAAGCCATTCCCACAATACTGGCCAAAACAGGGAAATTGGCTGTCTTGATGGTGTCATCGTATGGTCCTTCAATAAAATCTTGTATGGGACCATTTGCGCTTTTGTAAACAAAAACGGCCACTTCTCCATCTTTCACTCTCAGGCTACTGCCATATCGGATGCTGTTCTCACGGGATGTGGTATTGACTTCCTGTCCTTCAGGCCGCCATTTCCATATCATATATTCTTCTTCATCGCAGCGGATAACATTCATCAGTCCACCGCTTTTACCTCTACCGAAAAATCTCATTTTTATTTATTTGTGATGAATAATAATTGTTTTATTCTAGTATAAATTTCGAATGGTTATATCTACCATTGTTATATGCAAAGAAAAGCAAAAAATCTTAAACATACAAATTTTCACACAACATTCAGTGTGTCCAAATAAAAATAAATTGTTGTGTGCGATAACAAAGTGATCATTGGGGACGGTTCTCGATGATCATTTTTTCGCCTTGAATATTACGCCATAGCTGATGCCGGTGATTCTCGACACTTGTCTTGGGTTAGCGCCAAGCTCGCAGATTTGTTTTAGCATCCGGTCCCTTTCTGGCCTTTTCATTTTTTTGATGTCATGAGGTGAGCTGCCACCCGACAATTCAACAAGTTTTTCCTCCACCTCTTCATCCGTCAACTTTCCTGCTGATTTGCTGTCAATATCAAGGACACCAGGGTTCTCAACTGGTGTGTTGAAGAATTCACGCAGGTTTTCCCTCGCCAGGCGATTCATTACTGCAGCCACGTCACAAATTCTTTCCCGGCGTGCTGTTCCTTCAAACTCAGCCCAACTGCTCCAGGCATAATCCTCAACAGTTTTTACAATATGTACTTTTACGGGGTTTTGATGGATGTATTTGGATGAAATGCAAAAAGTCGTCCTCGTCATCGAAGATGTCTTGCTTGTTAATTCCACGCAGCATCACATGGTAGATGCCGGTGCCACTTATTTCCCGGCTTGTTCTTGGCATGAATGTCCTTGTTTAATTGTGAATGTCAAACTTGTGACAAATATAATGCTTTTTACCAATAAAACCAAAAGCGACAAGAGAAAAATGATCATCGAGAACCGTCCCCAATGATCAATATTTTTTGTCATGAAAATGCGTTTTATTCAGCTGCGAATTTAGCGATTGTTTTCTTCGCCGCCAAATAAAACGCATTTTATTGCTGGGTCTTAACTTTTCATAACATTTTCTTCATCTCATCAGACTTCTTTCATCATTGCCATCATAACCATTATCCACTTCCCATTCCCTGATCATTGGGTGATCACTCCACCGGCGGCAGTTTCTTCGCCGGCCAGCCATAGTCCTGATACAGTGCGGCGCCGAGGCCATGCTTCTTGGCGTAGACGGCCAGGCCCTCGGCCCTCAGCCTCTCGCGTGCCTCAGCATCGCTGTTGATGGCATGAAACGCCTCATACTTCTTGCCGAAGATTCTCTTGGCCGACGGCAGGTAGCGGGAGCCGTCCTCCACCGCGTCGAATCCCGTCACCTCGAAGCCCTTCTCCGTCTGCCTGATATGCATCAGCCCCGCGTGGCTGCCCCCGGAGACGCATTTCAGCGTGTCGCCCGCCAGGTCGTAGTTGAACACCCAGAAGTCGCCCCACACCAGGATATCCTCGCTGTTTCGCTCGTCCACGCTCACTACCGAGTGGATGGGCACGCAATGCTCGCCCCCGGCATAGCGCTTGCCGAACACATTCACCAGATAGCGGTCGATGGCCGGGAAATAGTTGGTCTCACGGGGCTCATCGGTACGGTCCTGACGGTTCTCCTGAGCCACAGACGCTGTATCAGGCGAACCCACCTCGCTATCCGCGGTCCCCGCAGGTTTGTTCTCACAAGCCGCCCATACAGCCAGGGCAGCCACAAAAAGCAGTATTTTCTTCATAGTCGTTTATGTGAATCGTCTCTATTTCCCAATGATCAAAGAACCTCTCCATTTCAATTGAAAAGTTCATCTAATGTCACTTCATTGTTTACGATGCTCTTGTGCATTCCGTCTGCCACGCCGAATGTCGTGACGAATGATTGTTGAGCATATTTTTGCCCCAAAAATGAAAATAAAATTTAATTATGGGGCAAAATAGTGAAATAATGGATTACCGGGATGGTTCATAGTCGTTGTTATAGTGTTCATTCCTCGCCGAACAGTTCCTTTTCCTCCGTATAACCGTAGAATTTCCAGCCGTCGCCGGCGTCATCGCCATCAGAGCTGGGGTCGTTGGGTTTGAAGCAGAAAGTCACCCACACCAGGCCCCTTCGAGGTCGCTTTCCCAGAAGTTGGCGTCCTCCTCCACCCGGTATTCTATATGCCAGTCCTCGTCGGCCGTAATCGACTTGTGCAGCACAGGGTCGAACACCTTGATGATGCGCCCTGCGCTGTCGCGCTTCAGGTAGAAGTGTTCGAAATAAGGCTCGTCGTTGCTGCGGGCGAAGAGCTGGTCGAAAAGCACCTCCCTGTCGTCGAGCGAGTCCTCATTGTAGGTCCCGTCGTCAAACTGCTTCACGAAAGCATCCATGCCTTCCATCGCGTCATAGCTCTCCAGCTCCGCTTCATTGAACGGGAACCGGATGAATCCTTTCACTTCCCCCTTCTCATCGTAGAGATATTTCACGAAGCAGAAGAGGTCCGCCTCCGAGGCCTTTCCGGCCACAGCCAGCGGCCGTCCCTTGCTGTCGGTGATGTCGATGCGCTCGTTCACCGGTCCCAGTCCCACGGTGTCGCGAATCACATGTCCGAGGTTCGTCTTGAGCACCTCCACATGGTTGCCTGTGCTCACCTGTTTTATGGTGTAAGGCTTCTGCCCCTGTCCGCACCCTGCCGCCAGCAGCACCGCCAGCGCAGCAAGAATCGGTAAAAATATTCTTTTCATAATATGCGATTTTATTGATTATTGCAAAGATACGGATTTTTTAGGACCAAGCCCTTTTCACCCTATCATTAATCTTCTCTCCATCTACCTGACAGAAAGGCACTTCCGTATTTAGTTTGAGCTATTTCTTGATAACCCATCTTCCTGTCCGGCTATGTCCTTCCCATTCCAAACGTTCTTCTTTCCTCAATTTGTCTATATAATATCTGACACCGCTCTCTGACAGGCCACATATTTTTGCAATCTCGGCTTTTGTGATATTGGGTGTAGATCTTATGATACTGATGATAATATCATCCATTCTTTTGGGTGCAGTTTTGGGTGCAGTTTTGGGTGCAGTTTTGGGTGCAGTACTACCCCCATTCTTTGCCCCAATTTTCGGACGGTAATAGGTAACAGTAGATGAGTCGATGTCAGAGTCAAAAGTCACTTTCTCGCCGGTCAACTGCTCCCAGCCCATCATCTTGTGTATGCCATAGCCCGCGTTCTCACCTAACTTTGCGTATCTGAAAAACTTGATGATACTTGGTTTCCCAAACATTGTTCGGCATCTTGTTCTGTGCTTCCTTCACCTCGAAGTCGTCCCACTCAATATATGTCAGTCTTTGAAGAAGTTCTTCCTTGGTCATGGTTGTTTATGTTTTTAGACCTACATTGCAAAATTTCGTATTTTTCCCGAGACCACAATCAAGAAGGCACCCTACCTATTGATTATTCCATTATCCTGACGATAGGAACCGTTCTGTTCCCCACCGCCGAATTATATTGATACGTGCTAGCTTTATATCTTGGTTCATTATTTTAAATTATATATGATTAACTTTTATTTAGACTTAAGACAAAGCAATAATTGCACCTTAATCATTCCTGTCTTGTTATGGAATTCCCTACCTTTGGAAAATACAATCCATATGATATTCCAAAAAACTCACATCGGGTCTGTAGTCTTCATATGGGAAATTTAGCGGCTTTCCCTCTATACAGCCGAAATAGTGCTCATAGTAATCATCGGTGCAGTGATCTTTAAGCCGCTGAGATAGGACAGTTCTATAATGGTTATCAAAACCTATTAATCCCTTGTCAAAGGCTCGGTCATACAATGCCGAAAGACAGATTCCATTCTTTGGATTTAACCTATTTTCCTCATCAACAGCCCATGGCTTTATGTGGCTTGCCAATAATAGGTCCGTTTCGTTGATTCCAGTTAGGGCGCACTGATTATCATATAAAGACAATATCATTTGGCGGAACACGTCTTGATTGACACGGGTCTTGACCTCGCGGATTCTAGTTTCACCAACTAATCCCTCACCTATATTTTGAACTTCTGGGTATTTAACTTCAATCGACACATTTTGCAGACGTGCGAGAATCAACTCGCTCTCATACATCAATGCTTCACGATCATTGCAGAACTCCTCCCAATAAGGCATGCATTGGCTCTTGCCGCCAGAAAGGCCGCTAATGTTTCTATTGGCAAGAATGGGGTCACATGCTGCAAAGTTCACTAGTCGCATGGCAATAGAGTTAGATGTACGGCCCATGAGTGTGGCAAGAGCAACCACATCAGGATTGCTCCTATGCATTTTACCAAAAGGCATCTTCATGTATTGGTTTAGCACCAACACAAACTCATACCTTTCCCATGGTTTCCCGTTTCTATCCCCTATTGGCATATTAAGACTCTATCACCCTCATTAATAACACTTTAAAAGAGCTTGTCAAACAGTAAGCTCATTCGTACGTTCGTACCGTCCACAAAAATAAAGAAAAAATAATTAAAAGGCAAAAAAACAAAGCCTAAAAAAATGCTATCTTTAGTCGGTTGTGGGGGTAGTTTGATTGCTTTACCTTTGCATTCAGTAAGACCTAAAGCACTAAAGATGAAAGAGATGGATGGAATGAAAATGTTTGAGGAGGCCGCAAAATATGCGGTGGAGAGGCTGGATGAACGGCAGCTGGACTTAACACTGGAGATGATAGAGCAATGGAGAGTGCCAGTCTATATGATGGGAAACGGCGTGGAAAGCCGGATGCAGGAGTTTATGGATGAATGGGGCGAGGAGCATGGACTGGAGGAGCGATGGTGGGAGGAGTATGGTGACATGGAGGATGCGATAGCGGTGGGGGTGTGATGGGCGAAGCCCCAGACGGGACTTCTATTTATCTCGGCACGCTGCGCGTGGAAAGATAGTGCAAGCCGAATGCAATCAAGCTTGCTTGAATTGCTGAGGCGCAGCCTATCTTATGGAAATTATTCAAAAATTAGGTTCAAAATTATTCAAAAATGTATTTATTCTTGGAGTCGCTCTACGAGCGAGAAATCATTCAAAATCTTTTCAAAATCTATTGCGCTGCGCGCTGAAATCGGGTGCGTGCACCTGACGGTACACTGGGATTTGGAGCGCCCTTCGGGCGGAAATTAATCAAAAATTAGGTTCAAAAATTAATCGCGCTACGCGCTGAAATTAACTCTTGCGTACGCCTTCGGCATACTTATTTTGGGGGTCGCTCTTCGAGCGAGAAAGATAGTGCAAACCGAGCGCAATCAAGCTTGCTTGAATTGCTGAGGCGCAGCCTATCTTATGGAAATTATTCAAAAATTAGGTTCAAAAATTAATCAAAAATTTATTTTTCAAGGGAGTCGCCTGAACGGCGAGAAATCATTCAAAATCTTTCAAAAATCTCTTGGGCGAAGCCCCGGACGGGACTTCTTTTAAACTCGGCACGCTTCGCGTGGAAAGATAGTGCAAGCCGAACCGAGAGAGCAGCGAGAGCAATGTGAGCTTGCTCATGCATTGCCGAGTCGCGTTCGAGGTCGACATATGTCAACGCAATCAAGCTTGCTTGAATTGCTGAGGTGCAGCCTATCTTATGTAAATTATGCAAAAATTAGGTTCAAAATTATTCAAAAATTATTTTTTATGGCGGGGCGGGTACTGGCAATCGGATAGAAACAGAGAGAGGCGCTCCTGGTGGGAGCGTCTCTCTCTATGATAAGAAAGCGGGATGCTACCTGACGACGACCTTCCGGCCGCCGCAGATATAGACGCCCTTGGCGGTGGGCTGGCCTGCGAGGCGGGCGCCGCCGAGGGTGTACCATGCGGGGGAGGTCTCTGCTGTCCGGGCTTCAGTCTCCAGGGAATGGATGGCGGTGGTCTCACCGTCGTCGAAATGCATCTGGATGCTGACACCGGTGCTCGGGTCGCCGGCCACGAGGTCGTTGAGGGTGAAATAGCCCCTGAACGACTGGATAGTCATGGCGCCGGAGGGGTAATAGAGCGTGTTGCCGGCGCCCAGATAGAGCATCTTGCGATTCTCGCCCGTGATGGTGACGGGCGAGGTGCAGCCGACGAAATTGGCATATTCGGTGGGCACCTCCACGCTCGCGTCGCTGAGGGTGGCATTGAGGAAGCAGGGGTCGGGGATGTTGTCGGCTATGCCGGGCTTCCACCGCACGATATAGGGCTTGCCGGCCTGCATCGACTCGGCATCCTCGAAATAGAGCGTGAGCAGACCGTCGGAGAAGGTGCTCGACACCAGCTCCATCACCTCGGCCACGGCGATGGGCGAATAGCCCTCCACGGTGCCCGCGGGGATGTCGAAAGGCAGGCAGAGCGTGTTCCAGTCGCCGCTGGCCACGAACTTGCGGCCGTGGAGCACCACATTCTTGCCGGCACCGAGATTGGTACTGATGGTGCTGTCGTTGTCGGCGCTGTTCTCCAGCTGCACGGGCTGCGTGACGTGGGTGATCTTGCCGTTGGCGTAGAAGCAGCCCGTGATAGTAGCGTGGCTCTCCGTGTCGTTGTTGCCCAAGAGGGGATAATCCTGCACGGTGTCGTACTTACGCACTTTCGACGACATGAAGCAGTTTTCGATGCTGCCTTTGTTGTTGCCCACTACACCGCCCACATAGAGGTCCAGTTTGTGAGAGGTGTACACCTCGCCCAGGTTGTAGCAGCTCTGCACCCTGCCGCCGGTGTTGTTCTTGCCCACGACACCGCCTATACGGGCCCACTGCCAGTTTTTGCCGTTGATCAGGGCCGTGTTGGAGCAACCCACCACCGTGCCATAGTTGATGCCCACTACACCGCCCAGATAGCAGGCGAAGCCATTGGGATTGGCATTGATATAGACCGTGCCGCCCTTGATGTGCACATCCTTCACCATGCCGCCGAGACCCACCTGACCGAAGAGGCCGGCAGCGCCACCGGTGTCGCCGTAGGCGATGCTGACATTGAGGTTGGAGAGGGTGTGGCCCTGGCCGTCGAAGGTGCCCAGGAAGGGGTGGGTGGTGGTGCCGATGGGCATCCATGCCACCTGCCCAAGGTCGAGGTCGGCCGTCAGCGTGATGGTGGCTTCCTGGTAGGAATTGTTGCCGGAGTTGACCGCTGCGGCTATGGCCTGCAGTTCAGCGACGGTGCTCACCGTAAAATCAGCTGCCTTGACTGCCCCAAAGGCAGCCAAGGCAAATAGTAGACCAATGATTCTTCTCATGACTTACTGGCTTGTTAAGAAACACGGGCGGTACAGACTGCTCTCACCGGTAGGTTTGGTGGAGGCATCGAAAGTGGCCCAATCCTTAATGGTGAAAATGCGGTGCAGCCGGTCGCAGTAATAGTGGAGACTCACCGCCTGACCCGTGCCGTCGCCGGCTATGCTGAGCGGATAGTAGGTGATGCCGCCCGTAGTGAGCGGCGGGGTCACCGCCCGCACCTCATCGCCTATCTTGGCGCACATCAGGTCGTTGCCGCCCTGGTAGTAGGCCAGCGTGTCGCCCAGCTGCACCTGCACGGCCATGGTGATGCCGCCGTAGAGTGTGTAGTCGGGGGCGGTCCAGTCAGGGCGCTGGTCATTGCCGGGCGTCAGATACTCTGTGACGGGCTTTTCCGGATCGGTGGTGCCACCGCCCGGCTCGTCGTCATCGTCCGAGCTGCATGCCCCCGCCATAATGGCGAGGGCTGCAAGCATAAGCATGGAAATGATTTTTCTTTTCATCATTATTTGATTGTTACTTTTTCATGATTGTGGATATACACGCCACGCTGACTGGGGCGATTGTTGAGTTTCACACCGCTCAGGCTGTACCAGCCCTCGCTGTCCATCTCGTCGACGGACAGGAAGTTGATCACAGTGGGCTCGTCGGGAGTGCCCAGGGCATCGTCGGCACGGTAGGTCATCTGCCGGCTGGTGGTCACGGCCTGCACCTCGTCGTCGCGCTCCAGGGTGAAGGTGAGCGGGGTCTGCTCCTGCTGGCCGGGTGCGGCATTGCTGCCACCCACCACCAGGTAGAACTTGCCCTCCTCGTCGGCCTCGGCCACACCGCAGACTTCTGCTCCGCGGTAAGCCACGAGCCGGTCGCCCGGCACCACCTCGGCGCCTACCGCCACTGCCACTACCGTCATGTTGGTGCCGCTCACATTCTCATGCTGCGGAGCGAGCACCTCGCCGCCGTAGCGTGAGGCAGCCAGGTAGTTGGGATAGTTGAAGGTGATGGTATCCTTGCTGGCGCTCTTGATCATGTAGCCTTCGCCCACACGCATGAAGCTCAGTGTGCCCTTCCAGATACGGTTGCCAGCACCGTCCTCGGCGAGGACAGCAAACTGGCTCTGGCTCTTGATGATGTCGCCCACCTGTCCCTTGTCGGCATATTGTGCCATGGCAGTGCCCAAGGGCAGATTGATCTTCGAGATGTAGCCGATGCGGTTCCATCCCTTGCCGACACTAATCGAGTTTTCGCCGGTGAAACCTCTGAAATAGCCCACCTTCTCGTCGGTCGAGTAGAAGCGGTACATCTTGGCAGAGTTGATGTCGACGATAGAGTCGGCGCAGTCCCATGAATAGAACGGTGCTGTGGAGTCGTAGGGATTGGGGGTCACCTTGTAGCTCAGCACACTGAAGGTGCCGTCGGGCTGCTCAATCTCCAGAGCGTCGCCCACCTGCCACTGGGTGGCATTGTTGAGCAGTCTGCTCACGCGTTCTTCCGCAATCTGCACATTGAACGACACCCAGTTCCATCCCTGCTTCAGCGGCACGGCCTGCACCACACCGTTGTTGTGGGAGAAGATTACGGGCTCTTCGGTCGTACCGAGCACGGTGTCGCTCTTGAACTTGGTTTCCATATTGGGCATCATCTGATGGATAATACCGGTAGAGGCATCGAAGAACTCGAAGTAGAGCTGTTTCTCCGTGTAGTCGTTGTTGTAGATGGTGAGGTAAGCCAGACCGTCGTTGACCAGGCCGTTGCCCTCGCCCGAGAGATGGGTGACACCCATCAGGCGGTGGTCTTCGTCGAATGCGGCCAGCATGTCGTCGCTGTCGTGGGCTACATTGCCGCCGATCAGCACCTGTCCGATGATGCTCATGGAGATGTTGGCGTGCAGCAGGTTCTGGTCTATCTCCCACTGTGGCGCATCGCCGCGCACCATGATGTTGAGAGGCAGCGGTTCGGTCATGCCGTCTTCACCTACAAGGTAGATCATCTCATCATAGTTGCCGATGTTGATGTACGGTGAGACGGTGAAGGTAATCTCCTGTTCGCCCAACGGACCGATGATGCCGCTGGTTTGCGAGGCGGTGACCCATACAGGCAGGCCCTCGAGGGTGTAGCGGCAGTTGCGGCCGCTGAGGTTCTCCACGCAGGCCGTGACCATGGTTTCATATCCGTAATAGGCTTCGGTGGTTACCTGCTTGACGCTCCACCGCAGCGGGTTGCGGTATACGTAGAGGTCCATGGTGACGGGCGATGCCAGCAGGTTGCCGTTCAGGTCGGCCACGTCCTTGACCGTGACGATGAGGTTGGTCTTCTCGACCGAGTACTCAGGCACGTCGAGGTTGATGAGCAGGTCCTTGCCGTCGGCCACGAAGCTGTACTTGATGTTCTCCAGGGCCACGCTGCCGCTCATGGGGGCGTAGTGCTCGCGCGAGGCCAGGCGGTCTACCACATCCTGGGCCACAAGGGTGTCGCGGTCGTTGGTCCACTCGCCGGTAGTGTCGTCGCGGTAGCGCTTCATACTCACACCGGTGGGCATGAGCCGCTGCATGTTGTTGTTGGTCGTCTCGTTCTGGCCGAAGCCGAGGTAAGCGAGCAGACCCAGCTCCTTGCCGCTGAGGCTGATGTTGGAGGCTGCCTTGATCATATTCTCGGGCAGTGCCATCTCATACATGGCTATCTCGTCGATATAGCCGTTGAGCGGCCGCTCCACCTTGTCGTCGCTCAGATAGGTGGCGCCGGCAGCCAGGTATCGGCCGTTGAGGCCGCCCAGGGTGTCGACGGGGAAGGTCTTCTTGAGCTCCTTGTCGAGATAGAGCTTGCCCACATTGCGCGAGCGGCTCACGGTGAGGGCCACATGGTGCCATGCGCCGTCGTTCACCGTCGTATTGGTGCTGTACTCATGGCCGCCCAGCCTCAGACTGAAGAATCCTTTGTCCACACCGAAGTTGAAGTGGTCGCGGTAGGCGTCCTCTGTCTGGGCCTGTCCGTTGCTCAGAATGGTGCCACTGCTGTCGTTGGTGCAGAACCAGAAGGTCATGGTATAGTCGTGATAGTCTTTGCGGCTGAAGAGCTGCGGATTAATGCGGAAGCCCTCCTTGCCGTCGAGTGTCATACTGATGCCGTCGGGCACGTTCCACTCGGCAGTCGCCACATTCAGGTCGCCGCCGCTGCCCACGGTGTTGTAGCTGTAGGAGCCATTTCCCTCGTTCAGAGGCCAGTTGTCCAGCAGACCCAGCTCGAAGCCCGTGAGGCGCTTCTGGCGGTATTCGTTCATCTCGTTTTCCGAGAGGGCGCGGTTCCAGAGTCGGAACTCCAGCATCTCGCCTTCGTAGTATTGGATGTCGTGCTGCACCTCAGGATTGGGGCTGCCCAGATGTATGTGGCCGGTGCCAGTGTAGAGCACGGGGTGCTCAAAGCTTCCTATCTGCTTCGTTCCGTCGTAGAAGCTCACTTTGGTCTTTCTCGCCTCAACGTCGGCGTCGAACACATACTCCACCTGATGCAGCGCGCCGAACGACACCGTATCGGTAGAATAATACACCTTGTTGCCGATGGCGGCCATCAGACGACGGTCGGCCGAGATGCCGAGCTCCATGATGTTGTCCGTATCGCCGTGGCTGAAGAAGGTCATGTTCTTGCCGGTGCGGTCGGGCTTGACCATCAGGTCGACGGTGAACGACTTGGCGCTCAGGTTGCGGGTCGACTCGGAGGTGGCCGTCTCATTGCCGTTGAACCGTAGGCAGGTAGACAGGGCGATGTTGCTCGTATTGGTCTGTCCCAGCACCTGGAAGTTGTTCAGGTCGCGCAGGTAGTTGCCGGCGATAGGCTCGGAGAAGCGCAGCATGATGTCGTCGCCGATGTCGAGGATGCCGTCCTCGGGGCGCGGGTTGCCGAAGAGCTGCGGACGGCGGGTGTCCTTGATGCCCGTGAGGATGTTGGAAGAGCGGGTCAGATAGCCGTCGCCGTAGCGGCAGTAGTTCACGGCGCGCAGGTCGTACTGCTGCTCCACGGGGTCGGTCTCGCCGTAGAAGCTGGCGATGATGTGGCCGTCGTCCTCGATATACTTGCACTCGCCCGTGGCCTTGGCCATCAGTGTGGAGTCTTTGTAGAAGGAGCACACGTTCACCCATTCCTTGTCGCCCTTGGTGGAGAGCTTATACTGCAGCTCGATGTGGTCGAAGTTGCGGTAGTTCACGTCGAAGCCGTCTATGCGCACCGGCATGTAGTACTGCTGGCGGCTGGCGTCGTACTGCGACTCGGTGTTGACCACCCATTTGTCGCCGGGCAGCGAGATGTTCACCTTGCCGGCTGTGGGCACGAAGTGGGCCGAGAGGTTCACACTCTGAATGCGCTTCTTGTCGTTCGGGTCAAAGAGGCTGATCACGATGTTGTCGTAGTCGAACTCAGAGCTCGGGTAGAGTTCCACCTCCTTGGTCACCACCTGGCCGGCAGGCAGGAACACGGAGTAGCCCGTGCCGGAGAGCGGATTGCCCTCCACCATCACCTTGGCACCCTTGGGATTGGATGCGTCGCCGAGGAAGTAGACGAAGGCCTCGGTCATCAATGCCGGCATTTCGCTCTCGTTGGCCATGTGGATGGTGAAGCGTGCGGGCTCGTCGAAGGGCACATTGCTCACCGATGCCTGGTCCACCCAGATGCGCAGGTTGTCGATGGGCACGGTCTTACTGTCGAGCACCTGTCCCTGACTGAAGTATTTGGTCTTGCGCTCATCCTCATAGGGCTGGCAGGTGGCGCCGCCGCGGGTGCGGTACACGATGCTGCGGTACTGGGTGGGCATGTCCTTGAGATAGGAGCACACACCATAGAGCGAGCCTGCGGGGCCGTAGTCCTTGCCCGACTCGCCGCCATGCTGCACAAACTGCACATACTCGTCGGTGAGATACTGGAAGAAGTAGCCCTTCGGGTCGGTGTAGCCATGGGCGGCCATGGAGTCGACACGGTTGTTGAGCTCATTCTTGTCCATCGTGGCACGGTACACATCGACGATGAGGTTGGAGTTTCTGCTGGGTGCCAGCGTGAAGCCCACCTTCTTGGTGTGGTTCTCCGACTTGCCGTAATTGTAGTTATAGTCGAACGACAGAACGGGGACAATCTTCACATACAAGCCAGTGTGGAAAGCATCAAATTCTATCGTCATCGAATTTCCTTCATCATCGGAGAGCTGTTTTCCAGTTTCACTTCCAGTAGGTGTACCGCCTCCATTAATATCCTTAAAGGTCATACCGTTGCCGAACGACACGTTGCCGAAGCCGGTTCCTATAAGCGGTATCTGCCAGTAGCGGCTCTCGGAGAGCGAGGTGCCGAACGACTCGCTGTAGGTCACGCTGCTGCGTCCGTCCACCTCATAGCGCTTCACAAGGTCGTTGGCCGTCAGTTTCTCCTTCTCGTTGGTGGCGAGGAAGCCCAGCCAGGTCCTTATCTTGTTGTTGAGGGCAAGGACGGAGTCGTTCATGGCCACATTCGGGTCGGGATTCACCTGGGTATAGTAGTCCTTGCTGATGGCGAAGTTGTCGTCGTCGATGGCCACCTTGCTGATGTAGACAGCGCAGCCCTTGGTCTTGGCCACCTCTCTGGCGGTTGCATCAGAGGTGCCCTTGGGCAGGATGAGCGAATTGCGCAGGTTGAACAGTTCGGGAATGAGTTCCTTCTCGATGTAGGTCTGCGAGTGGGCGAAGGTGCTGGTCAGGTCGGTATAGAACCGGAGCACCTCGTCGCGCACCAGGTACACTTTCTTGCCCTGGCTGTCCTTGCCTTCGGCCAGCACTTTCATGGTGCCCTGCTTCACGCTGAAGTCTACGCCGTCGATGCTGTAGGTGCCGCCGGCATGGGTGGTAAGGAGATTGTAGGTGTCCTCATTGATGACACGCACGGCGATACCGTCTTCGAGAATGCTGCTGCGGGTCATGCCGATGAACACGTCGGCGTCGCTTCCCACACTCATGTTGCTGCTCGAGGTGCTGATGCGCTCTGTGGTCTCGAACGAGTAGCCATACTGCCAGCTGTTATAATAGGTGGAGACAAACGAGAGGGTGAACATGTCCTTGTCCTTGACGCTGACCTCGGTGCCGCCATAGATATCGCCCATGCCATCACCTGCCCAGATGCCATGCCATATATTGGCCGCTCCACTGGTCTTGCCGAAGGTGAACTTGGCGCCCACCTGTGCCTTCACATTCTCCGTGAAGGTGTAGTTGAGCTTGGCGCCCGTCTCTATGTAGGCCGAGGAACCGGCTCCGGGCGGGTCGCGCAGGATGTCGATGAGATAGGTGCCGCCGTCGTTCACCACGCGGCGTCCCTGGCTCTTGGCTTTCGAGGCCATCACATAGCCGCGCACCGGCTCGCCATTGAGGGGCAGCACGTCGTAGAAGGTGCTGTCGTAGAGCAGGGTCATGGTGAGCGTCTTGAGGGCCATGTCGTCTTCCTCGGTGAAGGTCAGGTTCTGCGGTACGAAGCGGTAGATGGCCTCGCCCAGGCTGTCGAGGCGGACCACCTCTTTCTCGTTGCTGCCGGTGAGGGCATTGCTGATGCGCACCTCGCCGCCGCTCAGATGCACCACGTCGGGCTCATACTGCATACTGTTGTTCTTGTAGTATTTCTCCACAGCGGCAAGGGTCATGATAATGGGGCTGCCCGCCATGAACACGGGGTGGCCGAAGGCATAGCCCGTGGAGTCGTTCCACAGCTCGATGGTGACCACCTTGCCGGTGTTGTCCATGTCGGTGTAGCTCGGTATGCCCATATACGTCTGGCCCGTCAGGTTGAACTGGCTCACGGCCAGTGAGGGCGCGGTGTGGTAGACGCGGTTGTAGGTGGCGGTGTCGCCCTGCACATAGCGGGAGAGGTCGAGCGTCTGGCCCACCTCGCCGGTTTGGAAGAGGGTGGCGTAGCCCTCGGCGTAAATCTCCGTCACTTTGTACTTCACAGGCAGCATAGGCACGAGATACTCGCCCGTTTCAGGACTGGGCTTGATGACCAGCCGCTGGCGGTAGACATCCATGTGGCAGCTGTCCTGCTGGTCGGTGCCGAACCAATAGTCGATGTGGCGCTCCTTGACGCCGGGGTTCTGCTGGTCGCGCACCAGCCACGAGGCGTTGTCGCCCTCGAGCTGCATCACGATGGTGAGCGAGTCGCCCAGATTGTTCACAGAAAGGAGCTTTCCGAGGGGCTTGTCGCCCTGCAGGTTGCCGCCCACCACGCGGCCCTGGAGCATGATGCGTGTCTGGTCCCAGAACACATAGCCGTCTTTCGACTTCTGCCAGCTGGGCTTCGTGGGCTTGGCGGCATCGGGGTCTACATAGAAGCCGTCGTCGGCGAAGACGTGACCGTCTTTCACCACGCGGATGGAGTGCTCGCCTGCGGGAAGCGACACGGTGAACTTGCCCTGCGAGTCGGAGACGACGGGGCTGCCGGAGCCGTTGTGCACCGGCTCGCCGTCGCGCTCAAACTGTGCGCCTACGACGGGCACCGAGGTGCCCTCGTACATCACATAGCCCGAAAGCAGGTAGTAGGTGCTCATCACCACGCGGGCATTGGTCACCAGGTTGCAGTCTTCGCTGAAGTTGGCCGTGAAGGAGGTAAAACCGCTTTCCTCGCCGGTGCCAGTGGCGGTGATGAAATAAGTGCCCTGGCCCTGATAGATGAGGCTGTCGATTTCGAAGAAGCCGGTCTCGTCGGTCACGGCGTAACGCTCCACGCCGCCATCTGCTTTCGTGGCGGAGTCGGGCTCGGCCGTCACTTTGATATTGGCCAGGCCCGTGCCGTCGGTCAGGCGCACATAGCCGCGCACCATGCCGGTGGGCGAGCACCAGCCGTCGGCGCTGGTGGCGCTCACCTGCTGGCCCTCGCAGTTGGTCACGCCCTCTACCGTGTAGGTGTAGACATGCTGTGCCTTGGGGGTCTTGTCGATATAGGTGTTGATGGTGTAGGCGCTCTCCAGCTCCACTTCCTCGCCGGTGGCCTTGTCGCGACGCAGGATGCGGAAGAAGTCGCCGGTGCCCGTCACGTTCCAAGTAAGCACCACGGCCGACTGCTGTGTGGTACACTTGAGGCTGTCGACCTTCACATTGTCGTTGAACTCGTAGCGGGCGAGTTCGCCCTCCTCGGTTTTCCTGACCTTTGTGCCCAGGGTGTCGAGGGGTTCCAGACGGGAAGAGCCTTTCTCCACCACGAAACGGAAGTCGTGCTCCACGCACGAGGTGGCCAGTTCGTAGTGCAGCTTGCCCGACTTGCGCTCGTCGGCGCTGATTTCGCGCCGCTCGGTGTATTTCACCTCGCCGCCCACCGACTTCTCTACGATGAGTGCCAGCACGGCGTGATCGTCCCACATGGTGGCGGCATATTCGGGAAAGAAGGATGTATCGAGTACGGGGGTGGGATACAAGCCTCCGTGCGACCAATTGTTGAGCAGCGCTGCGGTGAGTTGAGACACGCTCATGCCCCATCCGCTCTTGCCCTGGAAGAATTCGGCCGTTTTCATCTTGGGCTCGGCGAGGCTGCCCCACGACTGCCAGTTGTCGGCACCCAGCTTGTCGACCAGCTCGGCGCTGCTGAGGCCTTCGGCTTTGTTGGCCTCACCCCACTTCTTGGTGGTCCAGCAGTTGGTGCCGCCATAGGCGCCGTGGCCATTGGCGTAGTTCATACCTATGTGGTTGAAGCTGTTGTAGGCACCGTCTTCCAGGTTGTTTTGTATGACATTCGACGTGCCGCCGTCTTCCCAGGCCAGCATGGCTCCGGCATACGAATTGGTGGAGTAGCTCTCTGCCGTGATGGAGCCGTCGAAGAAACAGTTGCGTATGTAGTTCTTGGCAGAAAGTCCGTGGCCCATGATACCGCCGGCATAGTGGTCGGTGGTCACGATGTCGGCAGAGACGTGGCAGTTTTCGATATAATTGGTGGTGCCGTTATGGGCTCTTCCCACCACGCCAGCCGTATGGATGCCGCCTCTCAGGTAACCCTGTATATTGAGATTCCTGATGGTGGCACCTTTTACCTGTGAGAACGGAGCTATAAATGCGCTCTGCGGACTGTTGATACTGACGTTCAGTGTGTGGCCGTTGCCGTCGAAGATGCCCCGGTAGGGTACGTTATTGCGGAAACCAATGGAGTAAATGGCCGTAAAGTCGCTGGCCATGATTGCATTGACGTCTCTGTTTCCATTGGCGTCAATCACTTTCTGACGGAATTTATCCCAGTCGTCGGCGGTGCGCAAGACGTTATATTCCACACCGTCGATTTTTACAGTCTCCAAACCTTCGATTGACGTCAGGTAGTAGCTGTTTTTAATATCTGCCTCATAAGCGGCATAGGACCTGACGAAGTTGCGGCAGCTCACCAGCGTGGTGTCGATGTCGACCCTGATGGGGGCGAACAGACAATTCTTGATATAGGATCTCGATGCCGACCATCCGACGAAACCGCCGAAGCTGTGGGCATTGGGGCCAATCAGAGCTCCATCGAAAAGACAGTCCACGTAGTCGCCCCGCGACAATTGATGGGCCGTGAAACCGCCACTGGTGGCATCGCCCGTAATATGGGTAGTAAGGTATACCGAGGAGCGGCAGTTGGTGAGCAAGATGGGGGTTTCGGCTCTTCCTATCAGGCCGCCAGTGAATTTCTCCTTGGCGAGGACAGAACCCGCCACGTGCAAATTCTTGAAGGAGGCGTCACCCACATAGGAGAAGGGGGCCACGTATTGGTGCAGAGTGTCCACCAAATTGACAGTCAGGGTATGGCCGTTGCCGTCGAAAATACCCCGATACGGATTGTCGAAGGTGCCTATCATCGAGTGACCTTTGGGCAGGTCGATATCGGCCGCCATGACCACATCGTATCTTTCGTAGTTTTCTTTCACCAGCCGGGCCAGAGTCTCCCAGTCTTCGGCGGTGCGCATGATGAAGGTCTCATCCTTGTATTGCGGACCGCCGAAACTGAATGTGAAGTCGACGGGATGACTGGTTTCGTTCCAGGTGCCGCGGGTCACGGTAGCCTCTCCCACGGTGGGCAGCCACAGCGGATAGTTCAGCTTCGTCAGGGCATAGGAGCCCTCTTGCCAGTTCCATGCGTTGGTGGAGGCACGGCGCACCCGGTAGTAGACGGTTTCTCCCTGGTAGGCATCGGCCAGTGTGTTGTCGACAACGGTGTAGAGGGTGTCGCTGTTGGTGAACGTCACCGGGTTGAGCGGTGTCCATTGCGCATCGGCATTGAGGCCACCGTTGGTGTTGCGCTGTATCTCCCAGGAGTCGGTGGTGTTGATGTCGTTCCAGTGGTTGTTGCGGCATCTCCAAGTGAGGCGCACCGTACCGTCGGCCTGCAGCGCGGCCGTGAGGTCATGGGCCTGGTGCAGGGTGGGCACAGTGATGTGGTCCGACTCGGAGTAGCGTTCTTTCTTCTCCGAGTCGATATACTTGGCCCTGATGTAGACATCCTTGTAGCACTTGTCGGCATCGAGGGTGAGAAATCCCGACATCTCAGGTTCCAGGAATTTCGACTTCCGTGTCTCCGTCTTTCCGTTCACCTCGGTATAATGGGCTCTCAGGCTCAGAATGTCGCTCGTGGCCATGGTGTAGATAATCATCGACTCGCCCGCATGGCTGGCGTCGTAGCCCAGGATGGGAGACATCAGCGTAGGCTTGGTGGGCGCGGGGACGGCGGTGAACGTCACGGAGGAGGAATTGACATTCACATCGGTAGAGCTCTCGCCGGCAGGGCCGGCAGGGCCGTTACCCGTCTTGTGCACCTTCCAGCTGATGGTGAGGGGCATGCCGCGCATGGAGGCGGGCACGGTCCAGGTGAGGTAGAGCTTGGCCACATTGTTCGTCGAGCCGGTCTGGAACGGTATCTCCGCACTCTGCTCGTTGGTGGTGACCACCACGTCGGAATAGCCGCGGTCGCGCTTCAGCAGTACTTCACCGTCGACTCCCTTGTAGAACCACGCCGTGGGATTGGCGCTGCTCTTATTCTTAGATTTATAGTGGAAGAGCATCTGCTTGTTACCGCCCTGAGGGGTAACATAGATGTTTCCATCGTCAATCCAGCCGTCGTAGCCTTTGTCATCGTAGACAGGCATCTCGATGTTCAGCTTGTCCACACCGGCAGGGGTCACGAGATAGAGAGCGGTGTTCTCATTCTCGTCGGCCAGTGCAGCCTGCGGAAGGATTGACGAAAACATGGCCAACAGAATGGCCAACAGCCTGCTGGCGTATCGCCAGTGTCTGTGTTTTGTCAGTAAATTAGTACTCATATTAGTTGATAAAATATATTTGTTCGCTAAAAGATTCAAAAGAGTGAAGGGTCGGCGGTCTCCCCACGGAGGCTGGCAGTATACACCACATGCAAAGGTACTTATAGATTTCTCTTTCCCATTGACAGTTGATAACTTTTTTGCCCACTTGTTGCGACATAGCGGGCCTTTTGCGACAAAACGGGAAACAGGTGGTGAAAACTGTCGCACAGCTTGCTAGTGAGACTGATACTGTCCGGCCAATGTGTTGAATGGATATATTATGCAAAAATAATAAAAATTATGAAAACAATACTATATTAAAGATGTTAAAAAATTAAAAGTTGGAAGAAAATCGCATCTCGATGCGAAGGAAACTGACAGAAATTCACATAATACTCAGAAATTATTCATAAGAACTGACAGAAATTCCCGTAATTCTCGTAATTTTTCATTAATAACTGAAAGAAATTCACGTAATATTCATAATACATCATAAAACGACTCTACGATGATTATAGAACAAGAGGAGATGATAAAAAAAGCGCAGCGGTTTTTAATCTTATTATTTTATTGAGCTATGTCACAGCGATAAAATGAAAATTTCTGCGCATTACGGGAATTTCTTTCAATGTCATTATGTTCAATTATGAGTATTACGGGAATTTCTTTCAATGTCATTATGTTCAATTATGAGTATTACGGGAATTTCTTTCAGTTTCCGCACCGGAGGTGCACTATTTCTTTCATGGTTCAGCTGGATTTCCGACTATTTCCCGTGCGCGCAGCGCACGAGAAGTCTTAATTAGAATTAACCTTGAGGCCGAAGGTTTGGGAAATCGGGAAGAAAAGTGTATTTTTGTGATTGATGAGAGCCAATGTGAAATATATCAGCATCGTGGTGAAGACCACCCTGGTGGGCGTGATAGCCTACCAGGCCTCCTGGCTCACGCAGCTATACCGGCAGCAGAAAGACCTGATAGAAAGGCAGTACCGCAACATGCTGATATGGAGCGACAACCAGGAGATAAGCGAGCGCATCCACGCCCTGATGCCCGAAGAGGGCGTGGACGTGAAAATCTCGCTCAACCTCTTCACCGAAGAGACCGACTGCAACCCCGAACAAGACGGCTCGAACGTGATAGAAGACCCCTACGCCACCACCGCCACCAGCCTGATGCAGATGCTGCACGCCGGTGTGGACAGCCTGATGGCCCCCGACGTGCACAAGGTGGACAGCGTGTTCGCACTGCTCACCGAGAAGGAACACCTCCACTTCGACTACCAGATAACCTACCTGAACCAGGGCAAGGAGGCCGGCACGGCAGCCTCGGCGGACTACCGTCCCGACAGCAGCGACTCCGTGATAGACTACTGGCTCGACGACGCCAAGCAGCGCGAGTACCGCCTGACGCTGGCCGTGAGCCCCGCCGGCGTGATGCGCCACATGGCGGGCATACTGGCGGCCTCGCTCCTGCTGCTCGCAGTGATAGGGCTGGGCATGTGGTATCTCATACACCTGCTCAGGAAAATGCGCACCCTGGACCAACTGAAAACCGACTTCACCAACAACATGACGCACGAGCTGAAGACACCCATCAGCGTGGCCTACTCGGCCATCGACTCGCTGCTCAACTTCGACATAAGCGACGACCCGCAGCTGGCGCGCAAATACCTGCAGATAGGACAGGAACAGCTCTCGGTGCTGGCCGGACTGACCGAGCAGATACTCACCATGAGCCGCCATCCTGCCAAATACGCTGACCTGGAGATGCAGCAGGTGCCTCTGCTGCCCCTGCTCCAGACACTCATCGAACAGCACAAGCTGAAGGCGAAAAAAGACGTGCAGTTCCACCTCGACGTGAACCCCGACAACCTGTGCGTGACCGCCGACAAGCACCAGCTGTTCCGCATCCTGGGAAACCTGATAGACAACGCCATAAAATACTCACGGCCGGCCGTCAGCATCGACATCACGGCACGCAAAAACCGCATCAGCGTGAGCGACAACGGCAACGGCATCAGTCCCGACGACCTGCCGCACCTCTTCGAGAAGTTCTACCGGAGCAAACACCAAAAAGGGGTGAAAGGCTTCGGACTGGGACTCTACTTCGTGCGCACCATGATGGAACGCATGGGCGGCTCCGTGGCCGTGGACACCACACCCGGCACAGGGTCGGTCTTTACGCTTACCTTCAAAGGAGAATGCTCTCCCCCACCCCAAAACAACACAACGACATGAACGAAAAGAACAACATCAAAGTGCTGCTGACCGAAGACGAGGAGAGTCTGGCCTTCATGATACAGAACACACTGGGCAGAAACGGGTTCGACGTGACCATCTGCCACGACGGAAACGAAGCCCTGCGGCTCATCGGACAGGTGAGACCCGACGTGCTCGTGGCCGACGTGATGATGCCCGAAATGGACGGATTCGAACTGGTGAGGCGCATACGGCGCTTCGACACCACCACACCGGTACTCTTCCTCACCGCACGCTCGGCCATCGACGACGTGGTGAAGGGATTCGAACTGGGCGCCAACGACTACCTGAAGAAACCCTTCAGCATGCGCGAGCTCATCGTGCGCCTCAAGGCACTGGCCGAACGCAACAAACCCGCCGGCGACAGCAACACGCAGCAGAAAATACAGATTGGCGAGTATATCTTCCACCCCAAACAGCAGAAACTGGAGGCATTCGGCGTGATGCAGGACCTCTCCTTCCGCGAAAGCCGCATACTGCTCAAACTCTCGCAGAACCCCAACTCGGTGGTCAACGCGCAGGAGATACTGCTGGAGCTCTGGGGCGACGACACCATCTACAACCAGCGCTCGCTGCACGTGTTCATCACCAAACTGCGGAAGAAAATGGCACACGACAAAAACATACGCATCGTCAACGCACGCAGCATAGGCTACAAACTCATCGTCGACGACGGCAACGCAAAATGACAGCCACCACCGAAAAACGGCCAAAAACAGACCGCAGGGCATGAAAAAGGCGCAAACAACCCCTTTTTCATGCCCAAAATGTTTTTTCCAAAAAAAATCTTCGTCTATTCAGTCGAAAATGAGTAACTTTGGCCGATTTTTTATTAGATGTATTTATACAAGAAGTTTTTTTAGATGAACGTTATTACGAAAACAGTCTCTCTGCCTGACGGAAGAAGTATCAGCATAGAGACAGGGAAAGTGGCAAAACAGGCCGACGGCAGCGTGATGCTCCGCATGGGCAACACCGTGCTCCTGGCCACCGTTTGTGCCGCAAAAGATGCAGTTCCCGGAACAGATTTCATGCCCCTGCAGGTAGACTACAGAGAAATGTACGCCGCAGCAGGCCGTTTCCCCGGTGGATTCACCAAGAGAGAAGGCAAGCCCGGCGACAATGAAATCCTCACCTCTCGTCTCGTGGACCGCGTGCTCCGCCCGCTGTTCCCCTCCAACTACCACGCTGAGGTGTTTGTCAACGTGATGCTGCTCAGTGCCGACGGCGTAGACCAGCCCGACGCACTGGCCGGATTCGCCGCATCGGCAGCACTGGCCTGCTCCGACATCCCCTTCGAGTGCCCTATCTCGGAGGTGCGCGTGGCACGCATCAACGGCGAGTATGTGATTGACCCCACCTTCGAGCAGATGAAAGAGGCCGACATGGACATCATGGTCGGTGCATCGGCCGAGAACATCATGATGGTGGAAGGCGAAATGAAAGAGGTGAGCGAACAGGACCTCCTGGGCGCACTCAAGGCCGCCATGGAGGCTATCAAGCCCATGTGCGAACTGCAGAAGGAACTCTCTGCCGAGCTGGGCACCGACGTGAAGCGCGAGTACGACCACGAGGTGAACGACGAGGAGCTCAGAGAGCAGATGAACAAGGAACTCTACCAGCCCGCCTACGACGTGACCAAGCAGGCTCTTGAGAAGCAGGCACGCGCCGAGGCCTTCGACAAGATACTGGCCGACTTCAAGGAGGCTTACAGCGCCGCCCACGAAGAACTGACCGACGAGGAGAAGGAGGAGAAAGAGGCCATGATGGACCGCTACTACCACGACGTGATGCGCGACGCCATGCGCCGCTGCATTCTCGACGAGGGCATCCGCCTGGACGGCCGCAAGACCACCGACATACGCCCCATCTGGTGCGAGGTGAGCCCGCTGCCCATGCCTCACGGCAGCTCCATCTTCACACGCGGCGAGACACAGAGCCTCACCACGGTGACCCTGGGCACCAAACTGGATGAGAAACTGGTGGACGACGTGCTCGACAAGAGCTACATGCGATTCCTGCTGCACTACAACTTCCCGCCCTTCTGCACTGGCGAGGCCAAGGCACAGCGCAGCGTGGGACGCCGCGAGATAGGACACGGACACCTGGCATGGAGAGCCCTGAAAGACCAGATTCCGGCCGACTTCCCCTACACCGTGAGGGTGGTGAGCCAGATTATGGAGAGCAACGGCTCGTCGTCGATGGCTACCGTGTGCGCAGGCACACTGGCGCTCATGGACGCAGGCGTACCGATGAAGAAACCCGTGAGCGGTATCGCCATGGGTCTGATCAAGAACCCCGGCGAGGAGAAATATGCCGTGCTGAGCGATATCCTCGGCGATGAGGACCACCTGGGCGACATGGACTTCAAGACCACCGGTACCATCGACGGTCTGACCGCCACACAGATGGATATCAAGTGCGACGGACTGAGCTTCGAGATCCTGGAGAAGGCCCTCATGCAGGCCAAGCAGGGACGCGAGCACATTCTGCGCCACCTGACCGACACCATCGCCGAGCCGCGGCCCGAGCTCAAGCCCCACGTGCCCCGCATCGTGGCCTTCGAGATACCGAAAGAGTTTATCGGCGCCGTCATTGGCCCGGGCGGAAAGATTATCCAGCAGATGCAGGAGGACACCGGCGCTACCATCACCATCGACGAGGAAGACGGTGTGGGCAAGGTGCAGGTGAGCGCTCCCAACAAGGAGAGCATCGACGCCGCCATCGCCAAGATCAAGGCTATCGTGGCCATTCCCGAGGTGGGAGAGATCTACGAGGGCACCGTGCGCTCCATCATGCCCTACGGCTGCTTCGTAGAGATACTGCCGGGCAAGGACGGACTGCTGCACATCTCCGAGATTGACTGGAAGCGACTCGACACCGTGGAGAGCGCCGGTATCAAGGAGGGTGACAAGATAAAGGTGAAACTCCTGGAGATTGACCCGAAGACGGGCAAGTATAAACTGTCGCACCGTGTGCTCATACCGAAACCCGAAGGCTACCAGGAGCGCCGTCCGCGCGGTGAGCGTGGAGAGCGTCCGGAGCGCGGCGAGCGCCGCCCCAGACCGGAGCGTAACGGCAACGGCAAGCAGCACGGCAACGGCGGCAACAACCGCCAGCGCAACGACTACCACGACCCGCTGGCTGAGCACGAGCCGAAAGACTTCAACGACTCGCTCGACCACAGCCTCGACATCGACTAAGACAACCGTCTGACCATACAAAAAGCGGAAGTTCCGAACTTGGAACTTCCGCTTTTTTTGTGGCTCACAGCCGGCAGGAGGCGTGTCAGCGCACTGCCTCCTTGCGGCCGTTGTGGATATAGAGGCCGGGCTGCACAGGACGCGACGGCAGGCGGACGCCGGTGAGCGTGAACCACTCGTCGGTGCCGGCAGCCGACACTCCCTCGCCCTCGACACCGGCCACCGCACGGTGCTGCGGAGCCTGTATCACGGGATCGTCGATATCGGGCAGGAGGCCTATCTCCAGGAAGTCGTTGTAGCCCACCAGGCTCATGTCGAGCGGCAGATAGGCCCTGCAGGCGCCCAGCTCCGTGGGTTCCTGCACACGGTAGAACCCGAAGCCGTTGGAGCTGTTCTTCAGAACGAAGACATACTTGTTGTTCATCTCGGGCAGGAGCTCGGTGTCGTCGAGCACGCCCACATAGAGATTGAAGGGGCGGGTGGCCTCCTGGCCGGGGATGAGTGTGTAGACGCGGCCCACCTCGCCGTGCAGCAGCACACCGGTGCCCGCATTGAGCGAGTCGACACGCTGCAGATTGATGCGATAGCCGTCGCACAGGGGGCTGGTGAAGGCCAGCACACCATCGCGCGGGAACACGAGGTTATAAGGACTGCAGAAGGTCTCAAACTCCTCTTCCAGACGGTGTATGTAGGTGGTCTTGCGCACCGTGCCCGGCAGGTTGAGGGCAAGCGTGGCGGGAAGCGTGGCCGTGGTGAGGCTGAAGCAGTCGATGAAGGCCGACTCGTCGGCTGTCTTCACGCTGCAGGGAATGTAGATGCTCTGCAGCTCGGTGCAGGAAGCAAAGGTGGTGGGACAAATCTCCCGCACACCGTCGGGTATGTTGACTCTGGCGAGCGAGATACAGTAATAGAAGGCACTCTCGCCAAGTTCCGTCACCGTGGAAGGCAGCTCCACTTGCAGCAGCGAGGTGCACAGCGAGAAGGCGTGGGCGCCAATCCGTTCCAACTGGCCCTCGGTGAAGATGATATTGTTGAGCTCGTAGCAGCCGTCGAAGGCGAAGTCGCCTATCACCCGCACATGCGAGGGGATGGTGATGCGCCGTAGTGAGGCACAGTTGCGGAAGGCGGCCACACCGAGCTCCTCCACACCGGTAAAGTGCTTCAGCTCGTCGAAATAGCGGATGTCATGGTTGGAGCTGAACACGTCGACTTCGCTCACCACGGCAGCCTCGGCGGTGCTCAGTTCGCCGTCGCCGTCGGTGTCCCACATGCCCACGCAAATCTCCTTGACATATGAATCGGCGAAGACGATGATATCGCCGGCCACCATCTGCAACATCTCAAAGCCGGCAGCCTCGATGGGCACGGCGAGATAGGCCGAATGGGGAGCGGTGAAGACCGTGTCGGTTACGGGCACGAAGCCCACACCGTAGGTGTTGGCGGAGAAGAGGAAGTAGCTCTTGTCTACCCACGTTGGCCACACCTCGACGGAATCCACAGCACCGATGAGCAGGTTGGGCTCCGCCTCGGTGGCCTGGCCCTTGGTGAAGACGGCCTCGGTGTCGTAGGCGCCGTGGAGGAGGATACCGGTGCCGGCGGCCACATCGCCCAACTGCCGCAGGTAGGTGACACCGTCGTCGTAGGAATCGACGGCATAGGCGGTGACGTTCTCAGCATGGGTGAAGTCGACGGCATTGGGGCAACTGAATGCCTCCCAATCGCCGGAAAGGATGTGGTAGTACTGCATGTCGGGCACATCGGGTATGTTGGTGTCAGGCAGCACGGCGGGTTTCTTCACCGTGGTGAGCTCGGGGCAGCCATAGAAGGCAGAAACACCTACCGACTCGACATAGCGGGGAATGTAGATACTCTTGAGCCGCTTGCAGTTGACAAACATATTGGCGGGTATGGCAGTGAGATTTTCAGGCAGATGGACGGTGGTGAGATGGGTGCAATAGTCGAAGAGGCGTTCGCCCAGGTCGACAGCATCGTCGGGCAGCGTCACCTTTTCCAGACGGGTACACACCCTGAAGGCGCCGGTGCCGATGGAGGTGACGCTGTAGGGAAGATCCATCTCGGTGATGGCGTAGCACGAGGCAAAGGCATGGCGGCCCACCGTCTTCAGACCTTGAGGCAGCATGACGGCCGCAAGGTTCTGGCAGGCGCAGAAAGCGCTGTCGGCTATGTGCTCCAAGCCGGTGAAGTATTCCAGCTCCATGAAGCTGCGTATGCGGGTGTCGCCCTTGAACAACTCGCCCAGGTCGGTCACGGCGGCAGCCTCGTCGTACGACAGCATGCCGTCGGCATCGCTGTCCCAGTGCTCCAAGCAAATCTGTTCCACCACGGGGTCGGCAAAGTGGATGTTGCCCACGTTCACGAAATTGGCCCTGAGGGAGGTGTTGCCGGCAGCCTGGGCGGCATCGAGGTGCAGGTAAGCGGTCCAAAGGCGCGGGTTGGTGGTCTTGTTCACCGCTTCAAACGACACGTTGATGCCGAGCACCTTGAGGGTGAGATCGGTATAGGTGCCGGTGGTGTCGGGCTCCAGGGTGACGGTATCGGTCACCGCCACGAGCAGGTTTTGCTCCTTGAGGGGGGCACCGGTGCCCAGACCCACCACATATTCTGTGCCGGCGGTGCCGTGAATCACAATGCCGGTGGCGGCGGGCACATCGCTCACCTGGTTGAGATAGACATTGGTGCCGCGAAGGTTGCTGGCGGTATAGGCCTTGATATTCTCATCGCCACTGAAATCGAGCGAGTTGGGACTGCTCAAGGTGGCATAGGCGGCATCCATCTTGACGGTAAGGCTGATGTCGGTCACCCCTTTCGGCAGCAGAGCGGCATCGATATGGGCCGGCATGGCGACAGCGGTGAGGTTGGGGGTGTTGTTGAAGGCGGAGGCGCGGAGCGTGGTGAGCGAGTTGGGCAGCTTGATGCTCGGGAGCGATCTGCAGTTGGAAAAGGTATTCTCACCTATCTCAGTGACACCCTCAGGAATGTTCACCTCGGTGAGGCCGGTACAGTAGTAGAAGGCGTTGGGACCGATGGTGCGCACGGTGGAGGGCAGGCTGACCGAGCGGAAGTTGGTGCACGAGGTGAAGGCGCCTTTGGAAATGGCCACCAGATGGGTGCCGAAGTCGGGTGCATTGAGAACAAAGCAGCCATAGAAGGCGTTGGTGCCGATGGTGCGCAGCAGGGGCGGCAACATGACGGAGGTAAGCGACGAGCAGCCGTAGAAGGCCTCGTTGGAAATCTGTGTAAGCGAGGTGAAGTGCCGCAGCTCATTGAAGGTCTTCACACTCTTGTTGTCCTTGAAACGGGTGCCAAGGCTTTTCACGGCGGCGGCCTCATCGAAACTCAGCTCGCCGTCGCCGTCGGTGTCCCAGGCCTCCACACAGACGCGTTTCACCTCAGCATCAGCAAAGAAGATGTTATCGGCGGTGAAAGCGGTGTCGGAAGGAAACACCAGATCGGCCACACCCACCACCTCATCGTATGGCAGCTGCAGATAGGCCGAGTGGGCATCAATCGTGGCGGCGGGGGTAATGGCAGAGAAGAGGAAGCGGCCGTCCTTCTGCGACAGGATGAAATTCTGCTTCTTGTCCTGCAGACCGGGTATGGTGATGCTACTGCTGGTGCCCACCAGGAAGTTGGGACCAGTGTAGAGATCGAGAAGACCGTCGTTGGCATGCGACAGGCTGTCGGTCACGGCATCGCCCAGCCAGCGCTGCTGCACACGGTGGACCGACTGCTGACCGGGGGCCAGCTCACCCGTTGTGCTCCGGAGCACCTCGTAGCGCTGGCCGGGTTGGGCATGCACCAGCATGCCGGTGCCGGCCGCCACATCGGTGACCTGGGTGAGCTCCACATGGCGGTCTTCGAAAGAGGGGACCACATAGACCGTGATATCGTCCATCATGCCGAAATCAAGATGGTTGGGACTGCAAAGCATGGTATACTCGGCCTCGGGCCGATAGACCAAATGCAGCACCGACACCGACTGGGGAAGATAGTCGGCGGAGAGGGTGACGGGCATGGTGACCTGGGTGAGCGAGGTGCAGCCGCGGAATGTGGTGGACGTAATAGTGGTCACACTGTAGGGAACAGTGATGGAACTCAGCGACGAGCAGCCACTGAAGAGACCAGCCGGAAGAGCGGTGATGCCCTCGGGCAGGGTCACGGTCCGAAGCGAGCTGCAGCCATAGAACACATTGATTTCAAGGGTGGTCACCGTAGAGGGGAATGCAAGCTCCTCAAGACCCAGACAGGCTATGAAAGCACCGCTGCCCACGGTGGTGAGACCTTCGTTGAGCACCACCGACTTCAAGACGCGGCAGGTGTGAAAGGCATTACTGCCTATGCTCACAACCGACTGGGGAAACTGTATCCGGCGGAGGCTTTCGCAGTTGCGGAAAGCCTCGGAGGCAATGGTGGTGAGCGAGGTGAAATAGCGCAGCTCATCGAACGAGGTGATGGTGCTGGCCCTGAACACCTGTCCCAAATCGGTCACGGCGGCCGCCTCCGCATAGCTCAGCTGGCCGTCGCCGTTGGTGTCCCAAGCCTCCACACAGAGCGTGCGGGTCTTGTCGTCGGAAAAACTGATGTTGCCTGTCTGTGCCTGGGCTCTGCCGGTCAAAAGGACCAGCAGCGCACCCACCATGCAATATATTCTATATGCTTTCATCCAATCAAAACAAAAAATAATCACACGAATCCCCTTCTCCCTGTGTGCAAAAAGTTCACAAGAGGGGAAAAATCGGCCAAATTTACAACAAAAAACACAAAACGCCAAATCTTTTGGCCCCCAATCGCCCAAAAGCGCTTTCACAGCGACAGAACAATGACCGATTTGGGGGAAAAACACAAAAAAAGGCATGCGGAACCTCACGTCCCACATGCCCCGGCTGAAACTGTATTCAGTAACTTGTCAACTAACTTTCCTAAATCTCAATCATAACTTTATCTTGTATCGCTTCACTATGTCTTTTGCATGATGCGGCGCTGTCGCAGCGCGGTGAGAGTTTACTCAATATCTATCTGGCGGCCAACATTCTGAACCACCGACTCAAGCTTGGGCAGACGGACGGTAAGGATACCGTCTTCCACACGGGCCGAAATCTTGCTCTTGTCTACATCGTCGGGCAGAAGCAGGCGCTGGCTGTACTTGGTGTAGCTGAACTCACGACGCAGATACTTGCAGTTCTCTGTGGCTTTCTCGTCGTGCTTCTGCTCCATATTGACCTGGAGATTGCCTTCATCGTCGATCTTCACGGTGCAGTCCTCTTTCTTCAGCCCCGGAGCGGCCATCTCTACGGTGTAGCCGCTGTTGTCTTCCCATACATTGGTGGCAGGTGCGGTGTGTGCCTGACGGCTCACGGCAGTGCCGGCATTCATAAGATCATTGAACAATTCGGGCAACCAATAACTGTTTCTCATCATTTTATCCTCCTGTTTTTATTTATTTGTTGTTTATTTTTTCTCTTTCGGGCGGCGCCCCTCAGCGGAGAGGAGCAGCGCTCACCCATCTACTTTGCAAGTCGTATGCCTAACACGGAAAACATGCCAATATGCCAAAACTACGTGTCATTTTGACAAAAACTACGGATTTTCCAGATTATTCCGATTTTTCAGATTATTCAGATTTTTCAGATTATTCAGATTAAATCAGAAAAATCCGTAGTTTTTTTTCTTGATATATCCGGTTCTGCATGCATGGTTTCCGTTGTATGAATTAAGTTTTTTTAAACACATTATTATAAAGGATTAAGACTATTTTATTAATTTTGTAGCCGAATAGCCATGACAAGACACAGCCCCAAGGGCTCTTCTGACGGAAATAACATTAAATCAAATATTTATCAACAAAAAATTCTATTATGGTTAAAAATCTTAGACTACTATTCGTGGCACTGCTCTGTGCAGTGTTTAATGTGTCTATGGCCCAGACCTACCAGACTGTAAGTCTGCCTTACGAGGTGGACTTCACACAGGGCCAAGGCGCTTTCGTGATTGAGGATGTCGAAAACGAACTCGGCACCGACATCTGGACCCAAGGCAGCCAGTATGGTATGACCGCCACCACCTACGTAAAGTTGGCCGGCGAAGACAAGAAGTACAACCATGACGGCGAGAGCTGGCTGGTGTCGCCCATCATCGACCTGAGCAACGCCTCTACCGCTTCATTGACTTTCACCGATCAGGTGAACAAGTTCTTCGGCAACATCGAGGAAGAGATTTCCGTGAATGTGCGTGAGGCCGGTGCCAACACTTGGACCAGCCTGAACGTGGCCTACGAGAAGCCCTCCTCTACCTGGGGTGGATGGAAAGACCAGGTGGTGGACCTTTCTTCCTATGCAGGCAAGAAAGTGCAAATCGGTTTCCACTACATCGGCAAAGCCGCTACCGCCGGTACCTACGAGGTGAAGAGTTTCGCCGTGACCGCCGAAGAGGCTGTGGTGAAACAGCCCGCCGGACTGAAATACAACGAGTCGCAAGTTGTGGTGTATCTCGGTGAGGAGCCCTATGAGCTGCCCACACTCGACAACCCCAACAACCTGCCTGTGACCTACACCTCGAACAACGAGACTGCCGCTACCGTTGACGCCAACGGCAACGTGACCGTGGTGGGCAAAGGCAACACCACCATCAAGGCCTCCTTCGAGGGCAACGACGAGTTCGAAGAGGGAAGCGCTTCCTACTACCTGGTGGTCAAGGTAAAGGGCGAGGCTGGCACCGACGTGTTCGAGCTCGTGACCAGCGCCGACGACCTGACCGACGGTGACCAAATCATCATCGTGAACGAAGCCAACGACCAGGCGCTGAGCATCGATCAGAACACCAACAACCGCGCCGCCACCGACGTGACCCTGGAGAGCGACGGCACCATCATCCCCTCGACTACCGTGCAGAAGATTACCCTTGAAGGCGAGGAAGGTGCCTGGTACTTCAATGTGGGCGACGGATATCTCTATGCTGCCAGCACCTCCAAAAACCATCTGATGACCCACGCCGCTGCTGACGACAAGGCTCTGGTGACCACCCTCGACATCGCCGCCGACGGCGTGGCTACCGTGAAGTTCAACCAGTGGGACACAGAGGAACAAAAGGCCCGCACCCTGCTGCGCTTCAATCCCAACAGCGGCAACCCCATCTTCAGCTGCTATGTTGATGCTGAGAATGCTACCGGTACCCCCGTGCGCATCTACAAGAAACCCACCACTGAGGTGCAGAAGCAACCTGCCGGACTGGAGTACTCGGCTACCGAGTTCACCTACACCATCGGCGGTGAGAACGAAGCATTCCCCACTCTGAGCAACCCCAACAAGCTGACCGTGACCTACACCTCGAGCGACGAGAATGTGGCTACCGTGGGCCGCGACGGTGTGGTGACCCCGAAGGCTAAGGGTACTACCGTGATCAAGGCCGAGAGCGAGGAGAACGACAACTTCAAGGCCGGTAGCGCCAGCTACACCCTGACCGTGGAGGAAGTGTTCGTGGGCAAGACCTATGAGCTCGTGACCAATGCCAACGTGCTGAAGGCCGGTGACAACATCATCATCGTGAGCCCCGCCAACGACTACGCCATCAGCACCAATCAGCAGAAGAACAACCGCACTGGTGTTGCTGTGACCCTGAAGGACAACACCATCACCAGCACTGCCGACGTGGCTGCTATCGTGCTGGGCGGTGAGAAAGGCGCCTGGACCTTCGAAACCAACGGAGGCTACCTCTATGCTCCTGCCACCGGCAACTACCTGCTCACCAGCGCTGAACTGCCCGAGGCTGGCGGAGAGGCAACCATCGTGATCAACGACGAGGGCAACGCTGACGTGCAGTTCAACACTGCCGACCCCGAGGCACAGAACATGCTTCGCTTCAACATGAACGGCACCAACACCAACCGTCTGTTCAGCTGCTACAAACCCAGCAGCTCTATCAACACACCCGTTCGCATCTACCGCGAGGTAAGCGACGAGGTGGAGGTGGAGATCACCGAAGCCGGCTATGCCACCATGTACTACGGCAAGAAGAACCTGACCGTGCCCGCTGGTGTGACCGCTACTACCTGGACCGCCGACAAAGACGGTATGAAGGTGAGCAAGACCTACAAGGCCAACGACATCGTGCCCGCCGGTGAGGCCGTGGTGCTCCAGGGCGAGGCCGGTATCTACAGCTTTGCCGTGGCCGAGAAAGCCGCTGCCGAGCCTGATGCCAACAACATGCTGCTCGGATTCGACGACGCTGCCGAGACCGTAGGTCCCAATGCCAGCGCCTCCTATCTCTTCTACATCCTCAGCACCAACAAGGACGGTGAGGAAGTGGGCTTCTACTTCAAGGAGGATGAAGGTGCTGCCTTCGTAAGCGCTCCTCACAAGGCTTATCTCGCTGTGCCCGCCGACGTGGCTGCCGGTTTCTACACCTTCGACGGTGCTACCGACGGTATCAACAGCGTGGCCAACGTGAATGCCGAGAACAACGAGGTGTACTCGCTCAGCGGTGTGCGCATGAACGGCAAACTGCAGAAGGGTATCTACATCGTGAACGGTAAGAAAGTTGTTATCAAATAAAATGCGCAAAGGGCATGGCCCGGCACGGCTGGGCCTGCCTGCAACGCAAACAATAAAACAGATAAAAGGAGCATTATTATGAAGAAAACATATATTCAGCCCGTAGCCGAGTGCATGATGTACGACACCGAAATCATGCAGCTTCCTATCAAGAACTCTACCGGTAGCGGCAGACAGCTTACCAACTCTTTCTATGAGGAAGAAGAGGAAGAGGAAGAGCCCGTGACCAAGAAGAGAAAGAGCGTCTGGGACTAATCCTGAAAAGTGTTCGAATAGACCTTAATCAATATACATAGAGAGGGCTGCACCGATGTGCAGCCCTCTCTATGTATATTGAATTAAAGGTATTTCTTACTCCAGCATGTGGATGGTGCCGTCGGCATCTACCTGCAGCGGGCGCACCTTGAGCGAGCGCAGCCAGGTGACGTCGTTGGAGGGCACGCAGTCGTGGTGGAAGAGATACCACTGGCCCTTGTACTGCACGATACTGTGGTGGGTGGTCCATCCCACAACGGGCTTCAGAATGACGCCCTGGTAAGTGAAGGGGCCGTAGGGGTTGTCGCCCACGGCATAGCAGAGCAGGTGGCTGTCGCCGGTGCTGTAGGAGAAATAGTACTTGCCGTTCATCTTGTGCATCCACGAGGCCTCGAAGAAGCGGTGCGGGTCGTCGGCAGTGAGCGGACGGCCTTCGGCATCGACCACCAACACGGGGCGCGGAGCCTCGGCAAACTGCAGCACGTCGTCGGTCATGCGGGCCACGCGCGAGGGAAGCGCCTCTTCCTTGCCCTCGGGCAGCATGGAGGCGCGGAACGAAGCCTCCTGACCCACCGAGGCGGCGGGTTTAAGCTTGTTGTCGCGGTACCACTGCAGCTGTCCGCCCCAGATGCCGCCGAAGTAGCAGTACACCTCGCCGTCGTCGTCTTTAAACACGCAGGGGTCGATGGAATAGGAGCCGATGATGGGGGCCGGCTGGGGGATGAACGGACCTTCGGGGCGGTCGGCCACGGCCACGCCGAGGTGGAACACGCCGGTATAGTCTTTGGCGGAGAAGATGAGGTAGTACTTGCCGTTTTTCTCCACCACATCGTTGTCCCACATCTGTTTCTCGGCCCAGGGCACCTGTTCCACGTCGAGAATCACGCCGTGGTCGGTCACCTCGCCCTCCATCACATCGTCGAGCGAGAGCACATGGTAGTCGCGCATCTGGAAGTGTCCGCCGTCGTCGTCGAAGCACTCACCGCTGTCCCAGTCGTGCGAGGGGTAGATATACAGGCGGCCGTTGAACACATTGGCCGAGGGGTCGGCCATATAGTCTTTCGGGAATAGATAACGTTCTTTGCTCATTGTTTCTGATTATATAGCTATGTTTCTAATTATATAGATAAGGTGTAGTCTGGTTTTATTTCTCCTGCTCAAAAAGGCGGAGAATGCTGCCCACCACCGGTTTGGGCTGGTAGTGGCGGTCGAAGAGGAGCGGATAGCTGGTGCGTCCCTTGATGGGCCAGTCGTTGAGCCACGAGTTGTGGTCGGCCACGCCCCAGAGGGTGACACGCTCTATCTGGGCCTTGTGGCGGCGATAGATGTCGAAGAAGGCCATGTAGCGGTCGTCGAAGTTTTTCTGTCCTATGCTGTCGAGCCCGTTGCGGTAGGGGTTCATCTTCTCCTGGTAGGCGAAGTCCTGGCTCACCTCGGCACCGCCGAAGTTGTCGGGATTGGGCAGCAGGTTGAGGTCGAGCTCGGAGATGTTGATTTTCACCCCATGGGCGAAGAGCGAGTCCATGGTGGTCTCATACTCGGCCAGTTCGGGATAGTCTACCCCATTGTGGCTCTGCATGCCCACAGCATCAATGCGCAGGCCCTTGGCCTTGAGCGAGTCGACAAGCTGGCACACGGCCTTGCGCTTGCCGGGCTTGGCCATGGAGTAGTCGTTGTAGTAGAGTTGGGCGTCGGGGTCGGCCTCATGGGCAAACTGAAACGCCTTCTCGATGTAGTCGGGACCGATGATGCGCAGGTAGGGGGTCTGGCGCAGGGAGCCGTCGTCCTCGAAGGCCTCGTTCACCACGTCCCAGCCGTAGATCTTTCCCTTGTAGCGACCCATCACGGTGCTGATGTACTGGTGCATGCGGTCGAGGAGTGCCTCACGGGTGAGGGACTGGCCCTTGTCATCGGTGAAGAACCAGGGGGCGGGCTGCGAGTGCCACACCAGGGTATGGCCCACGACCTTGAGGCCGTTGTCGTTGCCCCACTTCACCAGGCGGTCGGCCTCAGTGAAGTCGTACTTGCCGGGCTCAGGTGCCAGCACCTCCTGCTTCATACAGTTCTCGGCCACCACCGAGTTGAAGTTCTGCAGCACCACCTGCTGCGCCAGCGAGTCGGCGCCGCTCACCTGGTCGGTGTTCATGGCCACGCCCACGAGGAAATACTGTCCGAGCACGCTCTTGAGGGTGGGCGTCTCAGGTTCCGACACCCGCTGGCAGCCCGTGAGGAGGGCTGCCAGCGCGGCGGTAAATAGAAATATCTTTTTCATACGGATGGTCTTGTTATGCGTTGTGACGGCGCTCAATCTCCTTGTTGATTTCGTCGATGCGCTCGTCGGAGAGCTCATACTTGGAGATGATGAACATGGCAAGCAAGAGCAGGATGGCGGGGATGACGCAGACGAGCCAGAGGATGCCTTCCTCGGCAAACGGGGTCTGGTCGATCACCTCGCTCTTGTAGCCCACATAAGCCAGCACGGCCGGTCCCACAATGCTGCCGAAGGTCATACCGGCCTTGAAGAACAGACCTGTGAGGGCATTGACGATGCCGGAGATACGACGGCCCGTGGTATACTCACCATAGGAGATGACCTCGGGCACCAGTGCCCACATATAGCCGGTGGCCACAATCACACCGGTGCTCTTGATAAACTGTGCCACATAAATCCACATCATGTTCACATGCTCCATCTTGGAGATGAAATAGAGCATGGCCATACCCACGATGGCCGTTCCGAGGAAGATATAGAACATGTTTTTCTTACCCACCATGCGCTTGAACCAGGGCACAAGCGGCATGAAGATGAAGGCCGGAGCAGAACCGAGCGCCATAAACACCGACAACTCCTGGGCAGAGCCGTGCAGATTGCTGTTCACAAAATAGGCACCGGCGGCATTGCCCACCGACATCATGGCAAAGGCCGTGATGAAGAAGAAGGCGATGATGCGAAGCGGACGGTTGCGCATGAACTCCATCCAGAGGTCGCTCACCTTCACGGTCTCAGTGGCCTTGGCGTCCATCACCACGCGCTCCTTGCACTGACTGAAACAGAAAACGAGGAGACAGAAGCCCACAATGGCATAGATGGTCATGGTGGTGAACCATGCGGAGGGGTCTTTCGGCAGGCTGTCGGAGGGTGCGCCCGCAATGAGGGCAATGAAGAGCGGCAGACCGGAATTGACGGCCAGACCGCCCAGGTTGGCCATGAACATACGCACCGAGGTGAGGATGGTAATCTCGTTGGTGTCGCGGGTGAGCGAGGAATTCAGGGCACCGTAGGGCACATTGATAAACGTGTAGAGCAGCTGCATGGAGATATACGTGACATAGGCGTATATCAGCGATGGAGCGAAACCGTTGTAGAAGCACAGAATGGCAAAGCCCGAGAGCGGAATGCCCACATAGAGCAGATAGGAGCGGTATTTGCCGTAGCGGGGGTTGCTCTTGTCGATCAGGGCGCCCACGATGGGGTCCCAGATCACGTTGGCCACATTGCCCACCAGGAACATCACGGCCACGGCCGACGGGGTGAGGCCGTAGATGTCGGTATAGAAGAAGAGCAGGTAAGTGCAGATGACCTGGAAAATCAGGTTCTGAGCCAGGTCGCCGGATCCGAAGCCGATGCGCTGAACCCAATTGAGTTTGTAGAATCCCTTGGATTCCTGATTGCTGTTTGTTGCGTTCATAGATATGGTTTTGTTTTTACTGTTATCAGATTATAGTGTACTGCTATCGGATTAAAGGGGCGGTCAGCGGATACCGGCCTCCTGCAGTACCTGGGCGGCATACTGGCCCATGCGCTCATAGCCGGCGGCATTGGGGTGCAGGCCGTCTTCGTGCCAGCCCGGACGGATGCTCTCAGGGTCTTTCTCATCGCGGATGAGGGCGTCGAAGTCGATCACACCGTCGAAAGTGCCCGAAGTGCGTATCCACTCGTTCACATCGCGGCGCACCGCCTCATGGTAGAAACTGTACCAGCCGTTGCCCTTGAAGGGGGTGATGGTGGCGCCGAACACCTTCACGCCGCGGGCGTGGAGCTGGTCGACGAAACTCTTGTAGGCTTCCTTCAGGTGCTGGGCCACTTGCTCATAGTTGCCCTTGCTGCCACCGATGTCGTTGGTGCCCTGGAAGATGATGGCGGCGGTCACACCGTTCTGCCCCAGGATATCGCGCGAGAACCGCTTCACGGCCGGTTCGCTCAGTCCGCCCTGCAGCACACAGTTGCCGCCGATGCCCAGGTTGAGCACACCCACATTACCACCAAGGGCGGCCGCCATCTGGTCGGGCCAGCGGTTCTGGTGGTTGGTGGTGCTGCCGCGGCCGTCGGTGATGGAGTTGCCCAGCACCACCACGCACTGCTGCGAGGCGGCGGGCACCTCGAGGGCGGCGATGTTGTACCAGTGGTCCACCCGCTCGTTGGCCACAAAGCGGGCATTGGGCTTCACAGCACCGGGAGCCAGGAATGAGGTGGTGCGGCTGCCGCGGTGAGAGGTGGCATGCTCGGGCGTGGCACCATACTGGATGGTGACGGCGAGGCGCTGCAGGGGCTGCAGGCTGTAGCGGCACACATCGCTCACAATGGCCTGGCGGGCCGGAATGGTGACGCTCTTGCGGCCGTTGAAAGTGAGGAAGCGTGCCGTGCCCTTGCGGATATCGCAACTGTCGAGGGCGTCGGCCACATAGAGGCCGCGTATCTCCACCGGCTCGTCGCTGAACTCGTTGGAAAGCCGTAGGCGGATGCGGTCGCCGCCTACCGACACCTGTATCACCTCGCGCAGGGTGCGGTTGGTGAGGGGTGCCGCGGGCATGTCGCCCTTACCGGTATACTCGGCAGCGGAGGCCCATGTGCCAACCCACTGCTCAGTCTGTGCACACACCAAGCCGCAGCACAAAGACAGGCTTGCTGTCAGGATGCCGCGGAATAAAATACTGTTCTTTGTTTTCATCACTGCAAAAATAGAAAAGGTTTTCCACAAATACAAATGAAAAAGTTACTAGAATGTTTGAATCTGTATCATTCTGACAAGTGTGGACATGAAGATATAGATTACAGGCATATTATTACTCTCATTTTTTTCGTGCCTTTAGATAATTACTCCGTCTCGGAAAAGCTCAAATAAATTTGGCTCTTCACTCGACTTTCCGTAACTTTAGATAAGTTACTCCGTCTCGGAAAAGCTCAAATAAATTTGGCTCTTCACTCGACTTTCCGTAACTTTGTCCTCAACAATCAAAGAGAAAGAATATGACACTACGACACTATACTCTACTGCTGCTCACCGCTGCCACGCTCTCGCTGCAGGCACAGGTGCGGCTGGTGAACGACGGCCGATACGCCCGCCTCACCGTCGACGGACAACCCATGCTGGTGCTGGGCGGCGAACTGAGCAACTCGGCCGCCACCTGCCCCGAAGACATCGCCGAGGTCATGCCCCGCATGGCACAGATGGGACTGAACACGGTGCTGGTGCCGGCACCGTGGGACCTCATTGAGCCCGAGGAGGGACAGTTTGACTTCTCGCTCATCGACTGCACCCTGCAGGAGGCCCGGAAAAACAAACTGAAGGTGATACTGCTGTGGTTCGGCGCCTGGAAAAACTCCATGAGCTGCTATGCACCGCTGTGGTTCAAACAAGACACGCGGCGGTTTCCACGCTCCATGACCCGCAACGGGAAACCGCTGGAGATAGCGAGCGCCTTCTCCGAAAAGGTGTTCCAGGCCGACCAGAAAGCCTTCAACCGACTGATGGCGCACCTGGCGACCAACGACGCACAAGAACACACGGTGGTGATGGTGCAGGTGGAGAACGAAATAGGCATGCTGGAGGAGGCCCGCGACCACTCGCCCGAGGCCGACCGGCAGTTTGCGCAGCCTGTTCCGCAACAACTGCTCAGCTATCTGAAGGCGCACCGCAGCACGCTGCATCCGCTCATGGTGCAACGCTTCAAAGGCGGAAAGGGCACCTGGACGGAGGTGTTCGGCGAGGGACTGTACACCGACGAGATTTTCATGGCGTGGCACTACGCCTCGTATGTGGAGCGGCTGGCCACCGCAGCACGCGCCGTCTATGACCTGCCGCTCTTCGTCAACGCCGCCATGAACAGCCGCGGACGCCAACCGGGCGAATATCCCTCGGCAGGGCCGCTGGCGCATTTGAAGGACATCTGGCACTGCGCGGCACCCCATATCGACCTGCTGGCACCCGACATCTACGACACGGGGTTCAAGGGATGGGCCGACCAATACGCACTGGCCGACAACCCGCTCTTCATCCCGGAGTCGCGCTGCTGCGAGAACAGCGGCCCACGCGCCCTCTACACCATGGGGGCTCACCAGGCGGTGGGCTTCAGCGCCTTCGCCATCGACCAGGCGGCAACCGCAGAGTGGCAACCGCTACAGAAAAGTTACGACCTACTGCGCCAACTGCAGCCGCTGCTCTATGGCCGGCAGGGTAAAAAGCCCCTGACCTGGGGTCTGCTGCTGGACCAGGACGACCGTGAGACGGTGATCAGCGATGGAGAGGTGCGCCTGACGTGCCGCCACTACTTCACCCTGCCCTGGGACCCGCGTGCCACCGACGGCACCACCTGGCCTGAGGGAGGCGCCGTGGTGATGAAGCTGGCCGAGCACGACTATCTGATAGCGGGCACCGGTGTGGTGGTGGTGTTTCAGACGGCGAGCGAGAAGGAACAGACCGAACAGCGGAAGTTGGGCGAGGACGGTTTCGCCGAACAGGGACAGGCTCCGGCACAGACCCGGGAGACGAAGTTCAAGGGCAAGCGCCTCGGCATAGGCTATGTAGACGAGGTGGCCATCCAGCCCGACGGCACCCTACGCTACCTGCGCCGCGAGAACGGCGACCAGGACCACCAGGGCCGCCACGCCCGCATCAGTGTGGGCGACTACAAGATTCTGCACGTGAAGCTATACGATTATTAGGAAAAATGAAAGATGAAAAATGAAAGATTAACAATAAAATGGGTAAATGAGAAAATGGAAGGCCCCATTACAGTCCTCCCATATACTCATATAATAATCATCATTTTTCATCTTTCATTTTTCATTTTTAATCTTTCATTTTTAATCTATCCTCGGTACACAGCTTTTTATCGTGACCGGCAAGGTGAGCACTTCCGCTCCCGTGCCGGTTATTTTTATCTGCACGGCGCAGGCCGACGTGTTGATAGGACGGCGCTGGTCGAAGATGAAATTGCCGATGCTGTAGTAGATGGAGTGGCCGCGGTAGGTGTCGACGGGCTGCAGGGTGTGGGTGTGATGGCCGATGAGCACATCGGCACCGGCGTCGATGAGCCGCTTGGCATCGTGCTTCTGCTGCAGAAGCGGACGCAGCGTATGTTCGCCGCCCCAATGGGGCGAGACAATGATATAGGCCATGGGGCACTGCTGCCGCAACCGCGCCACACGCGCCACCAGGCTGTCCATGCTCTCATTGCTCACACTGGGGCGGTGGGGCAGGTAGGCGAAATTCTCCAGCGCCAACTGCAGGGTGGGCACGAGGTAGACCGGCCGTGGGTGGGAGGCCAGAAGCACCGGCTCGGCGGCCTCGTCCATGGTGGGAGCGGCTCCTACGGGCACCATGCCGGTCTGGCACACCTGCTGCCAGGTGTCGGCGAGTCCCTCGCGGCCCTGATCGATGCTGTGGTTGTTGGCCAGGTTGAGGTGGGTGATGCCATGGCGCCGCAAGGCGGGGAGCCATTCCGGCTCGCCGCGGAAGATATAGATTTTCTGCACAGGTGCCTTTATCTTGGTGACCGGACACTCCAGATTGGCCACCACAATGTCGGAGGCATGGAAGAGCGAGTCGACACTGGGGCTGAAGAGGGCGTCGACCCCCTTGTGGCCGATAAACTCGCGCACACCCCTGTCAAGCAGCACATCGCCCGTGAAGACCACGCTCAGCGTATCGCCGGGAGCCCCCGAGGGAGCGGCCCCAACAGCAACTGCTCCCGACCGTGGGGCCAGGAGCAGCCATGCCAGGAGGAGGCACTTAGCAGCCTGTGCTGTAGAAGATACGCTCATTGGGTACGGGTTTCTCGCCCGAGGGGATGATGATTTCCTTCATCCAGGAAGGCTTGCCGGTCTCGGGATACTGCTGCAGATACTGCTGCCACTCCTCGTCGGTCATGCGCTGTTCGTCGATGGGTCGCTTGAACTCGCGGTAGGAGAACACAGCGCCGCGCATGAGATAGAGATAGCCGTCGATTTCCACCACCACATAGAGTTCGTTGGCCGGTCCCACGCCCTCGAAGAGCACCGACTGCTCGGGGTTGTTGAAACCGTTGGCAGTGTATACATCGGCCACGATGGCCATGCTCTTGTCGGTGCCCTGCACATCGCTCCAACCGGAAAGATACTGGTCGGGCTCCTTGAGCAGACCGAGGGATAGGTTCTCGAAGGTGGCGCCGATGTAGCGTATGTGGTCGTACTCGCCCGCATCGAGCGGAGTGCCGGCCAATTCCTTCTCGCTCACCTTGAGCAGGAACTCAGCCTCCTCGCGCATGGGGTCGCACACATTGCTGATGTCCTCGGTGAGAAGACCGTTGCGGCGGAAGAGCGCCTGGGTATCGTCGAAGAGGCTCACGGCCTTGCGCCAGAAGCCCACATTGGGCTCCACATAGCCTTTCACCAGGGGTGCGGGGAGCGAGCCGTCGCCACACTCGGCGGCGAAGGGCTGCTTGGCATAGAGGATGGCGTCGTGCTTGAGCTCGGCCCAGCTGGCGAGCGAGGCGTTGAGGTTCTTCTTGTCCCAGGCCTGGGTCTTCATAAAGTAAGGATAGCGGTTGTCCTTGCTGTTGTTGAGCGTGTTGAGGACATCCATCCAGCGGGTGGCGATGGAGGTGCGCCAGTCGGCGCCCTTCATCGTGTCCTTCATCTTGTTGAGGTTGGGCACATATTTCTCCCAGCGCTCGCCCTCTTTGAGTTCCTGGAGCAGGATGCGCTCGGCGGCGCTGCTGCCGAAGGCGGCCATCACGTCGAGGCCCTTGGGCACATCGCGCTTGGTCACTTCGTTCTCATAGTCGCACATCTCCTGCAGCACCTCGGCATCGGGCATGTAGCGCTGCGGCATGAAGTTGACCTTGTTGCGCCCGCTTCTCTCGAAGGCGGGCCGTATGCGTATCTGCTTCTCGGCCACGGCATCCACCTCGTCGGCGAAGGCCTGGAGGGTCTTCTTCTTGGCAGCCAGTTTGTCGAGCGTGTAGCCGCCCTTCTGCATGACGTCGGCCACCTGCAGGATGGTGATATTGTCGGGGGTGCCCATGAGATAGGCGACAACCTCGTCGACCGACTTATATTCGGCGAGCAGCGAGGCATTGTTGGCCACAGCATCGGCTATGACGGCGGCCCGCAGCATGTGGTGGGGGAAATCGGTGCGGAAGGGCACGGTCTGGAGCCACATCATGCCGCGGAAGTAGCGCTGGCACATCTCGCTGCGGGTGTAATGGCCGCGCGGGCGGAAGAGGCTGTAGGGGAACTGCACATTCGGCTGTTCGAGGAATTCGGACATGTCGTTCTCGGAGGCCTTGCACTTGGTCAACTCGTCCTGGGCCATCGCCATGAGCTGGGGGGCCACCTCGGGCAGGGGGCCGTCGGTGAAGAGGGCCTGGGCAACGGCGAAGAAGGCGGCGTCCCACTCTGCAGCTGCCTTGATGTCTTTGTTCTTCGTATTGGCGGCACGGCCCATCATCTCCTTATAAAGGAAGAGGTTGAGGTCGGCCATTTTCTTGCCCAGCGTGGTCTCCTCCACCTTGCGCAGCATGGTGTCGAAGAAGAGGTGGTAGAGCTGCAAGTAGAGGTCGGTGGTGACAAAACTGGGGAACATGGAGTAGTCGTTGGCCTCGTAAATCTGGAAGAGCTGTTCCTCGTTGGTCTCCACGATGCCGAAGCCCTGCTTGGCCAGCATGGCGCGCATGGCGGGGTTGATTTTGTCCATCTGGTAGGGGTTGACCAGGTTGTCGAGGTTGACGATGCCCTCGGAGCTTTGGAAGTTGTTCTTGAGCAGTTCCTTCTCACGGGCCTGGAGGCGGTTCATGAAGGCCGTCTCCTTGGCGGTGTAGGTCACAGGACCCGTGTCCTCGGTGTCCCAGTCGAACTTTTCCCAGCACAGTTTCTCATACCACGAGGTGGTGTTGAACACGCCTCGCAGTTCGGCATTGCTGAAGAGATAGCCCTTGCGGGCGGGAATGGCATTGCGGAGCACCCTGAGCTCTGCCACGTTGAGCTGCGAGATGTCCATGTTGAAGTCGATTTTCTTGTTGAGTGTCTCGACATTGATTTTTCCCTTGCCCGGCAAGACGAAGGGCTTCACGGGCCTGTTGTCGTACTCGTCGTACTGTGCATGCAGCGTGGCGGCACAGGCGAGCAGGAAGAAAAAGGCAATCAATTTTCTCATGGCTGTAAAGAATTAGGGGTTGATAGGTTATTTCGGATATCAGACAAGAAAGGCCGGAAGGGCCGGCAAAGGCAGAGCAGACCTTGTGGTCAAGACTTTATGGACGGCTTGAAGCAGGGAGAAGCCCATCACGGCCGGCGCCCGGCCTGGAAGACGCGCAGCGCCTCGTCGCGGTCCACATTGCGCACGATGAAACCGTCGGCACCGAGCCCGAAGGCCCTCCAGCGGTGCTGCAGCACGGCATACTGTCCGTCGGCGGAGGTCTGGAGGGTCCACACTTTGCCGCCGGTGAAGCGGAAGTCCTGCAGAATGCCTCCCAGCTGGCTTCCCATCCACATGGGACGTATCATGCCGTCGAGGTTCTTGAAGATGAAGAGGCGGCGCGCCAGGTTGGGGTCGAAGCGGGTGGTCTTGGTCACCCCCACGAGCACCTCGTCGGTGCCGTCGCCGTCGACATCGCCCGTGCACCACCTGTACACGGGGAACCGCAGGGGCCAGCAGTCGGTGGTACTGTCGGTGTGCAGTTCGATGTAAGAGAGGCTGTCGCACACGGTGCGCACGTTGAAGCGCTGTGCGGCAGCCTCCTGTATAGCAGCCAGCGCAAGGCCGGCAAGCAGTAGTGTTCTACAGATAGCGTGCGATATCGGCATCGAGGTCTTTGATTTGCGCAGGCCCCATCACCACGCTGTTGTCACGGCTGATGATATAGTCGGCGGGCAGGCGCTGCACCTGCAGCAGGTACGACTGGCTGGCGCCTTGGTCGTCGCGCACGCATATCCAGGGCAGGGCGGCGGTCTGTGTCTTCCAGAAGTGGGCGTCTTCGTCGAGGCTCACCTGGTAGATTTCCAGTCCGCGGTCGTGATATTTGTTGTAGAGCTCGCGCAGGGCGAGGATACGTGCAGCGCTGCCCTCAGCGGCGAAGACATGGAAGTCGAGCAGCACCACCTTGCCCTGCAGATCGGTGAGACGGCGCACCTGGCCCTTGTTGTCGGGCAGGTCGATGTCGATAAGATTGGCCACCGTCACCTTCTCAGGGTCGAGTTCCCACTCGGTGTCCTGAGCCTGGACGATGCGTTGTGTCTTCTGTCCCTCGATGGCAATGTTGTGCAGGTTCTCGCCACGGGTGGAGCCCGGGTGGAACTGATCCCAGCAGGTGGCCACGGCGGCAAAGGCCTTCACGTCGTCGGCATAGCGGCGGGGATTGAACACCATGAGGTAGCTGTTGCCCACCACGATGCCCTGGAAGAGGGCGAAATAGCTATAGGAGCGCATGGGCTCGCGGTAGATATAGTTGCGGCACACGTCTTCCTTATAGGCTGCCATGACGCGCTCTATGCTGTCCTGCACGGCCTGCGCATTGAGGTCGGTCGCCTGCAGGATGCGCTGGGCGCGGGCCTGCAGGTCCATCTGCTTGAGGGCAAGTTCCTTGATCTTGAGGCAGTCGTCGCTGCCCTCCACCTCATACTGTGAGGCCATGGCGGGATACTGGGCGCGCACGGTGATGTGCTCGGTGCTGTCGACCGAGAGGTTGATAATCTCACCGGCTATGCGCAGACGGTAGAACTCAGGGGCACCGGGGGTGACACCGCTGAAGGAGAACTGTCCTTCGGCATCGAGCTTGACGGAGTCGACCACCTGTGGGCCGTCGAGGGCCATGTTCTCGAAATAGAGGGTAGAGTCGGCGGCCTGGCTGATTTGGCCGCTGACTTGGAATTTGTCCTTGGTGCAGGAGGTGAGGCAGAGTGCGGCCACAGCAGTGGCCAGAAGTATTTTTTTCATCTCGTTTTTATACAGTGTCTGTTTTTCTGATTTTTAGTTGAAGTAATATTTCACACCTATCTGGAGTTTCCAGCACTGACCGTAGGAGTGGTTGTAGTCCCAGGTCTTGGTGATGTCGGTGCCGTCGGTATTCTTGCGCATGGAGAACCAGGGCACACCGTTGGCGTCTACCTTGTCCACCTTGAGGAAGGAACCGTTCTGGCAGGTCGACATGGTGGAGTTGACACCCCACTTCGAGTTGAACAGGTTGCCTACATTGTCGATATCGGCAATGAGCTGCAGCGTGTGGCGGGTATTGCCCACCTTGAGGGTGAAGTCGTGAGCATAGTGCACGTCGAAGCGGTGCACGAAGGGAGCGCGGGCGCTGTAGGCCTCGGCATACTGGCCGCGGTGGCTGCGCAGATACTTGTCCTGGTCGACGAAGGCCCAGAACTTGGGACGGTCGGCCTCGTTGGTGAAGTGGATTTCGCTGTCGTCGCGCGGTATGTACATCAGGTCGTAAGCGATGCCGTCGCCGTTGATGTCACCGTTGTAGAAGAAGCTGTAGCCCGACGGACTGTATCCGCTGTAGAACAGGGAGTAGTGGTCCTTGCCGTACTTATAGCTGATGGAGGCGATGACGCGGTCGGGTATGGCGTTGCTGGTGTTGTGCGGGGTGGAGAAGTTGGGACCGTTGACGGTGTAGAGGCTCGACCAGGCGGAGCTGGCGTTGGAGCCGGGCATGCCGCTCACCTCCTTGCGCACGGTGTGGGTGTAGGAGGCCATGAGGCGCAGGTTCTTCAGCGGCTCGGCGTTGAGGGTGAGGTTGGCTATCCATCCGTAGCCCTTGCTGGTGTTGGAGAGCACGCAGGCGGTGGTCACGTCGGAGTAGTACATATAGTCCTTGGGATAGACCATGCGGTCGTCGGCGCCCTGCAGGTGCTGCCAGCCGTCGGGATCCTTGATGTTCCAGTTCTTCAGGCACACGTCCTTGAGCATGTCGGTGTAGATGACCTCGGCGGTGAGGGAGAGGGGGAAGGAGACGGGGAACTGGTAGTCGACGGCCAGCGAGCTCTTCCACTCCTGCGACATCTTGAAGTTTTTGTCGACACCCACGATGGCACTGGGCTTCACACCGTCGGCCGGGGTGATGGTGGTGGGAGTGCCGAGAAGCTCTATCATACGGTCCACATCGGTGATGATGCCGCCGGCAAACTGGTCAAGGCGCGGGTCGCGCGAGGTGACAACGCCGTTCCTATAGCGGGTGGTGGCGCTCACGAGGTTCTGCACCATACCCGAGCCGGTGGGCATGTTGGTGAAGAACACGAGGGGCAGACGGCCGGTGAAGAGACCGGTACCGCCGCGCACGGTGAGCGACTTGTCGCCGAAGACATCCCAGTTGAAGCCCAGACGGGGCGACACCTGGATGCTGGTGTCGGGCCACTTGCCGGTATCCACACGGCGACCGTTGAAGTCGACGTCGTAGATAGCGTTGTTGCGCATGATGTCGTCGTTGTCATAGGAGATATTGTCGAAGCGGATGCCGCCGGTAATCTTGAGGTTGCTCAGGGGATTCCACTCATCCTGCACATAGAGGCCATACTGGTTGCGGTTCACCTCGGCGGCGGGGTTCTTGTCGCCGAAATAGCCATAGGTGAGGGCCACCGACTCGGGAGCTGCGCCGCTGAGGAAGTCGTCGAGCGAGCGGTAGCGGTAGTAGCCGGTACCGTTGCGCATATAGGCGTTGAGGGCCATCTGGTGCTCGAAGTTGAGGCCGGCGGTGAGTTTGTGGGCACCCAGGTAGTAGGTGAAGTTGTCGTTGACGGTGAACACCTGGTTCTTCACGGCGTTCTTCCAAGTGAAGAGCTCATAGCCGAGGCTCATATAGGGCTCGAGGGTCTGGGTGACAGTGCCGTCGGCCGAGGTCTCATAGCCAGCCATGATGTCGATATGGGGGAAGGGAGCCGAGTTGCTGCCGCGCTCGTCACGGATGTCTGAGTAGGTGACGATGAGCTGGTTGCTCATGTTGTTGTTGAAGCGGCTGTTGAGGTCGGCAGAGAACGAGGTAATCTTGTTCTCCATGGAATAGAAGTTGTTGGCGAAGGCCATGGAGTACTGCGAGATGCGGTTGCCGGTGAACCGTGAGCCCACATCGGCCGAGCTGTTGTTGCAGGTGTTCCACACCTCATTGATGGTGTGGCTGAAACGCAGGGCCAGGTGGTGGTTGTTGGTGATGTTCCAGTCGAGACGCATCAGATACTTGTCGTTGTTCTCGTCGGCGGGGAAGTCGGTGTAGGAACCGGTGTCATAGCCGTAGTTCTGGGCCAGGAAGTTGCGCACGGTCTCCATATCGCTCTTCTTGGTGCGCGAGATATACTCGGTGGGGTTGGCCACACCGTCGTCGGAGGCGCGCCAGCGGGTCACCACGGTAGGCTTGAAGGTGTGCTCATAGTTGGCAAAGAAGAAGAGCTTGTCCTTGAGGATGGGGCCGCCCAAAGTAAAACCGTAAGTGGTGAGACGGTCGCGGCCCGGGTCGGCCATGGTAGTGCCGTCCACACGGTTGCCGTGCATGTTCTCATTGTTGTAGTACACATAGGCCGTGCCCTTGAAGGTGTTGGTACCCGACTTGGTGACGGCGTGGATGGTACCGCCCACGAAGTTGGTCTCCCTCACATCGAAGGGCGAGACAGCCATCTGCATCTCCTCGATGGCATCCATGGAGATGGGGGTGCCGCCGCCGGGCAGGCTGGAGGAGAGACCGAAGTTGTTGTTGAAGTCGGCACCGTCGAGACGGAAGTTGGTGGAGCGTCCGTCGCCGCCCGCCATGCTCATGCCGTTGGCATAGGGCGACATACGCACAAAGTCGGTCAGGCTGCGGCTCACGGTGGGCATCTCCATAATCTGCGCATTGGTGAGGTTGGTCGAGGCACCTGTCTTCTCACCGGCGAAACGCGAGGCCCTGCCGCTCACCACCACCTCGTCGAGCATGGACTCGTCTTCGGACAGGGCGACATTGAGGCTGTAGTTCTCGCCGAGGGCGAGCTGGATGCCGGAGAAAGTGCGTGTGGCATAACCGATGTAGGAGACGGTGACGCGGTAGGGGCCACCTACACGCATACCTTGGATATTGAATCGTCCGTCGATATTGGAGACGGAGGCATACTGTGTGCCTGAGGGCTCGTGCACGGCAATGACGGTGGCGCCGATAGCCGTTTCACCGCTGCTCACGAGGGTGACCTTACCACTCATGGACGACGTGGTGACCTGAGCCATCACTTGCATGGTAATCACCAGCAACGAGGCTAACAAGAAAAGTATTCGCTTTTGCATGCTGAAAAGAATTTGATTAAAGGTTAATGCGCCGACAACATCGGACACAATAGTTTATGCTGCAAAAATACTTAAAATAATCCAAACGAGCATGAATAAAAGTGAATTTATGCATAAAAATCTGTAATTTTGCGGATGATATGGAAAAAAACTCTTTCTGCCTCTGCCGGCTCCGCACGGCAGGGCTCCTCATGCTCTTTTTCTTGGCTTGCTGCCCCCTGAACGCGCAGCATATCGACCTGAGCGGCTCCTGGCATTTCGGTATCGACCGTGAGGGCTCCATGAGCCCCGACGCACCGCTGCACCAGAAGGTGAAACTGCCGGGCTCCATGCTCACCAACCGTCAGGGCGACCCGGTGACCGTCGACACCCGCTGGACGGCGAGCATCTACGACTCGTCGTTCTTTTTCAACCCCCATATGGAACGCTACCGCAAGGCAGGACAGGTGAAACTGCCCTTCTGCCTGACACCCGACCGCTACTATGTGGGCAACGCATGGTACCGCAGGAGCGTGAACATACCCAAGCACTGGCGCAAGCGCCGCGTGGTGCTCTACTTGGAGCGACCCCACATAGAAACCACCCTCTACGTGAACGGACTGGAGGTGGGACACCGCATGAGCCTGAGCGTGGCACATGAGTACGACATCACCGACTATGTGCGTTTCGGCCGACACAACACAATAGCCATCAAGGTATACAACGGCATTGAAAATGTGTGCGTGGGACAAGACTCGCACAGCGTGACCGACCAGACACAAGGCAACTGGAACGGCATCGTGGGAAAGATAGAGCTGCAGTCGCGGCCCGCCCACGGCATCCTGCAATACCGCGTGGTGCCCCACCTGGCCGACAGCACCGTGAGCGTGGCCCTCACCCTGGGTGACCTGGGCGGCTCCAACCCGCTCAAGAAGAAGGCGAAGACCCCGGTGCCCGCCCACCGCGAACTGCACTTCGAACTCACCGGTCCCGACGGCCAGCCGCTCCCCGCCCCCACCCCACGCATGCTCACCAGAGCCGACTCGGCCCTGACCGTGGAGTTAGACCTGCGCGGTCATATGCAGACCTGGGACGAATTCCACCCCAACCTCTACCGGCTGGACGCTGTCATCGGCGATGACACCACCCATATCAACTTCGGTGTCAGGGAGATAAAGGCAGAGGGACGCCAACTGGTGCTGAACGGCACCCCCATATGGATGCGGGGTACGGTGGGCAACTGCTGTTTCCCTGAAACCGGCTTTCCCCCCACCGACGTGGAAGCCTGGGAAGGCATCTTCAGACAGTGCCGCAACTATGGTCTCAACCTGATGCGCTTCCATTCCTACTGCCCGCCGGAGGCCGCCTTCACCGCTGCCGACCGGGTGGGATTTTACCTGCAGCCCGAGGGACCCTCCTGGCCCAACCACGGGGTGAAACTGCGCAACAAGATGCCCATCGACGACTATCTGCTGCAGGAATGCAAGGACATCGTGGACCGCTACGGGCACCACCCCTCGTTTGTGCTCATGGCGGCCGGCAACGAGCCCGCCGGAGGATGGGTGGCCTGGGGCAACGACTTCGTGAAAACGATGCACCGCCACGACAGCACACGCCTCTACTGCGCCGCCTCGGTGGGCGGCGGATGGGCATGGGACGACGGCAGCGAGTTTCACGTGAAAGGCGGTGCCCGCGGACTGGACTGGGACAACCATGCCCCGCACAGCGACGACGACTTCTACAGCCAGATGCTGGAGCCGCGCAACTACAAGCCCACACGCGGAGAGACGGAGAACAACACTCCCATCCTGGGACACGAGGTGGGACAGTGGTGCGCCTTTCCCGACCTGGACGAGCGGGCCGACTACACAGGAGTATACAAACCGCGCAACTTCGACATCTTCGAAGACCTGCTGCAGGAGAACGGCATGGGAAGCCGGGCACGACAATTCCTCGACGCCAGCGGACGCCTACAGACCCTGGCCTACAAATATGACATAGAACGCAACTTGCGCACACCCGACTATGCCGGATTCGAACTGCTGGGACTGAACGACTACAGCGGACAGGGAACCGCCCTGGTGGGCGTACTAAACGTGCACTGGCGGGAAAAGGGATACTGCGACGCCGCCACCTGGCGCAGTTTCTGCAGCGAACTGGTGCCGCTGGCCAAATTCCCCAAATTCGTCTATACCACCGGCGAGACGCTTGAGGTGCCCATCGACCTCTACAACGCCACCGGCCATGAAATAGAGAACGGTGAACTCACCTACCAGGTGGAAGGATTCACCGGCCGCACCCTGCAGGCCACCTTCCCCTTGGGCAAGACGGCCGACCTGGTGACCGTACGGCAGAGCCTGCGCACGGTGAAAGCGCCCTGCCGGCTCACCCTGACGGCCGAAATAGACGGCCACCGCAACAGTTGGGACTTCTACGTATACCCCGAGAAGGCCACCCGCGACGACACCACCGGCATCTATGTGTGCCATGAGCTCGACTCCACCGCCATAGCACGCCTGGACAGCGGCGGAAAGGTGCTGCTCTGCGCCGCCGGCAAGGTGACCTACGGCAACGACGTGAAACACCACTACCTGCCTGTGTTCTGGAACACGAGCTGGTTTAAGATGCGCCCGCCCCACACCACCGGCTGCTATATTGAGAAAGGACATCCAGCCTTCAACCTCTTCCCCACCGAGCAGTGGCAGGACGTGCAGTGGTGGGAACTGGTGAACCGCGCGCAGGTGATGAACATGAGCGAGTTTCCGGAAGACTTCCAGCCCATCGTGCAGCCCATCGACACGTGGCACCTGAGCCGAAAACTTGGCATGCTCTTCGAGGCCCGCGTGGGCCAGGGCAGCCTGCTCATGACCACCCTCGACATCAGCACCGACCTGCACCGCCGCGTGGCGGCCCGCCAACTGCGCACCTCGCTGCTCACCTATATGCGGAGCATGGCCTTCCACCCCACCACCGAGATAGCGCTGAACACCGTGCAGAATCTGTTTGAGAAAGTGGCACCACCGGCCAACCTCTTCACGAAAGACTCGCCCGATGAGCTGAAGCCGGCGCTGAAACCTTAAAAAACACACTGAAAAACATAGGAAATCATGAACATAGCCGTGATTCTGGCCGGCGGTAGCGGCACCCGACTGGGCGGTGCCCTGCCCAAACAATTTCTGCAGGCGGCAGGCAAGACCCTCTTGGAGCACAGCATCGAGGCCTTTGAGCGCCATCCCGGCATCGACGAGATAGCCGTAGTGATAAGAAAGGACTTCATAGCAGAAGTGGAGGCCATCGTGCAACGAAACCGCTACCAAAAGGTGAGAAAGATTCTGCCCGGCGGCAAGGAGCGCCACGACTCGAGCCTGGCGGCCATCAGGGCCTATACCGACGACGACGACCGCCTGCTGCTGCACGACGCCGTACGCCCTCTGGTGAGCCAGCGCATCATCAGCGACTGTCTGGCCGCACTCTGCAACTACCGGGCCGTGGCCGTGGCCGTGAAAACCACCGACACCATCTACCAGGTGGACGAAGAGGGCTGCATACGCGCCATTCCACCCCGCAGCACCCTACGCAATGCGCAGACCCCGCAGGGCTTCAACCGCGGCACCATCAGCCAGGCCTACCGCCTTGCTCTGCAAGACCCGCTCTTCACCACCACCGACGACTGCGGTGTGGTGAGCCGCTACCTGCCCCAGGAACCCATCTATGTGGTAGAGGGCGAGGCCGGCAACATCAAGGTGACCTTCAAGGAAGACCTGCCCTTGGTGGAACGACTGCTAAGGGAACGCTAAAGGAAGAGTCTCCAATAGGCTATTTGTTCATCAGTATCTCGAAGAGTTGCCGGTGCTTCTTGCCGATGACCTCGAGCACCACGCCTGTGAAGAAAAAGAGCAGGCCCACCACCACCAGGAAGCCCGAGGCGATGAGGGTGGGGAAACGGGGCACCAGACCGGTGTGCAGATAGTCGGCCAGCACGGGCACGAACAGCATCACGCCCACCAGTAGGAAGAGCAGGGCGAAAATGGAGAAGAAAGCCAGCGGCTTGTAGTCGCGGAAGAGCCGCATGATGGTGAGCAGCACCTTGAAACCGTCCTTGTAGGTGTTGAGTTTCGACACACTGCCCGCAGGACGGTCGCGGTACATCACCGGTATCTCGCGCAGATAGAAATTCTTGTCGAGCGCATGGATGGTCATCTCCGTCTCTATCTCAAATCCCTTTGAGAGCACGGGAAAATGCTTCACAAAGGGCCGGCTGAAAGCCCTGTAGCCTGTCATAATGTCTTTCACGTCGCTGTGAAAGATATAGTTGATGAGGCGCCTCACCAGCACATTGCCGAAATTGTGGAAAGGACGCTTGTTCTCCTGGAAATAGGTGCCCGAAAGGCGGTCGCCTATCACCATGTCGCACCCTTCCTCCAGCACCAAGCGGCACATCTCGCGGGCATGGTCGGCAGGATAGGTGTCATCGCCATCAATCATCAGGTAGCAGTCGGCATCGATATCCCGGAACATGGAACGTATCACATTGCCCTTGCCCTGACGGCGCTCATAGCGCACCTCGGCTCCCGCACCGCGCGCTATCTCGTCGGTACCGTCGGACGAGTTGTTGTCGTATACATAGACGGTGGCCTCGGGCAGCGCAGCCTTGAAGTCGGCCACTACTTTTGCAATGGTCTTGCTCTCATTGTAGCAAGGCACGAGCACAGCGATTTTACTTTTGTTTTCCTGCATAGAATGGGTGTTTTAGATAGAGGATGATAATAGCGGCACAAGCCACAAGGGGCAGTGAATAGCGGTAGGTGGCCGTGGGGCTGACCAGAAAGAGCGCCACGCTGAGGAAGAGCGGCAGAAAGACCGTGAGGCACACGGTATCGCGCCGGTAGAGCAGCACGGCGAAGCAGAAGAGATAGAGCCAGGTGTAATAGCACTTGGCAAAGAGAAACTCCAGTAGCGGCAGGCGCGACAGCCAGTCGAAAAACCGGTTGGTGGGACTGTAGAGGGCATCGCGGCGGGCGAAGCGGTACTCGGGCAGGAGATAGGGGCAGTCGTGCCACGACTCGATGCCGAAGAGGCCGCCGGTATTGTAGAAGAATCCGTTCATAAGGTTGAGGCTGGCCAGGGCGCAGGTGCCCGGACGGCGCATGGCCGTGGTGGCATAAGAGTGGAGATAGCGGACCACGGCCTGCCGCTCCTCATCGGGGTCGAAATGGTTGCGTACCGACCAGTCGACCACCGGCTTGTAGCGATAGTGCCCCTTCACGGCATCCGTCACATGGTAGTCGTAGCCCTGCAGCGTCAGTGTGTCGGTCTCCATGTCAAGCACGCCCTCAAGGGCCTCACGCTCCTCAGGGGTCACCTCGCCGGGATACTCGATGAAACAGAGGGCCGACTGCTGGAAGAGGGTGCCCAGCATCTCGTGCTTGCTCGAGGGCGCCACCCCCACGGCAGGATAGAGCCCCCGCACCACCAGCAGGTAGGCGCCGACAACCGGCAGATAGGCGGCTGTCCAGGCCCGCCAGGAGCGGCGGAAGGCCAGGAGGCACACCGCATACTGCGCCACGACGAAATAGATGCCCTGGTGGCGGGAGAGGCACAGCAGCAGGGCCGCCACCCCATGGAGCAGGAGGATGCGGCGAGGGAGATGTCCGTCGCTGTGGAGCGCAATGAGCAGGTGAAGCAGCGACAGCACATACAGGAGAATGAAATAGGTGAAGAATCCGTCTTTCGTGACGTAGATGCTGACCAGCGGGAAGAGAGGCAGCACGGCATAGACGGCCACCAACACCTTCTGCACCGCCACACTGGCCCCCAAGCGGCCACACACCCTGACCATATAGACCAGCACGAGCGAGGCAAAGGCCATGAACAGGAGCGAGAGGAGCGCCATGCCCAGGGAGGCATCGCCCAGCCACTGACCGATGTCGAAGAACGACTTCTGCAGGCAACTGACCAGGAACGGGTGATGGTCGTAGAGTTCGCGGCCCTGACCGAAACTGCTGAGCGACACGGCTCCGTCGTAGTCGAAGAGACAGGGATAATAGGCTATGAGATAGGGCAGCCGGCAGCAGAAAAAGAGCAGGAACAGCCGCCATCCGGAGATACTCCACCTGACGGGCTTGCTGTATGTCTCATTGCGGCGTGGCAGACGCGAGAAGGCACAGAGCACGACCGTGTGGAAAACATAGGCATAGACACCCGTCTTGACTACCCACAGCACAAAAAGCGACAGGGTGGCCCAGCACAGACTCAGACTGCAGGTCTCATGCAGGCTGTAGCCCCATGTGCTGCAAAGGGCAAAGAAGAGACCCAGCACCCACGAGGCAGCCCACATGCGACGCGAGGCATAGCGGGTATGGGTTTGGAGAGCGGCCAGCAGGGGCGCCAACAACAGGGCGTAGATATAGCACCGCTTGGGCACCGGCTCGCCCGTGAGATGGCCGCCTATGAGCCACACGGCCAGATAGAGCACCGCCAGCAGGCCGTGCTCCATTCTTATTCCATGCAACCATCTTCTTGCTTCCATCAGCTGAATCTTTTTACAACAAACTTCACCACCAGGAAATTGGTGAACATCGATATGGCCAGGGTGGGCAGATAGGCCACCTTGTCGGTGAGCGAGCATCCGTTGATGAAAATATACATCAGGCTCATCCTCACCACGAAGAGGTTGAAGAGGTGGGCCAGCAGCACACCTACCGCATTCTTCACCGTGGTACGCGCCTTGAAGGTCCACCGCACGGTGAAGAAATAATTGAACACCAGACTGATGAGATAGCCGCTGGCAAGGGCCACCTGATAGGGGGCGAAACACCGCACGGTATAGAAAATGGCGGCATCGACACCCGTGGCTATAAGGCCCACGATGCAGAAACGGATAAACTCGCGCATGCCCTCCTTGTCTGCCCAAGCCCGTAGCGTGTCAAACCCTCTGTCCGACTTCCGGCTCATGATGTCTGTGTATTTCTCATGCTGCAAAAATAAACAATATTTATGGAAAAGTGTTCATTTGTCGGTACAATAATCTCCAAAGTAAAGAAAGAAGCGGCCGCTGGCAGCAGCATTTACGGAAAAACGATTACCTTTGCACAAAAAGAATAGAAAATAATTCCACAGCCCATCATGAACAGCGGCCCCACAACAGAAAAAGAGCGCTATTTGATACTCGACGCCCTGCGCGGACTGGGTCTGGCCGGCATCGCACTGGCCAACTATCCTGAATTCGCCTTATGGACTTTCCTATCGACCGCCGGACAGGAGGCCCTGCCCACGGCAGCGGTCGACAAGGTGGTGCGCTTCCTGCAATACCTGCTTGTGGACGGCAAGTTCTACACCCTCTTCTCCCTGCTCTTCGGCGTGGGTTTCTCGCTCATCCTACAACGGCACAGCACCCGCCTCTTCCTGCGCCGCATGACCGTGCTGTTGCTCATCGGACTCTGCCACCTCCTTTTCATCTGGAACGGCGACATCCTGCTGCTCTACGCTACTGGCGGACTGCTGCTGCCGCTCTTCATCCGACTGAAAGACAAGGTGTTGCTATGGGTTGCCGGGCTGCTCATCCTGCTGCCCGTGGGGCTCGATGCCCTGACGCAGTTTGCCGGCATCGAATTCGCCCGTCCCTTCTACGATGCCTGGTGGGCGGAGGCCGCACGGCAGGGCATCAACGAGGACAACTTCGCCTCATGGCTGCGCGACGCCCGCACCTACCCTGAGATGCTGGCCTTCCTGAAGCAGGGCGCAATAGAGCGCATGTGGGAGTTTGTCGACGGACATCGTCTTCCCAAAGTGGTGGCCATCTTCCTGATGGGCTATCTGATAGGCAAGCACCGCCTCTACGCACGCTTGGAGAAAGGCCCGCTGCAGCGCATGCTGCTGTGGACCAGTCTGCCGGGTGTGCCGGGCTCGCTGCTCTACGCCTGGAGCGCCACCCACGGCCATTGCTGGGGGCTCACCGTCCACTCGCTGCTCTACGCCGTGAGTGTGATACCGCTCGCCCTGAGCTTCGTGGCCGCCCTCTGCCTGCTCTATCTGGCCCGCCCCACCCTGCGCCTATGGCAACTGCTGGCCGCACCGGGGCGCATGGCCCTGACCAACTACATCGGCCACTCCATCATCGGCATCGTGCTCTTCTACGGAATCGGATTCGGACTGGGCACCCGTTTCGGACTGATACATGCGGAAATCACGGCGCTGTGCGTCTTCCTGCTGCAGATAGCTTTGAGCCGGTGGTGGCTGAAACACTTCCGTTTCGGCCCGCTGGAGTGGATATGGCGCATGCTCACCTACGGCCGCTTTTTCAGCCTGGCAAAAGAGAAATAAGCCAGCAAGGGGCGCTCTCCGCGGAGAGCGCCCCTTGCTGTATGCTGTAACCACAAAGACTTTCTCAGCGTCCTTCGTTCAGCAGACGCCACTCACGGGGTGTGAAGTCGTCGGTCGACGGCACATACGACGGGTCGGGCATGTACCACCAGAACTTGCTGAAGAGCTCACGCAGATTCTTTTTCTTGAACACATAGCCGCGGCTGGCATAAGGCAGGTTGCGGGCCAGATAGTCGGGCACCTTGGCCTCCATGGGCCAGATCACGTAAAGGTCGCTGCGGTCGTAGAAGGAGCCTACAGGGTATTTCTCATCGAAACTGATGTAGGTGTCGGCCGACTGGATGTTTAGGTCCTCGATGGGATTGTAGTTGAGGCCGTGCCACTCCACGGTACCGTCGCGCAGGGCCACTTCCACAAAACTGCACCATCCGTAGCGGGTGTGGCGCACCTTACCCGTACCTTCGGTCACCTTGAACTCAGCGCCGGTGAAGAGCGAGTCGACCACGAGGAAGTGCTTGGCGGTGCCGGGCGCCTTGATGCGCAGGGTGAAGTCGCCTATGCGGCCGCCCTTCCACCGTGCGGCGGGCTTGAGCCAATAGGGTACCTCGAAACAGCGGCCCACGCCGTACGACATGCGGTAGCGGTAGGTATGGCGCACCTTGTTCACGCCCTCATGGAAGGGGGCGTCGAAGCAATAGGCGTAGGCATAGCGTGCGAACTCCTCAGGGGTGTCGTCGTGCGGACCGGTGTAGGGTGTGTCGAGCTGGCCCGGCTCCACCACGGCATTGCGGTAGGGCAGCACGGCGCCGTTCATCTGCACGGTGAAGTCGTGGATATAGGGATGTACACCGTCTTTGCGCATGGGGTCGTCGGTATTGTAAGGATTCTCTGCCTCGAAACCCATCTGCACGGTCTTGGCGGCTCCATGGTTCAGAAACTCATAATCTACCTCCACCCTGGCATAGCCGTCATCGCAGAGGCTGATGGTGAGCACCTCTTTCTGAACACTGATATCGGTCTCCCGGATGGGTACAAGTTGGTTGCCGTTGGCGTAATAGACGCCGTCGTTGGCCTGCAGGCCCTGCAAGCCCGAGAGCAGGAGCAAAATGCTGACAAAATAAGTTTTCATGTTCATAATCGTTTTTGATGATTAAGGGGCTGGAAGTATCAGTCGTTGCTGTCTTTCTGCTGTTTCTCCAATTCGCGCTGCCTCTTCTTCTCGGCCTTGCGTTGTTCTTTCTCGGCCTTGCGCTGTTCTTTCTCGGCCTTGCGCTGCGCCTTCTCCTGTTCGCGCTGCCGTTTCTTCTCGGCCTTGGCTTCCTCCTTGAGGCGTTTCTTCTCGGCCTTGGCCTCTTCCTTGAGACGTTTCTTTTCTGCCTTGGCCTCGGCCTTTTCCTCGGCGGCCTCCTCGAGGGCCTTGCGCAGCATGTCCTTGTTGAAGGTGATGACCTGTCCGAAGAGTCCCACCGAGAGGAGCTGGTCTTTCTCCTTCATCTGTATGTGGGTGGTATTGAACAGCAGGTAGTTGGTCTCCTTGAGTTTGGAGGTGAGTATGGTCTCGATGGCCTTGGTCACCACGTTCTTGCCGGCACGGGCCAGGCCGTTGTCGCCGATGCCCATGCTGGCGGCCTCCTCGTCGACATACTCCTTGATGGCCTTCATCATGGCTTCCTTGTGCGCTTTCTTGTCGGGCACGGTGAGTGTCATCAGGATGGCCACGGCCAGAATAATGACTACGCCCAATAGCTTCTTCATGTTCTTGCTCTTTCTTTCTATGGGTTGGACAAATGTTTTCGGCCGTAAAGATACGAATAATTATTGAAATCAAGCCTGTGCGGCTTTTTTTTCGTTTCTATAGGCTGGATATTCCCCGCGGTAGAACTCATGGACCAGACTGCGGTAACCGAGCGCCTTCAGCTGACTGTAGCGGATGCGGTAGTTGGCCTTATTGTGCCGGCCGGTGGCCACATAGCGCAGGTTGTACTGCAGGTAGCGGTCTATCTCCCGCAGACCCTCCGTCTGGTTGATCATGGGGAAGAACCACCTCGACCAGGTCAGTGTGCCGGGGTCGTCGCTCTCATAGAATTTCCTGTTGAAATGGTTGATAAGTGCTTTCATGGCCTTCTCGGCCGGAATGGCATTCTTGCTGCGCCAGCGGTTCACTGCATGGGCCTTGCGCCTGATTTTCTCCTTCATCTTGCGCCGGGTGGCATCGGCGATGTCGATGCAGCTGCCCAGGCACTTGAACCCCAGGAAGTCGAACGGCTCTCCTGGCCGGAACACACGCACCTTGTCGGGATTCACCTCAAGGCGGTATCGCGCCAAAAAGTCGGCCAGCCGGCTGATGTGACCGCGGAGCTCGGCCTCGCTGGGGGCGAAAAGGATGATGTCGTCAGAATAGCGGGCATAGACCACACCGGCCTCGGCAAAGTGGCGGTCCACCTCACGCAGGTAGATATTGGCGAGGAACGGCGAGGTAGGGGTGCCGGCCATCACGCCATGCTCCTCCACCACGGTATGGCCGCCGCTCAGGGCTCGCCGGTCGGTGAGCATCCGCTCGAAGAAGGCATACAGCGGCGGGTCATCGGCTAGCACGCTGCGCAACTGCGGCAGGAGCAGCTCCGGGGGGATGGAATTGAAGTAGTTGTGTATGTCGAGCTTGTAGGCCCACAGGGGCCGGTTGCCGATAGCCCGCAGCAGATGGACGACGGCATCCTGCGCCGTAAGCCCCCGCCTGAAGGAATAGCAGTTGGCGGCAAACTGGCTGTCGTAGCGGTAGAGCAGGAAGGCGATGGCCTTCAGCACGGTCATCTCCTCCGGAGGAAAACTGTAGACCACCCGCTTCTTCCCGCTGCCCATCTTGTTGACCAGATGGCGGGTGGGCACCGAAAGGCCCTCGCCACGGCGCAAGCGCTCCACGACATCGAGATACTGCTCCTCCCCCACATAGGTGTCGGCCTCTTCAAACTCGTACCAGTTGAAGCGGCCTTTCATCAGGCGGTAGGCGAGAAATTCCTCCCATACGCGCTGTTCTGAAAGGAGGCTGAGGATACTGTCCATAGAAAGAGGAAAAGGGGAAGGCGGTTTGAATCCGCAAAATTGCGGATCACGAGACGTCACGGCACCCAGCCGCCTGCAAGACTGTTGTTGAGAGTACCGCTTGGTCCTTCGCAGGCGCAAAAGATTGCATCCCCTTTTCCTATTAGATAGCTAACTGTTCAAGAATTTCCTGATACGCCCTACGACATACTGCCGCTCGTTAGGGTACTGTGTGTAGAAATTGATATAGGGCAGCCCCAATTTCTTGGCATACATCCTGGATATCAGATACTTCACATTCTGGGTGTGGCTGTGGCCGGACCCCAGCATCACAATGCCCACGGGCTTGCCTGCCTCATTGTTGAGCACGAAGGTGTAGGGCACACCCCACTCTGCCTTGTAGGTCTGCACAGGGCGTGTCTTGTAGAGTTGGAACTGGTCGGCGGCGTTTCCTGCCAGGTCGGTCACCGCGACATTGCGCGAAAGGGTATACTGCGGAAAGTCTGTCTTGAGTATATCCTCAAAATAGGCGTTCCAATCGGTTATTTCCTCACGCTGCTGCTGTGGTTCGGGCTCGAAACGGGGTGAAGCGGGCGCCTCATCGACCGACTGGTTCTCCAATTTCTGGGTGAGGCTGTCGGCAGCCGCCTTGACAGCCATGTTGAGAAGAGACTTTAATAAACCCATAAGTTTTAGTAATTTGGTGATTTCTGCAAATGTAAGTAAAAAAAACTGATAATTCCAGCATTTCAACCGATTTTTATGGGATTATTAGGGATAATTAACGGCAGCAAGGCTCTGATGTCGCATAAAAGTCGATATCAGAGCCTTGCAGGCTTCCTTAAATTAGCAAGGATTTCTTACAATTTTACTTCCGGTACCACCTGTCCGTCGAGCAGGTTGATGATGCGCTGGGCATAGCCGGCGTCGCGCTCGGAGTGGGTCACCATCACCACGGTGGTGCCTTCCTGGTTGAGCTGGGTGAGGAGCTGCATCACCTCGAGTCCGTTCTTCGAGTCAAGATTACCCGTCGGCTCATCGGCGAGAATCAGTTTGGGATTCATCACCACGGCACGGGCTATGGCCACACGCTGCTGCTGACCGCCGCTGAGCTGTTGGGGGAAGTGGTGGGCGCGATGCGAGATGGCCATGCGGCGCAGCACCTCTTCCACACGCTGCCTGCGCTCCTTCTTGGGCACGCCGAGATAGGTCAGCGGCAACTCCACATTCTCCTCCACATTGAGCTCGTCGATGAGGTTGAAGCTTTGGAACACGAAGCCTATCTGCCCCTTGCGCACCTTTGTGCGCTGACTCTCCTTGAGCGAGCCCACTTCCTGTCCGTCGAGCCAATACTGTCCGCTGGTGGGATTGTCGAGCAGGCCCAGGATGTTGAGCAGCGTCGACTTGCCGCAACCCGAGGGTCCCATGACGGCCACAAACTCGCCTTTCTTCACTTCGAGCGACACTCCGCCCAGGGCTACAGTCTCCACCTCTTCTGTGCGGAACACTTTCTGAATGTTTTCCAACTTAATCATAACTTTTTTTATCTTTTTATCATGTTTTACTCGGTCTTGAGATAGTAAATGGGATTATTGTTTGCCACACGCCGCGTCTGCAGAAGCACCACCATGCCTATGACAAGCAGCACGATGACGGCGTCGAGAACGAAGACATACCACAACAATGGTGCCTTTTCCGCAAACTGCTCCATCAGCAGCGTGCTGAAGTACCAGCCCAAGGCCACGCCTATGATGACCGACGGCAGCGCAATGAAAGCTATGCTGCGCAGAAAAAGAGCCTGTAGTTGGCCCGCCGTGGACCCCATCACCTTGCGGATAGCCAGTTCGCGGGAGCGGCGCTGCACCTCGTCGCGCACATAGCCGATGAGGCCGATGAGCGTGATGAGCAACGACGCCAGGCAACCTATCATGATAAGGTCGCGGGTGTGCTTCGTCTCACGATAGCTGTCGGCCAGCTCGTCGGAATAGCGTTTCACCTGGAGTTCGGCATCAGGGAAGCGACGGTCACAAAGCCGCTGCACATCGGCCAGGCTCTCGGGTATGAGATGATGCAACCGGACAAGGATATACTTGGCGTGGATGTTGCCGCAGAACATCATGGCCGGGCGGTCGTCGATGTCGGTGAGCGTGCCAAGGGTGAAATTGCTGACTACAGCAGCGATGGTGAAGACTATTTCATCGCCCCATTCTGTGCTGACGATGCGCTGCCCTACTACGCTCTCCCAACCAGTATGGGCCTTCAGCCGCTCGGCGAACCGCTCATCCACGATTACTTCCGTGGTCCATCCTGGATGTTCCAAACGTTCGGGCAACTTGCCCTGCACCACCTTAAGGCCCATGGTCTCTACGATACTTGGTTCCATAAAGTAGAGACAACCAAAATTGAACAACATCTCCGGTTTGCCCGGCAGCATCACATTGTTGCCGCTTTGGTGCTGCAGGAAAAGCGAATATGCGGTGGTGGCCGACTTCACACAGGGCAATTTCTCTATCTCACGGGCCAGTGTGAAAGTGGTGTCCGACTGCTGAGGCATCTCTATATAGGCCACGTCCTTGTACGGATAGCCCAGGTCGCGGTTGAGCATATAGTCGTACTGGCGGTAGATAGTGCTGAGGAGACAAAGCAACATGGTGCTCAACACGAACTGGAAAGCGAGCAGCGACAGTTTCCAGACACGTTTGTTCTCAGAAAACAAGCGGTAAGCATAGACCATCGGTATGCGCGAATAGATATAGCCGGGCAACAGGCCGCAACAGACGAGCACGATGAGACAGACCGCAGCCAGCACAAAACAGGTCTGGGCCGAGAAGAGCGTAGTAACGCTGACGCCTATCAAATCGCTTATCCAGTCTTGACCGGCCACAAGCAACAGGCCCATGATAAGCAGCGCAAGCACCAGAAGGGAAGCGGCCTCTTTCATCGTGGTCAGGTAGAACTCGTGCCTGGGTGCTCCCAGCACCTTGCGGATGGCCACCAAACGGGCCCGTCCCACCATCGTGCTGACAACGACGAGGATATAGTTCATCACTGCCGTGAAGAGCATCACAAAAGCCACTATCGAGAGGATGATGCAGGTGGTGCGGACCGTCTCGTCCTTCATACGGCTCCCGCTCACAGGGTTGAACTTGAACCGGTAATCCTCAACGCCCGCAGCATGGAGGTCATCCCACGGAATCAGTTCCTTCAGCATTTTGTCCATCTTCTCCTCCACCATCTTCAGGTCTGTACCGGGGCGCAGCCTGACGTAGGATCGATAGCGGTCGTTGCCCACCAGTTGACTGGTGCCGTCGAAGGCATACAGGCCGATGCTGGAGAGCGACATAACGATGTCGAGTTGATAGAATGTGGAGTTCTCCTCGTAGTCGTCGAACACACCGGCCACTGTCATGGGATGGTTGGGATAGGCCAGATAACAGAACGATTTTCCCACCATGTTGCCTCCCAACCGCTCATTGAGCCTTCGGCTGATGAAGCACTGTCCCTTTGTAGCAAGGATGGCCTTCGCATCGCCCTGCTGGATGTGTGTGGAAAAGATGTCGAAAAAGCAGGAGTCGGCCAGTATGGCGGTGCCAAAAGTCCAACGGCTGCCGTCCTCGAGCAAGAGTTTGTCGTCTTCAAACTGGTAGGTCCATCGTGTGCCCACTTCTATCTCGGGTATGTAGCGGCACAGCGCCGGGATGGCACCGCCTGGGGTCTTTGAAAACTCGTTGGCGTCTTCGCCTTTCTTCTTGAACTGCTCCGAAAGATTGTATACCCGTTCCTTGTCCGCGATGCAGCGGTCGTAATTCATTTCCAGATGCACCTTGGCTATGAGCACCAGGCCGACAGTCAGGCCGATGGCCAGCGATACGACTTTGATAAAGGTTCCTTGGCCCTTCAGATGTTTTTTCATATTTTGACTATTCGGTTTTGATATTCTTTACCGGATTCTCAGAAGCAGCGCGCCAGCTCTGGACGATAACGGTGAGCAGGGACAAGATGAAGCAGGTAAGCCCGGCGGCAACGAATATCCATGGGCTGAGCGCGATGCGGTAACTGAAATTGCTGAGCCAGTCGCTCATGATGTGCCAGGAGAGAGGCACGGCAATGACAAACGAGACAAGCATAGGGATAGAGAAAGTGCGGAGCATCAACAGCAGCACTTCGCCCGATGTGGAGCCCATCACCTTGCGGATGGCTATCTCCTTCTTGCGCTGGCGGATGAAGAAGAGCGAGAGGCCCATATAGCCCATGACGGAGATGACGATGGCGATGAGGGTGAAGAGCGTCACGATGTGAAGCGTATTCTGATGCTCCTCAAAGGTCTCGGCGATATTCTCCTCCATACTGAGGGCATAATACTGCAGGACTTTTTCCGGAACGCCTTGTTCCTGGAGCATAGACCTGAAAGCATTCTGGGCTTGACGGTCGCCATTCGTCTTCACCAGGAAATTGGGATTATCCACTGTTTCCAATTTCCGTATTGCCATAGGCGGCACATCCTCCAGCACATTGATAATGCGGAAATCCTGCAGAGTCCCGGCAATGAGTTCTTTGTCACCATCACCCCAGTCAAACTCCTTTTCATCACCCGTATAACCCAACAGGCGCAGGGCCTCGCCATTCAGATAGTAGCCATTGTTGGAGGCTCCATTGTCGCGGATTATTTTCAATCCCAAGAGGTCGAAGGCTTCTTTGTCCAAATCGGTTGACATCAGCATTTCGTAGTCGCCCTCGCTGTTCTTCACACCCCTTCCAGAGAAGTTATAGCCGGTGAAGGTGCTGCCCTGATAACAGCCGATACGCTCTACGAAGGGCATCTTCTCCAACATATTTCTCACCGTCTGGCTCTTTCCTGACGGACTTTCCACATAGAAAAGGTTCTCGGTATTGAAACCCAGCGGCGCATGGATGAGGTGGTTGAGCTGCAGCCAGATAACGAGGGCCGCAGTGAGCATGGTGATGGTGACCACATTCTGCACAATAATAAACAGACGGCCCAGCACCATCTTGGAATGGAAGCGGAACGAGCCCTTCACGATGTCGATGGGCTGATAGCTGGAGATATGCCATGAGGGCAGGATGCCCGAAACGAAGCCCAGAAGCAGGATAAAACCGAGACAGAGGCTGACGCTGCCCACGCTGACATCGTTCTTCAGGCTGATTTTACCTCTGAACAGTTCGGAGGCGGCATCTTGGAAGTAGAATGCCAGAGCCAGCCCGACGGCAAAGCAGAATGCCACAATCAACGTTGACTCGACAATCAATTTCAGCGAAATCTCCGTCTGGCTGCTGCCGAAGAGCCGCCGTGTGGCCATCTCTTTGGCACGGAAGCCGGTATTGGCTACAGTCAGGTTGATGTAGTTGCTGATGGCAAAGAAGAGGATGGCGAGCACGGCGGCCAACAGGATGCGCAGCCGGGTCTTGTCGCCCTTCTGCATGCCGGCGCCGGTGTTCTGCGGCGCAAAAATGATGTCGGTGAGCGGTGTCATCACAGGTTTGCTGTCGCGCCAAACGCCATGGTGGTGCTCGTCGATGTATTTGGAGGCTATTTCCCTTGTGCCATCGACATGGGTGCCTGGCTTCATCAAGAAGAACGCCTTGGCTCCACCCGTGCCTCCGCTGGCAAAGGATTTGTCGTCCAGTTTATAGCCCATCACTTGCGGATAGCGCTGCATGCTGACGATGACTTGTGTCTCATTGGGCAGCACCGTTCGGTCCATATCCTTCATCACGCCGCTGACAGTGTAGACCAGCGTGGTGTCGTAGGGGTCGGTATGGTTGATGTACACATGACGCTCGCCCACAATCTGCAGCGGCTCACCGACAGCGTTTTTGCCGCCAAAGAGGCGGTGGGCCAACCGCTCTGTGATGACGCACTTGTCGGGTGCGTCGAGGGCCGACCGGCGGTCACCCTCCACCAATGGGAAATCAAAGAGCTGGAAGAACGTCGAGTCGGCCAGCATGATGATGCCGTTCTCATCGTCGGCATCCTTCACCTCTTTGTCACCATACTTGATACGGCCCCGCTGACTCATCACGCAGCAGGTCTGCTCCACATCGGGGCACAGCCGCTTGATGCCCTCGGCCGCCTGTGGCCAAAGGAAGAAATTATTCTCCTCACCCATCAGGTAGATGCGGTCGGCATGCTTGTGCCACGAGTCGATGCTGTACTGCCGCCAGGTGTAGTCGCCTATGAGGATGATGAACATGAGCGACACCACCAGTCCGGCTATATTGACCAATGTATACAGCTTGTTGCGAGACAGGAATCTGAAAAAACTCTTCATTTACCTATTATTATTTTGACAGCACAAAGATACGCCATAAAAACATATCCGCCAGCGTTTTTAATGCCGGCGGATATGGATTGTCTAATAATTAGACTGCGGAGTGTATGATTCTTTGACAGATGTCATACCTGTTGTTTCAACCAGAGGGCAAAGAATCGGTCATAGACAAAATAGCCATCGGAATCACGATAAACAAGGTCCTTTTCTGTAAGTACGGTTAGAGCAGTCTTTATGCTGCTGGCACTTGGAAGTTCATACTTTCTTATGAACTCACCTGCTTGCGGACTCTTCACGCGACCAGCCTTTGCAATGGCTTTCAACAAAGAAAATTGGTTGTCGGTCAAAAATAGCACGAGACCCTCGTATTGCATACTGTTTCTGTAAATAATATGCTGTATGGCATCCCTTACCTGACACTCTTCACTTATGCTCTTGTCCTGTTCGTACAATCTATTCAGTATCTGCTGGATGCTGGCTGTTATACCATCAAACTGCTTATAGATGACATGGAAGATTTCTTTTGACAGGTTTCCCTTCCTTGCCTCGAAAAAGTGGTTGGCAAAGTCGTAATATATTTCTTCGTGTAATGGACAAAGCCCCATACCGACAGTACTTTGATAGAAAGGGCGGTCAGGTGAGTTGAATATTTGCGCCATCAGATGTTGCTTACTTCCGGAGAAGATGAAATGGACATTTGGAGCAAACTGTATGTATGAGCGCAATAAAGCCTCTGTTCCTCTTTCCGTATAATAAGTGATTTGTTGGAACTCATCGATGGCAATATATACTTGATGGCGACTTTGTTTAAGATAATCGAACAGGGCCTTTAGGGTCACCTCTGTCTGGGAAGCTTGAATACTGACCGACACAGTGGGCATTCCCGTTATCGGATCAAGACTGAACAAGGGACGCCATGAACCGAAAAAATGAAGCAACTTGCGAAGAGCCTGCTTTTCGTAGGAAAAGACATATTGGGCCAAAGCCGTTGCAAACAACTGCACAAAGTCGTGTTGGTTTTTGGTGGGAAAAATGTCGATGTAGATGCAAATCACATCCTTCTCTGTCTTGCGAATGCGATAAAAGGCATTCTTGATGAGTCCAGTTTTGCCAATCCTACGAGGTGATATGAGTGTCGTGTTACGCCCATTCCGGAGGTTGGAGATTAATTCTTCCGTTTCTTCTGTTCTATCGCAGAAATAGTCTGGTCCTGCATATTCTGCCAACACGAAGGGATTCTGAGGTTTCAATCTTTTTTTTGCCATAACATCTACTTCATTGCATTATATTCTACGGATTTTACGTCACGGGATTTACGTGACGGGATTTACGTGATGCAAAGATACGATAAAATGTTGGTCATTACAAACAATTTGGGCGGAATCTGCATTTTTTGGACAGATTTCGGCCTTATTCTATTCTGTCTTGATATTCTTTACCGGATTCTCAGAAGCAGCGCGCCAACTTTTCATTAAAAATATTGCCTACTTAATCACCAACACCTCATTGTCCTTAAAAGCCTCGTAACCGCTGGTGACGACCCGCTCGCCAGGTTCCAGACCCTCGAGCACTTCATAATACAGCGGATTCTGGCGGCCTATGCGGATGTTGCGGCGGTAGGCCTTGCCGCCGTTTTTGTCGAGCACGAAAATCCACTGGCCGCCCGTGGTCTGAAAGAAGGTGCCGCGGGGGATGAGGACGGCCTGCTCGGGCTGGCCCAGCTCAAGGTCGATGTAGTAGGTTTGGCCGGTACGGATGTTTTCCGGCCGCTCACCGCGGAAGACGAAGTCGCAGCGGAACTTGCCCTCGCGCACTTCCGGATAGACTTTGCGAACCTGCAGCCGGTATTGTTTGCCGCCTCGCGAAAAGGTGGCCGTCAGTCCCTGGCGCACGCGGTCGATATAGTGCTCGTCGATCTGTGCCTGCACCTTGTAGTCGGAGAGGTCATTGATTTGCCCTATCATCTGTCCGGGCTGTATGCTCTGCCCCAGTTCCACGTCGAGCAGTCCGAGTTCGCCTGTGGCGGTGGCCCTCACCTCGAGCTTGCTCTTGCGCTGCCTCACCAGCATCACGTTCCGCCGCATGTTCTGCAGATTGTCCTCCATCTGGTCCATCTGCACGGTGCGGTAGAGGCTGTCCTGTATCAGCCGGCGGCCCACCAGCGTGCGCTTTTTGGCCGACAGCTGATAGTCCTCCTGCGACTGCACGTAATCTTCACGGTTAATCAGTTTTGCCTCATAGAGACGTTTGTTCTGTTCGAAGGTGCGCTGTTTGCGGTGGGTGTCCATTTCCAGTTGCGCCTGCTCGGTCAGGTTGTTGAGCCGGTCTTGCTGCATGGCCACCTGCGTATTGCGCAGCAGGTTCTGCTTCTCCGCCAGTTCCGACTCTGCATTCAGAATTTGCAAGTCGAGGTTGGAGTTGTTCAGGCGCACGATGACATCGCCCTGACGCACCATTGTGCCCTCCTCTACGACCTTCTCCACCACGATGCCGCCCTCCTCGGGCGATATCTGCACCACTTGGATGGGCAGCACCTGACCATTGGTGCGCACATAGTCTTTGAACTCTGCTTTTGTAACCTCGCTCACCGTCAGTTCGTCGGCACTGACTTTCAGCGTGGCGGCGTGATTGCCCAGCACGAGCCAGCCGATGAACAGCATCAGCAAGCCACCACCCGCCATGTATGGCCAATATTTCGCCACCCGCTGGGCCTTGGTTTTCTCTATTACTCTGTCCATATCGCTATTCCCTGATAATATCTCACCAATTGTTCCTTGACCATGGCCATCAGACGGCACTGCAGCAGCGTGGCTTTCGAATGCAGCAGTTGTGCCGAGGTGGTGTGCAGGTCGATAGCGGTGCTCAGACCTTCCTCATACTGATGGGCAGTCAGACGGTAGGCCAGGCTGTCGGCCTCCACTTTCTTTTCCATCTGCGTCGCCTGCTTCAGATACCCCTGCCAGTCGAGCCATGCCTCGCGGCTGAGTTTTTCCAGTTCCGCTTGTTTCTGCTCATAAGCCTCGCAGGCCATCCGGTAATTGTTCTTCGCCCTACGTATGTTTCCCAATGTCTGCAGGCGGTTGAAGAGGGGTATGCTCAGTGTGACTCCCACATACTCGCCCATGTTATTGCTGAACTGTCTTCCAAAGGAAGGGGCCATTTGTGTGTGTAAGGTTTTGTAGTAAGTGGTGCTCAGGCCCGCACTAAGTGAGAGTATAGGGAAAAGGGAGGCACGGGCCTGGCCCCACTCATGTTTGGAGGTTTCTACCTGATATTGCGCCTGCCGCAAGGCCGGGTGTAAAGGAGAGCACAAGGGCTGCATGGCAAGCTGTCGGTGAGAATCTGAAATCTCCATCTGACAAGATGCAGGCTTGACACCATCCGCCGGCACAACGACAGCGAGGCTGTCGGCCAACGGATATGCCATCTCCTTTTTAAGTTCCAACAAGGCGGTGGCAAGGAGATTTTGCTGGCGGGTCAGCTCATAGTCGGCCTCTGCCTGTTGCGACTCCACCAATGCCACGTCGGCGGTGCTCTTGCGCCCCACTTCTTCCAGCAAACGGGTTTGCCGCAGCAGCAGTACTGTTTCCTGCAGTTTTTCCCGGGCCATACGGACCATGCCCTCACCATACGCCACATCGACGTAGGCCTGCAGCACACTGAGCGCCGTCTGGTCCTGCTGCAGCCTCAGTGCCTGGTGCCCCATCAGCACACCCGCTTTGGCCGCCTTCAGTGCATGCAGGCGGCTGAAACCGTCGAACAGCGGAAACGATGCCTGGATGGAATAGCCATTGTAGAAGGTGCTTACATCGGTATAGCCGTTGGTCTCGGGGTCAATCGCCCTTCCGAAGTTGTACTGCGCCCCGACATTGGCGTCTACGGCAGGGAGGAAGCGTCCGGCGGCACTGGTTCTGCCCGCCTTATAGTTGTCGAGTTCCAATTTCGCCAGCTTCACCTCGTGGTTGTGCTCCACGGCATACTGCATGCACTGCATGAGCGTCCAGCCCGGTTGGGCCTCCGTCTGCGCAGCAGAAAATGCCAAGATGACACAGATGATTGTTCTCATACCCTTTTCCTTTTTTTGCACACTGCAAAGGTACGGCACTTCCATGGTGTAAGCACGCTTTTCCGGTCGGGCAGAGAGCTGATTGTCTAAAAATTATACACCCCGACGTATGATTCTTTGACGGTTTATTCGTACCTTAGCCGCCATGAAAAAGTATGGAACCATATTGATAGCCGATGACAACAGTGCTGTGCTCACGGCTATGCGCTATCTGCTCGACTCCACATTTGATCAGATCTTGACCACACCACAGCCCGACGACATACTGAAGATGATGGCCCAGCAGCCCGTCGACATAGTATTGCTCGACATGAACTTCACACTCGGTGTGAACAATGGCAACGAGGGACTGTTCTGGCTGCGCACCATCCACAAGCACCATCCCCAGACTCCCGTGGTGCTGCTGACCGCCTACGCAGACGTCGGTCTGGCCGTGAAAGGACTGAAAAGCGGTGCTTCCGACTTCATCACCAAGCCGTGGGACAATGATGAGCTGGTGCGCAAACTGAAAGACGTGCTCGACATGCAGAGCGAGATTGTCACCCTCGATGAGATGGAAGCGCAACATATACGCCGTGCCATCGACCACTGCCACGGCAACTTGAGCCGTGCCGCAGAGACGCTGGGCATCACCAGGCAGACACTCTACAACAAGATGAAACGGTTGGATTAGTAATTCCATAAAGAAGTGAGAGAAATGATCTGGTTATTGGTTTTTGTCGTTATAGGCATCTTATTTGTATTTTGGGAAGTGCGCAGGCAACGTTCGCTCAAACTTCGTGCACATCTGATGCAAGAGGCCATCCGCAATCACGATTTCACGTTCCGCCTTCCTGTAGACGGTCTCCTGCCCGGGGAACGGGCCATGCAGCAAGCACTGAACAAGCTGGGAGAAACCATCCACCAACAAATGAGCCAGAATGAGGTGGAGTCATGGGCACGACTCACGCGGGTGCTGACCCATGAGATGATGAACGCCACGGCCCCCATCACCAGCATCAGCCAGTCATTGCTCGGCCGTGACGATGTGAAAGGCACACCTCTCGAATCCGGCATTCAGGCGATATTCGACACCAGCCGCCATCTGAACAACTTTGTGGTGAACTACCGCAAAATGTCGGAGCTGGAAAAACCTGTGCTGGCCGACGTACCGCTCCGCCCCTTGCTCAATGATGTCTGTAACGCCTATCCTGGACTTCATTGGGAGGTCAATGTCTCCGCGGGCATGAAGGTGCGTGCTGATGCCGGCATGTTGCGGCAAGTGCTGATGAACCTGGCAAAGAATGCGGTGGAGGCTCAGGCCAAGAGAATGGTGATACGACAGACAGAGGAGCCGGCAAACGATCAGCAGTTGAAGCTCTACATAGGCAATGACGGCCTGCCCATCCCCGCAGAGAACCGCCAGTCGCTCTTTGTTCCATTCTTCACCACAAAGCGGGGCGGAAGCGGCATCGGCCTTTCACTAAGCCGCCGCATGATGATACAGCAAGGCGGCATGCTCGAACTGGCCGAAAAACAACAGCCTGCATGCCGGGCTGGTTTCAACCTCACCATCCTGATTCCACGACAAAAACAATAGAGCAAAGAAACGAAAACTCAGCCATTGACAAGGGCTGTAATCGTCAGCTCAGCTGTCGCCCTGTCATTTTTGGGTCTTTGACAATAAGCCACTGATTGTGGCAGACAAATTGCGTAGCTTCTTTCTATAATACCTACATAGGTCTTGAAACCTCGAAACATTGGCTTTTTCCAGACACTGCTTGTATTTTCTGTCCAGCTCCTTTTTCTGAAAGCCTGCTGAGAAGTGCGGATGGTACACCAGCTCATAAAAAGAAGGCAAAGGTTTGTAACCCACCTTCTTATATAGCTCCAATGTCCTTACGCGCACATCAAGAAGGCCGTCAAGCATCAGATGATTCCTCTTTTTGTCGGTCTGGCTTCCCTTTGTAGGCTTGAAATACATATAGAGAATATCGCTCTCTACAGCAATGGTGCGAGCATGGTAACTACAATACAGACTGAACATCTTGTCGTTGGTGGCCGGCAACTCGTCGAAAGTGATATGGTTGGCATCAACCATTTCCCTCTTTACCATGCGTGTCCAAGGAGTCCATACACTATAGCGCAGACGCAATTCAGCATTGGGAAGATTATTCCTGCAGCCTTCTATCAGTTTAGATACGCTATGAGGCGCTGATTCCCCTATCTCATTAAAAACACTTGCATTCAGATACACAATATCCGTTGTATCATCATCGGCATATTTATCAAGAAACTTTGACAAATTGTCGGTATAATAATCATCAGCATCGGCAAACAACAACCATTTGCCCTTGGCATGCTTCAAACCGACGTTTCTTGCACGGCCAGCCCCTTTCGACGACGACGCATCGAGCAGCACCACTTCCATCCCTTTACGCTCAAGCGACGGCTTCTTGTCCTCATCACTGTTGTCATCCACAACGATAATCTGCACATCGTCGCGCACTGGAATGCTGTCCACACAACGCTTCAACAAGTCGGGACAGTTTTTGTGGGGGATAATTATTGTATAGCTAAACATTGTATCAAATACTCGTTGTCAGGTAGTGTATCAAATAGTGTGTCTGAAGTCTGTTGATATTATCAAGAAGGTGCAAAGTTAGTGATTTATTTTATATTACACTCATAATCGGGTGTCTTTTTGTGATTCTGCATGATGAGGCAAGATTGAGGCATCATGTGAGAAGAAAAGGTGTGACACCAACTGATTTAGTTCGGTGCCACACCTTTTCAGAATGGTTTAACAGTATGCTTAGTACTTCACCACCTTCTTTCCCGACTGGATGTAAATGCCTCTCTGAGGCTTCTTCGTCTTGACGCCGGTAACCGTATAGTAGGTGTCAGACTGCTGTTCACTGTCAGCAACTGTTTCTATGCCGTCAATGCCCTCGTCCTCAAAACTGATCTTGAACGTGTTGGTGCCTGCGCTGAACAGACTGGACGGCAGCTGCAGGTAGGCTTTGTTGGCAGCAAAGGGTCCATCCTTCGAGAGTCTTGAGAAATTGGGCTGCCCACCCGACGAAGTCAGGATAAGATTGGTCATGTCACCCTCCGTCATGGTCAGGAATATCTCCTCAGTGGTACCGACAAGCATATTCACCAGGAAATTGGAGGAGACGGTGGTGGGAATCTGATAAGAACCGGGATTGCCCATGATGAACAGGCCGGTTTCTGCCGGGGCATCTTCCACCCTAACGGCTTTTATCTTACCTGTAGAATTGTTGTAGCCGCAGATGATGAAGGCCTTGAATCCCTCTACATCCTCAAAGTTGAGGTCGAAATTGGAGCAGTAGGTAGCGAAGCCGGCAGAAGAGATAATGACCGTCACATAGTCGGGCACGGTGTCGTCGGTGCTGAGATAGACAACCTCCGGTGCCGTAAGCGTGGTGTTGAGCACAAGATAGGCGGTATTGGGAACTATTGTGGTCTGCAGATTGCCTTCAGATGTATAGAATCCCGATTCCGACTGGTGTGTCTGCAGCAGATACTTCTCGTTGGAGGTGCTGAGAGCGGCATAGGTGCCGTGGAGCAGACCATTGACAAGATAGTCGGGAGCGGTGGCATCACCCTCCACTTTCTCGCCGGTGAGCAGATACCTGCCGGGGGCTCCCTTTACAAGATAGGGCTTGTTGGGCTCGACAGTTGTCACGGTCTCCAGCTTAGCCCGGCTGTTCTCTGCCACAAAACCCGTGACATTGAACAGTTCTATTCCCTCAGGTATCTCAAACTGGAAGGGCACACATATTGTGGTCCACCCCGACTCGGGAACCTGCAGGCTGAACGACGCCATCTCGGCAGCGGGAGTATATTTCATCCACATGTCAAGATACTTCAGATGCTCGGGCACCCAGGTGTGTATACGGTCTATGCCGTCGGGGCAGCCGTATTGCACAAAGGGATAAACACCGGTTGTTGTACCGGTAGCCTCCCATATCCTTATAGCAGCCCTGCAAAGGTCGCCGGCCTCATAGGTGGTATTGGCATCGTATTCCTTCACCCTCGAGTTGACCACGTTGTCCCATTCGTGCGGCTGCCAGTTGGGATTGCACACGGTCTCTTGCGTGAAGGGGGTGCCGGACCACTTCTCAAACTCCCTGTCATAGTTGTCCTCGCCCACACTGTAATACCAGTTGTCGAAAAGCGACACCACACCATCGGCTGTAAGCAGGCCCCGGTTGCGGATATCGGCATAATAGGCATAAATATCTTCCAAGTAGTAATTGTTTACAAACGACAAGGGGTCCATGCTAGTTTTCCAGCTCTTTTTCGACAGATAGCCGGCAGCGTAGTTCTCTGGAGGGAACTGCGTGAAATAATTGGTATGATAACCGAAGGTGGCATCCAGGTCGTAGGGGGCGACAAACCATTTGTAGCCGTCGTAGGTGAACCACTGCCAGTTGCGGTTCAGGCCATCTAAATTGTTGGTGAGCAAGTTGTGGATGATATAGTCGATGATGCTCGGCACATCGAAGCGCTTGGCTATCTCTGCCCTGATGGTTTCCTTGCTCGCACCCGATTCTATCAGGGCTTTCAGGTCGAACCAGTGGTCACGGAGCTGCTCTATGCCGTGCTTCGTAGCGGCGGTTATACGCTTGGCCTCCTTCACACTCTCATCGTCAGTATCAAGATCGCAGTAGGGCGAGGTCTCGTCCATCAGCTCTTTGGGAGCATCACCATTGTACTCAGTTCCGTCCATGTTGTAGAGCGTCTTGGGTGACCTCACTTCGAAGGCCGTCCAATTGATGTCAGAGGTGGCGAACAAGTAATTACCTCTAATATTGCCGTCGAGATGTATATGCAGGGGATTGTTCTTGTCGAGATTATAGTTTTTGCGGTGTTTCTTCAGCTGCCAGGAATACACACCGTAGAAATCGCCGTTCACATACACAATAGCGGGGAATCCGTCGGGGGTGCAGCGGGCATCGGCATCGGGCTTGGCTATCTCGGCTCTGTTCCAGGGTCTCTCACCGCGGCCAGCGATAATCATATCGTATACCTTGTAGCCGATGGCGCCTGTACCGCGGAATTTATCCAGATAGTAGGCCTTAATATGGAAGGCATCCTGTTTCACCCAATCGCCTATTTTGATGTCAGGGGTCTTGTCGCCTATCCACTCATCCTCGCAGAAATCAAGTGCATAGTTTTTCTTGGGCCAGGTTGTGGAACTTTTGCCCTGCAGATTAATCAGGACACGCTTCTTGAAGTAATTGCCCTGACCGTCGTAGAACTCCACCCACGCATGATAGTTGGAGGTCTTCCTTGGAGGGAGGTTGTTGATGCCGCTGATATTGACATAGGCACAAGTTGGCATTCCGATATTGATTTTTTTCTGGTCGCTCAGGTCGGTGAGGTCGTCCGAGTCGAATCCCAGCCGTGCAATGTCCTGCTCAAACTGGCTCGGGCTTTCATCCTGGGCTGCCGCAGTATTGCAGAATGCCAATAAAAGAGCAATAAAACTCAAAAGTTTGAAAGTTGATACTATTTTCATAATTCTTATTTAGTTATTTTGTCTTGATTTTATCGATTTTTACGATTCAAAAGACAGGCAATGTTACAATCATTTTACAAAAATACAACATTATTATTATTAACAATGTCGCACTGCACAATAATCGCTGAATATTCCACAAAAAGTATACGTTTTTACATACTTTAACAGTTTAAAATCAAGATTGGAGCTTTTCGCTTCCGCAATTGTAAATGATTAATAATCAGTTTTAGCCTATCTCGAAAAGTTATATGAATCTAATGCAAAATTAGGGCTATCCAACGAAACACATTTGTATAAATCAAGCATATAATTTTCTATATAAAGCATATAAATAAAATCGGAAACAAAGCAGCTACACTGTCATGATATGCCGGCCCATATTTCAGAAAGAGCAATGAAAGGAGGGGGAGATGGAAAAGAAATAAGGAAGTAGAGGTAGTCCCACCGAGAATCGAACTCGGATCTAATCTTTAGGAGAGACTTGTTCTATCCATTGAACTATGGGACCGCACTTTAAATTTTGCGATGCAAAGGTAGTCAATAGCCAGTGAAAAACCAAATTATCGGCTGATTATTTCTAAATTAAGGACAAAACGATTATTTTTGCAAAACGATTCCATCAAACGGTATGAAAACAAAAATACTTTTTGTGTGCCTCGGCAATATCTGCCGCTCTCCGGCCGCCGAGGGCATCATGCGCCACCTCACAGAACTGAGAGGCGTGGAGCAGCTCTTCCATGTCGACTCTGCCGGCATAGGCAACTGGCATGTGGGCCAACTGCCCGACAGCAGAATGCGGCGCCATGGCCTGCGCCACGGCTACCACTTCGACCATCACGCCCGCCAGATATGCCGCGACGACTTCGCCCGCTTCGACCTGCTCGTGGGCATGGACGGAGAAAACCTGCACGACATGGCCCTGCTCGCCCCCGACAAGGCCTCGCGCGACAAAATCATAGACATAGCACAGTTTCTGCGCCGCCATCCCCACTTCCGCACCGTGCCCGACCCCTACTACGGCGGCGAGCAAGACTTCGAGACGGTGATAGAACTGCTCGAGGATGCCTGTGAGGGACTCCTCGACCACCTGATGAACCCCAACCATTAGACCATCAAAAAAAGAATCATGAAAAAGACCCTCTCCACACTGCTGTGGCTCATGCTGGCCATGGGCATACAGGCAGCCAACACCAAAACCCTCCCCGCCTGCGACAAGGGCGTGACTTATATAGGTCGCACCGCCGTCAACAACGACCAGAGCGTGAGCTATGACTGGGTAGGCACCTATCTGGAAACCGACTTCACCGGCGGATGGATAGCCGCCGACATCTCCGAGGCCGGCACCAGCTACCACAATGTGTTCATCGACGGACAACTGAAGGAGAAAATCTGCATCACCGGCACCGCGCCGCAACGCATCGTGCTGGCTCAGAACCTGAGCAAGGGCACTCACCGCCTGCGTCTGCAGAAATGCACCGAAGGCGAGAACGGCTGCACCACCATCCATGCCTTCGCCGTAAAACCAAACGGCACCCTCTCGCCGGTGGCACGCCCCGAGCGGATGATAGAGGTCTACGGCGACTCCTACACCTGCGGCTACGGCACGGAGAGCGAGAAAGCTACCGACCACTTCCTGCTGGAGACAGAAAACTGCAACAAAGCCTACGGCTGCATCATAGCCCGCTACTTCGGTGCCGACTATGCCCTTGTGGCCCACTCGGGGCAGGGCATGGTGCGCGATTACGGCGACAAAGATCAACTCTCCAAAGTGAACATGTCGACCCGCTACACGCAGGTGTTCGACGCCCACGGCACCCAGCCCTACTCCTTCAGAGCCTACACCCCACAGCTCGTCATCATCAATCTGGGCACCAACGACTTCTCGCCCACCGCCATCCCTACCGATGAGCAGTATGTGGGGGCCTACCAACGCATGATACAGCACATCAAGGAGATGTACAAGGGGGTGAAAATACTGTGTGTGACGCCCCACTCGGCCAACCGCTATCTCTCGGCCTGCATTGACCTGCTGGCCAAGCGCGTCTACGGCGACCCTGATGTGTTCATGGCCAATCCGCTCACCGACATCGTGACCGAAGCACGCGACATGGGAGCCGACTGGCACCCCAACTACCAGGGTCAGAAAAAGATAGCCATGTGCCTCATTCCGCAAATCTCGGCCATCATGGGATGGAACCTCACCGATAAGCCTGTGGAATGAACATCAACATCCATCCGCTCCCCACATCCACACGCCCTCCTGAGAGGCTGAACAATCCGTTCGGCTATGTGCCCCATCCCCTCTGCCTGCAGGCTGCCCGACTGACGGAGGACTACCTGCAGACACAGACGGCATGGCGCGACGAACTGGAACGGGGCAAGATGTTCGGGGTGCTGGTGGTGGAACAGAAAGACGGAACGACCGGTTTCCTGGCCGCCTACTCCGGACTGCTGGCCAACCGAAACGACTGGCCCTTTTTCGTGCCGCCCGTGTTCGACTTCCTGCAGCCCGAGGGCTACTTCAAACAGGAGGAGGCCCGCATCACGGACATCAACCGGCAGATGAAAGTCATCAAGGAGAGCCGCCTGGTGGAAGAGAGCGAGGCACGGCTCCAGGCACTGCAAAAGGAAACAGCGGCGGCCGTGGAAGCCTACCGCCTGCAGATGGAGGCCGCCAAGAAGGAACGCGACCGCATACGGACCGACATACAACGGGGCATCCTGCCCGAAAGCGAGGAGCAGAGACTCATCGCCGAGAGCCAGTTTATGAAAGCCCAACTGCACCGCATCAAAAAAAGTTTCGCCCCCCTGCTGCAGCAGGAAGAGGAGGCGCTGTTCCGCACCCGAAATTTGTTGCAAGGTTTGCAACAGGAACGCCACAAGCGGTCGGATGCCCTGCAGCGGTGGCTCTTCGACCGCTTCGTGGTGCTCAACGCAAGAGGCGATCACGCCACACTCACCCAACTTTTTGCCGACACACCGCAAGGCACGCCTCCGGCTGGGGCGGGAGAGTGCTGTGCGCCCAAGCTGCTGCAGGCCGCTTACCTGCTGCAGGTGCGCCCGCGCTGCATGGCCGAGTTCTGGTGGGGAGCCTCGCCCGTGGGCGAGATTCGGCACCACCGGCAGTTCTATCCTGCCTGCACTGGTAAGTGCCGTCCCATTCTCCACTTCATGCTGCAGGGACTGGATGTGGAACCGCTTTCCACACCTGAAGACCAAGGCTCGCTGCAGCCCACCGTGCTTTATGAAGACGACAGCATCGTGGTGATAGACAAGCCGGCCGGTCTGCTCTCCGTGCCCGGCAAGACCACCAGCCACTCTGTACAGCAGTATCTGGCTCGGAGATATCCGCAGGCCGAAGGTCCGCTCATCGTGCACCGGCTCGACATGGACACCTCGGGCATCATGGTGGCCGCCCTCACCCTACCGGCCTATCACCACTTGCAGCGGCAGTTTGCCGCCCACAGCATTAAGAAGAGGTATGTGGCTCTGCTCGACGGGACGCTGCCGCCCGACAGGCTGCGTGAAGGTGTAATAAGTCTGCCCCTCGCGCCCGACCTGACCGACCGTCCCCGCCAGCAGGTTGACTTCGACCATGGCAAGGCGGCCGAAACACGCTATCAGGTGGTGGAGGAACGCGGCCACGAAACCCGCATCCTGCTATGGCCGCTGACGGGCAGGACGCATCAGCTGCGGGTGCACTGCGCCCACAGCCAAGGCCTGGGCACGCCCATCATGGGCGACCCGCTCTACGGCCGGCCTGCAGAACGCTTGTTCCTGCATGCGCAGTGGATAAAGTTGGTGCATCCGGCCACAGGCCGGGAAGTGGAATTTTCGGCAGAACCGGCATTCTAATCAGAATGCGGCGGGCGGCTATCCCCCTATCACACTCAGATAATTCTCCAGCGGAATGCCACGGTTCTTGTCGGCATTGTCCTTGTTCTTCTCTATGAGCTGGGCCACGGCATCCATGGCGCGGCGGGTGGCCGGCTGCAGCTGCACGCCGTTGAGCAGATGGCCGATGAGCACCGCCGAGAAGATGTCGCCGGTGCCGGGGAAATGTACCGGTATCTCCTCGTAGGGCAGTGCGAAGTAGGCATCCTCATCGGCATGGTAGCCCACCACCGAGGTCTGTCCGTCGACACGGATGCTGGTGATGAGCACCGAGCGGGCACCGATGCGGCGCAGCTGGTCGATGAGCGTGCGGGCCCCCGCAGCGTCCACGCCGTCTGCACAGTAGGGGGTGTCGGTGAGATAGCAGGCTTCTGTATAGTTGGGATAAGTGAGATGGGCCACGGCCACCATCTCGCGCATGCTGTTGATGGTGGCGGGGGTCACGCCATTGTACAGGTGTCCTTCATCACCCATGATGGGGTCTACAAACACCGTGGTGCCTTGCGAGGCCTGCTCCAGGCAGTAATCGGCCACGATACGCGCCTGCCGCTCCGACACGATGAATCCCGTGGCGATGGCATCGAAACGGAAACCCAGCTCCTTCCACACAGGAAAAACGCCCGTGATATAGTCGGTGGTGTCCAAAATGTTGAACTTGCCATAGTCGAGTGTGTTCGACACAAGAGCCGTGGGCAGGTTGTAGACGGGCAGTCCCATATACGAGAGGATGGGCAGCATGGCAGCCGTGGCCACCTTGCCATAACCCGCCATATCATTGATAAGAAGTATCTGTTTGGACATACACGATAATTTTTGGCCGCAAAATTAGACAAAAAAAGGCAGAAAAGGCCCGTTTTCCGTTTTTTTTCGTTAAGTTTGCCACACATAGTCAACTACCATCATGAAAAGAACCTGTCTGCTACTCCTTTTATGCCTCACCGCGGCACTTTCACAGGCACAGCCCATCAACCGCAAGGCGGTGGTGATGCGCAACAACCCGTTTGTCAAAAGCATGGACCCGCTCTCCTCGCTCACCGTGGGCAACGGAGGCTTCGCCTTCACCGTCGACGCCACCGGGCTGCAGACCTTTCCCACTGCCTATGCCAAGGGGGTGCCCCTGGGCACCATGAGCGACTGGGGATGGCACTCTTTCGACAATCCGGAGCAGTACCGCCCCGAGGAGGCGCTGAAGGCTTACGACTTCGGCCACGGCCATCAGGAACTCTACGCCACACAGTTCAAGGAGGAGGGACGCGCCAAGGGAGCCTCCGAATGGTACCGCCAGAACCCGCACCGCCTGCACCTGGGATGTCTGGGGCTCGGACTTCCCGACCCCGCACGGGTGACCGGCATCGAGCAGGTGCTCAACCTGTGGACGGGCATCATAGACAGCCGCTTCACCTATGAGGGTGTGGCCTACCACGTGCAGACCGTGTGCCACCCCACCCGCGACATGGTGGCCGTGCGCATAGAGGCCGACGGCCCCAAGACCATCCGCCTGCAGTTTCCCTACCCCACCGGGCAGCACAGCGACGACGCGTGCAACTGGGAGGAATGGGAGAAGAACATGAGCAGCTTCGAAGGCCGGAGCAGCGCCGACTGCGACACGCTGAAGCGGGTGCTCGACGGCAAGTCGCGCTTCGACGAGGCCGACTATTATGTGGCGCTCCACTGGGAGGGCAATCACCACTATGTGAACCTGTGCGGCGAGCATCCGCTGTGGAACATGCAGGAGTGGACCTGCACCGACCGGAGCGTGGCCCTCACCTGCGAGTTCCTGCCCGACAAGGGACACGGCGACAAGCTGCTCACCTTCGACGAGGTGGCAGAAGCCTCGGCCGAGCACTGGCGCGACTACTGGCTGCAGGGCGGCATCATCGACTTCGGCCACTGCACCGACCCGAGAGCGCCCGAGCTGGAGCGGCGCGTCGTGCTGAGCCAGTATCTCATGGCCGTGAACGACGCCGGCGACACCCCGCCGCAGGAGACCGGACTCACCTACAACTCATGGTTCGGGAAATTCCACCTCGAGATGATATGGTGGCACCAGGCGCAGTTTGCCCTCTGGGGACATCCTGAACTGCTGGAGCACACCCTCGACTGGTACTTCCAGGCAGCACCCAAAGCACGCGAGATAGCGCGCCGACAGGGCTTCAAGGGTCTGCGCTGGATGAAGATGACCGACCCCAGCGCCACGGAGGCACCCTCCAAGGTGGGCAGCTTCCTCATCTGGCAGCAGCCGCACCTCATCTATCTGGCCGAACTGCTCTACCGCGCCGCCGGCGAGGGCGACCGTCAGCGCCTCGTCGACAAGTTCGGCTCACTGGTGGACGAGACCGCCGCCTTCATGTACTCCTTCGCCACCTACGACAGCGCGCGCGACCGCTATGTGCTGAAAGGGTGCATACCCGCCCAGGAGACCCTGCGCGCCGACGAGACCGTGAACCCGCCCTTCGAACTGTCCTACTGGCGCTACGCCATGCTCACCGCCCAGCAGTGGCGCGAGCGCGGCGGCAAGGCGCGGTGGACAGAGTGGGACCGCCTCATCGACCGCCTCTCGCCCCTCGCCGCCAAAGACAGCCTCTACCTGGCGGCCGAGTCGGCACCGCAGACCTACTCCGATATCCGCTTCACCAGCGACCACATGGCCGTGCTGGGCAGCGTGGGCATACTGCCCATGACACCGCAGGCCGACAGCTGCATCATGCGCAACACGCTGGCATGGATATGGGACAACTGGAACTGGAACAAGACCTGGGGATGGGACTATCCCATGACGGCCATGAACGCCGCACGCATGGGAGAACCGGAAAAGGCCGTCGACGCCCTGCTCATGGACAAGCGCACCAACACCTATCTGGTGAACGGACACAACTACCAGGATGACCGCCTGCGCATCTACCTGCCCGGCAATGGTGGCCTGCTCACCGCCGTGGCCATGATGTGCGCCGGATGGGACGGCACCACCACAGAAAATCCGGGATTCCCAAAAAACGGACAGTGGGACGTAAGATGGGAGAATCTGCTTCCACTACCCTGACACGTCTGGCCGTATGATGAGAAAACGTACCTGCCTCGCGTGTCTGGCCGCCGTGCTGCTCATGGGCGCCGCCTCGCTGACCTACCGCACATGCCGGAAGAGCGGCAGCACCGTCCACTCTATCCTGCCCCCCACCGTGCAACTGCATGAGGGCGATGTGGTGTTCCGCCGCGGCGGGGGCATGACCAGTCAGGCCGTGCTCCTGGCCGACAAGAACGGCTACTACTCGCACTGCGGCATCGTGGTCGACTCGGCGGGCTGCATGCTCATCGTACACGCCGTGCCGGGAGAGCCCGACTACGAGGGCGACCCCGACCGGGTGAAGGCCGACCGGCCGGCCACCTTCTTCAGCAGTGTCTATGCCAATGCCGGCGAGGTGTGCCGCACCGACAACGACACCATAGCCCGCACGGCGGCCCGCACGGCATGGGAGATTTACCGCAGGGGGGTGCTCTTCGACCACGACTACAACAGCAACGACACCACCCTGCTCTACTGCACCGAACTGGTGCACCTGGTCTACAGCGAGGCGGGCTGCACACTCTGCGGCGACCCCACCCACCGGTTCGACCTGCCGGGACTGCACTGCGTGTGCTGGCTGCCCTCCGACCTGCATGCCTCGGCACACCTGCGCTCCATTGCAAAATTCTGAATATCACCCTTTTATAAAAACAATAGATTATCCATTAAAAACAGTTACAACTATGAGAAAGTATGTATCAATAACCATTCTCTGCCTGATGGCCCTCATCATGGCCTCGTGCAGTAAGAACACCCCCTCGGGTGCCGTAGAGAAAGCGCTCACTGCCCTGCAGAAGGAAGACTTCAAAGGTTATGTAGACCAGCTCTATGAGCGGAAGTCGAACAAGACTCCGGAGGCCATAGAGCAGGAGAAAGAGCAGTTTGCCCAACTGCTCAAGGAGAAATACGCCCAGAACCCCAACGGCAAGATGTCGGACTTCAAGGTGCTGAGCGAGGAAATCATCAACGACTCCACCGCCAAGGTGCAGGTGGAGCTGAGCTTCGAGAAAGGCAAGAAGGAGACGGAGAACTTCACCTGCCGCACCGATGAAAGCGGCAAATGGAGGCTGCAGCAGAACAAGTGAGCACACCAGGAGCCATACTGTCACTCCAGCAGCAACGCATGCTGCTGGAGTTTGAATACCAACACGAAAGGGAGGCTTTCCGCCAGCAGACGGAGAGCATGGGCGTGGAGCGCAAGGTGAAACGGGGCGATGCCTGGTATCCCGTGCGCACCGGCCGCTCTTACTACAACTCGCTCAACCAGCTGGTCATGGAGCTGTACCGCACCGGCGACGAGGAGATAGAGCACAACTTCGAGTACGGACGGCCCGTGTGCTTCTTTCAGATGCGCGACGACGGGCATGGACGATTGGTGCCCAAATACCTCAACTTCAACGCTACCGTGAGCTACGTCGACGGCGACCGCATGGTGGTGATGCTCGACAATGGTGACCAGGCCGTCACCCTGCAGAACGCCGAGCGGCTGGGCGTGCAGCTCTTCTTCGACGAGACCACCTACCGCCTCATGTTCGACGCGCTCGACCGCACCATGCGGGCCAAGAACAACCGGCTGGCCACCCTGCGCGACCTCTTCTACTCGCACACGCCATGCGCCTGCTTCACCTTTCCGCCCATCCGCTTCCCGTGGCTCAACAGCACACAGGAGAAAGCGGTGAACGAGGTGCTCCGGGCCAAAGACGTGATGGTGGTGCACGGCCCTCCCGGCACCGGCAAGACCACCACGCTGGTGGAGGCCATCTGCGAGACACTGCGCCGGGAGAACCAGGTGCTGGTGTGCGCACAGAGCAACATGGCTGTAGACTGGATTTCGGAACAGCTGGTGGACCGCGGCGTCAACGTGCTGCGCATCGGCAACCCCACCCGCGTGAACGACAAGATGCTCTCCTTCACCTACGAACGACGCTTCGAGGCGCATCCCGACTATCCACAACTGTGGAGCATACGCAAGGCCATACGCCAACTGCGGTCGCAACGCAAGCGCGGCGAGTCGTACCACCAGCAGCTCGACCGCCTACAGGGCCGCGCCGCCGAACTGGAGATACGCATCAACAGCCAGCTCTTCGACGAGGCGCGCGTTATCGCCTCCACCCTCACCGGGTCGGCCAACCGGCTGCTCGACGGACAGAAATATGCCACCCTCTTCATCGACGAGGCGGCACAGGCCCTGGAGGCAGCCTGCTGGATAGCGGTGCGGAAGGCATCGAGGGTGGTGCTGGCCGGCGACCACTGCCAACTGCCGCCCACCGTGAAGAGCATGGCGGCGCTGAAGGGCGGCCTTGGCACCACACTGATGGAGCGCATCGTAGGCAACCATCCCGAGGCCGTGGTGCTGCTGCGCACACAGTACAGGATGAACGACCGCATCATGCGCTTCTCGTCCGACTGGTTCTACGGTGGCCTGCTGGAGAGCGCGCCGCAGATCAGGCACCGCGGCATACTCGACTACGACAATCCTATGGTGTGGATAGACACCTCGCAGATAGAGGGCGACGAGGTGTACCAAGAGCAGTTTGTGGGCGAATCGTTCGGCCGCGTGAACAAGGCAGAGGCCGACCTCACCCTGCAAACACTCGAGGACTACTTCCGGAAAATAGGCCGCCAGCGCATTCTCGACGAGCGCATCGACGTGGGGGTCATCTCTCCCTACCGCGCCCAGGTGCAGTATCTGAGGAGCCAACGGCGCAGGAAAGAGTTTTTCAAGCCTTACCGCCACTGCATCACAGTGAACACCGTCGACGGGTTCCAGGGGCAGGAGCGCGACATCATTCTCATCTCGCTCGTTCGTGCCAACACCGAGGGGCAGATAGGGTTCCTGCGCGATCTGCGCCGCATGAACGTGGCCATCACCCGGGCCCGCATGAAGCTCTTCATCCTGGGCGACGTCCCCACCCTGACCCGACACCCCTTCTACCGCAAGCTCTACGAGTTTGTCTGCGAGGGGGAGAACGATTTCTAATCCGCCAGCTATCAACAAGAACATACCATCCGACAGAAAAAATGTTACAACGAGACTACATCATGCGGCTCATAGCCGAGTTTTTCAAGACACTGGAGCGCCTGCTGCTGAAACGGGAACCGGAGAAGCGGCGCGAGGCGCTCGAAGACATGTACAGGCAGTATGTGGGCGACTACTCCTTCTTCCACACCGCCGACATCGACTCCATCATGCATGAGATGGAGCGCTTTGCGGCCGACGAGCGCATCTACCGTCTGGAGATGCTGGCCGAACTGCTGTATGTTGACGCCGACCTCTCGCCTTACCCCTTCAACCAGGACCTACTGCAGAAAGCGCTCATCCTGTTCCGCTATATCGACACCAACGGACGCACCTACTCGCTGCAGCGCATCCAAAAAATAGCCGACATAGAGAAAAGGCTCTCTGCCGCCGAACGGCCCTCATGACCGCCACCCACGACATGACCACGGGGAGGCCCTCACGCAGCATACTACGCTTTGCCCTCCCCCTGACGGCAGGCTACCTGCTGCAACAGCTATACACCGTGGCCGACGCGGCCATCGTGGGGCAGCAGCTCGGTGTGCAGGCACTGGCGGCCATCGGCGCCTCATGGTCGGTCATCTTCCTCATCATGGGATTCTGCAACGGGGCCTGCGCGGGATTCGCCATACCCGTGGCACAGGCCTTCGGAGCCGGCGACAGCAGGCTGATGCGGCGCTATGCAGCCACGGCGGTGCGCATGGCGGCCTATGTGGCCGCAGTGCTCACCCTGGTCACCTCACTCGCCTGCGCCCCCATCCTCAGGATGGTGAGCACCCCGCACGACATCTTCCATGATGCCTATGTGTTTCTGCTGCTGCAACTGCTGGCCATCCCCTTCACCATGGCCTACAACCTGCTGGCCAGTCTGATCAGGGCACTGGGCAACGCCCAGCAGCCTTTCTATTACCTCATCGCGGCCTCGCTGCTCAACATAGCACTCGACCTGCTCCTCATCGTGGGCATAGGCACGGGGGTGGCTGGCGCCGGCATTGCCACCCTGTTATCGCAGGCGGTAGCAGCGGTGCTCTGCCTGCGGTTCATACACCGAAGCATGCGCCAGCTGGTGCCGCAGAAGGGGGAGTGGAAGGCTGAGCGGCGGCTCACCGCCCATCTGCTGGCCAACGGCATCCCCATGGGACTGCAGTTTTCCATCACCGGAGTGGGCATCATCATGCTGCAGCGGGCCAACAACGCCCTGGGCACGGTGTGCGTGGCGGCCTTCACCGCCTCCATGCGGGTGAAATATCTCTTCACCTGCGTGTTCGAGAACATCGGGGCCACCATGGCGGTCTACTGCGGACAGAACATCGGGGCACGCCGGCTGGACCGCATCACCGCCGGTCTGCGCGATGCCCTGCTCATCTCGATGGCCTACTTCCTCATTACGGCCCTCATCATCCAACCGCTGGCTCCCCGCCTCATGCTCCTCTTCGTGAAACCCGGCGAGACGGAAATCATCGCCCAGGCGGCCCTCCTCATCCGCATCAACTGCTGGTTCTACCCCGCACTGGGGGTGCTCACCGTGCTGCGCTACAGTCTGCAGGGACTGGGATATGCCCGCCTGTCGGTATTCTCGGGGGTGATGGAGATGCTGGCACGCGGCGGGGTGAGTCTGCTGCTGGTGCCGGCGCTTCACTTCCTGGGCGTGTGCTACGGCGACCCGGTGGCGTGGCTCGCCGCCGACGCATTCCTGCTGCCAGCCCTGCTCATCGCCCTGCAACGGGAGCGAAAGCGATAAAAGCACTGTCAATCGACAGAGGTTTCATTATTTATCCCTATTTTTGCATATCGAAACATGACTACCAATACCGGCACCACTATTATTATGAGAATGCTGTTTCCCCTCCTCTGGATGCTCTGCACCCTGACCGCCCATGCCCAGACGCCCGACTCGCTGGTGAGCGTCAGGGCCCGCTGGTGCAAGGGCGACACCATGCGCTACCAGTATGAGCAGGCGCAATTCCAGGTCAGCCACCGCGACACACTCTGCACCGACTATTCCTGCCAGACGATGACCTTCGTGGTGTGCGACTCCACCGACAGGGGGTATCTGCTGGAGTATGTGCCCGAACTGACAGCTTCGAAGTCGCCTGCCGACACCGCAAGGCAGGCGCTGCGCAGCCAGTTCGTCAGCGAGCTCAACCGCCTGCACGTGCGCTTCAGAACCGACCGCAACGGCACTGTGGAGCACATAGACAACTGGCGCCAGCTGCGCGACTCGCTGCAGGCCTGCCTGGGCAGGACGCTCGACCAGACCTATGACGCAGGAGCCGGCGCCCTGATGCCCCGCAACCGGCTGGAGGCACTGCTGCGCATGGAGTTCGCCACCGAGGAGAACCTGCGCAACAGTCTGGAGGAGCTCGACCTGCTCTTCGGACTGCACGGCATAGCGGCCCCCGTGGGACAGCAGGCCCTGCATCCTACCGCCGACTACCCCACCGAAGGCACCATCACAGCCTCCTACGGCCCCTACGGACGGCAGGGCTACGCCCGCGACTACAGCCTGCTCATACAGTCGCGCACGCAGGTGCCGGCCGCCGAGGCCAAGGGCATGGCCGACCAGATGATGGACATCGTGATGGCTGACGACCTGATAGGCCGTGTGAACCACCTGCTGGGCGGGAGCAACGATGACCTGCTGCTCAACAACACCGAGGAGTATCACTATTTCTTCAACGGATGGCCCTGCATGGTGATGCGCCAACAGAACATCACATACGGGGCGGCCAAAACCATCAAGATGAAACGGGTGGAATGGACCCACCGCTCCTGGACCGAACCGTCCGCCGACCTGCAGCAGGAGAAAAACATGTAGGCCGAAAGGGCTGAAACAGAAAAAATTGTGTACCTTTGCAGCCAAATTGCAAAAAATCAATCACAACGGTTATGAATATCGAGACAGGACTACGCAACTCGGCCATCAAGGCCATTGAGCAACTATACGGACAGACCGTAACGGAACAGACGGTACAGTTTCAGAAAACACGCGCCGGCTTTGAGGGTCACCTCACACTGGTGGTCTTCCCCTTCCTCAAAATCTCACGCAAGCGCCCCGACGAGACGGCCCGCGAGATAGGCGAATGGATGAAGGCCAACGACGATGCTGTGGCCGACTACAACGCCGTGGGCGGTTTCCTCAATCTCATCCTGGGCCCGGCCGTATGGACCGGACTGCTCAACAGCATACACACCGACCCCCACTATGGCGAGCGCCAGGCCGACAGCCAGTCGCCCCTCGTCATGATAGAATATTCCTCGCCCAACACCAACAAACCGCTGCACCTGGGCCATGTGCGCAACAACCTGCTGGGTTGGTCGCTGGCACAGATTATGGCCGCCAACGGCAACAAGGTGGTGAAAACCAACATCGTGAACGACCGCGGCATCCACATCTGCAAGTCGATGCTGGCATGGCTGAAATGGGGCAACGGCGAGACCCCTGAGAGCAGCGGCAAGAAAGGCGACCACCTGATAGGCGACTACTATGTGGCCTTCGACAAGCACTACCGTGAGGAGGTGCGCCAGCTCACCGAGCAGTTCACCGCACAGGGCATGGATGCCGAACAGGCGGAGAAAAAGGCCAAGGACGAGGCGCCCCTCATACGCGAGGCCCACGACATGCTGGTGAAATGGGAGCAGGGCGATGCCGAGGTGCGCGCCCTCTGGGAGAAGATGAACAGCTGGGTGTATGCCGGTTTCGACCAGACCTACAAGGCCCTCGGTGTATCGTTCGACAAAATCTACTATGAGAGCGAGACCTATCTCGAGGGCAAGGCCAAGGTGGAGGAAGGACTGGCCAAGGGCCTCTTCTTCCGCAAGGACGACAACAGCGTGTGGGCCGACCTGACCGATGCCGGACTGGACCAGAAACTGCTGCTCCGCTCCGACGGCACCTCCGTCTACATGACCCAGGACATCGGCACCGCCGACATGCGGTTCAAAGACTTCCCCATCGACAAGATGATCTATGTGGTGGGCAACGAGCAGAACTACCACTTCCAGGTGCTCTCGCTGCTGCTCGACCGCCTCGGATTCAAATGGGGCAAGGAACTGGTACACTTCTCCTACGGCATGGTGGAGCTGCCCAACGGCAAGATGAAGAGCCGCGAGGGCACCGTGGTGGACGCCGACGACCTGATAGCCACCATGATAGCCGATGCACGCCGACTGAGTGAGGACAAGGTGAACAAGCTGGAGAACATCAGCGAGGAGGAAAAAGAAGAAATAGCACGCATCGTGGGAATGGGTGCCCTGAAATACTTCATCCTGAAAGTGGACGCCCGCAAGAACATGCTCTTCAACCCGGAGGAAAGCATCGACTTCAACGGCAACACCGGACCCTTCATCCAATACACCCACGCACGTATACGCAGCATCCTGCGCAAGGCGGCCGCCGAAGGCATCACGCTGCCCGCCGAGGTGCCCGCCGGCACTCCCGTGGATGCCAAGGAGATAGAGCTGATACAGAAGTTGAGCGACTACGGCAGTGCCGTGAGCCAGGCCGGCAAGGACTACTCGCCCAGCGGCATCGCCAACTACTGCTACGAGCTCACCAAGGCCTTCAACCAGTTCTACCACGACTTCAGTATCCTGAAGGCCGAGAGCGAGGAGAAAAAGGTGCTCCGACTGGTTCTGGCCGCCAATGTGGCCAAGATAATCAAGAACGGCATGGCCCTGCTGGGCATCGAAGTGCCTGAACGCATGTAAACCTGACCATTATGGCCAAACGACAGACGCTGACCAATCCGCCCGACTACCGCCACGACACCGTACTTCCGCTGCCCGCGGAGGTACGGGCCGACGCGTGGGCGGTGGACGCCGCCTGCTCGGGCAATCCCGGGATGATGGAATACCAGGCCATCGACTTGGCCACAGGTGCCCAGGTGTTTCACTTCGGCCCTGTCTTCGGCACGAACAACATCGGTGAGTTTCTGGCCATCGTCCATGCCCTTGCCTTGATGGAGCGCCAGAGAATACAGAAAGTCATATACTCCGACAGCTACAACGCCATCACCTGGGTGAACAAGAAAAAATGCAAGACCACCCTGGAACGCTCGCCCCGCACCGAACAGCTCTACCAAATCATAGCGCGGGCCGAGAACTGGCTCCGCACCCATGGGGTGCGCACCCCCATCATCAAATGGGAGACGCAGCAGTGGGGAGAGATTCCTGCCGATTTCGGCCGGAAAAAATAAATTTGCAGAAAAAGACGTCTCCCTAACGACGGGCGAAACGCGCTATCCTATTGCCGTCGACCACTTCTTCCGACAAAAGCACCGCCGCTGAGGGAACTTCCGGAGCAAGCGTCCCACCACCGACACGGCAGCTGCCCGACTCCACCCTGATCTCATCCCAAAGGCCCGCCTCGATAAACGAGCGCAGGGTGATGCCTCCACCTTCCACCATCAACGACTGCAGCCCCTGCTCCCGGCAGGCAGCTATCACCTGCTCCATGCCGAAGGAGCGGGAGAGCACCATCTTCACCGGATTGGGACCGCTCCAATAGCGCACATTGAGCTGCGGGTGCTCGCGTTCTTCTGTCACACGGCCCACCACAATGGCCTCATACTCCGCCCGCAACTGATGCACCAGCATACGCGTGAGCGGCGTGGAGACAGCAACAGCATGGCCGTGGTCGTCTAAAAATCCGTCGGCCGTCTGTGCCCACTTCAGCAGAATATACGGACGCTGGTGCTGATGGAAAGTGAAGAAACGGCGGTTGAGCCAACGGCATTCCGCTTCCAGCACACCCACCGTTACCTCTATACCGGCATCGCGCAGCATCTGTATGCCCCTGCCCTGCACTTTGGCAAAGGGGTCAACACACCCTACCACCACACGGGCCACTCCTTTCTTGATAATCAGTTCGGCACAAGGCGGTGTCTTACCGTAATGGGCACATGGCTCCAGACTCACATACATGGTGGCTGAGGACAAGAGCGCCTCATCTTGCTCACTTACCGACGCAAAGGCATTTACCTCGGCATGCCCCTCGCCACACCGCACGTGATAGCCTTCGCCTATGATACGGCCACCGGCCACAATCACCGCACCCACCATTGGGTTGGGGCGGGCTCCATAAAAGCCGCAACGTGCCAGCTGCAGACACCGCCGCATATACCATTCATCTTTCTCTCGCTGTAGCATACCACAATTTTTTGCAAATTTAAGGCAAAAAACATGATTTCCAAACCACTACAACTAAGAAATTCCTGCCTCAAAAATTAAAACAAAAATACATTTTTACATTATTCCGCATATTTCACATTTTTCACGCCATCTAAAGTACTGATAAACAACACTTAAACAATGTGTAAAAAGTGAAATGAAAGTTTTCTATTTTCTTTACATTATTTATTTAGTTTTTCTTTATATTTGCAATCAGAATATAAAAATCTAAGAACACCTTTAGAAATAGGAAACGATGTTACGACGAGCAAACCCAATGGAGACGTAGTATTACAACCTGGAGCCAATATCTTCATTTCAAAGGGAAATGGTATTACAATAAAGAATGGCTTTGAATGTAAGATAGGGGCATCTTTCACTGTTGAGTAACCATTACTTCTATTTAAAATTCTTTAACAAAACATTCTTCACTAATGAAAACACTGACATCATTGATATTTAGCTTGCTCCTCATTTCCATAACTGCTGAAAAAGCTGTCGCCAAAGAGACACTGCTGCAGGAAGGGAAGGTGTGGAACTATGTGCTGCACTATGTCACCCAAGACTTCCAATTCATGACATGCGAGAGCCAAACCTGGATAGACGGCGACACCATTATAGACGGGAGGCCCTGTTACAGAGTCTGCACCACCGACTGTTATGAAAGTGGTGCGGAGCAGTCAGTGCGTTACATGTACGAGGAGGAAGGGAGGGTGTACCAAATGGCCAGCCATAGCGCCATCATCCTTTACGACTTCTCACTGGACGAAACCACCGGCCTCACGGATGATATACTTCACTCTGGCTGGTGTCCGGAAGACTGCCAGGTGAGTAAGACCGACACGGTTTTCGTGAAGGGGCATTACCGCAAGCGCATCCATTTCAGCTGGGCCGACTGGTGCTGGGTGGAGGGCATCGGAAGCACAGCCAATCTCAACCAGCCTTTCGGGAACCCCGTCAGTGACGGAAAACGCTATGAGTTTGTCTCCTGCTATATGGACGGCGAGTGCCTTTTTGAGAAAGACGACTTCAATGCCCCTGGAGTGACAGATGGCATTCAAAAATATGAACAGGCTGTTCATCAAGAAGGTGAAATCTACGACCTTCAGGGCCGCAGGCTGCAGGCCGAACCCGACAAAGGACTCTACATCCGCGGTGGAAAGAAATATCTCGTGAGGTAAGGCCTGCTGTATTCAACGGAGGACACAATGTGCTAAGAGCAAAGGAAATAGAAATACATGGAGGTACAACAATCAATATAGGAACAGAATTTGAAACACGACCAAAACAATAGTGATTATGAAACAATGTATTTTGATACTGGCAATTAGCATATCCCTTTGCCTAAATGCCCAAGAGTTTCAAATGCTTGGTGAGAATACAGCATGGAGATACGATTTTGAAGACTGGAAGATTGGGGCGCCTAGAGGCACATTTCTTGGTTTTATATATTATGAACTGGAGGAAAGTGACACGATAGTGGATGGAACACACTATCGAAAATTACAAACCAACTACTATCCTTTGGGAGCCAACAGCCACGGTTGGATAGACTGTGATGATAATGATACAGCAATCCAAAAATCTTATAATGCACTGATTGAAAACCAGCCGGCAATACCCGTCGTTCTGCTGCGTGAGGTGAGCGGAAAGGTCTACGTGCAGCGCCATAGTTATGTAGAATTCATGGAATGGATTGGCAATTTGATATACTGTCCCGCAATATACCAGGAGGATACATGTGATACCGACCAGTTGCTTTACGACTTCACCTTAAAGGTTGGCGACCCTTATCCTAGTGGTGATACAGCAACTGTGTCCAGTGTGATTGAGGTAGTCACCCCTGACGGTGTCGTAAGGAAACTGTTCACTTTGTCAAACGGTATGGAAATACTTGAGGGTTTGGGATGCATAGATTGTGCTGGTCAGCTTGTCGGATACCAAAGTATGGCAAAGGAACAGTTGTCAGAATCCGGCAACTACATTTATCTGAGCCATTCTGCATACTATTATCCAAAAGGCTTAGGCGGTGATGCTATGTTGCTTGAATGGAGCATCAACACAGTAAAAGGCACTGCAGGAGAAATAAGGATAGAAAATGGTTCTGAAGCTTACGATCTTCAGGGCCGTAGGCTGCAGGCCGCACCCGCCAAAGGACTCTACATACGTGGCGGCAAGAAATACCTCATAAGGTAAGGCCTTACAACTTCTACACGACATATCCCACGGTCCCGGCGGGCGGCAAAGGCCGCACCGCCGGGGCTTTTCCTTTCTGACGCATCGCATGTATTGCGGGGGAAGTGCAAATCGGCGGGAAAGTTTGGTTATTCGGTCGGAATCCATTATTTTTGCAGTCAGGTTCACGATAAAAACAACATGAAGAGAATCCTCCCACTCCTGCTCATACTGACGGCCCTCGCGGCCTGCACGGGGTCCATGCGCCACGGCAAGACCCTCAAGGAGGCCGAGGCACTGCTCGGCAGCCGCCCGGAGGAGGCTCTGCGCATGCTCGACTCGATAGGACGGCTGGATGGCAGCATGGGAAAGAAGGAGCGCATGCGCTGGCAGCTGCTGAGACTTACGGCACAAAACAAATGCTACTTTCCCTTCAAAAGCGACAGCGCGGCACTTGAGGTAGCCGGCTACTACGACCGCCACGGAACACCCAACGAGCGCATGGCGGCCCATTACCTGCAGGGGTGCGCCTACAGGGACATGGGAGAGGCGCCGATGGCGCTGCAGTGCTTCCAAGAGGCCGTGGAATGCGCCGACACCACAGCTGCCGACTGCGACAAAAAGCTATTGGCTGTTATAAACATCCAGATTGGACACCTCTTCTATACTCAATATCTGCCCCAGCAGGCCCTGGCCAACCTCAACAAAGCCGTCAATCTCTGCAAGGAAACAGGCGACACGCTGCTGCAATTAAACGCCATTACCTATTGCATGCTGTCATATTATGAATTGGGAAATTACAACATAGTTGACAGCCTCACAGACTTGCTGCAAAGAGAATATTTGCTGGCCAAAGACACCATAAAAGCAGTGGCAAGCACCAATGCGGCACTGATACATGCCCTCCAGACCAACAACACCGCAAAAGCGCACAAACTATTCGACTTTATTCTGAAAGGTATCGGAGAAAAAAGCCTGCTCAACGACCCTCAATGGGAATATCTCAAGACACAATGGGGTTACTACGCCCTTAAGGAGGGGAATACCCTGAAAGCAGAAAATATCCTCAGACCCATCTGTGAAAGTAGCAGTGAAAACAACCGTATCATTGCCTGCAAAGGCTTAATGGAACTGTACCAACTGCGACACAACGCCGACTCTGTGTCTAAATATGCCACCGAATACTGCATGCTCAATGACTCAACTAACGTATTCCGACAGACCCAGATAGTCAGTAGGATGAACGCTCTCTACAACTATCAGCGCATCGCAACCTTGGCAGAAAAGAGAAAAGAAGAAGCCGAAAAAAAAGGCATTATTATAACAGCATTACTCCTTATTGGCATAGCCACAACATCGGCCATCTATCTTTACAGGAGAAGAGAGAGAGAACGCACCACACAACAACTCGCTCTACAAAACGCCAAATATAACCATATCTTAAGTCTCTACCGCCAGACAAACGATGACCTGGCAAAACTAAAGAGCAATGAACTGCAAAAGAATGACCTGCTCGATGAAAAAGAGTCACTGCTTAAAGCACTTATGCAAAAAATGGAAGCCATGGAGGCAGGAGCAGAGGCGAGAGAACAGGCAGGCACCGAAAACAGCCTGCTGACCATTCTCCATAAAAAAGCCTTAACGGGAACAAAAGCCGAAATCCAAGAACTAAAAGGACTCAAACGCGACATACTCAACAACGACCCAGCCTTTATGGTGCGCCTGATGGAATGGGAAAAGAAAATAACAGTCACCGACTCCTACATCTGTCTCCTAATCCGACTGGGCTTCACCGCATCGGAAACAGCCATACTGCTCGGCATGAAGCCGCAAGCTCTGTCGAACAGGAAAAAAAGAATTTTGATAAAAATCACAGGAAAAGACGGCAATGCCACCCATCTGAACCGATTGATATTGGAAACATAACACGCAGGAGAAGGGTTGAAAATGGAAAAAAAAGGCCAGACATACCTTTTTATAAAAAAAAATGTGTAAGTTTGCATTCCGAATGTATGTATCATACGGATTTTTCGCAAACTACATAAAATAAAGCAATGAAAACAAACTATGAAATCCGCTATGCGGCCCATCCTGAGGACGCAAAGCAGTATGACACCACCCGCATCCGCCGCGACTTCCTCATCGAGCGCGTCTTCGCAGCCGACGAGGTGAACATGGTCTACTCCATGTACGACCGTATGGTGGTGGGCGGCGCCATGCCCGTGGGAGAGGCCCTCAAACTGGAGGCTATCGACCCGCTGAAGGCACCTTTCTTCACCACTCGCCGCGAGGTGGGCATCTTCAATGTGGGAGGCGCCGGCACCGTGACCGTAGGCGACGAGACTTTTGAACTTGACTTTAAAGAGGCTCTTTACATCGGACGCGGCGACCACGACGTGACCTTCGCCAGCAAAGACGCCAAGTGCCCCGCTAAGTTCTACTTCAACAGCACCACTGCCCACAAAGAGTATCCATGCCGCAAAATCACCAAGGCCGACGCCGTGGTGGCCCACATGGGCAGCCTCGAGATGAGCAACGAACGCAACATCAACAAGATGATTGTAAACCAGGTGCTGCCCACCTGCCAGCTGCAGATGGGCATGACCGAACTGGCCACCGGCAGCGTGTGGAACACCATGCCCGCCCATGTGCACAGTCGCCGCATGGAGGCTTACTTCTATTTTGAACTGCCCGAAGACCAGGCTGTGTGCCACTTCATGGGTGAGGTCAACGAGACCCGCCACATCTGGATGAAAGGCGACCAGGCTGTGCTCTCGCCCGAATGGAGCATCCACAGCGCCGCCGCCACACACAACTACACCTTCATCTGGGGCATGGGAGGCGAAAACCTCGACTATGGTGACCAGGATTTCTCACTCATTACGGACCTCAAATAAATAAACAACAATGACAAACAATCCATTTTCACTGGAAGGCAAAAATGCCTGGATAACCGGAGCCAGCTACGGCATCGGTTTCAACATAGCCAAGGCTTTCGTGGCCGCCGGCATTAAAAACATCATCTTCAACGACATCAACGAAGCTGCTCTCGAGCGCGGCCTGAACAACTACAAAGAGGCCGGTATAGAGAACGTGAAAGGCTACGTCTGCGACGTGACCAAAGAAGACGACGTAAAAGCACTCGTGGAGAAAATACACGCCGAGGTAGGACAAATCGACATCCTCGTGAACAACGCCGGCATCATCAAGCGCATCCCCATGCATGAGATGAAACGCGCCGAGTTCCAACAGGTAATCGACATCGACCTCGTGGGACCGTTCATCGTCAGCTCGGCCGTGCTGCCCGAGATGATGGAGCGCCGCGAAGGAAAAATCATCAACATCTGCTCCATGATGAGCGAACTGGGACGCGAGACCGTGTCGGCCTACGCTGCCGCCAAGGGCGGACTGAAGATGCTCACCCGCAACATCTGCTCTGAGTATGGCGGGTACAACATCCAGTGCAACGGCATCGGCCCGGGCTACATCGCCACCCCGCAGACAGCACCGCTCCGCGAACGCCAGCCCGACGGCAGCCGCCACCCCTTCGACTCGTTCATCTGCGCCAAGACTCCCGCCGGACGCTGGCTGGAGCCCGAGGAACTGGGCGGACCCGCCGTGTTCCTGGCCTCACACGCCTCCGACGCCGTCAACGGCCACATCCTGTATGTAGACGGCGGCATTCTGGCCTACATCGGCAAACAGCCCTGATGCGCTGACATCAGCAACGCCATAACACGCAAGCGGGCGCCTCTCCATACGGATGAGGCGCCCGACTATTTAAAATAATAATTGGAGAGAGGCAAATTACTTCAAACCAGCGTTCAGCTCAGAACCAGCCTTAAACTTCACAACCTTCTTCTCGGCAATCTCAATCTTGTCGCCAGTGCGGGGATTCTTACCCTCGTGAGCGGGACGGACGGCCACGCTGAACGTTCCAAAACCGATCAGAGCCACTTTGTCGTCGGCTGCCAATGCTTCCTTCACTGCTGCAATAGCTGCGTCAACAGCTTTTTTTGCATCGTCTTTCTTCAGGCCGGCACTTGCTGCCACCTTGTCGATTAATTCTGTCTTGTTCATAAAAAATGCTATAAAAGTGATTAATATGAAAAATTTTGTTGATTTTTGTGGCAAATATAGGTTAATCATTTCATAAAACAAACAAAAAACAAAAAAAAGTGGCATTTTTCGCTAAAAATCATGCGTATACCGCTGATTTTATGCGGTATAACGGATTTTTTTCCTATTTTTGCACACGTTTTCCAAAATTTAGACACTTACATCATGCGCAACATACCCACTATAACAAAAAACCTGCTCATCATCAATATCCTGGCCTTTTTGGCCTACTATGTGCTCAAGATGAGAGGGGTGGACCTGAACAATATTTGCGGTCTGCATTTTTTCCTGGCCTCCGACTTCCAAGTGTGGCAACTGATCACCTACATGTTCATGCATGCCAACTTTGAGCATATATTTTTCAATATGTTCGGTCTGTGGATGTTCGGCTGCGTGATTGAAAACGTATGGGGACCCAAGCGCTTCCTGCTCTACTATTTGGTGTGCGGCGTGGGAGCCGGACTGCTCCAGGAGGTGTCGCAGCTCGTACAGCTCTACATCACCTTGTCGCCCCAGATACAACTGTCGGAACTTTTCTCACTCGACCCCTCGGTGCGCTTGGCCCTCAACTCATGGACCACCGTGGGTGCCTCCGGCGCCATCTACGCCATACTGCTGGCCTTCGGCATGACCTTCCCCGAAGAGCGTATCTTTATCTTCCCGCTGCCCATACCCATCAAGGCAAAATGGTTTGTCATGATCTACGTGGCGATAGAACTGGCATCGGCACTCGGCAGCTCAGGCGACGGCGTGGCACATATCGCCCACCTCGGCGGCATGCTCTTCGGCTTCCTGCTCATACGCTACTGGCAGCGGCACCCCTACAGCGGCAGCCACTACGGACGCAGCAACGGACAGCAATTCTTCGACAACCTGCGCAACAGCTGGGAACGCCGCAAGAACCGCGGTGGCAACAACAGCAGCAACAGCACCCACACCCACAACGCCGACTGGGACTACAACACCCGTAAGAAGCGTGAGGAGGAAGAGATAGACCGCATACTCGACAAGATACGCAAGAACGGCTACGCCAGTCTCACGCAGGAGGAGAAAAAACGGCTGTTCGACCACAGCAACAAGAAATGACAGGCCCGTCTATCAGTAGAAAAAGATGCTTAAAAAGGTAAGAAAATTATTGGGCCGCATCATGGCCGCCATCAATGTGCTGGCTGTCATCGCCATGGCCGTCTCAGGCTATTCAGGACATCTTTCGCCCACCGACCATCCACTGCTCTCCGTCACCGGACTGGTATTTCCGGTGCTGCTGGGCATCAACCTGGCTTTTCTCGTGTTCTGGATCTTCTTTCATTGGCGCACGGCCATCATACCCGTGGCCGGACTGCTTCTCTGCTACCCCCCCATACGGCAGTTCTGCCCCCTGAACAGAGAGAAAGACACATCGGGCGACTGCATCAAGGTGCTGTCGTACAACGTGCACTCCTACAACACCTTCAACCCCACACGAGCTTTCGACACAGTCATCGTCGACTATATCAAAAACAGCGGCGCCGACATCGTGTGCATACAGGAGTCGGTCTATTCAAAATATGGTGGGGTAGACGTGAAAGAGGTATTCAAAGACGAATATCCCTACCAGCAATCCATGTTCCGAAACCCCTACCAAAGTTCCCACTTCGTCTACAGCAAATATCCCATCCTGAGCGCAGAACTCATACCCATCGAGTCAGACGGCAACATGAGCGAGGCCTACCTGCTCGACATCGACGGCGACACCACACTGCTGGTGAACAACCACCTCGAGACCTACGGACTGAGCAAGGAAGACAAGCAAAACTATGAGGACATGGTGGAGGGGAACACCAACGAGCGCAACGAGAAAGACCTGCTCAAGAAAATCATCAAGTCGACACAGATACGCGCCCGACAGGCAGAGACCATCGCCGCCTACATCAAGAAGCATGGCGACATGCCCGTCATCGTGTGCGGCGACTTCAACGACACACCTCTCTCCTATGTTCACCACACCATCTGCGAAGGACTCACCGACACCTACGTGGCTGCCGGCCACGGACCGGGCTTTTCCTATGTCAACAACAGCATGTACGAGCGGATAGACCACATCTTCTGCTCCAGCCATTTCGAGCCCGTACTCTCCGTCGTTGACTCGAAAAACAAACAATCAGACCACTACCCTATCTACTCTGTTCTGAAAAAACGGCCAAAACATTAAAAAATCAACATTTAGCCGAAATAAATTTTCCTTAATTTGAAAAAATAACTAACTTTGCACCCTACTATGCGGTTTTAGGCAAAAACGTATTAAAAATATAAACAAAAAAATGCAAAACAAAGGACTCGTAATTGTCACAGCGGTCTTACTGACCCTGGCAAGTATCTTCTATTTGTCATTTTCTCTGGGTTCAAGACTAATCCAGAAAAAAGCTACAGCGATTGAAGATCCCATCAAGCAGCAAGACTTCTTGGATTCAGCCAAATGGCTGGGGGTGTATTCATATCAGAAGTGTCAGGAGACACAAATCGGTCTCGGACTTGACCTGAAAGGCGGTATGAACGTAATCCTGGAGGTCTCCGTTCCTGACCTTATCGAAAATCTTGCTGGCTACAAGAAAGACGCCGCCTTCGTGAAATCCATGAAGGAAGCCCGCGCTGAAGAGGAGCAGACTCAAGGCGATTTCATCGACCTCTTCGTGAAGTACTACAGGCAGAACGCCCCCGGACACAACCTGGCTGAAATCTTTGCCACCAGCCAGCTGCCCGAGGTGAAGACCAACAACAATGACAATGAAGTGCTGAGCATCCTGCGCACCAAAGTGCAGGAGACTGTAGATGATGCCAAAAACGTCATCACCAACCGTATCGACCAGTTTGGCGTGGTGCAGCCCAACATCCAGAAACTCGACGGACAGGAAGGCCGCATCATGGTGGAAATGCCTGGTGTGAAGAACCCCGAGCGTATGCGTAAGCTCCTGCAGGGTAGCGCCAACCTGGAGTTCTGGGAGACCTACACCAGCAAGGAGATTGCTCCCTATATGCAGCAGCTCAATGCCCGTCTGGCCAGCAATACCGGTGCCGACAACAAAGCCGAAGCCGACACCACCAAGGCTGAGACAGCCAAGGCTCAGACCGCTCCCGACACCGCCAAGGCTGTGGCCGAGGCCGGCAAGAAGGAGATTAAACTGGGCGATGCTACTGCCAAGGCCGACGAAAAGGTCGACGACGAACTGATGGCCAAGCAGAACCCGCTCTTCTCGAAACTCAACGTGATGGCCGACAACTACTGCGTGGTGGGTATGGCTCATGCCAACGACACCGCCGCTGTGAACGCCATGCTCCGCTCCGAGGAGGCCAAGCAGGTGCTGCCCTCCGACGTGAAACTGGTGTGGAGTGCCAAACCCGATGACCGCATTGCCGGCAACAAGCACATCTTCGACCTCTACTGCCTGCGCATGACCGGCACCAACGGCCGCGCTCCCCTCGAGGGCGATGTGATTGAGTCGGCCAAGGACGACTTCGACAACTTCAACGGCCGTCCCGTGGTGACCATGCAGATGAACGAGACCGGCGCACGCGAGTGGGCCAACCTGACTAAGAAGAATATCGGCAAACCCGTGGCCATCGTGCTCGACGACCTGGTGTACAGCGCCCCGAACGTGAATGATGAGATTACCGGCGGTAACTCGCAGATCAGCGGTTCCTTCACCGTGGAGGATACCAAAGACCTTGCCAACACCCTGAAGTCGGGACGTATGAAAGCTCCCGTACGCATCGTACAGGAAGAGGTGGTAGGTCCGTCGCTCGGTCTCCAGTCCATCCGCCAAGGTATCTGGTCGTTTGTGGTGGCCTTCATCGTGCTGATGCTCTATATGATTGCCATGTACGGCTTCATCCCCGGTATGGTGGCCAACAGCGCCCTGCTGCTCAACCTCTTCTTCACCATGGGTATCATGGCCTCCTTCCAGGCCGCACTCTCCATGCCGGGTATCGCCGGTATCGTGCTCACCCTGGGTATGGCTGTGGATGCCAACGTGCTTATCTATGAACGCACCAAGGAAGAGCTGCGCAGCGGCAAGAACGTGCGCCAGGCACTCGCCGCTGGTTACAGCAACGCCTTCTCGGCCATCTTCGACTCCAACCTCACCTCTATCATCACCGGTATCATTCTGGCCGTCATCGGTATGGGTCCTGTGAAGGGCTTCGCCATCACCCTTATCATCGGTATCTGCTGCTCGTTCTTCACCGCTGTGTTCCTTACCCGTCTGGTGTACGAGAACCGCATGAAGAAAGACAAGTGGCTCAACCTGACCTTCACCACCGGTCTGTCGAAGAACCTGCTGCAGAACATGAATGTCAACTTCATGGGCATGTACCGCAAGTCGTTCACCATCTGGGGCATTGTAGCACTCATCTTCATCGGTTTCTTCGCCATCCGCGGACTGAGCAAGAGCATCGACTTCACCGGTGGCCGCTACTATGTGGTGCAGTTCGACAATGCCACTGAGCCTGAAGATGTGGAGAGCGCGCTGCGCAATGAGTTCCAGGGCTACACCATCGGCGCCCTTACCCTCGGTACCGACAACAAGACCATCCGTATCTCGACCAACTACAAGATTGAGTCGAACAGCGCCACTGTCGACGACGAGGCTGAGAACAAGCTCTTCAGCGCCCTGACCAAGAGCGGTCTAGTGACCCAGAAGAACATCGACGACTTCAAGAACCCCGACGTGCGTGAGGGTGGCTCCATCATCAGCTCGCAGAAGGTGGGTCCGTCTATCGCCCGCAACGTGACCAACAAGGCCATCATCAGTGTGCTTATCGCTCTGATAGCCATTTTCCTCTACATCCTTATCCGATTCAACAATGTGGCCTTCTCCGTGGGCTCTATCGTGGCCCTGGCACTCGATACGCTGATTGTGGTGGGATTCTTCTCGGCACTGTGGGGCATCGTTCCCTTCTCGCTCGAGATTGACCAGACTTTCATCGGTGCTATCCTGACGGTGATTGGTTACTCTATTAATGATAAGGTGGTGGTCTTCGACCGTGTGCGTGAGAATCTGCGCCTCTACAAGAAACGTGACCTGCAGACCCTCTTCAACAGCTCGCTGAACCAGACGCTGGCCCGTACGGTGAACACCTCCGTATCTACCTTGATTGTGTTGCTCTGTATCTTCTTCCTCGGTGGAGACAGCATACGCAGCTTCTCATTCGCCATGATTCTGGGTGTGGTGTTCGGTACCCTCTCCTCCATCTTCATCGCCGCTCCTGTGGCTTACCTCACACTGGGCCGCAAAATCAAGGGTGAAGAAGAGACTGTTGTAGCAGAGGAGCCCGCCAAATAAGCAAGCAAACTTAATCTACATAAAGAAACCGGCCGTCACGCTGTTGTGACGGCCGGTTTCTTTATGCGGTTTCTAAGTTGGAATCTTGATGCCTCTACACTATGCTGTGGACTATTACCCGATATTATCCTTCACCTGGCGCAGAAACTGCTGCAGCACATCAAGCATCTCAGCGGGCAGATAGGCAAAGGCATGTTCGAGCAGTTCGGTGGGTATCTCGTAGTAGGCCTCGGCGATAGAGCCGGCTATAGCAGCCTTGGTGTCGGTATCGCCGTCGCAAAGCACGGCCAGGCGTATGGTCTCCTCAAAGCTCTCGGCATCGAGGAAGCAGCGTATGGCCATGGGCACGGTCTCCTGGCAGGTACCGTCGAAATGGCCGTGACTGCCTATGCGCAGGATATCGCGCATGGGCGGTATCTCATAGCCGAACGAGCGTTTCACCGATGCAGCCACCTGCTCTTTGGTGACACGGCAGGTACGCAGCCAGTAGATGAGCGAGGCCACGCACTGGGCACCCTTAATGCCCTCCGGATGGCTGTGGCTCACCACAGCCGAGCGTCTTGACTGCTCCTTCACACTGTCGTAGTCGTCGAAGAGCCAGCCAATACTGCTCACGCGCATGGCCGAGCCGTTGCCGAAGCTGTCGGTCGAGGGGGTTCCTTCGTCGAAGAGCCAGTGGTAGAAACGGTTGCCGTAGCCGCCCATGGGATTGGGATAGCGGCGGCACCACTCCTTCAGACTCTGCTCATAGTCTATACCTCGCAACACGGCATCGGCCACGGCGACGGTACAGATGGTATCATCGGTATAGTTACATTCTTGGGTGAAGAGTTCAAAGCCCTTCTGGGGAGGGTCGCCAAACTCGAAGCGCGACCCTACGATATCACCGATAATAGCTCCTATCATAACAGATACTTTTTAATAGTCTATCATCCCACCTGCGAGCCGGGCTTCACCTCCCGCAGCAGCGAGGTGACACTGAGGCTACCGTCGAAATTCTCGGCGGAGAGAATCATGCCATGGCTCTCAATGCCCATCAGCTTGCGCGGAGCAAGGTTGGCGATGAAGAGCACATCCTTGCCTATCAGCTCTTCGGGCTCGTAGAATGCGGCTATTCCGCTCACGATGGTGCGGTCGTTGCCGCTGCCGTCGTCGAGGGTGAACTTGAGCAGTTTCTTCGACTTCTTCACCTTCTCGCAGTGCTTCACGTGTCCCACACGGATGTCGAGCTTCTCAAAGTCGGCAAAGTCGACGGTATCCTTCACAGGCTGTGCCTTGTAGGCGGCTGCCTCATTGGCCTTGCGGATGTTCTCCAGACGGTCGAGCTGGGCCTGTATGGTGGCGTCCTCAATCTTCTCGAAGAGCAGTGAGGGCTCGCCAAGCTGGTGGCCGGGCTTGAGCAGGTCGGTACTGCCCAGCTGCTCCCAGTCGAAGCTCTCCAGACAGAGCATCTCGCGCAGTTTCTTCGACGAGAAGGGCAGGAAGGGCTCAAAGGCGATGGCCAGGTTGGCCGTGAGCTGCAGACAGATGTTCAGGATGGTCTCGCAGCGCTTCGGGTCGGTCTTCCATACCTTCCACGGCTCGCACTCGGTGATGTAGCGGTTGCCGATGCGGGCCAGGTTCATGGCCTCAAACTGGGCCTCACGGAACTTGAACTGGTCGAGCAGGGCCTCCACCTTCTGTTTCACGTCCTTGAACTCCTCCAGTGCGGCCTTGTCCACCTCCTGCAGTTCACCGCAGGCGGGCACCACGCCGTTCCAGTATTTCTTGGTGAGCTGCAGCGCGCGGTTCACGAAGTTGCCGTACACAGCCACCAGCTCATTGTTGTTGCGGTCCTGGAAGTCTTTCCAGGTGAAGTTGTTGTCCTTGGTCTCAGGGGCGTTGGCTGTGAGCACATAGCGCAGCACATCCTGCTTGCCGGGGAAGTCGACCAGATACTCATGCAGCCAGATGGCCCAGTTTTTCGAGGTCGATATTTTGTTGTTCTCCAGGTTCAGGAACTCGTTGGCCGGCACGTTGTCGGGCAGGATATAGCCGCCGTGCGCCTTCATCATCACCGGGAAGATGATGCAGTGGAACACAATGTTGTCCTTGCCGATGAAGTGCACCAGCCGAGTGTCCTCATCCTGCCACCATTTCTGCCAGGAGCCCCATTTCTCGGGCTCACGGTCGCAGAGTTCCTTGGTGTTCGACACATAGCCGATGGGAGCGTCGAACCATACATAGAGCACCTTGCCGTCGGCACCCTCCACGGGCACGGGGATACCCCAGTCGAGGTCGCGTGTCATGGCGCGGGGCTGGAGGTCCATGTCGAGCCACGACTTGCACTGTCCGTACACATTGGGGCGCCACTCCTTGTGCTCTTCCAGTATCCATTGCTTGAGCCAGTCCTGGTAGTCGTTCAGGGGCAGGTACCAGTTTTTGGTCTCCTTCAGCACCGGTGTGGAGCCGCTGATGGTCGACTTAGGGTTGATGAGCTCCATGGGCGAGAGGTCGCGTCCGCATTTCTCGCACTGGTCGCCATAGGCTCCCTCGTTGTGGCAGTGGGGGCACTCGCCCGTCACATAGCGGTCGGCCAGAAACTGGTGGGCCTCCTCGTCGTAGAGCTGTGTGGTGGTCTCCTCGGTCAGCTTACCCTCGTCGTAGAGTTTGCGAAACCACTCCGAGGCGAACTTATGATGGGTCTCCGAGGTGGTGCGGCTGTACACATCGAAGGAGATGCCGAACTCCTCGAACGAGTCTTTTATCATCTTGTGGTAACGGTCCACCACATCCTGCGGAGTGATGCCCTCTTTGCGGGCCCGTATGGTGATAGGCACACCGTGCTCGTCGCTACCGCCTATGAACAGCACCTCCTCTTTCTTCAGCCGGAGGTATCTCACATAAATATCTGCCGGCACATAGACACCGGCCAGGTGACCGATGTGCACGCCGCCGTTGGCATAGGGCAGTGCCGAGGTCACTGTTGTTCTCTTGAATGAATGGTTGCTCATTATTTCGCTTAATGTATTATTTTGGTTGCAAAGTTACGAAAAAACGAGTGTAATGAGAAGAAAATCAGAATTTTCTTCTCATTGCCGAGTGCTAAGTAACTTCGGCGTCAGCCAAAGTTACGAAAAGTCGAGGGGAGAACACGATTTTGTCCTTAATCGGACAAAATCTTCAGAGCGTGCTTATTTTTTATCCCGAGACGTAGTAACTTGGGCGATAGCCAAAGTTACGAAAAAACGAGGGCAGAATGAAATGAATTTATTCATTTCTTATGCCGAGTGCTGAGTAACTTCGATTTTTTCATCAAAGTTACGAAAAAACGAGTGTAATGAGAAGAAAATCAGAATTTTCTTCTCATTGCCGAGTGCTGAGTAACTTCGGCGATAGCCAAAGCATATTATTTTGTATGCACCAAGACCTCCTGCAGCACAATACCCGGGTCGAGCAGATAGACCCGCAGCCGCTGGCGGCCCGTGGCCGCCGCAGCGATGCTCCGCGAGGCATAGCCCCTCAGCACGTTCCAGCGCCACTGGGCGGTGAAGTCGCCGGCATGGATGGAGAACACCTCGGGCGCGGCATCGCCCAGTTGCACGACAAAGCGTGCATCTCTACCTTCGTAGACATGCAGGGTGGGCAGCGTGCGCACCTCTATCGTGCAGTCACCCTCCTTCAGGTCGAGGTCGTAGTCCACGTACGGGGCCGAGGCCAAGTTGTCCGTCGAGTAGGAGGGTGTGTCGAACGGCTGCACCATGACACCGTCGGCATATCCCAACTGCGGTATGCGCTGCACACGGCCCTCACGGCTGTCGTGCTGCCTACTGTAAGCGTAGGCCGGAATCCTGAGGCGCGGCTCACGGTCGAAGGGCGGATAGAGGCCCAGATAGATGCGGTCTATGCGGGCATCGGGTTTCAAGCCGCTGACGCTCAGGCGGTTCTCGCCTTTCTTTAGGTGGAGGGTGCCCACGCGGCTCCACATCGGACCCACATAGGGAGCGTGCCACACATTGTTGATGGGCGTGGCGGAAGCATCGAACGAGTCGGCGCCTGCGGTGACGTGGCAGAACACATTGTCCTCGGGTGCTTTGGAGAAATTGCGGATGGGCGTAAGGGCCTCCATCCAGAGCGGGATGTCACCCTCGGCCTTGCTTGGAATGGCCACGCCTCCGGGTGCGAGGGCCTCGGCCACAGAGAGGAAACGGGGTTCGGGTCCCTGCTGGGCCTGTGCTATCACGTCTGCATTGGCCACGGGCGGGTCAATCTTCTCGGAGCGGAACCAGTGGTAGGGCTGCCAGTTGAAGAACTGTTCCCATTTGCCGCCCTGTATCTCATGGTTGTAGCGGTGGGTCCATGCGTTCAGCTCGCCGAACATCTCCTCCACCCTACGGGCGTCGGCCATGGCACCGGTGCTGTCACCTGCCGTGGCCCTCACCATGCTGCGGCGGGCCAGCAGCTGGTATTCATTGATCATGGCTGCACCCCGCACGGGATAGTGCACCAGTTCGAAATAGGCATCCTGCAGCGCTGCCGGCACCCGTCGGGCCACCTCGGAGGCCCTGTCGGCCAATTCCCGCCACTGTGCCACCCGCTGCGCTATCTGCTCCTCGGTGTAGCCTACGAACCACACATGGGCGTCTTTTCCGGCTGCCTGCAACTGGTAGTAGCCGTCCTGAATGGCGGCTATGTCGCTGGCCAGGTCACTGCCGAAGATCTTCTGTGCCCACTGCTCTATGTAGCGGTGTGCCTCGGCGGGTTTCCACCGGTCGATGTCCCAGGCCAGGTCCATCACGAAGGAGATTTCCTTCTCGGCGGGCTTGATGTCGCCCACGTTGAACACCCATATTTTCCTGGCCCCGAAGGTATAGGCCTTGGTGAGTTCGGTGGAGAGGAAGGCAGGCGAAAGCGGACTGAGCCAAATCCAACTGGCGGGGTCGCCGTGATACGACAGGTGGTAGTAAATGCCGGCACCGCCCTTGCGCTGCTGCTCGGCAGGGTTGCTGAGGTTGCGGCAGTAGCCGTGCTTATCGTCCGACCACAGCAGGGTCACCTCCTCGGGCACGCGCAGGCCGTTGTGGTAGGCCTCGAGCACCTCTTCATAGGTGCAGAGCACCTGCGGCACTTCCTCCAAGGGGCGGTCTATGTGGCGCCGCAGCATGTCGCGCTGGTCGTCGAGTGCCTGCTGCATCAGGGCCACCCGCTCGGCGGTGGTATTGGCACCCTCCATGGGATAGTCGTGTATGCCGCGCAGGCCCAGGGTGTAGGTGTTCTCATACTTTCCGTTGGTGCGCACGCGCTCCTCCCAGTAGTCTTTCATCGTCTGGCGGTTGGTGATGTAGTTGAAGTCGCCGTAGGTGCCCACGGCCTTCCACTCACCCTCATTGTTGCGCAGCATCTGCTCGCAGTGCGACGAGCCCATCACGATGGCGTAGTCATCGGCCAGCCGGGCATTCTCCGGGTCGGCATTGAAGGCCTGCGTGCCGGGGTGCATGGCAGGCCAGAGGTAGTTGGCCTTCAGGCGGAGCAGCAGCTCAAACACTTTTTTGTAGGTCTTCGGTCCTACCTTACCCGTGGCCTTGTCGAAGTGCTGCTCGGCCCAGCGTGCCCAACCGCCGAAGCGCTCGTCGTTGATGAAGATGCCGCGGTACTGCACCGAGGGCTCTCCCTGGCAGAAGCGTCCGGGCTGCACATAGAGTGCCGGTTTATGCGCCGGTGTCACATCGGCCCACCAATACCAGGGCGACACGCCGATGGCTTCCGACAGCGAGGTGAGGCCGAAGGCGGTGCCCCTGCGGTCGCTGCCGATAATGGCGAGCAGGGGGGGTGATGGGTGGGGTGCTCGGTGGTGAGCACCACATACGACTCCCACTTTCCTACCAGATTCGTTACGTCTATCTTCAGCTTTTTCACCAGGGCGTCAATCAGTCGGCTGTGGCCCAGGGTGCCCGCCACCACGACGGCTTTTCCGGGCAGGGCTTTCCACCCGTCGGTGTGGGCGAGCTGCGGCCGGCGGCCGGTCATCCGTTCCACGTCATCGGCCAGCATACCGGCAGTAATCTCCACCACCCGGTAATCGGTGCTGTCGATATGGATGTCGGCGGCCGACAGGGGGAAGCAGCCGGTCTGTGCCTGCGTCATTATCTTCGGAAAAGTGTTGTCGCCTGCCAGAAGGGTCTGTGCCAAGAGTAGTGCGAGAAAAAAGACCGCGATTCTTTTCATACACTTAAAGCTTTATATATCAAGCGATTAGGAAAGTGCTGCCAGGAGCACGTCGCCCACGGCGATGATGTGGCACACACTGCCGGCCAGTACGAAGAAGTGGAACACGGAGTGCATGTAGCGCCGCTTGTTGAGGCTGTAGAACACGGCCCCGGTGATGTAGCACACGCCCTCGGCCACAATCCACACCACGGCAGCCGTGCTCACCACACGGAGCAGTGGGCCGAAGGCCACGAGCACGGAGAGCCCCATGAGCACGAAACACACCGTCTCGAGCCGGCTGTGCTCGCTCAGCCGCACAAAACTCATCACGGTGCCCACAATGGCGCAGAGCCACACGAAACAGAAGAGTCCCCACCCCCAGTAGCCTTCATGGCGCAGGGCGATGAGGGTGATGGGCGAGTAGCTGCCCGCTATGTGCCAGTAGATGGCGGCATGGTCCCATCGGCGCAGGCGTTCGCGCCATTTGCTGCGCATGGGGGTGGCGTGATAGGCGGTGGAGGCCACATAACTGCCCAGCATGCCCACGATGTAGAGAATCACGCTGGCGCGGTCCCAACCGCCGCCGCCCTGAAACACCCACACTAGGAAAACCACGGCCATGACCACACCCAGGAGGATACCTCCGGCGTGCGACCACACATTCCACAGCTCTTCTTTCTTCGTATACCGTATCGCCATGGCTGTGCGGATATCAGTAGGTAAACGAGCTGCCGCCCAGGAACTCGCGCAGAAGCGAGGTGGCGGGCAGTTTCTCATAGGGTATGGGAGAGAAATACTTCAGAAATTTCGACAGTCGGTAGGCCTCGGCAAACTCGTCGGCGTTCTCGGGCACAGCCTCGAGCAGGGGCTCTGCCTGCTGGCGTATCACGGCCAGCTCATAAATCATGGCCGTATTGAACATCTCGTCGGCGTTTTCCTGATAGGGGAAAATCCATTTCTGCTCGCCCGCCCTGACCGAGGGCCACCGGCGTATGCTCTCCTGCGCCGAAACACCGCGGTACTTATGGTCGCGTATGATGCGCCGCAGCAGGCGGTTGTCGGTGGTGGGTATGTAGTTGTGGTGGTCCAGAAGGATGGTGGTGAGGGCCGAGGCGTAGACTCTGAACTTGATTTCTTCGGGTATCTTGGCGGTGAGTTCGGGATTGAGCGCATGGATACCCTCTATCACCAGCACCTGGTCGGGACCCAGCCGCAGGCGCTTGCCGCTCTTGCAGCTCTTGCCGGTGGGGAAGTCGTAGCGGGGCAGCTCCACCTCGTCGCCGCGGAAGAGCGCCTCGAGCTGTTCGTTGAGCAAGGGCAGGTTGAGCGAGTAGAGGCTCTCAAAGTCGTAGTCGCCTTTCTCGTCGCGCGGTGTCTGCTCGCGGTCCACGAAATAGTCGTCGAGCGAGAGCATCACCGGCCGTATGCCGTTGCACACGAGCTGTATGGCGAGCCGCTTGCAGGTGGTGGTCTTGCCGCTCGACGAGGGGCCGGATATCATCACCAGCTTCACATTGCCGCGGGCAGCTATCTGCTCGGCTATATGGGCTATCTTCTTTTCCTGCAGCGCCTCCGCCACGTTTACAATCATGTTGGCGCCCCCGCGGGCCACGGCATCGTTGAAGTCGCCTACGGTGCTGATGCCCATGAGTTTCTGCCAGCGGTGGTGTTCCTGGAAGATGCCGAACATCTTGTCCTGCATGATGAGTTCGCCCAGGCGGTCGGGACTGCTGGTCATGGGGCAGCGCAGGAGCATGCCGTCGTAGTATTTCTCCAGCCCGAAGAGGTGCAGGTCGCCGGTGTTGGGCAGCAGGGAGCCGTAGTAGTAGTCGGCATAGCCGTCTATATCGTAGTAGGTGGTGTAGAGGCGGCCCAGGCTCTTGAGCAGCTTCACCTTCGACGAGGTGCCGCGCTCCTCGAAGATGCGCATGGCCTCCTCGGTGGTGCACTCATGGCGGCGCACCACATAGTGAGCGTCGATTATCTGCTGCATCCTGCCCCGCAGGGCGTCCACATCCTGCTGGGTCACAGGGCGGCCCAGGGTGAGGTCGCAGTAGTAGCCGTTGGAAACGGGTATGTCTATCACCACGCTGCCATGGGGATAGAGGTCGTGCACGGCCTTGCAGAGCACAAAGAAGAGGGTGCGGGTGTAGGCGCGGTTGCCCGAGGCGCTGGTCAGGTCGAGAAACTCCACGTCTTTGTTGTGGTAGAGCCTCATATTGAGTCCCTCTACCTTGTTGTTTACCTTGGCGCTCACGGGTCCATAGGGCATTTGGAGGCCAAATGCAGGAAAAATTTCAGAAAGTGTGCTGCCGATTGGGAATTCTGCAGTTTTTTTATTATTTTTGCAGCGGATTTTTATCAATTCTTTCATAATCAACCATCAGATTTATGTTTTCCAATCCAAAGATATACCATTTTTTTGGGCTTGTCAAGATTTCCCACCATAAATTATAAATAATTATGTCGTATTGGATAATTTTTAAGCTGTTGGGGGCTCTTGCTCTGCTCATGTTCGGTATGAAGTCGATGAGTGAGAGCTTGCAGAAGATGGCCGGTCCCCAGCTGCGCCATGTGTTGGGCGCCATGACCACCAACCGCTTCACCGGCATGCTCACCGGTATGCTCGTCACCGCCTCCGTGCAGTCGTCTACCGCCACCACCGTGATGACGGTGTCGTTTGTCAACGCCGGTCTGCTCACCCTGGCCCAAGCCATCTCCGTGATTATGGGCGCCAACATCGGTACCACGCTCACGGCATGGATTATGTCGGCCGGTTTCTCTTTCAACATCACCGACTTTGTGTGGCCGGCTTTCTTCCTCGCCATCATTCTTATCTACTATAAGAAGAAACGCTACATCGGCGACTTCCTCTTCGGTATCTCGTTCATGTTCCTGGGTCTGGGCACCCTGCGGCAGACGGGTATCGACATGCACCTGGGCGAACAGCAGGCCGTGCTCGACTTCTTCTCGTCGTTCGACCCCAACTCGTTCGGCACCACGCTCATCTTCCTGCTGCTGGGCGGCGTGCTCACCTTCTGCGTGCAGTCGTCGGCAGCTGTCATGGCCATCACCATGATTCTCTGCTCGAGCGGTGTGCTGCCCATCTATCAGGGTATCGCCCTCGTGATGGGCGAGAACATCGGCACCACGGTCACGTCGAACCTGGCGGCCATGTCGGCCAACACCCAGGCACGCCGCGCCGCCCTGGCCCACATGTTCTTCAATGTGTTCGGCGTGGTGTGGATTCTTTTCGTGTTCCGCCCCTTTGTCGACATAGTGTGCCAGATGGTGGGCTACGACACCACCCTCACCAAGGAGACCGCCGGCCATGAGGCTTTCATCGCCAACGCCGCCAAGCTCTCCTTCGTGCTGGCCGCTTTCCACACCTGCTTCAATGTGGTGAACACCTTCATCCTGATATGGTTCATCCCGCAGATAGAGCGTTTCGTGTGCTGGGTCATCAAAGGAAAGAAAGATGCCGAGGAGGAAGATTTCCGCCTGCACTTTATTACTGCCGGCTTCATGAAGACTCCCGAGCTCTCGGTGCTGGAGGCCCAGAAGGAGATACAGCATTTCTCGGAGCGTATGCAGCGCATGTTCGGCATGGTGCGCGAACTGCTCACAGAGAAAGACCAGTCGAAGTTTACCAAACTCTTTGAGCGCATAGAGAAGTATGAGGGCATCTCCGACAACATGGAGATTGAGATAGCCAAATACTTGGAGTCGGTGAGCGATGCCCACCTTTCCGACGACACAAAGGGCAAGATACGCGCCATGCTGCGCGAGATATCGGAGCTCGAGTCGATTGGCGACGCCTGCTACAACATGGCCCGCACCATCAACCGCAAGGTACAGGGACAGCAGGAGCACTTCACCGACGAGCAGTACAACCACATGCACCAGATGATGCAGCTCACCGACGACTCGCTCACTCAGATGAACGTGCTGATGAACGGCCGCAAGGAACTCTTCGACCTGAACAAGAGTTTCAACATAGAAAACGAGATCAACAATTTCCGCAACCAACTGAAGGCGCAGAACATCAACGACATCAACAACCATCTCTACACTTATGGTGTGGGCACCATCTACATGGACCTTATCAACGAGTGCGAGAAACTGGGCGACTATGTGGTGAATGTGGTGGAGGCCCGTATGGGCCAGCGCCAGAAAGACGCCTGACAACAACCTTTCGAAACCTTAAAAAATGAACACGGCACCGCCCCGGCTGAGCAGTCGGAGGCGGTGCTTTTTTATCCCTAATCGGGCATTAGGATTGATGTCAATCCTGCATTTCTTTTGGCACCCCATTTATTTATCTTACCTTTGCATTACCATATCACACTCTATAAAATGAAATACATACCCCTCTGCCTGCTCACTCTTCTGGCCATCACGACCTGCACAAGCCGTAATGGCTACGACGCACTGCTCACCTCAGCCGACTCATTGCTCAACCAGCGGCCCGACTCTGTGATTCAACTTCTCCAAAATCCCGAAGGAGAGCCGGCAGGCCTGTCTACCCGGCAGAGAATGCACCGCTGCCTACTGTTCACCGCTGCCCAGAACAAATGCGACACGGTGTTTCGCTCAGACAGTCTGCAGCGGGTACTTGCTGACTACTACGACCTGCATGGCACACCCAATGAGCGGATGAGAGCCCATTATCTTTTAGGCAGAGCCTACAGCGACATGGGAGAGGCACCCCGTGCGCTTCAGTGCTTTCAGGATGCCGCTGCCTGTGCTGACACCACAGCGGCCGACTGCGACTATCACACGCTGGTGAGCATATACGGGCAGATGGCATACCTTTTTGAGAAACAGAGAATGTCAAAGGAAGAAATAGACGTTCTCAAACTTTGCAGCTACTATGCAAAAAAAGACAACGACACCTTTACCTTTATTAAGGCACAGGAAATGCAGATTGTACCTTTCTTCAATTTGGATGACACAGCAAGTTGCTATCATATTACTAATCTATGCCATCAACTATATTTGGAAAACGGCATGACAGAGGCTGCAGCCGGCGTGTATTATCCCGTTATCCTACTTTTACTGCAAAAACAAGAATACGAACGTGCTCTGCCTTTAATGCGTCAATATGAGCAATGCTCAGGCCTCTTCGATGAATCTGGAAACATCAAGCCGGGTCTGGAGCATTATTATTACAGCAAAGGACTTTATTATCAGGGGGTTCATCTCACAGATTCAGCAGAAATGTACTTCCGCAAACTGCTGAACTATTCCATCAATCACAATTACGAAGCTTACAAAGGACTGAGAATGGTTTTCCACGCATGGGGGAACAGCGACTCTGTCATGAAATACTCTTCTCTCTGCGAAGTAGCTCTTGACAGCATTCAGGCAGACGAGCAATGGGAGGCATTGAACACAACCCTCTCTCTCTACAATTACAACCGTCTGGAAAGGGAGGCTAACCAAAATAGGATTCTGGCAGAACGCACAAAAACATGGGCTATGCTGATTATGATACTTGTCCTCGCGGTCTTCGCCATTGTCTATAGGAGACATCTCGTTTACAAGAAGAAAAGGCAGGATGAGCTTGGCAAAATCGCCTCGGGTTATATGGAGACACTTTACAAATACCAAAAAGCAGAAAGGCAACTTTCTCTGATAAAAACCAGTACAGATAGTATCATCAGGGAGAATCAAAAAGAAATTGACTCGCTCAACCAGCAACTCCTGGTCTATAGGCAAAAGATGGAGAGCCTGAAAAGGAAGGATATCGAGACAGCATTGCAGCGCAGCGAGACAGTATTGCTCTTCAAGGATAAAGCCAAAGGCAAAAAAAACCAGACTGCGCCTGACCAAACAGAATGGCATGCTCTTGCTTCTCTATTGGAAGAGCACCTTCCAACATTCTATACTGCCATAACCCAAGACGGTTCTCTTTCTGAGCAGGAGAAACGTACATGTATGCTTAGCCGGCTGAAATTCAGCAATGGAGAGATTGCCATTTTGTTGGATACATCTCCACAGCGGATAACCAATGTGAAAAAAAATTCCAACTGCAAGCTGTTCGGTGAGGAGACAGCCACATCGCTCAATAAAAACCTGATGAATCTATGAGGGCAACCGGCTACCCCGTAGCCTTTATAGCAGAAAACACCCAAAGGTGTAAAATAGGTGTAAAATTGGGCTCAGAATTATTTGGCATATCATTCGGTTTGCACTATCTTTGCCCTCTGTGATACAGTTCGGCGACAACAGCTATATATATATATGTATCATGGGGACGGGGAATTTGATACGCAAAAATAAAACGTTCTAAATTCAAATTTTATTATGAAATTATTTTATATTTTATTAATATGTTTTTTGTTGTTTCAATGTAGCGTGGACAAAACGTCTTCGGAAGAATTAACTTTGAAAGACAGTATATGCTATATAGACACAACTCTTATCAATTCAAAATTGAAACATATCATTAAATCTTATATTCAGAATTATCCACAATTTAACAATCTGGTACTTATGCACGACAACTTTGTGGTAAAAAGTAAATATAAGGATTTGAATGTTGATGAGCTATACGTTTTGGGGCCGACATTCTCAGGAGAATCTTACGAGGAAAGGACCTATCCAGCCTTTTTTTTTACAATTTCCGACAAAAATGTTTTTATTAAATCTTATTATGACAGATTTATGAATCAAAAGTTGTGTGAAAGCGTTTATATGAACTATTTGGAAATAAGAATGCTTTCATCTTCGGATGAAAAAAATTATTGGTTAATAAGGATAGATAAAGCAGGGAATGTTTCTGTTCTCACCTATCATACAGAGGATTATTTAGGTTATGATGAAGTGAAAGAACCTTCGATTTTTACGGCTCCTGTATTGAGGTGACCGGCAATTTGACGTGTCATTTATGATGGAAAGACCGCCTATGAAAGGTTATCCATTGACGATAGACTCTTTGCAAAAGCAGACCCTGACATATCTGTTTTTGTAATGCATGGTGATGGGTATGTATATGGAGGGTATTATTCTTCAAGAAAAAAAGGCATTGATATGTGGCGTGAAAACGAGCCAGTGCCGGTAAAGTCGTTGATTAACAGAGAAACAACGCTCAAGATAATAGCAGATTATTATAGAAATATTTAAGAATGGAAAAAAATAGAAACATATTGTGGCTGATTCTGATGTCTTTTATATTGGCATTTGTCTTTTCGTGTAGAAAGTTGACATACAATCATAAGGAAGAAGTGAGTAATATATACGACACCATTCCGGATCACTTCGTATTAAAGCATTATTTTGTACCATATGGGGAAGATTCTCTTTTAATGATACCATATTGGCTTCTTGTAAATTTGTATGGCTCACCATTAGAACCGTGGCATAAACTGTATAAGAATGAACAGGATTTTGGAAGGGACTTCTTATATAGTCCCAATTTGCTTCCAGTACGAATAAAGTGTTCTTACCATTTTAAATTGAACAAACAGATTCTGCAGGACTATTCTAATATGTCTCTGGAAAATTTTTTCATGAAATATACTGTAAAGGAGGGTAATGACACGATATTATTAATTAATGATACCACGATAGTATATTGCCTTGATAAGCATGACTACTTTTGTATTTTTAATTACGATAATACAGGAAAGAATAAAATTATCGGGAATGAGTCCTGGTGGACACATGAATAAACCTCTGATTGCAAGAAAGACAATTTTATGTCTATTTACAGAATGACAGAGCTTGGAGTGTGGAGGTTCGGCTCTGCTATGGAGGTTTCATTCTACAGCGTCTTTACAGGCTTCATTACTCTGAAGAGAATTCCAACATCCTCTCCCGGGCATGAGAAAAATCGATATACAATCAATCGGAATAGAACCGGAATCCGCGGTTGGAAGTTTGGCGTCCGGGCCTGCCACGCCCATAGACACCTATCACAGATACTACTGCGGAAACATGGTCTATGACGGCGGCGAGCGCAGGCTGCTCACCGACGAGGGCTACGTCACCTTCTCCGCCGACGGCACGCCGCAGTACCATTTCTACCTCCGCGACCACCTGGGCAACATCCGCGTGGTCTTCGACCAGACGGGCGCCGTGGAGCAGGTGACCCACTACTATCCCTTCGGCGGCGTGATGCGGGAGTCTACTAATCCCGGCCTGCAGCCCTACAAGTACGGCGGGAAGGAACTGGACCGCACCTCCGGCCTCGACGCATATGACTTCGGGGCCAGGATGTATTTCGCCGACCGACTGCAGTGGGGACAGATGGACCCGCTCTGCGAGAAATATTATGATGTGAGTCCGTACGGGTATTGTCATGCATCCCCGATGGTGTTTGTGGATCCGAATGGTACAGATGATTACTTTGATGACAAAGGCTTTTTTATTAAAAGGACGGAAGTTGGTTCAAATGTTTTGTTAACGCTTGGTGACCAATATAAAAACATCACCGAAGTAGACTTTACGAATAGTTACGATGTCATTGAGAATATAGGGCGCCATTATTTGTCTAAATCAGACAAGAATGATTTTAAATTGACAGCTTCCACCACAGGAGGCGATATTCCAATAGATGCAGCATTTTCGAATGATACAGGAACTGACAAATACAATGTATATCTTACGAATGGTCATGTCAACAATGCATTAGGTAATTGTTATAATTTTGAATGTATCACTTTCCATGAATCCACTCATCGATATGATAGCTCGACACATGGTGGTACTATAGGTGAAGCCTATGCGATTATACTTACGGCAAATAATTGTCCAGCTTGGAGCAAGGCAAGTGAAGATTATATACTGTCGCAAGCATCTTATGCAGAGAAATCCGTAAATATGTATGCAAAGAGTAATATTATCCCAGGCAGCATTGTCGGAAATCTGAACAAAGCCTTTATGGGATACGCTTCATTTGAATTAAATAATAATTTTTTAACAAAAATAAATCCAGAATGTGTCATATTTGGGAAAAAAGCTCAAAAAAAATAACCTTATTCGTGTTCCTTCTTGCTCTAATTACATCATGTAAACAATCCTGTTTTGATGTCATTACGCATAATAATGTTGGTTATTGGTCGCGCTATTGGACGGAAGATAATCCTGTTGGCATAATAGAAGCATATTCAAAAAAAGATTCAACAGTTAAAGCCCTTGATAATTATTGGAATTATACTTTCGGGAATACTTTGGGAGACATACATGGTGTTAAATTTAGAATATCAAATGATACATTATTTTATTATGTAAAAATAAAGGAAACAGGATTGGTGATCATGTGGGATACAATTCCTATTGTTTCTTATTCAAAAAATAAGATTGTTGTGTCAAACAAAAAAGGAGGCATCGCTATATGGCATAGGCTGCCTGCTAAAATGTAATGTATCAGTGATGTATCAGGGGAACGGGGAAGTTGACACTTGGGGATACGGGCATATGTATCCGGTGGCTGAGATAAAGGGCGCCACATACGCCCAGGTCAGCCAGTGGGCCACAGCCTCGCTTATCCGGCAGATAGGCCAGGCGTCGGGCGAGAAGCTCAGGGTGACGTACGGTGTGAGGCAGCAGCCGGTGCTGTCGCCCGCCGGTGATATTCAAATTATGAGAAGGACAAAAGAGAACGCGCCTAAAGCCAAATTTTTAGTTTTATATAGGCCTTCCAATCAAATGGAAGAATATGATTACACAGGAAAATAATTATTATGTATAAACATGTTTTTACTATATTAATAGTATTCTCGTCTATTAATGCGATTTACTCTCAAAACAGAGCTATCCAAGGTAAGGTAATTTATGATAATTATAATGATTTTGATCCCATTCCCTATGCTGACATAATAATAAACGATAGCATTAAAATTGGAAGAACCGGAATTGACGGGTGTTTTCAATTTGAAACTTCGTTACCTGTCAACAAACTAACTATTAGTTCAGTTGGAGTGGAAGATGCAGACCTAATTATTTCTGATAATTGTAATAATATTGAGCTAATAATGATTAGCTTGCCGCATCGCTGTTTCATGTCTTTACGTAAGATTAATAAAGAAAGAAGAAAAATTTACAAGAATCTTCCGAGGTTACATAAGGAAGCGTATGAAAAAGGTATATTCCAATCTCCATATGCTTGCTATATACAAGAATTTTACGAATGGAGATAAGTTGGGTTGATAAAAAATATCTGTATCAAAGAAATTAAATTTGTATCACATTGAAAAACAAATAGTTATAAATAATCTTAATATTCTACGACAATCCCTAAATAATCACGATAAAGAAGAACTTTAAAATAATTTAAAATACTAAGAACATGAAAAAACTACGACTGACAATTATTGTCTGTTTTCTCTGCGCCCTCTCAGCCATGGCGCAAGTAAACCCCAAAGCGGGCTACATCATCACCAACGAAGGCGACACCGTGCATGGCACCATCGACTACCGCTCCGACACACGAAACAGCCGTACCTGCGACTTCAAAGCCGACGGGGCAGAGTCGTTCCGCAGCTACAGCCCCGGAGAGATTGCCGCCTACCGGCTGCTGGAAGGGGGCGCCTACTATGTGTCGCGCGCCATGTCTATTGAGGGCGAGACGAAAACCGTTTTCGCCGAATACCTCCTGCAGGGCGGCATGAGCCTCTATCACCACAAGGAGAACCGCATAGACTATTACTGCCTGGTGGACGCCGACGGAAGGACAGCCAACATACGCGAGACACACGACATGCAACTGGCCACCGACGAACGACGCGAGGCGCAGCGCCAGAAGCTGGCTGAGGCTGGACAGCTGTTCGGCAGAAACCCGGAAATGCTCGAGGAACTGTGGAAAATAGGGGAAGTGACACCAGCCAAACTGACGGCCTTCGTAAACCGCTACAACCGGCAGCACTACGGCGACAAAGGCAGAAGCACGGAATTCGGCAAGAACAGCGACGGCGCCACCCGGCTCATCACCCGCCTGCGCATTGAGGCCGGCATGGGCCTGCTCTCCATGGACCCCACACCCCACAAGGAAAACAAGAAAGAACTCGACCTCTCCGGCACGGCTCCCCTCGTGGGCATTGGCGTCGACATCGTGGCTCCACGGCTCAGCCAGAGCCTGGTGTTCCAGGCGATGGCCTCCTTCAGTCCCAACAAGGCTACGGGCGACAACACATTCGTCTCGAAAAAAGAGGCTGAGGTGAAGTTCAACGACCTTGCCCTCAACCTGGGCGCCATGTACCGTTTCCTGCCCGAAGGCCGCCTGTCGCCACTGGTGCGCGCCGGGGTAGCGCTCGACTACCTCTTCGGCTATGAGACAGACAACTGGGAAGGCTACTTCGGCAACTCCGGCATGGACCAGCACCACAGCACGGCCAGCTTCGGCTTCTACGGAGGAGCCGGTGCCGACATGGCAGTGGGCAAGCACCGCCTGAGCCTCACCGCCAATTATGTGTACCGCAATTTCGGCCACTACAGCATGAAGGCTCCCATGTTCACCATCTGCCTCGGGTGGGTGTTCTAAACCACATGTCGCCTCGGCAGGTATGTCAAAGCATGGACGGAGAGCTTATGGTTTCATAAGCAGCTCGTAAAGCTCCTTCATACCGGCCGAGGCACCTTTCTGGATGTGGTGCACGCGCGAGATGCCCGCATTCACATCGGCCGGGTCGATGAGATACACCGGCACACCGGGCTTGACATAACGCACCAGTCCGGCGGCAGGATACACCACCAGCGATGAGCCGATGATGATGAAGATATCGGCATCGTAGGTCACATTGACAGCATCTTCCATGCGGGGCACCGCCTCGCCGAAAAACACAATATAGGGTCTGAGCAACGAACCGTCGCCGGCTTTCGTGCCCGGCTCCACCCTGCTGTTGTCTGCAGTCAGCATCTGCCAGTAGCGGGTGTCTTCTGTATTGCGGCTCGAGCACACCTTCATCAGTTCGCCGTGCAGGTGTATCACCTTGCTGCTGCCGGCCCTCTCGTGCAGGTCGTCCACATTCTGGGTCACCACGGTCACGTCGTAGCGCTCCTCCAGCCGGGCCACCAGCCGGTGCCCCTCGTTGGGCTGGGCGCTGTTTAGCTTGCCACGGAGCATGTTGTAAAATTCAGTCACCAATGTGGGGTCGGTCAGCCAGCCCTCGTGGGTGGCCACCTGCTGAACGGGATAATTCTCCCAAAGTCCGTCGGCATCGCGGAAGGTTTTCAGCCCGCTCTCGGCCGACATGCCGGCACCTGTCAAAACTACTATTTTTTTCATGGTCGCAAAGAGATTAATAGAAAGTGAAAGTTCGGAAAACGACTTACATCTTACAAAAATAAGCAAAAAAAATGAAATATGCGCCTCGTGTCGGATAAAAATAGTAACTTTGTCCCGTTTTACCAAACTATTACAACAGCAACGACAACGTAAACATGGAGAAAGTAAGCTACGCTTTAGGATTAGGAATAGGACAGCAGCTGGCCCAGATGGGTGCCAGCGACCTCAATGTAGACGAATTCGCACAGGCCATCAAGGATGTGCTTGCCGGCAACGAGCTCAAGGTGTCGCACCGCGAGGCTCAGGGCATCGTGGAGCAGTACTTCCGCAAGAAACAGGCTGCTATGGACGCCGAGCGCGCCGCCAAAGGCAAGATAGCCAAAGAGAGCGGTGAGAAGTACCTGGCCGAGAACGCCAAGAAGGAAGGTGTGGTGACACTGCCCAGCGGACTGCAGTATACCGTAATCAAGGAGGGCAACGGCCGCAAGCCGAAGGCCACCGACCAGGTGGTGTGCCATTATGAGGGTTTCCTCCTCGACGGCACTGTGTTCGACAGCAGCGTGCAGCGCGGCGAACCGGCCACCTTCGGTCTGCAGCAGGTGATAGCCGGCTGGACCGAGGGTCTGCAGCTCATGCAGGAGGGTGCCAAGTACCGCTTCTTCATCCCCTACCGCCTGGCATACGGCGAGGGCGGTGCCGGCAACATGATTCCTCCGTTTGCCACACTCATCTTCGACGTGGAGCTCCTGGAAGTGAAATAAAGTCAAACAAAACGATAAAACAACAAGTAAACAAATGAAAAAATTAGCTATCTATGCCGTAATGGCAATGGCCGGCGCCACATTCTTCTCATGCGGCAACAACCCCACGGCCTCTCTGAAAACTGATGTCGACACCCTGAGCTATGCCATCGGCAAGGCCAACGGTGCACAGATGACCGCCTACCTGGCTCAGCAGGGCATCGACTCTGCCTACATAGCCGACTTCGTGAGAGGTTTCAAGGAAGGCTCTGCCAGTGCAGGCGACAAGAAGAAGGCTGCCTACGTGGCCGGTCTGCAGGCCGGTGCCGGCATGGCTTCGAGCATCAACAACCAGATCTTTGCCGGCGACAGCATCCACCATGTGTCGCAGAAGAACCTGGTGGCCGGTCTGATAGACGGTGTGAAGAAAAACGACAAGATTATGACCTCAGAGGTGGCCATGAACAGCATTGAGAGCCTGGCCGACAGAGTGCACACCCGCATCGTGGGCGAGCGCTATAAGGAGGTGAAGGAGAAAAACGCCAAGTTCCTGGCCGACAACGCCAAGAAGCCCGGTGTGAAGACCCTGCCCAGCGGCGTGCAGTACAAAGTGCTCTCCGAAGGCAACGGCGCCCTGCCCACCGACTCCTCGAAAGTGAAGGTCGACTATGAGGGCAAGACCATCGACGGCAAAGTATTCGACAGCTCCATCAAGCGCGGACAGCCCATGGAGTGCGTAGTACGCCAGAACATCCCCGGCTTCGCCGAGGCTCTCACCCACATGCCCGTGGGTTCGGAGTGGGAAGTTTACATCCCCGCCGAGAAGGCTTACGGTGAGCGCGACATGGGTCAGATCGAGCCCTTCTCCACCCTTATCTTCAAAGTGAAACTCCTCTCCATCGAAAAATAAACCATGATGAAGAAAGCTCTTATCCTCGCACTCGCCGTACTGGCGGGTGCGACTGCTCTACAGGCAGCCGACAAAAAAGACAAGAAGAAGAAAAAGGAAAATGTAGAGGTGAAACAGCCCGTAGTGCTGAGCAACGGGGTCGACTCGGTGAGCTACGCCCTCGGTATCAACACCACCAACGGACTCATCCCTTATCTCTCGCAGCAACTCAACGTAGACACCGCCTATATGGTCGACTTCATCCGCGGTTTCGAAGACACCATGGACCAGATGCGCAAGAAGAGCCTCACCGCCTACGGTGCCGGCATCAGCATAGCCAACATGGTGGAACAGCGCATGATTCCGGCCGCCAAAAAACAGCTCCAGGGCGTGGCCGACAGCATCAACAACGAACTCTTCTTCAGAGGATTCCTCGATGCACTGAAGAAAGACACCTCGGTGCTCACCATGAACAGCGCCGACCAATACATTGACCAGTGCAAGGAGCGTGAGACGGAGGCCCGCAAGGCCGAAGGCCGCAACTTCCTGACCGAGAACAGCGCCAAGCCGGGCGTGGTGACACTGCCCAGCGGACTGCAGTACAGAGTGCTGCGCCAGGGCAACGGTGCCGTGGCCACCGCCAACGACGAGGTGGTGGTGAAGTATGAGGGCCGCCTCCTCGACGGCACCGTCTTCGACAGCTCGTACAAACGCAAGGAGCAGACCAACAAGTTCAAGCCCACCCAGGTGATAAAAGGATGGACAGAGGCGCTCACCATGATGCCCGAGGGCAGCATGTGGGAACTCTACATCCCGCAGGAACTGGCCTACGGCAACCGCCCCGCCGGACAGATACCCCCCTACTCCACCCTTATCTTCCAGGTGGAACTGGAGAAGGTGATACCCGCACAGGAGGCCAAAGCCACCACCGCTCAGCCTGAAGCCAAGCCCGGCAAGACAGGCGGCTCTGCCACCGCACGCAAGAAGGCCGTCCGCAAGTAAGACGGGCCACTACCTATCCATGGATGCCGCACCGGCATCCGCCCGAGAGATGCCGCCACCATGCGGCATCTCTCTTTTTCTGCCGAAAAGAAAGCAAAAGAAAGCAAAAATGCGCTCTGCATCCATATTTTCACCGCAAATCATTGGATGTTTCACAAAAAATCCCTATTTTTGCTTTCAAAATGTCAATACTATAAAAGAAACAGAACAACACTCATCATCAAGGACATGGACAAATTAGACAAGTTGGACAAAAAAATATTGAGCATCCTGTCGCAGAATGCCCGCATCCCGTTCAAGGATGTGGCCGCAGAGTGCAACGTGTCGCGCGCCGCCATCCACCAGCGCGTGCAACACATGCGCGAAGACGGCGTCATCACCGGCAGCGGCTTCGACGTGAACCCCAAGAGCATCGGCTACACCACCTGCACCTATGTGGGCATCACCCTGGAGCGGGGCAGCATGTACAAGAGCGTGGTGGAACGCCTGGTGCACATCTCCGAGATTGTGGAATGCCACTTCACCACAGGCCCCTACACCATGCTGGTGAAACTCTTCGCACGCGACAACGAACAGCTCATGGACCTGCTCAACAACCAGCTGCAGGGCATACCCGGCGTGGTGGCCACAGAGACCCTCATCTCGCTCGAACAGAGCATCAAGCGGGAAATTCCTGTCATCACCGACGATAACGATTAGGAGGACCGCACACTGCTATGGAATCGTTCGACCTGAAGGAGCATCTCACTCCATTCTACGATGTGTTCCCCGAAGCCCCCCACCGTCCTGTCATCGGCGTCACCGCCAATTTCAACGACGGTATGGCTACCATGGAACGCGCTTACTACCAACAAGTGGCCGATGCCGGCGGCGTGCCGGTCATCATACCGCCGCTGAGCAGCCAGGAGGCCATCATCAACACGCTCGACCACCTCGACGGACTGCTCCTCACGGGCGGCGCAGACATCAACCCGCTCTGGGCGGGCGAGGAGCCCATTGCACAGCTGCACCGCATCAACGCTACCCGCGACCTGCCCGAACTGCTCATCACCCGACTGGCCTACAACCGCCAGATACCCATCCTGGGCATCTGCAGGGGCGTGCAGACCATGGCCGTGGCGCTGGGCGGCAGGATTGACCAGGACATCGACACCGCCCGTTCGCTCGCCGCCAAGGCCGAACCCGAGGCGGAGGGCAAGAAGAAGGGCGACAAGAAGAAGGGCGCTGAAGAGGCGGCCCCTGGATGGACAGCCCCCGTGAAGCACACACAGGAGGGCGACCGCAACCTGCCCACCCACTCCGTCGACATCGAGATGGACTCGATGCTGCACGAGATATACCAGCGCAAGCGCATCTACGTCAACTCGTTCCACCACCAGGCCGTGGCCGACCCCGGACCGCACTTCCATGTCACCGCACGGGCCGCCGACGGCACCATCGAGGCCATTGAGAGCAACGAGCAGAAAATGCTGCTGGGCGTGCAGTGGCACCCGGAATGCCTGGAGCAGGACGGCCTGAAGCTCTTTGAGTGGCTGGTGAGAAGCGCCGACGACTTCTACGCCGCCAAACGCATACACGAGCGCGTGCTCACCCTCGACACGCACTGCGACACGCCCATGTTCTTCCACGAAGGGGTGAAATTCGACCAGCGCGACAGTCGACTCCTCGTCGACCTGCACAAAATGACCGAGGGACGGCAGGATGCCGTCATCATGGCGGCCTATCTTCCGCAACCCAAGATGGGCGAGACGTTCTCGTCGAAGGTGGCCTTCGATGTGAACACACCCAAGGAGTATGCCGACCTCATCTTCGACAAGATAGAGGGCATCGTGCGGGGCAACAGGGGCTACCTGAGCATAGCGCGCACACCGGCCGACCTGTACGAGGACAAGCGCAAGCGGCGCAAGTCGATCATGTTCGGCATCGAAAACGGCATCGCCCTCAACCACGACCTGGCCAATGTGAAATACTTCGCACAGCGGGGTGTTGTCTATATCACCCTGTGCCACAACGGCGACAACGACATCTGCGACAGCGCCGTGGGATGCAACACCAACGACGGCGTGTCGAAGTTCGGCGAGAAAGTGATACACGAGATGAACCGCTGCGGACTCATGGTAGACCTGAGCCATGCCAACGAACGAAGCTTCTACGACGCGCTCGACATGAGCAAGACGCCCATCGTGTGCAGCCACAGCAACTGCCGCGCACTGTGCGACGTGCCGCGCAACCTGACCGACGACCAACTGCGGGCGCTGGCCCGCAAGGGAGGCGTGGCGCACATCACCCTCTACGGCGGATTCCTGCGCAAGGAGGGACAGGCCACCGTGCTCGACGCCATCGACCACCTGGAGCATGCCATACGCATCATGGGAGTAGACCACGTGGGACTCGGCACCGACTTCGACGGCGGCGGCGGCATACCGGGCCTGGCCGACTCGTCGGAGCTCATCAACTTCACGCTGGCCCTGCTGCGGCGCAAGTACAACGAACGCGACATACAGAAGATATGGGGCGGCAACTGGGTGCGGCTCATGGCCCAGGTGCAAAGCCAGCGCAAACTATGACATTCCCTAACACCAGAAAGAACCATGCGAATAAGAAAAATACTGCCTGCCGTGCTCTGCATGGCGGCCATACTGATAGGAACCGGCGCCTCGTGCGACAAATCGGGCAAAATAAAACACAAACCCATCACCGTGGCGCCTAAAGGACCCGACTTCAGCGCCGACTCGGCGCTGGCCTACTGCTATGCGCAATGCGCCTTCGGACCGCGTGTGATGAACAGCCCGGCCCATGAGCAGTGCGCACAGTGGATCAAGACACAGTTTGAACGCCTGGGCTGCACCGTGGAGATGCAGCAGGCCACCCTCACGGCCTACAACGGCACGCCGCTACGCAGCACCAACATCATAGCGCGCTACAAGCCCGAACGCGCCGAGCATGTGCTCATAGCCGCCCACTGGGACAGCCGGCCCTGGGCCGACAACGACCCCGACAGCGCCAACTGGCGCACCCCAGTGATGGCCGCCAACGACGGGGCCAGCGGAGTGGCCGTCATGATAGAGCTGGCAAGGCTGCTGCAGCAGAACGACTCGCTCAATGTGGGTGTCGACTTCATCTGCTTCGACGCCGAGGACTGGGGATGCCCGCAATGGGACAACCAGCACACCGGCGACGGCGGATGGGCGCTGGGCGCCGACTACTGGGCCTCGCACTATCAGCCGGAGGGCTACACCACCCGCTTCGGCATCCTGCTCGACATGGTGGGCGGCGAGGGCGCACAGTTCTGCCAGGAGGGTGAGTCGAGACGGCTGGCCGGCAGCATCGTCGACAAGGTGTGGAGCGCTGCCCATGCCGCCGGATACAGCGGTTACTTCCCCTTCAAGGAGGGCGGCAACGTGACCGACGACCATATACCCGTGAACCAAAAGGCGGGCATTCCCATGGCCGACGTCATTCCCTTCTACCCCCACTGCCGTGAGAGCTCGTTCGGGCCTACCTGGCACACCGTCAACGACGACATGGACCATATCGACAAGAACACCCTGAAGGCGGTGGGTCAGACCGTCGTCCAGGTGCTTTATTCTGAACCTTGACGGTCAAGGTGCGGAAACCGCACCGATGAGAAAAGTCTCATCGGAGCGGTTTCACCATCTTGACTATTTTTTCTCCCTTTCTTACAATATATATACCGGGACGGCCGGCGGTCTTCACCTTGCTGCCGTCGATGCTGTAGACCTGGGTTTCGGCAGCCTCGGCCACCTCTATACCGCTGACCGACGCCTCGGAGACATCGCCCACCACCTTCATCTTCTGCACGGGATAGATGTCGTTGTAGGTCATACCGGCCACCTCGAAACCGCGGCTGCCGTAGATGCCGGTGATGTCGAAGAGTTTCTTCTCATAGTTCTTGGGCATGCTCAGGTCTTTTATCACAAAGCGGTTGTAGATGAACACGTTGGTCTCGCCGTCGAAGGCCATGGCGTAGCTGCTCTTGCCTTCTTTCAGCGTGCCCACACGTACTTCCTGCAGCGTCACCAGGTCGGCCAGGTCGGCATCGGTCAGCTCGGGCAGACGCACCGGGCGGGGCTGTGCCTCCTCGCCCTCGGCACGCTCCAGGTCGCTGTCGGCGGTCAGACCGTCGACAGGCAGCAGCAGCGGCATCCTGTTGTCGGTGCTGAACTTGCCATACACGGCTCCGTTGAGCACCTCGTTCTGTTTCAGGTCAAAGCCCGGATGCTGCAGCTGGATGCTGCCGGTGGCATCGCGCACAAAGTAGTGGTCTTCGCCGTTTTTCTGGTCCGTATACACCACCTGGGCGTCATGCAGATACAGCACTCCCTCGCCGTCGGCAGGGAAGGCCTTGAAGGCGGCGATGTTGTCGGCGGTGGCCGACTCGAACACGCTCACCGTGCACGAGGCCGACAGTCCGGCCACATCCGTGGCCGTGATGACAGCGCTGCCGGCCGAGACGCCGGTCACACGCCCTTTCTCATCGACCGTGGCCACAGCGGGATCGCTGGTGGTCCAAGTCAGCTCATAGGGCGCATAGGCGGGAACGGGCTGTATAGGCACGGCAAGGGTGAGGCCTTGCGGCACGGAGAGGGTCTCTGCCATATTGAGGGCGGTGAGCACATTCACGTCCACCACATCGAAGGTCACCACGCCGCCCTGTTCCTTGATGTTGGCGAGTCCGTAGTGGCAGGGGTCGCCGGCCCAGGTGAGCAGGTTGCCGGGCTCGGTGGTATTGTCGAGCGTGGTCACATGGTTGCGGCCGGGATAGGGGTCGGTGCCAGCATTCTGGCTGTTGGCGCCTCCGGCCCGCACCAGTTCGTAGTAGTTGTGCGAGGCATCGGCATTCACGGTGTTTCTCCACCAAGCATACTGGTTGCTCTCATCCACCCTGAACACCAGCATGCCGTGGCCGGGCAGATAGGCATCCCACCCGGTGCGCTGCCGGTTCTCCAGCATGAAGTACTCGTCCTGCCGGGGCGTGTTGATGCGGTAGCCGGCGTGCGAGGTGGCCACATTCTCCAGGCTGAAGCTGCCCACAGTATCTATGAGCTGCACCTCGTCGTCGCCGATAAAGCCCACGGACCATTTCTCATAGAGTGAATAGGACACGGGGTTCTTGCTGTCGTTCAGATAACTGCCGCCCGACATGAGCGACCACTCGCCGGGGTCGGCGCTCTGTCCCTGCTGGGCATAGTTGGTGTCGTAGAAGTCGGGGAGTCCGAGCACATGGCTGAACTCATGGCAGATGGTGCCTATGCCGTCTATCTTCACCGAACTGGGATAGGCGGTGAAGCCCTGCAGCTCCACCGAACTGGCATAGTCGCCGAGATAGACATTGTCTTTCTGGATATAGGTATAGGTGTTGGGGTCGTAAATCACCGATCGGTGGGGCCAGAAAAGGCGCTGGTCGTTGCCGCCGTAGTTGGCGCCGTTGCCGGCCATGATAAAGTAGACCAGGTCTACCACACCGTCGCCGTCGCCGTCATACTGGCTGAAATCGACCTCCTCATCGGCGGCATTGATGGCGTCGATCAGGATGCTGATGGCATTCTCCGTGCCTTTGGGGTCATACTGGCTGTAGTTCACCGTCACGGGGCCCACGATATCAAACTGCGGCTGGAACTTGCCGTTGGAGCTGTCGCTGAAGTAGTCGTGCACACTGCCGTAGTAGGTCTCCTTGCCGCCGTTTTCCCGCATGTAGCCGGTGTAGTTCACATCGTTCACCATGTGCTCCATAATCTCGGCATAGTCGCTGCGCGAGAAGGAACGGTCGTTGAACTCCACCAATATCAGAAGGCCGCGAAACTGGCTGTAGTCGTACTCGCCGGCGCGGCGTGCGGCCATTGTCTCCTCGCCGCGGGCACGCACGGCTTTACGGGTCTGCACAGCCGCCGGGGTCATCTCGGGCATCAGGTGCTTCGGCGCGCTGGCCAGAAAAGCCTTCTCGGCTGTCGTGCGCTGTGCCTCGTCGTGGGCCACCAGTTGGGTGGCGGCAAGACGTCCGCTCTCCTGGCGGGCATATACATAGAAGCCGCGGCTGTCTTTCATCACGGTGTAGCCGTCGGCCGTGGTGGTGTAGTGCAGGTATTCATCGCCATGCAGCTGGAGGGTCACTGTGGTGCCGTCGGGCTGGGTCACGGCCACCTTGCCGGGATGGGCGGGGATGGCTCTCAGCAGGCCTATACCCAACAGGAAGGCTGCGGCCAGGGAAAGGAGTCTTTTCTTCATTGTGTGATGATATTTTTACAATCGCATTTTTATGGGGGTTCAAGTTGCAAAGGTAGTGATTTTCCGGCATAAATATGCATGTGCGACGCCTTTCTTGCCGCTCTGTCACCGAAACGGCGAAAAACAGCCGCCATTCTGCCATTTTACAAAGCTACAGCATTATTTTTTTCGGCGAACAAATTTTTTCCTTATCTTTGTCATCCAGAACAAATATTACCACTATGAAGCAACTGATACTTTCCCTCCTACTCGCCCTCACCGCACTCACCGCAGGCGCACAGGGCACCGACCCGCTCGGCCAACTGAAAACCGACCCGAAGAAGGCTTTCGGCACCGACTACCCCTACCCCATGGTGACCCACCCGCTCACCAAGGCGCCCAAGGGCTACAAGCCGTTCTACATCAGCCATTATGCCCGCCACGGCTCACGCTACTACTGGAGCCACAGCCTCTACAACGAGCTCGACACGCTGCTCAGCACCGCCCATGAGCGCGGCCAGCTCACCACCGAGGGCGAGGCGTTCTACCGCCGGTTCATGGAGGCGAAAGAGGAGCTCATGACGGGTGTGACCGAACTCACCCAACTGGGATGGGAGCAGCATCAGTTCATCGCCCGCAATATGTACGACAATTTCACCGATGTATTCAAGAAGGGAGGCAATGTGCTGGCCATCGCATCGCTCTCGGGGCGCTGCGTGATCAGTATGTCGGCCTTCTGCCAGGAACTGGTGCAGTGCAACCCGAAGATAGAGATCAGGGAGCAGTCGTCGCGCTTCACCCTCGACGGCGTGGTGCCCACCGACGGGCAGAACCCCGTGAAGCACCACTACCCCAAGGCCAAACCGCGCTACGAGGCCAACCGCGACCAGTTTAAGAACTACTACCCGCTGCGCGACATCATCCTGAAGCGGGTCTTCACCAGCACCGACAGTCTGCCGGGCGATGCCCACCACATCGGCTCCAATCTCATCAACCTCTACACTTCCCTGCCCAACATCGGCCACGAGGGCATGATGGGCAACATCCTCACCGACGAGGAGGTGGCCCGCCAGTGGGAAGGCGACAACCTGGGCTCCTACTCCTGGGTGTTCTCCGGCAAGTATGAGATGATACCCATTCTGCAGGACATCCTCAAGAAAGCCGACGACGTGGTGGAGGGCCGCAGCGACCGGGTGGCCGACCTGCGTTTCGGCCACGACAGCTGCCTGGGACCGCTCACCGTGCTCATGGGCATCAACGGGGCCGACCTTGACCCCACCGACCCCTACGAGGTGAAGAACTGCTACCAGAGTTGGGAGACGTGCAAGGCGTCGAACCTGCAGCTGGTGTTCTACCGCGGCAAAAAAGGCACCCACGACATTCTCGTGAAGTGCCTGCTCAATGGCGAGGAGGCCCGGCTGCCCGTGCCCACCAGCCAGTATCCTTACTATAAGTGGAGCGACTTCAAGCAGTTCTACACTGCCCGCTGCCACGACGTGAGATAGCGGTGCGTCCTACGGCTCTCTGCGAACGGCTGCCCGTTTCTGCCCGTCCTGAATATAGAGGCCCCGCTGCGGAACGACGGGCAGCCGCCGCCCGCTCAGGTCGTAGAGGCCATGGGCGGCAGCTGCCGGCAGGGTCGGTGTCATGATGCCCGAGCAATCAATCTGCACATTCCGTCCATTGAGCCGCAGCACCGTGTGACTGATGTTCTTGCGCTTGGGCTTATCATTGCCAGTGCTCCATTCTCCTAAATCGATACACTCTTCCACCAACTCAAAAGGTCCGCCCAGGCATCCCACCTTGAACAGGATGCCGTCATAGCAGGGCAGCAGGTCGCCTTCGGTTATCACGTCAGGGTAATAGCTGAGGCCAGCCGCATCGATGATTTCCGAACACAAGTTGATTTCAAGGCCCATACTGTCGGTCACACTATATTGTATCTGGGTGCCGGGCTCAAATGTGCCGAAATCGTAGAGGAGGAACTCGTCCGACGGACCGTTGGCCGTGGCGATGCGCGCATAGACGAGTGTATCGCCTCTTTCCGCCCGCACATAGCCCAGGGTATGGAAGTCCCACGTCAGGGGCAGATACGTCACGCCGTCTATCTCCTCCGGTGCCTCAAGGGTGTAGGTGTAAGTCTCGCCGGTGATATAGGACACAGTCCACTGTGTGCCTTCTTTCCACACCTCTTGGGCTTGCAAGGGCAGGACGGCACTGACGAGTGCTATCAGTATCAGGAGCGGCAGGTGTTTCATAGGCTGTATTTTGACAAATAGGTTTCCAGCGTCTCATTGACCACACACTCATCGAGTTTCTTTTTCATGCGCTGCTTGCGCACCGCCACCGACGAGGGGGCTATGCCGTAGATGTTGGCCATCACAGGATTGGGCACGCGCATGGCCACAAGGCAGCAGAACCTTACGTCCTCGTCGGTGAGCGAGGCATGGTTCCGGCGCAACTGGCGGGTGAACCGCGGCAGCACCAGGTCGGTGTTCTCTTCTATCAGTTGCCACGACTTCTCGTTCAGGTCTATATGGCCGCTGCTGCTGCGTTTGGCATTCAGAATGGGCAATAGGATGGCGTAGAGATGCTCATAGTAGCGCCGCTGGAGGTCTTCGTTGAGGGCACGGGTCTCCGCCTCGCTCCGCTGGGCATCCTCAGCCAGCCGGAGGGCCTCCAGTTCGGCCTGGCGGGCCACAGCCACGCGGCGGCGCAGCAGGACCACAGCGGCCAGGGCAGCGGCCACCACAGCGAGGAGCAGGGCCAGCAGCCCCCACATCCTGGCGCGGGCTTTGGCTTTCAGCGTCTCCTGGCGGGCAGCGGCCAGCTGCATCTGCTCTTCATGCTGCAACTGGTGTATCCTGGCCATCGACTCAGAGGCTTCTCTGGCCGCCACGCTGTCAGTCAGTGCCAGCAGCAGGCGGGCGTCGTCAAGGGCTTGCCGCAGACGGCCCTGCCGCTCCTCTATGTCTACCAGCAGACTCAGTTGCTCCACACGGGCATACAGGCTGTCGGTGGTCAGGTGCTGGCGTATCAGGGTAGCCGCTTCCGTGTCGTGGCCGGTGTTCGACAGGAGATATGCCTCTGTGAGGTGGTAGAGTTCCTGGCAGTCGATGCCGGCATATTCGCCACGGGCTTGCCGCAGGGCAGCTGCCACCGAGTCGTTGTCCTCGGTCTGCAGAAACACCTGGCCGCGCATCAGCTGGCATCGGGCACGGAAGTGGGCCGAGTCGGCCGGTGCTGCATCGTATGCCTTGGCCAGATACTGCAGGGCCTGCCGGTCGTGGCCCTGCGCATAGAGCGACACCCCCAGGGCGAAATGGCTGGAGGCCGTCTTTGCCGCATCATGCAAAGCCTCGGCCGTGGCCAACTGGCGGCGCAAATAGGTCTCCTGCATGGAGAAGAGGTTTTTCCGTTCATAGGCCTGGGCAAGAGCGCCATACAGGCGGTAGCGCAGGGTGTCGGCAGTACCTTTCCCGGCGTAGTCGGCCGCACGCAGCAGCACCGCCAGCGCGCTGTCTTCCTGATGGGCTGCATAGAGCGCTCTGCTCTCGCCATACAGCCGCTCCACCATGGCGGTGGAGTCGGCCCCGCCCTCTCCTGCCTGTCCACCACAGGTTGTGGAAAAAAATGCGACAGACAGGAGCAGGGCTACGGCAAATGCTTGGGCACTTCGCTTCATCTTACGATAGGTTACGGCTTCTTGTTCAGTGAGCTACCCGTTTCTTTCCGTCCTGTATATAGATACCCCGCTGCGGAGCTGCGGGCAGCCGTCGTCCGCTCAGGTCGTAGAGGCCAGGGGTGGAGGTTCGCGGTGTGGCAGTAGGAGCGGCGATGGCGTCGGGCGAGGCGGCCAGTCCCTTGCTCTGGCACATACGGCCCATGAAGAGAAGGGTCTTGGTGGGTTGGTGCTCAATGGTGAAATAGAAAGGATGGTCTACCATGAAATCCACCTGCACATCGGGGTCTTCACCCGTACCCGAGCTCCAGTCCATAAAGGTGACGGCAGCAGCTTCGGTGCCCTCTTCGTCGACGATAATCTTGGCACACTGCATAATTCGGTCAAGGGAAAGTGCAACAGAACTCATCAGGCTGAAATCTGCATTGCCAGCGAAAGCCTCTGTCATGCCCAACGCCTGCAGGGCATCATTGAGCGAATACGATCCTTCTATCTCAAACTTCGGCAGGTGCAGTGCCACATATTTGGGTGAAGAGGTGTTCATGGCGGCGAGCCAGGCATCACAGGTCAGGGCGGGCAGCTCGTCGGTAAAGGGCAGGAAGATGGTCATAGAGAAGGAGCCCGTGCCATAAGGCAAGGTTACTGTGCGAAACTGGTCGGTGGTGGCGGTTGAAAACACTTCACGCTGATTCATCATGTCTACCTCGATGCTGCTGCCGTCAGTCAAGCGGAAGTCATTCTTGGTGGTGCCCATCTCGTCAAAGGCATAGGTCCAGGATCCCTTGAAGTAGAGGGCATTGGCAAGCAGCATGGTAATGAAGGGATTGGGACTGTCCAGGATAGAGGGTATCAGGTGGTGGGTCTTCTCGTCCACCCACTGGTTGATCTCGTTTATCCCCTCCTGCGAGCCGAAGTCGACCTCGCCGGTGGCAGCCTGGTATTGGTCCTCGAGCAGCAGCCGGTAGCTGTCGTACAGCGGGAATCCATATTGACTCCATAGTCCGTTGGACAATTCGCACTTGGGATTGGAGGTGTCGTAGGCATCACGGTCTTCCTTACTGGCCGCATCATAATCGAAGGGAGGCCGATAGGTGATTTCGGCCGTAAGATTCTTGTTGTAGTCGTTCACCTGCTCAGTAGTGTAGCCGGTGGTGCCGAGTGCCTCCTGCATCTGTGCGAGGGTATTGCCGGCGGCGCCGTTCTGTGCCATGGAGAGGGCTATCTGGGCCGAGAGGGGCGAGAAGATATTGTTGTCGACACTCTCTTCCATCACCTTATCATACAAGGTGAAGGCAAACTGCTGGTAGATGGACTGGAGAGACGGCTGGCCCTCTTGTGCCACCGCGAACATGCCCGGAGAGAGCAGGATGCTGACTGTGAGTAATAGCTTTTTCATAATGGTATTGCTTTAGGTCTGTTTTCGGCGCCTTCAAACAGAGAGTTGATTGAATGGTTGTCAATGCAAAGATAATGGCTATTTATGAGAAAAACAATACCCCCGACTCATTTGTAAATGCCGGAAACACCATTACGACAATGCTATCTCACTATAAAACAGCATCTTAACAAAAAGTCAAATGTATATCATGACATCCACCTGCTTATCGGTAGATGAGGGTGGTGAGCCGCTCCGGGGCGAAGAGGTCAGAGGCCACCTGGTGCAGTTGCTCAGCGCTGATGGTGTCGATGGTGCGGTACAGAGCCTCGATGTCGCGCTCCCAGCCGTAGTGCAGGAAACTCTTGCCGAAACTCAGGGCAAACGACTCTCTGTTGTCGCAGGCCAGACCTATCTGCCCCTTGAGCTGGCGCTTGGCGTCGGCCAGTTGGCGCGGGGTGAGCGGATGGCGCATCAGGCGGTCGAGCTCGCCTCTCACGAGGCGCAGGCAGCGGTTCACATCATGGCTGTCGCAGCCGAAATAGACCGACCACAGTCCGGTGTCGGAATAGTTCACCATGGAGCTCTCCACGGTATAGACCAGCCCACGGCGCTCGCGCAGCGACAGGTTGAGGCGGGTGTTCATGCCCGGACCGCCCAGCAGGTTGTTGAGCAGATAGAGGGGCATGCGCAACCGGTGGCGCACATCGTAGGCACGGCAGCCCACCAGCACATGGGCCTGGTGGGTGGCGCGGTGCACCTCCTGCAGTTGCGGGGCAGGCTCTTCCTGGTCGAGGGGCACGGCATCCAGGTCGGGAATCAAGGGTGCGGCGGCGGGATAGTCGGCCAGGGCTTTCTCCAGCAGGCGCACGATGCGGCCGAAGTCCTGTCCGCCCGACACGAAGAACACGGCATTCTCGGGCCGGTAGTGGCGGCGGGTGAAACGGAGGGCATGGGCCGTAGTATAGGTGCGCAACTGCTCTGCGTTGCCCAGAATATGGTGCCCAAGGGGGTGGCCCTTGAACACAAGGTTCTCAAAGTCGTCGTATATCAGCTCGGCGGGCGAGTCGTTGTAGCTCTCTATCTCATCGCATATCACGGCCACCTCCTTGTCTATCTCCCGCTGCGGATACTCACTGTGGAACACGATGTCGGTGAGCAGGTCGATGGCGCGCGGCAGGTGCTCGCGCAGCAGCATGGCGTAATAGACGGTGTCTTCCTTGCCCGTGAAGGCGTTGAGCTCGCCGCCCACACGCTCCAGGCAGTTGAGCACATGCCAGGCACGGCGGCGGCGGGTGCCCTTGAAGGTGACGTGCTCGCAAAAGTGGGCCAGGCCTTCCTCGCCGGGCAATTCGTCGCGCGAACCGGCATTGATGCCGTAGCCGCAGACACAGACAGCCGACTGCGACGGCAGGTGTATGACGCGCAGTCCGCACGAGAGGGTGTGTGTGTTGTATCCCATTTCGGTGGGCAAAGTTACAAATTATTCTTGCTTTGCTGCCATTATTCGGGATTTTTATCTAAATTTGCAAACGATTATTTACAGCAAACATCAACAGGAGGTTTCCATGCGAAAAGTTATAGGTATAGGCGAGACCGTACTCGACATCATTTTCAAAAACGAGCAGCCCATCGGCGCAGTGCCGGGCGGCTCGGTGTTCAACGGCATCATTTCGCTCGGCAGGGCGGGCGTCAACGCTTCGTTCATCAGCGAGGCCGGCAACGACAGAGTGGGTCGGAACATCATACAGTTTCTCAAAGACAACCATGTGAACGCCGACAACGTGAACGTGTATCCCGACAGCAAGTCGCCCATCTCGCTTGCTTTCCTCAACAGCGAGAACGAGGCCGAATATCTCTTCTACAAGGACCACCTGAACGACCGGCTCGACTATGCCTACCCCGAAATCAACGAAGACGACATCGTGATGTACGGCTCCTTCTATGCCGTGAACCCCGCCATCCGTCCGCAGGTGCTCGGCTTCTTGGAGCATGCCCGCAGTAAAGGCGCCATCCTCTACTATGACGTCAACTTCAGGGCCTCGCACAAGAACGACGTGATGAAAATCACGCCCAACCTGCTGGAGAACCTGGAATATGCCGACTTTGTGAGGGGCAGCGATGAGGACTTCCGCGTGCTGTACAACAAGGAGGACCCCGACAAGGTGTACAACGCCGAGATCTCCTTCTACTGCAAGAACTTCATCTATACCCAGGGGCGCAAACCGGTGGAGCTGAGGGCCACACGCGGCATCCAGAAGAGCTACCCCATCATCGAGACCGACACCGTGAGCACCATCGGAGCCGGCGACAACTTCAACGCCGGATTCATCTACGGACTGATGTGCTACGGCATCACGCGCGAGGCGCTCGAGCGCGGACTGCCCGCCCGCATCTGGGACAAGATTATACACTGCGCACAGCTCTTCTCGGCCAACTGTTGCCAAAGCATCAACAACAGCATCTCGGTGGAGTTTGGCGAGCAGATGAAGAAACAGGCCGAGGAACAGGAGTCGGCCTACGACTGGTAAACATCAAATCACTAACATATACATCATGCCTGAAATAACCAACCAAATCTACTATGTAGGCGTCAACGACCGCAACAAGGAGCTCTTCGAGGGCCTGTGGCCGCTGCCCAACGGAGTGTCGTACAACTCCTATCTCATCGTCGACGAGAAAATCTGCCTCATCGATACCGTGGAGGTGGACTTCTTTATCCAATATCTTGAGAATATACACGAGGTGATAGGCGACCGCCCCATCGACTATCTCGTGGTGAACCACATGGAGCCCGACCACAGCGGGTCCATCGCCCTGATACGCAAATACTATCCCGAAATCAAGATTGTGGGCAACAAGAAGACATTCGGCATGGCCGAGGGCTTCTACGGCATCGCCGACAATCTGGTGGAGGTGAAGAACAACGACACGCTCCAGCTGGGCGCCCACACCCTGCAGTTTGTGCTCACCCCCATGGTGCACTGGCCTGAGACGATGGTGACACTCGACACCACCAGCCACGTGCTCTTCTCGGGCGACGCGTTCGGCTGCTTCGGCGCCCTCAACGGCGGCATCATCGACGCCGACATCAACTGCGACACCTTCTGGCTCGAGATGGTGCGCTACTACAGCAACATCGTGGGCAAATACGGCACGCCCGTGCAGAATGCGCTCAAGAAGCTGGCCGGCGTGCAGCTCGACTATCTCTGCTCCACCCACGGACCCGTGTGGCACGAGCATGTGCAGAAGGTCATCGGCATCTACGACCGCCTGAGCCGCTACGAGGCCGAAGAGGGCATCGTGATATGCTACGGCACCATGTACGGCAACACCGAGCGCATGGCCGAGATCATAGCCAAGGCTGCCAGCAGCGCCGGCATCAAGAATATCGTGATGTACAACGTGTCGAAAACCCACCACTCCTACATCCTGCGCGACCTGTTCCGCTACAAGGCGCTCATCGTGGGTGCCCCCACCTACAACACGGGGCTCTACCACGAGATGGACGTGCTGCTCTCCGAAATCAGCGGCAAGGACATGAAAAACCGCCTCATAGCCTGGTTCGGCAGCTACAGCTGGGCCAGCAAGGCCGCCGAGAAGATACAGCAGTGGAACGAGAACCACCTGCACTTCGAGGCCGTGGGCACTCCCGTGGAGATGAAACAGGCCGTCAACCCCACCGTGCGCGAGCAGTGCGAGGCACTGGGCCGCGCTGTGGCCGAGCGGCTGATAGCCGACAGGTAAAAATCATTATTGTGTGCCGATGAAACCCACCGACCTTCAGTCAAAGGTTATCGCATTCATCCGGTTCCCGCTCATCGTGATGGTTCTGTTCAGTCACTGCAACTACCGAACCATCAGCGATGAGTGGGCCAACTTGGCTGTGGCCAGCGGTGTCATCGACGTCATATCCCAGCGCATAGCCCCCATCGCCAATCCTTTCTTCTTCTTCATTGCGGGCTATCTCTTCTTCAAGTCGGGCGCCTTCTCCATCAATCTCTACATCAAGAAGCTCATCAGGCGGTTCCAGTCGCTCTTCGTGCCTTACATGCTGTGGAACCTGCTCTACCTCATCATAGTGCTCGTGGCGGGCCTCTTCCTCGCCAACCGCCCCGTGATACACAAGGCAGCGGGCGACATGGCGTTCACCGACTGGCTCATGGCTTTCTGGAACATAGGCGCCATCAATGGCGACGGAAGCATCAAGGCGCCCGTGGCCATTCAGTTCTGGTTCGTACGCGACCTGATGATTGTGATGCTCTTCTCACCCCTTGTCTACCTCCTGGTCAACGCCTTCATCAAGTTGGGTGGCAAACGGCCTATCGTGAGATGGCTCCTTTTTCTGGCCATCATCTTCGCCTTCAACTACTGGCCCGACATCGTGGGGCTCAATCCCGACTGCTGGCTCTTCTTCGGTTTCGGCGCCTACTACAGCATCAAGAAGAAGGAATTTATCGTGGCCATGATGCCCTACATGATACCGGCGGCCATCTGCCTTGTGCTGCTCATCGTGCTCGAGCAGTTCTGGGCCTCCGACTTCCTCTATCGTGTGGAGTATGTCATTGGCCTGGTGTTCGGCATGTCGCTCACCACCAATATGGTGCGCTCCGGCACCTGGTATGTGAACATGACGCTGAGCAATGCCAGCTTCTTCATCTTCGCCTACCACTCACTGCTGCTCGGACTGCTCATGCCGCTCTTCCAGAGCGGACTGCTCAAGCCTTACAACGATGTGCTGGCCATCGTCTACTACCTGCTCACCGTTACCATCCTCGTGGTGGTGGGACTGGTGCTCTACAAACTGATGCGTAAGCATCTGCCCTTCATCACCTACCTGCTCATGGGCGGCAGGCGGTAGCCTCTTCTGCTTTACATTTGCTCCAGAAGCCGCACCACCTCGTCATGGGTGCAATTTGCAGACCATTGCTCCACTTTTGCCCACAACTCAAGAATTTCTATAGTTATGGGCAAAATAAATTTACCTAAATTTGCCCACATCGAACTTTTTTGGTATCTTCGCCGCAGATAAATGAAATAGGAATATGAGCAGAATCATTGCACGAACTCATGAGATTGAGACTTTAGAACGGAAATACCGTTCAGGGAAGTCGGAGTTGGTAATCGTATATGGCCGTCGCCGTATTGGCAAAACCTTTTTGGTGAACAATGTTTTTGCCGATAGGTTTACTTTTTCATTTGTTGGAGCCAGGAGACAGAAGCAAGAAAAACAACTCGCACGATTCGCCATGCAACTGAAGTTGTTCAGTGACTCTCCATATGCACCGGCCCTCAACAATTGGGAAGAGGCATTCAACGAACTGCGCACTTTGATAGAACGCAAACCAAGAAACAAACGCAAAGTGATTTTTTTCGATGAGATGCCTTGGATAGATACTCCGAAAAGTTCTTTTGTGGAAGCACTGGAGTATTTTTGGAACGCATGGGCAGCGCAGCGAGACGACATCATGTTTATTGCCTGCGGTTCGGCAACTTCTTGGATGGTCAACAAACTTGTTAAGAACCAGGGTGGCCTGCATAACCGCATCACAGAGCAGATATACCTACGGCCATTCCGTTTGGGTGAGTGTGAAAAATATCTGCATGACAATGGGTGCATGTGGGACAGATACACAATTCTTCAGTGCCATATGGTTATGGGGGGGGTGCCTTATTACATGAACCTGCTGAACCCAGAGCAAAGTCTCGCTCAGAATATCGACAGACTTTTCTTCGCCAAGAACGCTCCGATGCGTGAGGAGTTTGATGAGTTGTTCAACGCATTATTCAATCAGGCAGATAAATATATATGTGTAGTTAATGCCCTCGCAGGGAGTCGGGAAGGTCTGCTCCGTTCTGAAATAATGGAAAAAACCAAGATGTCTGGAGGAAGTCTGACAAAAATTATGGAAAACCTTAAACGTTGCGATTTCATAGATACCTATTCACGCTTCAACTCGTCTGTCCGCAACACCCTGTACAGAATCAATGACCCATACACACTATTCTATTTCAAGTTCTTACACAATAAAAACACGAAGGACGAACACTGGTGGACGAATAACATGCACTCTCATTCGGTGGTATCGTGGCAAGGATTTAGCTTTGAGACTATCTGTATGATACACCTCGAACAAATCAAGCAAAAGCTGGGCATCAGCGGAATATCCACAACAACAAGTAACTGGAGGAAACTTGGCAACAGTACAGACAAAGGAGCGCAGATAGACCTGGTAATTGACCGTGCAGATAGAATCATCAACCTCTGCGAGATGAAGTTCTCAGGAGGGCCATATACTATCACCAAGGACTACGAAGAAAAACTACGCAATAGGATGGCAATATTCAAAGCAGACACCAAGACATCCAAAAGTCTGGTAACGACGATGGTAACCACCTATGGCGTACTACGTGGAATCCATTCAGGCATAGCACAGAGTGAGGTTGTGATGGATGACCTTTTCAGATTGGATTAGTCTTTCCTCGTTTTTACGTTTTCTCCAAAAGCCGCACCACCTCGTCATGGGTGCTGGCGGTCTTGATATAGTCGGCAAAGCGGCCTCTTACCAGACCTTGCGCCTCGAGTGTCTCGAGCAGCCGCAACAATGGCTGCCAGAAGCCTTTCATGTCGTACACCACAAGCGGTTTGCCGTGGTAACCCAAGGTGGCCGAGGCTGCCAGCGTGAAGAGCTCATCGAGTGTGCCTATACCGCCGGGCAACACCACAAAGGCATCGGCCTGGGCCAGCATCAGGTCCTTGCGGTCGCTCAGATTGTCGCACGGTATCTGCACGTCGATATACTGCGAGAGCCGGCCGCCCTGCTCCAGCAGGCGGGGTATCACGCCTATCACCGTGCCGCCCGTCTCATGCACCGCTTTGGCCACACATTCCATCAGTCCCATGTTGCAGCCGCCATACACCAGCGTGTGGCCCTCCCGGCCCATCCAGCGGCCCAATTCATCGGTCAAGGTAAAAAAATCTTGGTCTATACTGCTGTTGGCAGAACAAAAAACACCTATTTTCATCGTATTATTCCTTTAACACTGCAAAAATAAGCATTTGTCCGCTTTTTCCACTATCATAAGACAACTATTTGGGAATTCAAATATAAGGCCTTGTAATCGATTTTATCATATTTTTAGGGCTCATCACATGTAATACTGGTGAATAAAAGGAGAATTATGAAAGACATAGTATAAAAAAACAGAACTTTTGTCTTTTATAAAAGATAAAATCGTTATCTTTGCGGCAAATTTCATCTACAAAAGGAATGAAGGCAATAGTTAGGCATCGTTATCTTGACAAGATTGCGAAGTATCTTGGTAAGGACACCATCATTATCATCGTCGGCCAGCGAAGGGTTGGGAAGAGTTACACCCTGCGCCTCTTTAGGGATAAAGTGGCAGAAGATGTTCACGCAAACATTATCTTCATTGACAAAGAAAAACATGAGTTTGGCAACATCAAGACTGACCGCGACTTGAATGCCTATATTGATGAACGGCGAGACAAAACAAAGACCAACTACATCTTGATAGATGAAGTTCAGGATATAGAAGGCTTTGAGAACAGCATTCGCAGTTACTATGAGGAGCCCGATATTGAAATCGTCGTAACGGGCTCAAACTCCAACATGCTCAGTGGCGATTTGGCCAACAAGATAGGTGGCCGCTACAAAGAAATCTTTGTCCAGGCATTAAGCTACAGGGAATTCATGGAGTTTCACAAGTTGCCCGACAGTGATGATACGTTGGCCAAGTACATCCAGTTTGGCGGATTGCCTGGCTTGAAAAAGATCGGACTCGACGAACAGGATGCAAGGGAGTACCAGACAGATGTCTATAACGCCGTCCTGCTGAAGGATGTCATCCGGCGGAACAATATCCGCAATGTGCCTTTTCTGGAAAACCTTGTGCATTTCCTTGCCGACAATGCAGGGAAAATAATTTCGGCCAACAGCATTGCAAAGTATATGCGGTCGCAGGGGGGAAACATTACCTCCACTGCTATTATCAATTATGCCAAATATCTTTGCGAATCATACATGATTCATAAAGTGAGTCGGTATGACATACACGGAAGAAAGATTTTTGAGAGCAACGATAAATTCTATTTTGAGGACAACGGCATTCGCAATGCTCTTGTAGGTGGTTCACGCGAGAGAGACATTGAGAAGGTGATAGAGAATATCATCTACAATCATCTTATACGCCTGGGGTATGAGGTGAAGGTCGGACAACTTCATGCAGGCGAGATTGATTTTGTCTGCACAAAGCCGAAAGGAGAAAGGATATATGTGCAGGCGTCTTATATTATAGTCGACGATAATACATATGAGCGTGAGTTCGGCAACCTCCGTGCCATCAAGGACAACTATCCCAAATATGTCATCTCCATGACACCATTGGTTACCAAGTCTGATGACAATGGCATAACCCATCTGCATCTCAGGAGGTTCTTAACAGAAGGGTTGGAGAGGTAATAATTCTGTCATTTCACGCACACATACGCGGAGGAAAGAAATATCTCGTGAGATAAGGCCTTGGGGCTTTCAAGAAACCTCAAAAAAAGGAAAACTTCAAATCCCCGGCGGGCGGTTTTTGCCGTATCACCGGGGATTTTCCGCTTTTTTTAGCCACCTCCACCTAAACACTGAATAGTGGTTCCTATATGGCTTGCCCGAAATTTCACAAACTCCGGAGCCTTTGAGCCGATTTTTTCACAAGTCTTTTTGGATTTCGAATCTGTAAATGCCTGTTATTTAAGTATTTAAAATTTAACTTTTTTTTCATTTCACAACTCGATATTAGTTTTTCACATGCTTGGATTTTACATCCCTTTTTTATATCTTTGGGGCACAGAAACGCTTTTACGGCACTTGCCCTCAGTGACAGAGCAGATGAAAAAAATCACATTAATAGAATACGCAAGCAACAAATTATGGAGATGAAAAAGCACATGATTGGATGGATACTGCTTCTGCTGTTATTCATATCGAATAATTCCACATACGCCCAGGATGATGTAACAGTAATACTCTGGCATACTGACGGCACAACAACAGAATGCAGCCTCGGATCTCACCCCAAAATAGTCTTTGACAGTGAAACCGTCGTGGTAGTATGCGACGGTTCCCGGATGGAGTTTCCGTCTTCAGAAATAAGGAGGATGAGCTACAAGGGCAAGGGAACCGGAATCAGGGAAGAGCAGAACGTTCCCGTTCTCAGACAAGGAGACAGAATTTTCGTCAGCTGTGCGGGCAATACGGAGGCCCCCTCTGTCCACACTGTCTCGGGCATGAAGGTTGAAGCAGAGACCTCAACGACAGAGAGAGGTGCATGGATCTCGCTGGCCGGACTGCCCAAGGGAATTTACATCATTACCGTCAACGGAAACAGCATAAAATACACAAAACCATGAAAAGCATCCAAAAAATTACGGCGACCATCGTGCTGGCCGCCGCCTCACTGACAACGAATGCCCAAGATATATCTGACATCATATCCGTCTACAGGAACGATGGGCAGTTCACTTCATTCGCCAGGTCTGAAGTGGACAGCATCCTCTTCGCCGAGAGCGAGTCTGGACCAATACAGCTGGTGTACGCGGGAGACGGCGTCACAACCATTCCCGTATCCGCTGTCGTCAGCGTCTGTTTTGAGAATGATACAATCATGCATCCGCATGCCGTTGACCTCGGGCTCCCCAGCGGGACATTGTGGGCCAGCTGCAATATCGGAGCTTCATCACCTGAAGATTTCGGAGGGCACTACCCCTGGGCAATGACAGAGGAATTGGAATATTACAGCCCGGACAACTATGCCTATTACGACCTGGAGACAGGATGGTCCGACGTCATGGGCCAGTCTATAGGCGGTACGGAATACGACGTGGCACGGCAGAAATGGGGAGGAAACTGGAAAATGCCAGATATCAATGAGATGAAGGAGGTCTTATTAGAATGCAGGAGAGACTTTACCACACGCAATGGGGTAGAGGGGCTATTGCTCACAGGGAACAACGGAAACTCTATTTTCCTGCCGGCTGCGGGATACTATTTCGCAGACAAGCATGTGGAGGTGGGTGAAAGAGGCGCATACTGGACAGAAACCTACTGGACAAAACGCCAAGGCTATAAATTCGCCTATTCCATGGAGATGAAGGACAACACCTGTTGGTATGGAGTAGGTGACCAGACCTTCAAAGGGCTATCAGTAAGAGCCATTTGGAGGTAGACCTAAAATACCTCGTGAGGTGAGGACCTGTACCTTTCAAGACACCTCAAAAAAAGGAAAACTCCAAATCCCCGGCGGGCGGCAAAGGCCGCACCGCCGGGGATTTTCCGCTTATTATAGCCACCTCCACCTAAACACTGAATAGTGGTTCCTATATGGCTTGCCCGAAATTTCACAAGCTCCGGAGCCTTTGAGCCGATTTTTTCACAAGATTTTTTGGATTTCGAATCTGTAAATGCCTGTTATTTAAGTATTTAAAATTTAACTTTTTTTCATTTCACAACTCGATATTAGTTTTTCACATGCTTGGATTTTACATCCCTTTTTTATATCTTTGGAGCACAGAAGCGCTTTTACGGCACTTTTTGACCGGCCGCACCGGCTGCCGACAAACCTTTAAAAACAACCCAAAGAGACACAGACATGATTACTGCTTACGCCCTCCGATTTGCCACGGTCTCCATCATGACCGTTCTCTTCAGCCTTTGCCCTGTTTCCATGGCGGATCAGGCGAAAATGCAATCTTTCCGTCAACACCTTCGTGACCGTTTCTACTCCGTAAGTCTTCTTTTTGTCCATTTATCAAATAATTTGTCCATTTCTGAAAAAACCTTTATTTTTTTAAATAAACATCAAAAAAATTATTTGGAAATCACATTTATTAAAAATATCTTTGCCATGTAAACCTTGCTATGTCTGCTTATTTTTTTAAAATTTCCTTTTACCTATCCTATCAATCAACGAAATAAAAATTCAACATATGCTAATACACCTTATCCATGAAAAAAAGCGTTTTGGTAATAGACTTTGCCAAAAGACAAAGAGAACCTCCAGGCAACAAGGCATAATATGAGTATGCCTCCTATTTTCACCATACAAAATCCAACAACATTAAATAAACCAACATGTCATATGAAAATATTTTATGTGCTATGACAAAACGATATGCTTTCATCATTATAATGGCCGTTCTCGCTTTGGCGGCGAGCGCCCAAAACACATGCAGAAAAGACGGCGCCCGAACATCGCTTCACGTACAACAAATGGAGGGCCACAACGGATTTAGGCTCATACAATACTGCAACGGAAAGAAAATCCTCCTGGCCTTCTCCGATGAGAATCCTGCCGACACGAACCTGATACACGGACTGGCTGGAAGCGGGGGCCTGACAGTACAGCACGGTAATGAGGCAACCGAGACGGAGACGGAAAGCACTGATGAGGGTGAGGACACGTTCATGGAGATTGAGCCGATGATATCCTCCCAATGGACCGGTTTTTACCCGTACAACACCCAACTGCCGGGACGCTCTGATGCGGGCTCACTGGGAACAGCCCTGGCACAGCTCATGAGATACCACCGATACCCTGATACCTGCGACGGCTGCCCCGGATACCAGGGTCCCTTCTCAGACCGTACGGTCGATGCCCTGCCGCCTGTATCCTTCAACTGGGACATGATGCCCGACAAGCTTGGAGATGCCTCAACCGAAGCGGAAATTTCTGCCGTAGCGGAACTCATGAGATATGCCGCACAAGCCGTCAGCACCGATTTTTACTATTACACGGCAGCATCCTTCACCTCCGTTCCCCTTGCCATGGTGAAATACATGGGCTACGACCCCGGAATGAGATTCATGAACAGAATCAACGAGGGAGTGGACGACTGGTATGCGGCCCTGCACGAGAGTCTGGAAAGCGGAAATCCAGTACTCTACTTTGCCGCCGGTATGCAGGGCGGAATGGCGTTCCTCATCGACGGCTACAGGCACGGAGGCTTCTTCCATATCAACTGGGGGCGGGGCGGTGTAGCGGACGGGTGGTACCGGCTGCAGCATCTCGACGCTTTCGGGCCAGAACCTGAAAAATGCCTTTACCAGTCGCACAGCATGGTGACCGGCATCAGACCGCACACAGGTGGGGAACAACAGACTGAGGACACAAGGATGGAAAGTCTGTACCTCGATGTGTGGAACAGGACCTACACACCGGGGGAGTATTATTATTACAAGGACATTCCTATCTCCTATCAGGTGGAGAACGCGCTCCAGGACATCTATGACATCGACTATGGCCTGGGAATGTATCTGGACGACAGCCTGGCCCTCGTAATCGACTCGGTGTACTGCGAACAGATGGCTCCTAGGACATACAGTCGCGATGCGCTTGTAAACATATCCTACAAGACCCCCGACGGTGACTATACCGTGAAGACCATCAGCAAACTGCACGGTGACTCCGAATGGCGGCCATGCCGCCACAACGGGGGATACGACGTGGGCATCAGCATCAGCAAGCGCGTGCTCAACACCACACTGAGGGGATATCCGGGCAAGGACATCATCACTCACGGTATCTATGCCACAGGAAAAAATGTCGGGATTAAACAGTATGAGTGCCTCTTCGACATCACAAACGAGGGACCGGACTACTCGGGTGAAATCTACGTCTGGTATGTGCAAGGAGGTGGCTTCCCGAATTTTGTACCCTCATTCCTTGAGATAAGAAGGGGCGAGCGGAGGATGGTTCCCTTTACGCTGCCGGTACACGGCGAGAATTATTACGTCTTTGTCACACCCATCTTTGACGAGTTCTACGACCCTATCATCCAGGGGCCACTGCAGAATGAGGCCGCTTGCAAAGAACTGGCGGCAGACGAGAAAGCTGACCCCAACATCTACGACCTCCAGGGCCGAAGACTGCAGGCCGCACCCGCCAAAGGACTCTACATCCGCGGTGGAAAGAAATATCTCGTGAGGTAAGGCCTTGAGGCTTTCAAGACATCTCAAAAAAAGGAAAACTCCAAATCCCCGGCGATGCGGTTTTTGCCGCACCGCCGGGGATTTGGAGCTCATTTTAGCCACCTCCACCTAAACACTGAATGGGATTCCTATATGGCTTGCCCGAAATTTCACAAGCTTCGGAGCCTTTGAGCCGATTTTTTCACAAGATTTTTTGGATTTCGAATCTGTAAATGCCTGTTATTTAAGTATTTAAAATTTAACTTTTTTTTCATTTCACAACTCGATATTAGTTTTTCACATGCTTGGATTTTACATCCATTTTTTATATCTTTGGGGCACAGAAACGCTTTTCCGGCACTTTTTGACCGGTAGCACCGGCTGCCGGCAAACCTTTAAAAACAACCCAAAGAGACACTGACATGATTACTGCTTACGCCCTCCGATTTGCCACGGTCTCCATCATGACCGTTCTCTTCAGCCTTTGCCCTGTTTCCATGGCGGCACAGGCCATAACACTGCAGTTCCAGCTTCACGCCTACATTGACGACTTCGGTACGCATAGAGGCCCCAACAAGCCACGACTTCCAGCCTACAGCCCCAACGTCACACTGGAAGACCATACCCTCCACTTCTACTACGACCACCCCGACTGCACGGTACAGCTGCTCGAAGGCGACGACGTGGTGTTCGAGGTGCCCTTCTTCCCCTACACTGCAAACAACATCAACCTGCCAGCCGCGCTCTCGGGACAGTATGAACTGAGAATCGTGGAGGTGGGATATTATTTCTCGGCTGTCATTGAACTGGAATAGGGGAATTTTCTTTATCTGATTTTCATTATTTTTAAAAAACATCAAATAAAATTTGCGAATCACATATATTAAAATCATCTTTGTCATGATATGACTCTCCAGGAGGTTTACCACGATTTTCAAAAACTCCGGCATCCTCTCTTCTCAACCTTCTTCATTACTACCAATAACAACAAAAAATAAAAGGCCATGAAAAAAATCATTTTATCAATCATTACATTAACCTTTTCGGCATTCGCATCGGCACAGCTGAAAGTCTACAACAATGGGAAAGTGACTATCGGGCTTGAAAGCCAGGACAGCGAGAGCAGGTTCACCGTAGGAAGCACCAACACCTACAGCCTTTTCCCTGTGACTCTTGAAACAAGGACAAGGGGCATCACCGGCTCGGTGAGCGCTTTCTCGGGATACAATTTCGGAGTGGCGGGATTCAGCGCCCCGCAGCAGGCCTCCGTCATGGGAAGGACTTTCGGCGTGTACGGAATGGCGGCCAACTGCTCAAGCGGGTACAACTACGGCGTGTACGGCTACCTCGGAGGAAGTTCCAACGGAGCAGCGGTCTACGGTTCCGCCTCCACGTGCTACGGAACGAACGTCAACGGACGCTATGCGGGATATTTCCAAGGCCCCATCGTGGTGACAGGCACGGCAACCATCAACAATATCAACACTCCTTCAGACTACAGGCTCAAGGAAGACATCTGCTATCTGGGGAAGGACGGGGCGGCTCAGGACATTCTTTCAAGAATGATGGAGGTGGGCGTGGTCTCATACAAGCTGAAGACCATGAATCTCGAAGCGGGCGACACGGCCAAGACCGCGCCGCTGAGGGACGACGCCGTGCATTACGGTGTCATCGCACAGGAGCTGCGGGATCTATTCCCTGATCTTGTAAGGGAAGGGCAGGACGGGTATCTCGCTGTCAACTACGTGGAGCTGGTGCCCATGCTCATCTGCTCGCTGCAGGAAATGAACCGCGAGCTGACAGAACTCCGCGCACAGGCCGGAAAATGGTGTCCCGGACAGGAAAGCGACGCAGACGAACCCATCAATGGATGTGTCTTGGGCCAGAACACGCCGAATCCGGCAAAATCCCAAACCGTCATAAAATACAGACTCCCTGAAGGCACTGACAATGCCGCCATCTATATTCTCAACCTGCAGGGCACGCTCCGAAAGCAGGTGGCTGTGACGCCTGCCCAAGAAACCGTCACCGTCAACTGCTCGGACTTGGAGCCGGGTTTCTACTACTACTCGCTCATAGTGGGAGGGAAGGAAATCGATACTAAGAAAATGATTGTGGGGAAATAGCATCTATATTAAAATGCCTTTTAAGAATAATCATCTTGCTATCCATTAATGAACTAAAAATATAGATCTATGACTAATTCAAAAGGATTTATCATTTTTTTGTTGCTCATTAGCTTCTTTGCAATTCACAGCCATGCAAAGAATTTGATTACATTCGGCAACACCTTTTCCAAAAATTGCGTTTCTAAACAAATAATGCAATCTTCACATACTATTTACAAAGCGAGAATAATAATTAACAATATCAATTGTGAGGAGGAACAGATAAACGGAACTGAATATATCCGACTGAAACTAGACGATGAATCTTTTACACTTGCTGAGGGCGAGCCTTTATTGCCTGTTATCATACAGCATATTGGCATGTCGCCCGGGGCATCTTATAAAATCGACATCGAGGAACACGAATGGACTGACGTCCCAATTGGAAGGATTATTCCTGCACAATCTCCTTTCATTACAGAACCGACAATTGAAGAATTTGTCATATCTGACAGTACCTATGAATCTGAATCATACATACCCACCTTTCTTTCCTTAAGCGAAACTCAACGATGGAAGGGTATAGACAACTTCTATGTTAAAATATGTCCTTTCAGGTATTATCCTCGGAAAGAGACTATTTCTGTTTTGCGAGACTTTACAATTACCATTCTGTTTGAGAATACAGATAACAAGATTGAATCACCCTTGCCGGGCCCGAGCGAATTAAAAATCTTTGACAATCCCAGCTTTCTTAATCCCATAACACCCAAAACCAGCGGCCAGCTTAACTCTATTGACAGTTGCGATTACTTAATAATAGTTGGCGATATACCAGAAATTGTTAATAGTCAAAGTATGAAGGACTTTAGGAAATGGAAAGCATTAAAGGGGTTTCAGACAAGAGTTGTATCAACAGCTACAATTGGAAACGACAGTGCATCCATCAAAAATTACATAGCCCAAATGTGGCAAATAGGAGTGAGGCGGGTATTATTTGTCGGTGGCAATGACAAGATACCATTAGTCACTTTAGAATCTCATCATAAATCTCAATTCGAATATCTAAAAAGTGATTACTGGTATGGCTGTCTACAGGGAGACAATGACATTCAGGCAGAAATTCCTATTGGAAGATTTATTACCAATACTTTGGATGAATTTAGCAATATGGTCAATAAGACTATAAAATATGAGAGTCTCAACCATATATGGACAAATAGGAATCTTCTTGTCTCGCATTCTCAAACTTCTTATTTTCAAAATATTCTAGAAGAAATCAGTAGTAGGAGTTACTCCAATCCTCTTCTATTCTATAAAGCATATGGAGCTTCTGTCAGTCAAGGAGGCTTGGGCTCTGACAAATATGATGTCTTAAATTATATCAATGACGGCATGAATATCGTAACAATTAACTGCCATGGAAATGCCGGGTGTTTTTGGATGTTTGACGGAGAAAACAGTACTGTTTCATATTACGACGAGGACACTCTAAATTATGATACATATCCAGTCATTTTTAGCAATGCATGTTATAATGGGGACTTTACAATTCCCCACCAAAGTATAGCAAAAAGGTTTTCATGCTCTGATCATTGCTCCACTGCATATACAGGATGCACGGTACCTTCCTTTATATATCCCGCCAACTCTTATCTGAGAAAACTGTATACAAATCTTTTAGATTCTTGCATCACCAATTTAGGAGATTTAATTCTTTTGTCACAAGTTATGAATCTTGGATATGGTGATACGGCCATCGACAATGCCCTAAGTTACATTTGTAGCGGGGATCCGTCCTTAGAGTTATGGACTGGAGAGCAAAATACTTTTGAAGGCGTAAATATATCACTTGCCAACGACAGCATTATCATAAGTGTAGGCAACACGGAACAATTTACCGTCAATCTGTCTGATGAAAACGGTAATCTTTTAGGCAGATATGCAAGCAGCAATACTAATGTTCGCATACCCCTATTAACTGTCAATTTTGATTTGGCTGTTAACAAACACAATTATATTCCCCATGTTGTCCATTTTAATACTCGGGATAACTACATTCAGGACACAATCTTTACCGACAATGTCATTTATCTAAGAACACCTTTAGAAATAGGAAACGATGTTACGACGAGCAAACCCAATGGAGACGTAATATTACAACCTGGAGCCAATATCTTCATTTCAAAGGGAAATGGTATTACAATAAAGAATGGCTTTGAATGTAAGATAGGGGCATCTTTCACTGTTGAGTAACCATTACTTCTATTTAAAATTCTTTAACAAAACATTCTTCACTAATGAAAACACTGACATCATTGATATTTAGCTTGCTCCTCATTTCCATAACTGCTGAAAAAGCTGTCGCCAAAGAGACACTGCTGCAGGAAGGGAAGGTGTGGAACTATGTGCTGCACTATGTCACCCAAGACTTCCAATTCATGACATGCGAGAGCCAAACCTGGATAGACGGCGACACCATTATAGACGGGAGGCCCTGTTACAGAGTCTGCACCACCGACTGTTATGAAAGTGGTGCGGAGCAGTCAGTGCGTTACATGTACGAGGAGGAAGGGAGGGTGTACCAAATGGCCAGCCATAGCGCCATCATCCTTTACGACTTCTCACTGGACGAAACCACCGGCCTCACGGATGATATACTTCACTCTGGCTGGTGTCCGGAAGACTGCCAGGTGAGTAAGACCGACACGGTTTTCGTGAAGGGGCATTACCGCAAGCGCATCCATTTCAGCTGGGCCGACTGGTGCTGGGTGGAGGGCATCGGAAGCACAGCCAATCTCAACCAGCCTTTCGGGAACCCCGTCAGTGACGGAAAACGCTACGAGTTTGTCTCCTGCTATATGGACGGCGAGTGCCTTTTTGAGAAAGACGATTTCTATGCTCCTGGAGTGACGGATGGCATTCAAAAATATGAACGGGCTGTTCATCAAGAAGGTGAAATCTACGACCTTCAGGGCCGTAGGCTGCAGGCCGCACCCGCCAAAGGACTCTACATACGTGGCGGCAAGAAATACCTCATAAGGTAAGGCCCTACAACTTCTACACGACATATCCCACGGTCCCGGCGGGCGGCAAAGGCCGCACCGCCGGGGCTTTTCCTGTCTGACGCACCGCATGTATTGCGGGGGAAGTGCAAATCGGCGGGAAAGTTTGGTTATTCGGTCGGAATCCATTATTTTTGCAGTCAGGTTCACGATAAAAAACAACATGAAGAGAATACTCCCACTCCTGCTCCTATTCCTGGCCTTTGCGGCCTGCACGGAGTCCGTACGCCACGCCAAGGCCCTTGAAGAGGCCGAGACGCTGCTCGGCAGCCGCCCGGAGGAGGCCCTGCGCATGCTCGACTCGATAGGACGGCTGGATGGCAGCATGGGAAAGATGGAGCGCATGCGCTGGCAGCTGATGAGACTCACAGCACAAAACAAATGCTACGTTCCCTTCAAAAGCGACAGCGCGGCACTCGAGGTGGCCGGCTACTACGACCGCCATGGAACAGCCAACGAGCGCATGGCGGCCAATTACCTGCTGGGGTGTGTGTATCGGGACTTGAGAAAACCGCAGAACCAGCTGCAAGCTTTTCACCAAGCCATAGAAAGTGCCGACACAGCAGCAACCGACTGTGATATATGGACCTTGAGCAGGGTCTACTCACAGATGGCGGAGCTCTTCTACCTGCACCTGATGCCCACTCAACAAAAAGAGGCGCTCCAAAAAGCATATCACTATACTATCCTTTATGGTGACACACTGGCCGCCACCTATGAGATGCAACAGCTTTCGTGGGTATACGACAGAATGAACATGCCCGATTCTGTGATATTCTACAGCAAGAAAGGGTACGAGCTCTTCAGCCGCTACGGCAAAAAGGCAGAGGCGGCACAGGCGCTGGGCATGTCCATTCATGCCCAACTGCAATTGGGCAACTATAAAGAGGCTGCTAACGCACTCGCTATCTACGAAGGCGAATCGGGCCGCTTCGACTCGCAGCATGAAGTGGCACCCGGACATGAACTCTACTACCACGACAAAGGCTTCTACTATCTGGAAACAGGACGTGCCGACTCCGCCGAGGCCTGCTTCAGGAAGGAGATAAAACGCGCCACCGACCTATCCGGACTGCATGCCGGCTATACCGGACTGCGCGAACTGTTTAAGAGAAGAGGAACAGCCGACTCCACCGCTAAATATGCTGTCTTGAGCGAGGCTTTCAATGACTCGCTGCATGCACGGGCCAACACTGACCAACTGCAACTCATGCAAAGTCTTTTCGACTATTCTCAGCATCAGCTGAAGAGCCGGCAAATGGAACATGAGGCCTACAAAATGCGGATGCAAAACAGGATGCTTCTCTTGGGTGGACTGCTCGCCGTATGCGCTCTATGTATGATAGTTCCAGCCATCAAACACCGGGTGGAAAGGAAACACCGACAATTAAAAGCCGAAATCGACAGACAACATGAAATAAACACACACTATGCAGCCGATTTACAAACATCCGAGCAGAACATCAGATGCCTCAAAGAGGATATAAACGAAAAAAATACGCTCATCAAACAGCTGAAAGAAGAGAAAAAAGACACCATAGACTTGCTCCTGAACCAAATGCAAGTATTGAGGAGGAGCAAGGAAGACGAGTTAAAACAGATTAGAGAGGCTATCATTGACGACAAAATTTTCAAATACTTGAATGACCTGCTCCGCAACGGTCCCCAAGAAATTGAGGAATGGAACAAGGAGAACCTACTGCCCGAAACGCTCTACGACGACATGGAAGAGGTATTCGACAGAGAATTTCCTGCTTTCGGCGATATTATACGCAACAACGGCAACATCAGCCAAGCTGAATATGTTAACTGCATGATGCTCTGGCTCGGATACAAGGCAAACGACATCTGCAAGATATGCTGCCAGACCCCATCGGCCAACAGTATGCTGCGGAAACGGCTGTATACGAAAATCACGGGCAAAAGCGGAACCGCCAAAAATCTGGACGAGCTCCTGCTGAACATCACACCCTGACAAAACCGGAAATATTTTTTTTTATGAAAAAAACGATACTCACCTTAGCAACAGTACTCACGGCTCTCTTGCCCACATCGGCCCAGCAGAGCATAACCGAACGATTCGCACAGCGACTCACACTGCCACCCTATTACATCTGCCAACGCACAACGCAACAGATGACCATCGACGGACAACTCGACGAGGAGGTGTGGGAAAAGGCTGCCGAAACGGCTCCCTTCGCTGATATCAGCGGCGAGGGATTCCCCACCCCAAAATTCACCACCCGGGCACGCATGCTCTGGGACGACGACTGCCTGTACATTGCCGCCGTGCTCGAAGAGCCCAATATCGTAGCCAAACTTACACAGCGCGACACCATCATCTATCACGACAACGACTTTGAGGTGTTTCTCGACCCCGACGGCGACGGACAAAACTACTTCGAAATCGAAAACAATGCCCGCGGTGTGGTGTTCGACCTCATGCTCGACCGGCCCTACCGCTCCAGCGGCAACTTCCTGATACAGTGGGACTGCCCGGGACTGCAACTGGCCGTGTCGCACGACGGAACACTCAACAACCCCGCCGACAAAGACCGCTCCTGGACCGTGGAAATGGCCATCCCCCACAAGGCTGTGACCGTGAACTTCGACAACCCGCTCAAGGCGGGCAAAGTGTGGAGAATGAACTTCTCGCGGGTGCAATGGCTCAAGAAGGGCGGACCCGAGGAAAACTGGGTTTGGGCTCCGACAGGAAAAATCGATATCCACAATCCCGACCGATGGGGATTCGTCCTCCTCTCCGACAAGAAAGCGGGCACCAAGGCAGAAACCTTCCAATATCCTTACCAGATGGATGCCTACCGCCTGCTGTGGGCCATGTTCTACGCACAGATGGAGCACCGCTCCAAAAACGGCGCTTTCATCCGCTCGACCAACGGGTTCCAGCTCACCAGCAAAGAGTTGGGCTCACTCCCCTCTGGCAGCAAAATCAATATGGAGGCCACCGACCACGCCTTCCGCATCAGCATCAGTGTGCCACAGGAAAAAGTGACTTATGTGGTCGACGAGAAAGGCAGATTCACCTGCGAGCCACTCAAACAATAACCTCCTCCACCGACCATAGCATTTCATGGACAAAATCTTAGTGACAGGCGCCAGCGGATTCATCGGCAGCTTCATCGTGGAAGAGGCACTGCGGCAGGGCATGGAGGTATGGGCCGCCATGAGAAAGAGCAGCTCCAAGGCTTTTCTTACCGACCCGCGCATCCGTTTCATCTATCTCGACCTGCAGGACCCCTCACAGCTCGCCGAGCAGCTCAAGGACCACCGCTTCGACTATGTGGTGCACGCCGCCGGGGTGACCAAATGCATCCGTAAGGACGACTTCTACCGGGTGAACACCGAAGGAACACGCCATCTGGCCGAGGTGCTGCTCCAACTGCAGATGCCGCTGAAAAAAATGGTCTATCTCAGTTCGCTCAGCATCTTCGGACCCATCCGTGAACAACAGCCCTACACGGAGATACTGGAAACCGACACGCCACAGCCCAATACGGCCTACGGCGACAGCAAGGTGAAAGCGGAGCAGTTTCTCGACAGCGTGACACCCCAACTGCCTGTAGTCACACTCAGGCCCACCGGTGTGTACGGACCGCGCGAACGCGACTACTTCATGATGGCCAAGAGCATCAAACAGCATGTCGACTTCGCCGTGGGCTACAAGAAACAGGACATCACCTTCGTCTATGTATCGGATGTGGTGCAGGCGGTGTTTCTCGCTCTCCAAAAGGGCAAGCCGGGCAGGAAATACTTCCTCAGCGACGGCGAGGTGTACAACTCGGCCGATTTCAGCGACCTGCTGCGACGGGAGCTCGGACACCCCTGGATGCTGCGCCTGAAAGCCCCGCTGTGGCTGCTGCACATCATCACCACCTGCGGAGAGTACATCGGAAGATGGACCGGCAAGATAAGCGCGCTGAACAACGACAAATATCACATCCTGAGCCAGCGCAACTGGCGCTGCGACATCACACCCGCCATCAAAGAACTGGACTATCACCCCGAGGTGCAACTGGCCGAGGGCGTGAGAAAAACCATCGAATGGTACAAGGCTAACCACTGGCTGTAGACAATGAAGGAAAAACAGAAAAGGAAAAAGAAAAACCAACGCAAAAACAAGAACGAGACCTTCCTGCAGAGATGGTTCGGCCTGGAAAAGGAGCCCCGAAAAGGACTGCTCACCTTCGAGGGTATCATGATTCTGTATCTCGTGGCCACACTGGCCATGGTGCTGCTGCTCTACAGCCGCATACCCAATGCGCAGCCCATGATATGGGGCAGGATGCGCATCCTGGCCATCACGCTCGCCCTTTGGGGCGTATACCGCATGCTGCCCTGCCGCGCCATGATTCTCATCAGGGCGGCCGTGCAGATGGCACTGCTCAGCTGGTGGTATCCCGACACCTACGAGCTGAACCGGGCCCTGCCCAATCTGGACCATGTGTTCGCCTCGCTCGAACAGAGCCTCTTCGGCTGTCAGCCGGCACTGCTCTTCTCGCAACACCTCGGCAGCACCTTCTTCAGCGAACTGATGTGCCTGGGCTACAGCTGCTACTATCCTATGATGGTGGTGGTGGCCGTCTTCTACGCCCTGTACAGAAAGCAGGAGTTCGAACGCATGATGGTGATTCTCATGGGGGCCTTCTTTGTGCATTATGTCATCTTTGTGCTCGTGCCGGTAACTGGACCGCAGTATTACTACTGCGCCGTGGGTGAGGAGCAGATTGCAGCAGGCGTCTTCCCCAACCTGCACGACTATTTCCTCACGCACCAGGAGTGCCTGCCCTGCCCCGGATGGAAGGACGGCTTCTTCTACCATCTCGTGGAGACCGCACACCAGTCGGGCGAGCGTCCCACGGCGGCCTTTCCCAGCAGCCACGTGAGCATCTGCCTCACCCTGCTCCTGCTGGCATGGCACAGCCGCTGCAAGCCGCTCTTCTACACGCTCATCCCCTTCGCTGTGTTGCTCTTCTTCTCCACCGTCTACATCAAGGCTCATTATGCCGTGGATGCCCTGGCCGGACTGTTGAGCGGACTGGCCGTCTATGCCCTCTTCTTCCGCCTGAGCAGAAGAATGGTGTGAGAAACCTTTAAAAATCGAAGTTTCTCAGCACTCGGCAACAAGAAGAAAAATGCATTTTTCTTCTTGTTGCACTCGTTTTTTCGTAACTTTGCAGCCGAGATGAAGAAACTGTATATTGAGACTTACGGCTGCCAGATGAACGTGGCCGACAGCGAGGTGGTAGCCGCCGTGATGCAGATGGCCGGCTACGAGCCCTGCGACAACGCCGACGAGGCCGATGCCGTGTTCCTGAACACCTGCTCCGTGCGCGAGAATGCGGAGAACAAAATAACACGACGCCTCGACACCCTGCACGCCGAGAACAAGCGCGGCAGGAAACGCATCCTGGGCGTGCTGGGCTGCATGGCCGAACGCGTGGGACAGGGACTCGTCGATGAGCACCATGCCGACCTGGTGGCCGGACCCGACGCCTACCTCAGTCTGCCCGAACTCATGGCACAGGCCGAACTGGGCCTCAAGGCCGTCAACACCGAGCTCTCCACCACCGAGACCTACCGCAATATCGTGCCGCGGCGTATCACCACCGCACGGCTTAGCGGATTCGTAAGCATCATGCGCGGCTGCAACAACTTCTGCCACTACTGCATCGTGCCCTACACACGCGGACGAGAGCGCTCACGCGACGTGGAGAGCATACTGCGCGAGGTGAGCGACCTGCAGCAGAAAGGATTTAAGGAGGTGACCCTCCTGGGGCAGAATGTCAACTCCTACCGCTTCGAACGCGGGGGAGAAACCATCGGATTCCCGCAACTGCTCAGAATGGTGGCCGAGACAGTGCCACAGATGCGGGTGCGCTTCACCACCTCGCACCCCAAGGACATGAGCGACGACACACTCCATGTGATAGCCGAGGTGCCCAACATCTGCCGCCACATCCATCTGCCCGTGCAGAGCGGCAGCAACCGCATTCTGAAGCTCATGAACCGCAAGTACACACGCGAGTGGTACCTGGACCGCGTGGAGGCCATACGACGCATCATACCCGACTGCGGACTCTCCACCGACATCTTCGTGGGCTACCACAGCGAGACGGAGGAAGACCACCAACTGTCGCTCTCACTGATGCGCGAGGTGGGCTACGACTCGGCCTTCATGTTCAAGTACAGCGAGCGGCCGGGCACCTACGCCTCGAAACACCTGCCCGACGATGTGCCCGAAGAGACGAAAATAGCACGGCTCAACGAACTCATCCACCTGCAGACCGAACTGTCGGCCGTGGCCAACCTGCGCGATGTGGGCAAGACCTTCCCCGTGCTCGTGGAGGGCTACAGCAAGCGCTCAAGAGAGCAGCTCATGGGACGCAACGAGCAGAACAAGGCCGTGGTGTTCGACAAAGGACAGCACCACATCGGCGAGACCGTAAATGTGAAGATAACCAGCTCTACCAGCGCCACCCTGCTGGGCGAGGCTGTAGACTAAGCACCCCAAGACTCTAAAAAGCCGAATATGAGAGAATTCCTACAAGTGCTCCGACGCTTCGTGCCGCCCTACAAGCGGTACCTCGCTCTCTCCGTGTTCTTCAACATCCTCTCTGTGGTGCTCAACATCTTCTCGTTCGCCGCACTCATACCCATCCTGCAGATTATCTTCAAGACGGGCGACACCAATGCGGCCACCACGCTCATGCCCTGGGACTGGAGCCATGCGCAGGATGTGCTGATGAACAACATGAATTACTACGTGAACGGCATGATAGCCGACATAGGCCCCACCACCACCCTGCTGCTCATAGGCCTCTTCCTGGCTTTCATGACCATGCTCAAGACGGGGGCTTACTTCCTCTCCTCGGCCACCATCATACCCATACGAACCGGTGTGGTGCGCGACATACGCAACCAGCTCTACCGGAAAATCACCTCACAGTCGCTGGGCTTCTTCTCCGAGGAGCGCAAAGGCGACATCATAGCACGCATGAGCGGCGATGTGCAGGAGATAGAAAGCTCCATCATGTCGAGCCTCGACATGCTCTTCAAGAACCCTATCCTCATCATCGGCTATTTCGCCATGCTCCTCTTCATCTCCTGGCAGCTCACCCTCTTCACCCTGCTCATCGTGCCGGTCATGGGGTGGTTCATGGGATTCGTGGGCAGAAAACTGAAACGCAAGTCAATCAAGGCGCAGGCACTGTGGAGCGACACCATGAGCCAGGTGGAGGAGACGCTGGGCGGACTGCGCATCATCAAAGCCTTCTGCGCCGAAGGAAAAATGAACCAGCGCTTCGACAACATCAACTCGGCCTACCGCAACGATATCATGCGCGTGAACATACGCCAATCGATGGCGCATCCCATGAGCGAGTTTCTGGGCACGGTTATGATTGTCATCGTGCTGTGGTTCGGCGGCGTGCTCGTGCTCAAGAACCACACGCTCTCCGGCCCCATCTTCATCTACTACATGGTGATGCTCTACAGCATCATCAACCCCCTCAAGGAGTTCTCCAAGGCCGGATACAACATTCCCAAGGGACTGGCCTCCATGGAGCGCGTCGACAAGATTCTGCTCTCCGAGGTGGAGATAAAAGACCCGGAACAGCCGGTCAGCATCGACGGCTTCAAGGAGAGCATCGAGTTCAGGCATGTGTCGTTCCGCTACGGCGAGCAATGGGTGCTGCGCGACATCAACCTCACCATACACAAAGGACAGACCGTGGCACTCGTGGGCCAGAGCGGAAGCGGAAAGTCGACCATGGTCGACCTCATCCCGCGCTACTACGACGCACAGGAGGGCGAGGTACTCATCGACGGTGTCAACGTGAAAGACCTGGGGCTGCACGACCTGCGCTCGCTCATCGGCAACGTGAACCAGGAGTCGATTCTCTTCAACGACACGTTCTTCAACAACATCTCCTTCGGTGTGCCCAACGCCTCGCTCGAAGAGGTGCAGCAGGCAGCACGTATCGCCAATGCCCACGACTTCATCATGGCCACCGAGCAGGGCTACGACACCAAGGTGGGCGACCGCGGCGGACGCCTCTCCGGCGGACAGCGCCAGCGGGTGAGCATAGCACGCGCCATCCTGAAAAACCCGCCCATCCTCATCCTCGACGAGGCCACCTCGGCACTCGACACTGAGAGCGAGCGACTGGTGCAGGATGCCTTGGAGCACCTCATGAAGACACGCACCACGGTGGCCATCGCCCACCGCCTCTCCACTATCAAAAACGCCGACGAGATATGCGTGCTCCACGACGGACGCATCGTGGAGCGGGGCACGCACGAGGAACTCCTGGCCCAGAACGGCTACTATAGAAAACTTCACGACATGCAGGCTTCATGAACATCGCATACAAGATAGTACACGCGCTCTGCTACGCAGTATCACTGCTGCCCTTCCGGGTGCTCTACGCCCTCTCCGACGCGGTCTACCTGGTGGTCTACCACCTCGTCGGCTACCGCAAGAAGACGGTGAGGCAAAACCTGGCCAGTTCCTTTCCCGAAAAAGGAAAGGAGGAACTGAGAAAGATAGAGAAGGCATTTTTCCACTTCCTGTGCGACTACATCGTGGAAACGCTCAAACTGCTCTCCATCTCCAAAGAAAAGTTTCTGCAGCATGTGGAATACAGGGGAGTGGAACAGATAGAGGAATGCTTCGACCAAGGACAAACCTGTGCAGCTATCCTGGGACATTACTGCAACTGGGAGTATCTTACTCCCATCGGACTGGCCTTTCAGCGGCACACCGATGCCGTGCCCGCCCTCATCTATCATCCGCTCGCCAGCGACATGGCCGACCGGCTCTTCCTGGACATCCGGCAGAGCCTGGGCGGCACCGCCGTCTCCAAAAAGGAAATCCTGCGGCGCCTTGTGGGCTGGCGAAGGGAAAACCTCATGTGGCTTGCAGGCTATATTTCCGACCAATCGCCCAAATGGCAGAACATACACCTGTGGCTCAACTTCCTGGGACACGACACACCCGTCTTCACCGGAGGTGAGAGAATCATGCGCCGCATGAACGACGCCGTGTTCTACGTCGACATGCAGCGGCCCGCACGCGGACATTATATCGTAAACTTCGAACTGATAACAAAAGACCCGGCATCTCTGCCCGAAAACGAGGTGACACGTATTTTCTTCCAACGGCTGGAGCAGACCGTACGCCGCGACCCACGCTTCTACCTGTGGACCCACAAGCGCTGGAAACGCACCCATGAGGAGTTCGACCGCCGGTTCGTCGTGGTGAACGGAAAAGTCATGCCGAGAGACACCGAAAAAGCATCCTGACCTATGCTGCGACTCATCATCAATCCCAAATACGAGGCCTGGCGGGAGGCGATAGAACGCATTCCGCAACAGTTCGACAGCATCGGCGAGGTGCTGCGCGACAGCCGCAACGTACTCAAGGTGACCACCGCCCCCGACGGCACACGCCTCAACGTGAAACGCTTTCACAAGCCCCGTTTCCCCAACAATTATGTCTACTCGTTGGGCATCAGGCAACCCAAGGGCATCAGGGCCTTCTTCCATGCCTTCGCCCTGCTGGGACAGGACATTGATACACCCGACCCCGTGGCCTATATCGAAGAACGCGAGGACGGCCAACTGGGCCTCACCTATTTTATCAGTCTGCAGTGCCCTTATACCCACCGCCTCTACGAACTGGGCAATGCCCCGGAGGGCACCTATGAGGCCCTGGTCGAAGCCCTGGCACGCTTCACCGCACAGATGCACAACCACGGCATGCTGCACCTGGACTATTCGCCAGGCAATGTACTCTGGGAAAAGAGCGGCGGCACCTACCACTTCTCTCTGGTAGACACCAACCGGATGTATTTCGGGGTGGTGGATATCGACAAGGGATGCGCCAACTTCGCCCGACTGTGGGGACCCAAACGGATGTTCTGCCAGCTGGCCAAGACCTATGCCGAGGAAAGACACATGGATGCCGCAGAGTGCGAGCGCCTCATCCTGCTCCACCGCAAACGCTTCTGGACGAAATACATGCGCAAGCATAAAGACGACATTGATTTCAAACTCGAGTTATAGAAACACCTCTATGGACACCCCGCTCATCATAGGATTCGACGCCAAGCGCATCGTCTCCAACACCACCGGACTGGGCAGCTACGGCCGCACACTGATCAACGCACTGGCCGAGGCCGACCACACAGGCTGCGACTTCCGCCTGTATGCGCCCGACAGTGGACGCGACGACCTGCGTCGACAGGTCATCAACAGCGAGCGGATACGCTTCGTCTATCCCCGAAACGCCACCCTCCGCATCACCAAAGACCTGTGGCGGCAGCGGGGCATCGTCGGCGACCTGAAAAGAGACGGCGTAGACCTCTTCCACGGACTTTCCGGCGAGTTGCCATCCGGCATCCGCAAGAGCGGCATCCGCTCCATCGTGACCATCCACGACCTCATCTTCATGCGCCATCCCGAATACTATAAATGGATAGACGCACTGCTCTACGCCCGCAAGTTCCGCCGCACCTGCCGCGAGGCCGACCGCATCATCGCCATCAGCGAGTGCACCAAACGCGACATCGTGCAACTGGGAGGGGTCGACCCTGACAAAATCGACGTTATCTACCAAAGCTGCGGCAAGTCGTTCCAAACAGAGGTCGACAGCGAGTTCGACCGGCAGGTGAAGACCCAGTATAGCCTGCCCGCCCGCTATATCCTCAATGTGGGCACCATAGAGCGCCGGAAGAATGTGCTGCTGGCCGTCAAGGCGCTTCCGCTGCTGCCCGCCGACCTGCACCTGGTGATTGTGGGACGGCCCACGAAATATGCGGAGGAGATAAAAAGGGCGGTGGCCCAAATGGGCCTGCAGGAGCGGGTCCACCTGCTCCACAACGTGCCCAATGACGAACTGCCCGCCCTCTACCACCTGGCCGAGGCCTTTGTCTATCCCTCACGCTACGAGGGCTTCGGCATACCCATCATCGAGGCCATACAGAGCAGCCTGCCCGTTGTGGCCTGCACAGGGTCGTGCCTCGAGGAAGCGGGCGGACCCCACAGCCTGTACGTCGACCCCGACGATGCGGAGGGCATGGCCCATGCCATCGCCCAGGTGACCAAAGGCGCCGCCGGCCGCGAGGAGCGCATCCGCCTGAGCAAAGAATATGTGCACCGCTTTGAGAACAACAATGTGGCCCTGCAGGTGATAGAAAGCTACCGCCGCCTGCTGGCCATGTAATTGTCGCATTTCTTTCAACATAATTAAAATGCCCGGCTGCTATGCTGGGCATTTTTTGTCGGTCATCCCCTTAGAGACTCCCCCAAAACGGTCTTGTTTTTATCAAAAAACATTTTTAATAAATCAAAAAATAGAGCCGATTTTTATAGGAAAACTATTCATAAAAGCCTGTGTTTTCCCGCCTTTGTAGGCAACTTTATGAAAAGTTGTTACTTTTTAAAAAATCCGTGTTACAAATCGTGTAATAACAAATCTTAAAACTACTTAATTTTGCAGCGTCGGAATGTGTATGTATCCCATCGCACAGCCCACAAACCTATCTATCAGCATCCGTAAGAAACCGAAATCTGTTTATAAATTTTTAATTTAACTAAATGGACCATGTGGAATATTAAGACACTACAAAAGCCGTTAGCGTTTCTGTTCCTGCTCTGTTTGTTCTCACCGAGAGCGATGGCTCAGAGCATAGTAAAAGGAACGGTAATCGATGAAGCGGGTGAACCTATCATTGGTGCAAGCGTGCAAGTGCAAAACGCCAAGACAGGTGCCATCACCGACTTCGATGGTAATTTCAGCGTGGAGGCAGCCAGCAATGCCACGCTGTTGATCTCTTATGTAGGCTATGTCACTGAAACCGTCAGTGTGCAGGGCCGTAGCAACATTCAGGTTGTACTGAAAGAAGACGCTACGTCGCTCAACGACGTGGTGGTCATCGGTTATGGTACAATGAAGAAAAAACTGGTGACCGGTGCCACCGTGCAGGTAAAAGGTGAGGATATCGCCAAACTGAACACCACCAACGCACTCGAGGCCATGCAGAGTTCTTCTCCTGGTGTGCAGATTACCCAGTCATCCTCTCAGCCCGGTAAGGGATACAATGTGGTTATCCGTGGTAAGGGTACCAACAGCGACACTTCTCCCTTGTACGTCATCGACGGTGTGGTGGGAAGCCTCGACGGTATCAACCCCGCTGATATCGAGAGCATCGACGTGCTGAAAGACGCTGCTTCTGCTGCCATCTATGGTGCCCGTGCCGCCAACGGTGTAATCCTCGTGACCACCAAGCAGGGCAAGGCCGGCAAGATTGAGATCAGCTACAATGGAGCCATTGGTTGGTCGAACGTTTACAAGCGCCCGCAGCTTCTCAACGCCCAGCAGTACATGACCATCATGGACGAGTACAGCTTCAACACATCAGGTGCTAAGATGGATTGGGCCAAAACCATACCGGAGGACATTCTTAATAAGGTGAAAAACGGTTGGGAAGGCACCGACTGGTGGGATGTATTCACCAACGACAATGCCGTGCAGCAGAACCATTCTGTCACCCTGACCGGTGGCTCGGACAAATCCAAGTTCATGGGCTCTTACACCTTTACCAGCAACGAAGGTATCATGGGTGCCGACAGGGCTTCATTCTACGACCGCCACACCATTCGCTTCAACAGCGACCATGTGCTCTTGAGAGTGAAGGACTTTGATGCCATCACCATTGGCGAGAACATCTCCATTGGCTACAACAAGAGCCACGACCTGGCTGAGGACGGCATGTACTGGAGCTACATCCACAGTCTGATGCAGACATCACCGCTTCTGCCCCAGTTTGCCGACAATGGCGACATCTACAACTGGCAGAACGTCGACGGCGAGCTTACTTATGGTAAGGGCTGGCTTCCCGCTATGTTCAACAACCCGTGGGAAAACCTCAGCAAGGGTGGATTCAACTCAATGGCAGAGAGCCGCAACATCAATGCCAGTGCTACTGCTTTCGTCACCATCCAGCCGATCAAAGGTCTGAGATTCCGCTCACAGTTCAACTATTCTTGGGGTTCTGGCGCATACCGTAACTTCGGTACTCCGCGTGCCAACGCCGAAGGTGCCGCTATCGTAAACAGCTATAGCATCAGCCAGAGCACTTGGCTCAGCTCCAATTGGTCTGTTTCCAATACGCTTACTTATGACCTCCCCGTTCTCAATGGACACAAGATTTCGGCCATGGTGGGTCAGGCCTTCGAGAGTACTGCATGGAGCACCAACCTCAACGGCAGCAACAAAATCGCTTATGGACAGCAACTCGCATCGTTAAGAGATTGGGATTCGGCATGGCTCAGCAACATCATCCTCGAAAATGCTTCTGATGCTACGCTGGGTGGCAATCCTAACGACGAAGATTATCTCGCTTCCTGGTTCGGCCGTGTAAGCTGGGACTGGAACGAGACTTATATGGCAACCGTAACCGTACGTGCTGATGGTTCAAGCCATTTCAATGACGGCAAGCGCTGGGGTTGGTTCCCCTCTGTATCTGCCGGTTGGGTGGTCACCAACGAGAAATTCATGGAGAATACCCACAGCTGGATGGACTTCCTGAAAATCCGCGCATCCTGGGGACAGAACGGTAACTGCAATGTGCCAAAATACCAGTACATTACTCCTATCATTATGTCGAGCGTGGGCGGTTACAAGTTCGGTTCCGACTTGGCCACCTCAGTGGCAGGAACTCCTAATTCCGGTGCATACCCGAAGAATGTTCCTAACCCCGATCTTACTTGGGAGACTTCCGAGCAGCTTGACTTCGGTTTTGATGCACGTTTCCTCAACAGCCGTCTGGGTGTGAACTTCGACTGGTATAAGAAGACCACAAAAGACTTGATTATCCTCAAGGATCCTCAGTATGACCAGGGTAAAGAGTCGCCTTACTTCAATGGCGGTGACATCCGTAACACTGGTATTGAGCTTGCTCTTACTTGGAACGACCGCATTGGCAAAGACTTCAGCTATAACGTAGGTGTCAACTTTGCCACCAATAAGAACGAGGTCATTCGAGTCAACAACTTGAACCACCATGTCAATGGTAATGGCGGCATCCTCTCACAGGGTACTGAATACATCTCTCGTTTTGAGGAAGGCCATCCTATCGGTTACTTCTACGGCATGTCTTACAGCGGCATCTGGCAGAACCAGGAGCAGATTGATGCTGCACGCGCAGCAGGCAAAGCTGTCCTCGACAACGCAATGCCCGGTGACTGCATCTGGGACGACTGGAACGGTGACGGTCTTATCACCTACGCCGAGGCTATCGACGCTAATGGCAATGACATCTGCGACCGTCATGAGATTGGTAACCCCAACCCGGACTTCAACCTTGGTATTAACCTCGGTCTGGCATGGAAAGGCTTAGACTTCTCTATCAACGGTGCCGGTGCATTCGGCATGCAGGTCATGCGTTCTTACCGTTCTTATGGTGACACTCCTTATCAGAACTACGACACCACCATCCTGAACCGCTGGTATGGTGAGGGCACCTCAAACTTCCAGCCCCGTATTTCTGCAACTGGTCATCAGAACACTATCTGGAACTCTATCCGCTATATGGAGGATGCCGACTACTTCAAGATCAAGACCGTCACACTCGGTTACGACTTCAAGCATCTTTGGAAATCCTGCCCGTTCCAGCAGCTCCGTCTCTATGTTCAGGCTCAGAACCTCTGCACTTTCACTGGTTACACTGGTCTCGACCCTGAAGTCGGTTCAACAGGTGGTGACGTAAATTGGGCTTCCGGTGTTGACCTTGGCCTTTATCCTCCTGCTCGTACCTTCTTGGTTGGTGCAAATATTAAATTCTAATTCGACAAACAATTATGAAGAAATATTTATTTTCAACGTTAGCTGTTCTGGCAGCAACTTTGTTCACAGCATGTAATGACATGTTGGACACTGAACCGCGAAAAACAGAGGTCACCGACGCTGTCTTCCCTGGCAAGGTCGCGGATGTTGAATCTGAACTGTCGGCTATCTACAGTATCATGAATACTATGGGTGGTGGCGACGCTGACAACCAGAATATCTTCTACTGGTGGGAGATTATGTCAGACAACTGCTACGGCAGTGGTGGTCTGCAGGACAACAAGGTGAAGTCGCTCCACCATCTTGTAGAGATGAGTGTCAATCAGTATGCCGAGCCTTACAAACTTCTCTATGGCGGTATAGCCCGTGCAACCTCTGCTATTGAGACTATCGACAACGTGCCCTGGAGAGATGACCAGAAACCGCTGCGTAATCAACTCCTTGGCGAGGCTTACTTCATGCGCGGTATCTATTACCTCTGGCTCACCCAGCTGTTCGGCGATGTGCCTTTGATTACTTCTACTGTTGTCACTCCGGAGATGGAGGAGCAGGCTGACGCTGAGACGGCCATCTTCCCCCAGGTACTCTCTGACCTCGTGTCCGGTGCAAATCTCATGGGAACAGAAAGAGGCCATGGCGACGGCCACGCCAACAAGTATGTTGCTGAGGCTTTCATCGCCCGTGCTTACATGTTCTGGGCCGGTTTCTATAAGAATGTCGGCGAACTCGCTTCGGGTAGCGCTCCTGCCATTGACCTTGTAGAGCAGGAAGGATGCACTGCTGCTTCTCTTTCTCAGGCCGATGTTGTCAAAGGCCTTCAGGACATCGTCTCCAAAGGCGGCTATAAACTCTGTGAGGACTTCCGCTCACTCTGGCAGTACTCCAACAGTCTTCTTTGGGATGAGGCTCAGGATGACCAGGGCCACGCCTATGAGTTCATCAAGGACATGAAACGTGAGAACTGCTTCGACCAGCCCGGCATGGGTAATGGCAACACCGAGGAACTCTTCCAGGTCCAGTTCATGAACGCCTCGGCATGGAGCATCACCGGTACCTATAATACTGCACGTATGTACTCCAACTATATCTCTGTATTCTGGGGACTTCGTAACGGTGCATCCAACCAGAATGGTAACCGCGACAACACCTATCCCTTCAACCAGGGATGGGGCCAGGGCACTCCCTCCTGCAACATCTGGGACGACTGGACAGATGCTGAGCGGACCAACAATTACACCGACCTCCGCAAGAAGGCTTCTTTGATCGACCTCGACAATGAGTTGCAGAACTATACCTATGAGAAGGACGACTGCGAGGAGTCGGGCTATTCCGTCAAGAAGTACGCCGAGGTGAACCTTGATGCCTGCGCCGCCAACAACGACACATGGTGGTCCATGTGCGAAGGCTACTCCAGCAGCTCGCTCGACAACAAGATGCAGGGCGACCACTTCGAGGACTTCTACCTGATGCGTTACTCCGATGTGCTCCTGATGCTCACCGAGCTCACGGGCGATGCTTCTTACATGAACCAGGTGCAGCGCCGTGCCGGCGTTCCTGAGACACCCTACTCGCTGAAGGCCGTTCAGGACGAGCGCCGCTGGGAGTTCGCTTTCGAAGGCCTCCGTTTCAACGACATGCGCCGCTGGACGGGCAACAAGCCCAATGAGAACTCGTATGCTCCCAAGGCTCTTCAGGCTCAGTCTGGCAAACAGATTATCTGCCTTGGCGACAAGTCCAACAAGCGCACGATGAAACACATGACCTGTTCTTGGGCCAAGCGTTATATCGACACCAATGGCTTCCTGGCTAAACCTCAGACTGAGATTACCGTGAAGAATGGCAAACTGAAGCAGAATCCAGGCTGGGATGCTGCCAATGCTGAGACACAATATAAGGTTCTTTATTAATATCATAATTTAGTAATCAATATGAAAAAGATATTTTTGTTTTTCGCTGCAGTTTGTGCGCTTGTAGCCTGCGATCCTGTCGAGGAGGATATCAGCAATGGCGGTCACATCACTGTTGATGAACTTAAGGCGAAGACTACTGTCACGGTCGACAAGGCCGACAATGGCCAGAACGGCAACGTGATTACCTGCTCTACCTCGGCACCCGTCAATGCAAAGTGGGAAATCGGCGGCAAGGAGTTTGTGAGCAACTTTGCCAAGAAAAAGATGAAGCTGGGTGAATACACCGTGGTGCTTACCGCTGTCTGCGCCGACGGTACTGAGCTTACTGCTGAATATCCTGTGAAATGCGATGTCATCACCGACCCGCTCACCAAATATATGATTTGGGAAGGCGAATTCACCGTTGGCGGCTGGGATGCGGCTCCGCTGCGTTTCAGCGATTCTGAAGGCCAGAACTTCCCCACGCTGTCCGACGACATCTACTTCGGTCTGAAGACCCTCGTCGTCGATGTCAAGGATGCCAGCGACGGCTGCCAGGCCCGTATTCAGAACGGTTGGTGGAGCACGGTGTATGCTGAGGGCATCTCGCTCACTCCCGGTATGAAGTGGGAGATTCAGCTCACCGAGCAGATTGCCAAGGAGTGTGCCAAGGGCAACGGCGGTGAAGGCCGCGACCTCAACCTCCTGATCACGAACGGTTCTGCTACCTTCACAAGTGTTTACTATGAGGAGTAATTCCTTACCGGTTTAATTCATAATAGGCTGACTCTTTCCATTGAGTCAGCCTATTATACATCTAGCCTATGGAAGTATGGAAATAAGTAGAAGAGACAAAGCAGCTGCCGCCTCGCTTGGGGCGGGTGTGCTGGCTTTCCTTGCATTTGTCGTATACCTGCTATACCTGAATCAGGAGGTGCTCTATACGGCACACGACCGCTCTGAATTCATCGTCGGAGCGCCTTATTTCCATACCCTCCTTTCCAAGCCCTTCGGACTGATGCAGTATGTGGGCGCCTGGCTCACACAGCTCTTCTACCACCCGGCCCTCGGAGCAGGCGTGCTGGCGGCCGTCTGGGTGCTCATCTTCCTGGTGGGCGCCAAGGCATTTCAGTTGAAGGGTAGCAGCGCCGCGCTGATGCTCCTGCCGGTGGCCTGTCTGCTCACATCGGTGGTAGACTTAGGCTACTGGATCTATATCTTCTCCATAAGAGGCTATTGGTTCTCGCAGTCGGTGGCTTATCTCGCCATGCTGCTGCTCCTGTGGGCAGCCAGCCGCACCCCGCGCCATTGGCATCTTGCCTGGTATCTGCTGGCCGTGGTCCTCTTTCCGCTGCTGGGCTGGTATGCCCTGCTTTTCATCCTCTGTCTGGCGCTTTCCGCAAAGCCCGGCTGGCGGGAGCTCGTGGGCATCGTGCTGCTTCTCGCGGCCGCCTACCTCTGGCATGCCCTACTCTATCCACATATGCGTCTTGAGGAGGTGATGCAGGCAGGGTGGCCCTGCTTTGTGACACCGGTCGATTCGGGCAGCCATCTCACCCTCCCGTTCTGGGTGCTTGCTGCCGTGTCGATGCTCATAGCGCTGTGCGGCAGATTCCTGGTCAAGGCCCGCCTCTTGGTGAAACGGGCTGTACCTGTGCTGTGCGCCCTGGCCGGCATCAGCTTTACCGCATCGCTCATGTTCCACGACCGCAACTACACCGAGGAGATGCGCATGATGCGCTATGCCGCTGCCGACGACTGGCAGCAGGTGCTTCAGGTGGCGGAAGCCAACAAGCAGCCCACCCTGACGATGGTCATGCTCAAGAACATTGCCCTGATGAATGAAGGAGGCCTGCTCGACCGCTCCTTCAAGTTTGGCAACCATGCCACCGACATCCACAACCCCGACTCGCTCCACATAGGTCTTCTGAACATCGCCGCGCCGCTGGTGTATTACAACTACGGCAAGATGAACTATGCCATCCGCCTGTGCTATGAGAATGCCGTGGCCACAGGATTCTCCCCCTTCTACATGAAGATGATTTCACGCTGTGCCCGCGCCACCGGCGAAGAGGCGCTGGCCCGGCGGTTCACCACCCTGCTGCGCCACAACCTGTTCTACGGCCATTGGCAGCCGGCTCCCGAAAGCCCGATGGTGAGCGAGCTGCAGAAATCCTTCGCCGATGAGATTGGCGGCGTGGAGAACAACAGCGAGCAATTTATTGTAGACAATTTCAGCCACGCTGCCGACACCGTGAGCAAAGCGGTTTCGGAGCAGGCTTTGTTCTACTCCATGATACGCCGCGACTCACGCTGTTTCTGGACGTCGCTGCGCAGATATGTGAAACTGCACCCCAACGATAAATTTCCGCTGCATGCCCAGGAGGCTTACATCATGTACATGGACAAGGCACCGGAAGAAAAACGCATCATCCTGCCTGTGGAGCAGCCTGTCTTCGACCGCTACAAACAGTTTTGGGCTACCCTGGAAAACCTTCTGAAGAGCGGTCTGAAAGATCAGGAGGAGATAGGCAAAAACATGCGCGCCCAATGGGCCGACACCTATTGGTACTACAACATCTTCGGAACAGTTGCTCAATAAAGTGCCGGTCAGGAGCGTTATATCATAAAGCCCAAGAGAACCATGAAACGTCATATCCTCTCCTATACCCTGCTTTTGGTGGCCCTGCTCTTCGTATCGTGCGCCGACCATCCGGAGGTGCCCGCCGATGCCAAAGCTGCCAAATGCCTGCCCGACATCTTCCCCGACTATTGCGATGTCACGGTGCCCTGCAACATAGCACCGCTCAACTTCATGCTGCCGACCGACCAGTACGAGGCCTGTGTGGCGCGCCTCACCACCCCCGACGGCCAGCAGCAGACCTACGGCAACGGTGTGAAAGTGCAGATACCTGAGGACGAGTGGCACGTCCTGCTCGACGCTGCCAAGGGCAAGAGCATCAAGGTGGAGGTTTGGGGAAGGAAGGAGAGCGGATGGCTGGCGTTCAACCCCTTTGAGATACGGGTGGCCGAGGAGCCTATCGACGAGTATCTGTCGTACCGCCTCATCGAGCCATCCTACATCGTTTACGACTACATGGAGATTGCCCAGCGCAACCTCACCTCATTTGCCGAAACGCAAATATTCAACAACAAAGTAAGCTGCGACGACCCCAAAGGGCAGTGCATCAACTGCCACAGCTACCAGAACTACAAAACCGACAACATGCTGTTTCACGCACGCGTGACACGGGGCGGCACCGTGATAGTGAACGACGGCAAGGTGTCGAAAGTAGACCTGAAACGCGACAACACCATCTCTGCCGGTGTCTATCCGGCATGGCACCCCACCGCCAAGCTGATAGCCTTCTCCACCAACCTGACACACCAGGTGTTTCATACGGCCCACCCCAACAAGGTGGAGGTGTTCGATACGGCCAGCGACCTGATTCTCTACGATGTGGCCACCGACTCGGTGAGCATCATCAGCAACGACCCCGACCTCTTGGAGGTGTTCCCCACCTGGTCGCCCGACGGCCGCTACCTCTACTACTGCAAGTCGGTTCCCCTGCCCGACGAATTGCGCGGCGAGGACATCAGCGCTACCTTCCAAAAAGTGCAATACAACCTCTACCGCCGACCCTTCGATCTGGCCTCGCACGGCTTCGGCGAGGAGGAGCTCGTGGTTGATGCGGCATCGGCCGACAAGAGCGTCACCCTGCCGCGCATCAGCCCCGACGGCCGCTACCTGCTCTTTGCCGAGGGCCGGTACGGCTGTTTCCACATCTGGCACCACGATGCCGATATCGTCTGTCTGCCGCTCGACCGTCAGGCAGACACCGACCCGTCCGGGAAGACCTCCCAACCCCTCGACTTAACCCCGCTCAACAGCGAGGGCTTTGCCGAGAGCTATCCCACCTGGTCGAGCAACGGCCACTGGATCATGTGTGCCAGCCGCAGGGTGGACGGCAACTTCAGCCGTGTCTACATAGCCTATTTCAACAACGGGAAAGTGGGAAAGGCCTTCCTCCTGCCGCAGGAAGACCCCGAACAGAACACATTTCGCCTGAAGAGTTATAACCGCCCGGAGTTCATGGTTGAGCCTGTAGGCATCAGCGTCGACGAGTTCAGCCGGGTATTTTTCTGATAATTAGATTTGTCTATATGAAGCATTTGCACCTCCTCTATACGCTCCTTTTCGGTGTGGCCGTCCTCCTCTTTTTCGGACTGGCCTATCCGCATCATCTGCATTATCAGGAGCAGTATCAGCTTTTCCTCTTCGACGGCTCTTATGTGTGGAACATCGTTAGGCTGCCCGGCGGCGTGGCCGACCTGCTGGGACGCTTCTGCACACAGTTCTTCCTCTTTGCCTGGGTGGGCGCACTCATCATCGCGCTGCTGCTCTCGGCGGTGCAGCTCCTCACGCTGAGGCTCACCTCCTGGGGGCGGCTCTACGGACTGACGTATGTGCCTTCGTTCCTGCTCTGGCTCTTCCTGCTCGACGAGCATGCGCTTCTGGGCGGTGTCTGGGCAGTGGTGCTCACGCTCCTCGCCTCCTGGTGCTTCGACCTGCTGCCACGCGGCCGGTGGCGCGCTATCCTGCTCGTGGCCGCCGTTCCGCTGCTCTACTGGATAGCGGGCCCCGTCTGTGTGCTGTTCTTTCTGCTGCAGGCACCCCGTCCCAAAAAGTCTCCTTGGTATTACGGTGTGTTCCTACTCCTGGCCGCAGTGCCCTTCCTGCTGTCTTATTATCTCCCTGTGCCGCAGGGCAGCCTGTGGTATGGCATACATTACTACCGCTACCCCACCGTATGCCCTGTGATGCTTTGGACAGCGGTGCTGTCGGTCTTCGTCCTTACGCTCGCCGTACGGACTTTTTTCCCGCACAAGGCCACAGCGAAAAAACCTGTTGCGAGTAAGCGCGGCAACGCCAAGAAGGGCGGCAGTACCCCGGTCGGGCGCATTGCCTGGCCCGCCGCCTCTTTCCTGGTGGTGGCGCTGGGCATGGGTTGGCTTGTTTGGAACAAAAGCAATTTCAAGGCAGAAAAGGTGATGCAATACGACTTCATGGCCTGCCACCAACAATGGAACCGCATACTCGACACCATCAACGCCGAAAAGCCCAACAACCAGATTGGCGTCACGGTGCAGAACCTTGCCCTTGCCATGCGTGGCCTGCTCACCGACCACATGTTCGAATATCACCAGAACGGCACCGCCGGTCTTTTACCCGATGTGGATACCGACGCCACCAGTCCGTTGCCTACCGCAGAGGCCTTCTACCAGCTGGGCATGATCAATGTGGCGCAGCGCACGGTGTTCGAGGCACAGGAGGCTATACTCGACTTCCAGAAAAGTGCCCGTTGCTACAAACGGCTGGCACAGACCAACCTTATCAACGGCAGTTACGAGGTGGCCCGCAAATACCTCCTGGCGCTGCGGAAAACGCTCTTCTACAAGGACTGGGCCAACGAGACTATGCAGTTGCTCGGGAATGAAAAGGCAGTGGACAAGCATCCAGAATACGGACGCCTGCGGCGACTGGTCTACGATGAGGACTTCTTCTTCAGCGACCATGTGACGCCTGAGATGATACAGAGCCTCTTCTTCAGCAACACGTCCAACCGTCTGGCCTATGAATATCTCATGGCCGCCTATCTGCTGACGGGCGACCTGGAAAACTTTGCCAACTATGTGGGTTGGGGCGAGAAACTCGGCTATCCTGCCATACCGCGGCATTTCCAGGAGGCACTGGTCTTGAAATGGGGTTTCCACCATGAGAAAGACGAGCAACTGCCCATCCAGGTGAGCCAGGCCACGGCGCAGCGCTTCAACCAGTTCTATCTGTATATCAACTCACCATCGATGACCCCAGAGGGACTGGCGCAACGCTTCGGCGACACTTACTGGCACTACTACTTCACGTCGCTCAAGCATTGAGACAGCGGAGTAGTCACTTCCTCTCTACTTCCATCCCGTTATCTTCCGGATAAAGGGTATCAACTCCTCGGCCATGTGGGCATGCTGCCGCTTGGAGGGGTGCTTGTGGGTGCCATAACCATAGGTGCCGTCGGCCGGTGTGAAGTCGAAACGGTACACTTCGTCATCGCCTCTGCGCATGGCATCGTCGATGGCAGCCTGCTGGGCACGCTTCACATCCTCAAGGCGTTGTCCCTTGAGCATGGTGCCGGTGAGGAGCACTATCTTGGCGTGGGGATAATGGCCGCGCAGGGTGACCAGAAACTGCTTGAAGGCGGCAGTGAGCAGACTGGTTTCGTAAGAGGGATGGGTGGTGTCATTGGTGCCCAGGTTCACACACACCACATCGGGCTGGTAACGGGAGAAATCCCACCGCTCGCCGCCCATACCGAACTGCGTATATGGGTAGAGGGCGGGCAGCACATTCTTGTCGCCCCGCACATTGCCGTTGTTGTTGCGGTAGATGCCGATGCCCGAGCGGGCCACTATCTGGCACTGGGCATTCAGCGCACGGGCCACCAGCGACTCATAGGCATAATACACATTCTGCTGACTATAGGAAAACTTCTTCTCGCTGCCGTCGCCCTCGATTCCATAGGCACAGGTGATGGAATTGCCGATAAACTCCATCTTGCGCTCCGGCAACTGCGGCCGCTGGCACAGCGTAGCCTCATCGTCGAGCAGAAAGCCGTAAAATTTGGGGTGCTTCAGCAGGCCTTCGATGGCATAGGTCAGGGCCACGCGGTGCTCGCCGGCACCGAGTCCGTCGGCCACGAGCAACACAGAGTCGCTCTCCGATGCCTCAATCTTGAAGGGTTCCCTGCCGTCTATCTCCACCATGAAGAATCCGCAGCCCGGATTGGTCTTCATACGCAGCGACGTGCCGGTGAAGGCGGCGTGTATCTGCAGTCCGGGGTAAGTCCACGAGGCACACTGCCCTTTAAGGCTCATACGGCCCACATAGGCCAGGCGACTGTCGCTGGCAGGCACGAAATTGGTTTTCTGGGCATGGAGCATGGCTGCGGCCACTACGAACAGCAGCACGGAGGAGACGATGAGTCGGCGCATTTTCCTGTTGTTTTTTGAAAAAAGATTAGAATTGGGCATAGATGAACGGCTGTACACTGTTCTGACGGAAGTTGACCACCAACTGCAGCACCACAAGCAGCACGATGAGCTTGAAGGTCCACGGACTGCTTACGAACCATTCCTTGATCCGCTCCACATGTCGCTCGCGCATGGCATGCAGGGCATAGCCCAGCACCAGGAAGATGGTCCAGGTGGTGCGGCGCGTCACAAAGGGCACGAAATAGTCCCAGCTGAAGTCGTAGAGTATGCTGTCGAGTATCTTGTAGGCAGTGTGCATGCTGTCGGCACGGAAGAACACCCACAGCACGGCCACATAGGTGAACGTGAGGGCGAAGGAACCCACACGTACGGCCCAATGGTCGGGCAGGCGGTCGAGCCACCGCTTGCTGGCTTTGTGCACCATCAGGCCCACACCGTGCATGGCGCCCCAGAACACGAACATCCAGGAGGCGCCGTGCCATAGACCGCACACGGCCATGGTGATGAAATTGTTCACATAGGTGCGCACGGTGCCGCGGCGGTTGCCGCCCAGCGGTATGTAGAGATAGTCGCGGAACCAGGTGGACAGCGAGATGTGCCAGCGGTGCCAGAACTCGCCCAGGTTGAGCGACTGGTAGGGATATCTGAAGTTCTCTTTCAGCTGGAATCCCATCAGGGCGGCGATACCGATGCTCAGGTCGCTGTAGCCGGAGAAGTCGCAGTATATCTGCAAGGTGTAGCCCAGGACGCCCATCAGGTTCTCAAAACCCGAATAGGCCATGGGGTCTTCGAAAATCCAGTTGTTGTACTGGGCGATATAGTCGGCAATGAGCAGTTTCTTGAGCATGCCCACGATGATGAGCCACAGGCCTATGTAGGCGCTCCTGTCGGTCACGGGTGCCGGCTGCTTAAGCTGCGGCAGCAGGGTGCCGGCCCGGGTGATGGGGCCTGCCATGATGAGCGGGAAGAAGGTCAGGTAGAAGGCATACTCCAATAGGCTCACCTCGTCGGTGTACTTTCGTTTGTACACATCTACGGTATAGCTGATGGCCTGGAAGGTATAGAAGGAGATGCCGATGGGCAGCAGCAGGGACAGCGGGGCGAAATTGGTGCGCACCACATCGTTCACGATGTCGATGAAGAAATTGGTGTACTTGAAATAGGCGAGCGGCAGGAGGTCGATGACCACGGTGGCCCACATCCACCACAGCCGCTGCCGGCCTTCCCTCTCGTGCATCTGCCGGGTGAGCCACCACGACACGAGCACGGTAGCGGGCAGCAACAGCATGAGCAGGCCGTTGGCCTTGTAGGCGAAGAAGAGGCTGAACAGCACCACATAGCCCATCATCAGCGTGCGGCGCTCTCTCCCTATGAGGATATAGACCAGGAAGAAGGCCACGAAGGCAAACATGAAGGGCACCGTGACCAGCGACCAGGTCTTGTCGGGCTCCGTGAGGAACGCGATGAGGGAGTTGAGAATATGTTCTGTCTGGCTCATTGTGCAGCGGGTCTCCTCCTTACTTGCCGGGGTCGTTGGGCATCATGATGGTCCAATTGGTCGATTTCACTTTCTCCGTGGGCACCTCCATCACGATGGGATGGGCGGTCTCGTCGCTGCTGAGCCACAGCGCCACCTTGTCGAACCACACAGCGGCGGCCGAGAATGTGGGGTGCATGTGGTCCTTGCCGCGCTCCAGCTCCAGGTGGCGGCTGTCGAAATAGCGCTCCTTGCCCACATGGCGGATGATAATCTCATTGATGCCGGTGTCGTCTTTCCAGTTGGGCGGACTGATCCACACGAAGGGCACATTGCCTATCTTGCTGATGATGGTCTTGATGTATTCCTCGCGTTGGTCCAGGTCGCGCACGAAGAGCTCATTGCTGCACAGACATATCACCACATAAGTGGGCTTCACCTGCTGCAGGTAGTAGTCGAGGGTGCGGGTCTTGGCCCACCGCTCCGAGGTGCTGCTGTACCAGAGCACGGTATGCAGGTCGTGACCGTTGCGGCCGGCGTATTCGTAGAAACGGCGTGCCAGGCCCTCGAGCATGGAGTCGCCTATAAAGAGGATGGTCTGGGGGTTGGTGTCCTTCACCTTCACGGGCACGGTGTCGGCTTTCTCCTTCAGTGCCGTGGTGTCGTTGATTTCCTGAAGCATGGCTATCTTGATTTTCTTCAGGGGCTGACTGGCGAACGACCAGTCGATGGGATTGATGGCATAGACCACCATGGCCACAACGGCACACAGCAGCAACAAGAGTATCTTCTTCTGGGTATTCATCCTGAATAGCTTCACAATAGTTTTTTGTGTCTCACCTTCTCTACGGCTCTACGGGCTTAATGGTGATTTTCTCCGGCACCTTGGGCTTGGGGGTAAGGTCTACCTTGGGGCTTATCTGCTGCGTCACAGAGGGAGCAGGAGCACTCACTTCCTTGCCTTCCGACTTTGACGATGACTCGCGCTGGGGTCTCGCTGTCTGCCGCTGCTGCATGGCCCGCTCAGCCTCGTCGCCGCTGATGCCGGTGATGCGCTCGCCGTTGGCGTCATAGCGCGCCACACGACCGAACGACTGCACCTGGTAGCCCTCCTTGTCGGGGGTCACACGGCCGCGGTCCAGATACTGCACAATCTTCGTGTCGGTCTGAATCCTGTACAGGCCGCACTCCGAATTGCCGGGCGCACGCGAGGCGATGACGATGACGAACTTGCCGTTCGGACTGAGGTAGGCATTGAGCACACCACTGCCGGTATAGTCGACCACGGCACGGGCATTCTCCTCCTCTATGTCGAATATCTCATCGGTATGCTGCTTGGCATCGAACACATGCAGATGCTTGTCCTGCAGGTAGAACATGTAGTGGCGGTCCTTGTCGGGAAACTTGGCCACGGTGGTGCCGCGCAACGACACTTCCTGGTCCATGCTGTCGAGCACCTGCTTCACCCATCCGTCGACCGACGGGTCGATGTTGTAGACGGTGTGGCGCTGAAACTGCGCTGCGATGAAGATGCCGAGCACGATGACCGACAGCACGCCAATCACCGAACCGATAAGGATGGTGGACCGGGAGTACCGGCGGCCTATCTTCTCGGTATATTCCCGCTTGATGAGCGAAGAGTCTTTCTTCCACCAGGCTGTCAGACGGCTCCGCCACGAGGCGGTTTCCTCCTCCTCCTCAGCGGCGTCCTCATCAGAATCTTCCACAGGAGCGGCGGGTTCGGCAGTCTCAACGGCTATGGGTTCGGCAGCCTCCACAGCAGGAGCAGCCGGCTCCTCCTGCGGCAGGGGAGCTTCAGTGGGCTGAGCGACCACGGGATCGGGCTCATCGGCGGTCTCTACGGACTGCTGGGCACGTACCTCGTCGACAGAGACAAACTTCGTCTCTGCCTGACAATACGGGCACAGACGGGCATGCAGGTAAATCTCTTTACCACATACGGGGCAGGGTTTCGTATTGCGTTCCATGACTCTCAGCTTTATCCCATCGGCGCGGGGCCGGGGGTGGGGTTATTTGTTCAATTTCCAGGTCACACCGTCTTTCGTGTCCTTCACCTCAAATCCGGCGGCACTGAGGGCATCGCGTATCTGGTCGCTGGTGGCCCAGTCTTTGGCGGCCTTGGCCTTGGCGCGCAGGTCGAGCACCATGTCCACCACCTTGCCGAAGGCTTCCTCGCGGGCATCGCTGCTGCTGCCTTTCTCATCGCGCAGTCCCAGCAAGTCGAAGGTGAAGAGACGCATGGTTTCCTGCAGTTCCTGCAAGTCGGCGGTGTCTACCTGGGCCTTGTGGTCCAGGCATAGGTTAATAAGGCGGCAGCCCTCGAAGAGATGGCTGATCACGACAGGTGTCTGGAAGTCATCGTTCATGGCGTCGTAGCACTTCTGCCGCAGGCCGGCTATGCTCTCGTGCACAGCGGCATCCGATGTCTTGGCCGGGGCGATGCGCTCCATGTCGGCGATGGCGCTGAGCAGGCGCTCCATGCCCTTCTGGCTGGCCTTGAGGGCCTCGTTGGAGAAGTCGACTGTGCCGCGGTAGTGGGCGGAGAGAATGAAGAAACGGATGGTCATGGGCGAGTAGGCCTGTTCGAGGGTGGCATGGCTGCCGGTGAAGAACTCCTCGAGGGTGATGAAGTTGTTGAGGCTCTTGCCCATCTTCTGTCCGTTGATGGTAATCATGTTGTTGTGCATCCAGTAGCGCACCATCTGGTCGCCCTGGCTGGCCACAGCCTGTGCTATCTCGCACTCATGGTGCGGGAACACGAGGTCCATGCCGCCACCGTGGATGTCGAAATGGTCGCCCAGGTATTTGCGGCCCATGGCGGTGCACTCGCAGTGCCATCCCGGAAAACCGTCGCTCCAGGGACTGGGCCAGCGCATGATGTGCTCGGGCTGTGCCTTTTTCCACAGGGCGAAGTCTACCTGGTTGTGTTTCTCGCCCACCCCGTCGAGTTCGCGGCTGGCATTGATCACATCGTCCAGGTTGCGGCCGGAGAGAATGCCGTAGTGGTACTGCTTGTTGTATTTCTCTATGTCGAAATACACACTGCCGTTGCTCTCATAGGCAAATCCGTTGGCCAGTATCTGGCTCACCAGCTGCTGCTGCTCTATGATATGGCCGGTGGCATGGGGCTCTATGCTGGGAGGCAGCACATTGAGGGCCTCCATGGCGGCATGGTAGCGGTTGGTGTAGTACTGGGCTATCTCCATGGGCTCCAACTGCTCCAGGCGGGCTTTCTTGGCTATCTTGTCGTCGCCCTCGTCGGCGTCGTGCTCCAGATGTCCCACATCGGTGATGTTGCGCACGTAGCGCACCTTATAGCCCAGGTGCTTCAGGTAGCGGAAAACCACATCGAATGTGATGGCGGGCCGGGCGTGTCCCAGATGCGGGTCGCCGTAGACGGTAGGGCCGCACACATACATGCCCACATTGGGGGCGTGAACGGGTTTGAACGGCTCCTTCCTTCTGTTCAGGGTATTGTAAATGACAAGATTCTGTTCCATATAACGAAAATTTGTGCAAAGTTACGAATAAATGAGTAAAGAGCCAAAATTATTTGGCTCTTTCGAATGCTGAGCAACTCAGACGCCCGTCAAAAAGTCACTCCTTTTCTCCCTACCTGGCCATCAGGGCCTTTATCTCCTCGTCGGTAGCCAGGTTGAAGTCGCCGTTGAAGGTGTATTTCAGCGTGGCGGCGGCAAGCGCATAGTCGAGCATGAGCTGGTCGTCGCCGGGATGGGCCAGCAGGGCGTGGAGCTCACCGCCCACAAAGGCGTCGCCCACTCCCATGGGGTCTATCATGTCCTGTATGTCGTAGACGCGGGTGCTGTACAGCCGGCCGTCGCTCCACAGCAGAGCGGTGAGCAGATGGTGGCTGGCGCTCACCTGGTTGCGCATGCCCATGAGCCACTTGCGGCACCGGGGCCAGCGGGCGTGTATCTCCTCAAACCACTCGCGGTAGGGCTCCAGGTCCATCTCATAGTCGGCGGTGGTGGCGGTGAAGGGTATCTTGGGGTGCTGGGTGAGGAACTCAAACTCTATCACGTCGCCGAACATCACGTCGGCATAGGAGAGCATGCGGCTCAGGGTCTCACGCGGCTGCGCACCCTCATATTTCCACAGGTTCTTGCGGTGGTTGATGTCAAAGGAGATGGTGAGTCCCATCTCGTCGGCCGTGTCGAGGGCCTCGAAGGTGGCGGCGGCGGCACCGGGTGAGAGAGCGCCTGCAATGCCGGAGGTGTGAAACACGGCGGCATCTTTCAGTATCTCGTGCCAGTTGAAATAGCCGGGGGTGAGATTGTAGAAGGCGGAGCCGTTGCGGTCGTACACCACACTCGAGTTGCGCAGACCGGCAGCACCCTCAAAGTAATAGGCGCCCATGCGGTCGCCGTCGCACAACACGTGAGGCGTGCGCAGGTTGTACTCTCTGAGCATCATCAGGGCGGCCAGGCCTATCTGCCCCTTTGGCAGGCGGGTCACATATTCCACATCGTTGCCTAATGTGGCGAGCGAGATGGCCACATTGGCCTCACTGCCGCCGAAATTGCCGCGCAGCACCTCGGTCTGCGGGAAGCGGCGATGGTCGAATTTTGAAAAGCGGAGCAGCAACTCTCCGAAGGTTACGATTCTCTTGTTACAGTTCATGTCTTTTGTGTTTTGCGGCTGGCTTTTCCAGCCTTTGCACCGCAAAATTAAGAAATAAATCGGCACGAGAGAAAAAAAGGGAAAATAAAGTATGAATAATTTGCCATTTTGCTTGATTTGAAGTACCTTTGCGGCCAAATTATAACCAATCGTAATATTATATGTCTTACACACTTATGACCGCAGTCGAGGCTGCGTCGCTGATTAAAAACGGAGAAAATATTGCAATGAGTGGCTTCACTCCCGCCGGAGTGGCCAAAGCCGTGACCAAAGAGCTGGCCAAGATCGCTCAGGCTGAGCATGATGCCGGACGTCCCTTCAAAGTGGGTATCTTCACCGGTGCTTCCACCGGACAGAGCACCGACGGTGACCTGGCCAATGCACAGGCTCTCAAATACCGCGCTCCCTACACCACCAACCCCGACTTCCGCAAACATGTGAACATGGGTGAGATTCCCTACAACGACCTTCACCTGAGCCACATGGCACAGGAGCTGCGCTACGGCTTCTACGGTGACATCGACTGGGCTATTCTCGAGGTGTGCGACATTGAGGAGGCCGATGGTTTCTACAAGGCTTATCTTACCGCTGCCGGCGGCATCAGCCCCACAGCAGCCCGTCTGGCCAAGCATATCATTCTGGAGCTCAACTCCTTCCACAACCCCAACGCCAAGTTCATCCACGACGTGTATGAGCCGCTCGACCCGCCCTACCGCAAGCCCATTCCCATCACCAAGGTGGGCGACCGCATCGGTGTGCCCTATGTGACCATTCCGAAGGAGAAGCTCGTGGGTGTGGTGGAGTGTAATATCCCCGACGAGGCCCGCGCCTTCAAGGACAGCGACCCTGTGACCGACCGCATCGGCTACCTCACCGCCGAGTTCCTCGTCGACGAGCTCCATGCCGGACGCATCCCCAAGGAGTTCCTGCCGCTGCAGAGTGGTGTGGGCAGCACCGCCAACGCCATCCTCGGTGCCCTGGGTGCCGACAAGCACGTGCCCGACTTCAATATCTACACTGAGGTGATTCAGAACTCTGTCATCGACATGATGCTCAACGGCCGCGTGAAAGACGCTTCGGCCTGCTCGCTCACCGTGAGCAACGAGTGCCTCATGCAGGTGTACGACAACATGGACTACTTCAAAAACCACCTCACCCTGCGTCAGAGCGAGATATCGAACAGTCCTGAGATAATCCGCCGACTCGGTGTCATCGCCATCAACACCGCCATCGAGTGCGACCTCTACGGCAACGCCAACTCCACCCATATCAGCGGCGTGAAGATGATGAACGGCATCGGTGGTTCGGGCGACTTCGAGCGCAACGCTTACCTGAGTATCTTCACCTGCCCCTCCACCGCCAAGGGCGGTCTCATCAGCAGCATCGTTCCCTTCGTGAGCCATCAGGACCACTCCGAGCACGACGTGAACATCATCGTCACCGAGCAGGGTGTGGCCGACCTGCGTGCCAAGAGCCCCGCACAGCGTGCCGAGCTGATTATCGAGAAGTGCGTGCACCCCGACTACAAGCAGCTGCTTTGGGACTATCTGAAGATAGCCAAAGGCGGACATACCCGCCACAACCTGCCCGCAGCCTTCGCCCTGCACGACACACTGGCCCGCAAAGGCGACATGCGCCTGACCGACTTTGCCGAGTATGTGAAATAAAACATATCCCTACCCTACAAGAAAACCGCTGCCTGGACACCCAGACAGCGGTTTTCTCGTATATGCTGGTGACGATGGCTCAGCGCGCGCCGCCACCCGAGCCGCCTCCGAAGGAGCCGCCGCCACCGCCGAACGATGAACGGCCGCCACCGCCCGACGAGCGGGACTGTGCTCTCTGCACCGACCGGGTACCGCTCACGAGGGCCGATGTGAAGGCCGGCAGCACGGTGCGGTTGTTCATCTCCTGGAGCACCTTGTCCATCTTGAGATACTCCGGGTTGAGTTTCTCCATATCCTTGCGCACCTGGTCTGCTATGCCGAAGAGCTCGGCATAGATCAGATAGTCGTTCCACAGGCTCACCTCCGAGAGATGGCGCTCATTGGCCAGGGTAAACTCTTTCAGGAATTTCTTCAGGCCCAGCACCTGGCGCACCTGCTCCCGCTTCTGCCGCCCTTCCTTGTAGGACATGCTATTGTCGATCGATTTCAGGAAGGTCATCACCTCCTGCTGGTTTCTCGACAACCATCTCGTCAGTTCATGGGGCTGCAGAATCTGGTCATCGCCCGCAGCCTTGCAGAAGATTTCGTAGAGCGTCCGCATAGGGCGGGTGTTCACGCGCTTGTCGGCCTCGTCATAGTCGCCTATCACGATGCATTGCTGCACCTTTCCCTCGCCGCCTATCAGCTTCTTCAGGCGGCTGGGCTCCAGGTAATGTTCTTCTATGCGCAGGGCCTTGGCGTTCAGCAGCCGGAGCACCATGGCCGAGAGGAGATGGTCGGTGTTATTGTTGGCTTTCAGCTCATAGCACTTGAGCACGGTGTTGGCCGACACCAGATTGCCGTCCATGGGTATGTCGCGATACCAGAGCAGGTCTTTCTTCATACGCTTGCGCTCACGCCACGACCACCAGGCCCAATAGCCCACCAGCAGCAGGGGAACTATAAAGAGCAGGGCGGAAAACACAAAGATGGCCATATCGGCGGCTTTCTCCATGAATGTCTTGGGACGGGCGGGCTCGGCACCGCCATAGTCGCTGCCTTCGAAGGCTCTGTTCATCACCTGGTCGAAGGAGCCGCTCATGGGCATGGTGGGATGCAGGATGCCCTTTTCCAGCCGCAGCATCAATATCACTTGGCCTTCGGGGGTCAGTTCGCCGTCGGTCTCGGCTATCACCTCCCGGTCCATCACCATCACATCGCCGTAGAAACCGAAACCCCATGCTTTCAGAGCTTCCTCGTTGGGAAGCGGGACGGAGTCGGGCAGGCACACCCGCACCTTCACCTGCTGGGGCGAGGGGGAGATATGATCGGCTATGAATTTCCAGTTGAAACCGTCGGCATCGCTGTAGGAGCGCACCACCGAGGTGAGGGTATAGCGGACGGTGTATACACGCTGGCCGCCCTGACCGAATCCCCAGCACAGCTCATAGTCGCCGTTGCTCTTGGGCAGGATGCCGCAACGGTGTTCCTTCTCGAAACGCGAGCGGTGTATGTCCCAGGAGTCCTCGACCTCAAACTGATAACCGGTCTCATCGCTCACCGAGAAGTCCTTAATCATGCTGCCATGGAGATTGCCGATAACGATAAAGCCCTCCGTCACCTCGGAGTCGATGGTCATGCTGCGCACCTCGGTGATACGGGCATCGCCGTTGTCCTGCAGCTCCACCAGCATGTCCAAATCTTGGAAGGTGGTGTCGGCGGCCAACGGCAGCATCATGGCCAGCCCTATGGCCAGCCACAGCAGTCTATTTGCCGAATGCTTCATCAAGATTGGGATAACTGGATTTCTTCTCCTCGTCGACGGTAAGATAGCTGCGCTCACGGAAGTTGAGCATAGAAGCCACAAACGATGACGGCCACTGGCGCACCATGCGGTTCATCTTGGTGGCGGTGTCGTTGTATACCATACGGCTCATGCGCACATGCTCCTCGTAGGTGTTCACACCATCCTGAGCTTTAGTAAAGAGGTCGTTGGCCTTCAGGTCGGGATAGGCCTCGCCGATGGCCATGAGGCGGCCCATGATCTGGGTGAGCTCACCCTGCTGCTGCATCACGTCCTCGGCGGTGTTCACCTGGGCCTGACGGCGGGCTTCTATGGTCTTCACCATCGTCTCCGACTCATGCTTGGCGTATTGTCCTGCCAGTTTAGCCAGTGCCAGCACGGCATCCCAGCGGGAGTTGAGCTGCACAGCTATCTGGCTCATAGCGTTCTTACAGAGCTCGTCAAGATTCACCAGCTGGCGCTGGGTCTTGAAGATGTAAACCGCTACCATAATGATGAGGAGTAGTATAACTCCCAAAACCAATAATAAGATTGCTACCATAATGTGATTGATTTAGTTGATTTATCAATTATTATGGTGCGAATATAAAAAAATTATCAGAAAACGCCAAATTTTTCTTCGCTTTCCACACAATAAACCATTATATGGCAGCGAAAGAGCGCCAGAGGCCTTTCTACAGCCGCATCTGCCGGCACATCTCCCACAGCACGATGCCTGCCGTGACGGAGACGTTCATCGAGTGTTTGGTGCCAAACTGCGGTATCTCCAGGCAACCGTCGCAGGCATCGACTGTATCTTGGTGCACGCCCTTCACCTCGTTGCCGAACACCACGGCATAGTGCCGGCCCTCCTCGGCGCGGAAGTCCTGTAGCTGGGTGCTGCCCTCCACCTGCTCGATGGCCAGCACATGGAAGCCTTCGGCCTGCAGCCACCGCACCGCCTCGGTGGCGGTGTCGAAATAGCGCCAGTCTACACTGTCCTCACCGCCGAGCGCCGTCTTGTGTATCTCGGGGTGCGGTGGAGTGGCGGTGATGCCGCACAGGCACACCAGCGCCACCCGGAAGGCATCGCTCGTGCGGAACACGCTGCCCACATTGTAGAGGGAGCGCACATCGTCGAGCACCACAGCCAGGGGCAGTTTGTCGGAGGCTTTGAATTCCTCTACCGTGATGCGGCGCATCTCGATGGTACGGAGCTTACGCATGGCCTTTGCTCTTGAAGGCCAGGGCATAGAGCCGCATCTGCTTCATCATGGCCAGCAGGCCGTTGCTGCGGGTGGGGCTCAGATGCTCGCGCAGTCCTATCTGCTCGATGAAATAGAGGTCGGCGCCGAGTATCTCGTCGGGGGTATGGCCGCTCAGCACCCTGATGAGCAGGGCTATGATGCCTTTCACGATAAGGGCGTCGCTCTCGGCGCTGAAGTAGAGGAGGCCGTCGCGGTAGTCGGCCTGCAGCCACACCCGGCTCTGGCAACCGTCTATCAGGTTGCTCTCGGTCTTGTAGCGGCTGTCGAAAGGCGGTTGGTCGTTGCCCAGATCGATGAGCAGCTGGTAGCGGTCCATCCAGTCGTCGAGTTCGGTAAACTCTTCAATAATCTCGTCTTGTATCTCGTTGATGCTCATGGTTGAGGTGTTTTTATCAGTTTGAACAATTTGTCGTTGGGGCGCACCTTGCCGCTCACGGGTATCGACACGCGCCAGCCCTGTCGGGCGGTCTGCACGGGCTGCAGCTCATAGCGTATCTCTGTGGCGTCGATGTACATCACACCGGTGGTAGGACCGGTGATGAGCAATTGGTCGCCCACGCTTATTTCGGCGGCCTCCACGGCCACCTCGGCCACGGAGAGGCGCGAGTAGAACTTCATCACCTTGCCCACCAGCTGCTTGCGTACGGTGGCGTTGCTGCCGTAGTTGGAGTTCCATTCGCCCATTTTCTGCCCTTGGTAGTAGCCGTCCCAAAAGCCGCGGTTGAAGACGGTGGCCAGCCGTTCGTCCCACTGGTCTTTCTTCTCCTCGGTGAAGGTGCCGTCTATCACGCTCTGTATGGCCTCTTTGTAGCAGCGCACCACCTGGTAGACGTACTCGGGTCCGCGGGCGCGCCCTTCAATCTTGAACACCCTGACGCCCGAATGCATCAGCCGGTCGATGAAACGCACCGTCTTCAGGTCTTTCGGGCTCATCAGGTATTTGTTGTCCACCTCTATCTGGTTGCCCGTCTCGGCATCGGTCAGGATATACGAGCGGCGGCATATCTGGATGCACTCGCCGCGGTTGGCCGAGCGGCCTGCATCGGCCAGGCTCATGTAGCACTTGCCGCTGATGGCCATGCACAGGGCGCCGTGGCAGAACATCTCTATGCGCACCAGCTGCCCCCCGGGACCTTTTATCTGCTGCTCGATAATCTGCCGGTGTATCTCGGCCACCTGGTCCATGTTGAGCTCGCGGGCCAGCACCACCACATCGGCAAACTGGGCATAGAACCTGAGCGCCTCGATGTTGCTGATGTTGAGCTGGGTGGAGAGATGCACCTCCTGCCCCACGCTGCGGCAATAGGTCATCACGGCCACATCGGAGGCGATGACGGCGGTGATGCCGGCCTCGTGGGCGGCATCCACGATGGTGTGCATAGTGGCGATGTCCTCACCATAGATGATGGTGTTCACGGTGAGGTAGGTCTTGATGTTGTGGCGACTGCATGTCTCAGCGATGAACCGCAGGTCGTCGATGGTGAAGGCGTTGGCCGAGTGGGCACGCATATTGAGTTGGCCGATACCGAAGTATACACTGTCGGCACCTGCCTGGATGGCGGCCTGCAGACTCTCGTGCGAGCCTACGGGCGCCATGATCTCATAATCGGTAATGTTTTCCTGCATGGCCTGCAAAGATAGTGCAAACCGAGTGAAATGCCAAATTTATTTGAGCATTTCCGAGGTGCAGCCTATCTTCGGCAATGCCAAAGTTGTGCAAACCGAGTGAAATGCCAAATTTATTTGAGCATTTCCGAGGTGCAGCCTATCTTCGGCGCAGTCAAAGTCCCCCTCTCTTCTTATTTTTCTCCCTGCTCTTTTCCTGTATTCCATCTATTTTCTCTATTTTTGCATCCGTATGCGACACCTTGTCTGTTTTTCACTCCTCCTGCTCCTGCTGACCGGCTGCCGACAGCCATCGGCCGGTCCGCACCGTCCTGCTGCCTTCACAGTGGATACCCTTGTCGATGTCGCCCTGCCGAGAAATCACGAGACCGACCCCGCCCTCGACTGGCTGTATGCTGCGAAGGCACTGGTAGAAAGCGAGCACCGCACCTACGGCGATGAGGTATGCCTGTCGGTGGCTTTCTTCGTGCAGGCGCTCTTGTCGGAGCAGGCTGCGGAGAGGTACTATCAGGGCAAGGAGTGCTCCATCGGCCTCACCGGCATGGCGCCCACCCTTCTGCGTCTGCTACGCACGCAGGGAACCCTGCTGCAGAGCGCCTACCATACCGACAGCCTCTTCCGTTTCCTGCCCCTGTGCAGAGAGGTGGAGCAAAAGGCGGATGCCTGCAGGCAGCAGCGCAAGGGGGCCGACCAGCTGTTGCAGGCAACCGACCGCCTCATGGAGGAGCGCATAGGTCCCCTGCCGCAGTCGGTCTTCATGCTGGGGTGCCAATACACCCCTCTTGAGTTCGGCCATAGCGTATGCCGCGAAGACGAATACCTGTCGCTCACCTCGCTGGCCCAGTATCCCTTCGGCCAGCAAGTCGTGCTCCCCCTGAAACAGAACCGCTACCGCGATGTCTTTCTCAATGTGCCCCTCGACACACTTACCGCCATCGTGGCCGGAGCTCTACGGAGTGGACACACCGTGTGCTGGGAGGGCCATACCGGCGGTGATGCCACTGAGACAAAATCTACACCACATGGTGTGACACAAGCCATGCGGCAAAAGGCCTTCGACCGCTTAGAAACCCCGCTCGACAAGGCCCTCCTGCTGGTGGGCATCGCCCACGACGGGGCTGGACACCGCTTTTTCATAGCCAAGGACCTCGTCTCAGGGCAGTCGGCCTATCTCTCGGAAGACTTCTTCCGGCTGAACACCGTGGCCGTCACCGTGGCCGCCTCGTGCGTGCCGCTCCAGGCGCGCCGCCCCGCCCGCAACGACATTTTCATCCTGCCCGACTCTATCTAAAACCCTTCACCATACGGTATTACGACATGACAACCCACACAAAACCCCTCATTATCCTCGACTTCGACGGCACCCTCGGCGACACCCAGCAACTCATCGTAACGACCATGCAGCAGACACTGCAGCACCTGCACCTGGAGATGAAAAGCGCACAGGAGTGTGCCGCCATGATAGGACTGCCGCTGAAGCAGACCTTCACCCAACTGATGCCCATGAGCGACGAGACAGGCGATCTGTGCGAGCAGACATACCGCAAACTGTTCGAACAGAACAATGTGCCGGGGGTTGTGAAAATGTTTCCACACGTAGAGGAAACACTCCGGCACCTGCACCGGCAGGGCTGCATCCTCACCATTGCCAGCAGCCGCTCGCGACCCTCGCTCAGCGCCTTCGTCGACGAGATGGGGCTGAGCAGCCTCATCTCCTTCATCGTGGCCGGCGACGAGGTGCCCAGGGCAAAACCGTGGCCCGACATGGTGACAAAGACACTGGAGCATACCGGCATGGCACCTGAGAACACCTATGTGGTGGGCGATGCGCCTTTCGACATGCTGATGGGCAAACGCGCCCGCTGCCACACCGTCGGGGTGACCTACGGAAACGGTACCAAAGACCAGCTCATGGAGGCGGGCGCCGAACAGCTCATCGACCGTTTCTGCCAGTTGGAGGATATCGTCCTCGGGGTGTAAGGATGAAAATGGACTGAAAAACCTTTGGCATGCCATAGGAAAAGGCAAAAAAGAGCACGTAAAGGCCGATTTTTACATATTTTTAACCCTATATCAATTTTTTTGTCTTATCTTTGCTACAAAATGTGTAGAACAGGGAAAAAGTCAAAATCGATATGGCATCGAAAATACATTGGAATAATGAATACTGGCTTCTGCTCATGCAGTTGTACCTCAAAAAACCGGTGGGGGTGAAACCGCTCTACTCACGCCCTATGGTGGACCTCAGCCTTGAGCTCCACATACCCCCGAAGTACGTCTACCGGCA